>ERZ772973.7-NODE-7-length-279813-cov-170.525_pt1 | contig 279813 bp, 219 predicted proteins | sample MGYA00580672_ERZ772973 | MGnify/ENA primary metagenome ERZ772973 (study PRJEB29015, sample SAMEA2737938) | human oral metagenome | biome: human oral; feature: human-associated habitat; material: dental | place: China | collected 2152 ...
GCTCGCGCCCGCCGCTCCTCCTGACGGTCCATTGCCCGGGCGGTCGGAGCGCACGGAGCGTCAGACGGCTTCAAAATTCCGCTTCAGCAGGTCGAGTACTCACGGCGCACGACCGTGCGCGGCGCATGCCTCCTCCCCCGGTGGAAGACAAGGTATTCCTCATTATTTCATTGTCGCGCACGAGGGATCGCGCCGGCATGAGATCGGAAACGCTCGTCTTGTTATCCTGCCGCATGGTGTCCAGCGCAGGCGTCATCCGAAGACCTCGGCGTCGTAGACGACCCGATACGCCACCGCCTCGTTCCAGTGTCGCTGGCTGAGTCTTGCACCGGTCGGCACCGTCGCACTGGGGAGAGATCTGGTTGCAGCGCCGACCCGGTCACGGGCTGTGCCGCACACCTCGTTGTAGACGCCGCGCACCTCCTTCAAGCTTCAAGCCGAAACCCATGTGCGAGGCGATCCCGCCCATCGGCGGGCCTCGCCGGTTCCGTCATCGAAACGCGTCGGGCGTCGACCCGCGATGCCGAGACGATCAGGCCGACGGAGCGAGCCGGGCGCGCACGACGACGTCGGTGCCCCTCGCCTCACGCACCGGATCGCTCACGGGTCGCCAATCGATGGTGCCGCGCAGCTCCCCGTGCACCAGGGTGGATACGATCCGCGTTCCCAGTCCCGTCATCGCCGCTCCGGGCTCAAGGCCGACGCCGTCGTCGATGACGTGGACGGTCAGCTCGTCGTCATCGCGCTGAGCGGTGACGACCACGGTGCCGTCGTGATCCTGAAGCCCGTGCTCGACGGCGTTGGTGACCAGCTCGGCCAGGACCGTCGCCAGCGCCTGGGCCGCATCGGCCTCCACCACCCCGAAGGCGCCTTCGAGGCGGGTGGTCACGCGTCCGCCAGCGGAGGCCACCGCCGCAGCGCCGCGTAGCACGGACGCGAAGACCTCGTCGAAATCGACGGTCTCGTCGACGTTCTGGCTCAGGGCCGCGTGCACCGTCGCAATGGTGGCGACGCGGCGCTCGGCCTCGGCCAGCGCCTCGCGGGTCTCGTCATTGGTGGCGCGTCGGCCCTGGAGTCGCAGGAGGGCCGAGACCGTCTGCAGGTTATTCTTGACCCGGTGGTGGATCTCGCGGATGGTGGCGTCCTTGTTGAGCAGCACCTGCTCGCGTCGTCGGATCTCCGAGACGTCGCGCACCAGCAGCAGAGCACCGGCGCGATGCCCGTCGCGACGCAGTGGGATGGAGCGCACCGACAGGAAGATCCCGCCGACCTCGATCTCGGTCAGCCAGGCCTGGCGCCCCATGAGCACGACCGCCAGCGTCTCATCCACGGGCGTGCGCTCGGGAATGATCCGAGTGACGGCCTCGGCGAGTACCTGTCCGTCGATCTCGTCGACCAGCCCCAGCCGGTGGAAGCAGGATCGCGCATTGGGGGAGGTGTAGACCACGACTCCGTCGTCGTCGAGCCTGACGACACCGTCGCCCACGCGCGGAGTGCCGTGTCGCACCGCGGTGGCGGCGCCCCGGATCGGGAAGGCGCCCTGGGAGATCATGAGGCACAACGCGTCGGCCAGATCCTCCTGGGGCTGGTGGACGATCCGCCCGCCGCGCATGACGCCCACCGAGGTCTCCCGTGTGATGATGGCGATGGGTTCACTGTCACGCACCACCGGGACGTATTCCTCGCGCACGGCGGTCGTGCCGGTCCATTCCGGATCGGCGGCGACGACGACCTGCACGCTGGTGAGCGCCTCCAGCGCCATCGCCTCGCGGGCGGCGGGCATACGTCGGCCGATGACCTCCTCGAGGTGGACGGTGGCGCCCGTGGCGGGACGGGAGTGGGCGGCGGCGACGAAACGTCCGGTGCTGGTGCGGATCCACAGCACCAGGTCGGACACCGATAGGTCTGCGATCACCTGCCAATCGGCGATGAGTTGGTGGAGCCAATCGAGGTCAGCACCGGGGAGATCGATGGCGCCGCGGGTCGAGGGAGACAGGAGGTTGGGCACAACCCGATGGTACCGGCGGCGCGACGCCCGGTCCTCATGGCAGGATCAGCCCCATGAAGAAAACCATCTCCATGACCTACCCAGCCGATCCCCAGCGTGTTGCCACCATGCTCTCGGATCCCGCCTACCAGCAGGCTCGCATCGACCGCTTCGGACTCGAGGACGCCAGCGTGGACGTCGCCGCGCGAGGGCGCGGCTTCGTGTCCACCATCGCTGGCTCCGTCCCGCTCAGCCGCCTGCCGGCGGCCGCCAAGCGCTTCGTGCGCTCAGCCGTCTCCTTCTCGTTGGCGGAGTCGTGGGGCGAGCCGGCCGACGACGGCTCGCGCACCGGCGGTGTCGACGTCGCCCTCAAGGGCGCACCGGTGCACGCCGGGGCGACCACCGCGATGCGCCCGGCTGGAGAGGACGTCACCGAGCTCACCGTGGAAGTCGACCTGAGCGTCAACGTCCCGCTAGTGGGGCACACCATTGAGGAGAAGGCGATGTCCCTGACCGACCGCGCGATCGCCGATGAGAAGGCGCGGGCCACGGCTTGGCTGGCCGAGCACTGACGAGCAGCACAACAGGCGGTGGGGCGGGCCGCTTCGGCTTCGGGGCCTGCTGAGAGCCCCGTCGCGAGTGTGCCGGCGTCGCCGCCATGGCCACCGGCATCGGCCGACCTGCGGATCACCAGCCCGGTCCCCCGGTGAGATCGAACACGAGTGTTCGTATCTCACCGGGGGATCGACTCGTTTCCGAAGCGCATCGCCCGGCTCCTCGCCATTCCGCTGTCCGGCGAGCCCTCTACTGGCGGAGGCCGTTGTCGTGACACGATCACGCCATGAGCAGCGAGCACTCCGAGATCATCCCGCCGACCGAGGCCAACTCCGTGTGGGCTGAGAGAACCGGCACCCGTCAGTACCTGGGACGCAACGCCCGCGGCGCCCAGGTGCGCATCGGCACGGGCCCGGGCGAGTTCTCCCCGGGCGAGCTCATCAAGATCGCCTTGGGCACGTGCAACACCCTGTCGGCCGACCACCGCCTGGCCAAGGCGCTGGGCGAGGACTTCGATGCCAATGTGGTCGTAGCGACTTTGAAAAGCGAGGCGGAGGAGCGCTACACCGACTTCGACGTCCAGCTCGTCGCCGACTTCTCTTCCCTGACCCCCGAGCAGCGCGCCACCCTGACCGCACGGGTCGAGGGCGCCATCGAGCGCGCCTGCACCGTCGGCCACACCATCGACAAGGGCGCCGGCATTCGCCTGCACCTGCTCGACGACCAGGACTGACACCATCGCCATCCGTCCGCCGGCTCCGCCCCGCCCGCCGGCACCGCCTGCCGATACCGCCCGTCGGCCATCGGGGCGCCGATTCGAACTCCCGTCAGGAGGACACCCCATGGCCGTCTTCGAGGATCCCGCACGAGGCTCCGCCCTGGAGCGCGCGCTCGACAAGGCGCTGGCCGTCCCGGCCTCCCGGATCGAGGAACGGATCGCCCGCATGCGCCGCGAGCGCCCCGGCGCAGACACCGCCGAGCTCGTCGAGCTGGCCGCCTCACGCCTGCGCACCGAGGCGGGGCTGTCCTCCGGAGCCGTCGGCGCCTCCGCCGCGCTGCCGGCGATGGGCACGGGGACGGCCACGGCCCTGACCCTCGGGCAGACGGCGGTCTTCCTGGCCTCCGCGGTCACCTACGTTCTGACCGTTGCCGAACTGCAGGGCCTACGTGTTATCGACACCGATAGGCGCCGCGCCCTGGTGATGTCCGCCCTGCTCGGGCGAGAGGGCTCGGAAGCGGTCCAGGGCTCTCTAGGCCTGTCCACCCTGTTCTGGGCCGCCCAGCACCTGGCGCGGATGCCGTTGCCCACCGTCAAGACCATCAACAGGAAACTCGCTCGGCGGATGGCCAGGAGGATGGCGACCCGAAGCGGGGCCCTGGCGGTGGGCCGGCTCATCCCCTTCGGAATCGGCGCGGCCATCGGCTGGGCCGGCGGCAGGGCACTGGCGGACCAGGTCATCGAGGGCGCCCGCTCGGCCCTCGGCCCGACCGGGCAACTGCCGGGCGGCGCCGTCGAGGTGATCGAGACGTGAGCCGCTCGACGGGGCCCTACCCGGTCCTGACGGAGCTGGGCCTGAGCGCGCCCGACGGCGTCGACGTCGCCTACGAGGAGCTCCTGGCCGAGGTCCTCACCCGCGGCGTCCCCAAGGGCGACCGCACCGGCACGGGCACGCGCTCGGTCTTCGCCCGTCACCTGCGCTATGACTTGACCGCCGGATTCCCGCGCATCACCACCAAGTTCGTCGCCATGAAGGCCGTCAAGGGCGAACTGCTGTGGTTCCTACGCGGGGGTACCAACGTGCACTGGCTGCACGAGCACGGCATCACTATCTGGGATGAGTGGGCCGACGCCGATGGCGGGCTCGGCCCCGTCTACGGTTCGCAATGGCGCAGCTGGCCCACACGCGACGGCGGCGCGATCGACCAGGTCGCCCGGGTCATCGACACCCTGCGCCACGACCCGCACTCGCGGCGCATGCTCGTATCAGCCTGGAACGTGGGCGACCTCGGCGACATGGCGCTGGCCCCCTGCCACGCCTTCTTCCAGTGCTATGTGGCCGACGACCGCCTGAGCCTGCAGGTCTACCAGCGCAGCGCCGACCTCTTCCTCGGAGTGCCCTTCAACATCGCCTCCTACGCGCTGCTGACCCACATGCTCGCTCAGCAGGCCGATCTGAAGGTCGGGGAGATGGTGTGGACCGGGGGCGACTGCCACATCTACAACACTCACGTCGACCAGGTGCGCACCCAGCTCTCGCGGGTGCCGAAGGCCCATCCCTTCCCCACGCTGCGGCTGAGACGGGCGGAGTCGATCGACGCCTACCAGATGGATGACATCGACGCCTCAGAGGGCTATGAGCACCATCCGGCGATCAAAGCACCGGTGGCCGTGTGAACAGGACCGACCAGGACCGGCCTCGGCGCGCAGCGCAACCGGCCTCGGCACGGGGAGGAGGGACGGCCGGATGAGACTGGGCATGATCTGGGCGCAGGACCCCTGCGGCGTCCTCGGCGCGAGCGGCACCATGTTGTGGCGGGTTCCCGCGGATTTCCGCCATTTCAAGGCGGCGACGCTGGGAGGCGCCGTCATCATGGGACGCACCACCTGGGAATCGATCGGCGGGGCGCTGACGGGGCGCGCCAATATCGTGCTCACACGACGAGACGGGTGGGAGGCGACCGCGGACGGCGCCGTGCGAGCTGCGAGCCTCCGCCACGGTCTGGCGCTGGGCGCCCGGGCGCTCGCCGGCGGGTCGGTGGACGATCCGCGTGAAGGCGCCTACCGCGCTCTGCCGCGCCTGTGGGTGATCGGCGGCGGCAGTGTCTACGCCCGGACGGCATTCGAGGGTCTGGCCGACGAGCTCGTGGTGACCACCGTCGACTTGGACGCGGGCGGGAGGGCGCGTTCGGCTGGAATTGGCCGGGAACTCCTCATCCACGCTCCCCGCATCGATGACGACGAATGGATGCCGGACGGCGCCCTGAGCGACGCCCCCGGCACCTGGCGGCCAGTCAGCGGGGACGCCGCCTGGCGGGTGGACCACTACCTGCACCAATGACGCGTCTGGGGACCCGACGCCCGTCGTCGATCGGTCGGTGCGGCGCCGGCCCCGCCCGGTGCCGGCGCCGGTGGCCCGTCAGCCGTGGATCAGGCCCTGCGCTTCGAGCCAGCCGGAGGCGATCGTGGCCGAGTCGAGCTGCTCGCCGGTGGAGCGCGCATTCAGGGCGCGCAGCTCGTCCAGACTCAGACGCGCGGAGACCGCGTCGATGGCCTGCGCGGCGCCCACGGCGAGGTCCCTGCGCACCAGCGGGGTGACGTTCTCCGGGAGGATGAGCCCTGCGGGGTCCTCCAGCACGACGAGGTCGTCATCCGTGATGGCCGGGCTGCATGTGGGGATGTCGGCTGCGTCCACGTCTCCGTCGGTCAGGGTCTTGACGGTCAGTGGGCCGCCGGTGTCCTCCACGGGGTTGGGGATCTGAGCCTCGACCCCGTAGACAGACCTCAGCCCCTCGGGACCGTAGGGACGGGTGGCGAATTCGGCGTTCGCCGCAACCGTGATCGTGCGGTCGAGTGAGGCGAGATCCGCGATGGAGGTCAGGGAGTGCTCCTGGGAGAAGGCACGCGTGACCGTGTACGAGTCCTGGTCGGTGGCTGCGGATGCGGTCAGAACCGTCAGCCCCTGGGGCAGGGCCGTGAGCAGGGCGGTGTGGACGGAATCGGCGTCGGTGGCGGAGGAGTTCTTGTCGTAGTACTGGAGGAGGTTGCCCCCGTACTCGGGGATCACGTCGACCTCGCCGGACTCGAGTTCGGGCAGGTAGACCTCCCGCTGGCCGATCTGATACTGGCGCTCAACGGTGTAACTCGCCGCTTCCAGGACCTGGGCGTAGAGTTCGGCGATGATCTCGTTGGAGTAGTACTGCTGGGATCCGACGACGATGGTCGCCCCGTCGCTCGCTCGGGAGTGGGAGTCGGAGGCGAGGGGGTCGGAGCGGTTGCCGCAGGCGGCCAGAGCGGAGGTCAGGGAGGCGAGGCCGACGGCGCCCAGCGCACCGCGGCGAGTGAGGTTCGAAAACATCAGGGGGCCTTTCGATCGCGCACGCCGACGGGTCTGACGACGCGCTGGAGGAGAGTGAAGAAAGCCTCGGAAACGAGGGCGAGAGCGATGACGAGCAGGGACGAGGCGAGCATCATGACGTAGTCCTGGGTCTTCAGGCCCAGGAACATGAGGCGCCCGAGGCCGCCCGCGCCCGTGTACGCCGCCAGCGTCGCCGTGGCGATGACTTGGAGGCCGGCCGAGCGCAGCCCGCCGACCAGGAGGGGAGCCCCCAGCGGGATCTCGACGCGCGCGAGCACCTGGAACTCGCTCATGCCGGCCGCGCGGGCGGCGTCGACGGCGATCGGGTCGGCGGACTCGACGCCCGTGTAGGCGCCGGCCAGGACGCTGGGCAGGGCCAGGATGATGAGGGCGAGCAGCGGGGCGAGCAGACCGATGCCCAGGGCCAGGCCGAACAGGGTGATCAGGCCCAGTGTCGGCAGGGCGCGCACGGCCCCGGAGGCGGACACGAGCAGGCCCCGGCCCCGCCCGGTGTGGCCCACCCACCAGCCCAGCGGCATGCCGATGATCGCGGACAGCCCCACTCCCAGCAGGGAGTAGAGCACGTGCTGGGCCATCAGGTGTCCGATACCCAGGTATCCGCTCCAGTGGCCGGGGTCCAGAATGTAGCCGATGGCGGCCGCAAGGTAGTTCATGCGTCCTCCGCTCCCTTCCCCACCGCCTCGGCCGTCTCACGCTCGGCGGTCTCAACGGGCCCGGCGACGGGGGACGACCCGGATCCGGCTGCGTCGGTCCGCATCGCGCCCGCCCGGGGTCGGCGCCCGCGGGGTCCACCGCCGGCCCAGGGCATGAGCACCCGGCCGGCCAGGGCGATCAAGCTGTCCAGGGCCAGGGCGAGCAGCACGGTGACCACCAGGCCGGTGAGGATCTCAGCCCTCACGCCGCGCTCGAATCCGTCGGTGAACAACTGCCCCAGGCTGCGCACGCCCAGCACCGCCCCCACCGTCGTCAGAGAAACCGTGGAGACGGCCACCACCCGTAGACCGGCCAGGATCGCCGGGCCGGCCAGAGGCAGCTCGACGGCCCAGAAGCGGCGCACCTGACCCATGCCCATGGCGGTCGCGGCGTCGCGCGTCCCGTCGTCGACCGCTTCGAGGGCTTCGACGGTGGCCGGCACGAGCAGCGCCAGCCCGTAGAGGGTCAGGGCGACCACGACGTTGATGATCTCGCGGATCCCGGTGCCCAGCACGATCGGCAGGATGACGAACAGGGCCAATGAGGGAATAGCGTACAGCAGCGCCGATCCGGAGGCGATCACGGCCCGCAGGGGCCTGACCCGCTGCGCCAGGCGCGCCAGGAGTACGGACAGCACGAGGGTCGCCAGAACCGCGGGGAGCGTCTGGAGGAGGTGTACGCCCAGACAGGCCCCCACCACCGGCGTGTTGGCGAGCACCCACCTCACGTGCGTCCTCCCGCGGGCGTGTCATGAGCGGCGTCGAGGACCCCCAACGTCCGCCCCGTCTCGTCCTGGACGACCCGGCGTCCGGCGACTTCAGCCAGACGCAGCGCACGCCGAGCATCCTCCAGGCCGAGGAAGCGGACGACGAAATCATCGACGGGGGCGGCGACGAGCTCGTCGCCGGTGCCGCGCTGGGCGATGCGGGCGCCCTCGCGCAGCAGGATGATCTCGTCACCGAGCGTCAACGCCTCGTCGACGTCGTGGGTGACGAAGACGATGGTCTTGGCCAGGTTCGCCTGGATGCCGATGAGTTCGCGCTGGAGCTCGCGGCGCACGAGCGGATCGACGGCTCCGAAGGGCTCGTCCATGAGCAGGACGCCCGGGTCGGCGGCCAGGGCCCGGGCCACCCCGACGCGCTGGGCCTGCCCGCCGGAGAGCTGATGGGGATAGCGCCCGGCGAGGTCGCCGTCCAGTCCGAGCATCTCCATGAGCTCATGAGCCCGGCGACGGGCCGTGGCGCGGTCGGTCTCGCACAGACGCGGAACGAGAGTGATGTTATCAATAACGCGACGGTGCGGGAGCAGTCCTCCGTTCTGCATGACGTAGCCGATGGAGCGCCGCAGCGCGACCGGGTCACGGTCGCGCACGTCCCTCCCGTCGAGCAGGACCCGGCCCCGGGTGGGATCGACCATGCAGTTGACCATGCGCAGCAGGGTCGTCTTGCCGCAGCCGGAGGATCCGAGAAGAACCGTGGTGGAGCCGGCCGGCAGACGAGCCGAGAAGGACTCGACGGCACTCGGGGCGTCCCCACGTCCGCCCGCGGGCACCGGATAGCGCTTGGTGACGGCCTCGAACTCGATGGTGCCAGCTGTGCCGGCCACGTCGGAGGCCTGATGAGAACTCACGCCCGGGGTCTCCTTTCCGCATGCACGCGCACCGATCGGCCGCGCATCACCACCGTAGCAGTCCCGTCCATTTACGTCGATTCGATGTATTCTGAGTGTCGTGCTCGCTCTCAAGATCCTCGGGTTCCTCGACGACAGTCCTCTCCACGGCTACGAGCTGCGCCGTCGCATCAACGAGCTCGACGGCCCCGGCAGCCGCCTGTCCGAGGGGGCCCTGTACCCGGCGCTGACCCGCCTGGAGAAGGCCAGCTACCTGGTCCGCACCGACGAGCCCGGCGCACGCGGCCGCATGCGCCGCCGCGTCGAGATCACCGCCGCCGGCCGCGAGCACCTCCACGAACTGCTGCGTCACCCCGACGAAGCGACCATGGCATCCATGCCCCGTTTCCTGACAGTGCTCGCCTTCTTGTCGCACCTGCCCGAGAGGGATGATCGCCAGGCGGTCCTCCGCCGTCGCCTAGCGATCCTCAAGACGCCGCCGTCCTTCTTCTACGACCCCGACGGCGCACCCCGCCGCGCCTCCCGCGAACCGGACCCCTACCGTCAGGGTATGGTGCGCGTGGCGGGGGCCGCCCGTCGCGCCGAGATCGACTGGCTGCGCGAAATGCTCGCCAGGACTGAGCGCCCCTCCCGCCACGATCCGAGGGCCGGGCCCCGACGCCCTGCACCGCGAACGGTGCGATAAGCAGACCGACCAGAACGCCGAGGAGGAGGCTCATGCCATCCACCATGCGTGCCGCGGTCCTCACCGCGCCCGGCATCGAGAACCTGCACGTCACCGACCTGCCCGTCCCCGAGCCCGCCGCGGGCCAGGTACGGATCAAAGTCATGAGCTTCGGCCTCAACCGCAGCGAGTACCACAGCGTGACCGGCCGGGCCGAGGGCATGTCCTACCCGCGGGTACTCGGCATCGAGGCCAGCGGCGTCGTCGACCTCGATCCCGCGGGCGAGCTCGCCCCCGGAACCCAGGCGGCCACCATGATGGGCGGGATGGGCCGCTCCTTCGACGGCGGCTACGCCCAGTACGTCGTCGTGCCCCGCGAACAGGTCATCACCTTCTCCTCCCCGCTGGAGTGGGATGCGATCGGCTCGGTGCCTGAGACGCTCCAGACCGCCTACGGCGCTCTGACCACCGCGCTGGACCTACGCAGCGGGCAGAGCCTGCTCGTGCGCGGAGGCACCTCCGCCCTGGGGCTGGCGGCCGCCGCGCTCGCAGTCGATCGGGGCTGCCGCGTGCTGGCGACCTCGCGCCGACGGGCGGGCCTGGAGCTGCTGGCCGCCCGCGGCGTGGAGGCCGTACTCGACGACGGCGCTGTGGCCGGCCGGGTGCGCAAGCGTCTGCCCGGGGGCGTGGACGCGGTTCTGGAGCTCGTCGGCGCCCCCACGCTGCGCGACTGCCTGGCGGCGACGGCCGTGCACGGCACCGTGTGCTTCGCCGGCATGCTGTCGGACTCGTGGACGATCCCCGACTTCTACCCCATGGATTGGATCCCCACCGGCGTGCGGCTGACCACGTACGCCGGTGAGGCGCACAATCTGCCCGCGACCGAACTCCAGCGGGTCCTGGACCGGATCGCCGCGGGCGCGCTGGATCTGGTGCCCGTGCACGCCTACCCGCTCGAGGACATCGTCAGGGCGCAGCAGGACATGGCCGCGGGGACGCACGTCGGCAAGCTCGTCGGTCTGCCCTGGAGCTGAGGGGCGTCCGGATCGGCCGTAGATGCCGTAGCGGGCCGCGGCTCCGCCCCGCCCCCTCACGCGTTCAGGGACGACCGGCGAACGGCTCCGCAGGCACGGAGCCGCGCCGAAATTCAAGCGCGGAACTCCTCGGGGCGCGGCATGCCCGCGCTGCGGGGCGCCAGGATCTCCCAGGCGTCAATGGCGACGACGAGGGCCGAGAGCAGGCTCACCGTCACCAGCGCCGGCAGCGCCGCGCCCGCGGCGCCCAGAACGACCGCCCCGAGGGCGCCGACTAACTTGGAGCGGTAGACGGCTCGGAAGGCGTTCCACCGGATGAGGACGAACTCGGCCAGGAACAGCGCCGTCCCGCAGCCGAGCAGGAGGGACGGCCCCGGCCCGAGCGCCTCCTGCGGGTCGTCCACGGCCGCATGGAACCCCACTGCGACGAGGATGATACCGGCGACGAGCACGAGGTGGCCGTAGGCGAGGATGGAGCGCACAACATCGGTGCCGGCGTCGACCTGCTTGAAACGCATGAGGATGAATCGGTCGCCATGGTGGAAGTAGGCCCACCACAGCGCCGCGACGAGGGCGAAGGCGGCCGCCACGACCAGGCCCTGCTCCCAGCCGACGTGCTCGGCCCCGGTCAGCGGGGTCCCGATGGCCACGAGGGTCTCCCCCAGGGCGATGAGGATCAGGGCGCCGAAGCGCTCAACAACGTGCTCGGCGTCGTAGCGGATGGCCGTCATCCGGGACCGCAGGTGCCACAGAGCGGTGACCTCGACGAGGGCGGCGGCGCCCCAGATGATCTCGCGCCACGGCGTCGGCGGCGCGAGAGCGCCGACCACGAGCAGCGGCCCGCTCACCAGCGCACTGCGGTGGTAGGGGTGGCGATGGGCCTGAGTCCGACGAAGGAGCCCAGGATGAGGGAGCGCCCGACCCAGTAGGCCAGGGCGAACAGGAGCCCGCGGGATCCGAAGGCTTCGGGGATGGCGATGGCCAGGACCAGGGCATCCAGCGCGACGGCGAAGACGGTCAGGCGACCGCGTCCGGTCGACACATCTCGCATCGAGGCCTGGACGGTGGTGCCCGCCCACAGCCAGTAGACGATGGTCAGCAGGATTCCAGCGTGCAGCAGGCCGCGCCAGCCGGGCTCCCCCCTGACGACGTCGGACAGGCAGGTGACGGCGAAGACGAAGACGAGATCGAAGAAGAGCATGCTCGTATCGACCGGTCGGTGCTCGAGCAGTGGTGTACGGGCGGACGAGCCGGATGATTCTGCCGATTCGAATGACTCGGACATGGAACTCCTGACGGTTGGCCGGCGAGGACCTCCCGCGGAGCTCAGGCCGGGAGCAGTCCCGCGCACAGGCAGATGATGGCGAGGGCGGGCAGCGCGCCCTGCTTGAGGGCGGCGCCGCGGTGGGCGGGCGAACACAGGCCCAGGACGAGGGCGGCCGCCACCATGGAGCCGGTACCGTAGAGCACGAGAGCCGTACCCGCCCGGAATGCGCTGCCGGCCCCGAGGACGACCAGTGCTACGCCCAGGAGCGCCTCGACGGCGAGGAACAGGTTGTAGAAACCCTGGTTATAGGCGTAAAAGGCGTGCGGACGCGCCTCTTCGGGCGTGCCGCCGAAGGCCCTGCGGGCGAGCGGCCCCTCCCAGGCGATGGACTCCATCCAGAAGATGAGGACGTGGACGGCCGCGGCGCCCACCGCAGCGACCAGACCGACAGCCGTGACAACCGCCATCATGACCGTCTCTCATCGACCCGCGATTGCGCGCCGGCGGGCATGACGAGGGCATCGGGGCGCTCCCCCGCTCGCCCGGTCGACGCCGCGCGGGCGCTCTCGTCCTCGTCATCGGTGAACTGGGCGAGCATAGGGCGGGCGAGCATGGCGGCGGCCATCTCATAGCCGATCGCGCCGGGGTGAAAACCATCATCGGCCCAGAACCCCTCGGGCAGGTCGCAATGGGCGACGTCGACGAAGGGGACGCCCCGCTCGGCGCAGACGGCGACGGAGGCGTCCGTCTGAATATCGGTCCACTCGCGCAGCACGGAGCGCAGCGTCGGCATAAGGGCGGGGCTGCGGTAGAGCTGGCCGGCGCTGCACGCTACGACGTACCGGCTGCGTCGGGCCGCGTCGTCGAGGACCGCGCTAAGATCCTCGGTCCACTCTGCCGGGCCGCGACGGGCCATGAGGTCGTTGGATCCGGCGCACACCAGCAGCAGATCGGCGCCGTCGACCTCGGGCAGGAAGCGGTAGCGCACTCGGCGCATGGTGGCGCCCAGACGGGCGTGGGTGGACCACTGAACGTCACGGCCCGTGGCGGCGGCCAGAATGCGCGCGATGCGGGGCACGAGCGCTCGGTCCTGCGCGGCGACGCCGCAGCCCGCCACCAGGGAGTCCCCGACGGCGACCAGCCGCAAGGGCGCGCCGCAGTCCCGAACGGTGGCGGAGGCGGCGGGAGCCGCCGCCCCGTCGGGTGCGATGACCCCCGTGCGCTCACCGGGGGGCTCGGGGGCGAGCCTAACAGTGCGCCGGGCGATGGCCGCTTCAACGATCGCCAAGGGACGGCGCAGCCGACGACGGGCGCCGGAACGGAGAACCGGGTCGAGGCTGTTCATGGTGAACGAGTTTATGACCGGACGGTCGGAAGGGGTATGACCGGCAATGCGCGCCGAGCGTGCCCGCTGTCACGAGACTCCGGGCGGAGCCCGGCATACGAGCACCGACGGAGCAGCCCACGGGAGCCGAACCCTCAACCGCCGATGCGCGACGGCCGGAGCCCGCCGGATCCGCCCGTCCACCGCCGTCCTCATCAGATCTCGTGCACCGCCACGGCCAGGCCCGCCTCCCGCAGCTCGGCGAGAGCGGAGGGGTCGATGTCGTTCGTCGTGAGAAGAAGATCGAGGTCCGCCAGCTCGCCGAACCAGTAGGCGTGCGTCCGCGAGATCTTGCGCGGTGCCGTTGGCAGGAGAGCCCGCGCCGAGGACGTCATGATGGCGCGCTTGACGGCGGCGTCATCGGATTCGACGACTGTGAGTCCGTCCGCCACCGAGACCGAGCAGGTCGATAGCACCGCCACATCGGCCCGGAAGCGGCGCACGGCGTCAACCGCCTCGGTGGAGAACAGGGAGAGCGACTCGGGGTCGACGAGCCCGCCGGCCACCGTGACCGTCGCGCCCGGAACGGACGCGAGCGCGGTGGCGGCCCCCAGCGACAGGCACAGCGCCCTGATGGCACGCCCGGCGAGCTCCTCGGCGACCAGCTCGCAGGTGGTGCCGGAGTCGACGATGACGCTCTCGCCGTCCTCGACCATGGCGGCGGTCGCCCGGGCCAGGACGCGCTTGGCCTCGACGTCCTCATCCCGGCGCAGAGCCACGGGTCGCAGAGAGCCGCGCCGGGGCGCCCGCAGCGCACCGCCGTGAACACGGACGACCCGCCCGTCGCGTGCGAGCTCCGCCAGGTCTCTGCGCACCGTGATGACCGAGACCCCCGTGAGGCGGGAGAGCGCGTTGACGCTCAGCACCTCCGTGGGGCTGAGCGACCGAAGGATCGCCCGACGGCGCTCCCGGGGCGCGGTAGCCATTGCCGACATCACTATCTCCGATCCCGACGGCACTGCGATCGTTTCTCCCGAGAATGATCAATGACAGTGATCGAATGATCTCATACCTTTGATGTCAACGGAAACCTCTCAGGGTGACCGTTGCAAACACAACACTCACGGCATTCGATCGAATGATCGGAGAGCTGCGAACGAGGGACGAAGGAGACTGACATGCCGCACATCGACCACGCCGCCATCTGGGTCGCCGACCTCGACGACGCCCGCGACTTCTATTCCCACTGGTTCAACGGACACGCCAACGGCCTGTACGAGAACCCCCGAACCGGGCTGCGCACTCACATCCTCCAGTTCACCGACGGACCGTGGGAAGAGCGGCGCACCCGCCTGGAGCTCATGAGCCGACCCGACATCACCGCACTCGCCGAGCGCACCGGCCTGGGCTGGGCGCACGTATCCTTCTGCCTGCCCGGCCGCGAGGACGTCGACCGGCTCGCGGCGGACATGGCCGAGGCGGGCGTGCGGATCATCGACGGGCCCCGCGAGACTGGTGACGGATACTACGAGGCCGCCATCCTCGATCCGGAGGGCAACCGCATCGAGCTCCTCGCCGCGGACTACTCCGACGACGTCGCCCTCCGCCCGTCCCACTGATGACCTCGCCGATCGCCCCCGCTGAGGCGGTGCCGAGAGCCAGCCTCCGGCACCGCCGGCGGAGAGAATCGTTCAGGCCGGCGATACCGCCCGCCCAGCGCTTCCGCCCACGGCGCCGCCTCGCCGCATCACTCCTCGGCGGCGGAGGGGCGGGTCATGTCGGCGGGGACCACCCAGGCGTCGAACTCCTCGGCGGTGACGAAGCCGAGCTCGAGAGCGGACTCACGCAGAGACAGCCCCTTGCGGTGGGCGTTCTTGGCGATCGTGGAGGCCTTGTCATAGCCGATGTGGCGGTTGAGAGCCGTGACCTGCATGAGGTTGGTCTCGAGATTGTGCTCAATGCGCTCGCGGTTGGGCTCGATGCCGTAGGCGCAATGAGTGTCGAAAGACACGCACGCGTCCCCCAGCAGCTGGATGGACTCCAGGACGCACCAGGCCATCACCGGTTTGAAGACATTGAGCTGGAAGTTGCCCTGGCTTCCGGCGAAACCGACGGTCGCATCGTTGCCGAAGACCTTGGTGGCCACCATGGTCATCGCCTCGCACTGGGTGGGGTTGACCTTGCCCGGCATGATCGAACTTCCGGGTTCGTTCTCGGGGATGAGGAGCTCGCCGATGCCGTTGCGGGGGCCGGAGGCGTACCAGCGCACGTCGTTGGCGATCTTCATCAGGGCATCGCCGAGGACCCGCAGAGCCCCGGAGACCTGGACGAGGGCGTCATGGGCGCTGAGCGCGGCGAAGAGGTTGTCGGCCTGTCTGAAGGCGATACCGGTCTCCTCGCTGATCTTCGCCGCGGCCAGCGCGCCGAACCTCGGATGGGCGTTCAGGCCCGTGCCCACGGCCGTGCCGCCGATGGCGAGCTCACGGGCGCAGGTGTCGGCGTGACGAATGCCGTCGAGGGCGAAGTCGATCTGGGCGACCCACCCGGAGATGACCTGGCCCAGGCGGATCGGGGTGGCGTCCTGCAGGTGGGTGCGGCCGACCATGACGACATCGTCGTACTCCCCGGCCTTGGCGTCCAGCGTGTTGCGCAGCTGCTCCACCCGCGGGTACATCGCGGCCAGCTCGCTGACGACGGCGATGTGCATGGCCGTGGGGAAGGTGTCGTTGGAGGACTGGCCGCGGTTGACGTGGTCGTTGGGGTGGACCGGGGTCTTGGAGCCGAGCTCGCCGCCGGCCAGCTCGATGGCCCGGTTGGAGATGACCTCGTTGGCGTTCATGTTGGACTGGGTGCCCGAGCCGGTCTGGAAGACCACCAGTGGGAAGTGCGAGTCGAGTTCGCCGGAGATGACCTCGTCACCAGCCCTGACGATGAGGTCGGCGACGTCGCGGGGCAGCTCACCGAGCTCCGCGTTGGCCAGGGCGGCCGACTTCTTGAGCACGCCCAGGGCCCTGATGAGCGGGTGGGACAGAACGAAAGTTTCGCGGCCGATGTCGAAGTTATGCAGGCTTCGTTCGGTCTGGGCGCCCCAGTAGCGGTCGGAGGCGACCTCGATGGTGCCCATGGAGTCGGACTCGGTGCGCGTCGGTGCGCTGGTGCTCTTATCAGATGCCATGGGCCCAGGCTAACGAAGAGCGTCACAACGCATGCGAAGATCGGCGCGGCACGTCGACGCGGGCGCCTCGCCGTGAGCGGGGCCCTCGGCGCCGCGGTCCGGATTCGACGTCGGCAAGCGGGTCCACCGACCGTGACTCGTCCGAAGCCGGAGCCCGCGCCCCGCTCGTCATCGCGCGGGGCGTTCGCCCGGGAGAATCGGGGTGCGCCGGTAGGCTTCTCCCATGGAGGCGAGTGAGACCGGCGGGAGCCCCGGGCCCGTCGACGATGTTCCCGGCGGTCCGGGCTGGGTCGTCGACGGGGCGACGCTGCTCCCCCGGATCACGGACCTGGCATCCTTCAGGGCGGCCGGCGCCAAGGATCCTCTGCTGGAGGCCATCGAATTACTGTGGCTCGGCGACCCCGTCGCGGCTCGCGCGCAGCTGCGGGGCCGCGAGAAGTCGACGCGAGTGCTGGTCTTCCTGGCCGATTGCGACCGGGCGATGGGCTGGTACGAGGCCTCCCGAATCCGTTACGAAACGCTGCTGCGCGAACACGAGGGCGATGGGTGGGAGCCCGTTCTGCACGACCACCTGGGCAAGGTGCTTCTTCAGGCCGGAGACCCCGGGGCCGCTCTGAGACAGTTCGTGACGTCCCTGAATCTGCGTCGGGCCTCGGGCGCCTCCGCGGGCCTTCTCGCCTTCAGCGCGCAGGCCGTCGAGTACACCGTTCGACTCCTGCGAGCACCCCGGCGAGCCGCGCACCGACCGCCGTCGGCGCAGAACCGGAGGTCATGAGCGGATCCTCCCCTGACGGCGCGCCGAGCGAGCGGGAGCGGAGGGGACGCGGGCGGGCGGCACTCGCTCCGCAGGTCCGGTGCGCCCGCGAGCCATCTCAGAACGTGATGACCGTCTTGCCCGTGGTCCCGCCCGCCAGGAGGTCCGCGAGCGCCGAGCGCGCCTCCTCCAGCGAAACCCGGCGGGTGACGTCGACGCGGACTCGGTCAGAGGCTACCAGGGTCAGGGCCCTGTGCAGGTCGGCGCCGACCGCCTCGGGATTGGCCGCGGCGAGGGCCCCGAGGTTGAAGCCGGACGCGGTGGTCGCGGTGAGCCACAAACCCAGGGAGTCGATATCGACCGCCGGTGCGCCGGAGGCGTTGCCTACGCGCAGCAGCGTCCCGAACTGCGCCAGATGCCGTGCCGCCATCCGTGTCGCCTCCCCGCCGACGGGGTCGACGACGACATCCCACGCGTGCTCGGGCACCCGGTCGAGGTCATCGCGCAAGTAGACGTCGTCGTAGCCGAGGGCCGCGGCGCAACGGGCCTTGGCCTGCGATCCCACGACCGCCCCGGTGCGCGAGGCGCCCAGGAGTCGAGCGACCTGGCCGAATTGCGAACCGAGCCCGCCAGCGCCGGCGTGGACGAGCACCGCTGCGTCCGACAGTGCGTCCACCCGTGCGAGCGCGCTCACAGCGGTCGTCGTATTCGTGCAGGTCGCTGCCGCCGTCGCCGCGCTCAGGCCCGGCGGCAGCGGGACGACCAGGCGCGAGTCGACGATCACCTCCTGGGAGAAACCGCCGCCGGGCATGGTCAGCGCCGCCACCGAGTCGCCCCGGCTCACCGTACCGACCCCCTCACCGACACCGGTCACCGTCCCCACAACCTCCAGCCCGGGGATGAAGGGAAGTTCGACCCGACCGAAGCCAGTGGAGAAGAGGGCGTCGATGAATCCCATCCCGGCATGAGAGACCCCGATGCGGACCTGCCCGGACGAGGGCTCACGGCGGGGCCGTTCGAGGATCTTCATGGCCGTGGGGCCGTCGTAGCCGACGACGGCGAGTGCGAGCGGTGAGGACTGTTCAGCTGATCTGCTCATGATCGTCAGGCTATGAGCTGGAGCCCGCTCCATCTCAAGCCCGTCCCGTCCCGCACTCATGCGGCTGGCGCATCCGTTCCTCAGCTGGAGTGCGCTCCGGGGCCTACAGTGGGGGGATGAACAGCCATGAGACCGACTGGATCGGCATCGCTGAGATGGCGCGACGCTCCGGCCTCTCGGTCGATACGCTCCGCTGGTACGAGCGGGAAGGATTGATCCCGGCGGTCGACCGCGGGCCGAATGGACGTCGACGGTTCTCCCGCGCGCAGCAGTCGGTGATCCTCCTGCTGGCGATGCTGCGCGATACGCAGATGCCGACCTCCGAGATGAAGCGCTTCGTCGCCCTCATGGATGAGGGGGCTGCCAGCCATGGACGCCGCATCGAGCTTCTCGAGCGTCACCGACGGCGTCTGACCGAACGCCGCGCCGCGATCGACGCTGCGGATGGGGCGCTGGCCGACAAGACGGATCACTATCGCGCACTCATCGCCCAAGGTAGGGACTGCGCCGGCGCGCCGGTGTCGGACGCCGTCCGGAGGCGGCAGTCGGCGACGTCCTGAACCGAATCGCGCCGCTCACCGCCGCGTGCATCAATGAGTCGCCGACGCGCTCACCGCAGCGCAGGGCCGATATCCGCCCAGGCCTCCGACCACGTCAGATAGAAGGCGCCGATCCTGTTGCTGATCAGCCCGACCAGGAACATGGTCAGGACGCATGTCCCCACCAGGAGCCCCGCCCGGGCCGCCACGCGGGCCGCGGTTGTCCACCGGGCCGAAGGAGCCGGGCCGTCCCCGCCGCCATCGTGGCCGTCAGTGTCACCGGCGCCGCCGGCCTCATCCGCGCTGTCGCCCTCCCCGCTGCGGGCGACGGTCCCGCTCTCGCCGTTTTGAACAGCCCGCGGGGTCGGCTGGGACAGGCAGGCCAGGAGCAGCGCTATCGTCGCCAGGGAGAGCATCATGATGATGCCGGTTCCCCTGATCTGGGTGAAGGAGCGCGCCAGGCGGTGCATCATCCCGTTGCTCCCTGACTCCCCGGCGCTCGTCCCTGCGGCGTCGGGTGCCGGGCCGGCGCCCGACGAGTCGTCGGCCGTCGGCGTAGCGGTCGGCGTCGGCGTGGGCGCGGCCGTGGGCGGGGCGGCCCCGTTCGGGTTGACTCCCGAGCGTTGCGACCACCACGTGAGGAACACGGGCGTCTGCTCCTTCCACAGAGCCCACGAGTGCCCTCCACTGACCGGCCGGTCGACCTCAACAGTGTCATCGCCCTCGACGGCGGGGGGCAGGTTGGTGATCGATCCCTGGTCCAAGGGATCGTCCTGAGCCCCCAGAAGCCACAGGTTGATCGGCTCGTGCGGCTGGTTGTCCACCAGCGTGCTCAAAGTGTTCTGCTTGCGGAGCTCGGGAGTGGACAGTCCTCCGACATCGGGAACGTCGTACCCGGACATGGAGATCGCTGAGGAGTAGACGTCCGAGCGCATGATCGTGGTCCACACCGCGCAGTAGCCGCCGGAGGAGACTCCGCCCAGCGCCCACCCTTCGCGGTCAGTACGGGCCCCGGAGAACGTGGCCTGAACCATCTTCGGCACGTCCTCCTGGATCCAGGTTCCCACTTTGGCCCGTCCGACGACATCGGCGCAATCAGGTGCGGAACGCTGCGTCGCATCGGCGTTGAGCGAGGGGACGACGATGATCGTCGGCGGTAGGCGACCGTCGTCGATGGCGGCCTGCACCTGGGCGCCGAGATCCAGGCTCGAGACCATGCCGTCGGCCGCGCCGGGCACCCCGTGCAGGAAAACCAGGACGTTGTACGACTTCCCGTCGGTGGGCGAGTACCCCCGCGGGGTCCAGAACCACACGTCGTCGGTGATGTCGCTGGCCGGGCCGTGGAAGGTCGTCTTGTAGGTATTGTCCTCCTCCGTCGTCTGCTCCAGGGAGGCGACATAGGCCGGATCAGGCGTGGACGGAGCGTCGGTCTGCGGAGCCTCGTCGCCCTCCCCCCCATCTGCGGCGCTCGGGGTGGTCACCGGTGCGAGCCGGGTGGGGCCGGAGGCGTGGTCGGGGCCCGTAGCCAGCTGGGCGACCTGCCCGATCGTCGTGGCGAAACGCAGCGACATATTGATCTTCGTGGCCGCCAGCCCGGTGACCAGGAGCTGGCAGACCAGGACCGCGGGCAACGCCGCCACGAAGAACCGGCGACGCCGTCGAAAGCGTCCTCTCCGCTGATCCACGTGCTCGGCCGCATGCGTTCGACGCCGACGACTCGCAAGCCGAGTCAGCAGGAGGACCGTCGCCGCCAGAGCGATGAGGGTGACGACTACGAACCCGGCGAAGAAGCTCGTGGAGACGACGCTCACATCAGAAAGAGAGGACACCGAACCATCCAAAAAGTCTGAGACGCATGAAGAGAGTGCCAGCGGAGATCCGCACCGCGCGGTGGCGCTAGCTCGAGCACTGAAAAGCCTCGGTCCCTGGCGGGACCGAGGCCTCGTGCCTATCGCGGCGTCTCGTAGCGGGGGCAGGATTCGAACCTGCGACCTCCGGGTTATGAGCCCGGCGAGCTACCGAACTGCTCCACCCCGCGGCGGCAAGACCTACCCTAGTCGTCGTCCGTCCCCGAACTCAAACCGCATCCGCGTGCCCTTGCTCACCCGCATCCACCGGTACGCCGCATGCCGAGCACGTCTCAGCCTCGGGTCGGCCCGATCGGCCCGGCCCGGCTCAGTCGGGCCGATCAGCCGCCCATTCTCTCCTGCGCCGAAACCGCCCGGTTGAGCGCGTTGTTGAGCCTGGTCTGCGCATCGCCGTAGGCCGTCCAATCACCGGATTGCATCGCCTTGTTGGCATCGTCCATGGCGGTCTTCGCATCCGAGAGGGCCGCGTCGAGGTCGGCCTGCGGGTCGCCGCCCGCCGACGCGCTCGCGCTCGGGGCGGGCGAACCGGAGGCCGAGGGCTGCGCGCCCGCCGATGCCGACGACGTGGCGGAGGGCGCGGCGGTCGGCTGGGCCGAGGGGTTGTCGGCGGGCTGCGCAGCCGGGTCGGTCGAGGAGGAAGTGTCATTGGCCGCCGCGGCATCGCCGTCGACGACCTCCTGACCCGTCGTGGCCCCGGAGTCACCGCCGAAGACCTGGTCGAGCGCCTCGGAGAGGGTGTCGGCGAAACCGATCTTGTCTCCGAAGGAGACCAGCACCTTGCGCAGCAGCGGATACTGCGTCCCGGAGGAGGACTGGACGTAAACCGGTTGGACGTAGAGCAGGCCGCCGCCCACCGGCAGCGTCAGCAGATTGCCCTTGATGACCTGCGAGCCCTGCTGGCTGAGCAGGTTGAGAACCTGGCTGGCCGTGCCGTCGGAGTTGAAATTGTTCTGCACCTGGCCCGGCCCCGAGACGTTGGAGGAGCGCGGCAGCTCCAGGAGTCTGAGCTTGCCGTAATCGGGGTTCCGCTTGCCCGGCTCGTCGCCGGCCGTCTCCGAGTCCACGCCCAGGAAGCCGGTGAGCACATTGCGATCCGTGTTGCCCCCGATGATGTACACACTGGACAGGGAGAAGGACGCCTGATCCTGATCGGGCATCTTGAGAGTCAGGTAGTAGGGGGCCTGCGCGGAGTCGCCCTCCTTAGTGGGATCATCGGGGACCTTCCAGAAATCACCGCCGGAGTAGAAATCCTCGGGGTCGGTGATGTGGTACTTGGCCATGACCGTGCGCTGAACCTTGAACAGGTCCTCCGGGTAGCGCATGTGAGCCATCAGATCCGTACTCATGTCGCTCATCGGTGTGACGGTGCCCGGGAAGACCGACTCCCACGCATCGAGGATCGGGTCGTTCTCGTCCCACTGGTAGAGCTTGACAGACCCGTCGTAGGCGTCGACAACGGCCTTGACGGAGTTGCGCACGTAGTTGGACTCCTCCGGGGCGCCGAGCAGGTCCGCCTGGCCCGTCGTCGCGTCGCTCATGGAGTCCTCCAGCGACTCGTGCTGGGAGTAGGGGTAGTTGTTAGTCGTGGTGTAGCCGTCGAGGATCCACACGACCCGCTTGGGCGTGCTCGGGTCGTCATCGTCATCGACGACCGCCGGATAGGGGTTGCCGTCCAGGGTCAGCCACGGGGCGACCTTGGCGACACGATCGGCCGGGTCGCGATCGTAGAGGATCTGAGAGCCGGAGCGGACCTCCTGGGAGAACAGAATGTTCATCTCGGAGAACTTGGCGGCGTACAGCAGACGGTTGAACGGGTTGGACACGTCCGGGCCGCCGCTGCCGGAGAAGGTCGTGTTGATCTGCCCGGAGTCGGCCGAATCATCGGGGTAGTCGAGCTCGCGCGGGTTGCCGTCGTCCTGCCCGCCCACGATCGAGTAGGACGGCGAGGACCGGCCGAAGTAGATGCGCGGCTCGTAGTCGCCCAGATCCCCGGTCGAGGGGATGCCACCCTCCCAGAACGCGGGCGACCCGTCGGAGTTGGCCGTGTTGCCGTAGGCGGTGACGACGCCGTAACCGTGGGTGTAGACGGTATGGTCGTTGATCCACGTGCGCTGCCCCGCGTCCAGGCCCTCCAGGCTCAGCTCGCGCACAGCAATGACCGTGTCGCGAGAGGCGCCCGAAACCTGATAGCGGTCGACATTGAGCTGGGAGGCGAAGGAGTAGTACTGCTTGTTCTGCTGACGCTGTTTGAAGGCCGGGGAGACGATATTGGGATCGAGCAGACGAGTCGAGGTCGTCGACTCGGCGTCCTCCTTGAGCTGACCGGCCTCGGCCGTGGTGGTGGCGTCGTAGGGGGTGGTCTCGACATCGTCCAGCCCGTAGGCGCCCAGTGTGGCGTTGATATTGCGGCTGATGTATTGGGACTCCTCGCGCTGAGCATTGGGGTCGACGACGAACTTCTGAATGACCGCCGGGTAGGCCGTGCCCACGAGCAGAGCGGAGACGATCATGACCGCTACCCCCGTGATCGGCAGACGCCACGAACTGGTGCGCGCCGAGACGACGAACAGCGCGGCGACGGCGACGCTGATCGCGGCCAAGATCGCCGAAGCCGGAATGGAAGCGTGGACGTCGGTGTAGCCGGCGCCATCGAACTTCGTGTTCGAAGCGTACAGGGAGGAGTAGCGACCCAACCAGTAGTTCGCGCCCTGGAGGAGGGAGAACAGGGCGAGGAGGACTGTCAGATGCAGACGCGCCGCCCGGGTGAAGTGCGGGCGACGGGCCACGGAGATCCCGCCGTACAGGTAGTGGACGACGACACTGGCAATGCCGGCGAAGACGACGACGCGCGTCAGAAAGGAGACCGCGATCTTAAGCACCGGCAGGATGAAAACGTAGAAGGATATGTCCCGGCCGAACTGTGGGTCGGCCGTGCCGAAGGACTGGGTGTGGATGGCCAGCATCGCCTCCCGCCAGTGAGGGGCGAGTTCCCACGCCGATGTCAGCAGCGCCAGCACCACGGGCACGCCCCAGGTCAGTGCACGCCGCATGGGCTCCACCGCGGTCCGATAGGCCTCGAGGTTGCGGGTGGCCTCGTCGTGCGGGAGGGTGATCTCGCGCGAGCGGTAGGCCAGTGTCATGGCGGCGAACACCGCGGAGAACATGATGACGAAGCCGACGACGAGCAGGACGCCGGAGGTGATCCACTGGGTCCACACCACGCGTGCGAAACCGAGCTGGTTGAACCACAGCACCTCGGTCCAGGTGCGCGAGAGGAAGAGGAGGACCGCGGCCAGCGCGGCGAGGATCGCCAGGGTCCAGGCCAATGGGCCGGGACGCCTCCGGCCTCCTTCGCCTCCGGACACGGGACGCGAGGATCCGCCCGAACCGGACGAGCCCCCCTTACGGGGGCCGCTCCTTCCCTCCGACCGCCGGGCGCCGAAGGGGGCGGCCCCGCCGAAGAGGAAGGAGGCGGGGTCGAAGCCGTGCAGCGGGCCATCATCCTCGCCCCCATCCCCGCCATCCTCGCGGGAGCCGCCGGCGGTAGCGTCGGGGGCCTCGTGAAGCCGCTTGGAGGAGCCGCCGGCGTCATCGCCCTGGAAGAAGCCGCTGCGAACGCGGTCCTCGCGACTGGACGGGGAGGACTCCTCGAGCGCGGAGTGCTCGCGCTTGTCGTCGGACTCGTCGTCGGGCCTGGTGCTCACGGTCACGCTCCGTGTCGTTGCGGGGAATGCGCGATCGAGCGCGCATGCGGACTCCGACGTCGAAACGCCGGACGCAACCATCGTCCCACAGGTCCCACCGGACTCACAAAACCCGGCCTCCCACGTGCGGGGCGGGCGGGTCGTCACTGACAGGCATCTGCGCGCGCTCGGGCCCGGCCTCCCACGTGCGGGGCGGGCGGCGGCACGAGCGATCCGCATAAGCTCACCGTATGATCGAGCAGACGCCCGCCCACCGGCCCATCTCGACACCCGCGACGCCGCGTCAGGCGGCCCTCGCCCGCGCCGTTGTCGAGCTTGAGGAGTACGTCGCCCGGCGCGGCTGGGACGCCCCTGTCGGGATCTTCGCGCTAGTGCGCACCGCCGCGGCCCTGGCCCGGGACCCGGCCCTGGCGGAGGCGCTCGACGACATGGCGCTGACCGATGCCCGGCACGACCCGCAGGCTCTGACTGTCATCGAGCAGGAGGATCTGCCCGCCGCCGCGGACCTGGAGGACCTGCTGGGCCGGATCGCCTGGCCCGAAAGCGTCGACGGCGCGGCCCTGGCCGTCGAGCGGGTGGCGCTGCCGCCCGCCGCAGAGCGGGAGGCCGCCGCGATCGGGGACGCCGAGGAGCGTATGGCCTTCCTCAATGCGCACCCCGACCGCCAGGACGTGCGAATGGTCGTCGGAGTGCTGCGCAACGGCGAGGCCTGGTGCGCAATCCGTTCCCGGACGCAGGACTCATCCGACCGGGTCGTGACCGGCGACGTCCTCGTACCGGGGCTGATCGAGGCCCTGAACGCGACCCTCGACTGATCCCCCGCCGACCCCGGCCGCGACCGGAGACGCAGAGGCCGGCAGAAACTCTCGGGGACTCACGGAGCCGGTTCCGAACGGACGCAGATACGATCGGCCCGGCGGGCGGGTGCGGAGATCGGTCGTCGATCAATCATCCGGCTCCTCGGGGCGGTTCTCGTCGGCGTCGCGGGCGCTCCCCGCGTAGCCGAGCGTGCCGTCCAGCAGCGACGCGAGATCGGCATCCACCTCCGCGTCCATGTCCTGGGCCGCCCTCCGCATAGTCAGGAAGTCCTCGGGGTCGGCCAGCTCGGATGCCGTCGGCATGACGTCGGGGTGCCGCCAGAACGCGTCGCGCTCCCCCTCACCGACTTCGGCTCCCAGCAGCTCCCACAGACGCGCCGCCTCGCGCACGCGCCGAGGCCGGAACTCCAGTCCGATGAGACGGGCGAAGACCTTCTCCGCGGGCCCGCCCTGGATCCGCCGACGACGCACCATCTCCCGCAGCGGCACCACGTGCGGCAGGTGCGGGGCGGCGGCGTGGGAGGTGACGACCTCAACCCAGCCCTCCACCAAGGCCAGCAGCGTCTCCAGCCTCTCCAGCGCTCCGGCCTGGGCGGGTGTCTGCTGAGGGGAGAACACGCCGGACTCCAGCGCGGAGCGAATCGCCTCCGGGTCGGAGGGATCCACCTGCGCGACGGCGTCCTCGATAGCACCGGCATCGATCCCAATCTCGCGCGCATAGGCCTCGACGGCGCCCAGCAGCTGGCCGCGCAGCCACGGGACGTGGGCGTACAGGCGCGCAGCCGCCACCTCGCGCACCGCCAGGAACATGCGCACCTGCTCGACGTCGATCTCCAGACCATCGGCGAAGGCCTTCACGTTCGCGGACACGAGCGCGGTGCCGGGCTCGCGCGTCAGCGGCAGCCCGACGTCGGTGGCGGCCACGGCCTGCCCGGCGAGTTCGCCGACGGCGTGCCCGACCTGGAGACCGAAAGCGGTGCCCGCCATCGATCGCATGACCTGAGTCAGGGCGCCGACCTGCCGAGCGGCGGCCCCCGACTCCTGATCGGAGGCCGGCAGGGACCCGATCTGGCTCTCCAGAACCGTGGCCAGGGTGGCGGTGGCCGCGTCGGCGACAGGGGAGCACACGTCCTGCCACACCGGCAGAGTCCGCTCAACCCATTCGGTGCGGGACCACGCTTCGCGCTCGCCGGGCGCGGGCATGAAGTCGGTGGCCGCGTCCAGCCACAAATCGGCCACGCGCAGCGCCTGGCGCGTCGCCTCGGCGTCGGAGGCCGTGATGGCGGGGTCGCCGCCCCGGCGGGCCCCCTGAAGGGCGAGGTCGCGCCCCATGGTCCAGTTGACCGGGCCCTCCTGGCCGTCCTTCATCATCCTCTGCATCTGCTCCTGAACGGCCAGCAACTGCACGGGGGTGATCCGGGACATGTCCACCCCGCTCATCTGGGCGAGCTGAGTGGGGTCGATGCCGGAAGAGCGCAGCGCCGCGACGGCGTCGCCGGCGACCTGCGCGCCGAAAAGGGTGGAGAGCATCTTCTCGATATCCTCGAAGGGGTCCTCGCTCATTGGGGTTCCTCTCGGTGGTGCGGGCGCCGGACTAAGCGGCATGAGATCCTGCTGGCGCAACACTCTCAGCCTGCCACCAATTCCTGGGTGCGAGCCGTGAGATGCCCGTCGCAGAACGTGGCGATGACGACATCAACGGCCCTCTGCCCGGTCCGGCGGGGCGCTCTCCCCCCAACAGGACGCATGATGGGGGCGTGACGCAGGAACAGCACCACGAGACCCAGCCCTCCGCCCGAGCGGCCGAGCCCGGGGAGGATTCCGCCGCCCGACCGGCCCCGGGCCCCGAACCGGACGCGCAGCCCGGAACGAGCGGCGCGAGCGGATCGGAGCCGAAGCCGGTCGACGAGCCGGATGAGCCGGACTCCGATGACGACTACAGCGACAGCCGGTATTTCCGTCGCCGGGGTACGGGGCTCGCAGCCGGTATCGGGGCCGGGTTGCTCGCCGTGGGCCTGATCGTCGCCGGTATCACGGTGCCGGTCAGCAAGGTGATCGAGGCGCCCGGACCCACCTACAACGTGCTCGCCGCTTCGCGCGACGGCTCCTCCCAGGACGTCATCACCGTCAGCGGCGCACAGACCTACCCCGCCGACGGGGCGTTGCGGATGACGACGGTGTCCGTCTCGGGGTGCCCCGGTTACCCGGTCACTTTCTTCGACGTCCTGAGAGCCCGACTCTCACGCAACAAGACGGTTCTGGAGCGCGACCAGGTGTGCCCCTCGTCACTGAGCCAGGAGGATGTCGAGCAGGAGAACCAGGCGCAGATGACCAGCTCTCAGGACACCGCCGTGGTCGCCGCACTCATGGAGACAGGGCTCGCCACCCGCATGATCCTCACCATCGAGGGCGCCAGCGACTCCCAGGCCGACATCGGAGTCCAGCAGGGCGATATTCTCACCTCCGTCACCCCGGCCGGGCAGCCGACGACGCCTGTCACCACCTACGCCGCCCTGCGCCAGCTGCTGACGACGATTCCCGCGGGGACGAGCGTCGAGCTGGGCATCGAGCGCGACGGCGAGCCGACGACGGTCACGCTGACCACCATCGAACCTTCCGACGCGGATTCCGACGGACAGCCCGACTCCGAGGGATCGCTGCTGGGCCTGTATCTGTCGGCTCGGGCGGACTCCGACATCGAGGCGACCTTCGGGCTCTCCGACGTGGGGGGGCCGAGCGCCGGCTCCATGTTCGCCCTGGGGATCGTCGACGAACTCACGCCCGGGGATCTCACCGGCGGCAGGGACATCGCCGGAACAGGGACGATCTCCCTGGACGGATCCGTGGGTCCCATCGGCGGCATCGCCCAGAAGATGGCCGGCGCCAGGAACGACGGTGCCGGGTACTTCCTGGCCCCTGCCTCGAACTGCGGGGAGGTGACGGGCAACATCCCCGACGGATTGGACGTCTACGCGGTCTCAACGCTGCATGAGGCGGTCACCACCGTCGAGGCGATCGCCGCCGGGGACGCCTCGGCGGCGCCCACCTGCGAAACGATCCAGAGCCAATGATCCGCAATCGCTCGCGGTGACCCGCGGTACGGCGGGGCGGCGTCCGCCCAGCGAGCGGACTTCCGGACTTCCCACTTTTCCACGGGGTGCGAATCCGTGGCGTCATCAAAGGACGCCGTGCCACGCTGCGTCTGAGCGTCCGCGGCGACCCGCCCCGCCGTCCCGAACCGGACGCAGTCTGGAGCACCAATGCGAGTCAGAGGCCAGTCCCCCATCCTGTGGCGTCGCGTCGGGCAGTCGCAGCTCGGAGCCGAGCCGGGCCACGCCGTCGTCATCGACGGCCTGAGTCCGCAGGAGCAGCAGCTCCTGGACCGTCTGCCGGCCGACCTGTCGCCCGACGGCCTCCACCGGGCGGCACGACGGAGCGAAGTGCCGCTCTCCCGCGTCCGTCAGATCCTCTCCCTCCTCGATGAGGCCGGCGTCCTGACCCGAGACGCTCCGGCGCCTACCAGCGGCGACGAGATCTACTGGGAGCGCCTGGCCGACAGCCCGCGGGCGCGCACGCGTGCGCTGCGGAGCGCCGTCGTGGGGATCGTCGGAGCCGGCCGGCTCACCCGCGAGATCCTCGCCCTGCTCGCCGAGGCCGGCGTGGGCGCGATCCTGCCCGAGGACGAGGAGTTGAGCGCCTGGGCGCGCACGCTGGACCCGCCGGTGCGCACCCGGATGCCGTTGGGAACGCGCCCCCACCTCGTACTCACCGTCGAGGGCCATCTCATCGAACCGGTGCGGGCGCGCGGCCTGGCCGTTGCGGAGGTGGGCCACCTGCCCGTGGTCGTCCGGGAGGTCAGCGTGCGAGTGGGCCCCTTCCTGGGGCCCGACTCCCCGCCCTGCGCCACGTGCCTGGACCTGTGGGAGCGCGACGTGGACCCGCAGTGGCCGGCGGTGGCGACTCAACTGCGCCTCATGGCACCGCCGCAGACCGAGTCGCTGCTGATCCATCAAGCGGCGGCGCTGGCAGCGCGCGCGGCCACCGACGTTCTGACCGGCTGCGACCGACGATGGCGCGGGCGCAGCGTCGAAGTCTCGGGCGTGGAAGCCGTGGGCCTCGAACGATTGTGGGCGCCCCACCCCGAATGCCTGTGCAGCGAGCCGGACGAGAACGGGACGGCGGCGCCCGGCGAGAGTGCGGACCGCCCGCGAGCATCCGACGGTCCGCGGGCGCCCGAGACCCTTACTCCCGATCCGCGGCGCCCGCCCCGTCAGGACGGCCCCCCGCCGAGTCCGCCTCCTGGAACTCGCGTACTACGCGAAGTACGTCCGCCCCGTACTCCTGGAGCTTGACCGCCCCGATACCGCGGATCAGGGACAGCTGGGGCAGGACGCTCGGTCTGACCACCGCGACGGAGCGCAGGGTGGTGTCGGGGAACACCGTGTAGGCCGGTCGCGAGCGCTCCTTTGCGACCTGAGCCCGCCAGGCCCGCAACGCCTCGAACAGGGCGACGGTCACCGGGTCGTTGTCGGCCTCGAACTCGGCGGCGGCTCTCCTGGCGCGCGCCCGGGGGGACTGGGAGGCCCGGGATGATGCGCCCCGCCCGCACTGTCGGTCCGGGCCCGCCTCGTCAGCGGGCCAGATTCCGTCCAGGAAGCGCGAGGGTCTGCGCGAGGCGCGCCCGCCGGGGTTGCGGGCCCGAGCGCAGGAGATGACCAGGTGCTCGCGGGCGCGGGTCACGCCCACGTACAGTAGACGACGCTCCTCCTCGATGGCGGCGTGCCCCTCGGCCAGGGAGATCGGCAGGAGGCCCTCACTGGCGCCGACCAGCAGGACGGCGTCCCACTCCAGACCCTTGGCCGCGTGCAGGGAGGACAGGGTGACTCCCTCGACCGTCGGGGCGTTCTGGGCGGCGGCCCTCTCACCCAGCTCGGCGACCAGAGCGTCGAGGTCCGCACCGCGCCTGGCGCCCAGCTCATCCGCCAACTCGACGATGGCGTTCAGGGAGTCCCACCGCTCGCGCACAGCGCCGCGGGGGGCCGGCGGCCGCTCGCTCCACCCCTCCCTGCCCAGGACCATGCGAGCATCCAGGCCGACATCGCCGGTGAGGTCGGCCCGCTCGGTGCGAGCGGCGGCGCGCAGCATGACGACAGCGCGCTTGACCTCGTCGCGCTCGAAAAAGCGCTCTCCGCCGCGCACCAGGTAGCCGATCCCGGCGTCGGCCAGAGCGCGCTCGATCACCTCGGACTGGGAATTGGTGCGGTACAGGACGGCGATCCCGCTCAACAGCACGCCGCGGGCCCGCAGCCGCTCCACGTGCCCGACGACGCCGGCGGCCTCCGCGACGTCATCATCGTAGGTCTCGAAGCGCACAGCGGGCCCGCCGGGCCGCTGGGCGACGAGCTCGACGGCGCCGGCCGGCAGGGTCAGGGCCCCTCCCCCGCGCCGCGAGCGCGAGAGGACCCTGTTGGCCAGCGAGACGATCTGTGGGGTGGAGCGGTAGTCGCGACTCAGCCTGATCGTGCGAGCACCACTGTAGCGGGAGGCGAAGCCGGTCAGGAAGTCGGGGGTGGCGCCGGTGAAAGAGTAGATGGTCTGGGAGACGTCCCCGACGACGCACAGCTGGCGGCGCCTCCCCAGCCACAGATCCAGCAGGCGCTGCTGGAGGGGGGAGACGTCCTGGTACTCATCGACCACAAAGTGCTTGTACTGGCCGCGCACCTGTTCGGCGATGTCCTCGCGGTCCAGGAGGATGCCGATCATGAGGAGCAGGACGTCCTCGAAGTCGATGACGCCGCGCTCGTTCTTGGCCTCCTCGTAGGCGGCCAGCACCTGGGCGACGGTGGCGATCTCCAACCCGCCCGGGGGCTCGCGGCGCAGGGCGGCGGCCCGCTGAGCGTAGTCCTCGGGCAGGGTCGTGGTGACCTTGGCCCACTCGACCTCGGCAGCGAGATCGCGGATGAGGGCGCGGTCGGCGGCGAGGCCCAGGCGACGGGCGGCGGTCCCCACGAGTCGACCCTTGAACTTCTCGATCTCGGGGCGCCGGCCTCCGATCGCGATGGGCCAGAAGTAGGTGAGCTGACGCAGGGCGGCGGAGTGGAAGGTGCGGGCCTGGGTGCCGACGATCCCCAGGTCGGCCAGGCGCGAGCGCATCTCGCCGGCGGCGCGAGCGGTGAACGTGACGGCCAGAACCTGGGTGGGCTGGTAGGCGCCGACGGCGACCCCGTGGGCAATGCGGTAGGTGATGGCGCGGGTCTTGCCGGTGCCGGCGCCGGCCAGGACGCACAGGGCGCCCTCGAGGTGCTCAGCGACCTGACGCTGGTCGGGGTCCAGGGCGTCGAGCAGCGCGGCGGGGCTGGGCAGGATACCGGGGCGGCGGGGGGCCGAGCCACCGGTGGCGTCGGGGCGGGGGGCGTGCTCACTCATCACGGGCCAGCCTGCCACGGTATCGGCGCCGCGGATGCGCGGGCGCAGACCGACCGACGAGGTCGCGGCGACCGGATTCGCACTGCGATTGCACGGACACGGGCGAGCGCTGCGGGCCTCACCGGATGGGCCCGCCGTACCAGTCCTCGATGAGCATGCGGGCGATGGAGGCGGGACCCGGTAGGACCACGGTGCCGGCCGCCAGGGCCTCGTCCAGCTCGGTGCGCGAGAGCACGAGGGCGTCGGTGACCTCACCGCCGTCAGGACGAACCAGGTGCTCTCCGGGGGCGAGGCGGGCGCGGTAGCCGAGCATGAGGGAACGGGGGAAGGGCCAGGGCTGGGAGGCGACGAGCTCGACCGACTCCACGCGCAGCCCGGTCTCCTCGGCGACCTCGCGCACGACGGCGGCCTCCCCGGACTCCCCCGCCTCCACGAAGCCGGCGACAGTCGAGTAGCGCCCGGTGTCCCAGCGGGCCCCGTGGACCAGGACGATGCGGCCGATGTCGTCGGTAACGGCCATGATGACGGCCGGGTCGGTGCGCGGGAAGTCGATGGTGCCGCAGGCGGTGCAGCGGCGAGCCCACCCGGCCTGGTCGGCCGTGGTACGGGCGCCGCACATGGTGCAGAAGCGAGCGCGGGCGTGCCAGGCGGCCAGGGCGACGGCGGGCGTGGCCAGACCGGCGTCGTGGGCGCTGAGGTCCTGGCCGACGGCGCGAAGGGCGGACAGGGGATAGCGCGCGAGCAGGTCGGCGAGCTCGGCGTGGGCGCGGTCGGCGCCCTCGGCGTCGGTCGGGGCCGCCGGCGCGTCGGGGACGACGACGGCCAACCACGAGGCCCCGGCGGCATCCCCGACGCCGGTGCCCGACTCGCGCCCGAGGTAGACGGTTGTCAGATGAGCTATGGCGCCGACGCCGAGGTCGGCGACGTGCAACGGGGCGAGGCGGGGACGCGAGGCGATGGCGACAGGGTCTGCGGATTCGCCGGTTCCCTGCGCGTCGCGGTCGCGGCCCGCGGGGCCGGGCGGGGTCAGGCCGTCCTCGGGCAGGTCGGGATGGATGGCGGGGGTGTCCAGGGCGACGCGTCCACGCGAGTCGATCAGCACCAGGCGGGTAGCGGGATCTGCTGCGAGGTCGGCGAGCAGGCCGGGCTCAGTGCGGCGGGCCGCGTCGCGGTCGGTGGTGGAGCGGGACAGAGAACGTGCGGCCGTGCGTGTCATGGGGGCAGCGTAAGCGCGATCGGCGACGCGAAGGATTCACCGCCACCATCGCCCAACGGCAGGACGCGTATGTGAGGGATCCGGACAGGTGGAGAAGTCGGTTACCGGCCGTCCGTCTTCGAGCAGATGCGCGAGCTCCTCCGCAGCGGCGTAGGAGGACTGCGTGCCCCTCCCGGTTACCGGAACGGCGGCGTAGACGATCCCCGGGGAAATTTTCAGCTGAAGGACGCTTCAGGCGGAAGCGGGCGATATTCGTAAGAGAGGCCTGCACCGACCCGGCGGCGTCTGAGAGAGTGACGATACTGGTCCCGACCATCCGATCTTCAGGGGGGCGGCCCTACAGTGAGTCCGTGAGCATCTCGCAGGCGACCCGCACCTATCTCGATCACGCCGCGACTTCGCCCGTGCGTCCGGAGGTCGCCGAGCAGGTGGCCGCGGACCTGCGCGCCGGGCTGGGCGGCTGGGCGAACCCGGCCGCCCAGCACGCCTCGGGGCGACGGGTGGGGGCGATGCTCGCCGAGGCCCGCGCGCGCCTGGCCGCCGTGGTGGACGCCGACCCGCACGAGGTGCTCTTCACCGGCGGGGGCACGGAGGCCGACGCGCTGGTGGTCTGCGGGCGCGTCCTGGCGGCGCGGGCCGCCGGCGTGCGGACGCCCCGGCTCGTCACCTCCCCTCTCGAGCACCCGGCGGTGCTCGATTCGTCCCGCACCGCCGCAGTGCGCCTGGGTGCCGAGCACGTCGAGGTCGCGGTCGACGCCGCCGGGCGGGTTAAGGTAGAGAGTCTGCGCCGGGTCGCACCGGGGGCCGCGCTGGTCAGCGTCATGGCGGCCAATAACGAGACCGGTGTCGTGCAGGACGTCGGCGGCCTGGTGGAGGCGGTGCGGGAAGCGACCGGAACGCGGCGGCCCCAGGGTGAGGGGTACGTGCCGGTGCACTCCGACGCCGTGGCGGCGCTGGGGAAGGTACCGGTGAGCCTGGCCGGCTGGGGGCTGGACGCCATGACGGTCGCCGGGCACAAGATCGGGGCGCCCGTCGGAGTGGGGGCGCTCGTGGCCGGGCGGGACTTGGCGCTCGTTCCGGCCACCGGCGGCGGACGGCAGGAGCGGGGGGTGCGTTCGGGCACCCAGGACGTCGTGGCGGCCAGGGCTCTGGCGCTGGCCGCCGAGCTGGCGGCGGCCGAACAAACAGCCGAGGGACAGCGTCTCGAGGCGCTACGGTCCCGCGTGCTGGAGGGGGCGCGGGATCTGCCGGGCGCCCATGCGACCCTGCCCGCCGACGCGGCGCACGTGCCGGGCACGGCCCACCTGTGGTTCGAGGACACCGACATCGAGGCGCTGCTCATGGGCCTCGACATGGCGGGCATCGACATCTCGGCCGGGTCGGCCTGCCACGCCGGGGTGGCGGGGCCCAGCCACGTCATGCTGGCGATGGGCTACGAGGAGGGTCCGGCGCGCTCGACGCTGCGGTGCTCCATGGGGCGAGGCACCACCGCCGACGACGTCGATCGACTGCTCGCGGCCCTGCCCGGGGCCCTCGAGACGGCGCGGCGGGCGGCCCGAGCGGGCTGAGCAGGGATGATCCTCGCAGCCGGCCATCGCCCTGTAAGCCTAACGATTCAGTTACGGCGGGCCCGCCAATGTGACGAGAGCAATAACCTATCCCGGTCCCCGAGGAATCCGAAGAAAGAGTGTCGATGGAGCTCTCACCACGCGCGCGCTCCGCGTGGGCCAAGTCCGGCTATGACCCGGAGCGGCGCCGCTGGCTTCCGCTCTGGCTGCACCTGCTCGACGCCGCCGCGGTGGCCGAGCACCTCGCCACGCATTGGCTGGCGCCCACTACTCGCGACCTCATTGAACGCGAATTCGCGGATTCGACGTCGGGGCTGGCTCCGACGGACGAGTTCGGGCTCCTCGCCTCCTGGATCGCCGGCGTCCACGACATCGGCAAGTGCACGCCGGCCTTCTCCGTCCAGGTCGATGGGCTCGACGACAGGATGAAGGAGGCGGGTCTGACCCACGAGCCGGTCGACCCCCTCGAGCGGCGCAAGGTCCCTCATGCTCTGGCGGGGCACCTGATCCTGGAGAACTGGCTCATGAACGATCATGGGTGGGACTTCGAATCCGCCGAAGCCCTAGCCTCCGTCGTCGGCGCCCATCACGGTATACCGCCGACGACGGCGGCTCTCACCACCGACTACTACGGGCACGAGCATCTTCTCGGCGACGAGGCGTGGGATACCGCCCGCCGCGAGTTGCTCGGCCTCGTCACGCAGCGCACCGGCGCTGAGCCTCTGCTCCCCCGCTGGGCGCAACGACGGTGGTCCCAGTCCTTCCTCGTCGAGCTGTCGGGACTGGTCATCGTAGCGGACTGGATCTCCTCGGCCGAAGACTACTTCCCCCTGCTCGGCCTCGACGAGGCCGGTACGAGCCTGCTCGTCACCGAAGCGCACGCCGAGCGCGCCGACGCCGGGCTGAGGCGTCTGGAAGTCCCCTCTCCATGGCGGCCCCGCGACGACGGCGCCGATCCCGACTCCCTGCTCGCCCGGCGCTTCGGTCTTCCTGCCGGCGCCCGCGCCACCGATGTTCAAACGCGCACGCTTCAAGCGGCCCGCACCATGGATCTGCCGGGGCTCCTCGTCGTCGAGGAGTCGACGGGAGGCGGTAAAACCGAAGCGGCCCTCATGGCCGCCGAGGTGCTCGCCGCCCGAACCGGCCGCTCCGGGGTACTCTTCGCCCTGCCCACCCAGGCGACAACGGACGCCATGTTCTCCCGCGAGCTCGACTGGCTGAAGCGGATCGAGGAGGCGTACGCCGGCGAGGGCGCGCCGTCGGACTTCGCCGCTCAACTTCTGCACGGACGCTCGCGGCTGAACAAGGAGGCTCAGCGACTGCGGCGCCGCGGCTACGAGATCCGAGACCGGCTCCTCGGCGCTCTCGGCGGCGAGGACGAGGAGGCCCGGCGCACTCCGCGCCCGGGAGACATCGGCCGCGACGAGGACGCCGTCAGAGCGGCTGGGAACCCGCGCAGTGCAGCATCAGCGCATGCGACCTTAGGCGATGCGGCCCGCCGTCAGGCCGACCTGGCGATCCTGGCCTGGTTCAGCGGACGCAAGAAGTCGATGCTGTCGGACTTCGTCGTCACCACCGTGGACCACCTGCTCTTCGGGGCGATGCGCTCCCCGCACCTGGCCATGCGGCACCTGGGACTGTCCCGCAAAGTCGTCATCGTCGACGAGGTGCACTCCTACTCCACCTATATGAATGTCTACCTGGATCGGATCCTGACCTGGCTCGCCGCCTACGGAGTGCCGGTGGTGCTCCTGTCGGCGACGCTGTCCGAGGCGCGGTGCACCGCCATGGTCGACGCCTATCGACGGGGCCTGCGTCTGTCGGCTGGAGAACGAGTCCCCACACGCCCCGACCTCGAGACCGTGCGCACCCCCTTCCCCTGCCTGGTCACCGCCGGCGGAGAGCGGATCGAGGTCGTCCCGACGTCGGCGGGGCGACGTAGCACGATCCGCCTCAAGCGGCTCATGAAGGACGCCCTGGTCCCGCTGCTGGAGGAGAGGCTGACCGATGGCGGCTGTGCGCTCATCGTCCGCAACACGGTGCGACGCGCACAGGAGACCTATGAGCTGCTGCGGGAGCGATTCGGCCAGGAGGTGAGCCTCACCCACGCCCGCTTCACCATCGGCGACCGGTTGGCGAAGGACGAGGATCTTCTGCGCCGCTTCGGACCTCCGCGCAGCGGCCCGACGCGCCCGCACCGGGCCATTGTCGTGGCCACGCAGGTGGTCGAGCAGTCCCTGGACGTCGATTTCGACCTGCTGGTGACGGACCTGGCGCCCATCGACCTGATTCTCCAGCGGATGGGCCGTCTGCACCGCCATGAGCGGCCGCGACCGCCCTGGGTGTCCGCCCCCACCTGCTACATCGATTGGTTGCCGTCGACGTCATCCCCCGACCCTTCGCTGGAGCCGGGCGCCAAGGCGATCTACGGCGAGCAGGATATGCTCCTGAGCGCGGCCGCCCTGAACCGGGTCGTCGACGACTCGGGCACGATCACGATCCCCGACGACGTGCACGAGCTCATCGAGGCGGTCTACGGGGCCGACGTCCAGGGACCACCGCTGTGGCACGAGGCCGTGGAGCACGCCCGTGAGGCGTATGCGCGGAAGAACCGCGCGAAGCACGACTCCGCTCAGGGCTTCCTGCTGAGCGAGCCCGAGCGGAGCGGGGCGAGCTCCTCCCTGGTCGGCTGGCTGCATACGACGGCCTCCGACGACGAGGATGAGGGGCACGCCCAGGTGCGCGACGGCGAGGACTCCCTGGAGGTCATTCTCCTGGACCGGCGCTGGATCGGCGGCCAGGAGGAAATACGCACCCTGCCGCACGCACCGGAGTCCCCGGGAGCCCTGATCCCCACCGATCGCGTTCCGGACCGGAAGGTCGTGCGCGCCATGGCCCTGTCCGCCGTGAGACTGCCCGCCGGCATGACGAAGGGCAGCAGGCTCGACGACGCCATCGACGAGCTCGAGAAACGCGTCGTGCCCCCCTGGCAGGACGATCCGCAGCTGCGCGGGCAGCTGTTCCTCCTCCTGAAGGAAAGCCGGGCACAGCTGGCCGGCGCAACGCTCGAGTACTCCCCATCCACCGGACTGAAGGAGGTCCGTCCCGAATGACTTCGACTTTCAATCTTCTCGACGAGCCGTGGATCCGAGTGATCCGGCTCAACGGCGAGGCCAACGAGGTCTCTCTTCTCACTCTTTTCCAGGATGCCACGGATATTAAGAGCATCTACGGCGAGGTCGCCAGCCAGGACATTGCCGTCCTGCGTCTGCTCCTGGCGATCTGCCACCGGACCATGGACGGACCGGAGGATCTGGACAGGTGGAGGGAATACTGGCAGGAACCCGAGCTCCTGGGGCGGGACGCCGCCGCCTACCTGGAGAGGCACCGCGACCGTTTCGATCTGCGCGACCCGGAGCGTCCCTTCTTCCAGGTGGCGGGGATTCATGCGGCGTCGGGGAAGATCTCGGACCTGGAATCCCTCATCGTGGACGTTCCCAACGGCAACCAGTTCTTCACCACCCGCATCGCCGAGGGCTTGAATTCCATTGGCTGGGCGGAAGCGGCCCGGTGGCTGGTGCACGCCCATGCGTTCGACCCCTCCGGCATCCGCACCGGCGCCGTCGGCGACCCGCAGGTCAAGGGAGGAAGAGGCTATCCGATCGGGCCGGGGTGGACGGGGCGGATCGGCACCGTGAGCGTGGTGGGCGGAACGCTGGAGCGAACGCTGCTCCTCAACACCGTGGTCTGCGACGGGAAGACAGCCGGCCTCGACGGTGTTGATCCTGCACGCGATCTCGCCCCGTGGGAGCGTGAGGCCGACGGTCCGGCGGGCTCGCCCGCCCTGGAGCCCACGGGGCCCGTGTCCTGCTACACGTGGCAGACGCGCCGCATCCTCCTCCACGGCGACGACGAGCGCGTCACCGGACTGTTCCTCGGCAACGGTGACAAGACGACGCCCCAGAACCGCTATCTGGTGGAGCCCATGACCGCATGGCGCTTCTCCGAGCCCCAGACCAAGAAGCTGAAGTCGCCCGTCTACATGCCGCGCAAGCTGCCGGCGGACCGGGCGTTCTGGCGGGGGCTGTCGACCCTCGTGGCTCAGTTGAGCCCGAAGATCACGGTCAAGAACGCCGGGGATGCGCCCCGATACCGTTCCCCCGGCGTCGTCTCCTTCTACCAGGAACTCATGCGCCGCAGGATCGTGCCCACGGGCGGCCTCATCCCCCTGCACGCCGTCGGCCTCGAATACGGGCCTAAAGAGGCGACAGTCACCGAACTCGTCGACGACGTCCTGACGCTGCCCGCCGGCCTGCTCAATCCTGAGAGCAAGCGCCTGGTCGCCGTCGTCCACGACACAATGGAGCAGACCGAGCAGGTGGCTGCGGCGCTGAGAAGCCTGGCCGGGAATCTGGACCGGGCTCACGGCGGGAGCCCGGAGACCGCCTCGGCCGCGCGCACGCGCGCCGGCGCGGACTTCTACCAGGTCATCGATGAGCGCTTCCCCCGCTGGCTCGCCTCCCTCGACGGAGCAGACCCGCACGTCGCCCGCGACCAGTGGCGCGGCCTCCTGCGCACCGAGGCCTGGAGGCAGCAGGAGGAGCTCGCCTCCGCCGTGCCCGGCACTACCTTCGCCGGACGCGGGGAGGGAAAGGGACGGATGGACGTCGGCAAGGCGCTGTTCTTCTTCCGCCGCGCTCTGAACGCGGCGGTGCCCGCACCCGCCCGGCAGGACGCCCAGTGAGAACAAGTGAGAACAGTAAGAACGCAGAAAGGACACCGGCATGACAGTGTCGGATACCAGCACACCCGCAGAGGTGTCGGGCGGGGCCCCGCCCGATGCCCGACGAGCCCGCCGCCTCGGGAGGATCGGCCTTCTGGTGAACCAGCGCATCGGCGGCGCACACGGCTTGCAGAAACGCTACCTCGACAACGAGTCACTGGGGCGCGCCGAGGTTGCCGCCCTGCGCAAGGGCGCGAACAGGGCTCCCGGTGAGCTGCCCGAGATCTGGGAGCTCACCCGCGTCGAGGTCCCCGACGGCGCCGGCGACGCTCCGACCCGGGAGGAGATCGCCGTTCACACGGCTATGACGCTCTACGCCGTCCACCAGCAATCGCGGTCCGAGTGCATGTTCGTGCCCGGAAGAGGCCTCGGACGCGCCGCTCACGAGCTGGTGGGCACGGACGAGGAGAATCCCTCCGCCCGGGCCCGCTTCAACGCCCTGGTCACCTCGACGACCGTGGCGGAGCTGCGCCACCACCTGCGGAACCTCGTCTCGCTGCTGAGATCCCGAGGTATTGCGTTGGACCACGCCATGCTCGCCGACGATATCGTCCGCTTCCAGCGCCCGGGCGGAGCTAAGAGCGTCCGCCTGGCCTGGGCCCGCCAGTACTACTCACTGCCCGCCGACGGCGCCGTCTCGGCCCCCGGCATCGACCACGACACCACCTCCACCAACCACGCATCCACCTCGGAGAACTGATCAATGAGCACCTACGTCGACATCCACATCATCCAGAATCTTCCGCCGTCCTGCGTCAATCGGGACGACTCGGGATCGCCGAAGTCCGCCATCTACGGCGGGGTGAGGCGGCTGCGTGTCTCCAGCCAGTCCTGGAAGCGGGCGGCGCGTCTGTACTTCGACGACCTGCTGGACGCCTCCGACGTCGGTGTGCGCACCAAGCGGGTCGCCGGGGTGCTCGCCGCGAAGATCGCCGAGGACGCACCGGAACTCACGGAGAGCGCCCTCTCCTTGGCGGAGGGGGTTTTCAAGACGGCCAAGATCAAGCTCTCGCCTCCGCGCGGTAAGAAGAATGCGCCTCAGGAATCGGGATACCTGATGTTCCTGTCCGCCGGACAGATCGGACGCCTCGCTGAGCGCGCCATTACCTCGGCCCGCGGTGGCGAGGCGCTCGACGCTCGGACGGTCAAGAAGATCTTCAAGGAGGCTCACGCCGTCGATATCGCGCTCTTCGGCCGCATGGTCGCCGATGACACCGATCTCAACGTCGACGCCGCCTGCCAGGTGGCTCACGCCATCTCCACGCACGCCGCGGAGAACGAGTACGACTTCTTCACCGCCGTCGACGATGAGAAGAGCCGTTCGGAAGAGGAGGAGGATGCGGGAGCGGGTATGATGGGGACGGTCGAGTTCTCCTCGGCCACGATGTACCGCTACGCTACCGTCAACCTCGACATGCTGGTTAAGAATCTCGGGGACGGTGAGGCGGCGCTGCGGGCGCTGGAGGTTTTCATCAAGGGATTCTGCCTGTCCATGCCGACCGGCAAGCAGAACACCTTCGCCAACCGGACCGTGCCCGAGACGGTGGTCGTCTCAGTCCGCGAGGACCAGCCGGTCTCCCTCGTGGGAGCGTTCGAGAAGCCGATTCCGCAGGACGCCGATCGCGGCTACGTCGACCGCTCGGTGGAGAGTCTGGTCCGGTACTCCTCGACGATCGAGGAGAACTACGGGCTGCGGCCGCTCGCCAGTCTCGTCGTCGCCCTCCAGGATTCCGAGGCCGTCTCGTCTGTCGGGGAACGCGTGTCCTTCGCGGACCTGCCCGGACGGGTCCGCGACATCGTGGCCCCGCGCGTACCCGGTCAGGAGCGGGCCTGATGACCGTTCTCCTCCTACGACTCGCGGGCCCGTTGCAGGCATGGGGGGTGAAATCCCGCTTCACGATCCGCGCCACGGAGCTCGCCCCGACCAAGAGCGGGATCATCGGCATGCTGGCGGCCGCTGTCGGACGGCGCCGAACGGATCCGATCGAGGACTTTCTCTCGCTGCGTTTCGGCGTGCGCAAAGACCAGCCGGGCACCGTGATCCGCGACTTCCACACGGCGAGACCCCTCGACGGCGGGGACTCCATGCCTCTATCGAACCGCTACTACCTGGCCGACGCCGTCTTCCTGGCGGGCATCGAGGGGGACGGGGCGCTCCTGGAGGGCATTGACGAAGCGCTCGGGCACCCGGTGTTCCCGCTGTACCTCGGGAGGCGATCATGTCCGCCGACGCCCCCGATCTCGTTGGGTCTGCGCGAGGCACCGCTGCTCGACGCTCTCAGAAAGGAGCGATGGCAGGCCTCCGAGTGGTTCCAACAGCGGTTCCGCCGGCGTCGCACCCCCTTCGACGCGGAGCTGCTCGTCGACCAGGAGGCCGTGCCCGCCGTGGAGCGAGGCACTGTCCGAAGCAGCCGCGATGTGCCCATCTCCTTCGATCCGCGGCGTCGCGACTACGGGCTCCGCCAAGTCGAACGACTGCTGGTGACTGTGGAAGCCCCCGCGGTGGACCTGCACGACCCCATGATCGATGTGGAGGAGGCGGGACGGTGTTCCTGACGAAGATCGAGCTGGATCCGACACGACGGCTGGCACGCAAGTACCTGGGCTCGCCGCAGGTCATGCACGCCGTCGTTCTGGGCGCCGCCGGAGACAGTGGCGGGGGCGAGACGGACGACGGATCCGGCCGTGTTCTGTGGCGGGTGGACCGGGGCGCGATGACGACGTTGTACCTGCTCTCGCCCTCGGAGCCCGACTGCTCGCAGATCGTGACCGAAGCAGGGGCGGCAGGCGTGCCGGCCCGGACCCTCGACTACTCCCCGTTCCTGGAGCGCCTCGACGCCGACCAGCTATGGGCCTTCCGTCTGGCGGCGAACCCGTCCTACTCGGCCTCTCGGGGGCCGGGCATGCGCGGGAAGCGGTTCGGGCATGTCACCGTCGAGCAGCAGAGGCAATGGCTCCTCTCACGCGCCCCGGGATACGGTTTCGAACTCGTGCCCGCGGTCGCCGGGAGGGAGAGCGCTGAGCGGGTCGAGGACGCTGACGAATCGGCGAACCTTGTGGTCGTGCGCCGGGAGAGGCCCATTTTCTCACGACGACGGCCGGGCTCAAAGACGCATGACCGCGTCACGATCAACCGGACCGTCTACGAGGGAATTATGCACGTCACCGATCCGCAGGCTCTGCGTCATGTCCTCGTAACAGGGATCGGTCGCTCCAAGGCCTACGGGTGCGGGCTCCTGACTCTCGCACGAGTGAGACGAGGCTGAGGAATGGCCAGGATGCTGCCGGTTCCCGTGACGGCGCTCCCCCGTGTGCAGGATCGGATGTCTTTCCTCTACCTGGAGCACTGCGTCGTGCACCGGCAGGATGGTGCCCTGACCGCCCGTAACGACCAGGGCACCATCCATGTCCCCGCCGCCTCCCTGGTGGCTGTCCTCTTCGGCCCGGGAACGTCGGTCAGTCATCAGGCGATGAGTCTGCTCGGTGAATGCGGAACGACGGCGGTCTGGGTCGGTGAGCGCGGAGTTCGCTATTATGCGCACGGTCGCTCGCTGGCGACGTCCACCCGGCTTCTGATGGAGCAGGCGACCCGCGTTTCCTCGCCTCAAAAACGTCTGCGTGTAGCGCGTGAAATGTACTGCATGCGTTTTCACGGCGAGGACGTCGACGGTCTCACCATGCAGCAACTGCGAGGTCGCGAAGGCGCCCGGATCCGTGAGGTGTATCGGGAGAACTCGCGACGAACCGGTGTGCCATGGACCCGCAGGGAGTATCGGCCCGACGATTTCGAGGCATCGGACCCGATCAATCAGGCCCTCTCAGCGGCGCACGCCGCGCTGTACGGAGTCGTTCACGGCGTCATCGTGTCACTGGGCTGCTCACCGGGGCTCGGTTTTGTCCACACCGGACACGAACGATCCTTCGTGTACGACGTCGCAGACCTGTATAAGGCCGAGACGACGATCCCGATCTCCTTCGACGTGGTCGCCGAGGGAATGGACGACCTCACCGGCACGACTCGACGGCGCGTTCGAGACAGGATCTTCGAGCTGAAGGTCATAGAGCGAACGGTCAGGGACATCTATCAACTGCTCGGAGTCGACGAGCAGGAGGATATGAGCATCAACGTCGTCTCGCTATGGGACTACCAGCGGCGTGCCGTCACCGGTGGATCGAACTACGCCGGAGAGGACGCGGGAGGATGGTAGTGCTGATTCTGTCAGCAGCCCCGGCCTCACTGCGCGGGGCCATGACGCGATGGCTGCTCGAGGTCTCCCCCGGAGTCTTCGTCGGCCACCTCTCGGCTCGCGTCCGCGAGCAACTGTGGGAACTGGTCCGAGCGTACATAGGCGACGGGCGCGCGCTCCTGATCTGGTCGGTGCGCTCCGAGCAGCACTTCACCGTGGCCTCGCTGGGATACGACCGGGAGCCACTGGACGTCGAAGGCTGCCTCGTCATGCGTACCCCCTACCGGCAGATCGAAGGGTCGTCGTCGCAGGCCCTACCCGGCGCCGTTAAACCGGCGAAGGAGTCGTGGTCGATCGCTGCCCGGCGACGACGCTTCCGCAACTCAGCCGAGCGGTCCCTAGGTCACCAGTGAAGGCGAACGCCCCCTGGTAGGGTGGCCCACCGTTGGAATCACGCCGATCGCCAAGTGTAAACCCCGCGCGAGCGGGGATGATCCTTTTCTGATCGTCGCCCCAGTGGATGACGGACAGTAAACCCCGCGCGAGCGGGGATGATCCGGGCGGCCGCCCCACCCTGTACGTCACCGACCAGTAAACCCCGCGCGAGCGGGGATGATCCCTCCTAACAGTTGCGGTCAGGGCACAAGGATACGTAAACCCCGCGCGAGCGGGGATGATCCCCGTCTCAACGGTCCACGGGTTGCGGATGCGGTGTAAACCCCGCGCGAGCGGGGATGATCCCCCGCCGCGGTCCAGTTCAGCGTGTTCATCGCAGTAAACCCCGCGCGAGCGGGGATGATCCGGCCTCGCAGGCCGCGGACGCTTCCGCCGCCGAGTAAACCCCGCGCGAGCGGGGATGATCCCAAGCCCGTGAAGAAGGTCGAGGCCGGGCGGTAGTAAACCCCGCGCGAGCGGGGATGATCCGGGGAAGCCGGCCGCAGACCTGCTCATCGTGGAGTAAACCCCGCGCGAGCGGGGATGATCCTGATGAGCGACGAAATCTCGTTGATTGCGTCGAGTAAACCCCGCGCGAGCGGGGATGATCCGGCCGGCACCAAGGCTGAGTCGGCGACGCTCAAGTAAACCCCGCGCGAGCGGGGATGATCCCACCTCGCCGAACTTCGTCGTGTAGAGCTTGTAGTAAACCCCGCGCGAGCGGGGATGATCCCGGGGCGCGAGCCATACTGGTGAGAGCTGGCGAGTAAACCCCGCGCGAGCGGGGATGATCCGAGACTGTCCGCCCGTGCGCCGGATCTTCAAGTGTAAACCCCGCGCGAGCGGGGATGATCCCAACACCCTCGCCGTTGCCGCGGGCATCCCGGTGTAAACCCCGCGCGAGCGGGGATGATCCGAAGGCCGAGCCACCGACGCTGCGCACCCTCTTGTAAACCCCGCGCGAGCGGGGATGATCCGTAGTAGCCCGTTGCCGAGTTCAGCGTGTTGTAGTAAACCCCGCGCGAGCGGGGATGATCCCTGGCTCTTGCCCGAACCCGTAGTTCCGAGGATGTAAACCCCGCGCGAGCGGGGATGATCCCAACCACCGCCCCTCGCAGAGCGATCATGTTACGTAAACCCCGCGCGAGCGGGGATGATCCGGTCTTCATGTCCGAGCCCAGCTTCGCAATGTCGTAAACCCCGCGCGAGCGGGGATGATCCCGCCAATGAGCGACCGTGTTGACGTTGACGCCGGTAAACCCCGCGCGAGCGGGGATGATCCGTTGTGAAAGGCGTCCGTGGTGACGCGACGTGGGTAAACCCCGCGCGAGCGGGGATGATCCCGGCCACGTACAACAGTCCCGTAGTCGCATAGAGTAAACCCCGCGCGAGCGGGGATGATCCCGCGCATGTTTTACCGACGATGACACGCCTGCAGTAAACCCCGCGCGAGCGGGGATGATCCCACCTCGCCGAACTTCGTCGTGTAGAGCTTGTAGTAAACCCCGCGCGAGCGGGGATGATCCCGAGTTGATGAACTGTGCGTACTGCTCGACGATGTAAACCCCGCGCGAGCGGGGATGATCCGGCCTTGCGGCTACAGGATGATACTGACGAGGCGTAAACCCCGCGCGAGCGGGGATGATCCCACCGAGAACGCCTCGGGGAGCGCAGGCTCCTCGTAAACCCCGCGCGAGCGGGGATGATCCGCTGATCTCTGACACGGCATTGTCGAGGGTGGGGTAAACCCCGCGCGAGCGGGGATGATCCGGAAACCCAATGGCTAACTTCGCAACCCCGGCCGTAAACCCCGCGCGAGCGGGGATGATCCCGGAACCTCGGCTGGCTGCAAGTGACAGCGGGGGTAAACCCCGCGCGAGCGGGGATGATCCCAAGCTGCACGGCCTGGCTGGTAGGAGGCGTGAGTAAACCCCGCGCGAGCGGGGATGATCCCTTCTTGTCCTCAGGAAGCCAGAACGTGGACGAGTAAACCCCGCGCGAGCGGGGATGATCCCAGCACGGATAACCTCCGGTGCAGCCTCCACAGGTAAACCCCGCGCGAGCGGGGATGATCCCATGTTGAAGCCAGCCCACGAGTCATAGACGCGGTAAACCCCGCGCGAGCGGGGATGATCCCGTTTTTGCATTCAATGGCGATTTGTCTGCCGCGTAAACCCCGCGCGAGCGGGGATGATCCGGAGTCCGGCCGTACCGCCAAGCTCTCGTCCAAGTAAACCCCGCGCGAGCGGGGATGATCCCGAACACTGAAGGAGAAACCAAATGGCGAACTTGTAAACCCCGCGCGAGCGGGGATGATCCCCGCAGGAAGGCCATCCTCCGCCGCGCAGACGCGTAAACCCCGCGCGAGCGGGGATGATCCGACCCGCTGGTCGCCGAGGGTGAGGGTGAACCGGGTAAACCCCGCGCGAGCGGGGATGATCCAGCGCAGGTTTTCCCGACGGTGACGCGCCGACAGTAAACCCCGCGCGAGCGGGGATGATCCCGGAACCTCAGGCTTCTTACCTTCGCGCTCATAGTAAACCCCGCGCGAGCGGGGATGATCCCCTCACCGCGGACGCGAGCTTCGTGAACTCCAAGTAAACCCCGCGCGAGCGGGGATGATCCATCGTCAACTTGTCATCCGTCGCCATCTACCCGCGTAAACCCCGCGCGAGCGGGGATGATCCCGCCTTCGTCCACGTTGACGCGCAGGCAGACGTGTAAACCCCGCGCGAGCGGGGATGATCCGCCCCGGGGGAGTGTTCTCTGTAACATTGTACGGTAAACCCCGCGCGAGCGGGGATGATCCCGTCATTGTTACTAACAGTAAGGGTCAGTCTGAGTAAACCCCGCGCGAGCGGGGATGATCCGGTGCATGGTGCGTCGGTGGAGGCGGAGTTCGGGTAAACCCCGCGCGAGCGGGGATGATCCCGAAATGTGAGGGCCAGCTGAGAGGACTACCAAGTAAACCCCGCGCGAGCGGGGATGATCCGGCGCCGCCATGTCATTCCTTCTGTCCACCTACGTAAACCCCGCGCGAGCGGGGATGATCCCAAGCGTGGACGCACGCCTCAACAACCAAGTCGGTAAACCCCGCGCGAGCGGGGATGATCCCCGGCTTGGTCAGTCAGTGGCCCCCAGCGAGTAGTAAACCCCGCGCGAGCGGGGATGATCCGGTGAACGCCATACTGGATTTCTACCTGCCGCAGTAAACCCCGCGCGAGCGGGGATGATCCGCCACCCGTTCTCAGACCCCATGTCGGGGGTCCGTAAACCCCGCGCGAGCGGGGATGATCCGCTTCAGCTCCTCGGAGGAGTCCAGTACAGCCCGTAAACCCCGCGCGAGCGGGGATGATCCCTGGTACGCACCGCGCACCCGTTCGTCGCCGAAGTAAACCCCGCGCGAGCGGGGCAATTACTCATCACCCCTCAGCCCTCGCCCGACCATCTCAGCCTCCCCACAATCACACCAGTGATTATTCTTCCCGATCAACGCGAACTACACGAGCACGCCTCTCGCCTCATGATCTCTTCTCGTGCGTGCGCAGGCCCTGCCGGGTCCCGGATACCAGCAGAGTCGGCCCGGCCAACAGACGCCGCGGCGACGAACCGACGCGCGCCGTCGACAACCACGTCACCGCTCGGCTCCCGAGCTCAATGCCCCATGTGCTCCATTTCTTCTCGGGCATCATCCGCAGCAAGAAATACGGGCAAGACGGCAGCCTGCGCCTCCGCGAAGCATCGCTCTTCAGGCGATGCTCCGCCCGAGGCCTTCCCGCCCCTCTTCCACAGCACGACGGCGCAGCCCCCTCGGATCCCGAACCTCACGACCACCTACTGCACGCAGTAGCCTGGCTACCGCCCTCGACGCACCACCAACCGCTATCACCCGACCACAGGAGACCCCATGCGCGTACTCGCGGCACTATCCGGCGGAGTCGACTCCGCTGTGGCCGCTGCCCGCGTTCTGGACGCCGGGCACGACGTCGTCGGAGTGCACATGGCCCTGACCCGCAACCGCGCCGCCACCCGCTCGGGCTCGCGCGGCTGCTGCTCCATCGAGGACGCCTCCGATGCCCGCTGGGCAGCCGAGATCCTCGGCATCCCCTTCTACGTGTGGGACTTGTCCGAGCAGTTCGAGGAGCGGGTCGTCGCCGATTTCCTCGCCGAGTACCGTGCGGGCCGCACTCCCAACCCCTGCGTGCGCTGCAACGAGCGCGTCAAGTTCGACGCCCTGCTCGAACGGGCCCTCGCCCTCGGCTTCGATGCCGTCGCCACCGGCCACTACGCCCGACTGACCGGGGGCGCCGCCACCGGCCACCCCGGCAGGACCGCTGGCCTGGAGCTGCGCCGCGCCGTCGACGCCGCTAAGGACCAGTCCTACGTACTCGCCATCTCCGGACGCGAAGGACTATCCCGCGCTCTCTTCCCCCTCGGCGATGCCCCCTCCAAAGCGGCTGTGCGCGCCGAGGCCGAGCGCCGCGGCCTGCCGGTGGCCGCCAAACCCGACTCCTACGACATCTGCTTCATCGCCGATGGCGACACTCGCGGATTTCTCACCCGCAGCCTCGGCACGAGCAAGGGGGCCCTCGTCTCCCCCGACGGCAAGATTCTGGGTACGCACTCCGGATACTTCGGCTTCACTGTCGGTCAGCGTCGAGGGCTGGGATTGACCCGCCCGGCCCCGGACGGACGCCCCCGCTACGTCATCGAAACTCGACCCGCCACCAACGAGGTGGTCGTCGGTCCTGCAGAACTCCTGCACCGCAGCGCCGTCGACGGCCAGGAGCTCGTCCTGCTGGCTGAGCCGAACCCGCTCGGCGAGGGCGCCGTCGGCTGGCGGGACGTGACCGTGCAGGTGCGCGCTCACGGACGGTCCGTACCGGCCGACGTCGCCGTCGACCCGGTGGCTCGAACCCTGCGGGCGGATCTGCGCCAGCCACTGCGGGGACTGGCGGCGGGGCAGTCCATCGTCATCTACGGCCCCGCGGACGCCGGCTCGGGCGGCGAACGGGCGCTCGCCCAGGCCACCGTCTCCCAATCTCGCTGACACGGCAGACCGGAGGGCGGTCAGCGCAAGGACATGTGCCGCTCGATCGCACGCACCGCCCACCAGACCAGCACCGCGGCGAGTAGCGGGCTCACGATGACACTTCCCGCACCCACGATCGCGGGATCAGTGTCCCCGCCGACCGATTCAAGGAACTCGGGCCACATCATGCGGGTCGTGAGATCTCCGGTGCCCACGTCGATGCTGAGGGGCAGGAAAAGGGTCGACACCAGACCGAGCAGCTGGTTGACCACGTACAGCACGACGAAACCGATCAGCGGCGCCCCGAAACCGGCATGGCTGTAACGCCCCTGGGCACCGATGCTCATAACAGCGGCGACCTCAACGATGAGCGCCGCGAAACCGATCAGAACGGAGACGATGAGGAACGTCATCAGGCCCGGACCCGCAGCATGGGCAGCCGTGCGCACCGACTCCAGGATCTCGCTAAGACCGACCCCCTTACTGTGCGCCAGCGCGGCGCACCAGCCGACGAGACCGACCAGGGCGAACGCAACCGACATCAGCCCCATGAGGCAGGCGTAGAGGAGCTTGGCGGTCACGTGCACCCGGCCGCGCACCGGTACCGCCTGGGTGAGATAACCGCGCTGACCGTACATGGACTGCCAGTACTCGACCGCGATCTGAACCAGAACGACGACCGGCATCGCCACGAGCACCAGGGAGGCGGCAATCTGCATGAGCGCCGCCAGGCTGTCGACATCGGCCAGCAACCACCACAGCCCGAGGAACCCGAGCAGAACGACGATACAGACCCCGAGCGTGGCCGCATTGCGCCCCACTTGGGTGCGGATCTCCTCGGCGAAGAGCGTGCGAAGCATCAGCGGTACTCCTTCCGGAACAGGGCGTCCAGGCTCATGGAGTGAGCCTGACGCAGGTCATCGGCGTCGCCGGCCAGCAGCAGGTGCCCGTCCTTGAGGAAGACGACCGAGTCGACGATCGGCTCGACGTCGGCGATCAGATGAGTGGAGATGAGCATGAGAGCATGCGGGTCGAAATCACGCAGGACGCCGTCGAGGACGATCTCGCGGGCGGTGGGATCCACACCGGAGATGGGTTCGTCGAGCAGGTAGACGCGGGCACGCCGGCTCATGGCCAGGGCGATGCGCAGCTTCTCCCCCATGCCCTTGCTCATCTCCTTGATGGAACGATCGACGGGCAATGCGAAGAAGTCGACAAGACGATGGGCCTTATCGGCATCGAAGTCGGCGAACAGGCGGGAGAACTGGGCGATCGCCCGCGGCGGCGTCATGCGCGTGGACAAGAACTCAGCATCAGGCAGGAAGGACACGAAATCCTTGGACTGCGGTCCCGGGGCGTGTCCGCCGAGAAGCACCTCGCCCTCGTAGTCGGCCAGAACCCCGGCGAGGATCTTGAGCAGAGTGGTCTTGCCGCAGCCGTTGGGACCCATGAGACCGACGATGCGTCCGGCAGGCAGGGCCAGGCTCAGATCGTTCAGGGCGGACCGTCCGCGGTAGGTCTTGGTCAGGCGACGCACGGTAACCAGCGGCGGGGCCCCGTCCAAGGAGGCGATGACACCGGGAGGGGCATCGGGGCGCTCGGCATCCAGCGACGCGGCCGTCGGTGACGTACTCATGAGGTCTCTCCTGATTCCTGAATGGGATGATCCGGCCACCGTTCGGTCAGCACCTCGCCCGCCTGAGCGAGATCCATACCGATGGCGGTGACAGCGGTGATGAAGGTGTCCGCGGCGCCGACGGCGAGCTCGCGGCGGGTGGCATCGAGCACCCCGGTATCCGCGGTGACGAAGCGCCCGGCCGTACGCTCGGCCGTCGTCAGGCCGGAGCGGTCGAGCTCGGCCAGGGCTCGCTGGACGGTGTTGGGATTGACTCCGGTATCCGCAGCGAGGTCACGCACACTGGGGATCCGGGTCCCGGGGACCCATGCGCCGGTGACGATTCGCAGGCGGAAGTCGTCGACCAGCTGAATCCAGATCGGACGGGAATCGTCGATCGGCACGGGCCCTCCTCGGGTCGGATGGATAGGACACGGCTCATGAGCACAGCCGGACGGCCTCGTCAGACCATCTGTATGACTGCATTAATATAGTGACACAGACGAGCAGGGCCGTCAACCCGTCCGGCCGCCGCCTGCACCTGCCTGCGAAGTCGCCCCGCTCCGTCCCCGGAACGCCCTGCACCATCGGTTCGACGTGTTCGGACGCTCACGTCATCTCCCCCGTCCGCGGAAGAGTCGCGGAGGCTGAAACCAGGAAAGACTCACCTGTTATGCGAATTCCGAACGTGCACAAGAACGCGCCCCACCCCGCCCGAGCGCCGTACCCGATCACTCGTCGACACCCTTAGTAATCCCCGGGATACCAACGTTCTGAAAAACCGTTCACGCAACGTCCCACGATGACGTTGCCGACCGCCGGACACACCTCTACCTTGAATTACGTCATCAACCGAGCACCACCGATCGCCTCAGGGGAGGACCCATTATGTCGACCGTCACCGCCATCAAGTCCTGCGCCACCACCGCCTGCGCCTACAACCACGGAGGCTGCACCGCCTTCGCCATTACGGTCGGCGGCGACTCCACCGACCCGGCCTGCTCCACCTTCGTCAGCCTCGACGCCCGCGGCGGCCTGCCGGTGGCCGAGGGTCACGTAGGCGCCTGCCAGCGCCTGGAGTGCATCCACAACACCGATCTCATGTGCACCGCCGACGCCATCACCATTGGCGCCGACACCGCCACCTGCCAGTCCTATAAGGCTCGCTGACACCGGATATCCGATTCCCCGGGGCACCCGAGGAGCAATAAGACGACGGTGGGCAGACCCGTGACGGGTCTGCCCACCGTCGTGTCCACCGCCCGGGCTCCGCTACGGGAGCAGACCGCCGACTAGGGCATCTTGAACCAGGCTGCGCAGCCGCCGTCCGGCCTCATGAGCGCGGGTCGTTCCCGGAGGCAGGAGGATCTGGATGGTGTCGGCGCCCTCACGTTGCAACCGCAGGAGAGTGACGGCATGCGGGGAGACGTCCACGCACAGCACCCGCCCCAGCAGAGCGGTGCACAGTCCCTCGGCCGACCGCCTGGAGCAGACGACACCGGGGATGGTGCCCTGCTCAACCCCCTCGCACAGCACCCCGAGCGCCTCCTCGCCGAGGGCCTTGACCTCGTCCTGGGCACTGAAGGTCTCGAAGGCGGACCACAGCAGGGGGCGAACGCCCTTGGCGTCGGGGTCGAGCACCTCCTCGATCGTGTGACCGCTGATGCCCATGGCGTCATGGACCATGATCCGACCGCTCTCGATGACGCCCAGACGTCCGCCCGGGGCGCTGGCGAGAGCGGCCAGATCCGTCAACGGATCCTCGCCGGTGATCGAGCAGTGGCAGCCGGCCACGGATCCGGACAGGACGGCGTCGCACTGGACATCGTCGAGCCAGGTGAGCATGCCCAGGAGGTGGACGGTCGCAGTGGTGATGCGCAGGCCGGGCTCGGCCGCCTCAAGGGTGACGTCGAGGCGCACCTCCACCGGGGACTCATTCGGCACGGAGACCATCGGATGCCCGACTGCCGGATGGGCGGCCACAATGATGCTGCCGGTCACGTCGAGCGCGTGGAGGACGAGCTGAGAGGGCGCACCGGCGTCGAGCCGGTAGGCGGTCAGAGTGGCGCAGCCCGCTCCGGATAGGAGGCGTCGCGCCATGCGACGCGACGCGATGGTGGTCTGCGGCGTGCGGTCCCCGCTGATGGACGTCACGGTTCCTCAATTCCCGGTCGTTGGGACTGTTGAGGGTAAGGCTAGCCTCGTCAGCCCCTCCAAGCGAACAGTCGGCCGCCCACCGGACGCCGCCCCGTCGCAGGGGCGTATAAGCGGGCCCGGCACGGGTCACACTCGGTTAAGCGCGCAGCCGCTTCAGCTCATCGACCAGTTGGGGAACGACCTCGACGACATCACCGACGACCCCGAAATCAGCCATCTCGAAGATCGGAGCCTCGGAGTCGTCGCACACGGCCACGACGGTACCGGCGCCCTGGATGCCGCTGGTGTGGTGGACCGCCCCGGACACGCCCAATCCGATGTACAGGCGCGGAGCAATCGAAACACCGGTCTGCCCGATCTGGGCGGACCGTCCGATCCACCCCTCGTCGCAGGCCACTCGCGTGGCGCCCACGGCCGCGCCCAGCGGGTCGGCCAGCGAATGCACCAGCTCGAAGTCGCCGTCCACACCGCGCCCGCCCACTACGACGATGCGCGCCTCGGCCAGATCCGGCCCGGCGGCCGCGGCGGTGCGCTCCCGAGAGACCAGCCGTACGGCGGCCGCCTCCTCGCTCACCGAGACCTCAAGAGTCTCGACCGGCAGGGGTGCGGCGCCTCCGACGGCGACCTCAACGGACCCGGGCCGCACGGCCACGACCGGCGGATGCTCGACGTCCGCGGCCACGCTCACGGTGGTCGACCAGGAGCCGGACAGAACCAGCTTGGAGGCGCGCAGATGGCCGCCCGCCACGTGCAGGTCGGCGACGTCACCGGTGCAGACCGAGTCCAGAAGAACGGCAGTGCGGGCGGCGACCTCCTTGCCGCGGTAATCGCTGGTCACCAGCACCGCCCCGGGGACGACCAGGGTGACGGCGGCGGCGAGGGCGTCGGCTGCAACGCCGGCCTGCGTACGCTCCCCGCCCAGATCGGCCTCCAGCAGACGAGTGGCTCCGGCGGCGGCCAGGGCGGCGCGGGCGTCGTCGTCCACCGGCCCCGTGGCCAGGGCGACGACGTCGCCGGCGGTCAGAGTGCGGGCGGCGGTGGCGAGCTCGAGGGCGGGGCCGGTGGGGCGCGCGCCGTCGACGTCGACGAGCACGAGGACGGGTGCGTCGAGGGTCTCAGTCATGATCTTCTTGTCTTCCCTGTGTCTTGCCTGCGCGTCTTCGCCCGCGCTTAGACGAGCCTGTTGTCCACGAGCCAGGCGGCGAGCTCGCGCCCGGCCTCCCCGGCGTCGGTGCGGATGATGCCGGCCTGGCGGGCGGGCCTGGCTCTGGCCTCGACCACGTCGACGCCGGACCGGCGCGGCTGGATCCCCAGGTCCGCCAGATCCCAGGTGTCCACGGGCTTCTTCTTGGCGGCGCGCATGGCGGCGAAGTTGGGATAGCGCGGCTCGTTGGCCTGATCGGTCACGGATACGAGTGCGGGCAGCGGGGCGGACAGGACCTCGGTCAACGTGCCGGTGGTGCGGGTGACCGTGATGTCCTCCGTACTCGCCTCGAAGGAGCTCGCCAGGGTCAGGGCGGGCACGTGCAGGGCCGCGGCGAGCGCCCCCGGCAGCATGGAGGTCATGGCGTCCAGGGCGGCCATGCCGGTGACGACCAGGTCGACATCACCCACGCCCGCACCGGACTCCACCCCGCCGATGCGTCCGACGGCGGCCGCGAGCGCATGCGCGGTGACCACGACGTCGGCGCCGGCCAGGTCGTCATCGCTCACCACGACGCCGGAGTCGGCGCCCATCTGCAGGGCGCGGCGGACGGCCTCCTCGGAATCCTCGGGACCCATGGTCAGGGCCACGACCTCGCCCCCCAGCTCCTCGACGAGGCCGACGGCGGCCTCGACCGCATTCTCGTCGAGCTCGTTGAGGACATCGTCCTCGCCGCGGACGAGGCGGGCGTCCTCCAGGCGGCGTTCGGACTGCACGTCAGGGACGTGCTTGATGCAGACCACGATTTTCATGCTCACAAGATTGCCATATCCGGGCGCCCGCGCCGATGAGCGCTGAGTCACGTGACCGTTCCGGCTGGCGGGGTCCGGCGGCCCCCCGCCCGGTCCGGTCGACCGTCCTGACCCGAACCGGTCGAGGCGTGTCCCACGCCTCCTCGAGTGGCTGACCCGCACGCGTGCACCGACAATGAGTCTCATGTCCCTCTCGCCAGAGCCACAACCGGCTGCCCTTGCCGCCTCCGACGCGGCGGACCGCACCCGTCTGGGCGTCTGCCTGACCTGGGACGGTGCCGACTTCGTCGTCGTCGCACCGCGCGCCGCCGCCGTCGACCTGTGCCTGATCGACACCGACGACGCCGGGGACGTCATCGCCGAACGCCGGGTGGGCCTGCACGGCCCCAGACTCGGGGTGTGGAGCGCCCACGTTCCCGGCGTGCGCGCGGGCCAGCGCTACGGATACCGGGTCCACGGACCGTGGGACCCCTCCGAGGGCATGCTGTTCAACCCCCGCAAGCTTCTGCTCGACCCCTATGCGCGCGCCATCGACGGCGCGCCGCAGTTGGGCCCCGAACTGTACGCGCATGCCGTCGAGGAGGATCTGTCCCCCACCTTCGTGCCCTTCGTCCCCTCCGAGCTCGACTCAGCCGGGCACGTCGCTCTGGGCGTGGTTACTGGCGAGCAGTTCGCGGTCGTGCCCGGCCCCAAGGTGCCCGACGGGCGCACCGTCGTCTACGAAACGCACGTCAAGGGCTTCACCCGCACCATGCCCGGCGTACCCCCCGAGCTGCGCGGCACTTACGCGGGTCTGGCCCACCCCGCCTCCATCGAGCATCTGCGCTCCCTGGGCGTGACCACCGTCGAGCTGCTGCCCATCCACGCCGCCTTCTCCGAGGCCTTCCTCCTCCAGCGGGGGCGCACCAACTACTGGGGGTACTCGACCCTGTCCTACTTCGCCCCGGAGCCGTCCTACGCCACCGCCACGGCTCAGGCAGCCGGCCCCCAGGCCGTCCTCGACGAACTGCGCGGCATGGTTTCGCTGCTGCACGAGGCGGGCCTCGAAGTGATCATGGACGTGGTCTACAACCACACATGCGAGTCGGGGGCGGACGGGCCGACCCTGTCCCTGCGCGGCCTGGACAACCGGGAGTACTACCTCCACGCCCCGCATCAGCCGGCCCAGTACATCGATGTCACGGGCACCGGCAACACGGTCGACTTCCGCTCCACGCGCGCCGTCCAGCTGGTGCTCGACTCCCTGCGCTACTGGGCCGGGGACGTGGGCGTTGACGGCTTCCGATTCGACCTGGCGGTCACCCTGGGGCGCGACGCCTCGGAGTTCCATCCCCGCCATCCCCTGCTCATCGGCATGTCCACCGACCCGATCCTGCGCGGCGTCAAGCTCATCGCCGAACCGTGGGACATCGGCCCGGGCGGCTGGCGCACCGGCCAGTTCCCTCTGCCCTTCCACGACTGGAACGATCGGTACCGCGGTACGGTGCGCTCCTTCTGGCTGCGCGACGCCTCTGAAATATCCAAAGGGCGTCTGGGCTCCGATCTGCGGGATCTGGCCACGCGCCTGTCGGGCAGCGCCGACATCTTCAGCTACGGGGAGCTGCCCGGCGGGCGCGGCCCTCTGGGCAGCGTCAACTTCGTGACCGCCCACGACGGGTTCACTCTGCGCGACCTGGTCTCCTACGACTACAAGCACAACCTCGCCAACGGCGAGGACAACCGCGACGGCACCGACGACAACCGCTCGTGGAACCACGGCTTCGAGGGGCCGCTGCCCGAGGGCATGGGCGGGGGGCCCATTGAAATGCTGCGGCGCCGCTCATCCCGCAACGTGCTGGCCACACTGTTCGTCAGCGCCGGTACGCCGATGCTGCTGGGCGGCGACGAAATGGGTCGCACCCAGGACGGCAACAACAACTCCTACTGCCAGGACTCCCCGATCTCCTGGTACGACTGGAAGCTGGCTCCATGGCAGTGCGACCTGCTGGCCACCGCCCGGTTCCTCGTGGGTCTGCGAGAGGCCCACCCCGTGCTGCGCCCCGAGGTCTTCGCCACCGGCGCCGCCCCGGAAGGGGATACGATGCCGGATCTATCCTGGTTCCGCGCCGACGGCGTCCCCATGGGCCCGGAGGCCTGGCACGGACCGTGGACGCGTGTGATCCAGATGCTGCGCAATGGCGGACCTGTGGCGGACAGGGACCTGCTGGTGGTCATCAACGGCTGGCTCGACCAGGTCGACGTCACGCTGCCCGACGGGCACGGCACGGACTGGCATCTGATGTGGGATTCGACGTGGGCGGTGCCGCGCCCGCACACCTCCGCCTTCGCGCTGGCTCACAGGGTCAGACGCGGCGCGGCCCGCACCCGTGTCATCCGGCCCTCCCAGGACAGGCCGTGGCGCTCGGCCGACTGCCGGCATGACCGGCCCGGCGACACGACGACCCTGGATGCGCTGAGCATGCGAATCTACCTGTCGGGTGAGGTGCTGGAAGCCCGGAAGTCCTGAAGCCGTCGGTCTGCGGACCCCGCGCACGCGCACTGCGGCGCTCACTGGCGCTCACTCGGAGGCGATCGCCTCCAGGACCGGCAGCCGGACGGCCCGAGCCGCGGGCCACAGGGCGGCCAGAACCCCGACGACGATGGCGCTGGCGAGCATGACCGCCAGCTGGGACCAGGGGATGACGAGCCTGGCGAGCCCCTGATCGGCCAGGACCGAACGCAGGGCCCCGGCGAGCAGCACGCCGACGCCGCCGCCCAGCACCGTGCCGTAGACGGCGGTGAGCACGGACTCGCATATGATCTCGCCCGACACCTGCGCCCGTCCCAGGCCGACGGCGCGCATGAGCCCGATCTCGCGGGTCCGCTCCGACACCGACAGGACGAGGGTGTTGACGATGCCGAGCACGGCGATGACCAGGGACAGGCCCAGCAGCGCGTAGAGCACGGCGAGCATGGTATCGGCTCTCTGGCCGACCTGGTCGGACAATTCTCCGGCGTCCACGACCTCGAAGACGTACGTCGGGGCGATGATCCGCTGGATCTCGGACTTGACGGCGTCGATGTCGGCTCCATCGCGCACGTGGACGAACACGCCCAGCGGAGAGGCCAGGACCTGCTCCGGGTCGCCAGTCGTTCGAGTGGACCACGAACCCACAGCGGCCGCCAGCTGCGGGGTGGTGTAGAGGGTGCCGACGATCCCCTTGGAATCGGCGATCGCCGAAACGGTGGCCGTCACCGACCCCGTCGGCCCGGTGACGGTGACCTCGTCGCCGAGCTGGAGGCCGGAGTTCGCGAAGGCCGCGACATGGGTGGCGTCGAGCGAGTCGAAGGAGCCGGCGGTCACGTTCGGATCGTAGAACTCGGGGTAGCGCTGCGGGTCAACGGCGACCACGTACCCCGTGTCCTCGCTGCCGTCCGGCTTGGTCACGGTGTCCGTGTAGGCGGTGTAGCCGGTGGTGGCCTCGACGCCGTCGAGCTCGCCGATCCTCTCAGTCATATCGGCGGGCAGGGGCACGAGCTGGGTCGAGTTCACGGGTGTGCGGACCATGAGGTCGGCGTGCATGGAATCGTTGACGATATCGGAGATCGAGGCCCGCATGGAGGAGGCGATGATCGCCCCCGCGCACACCAGGGCCATGCCGACGACCAGGGCCGCCGACGTCGCCGCCGTCCTGCGGGGCGCCGCCGCGAGGTTGCGCGCCGCCAGCCGGCCGACGGGCCGCACGAGGCGCAGCGGTATCGCCAGAACGGCGATGGTCCGCCGGGCGAGCACCGGGGAGGCGACGAGCAGGCCGAGAACGAGGGCCCCTGCGCCGATGCCCAGCACGGCGCTCCGGTGAGGCAGGTCCGCCCGAACCCAGGCGGCTATCGCGCCGGCCAGGCCCGCGGCCGCCATGAGCATCCCGAGCGTCCCGCGCAGACGCAGAGGCTTCTCCCGCGCCCCCGAGGTTCCCCGCATGGCCTCCACCGGCGGGGTGAGGGCGGCGTCGCGCGCCGGCAGGAGGGCGCCGATGATGGTCACGAGCAGGCCGACGACGATGGAGACGGCGACTACGCCGGCGGTCACGGGCACCCCTCCGGGCAGGGGCATTCCGTAGGCCTCCAGGCCGATCACGAGCAGGCGGGTCAGGCCGGCCCCGCCCGCGACGCCGATGAGCGATCCGGCCAGCCCGACGACGACGGCCTGGAGGAGCACCGTAGCGAACACGGAGGTGGGTGAGGCGCCGACCGCCCGCAGCAGGGCGAACTCCTTCTGCCGCTGGCGCACGCTCATGGCGAAAGTGTTCATGATGATGAACGAACCGACGAACATCGCCAGGACCACGAAGACCAGCAGGAAGGTCTGAACGTAGCCGAGGATCGACTCGATGTATTCGTTCTGCTCGTCGAGGCGCTCGGCGCGGGTCTGAAGGCGCGCCCCATCGGGCAGCAGGGTCGAGATCTGGTGGCGGACGGCGGCGGCGTCGGCCCCGTCGGCGAGGTAGACGGCGATGGAAGTCACCTTCGGTCCGGCCGAACCGACGGCGTCGGCCGCACCCGCGGCACTCGCGGAGCCCGCCGCGGTCCCCTCCATGAACCAGGTCGGGTCGATGCCCACGATCGTGGCGCCCGCCATGGACGTGCCGTAGGTGAACTCGCCGACGACCCTGACTTCGGTCGGCACGCCGTTGAGCACGAGGTGGGTCGTGTCGCCGACGCTCAGACCCGAGCGCTTGAGCGCGTCCGACTCCAGGACGATCTGGTCGCGGCCGGTCGGCGCGGTGCCCGCGACTATCGTTCTGCCGGGCTCACCGGAGTAGAAGGGCAGGACCATGGTCGGAGCGCCGGTGGAGGTCACCGGCGTGTCGTCGGCCCCGACGAGAGTGGCGGGCGCCGAACTGTAAGGGTGGGCGGACTCAACGCCGTCGACCCCCGCGATCGTCTCCGCGAGGGAGGCGTCGATCCGCTCGGTCATGATGCTGCCGTCATTGTTGGACTGCCCGCGGATCGGCTGGCCCGTCACGTACAGGTCGGCCGTCATGGTCGAGGACGTCAGCGCTGAGAAGGTGTCCGACAGGACCCCGCGCAGGGCGAGGGTGCCGGACAGGAAGGTCACGCCGAGGACGACGGCGAGGACCGTCAGGAGGAACTGCCCGATATGGGTGCGCACCGAACGCAGGGCGACACGGGTCACGAGAGGGCCTCCTTCCGCGCAGCGGAGCCCCAGCCTCCGGCGGATCCCAGGTCGTGCAGGGCCGCGAGAATCCGGTCGCGGTCCGGGGCATCCATCTGGGCCACGAGGCGCCCGTCGCGCAGGAAGAGGACGGTGTCCGCCCAGGCGGCGGCATCCGCCTCGTGAGTCACCATGACGACGCTCTGGGCGAAATCGTCGACAGCCGAGCGCAGGACGGCCAGAACCTGCTCGGTGGTCCGTGAGTCGAGGTTGCCGGTGGGCTCATCGGCGAAGACGACCGCGGGCCGCCCCACGAGGGAGCGGGCGCAGGCGGTGCGTTGGACCTGGCCGCCGGACAGCTCGGCGGGCCGGTGGGAGAGCCGGTCCGCGAGCCCGACCGCCTCGACGACCTGATCGAAGCGGCTGCGCTCGACCTTCCGGCGGGCGATGTCCATGGGCAGGGTGATGTTCTCCCCCGCGGTCAGGGAGGGCACCAGGTTGAAGGACTGGAAGATGAAGCCGATGCGCTCTCGCCGCAGCTTGGTCAGGCGTCTTTGGCTCATCGAGGTGATCTTCTGGCCATCGAGGTCGATCGACCCGGAGGTGGCGGACTCCAGGCCGGCCAGGCAGTGCATGAGCGTGGACTTGCCCGAGCCGGAGGGCCCCATGACGGCGGTGAACCGAGCACGCGCAACGGACACGTCCACCTGATCCAGGGCAGTCACCGCGTTCTCCCCGCGCCCGTAGATCTTGGTCAGGGCACGGGCGGTGACGACGGGATCCTCGACCACACGGTGCGTGAGGAGACCGGACCCCTCACGAGGGCGCGGCTGCCCGTCTCCGCTCCGGTCCTCGTCGTGCCGCGCCGGATCCGTCCCGTCAGGACGCGAGGCGCCTCGATCGTGCTCGTTGCTCTGCTGACTCATGGGGCGTAAGTATGGCAGCGGCGGTTCGTGGTGCCCATCGGGGACACCTCCTATCCGCGCATGGGGGACATCCCCCATCACCCCGCCCTGGATCCGCATGGTGAGGCGCCGTGCGCATCGGCCCGTCCCCGCGGCGCTCGGCCGCCTCTAGGATGGCGCTATGACGCAGACCCCGGTCGACCCCGCCACGTCCCCCGTGTCCCCCACCCTCTCGGCCGCCGAGGAGGCCTTGGCCACCAGCACCGACGCCGCCTCGCTGGCGCACTCGGTGACTCGGTCCGCCCAGATCGAGGCCGACCTGGACGTCAACCCGGACCGCTACCGCATGCTCACCGGCGTGCGCCCCACGGGCAATATGCACCTGGGTCACTACTTCGGCACCATGCACGCGTGGAAGCCGATCCAGGACCGCGGCGTCGACACCTGGATTCTCATCGCCGACTACCAGGTCATCACCGACCGCGACGGCGTGGGCCCCATCCGCGAGCGCGTCCTGTCGCTGGTGGCCGACACCCTGGCCGTGGGCGTGGACCCGGACCGCTCGACGATCTTCACCCACTCGGCCGTGCCCGCGGCCAACCAGCTCATGCTGCCCTTCCTGTCGCTGGTCACCGAGGCCGAACTGCACCGCAACCCCACCGTCAAGGCGGAGCTGGAAGCCACCAACGGGCGCGCCATGAGCGGGCTGCTGCTGACCTACCCGGTGCACCAGGCGGCCGACATCCTCTTCTGCCAGGCCAATCTCGTGCCGGTCGGCAAGGATCAGCTCCCGCATCTGGAGCAGGCCCGGCTGATCGCCCAACGCTTCGATAAGCGCTACGGGCGCGCCGTCAAGAAGCACCCGGTCTTCCGCCGCCCGGAGGCTCTCCTCTCCGAGGCGCCGCTGCTCCTGGGCCTGGACGGGGAGAAGATGAGCAAGTCGCGCGGCAACACCATCGCGCTGCGCATGAGCGCCGATGAGACCGCCAAGGTCCTCAGGAAGGCGAAGACGGACTCCGACCGGCGCATCACCTATGACTCGGCCGCCCGCCCGGAGGTCGCCAATCTGCTCAGGCTGGCGTCCTTGTGCGGGGCGGGCGCGCCCGAGGAGCTGGCGGAGCGGATCGGCGACGGCGGGGCGGGGACTCTCAAGAGGATCACGACCGAGGCGGTCAACGAGTTCTTCGCCCCGATCCGCGCGCGCCGGGCCGAGTTCGCGGCTGACGAAGGGTTCCTGCTCGGCGTGCTCCATGCGGGCAATGAGCGGGCGAACGCCGTGGCGAATGAGACGCTGGAGGCCGTGCGCACCGCCATGGGCATGGATTACTGAACCTGTACTGAGACCGCCGGGATCCGTCCATGAGCGACATCGTTCTGCGCGATCTGGAACCCGAGGAGCTCGATTCACCCGAATTGCGGAGTCAGCTGCGGTCGGCGACTCCCGCAGCCCGGCGTCCTATAAGCACCTCGTGCTCGCGATCCTCGTGATCTTCATCGTCGTCGGGGCGAGGCGGCCGGGACCCGCGTCCGGCGCGGCCCGACGACAGGGCTCGGAGGAGGGGGACGCCCGCACTGGTCGGGCGGCGTCCTCGCCGGGAGTCGCCGGACAGGCGGAGGCGATGGCGGGACACGCGGTGCGGAGATGACGCGGATGCGCATGACCCCGTACGCTTGGTCTGTGACCGCGAACACCACGCGCAGTGACGCGTCCCAGCCCCCCGTCCCACCGACCTCGGCCCCCGACGTCCCGGTACCGGCGCCCTACTCCCCCATCGGCCGCATCCCGGTCATCGAGGTCTTCCCCGTCGTCGAGGACGGGCGCTGGCCGGCCAAGGCCGTACCCGGTGAGGTCATCCCGATCCGCGCCACCGTCTTCCGAGAGGGCCATGACCGTTTCGGCGCCACCGCCGTTCTCGTGCGTCCCGACGGCACCGACGGCCCCAGCGCACGGATGTACGAGATCGCCGCCGGCCTGGACCGCTACGAGGCCCGTCTGGCGCCCGACACCCCCGGTGACTGGGGGTTGCGGGTCGAGGGCTGGTCGGACCCCTACGCCACGTGGGCGCACGCGGCCGGCATCAAGGTGCCCGCCGGCATCGATGTCGCCCTCATGCTCGAGGAGGGCGCGCGCGTGCTTCAGCGCGCCGCCGAGGTCCCCGGCCGGCAGGTCGACGACGTAGACGCCCTGCAATCAGCCGCAGGGCGTCTACGCGATCAGACCCGCTCCGACGACGAGCGGCTGGCCGCGGGCATGTCCGAGGCCGTGATCGCCGCCCTGAGCCGCCTGCCCCTGCGCGACCACGTCTCGCCGAGTCCCACCTACCCCCTCCAGGTGGATCGCGAGCGGGCCCTGGCCGGATCCTGGTACGAGATCTTCCCGCGATCACTGGGTGCGACCACCGACGCCCGCGGCCATTGGCGCACCGGCACGCTGCGCAGCGCCACCACGCATCTGGATCGCATCGCGGCCATGGGATTCGACGTCCTCTACCTCACCCCGATCTCCCCCATCGGCGCCACCAACCGCAAGGGCCGCAACAACACCCTCAACGCGCGCGAGGACGACCCGGGCTCGCCCTACGGCATCGGCTCACCCGCCGGCGGTCACGACGCGATCCACCCGGACCTGGGCACCTTCGTCGACTTCGACGCCCTGGTCGCGCGCGCACGCGACCTCGGTATGGAGGTGGCCCTGGACCTGGCCCTCCAGTGCTCCCCGGACCACCCGTGGGTGAGTGAGCACCCGGAGTGGTTCACGATTCTGGCCGACGGCTCGATCGCCTACGCGGAGAATCCGCCCAAGAAGTATCAGGATATCTACCCCCTGAATTTCGACAACGACCCCGAGGGCATTTACGCCGCGATTCTTCAGGTCGTGCGCACCTGGATCGATCACGGTGTGACGATCTTCCGAGTGGACAATCCACACACCAAGCCGCTGACCTTCTGGCAGCGTCTGCTGCGCGAGGTCCGCTCGACCAACCCCGAGGTGCTGTTCCTGGCCGAGGCCTTCACCCGCCCGGCGATGATGCGCACCTTGGGGGAGATCGGCTTCCACCAGTCCTACACCTACTTCGCCTGGCGCAACACCAAGGAGGAGCTGACCGACTACATGGTCGAGCTCTCCCAGGACACGGCCCATATCCTGCGCCCCGCGTTCTGGCCGACCACCCACGACATCCTCACTCCCTTCATGACCAACGGCAAGGTCCCGGCCTTCAAGCTGCGTGCCGTCCTGGCCGCGACCATGTCGCCGACATGGGGCATCTACTCGGGCTACGAGCTGGCCGAGTCGGTTCCGCGCCCCGGATTCGAGGAGCAACTCAACAACGAGAAGTACGAGTTCAAGCGGCGAGATTTCGCCGCTGCGCGTATCAATGGCATCGAGGAACTGCTCACGCGTCTGAATGCCGCTCGCGTCGCCCACCCGGCTCTGCGCCAGCTGCGCGACGTGTGGTTCCACGGCACGAGCGACGACGCCCTGATCGCCTACTCCAAACGGATCGACGCCGCCCACTGCCCCACGGGGGAGGACGACGTCGTGCTCACCGTCGTCAACTTGGATCCGCACGGGGCTCGCGAGGGCGAGGTCTACCTCAACCTCGAGCAGTTGGGCCTGCCCGCGGGCACCGACGGCTCGCGCCCGGTGCTGCGGGTGACCGACGAGCTGACCGGCGACGAGTTCGAGTGGAGCGGTACCAATTACGTGCGTCTGGATCCCTTCGGCGGCCAGGTGGCGCACGTCCTGCGCGTCGAACCTTTGTGAGGCCCGGCGCGCAGTCGGGGCGGGGTGGTCCCCTCGTCCCGACCGCGTGCCACGGTCCCTCCTCCTTCGCCGCACATCCCCTCGCCGCTCGTCCTCGAAAGGTCATCGTGTCCGTTCCCTTCCCGTCGGCACCCGCCCTCCCGGCGTCCGTCGCCGTCCCCGCCCTCGACGCGTATCCGGCGCTCCTGCCGGCCACGCCGAGCGGGTCCGCAATCGCGGGGCGGCCCTTCGAGTCCAGGATGTTCATCCCGGGCGTCCCCAACCTGCCGATCCAGCCGCGGCCGGGCCTGTCGTCGGATCCGCAGTGGTTCCGCACAGCCGTGTTCTACGAGGCGCTGCTGCGCTCCTTCGCGGACTCCGACGGCGACGGGGTCGGCGACTTCCGGGGGCTGGCCTCCCGTCTGGACTACCTGGCGTGGCTGGGCGTGAATGCGCTGTGGATTCCGCCCTTCTATCCCTCCCCCATGCGCGACGGCGGCTACGACATCTCCGACTACACGGGCATCGACCCGCGCTACGGCACCATGGAGGACTTCCGCGACCTGGTCCACCAGGCCCATGAGCGCGGCATCCGCGTCGTCATCGACATGGTCCTCAACCACACCTCCGACGTCCACCCCTGGTTCCAGGCCTCGCGCTCGGACCCCGACGGACCCTTCGGTGATTTCTACGTGTGGGCCGACGACGATTCCGGCTACGCCGGCACCCGGATCATCTTCGTGGATTCTGAGGAGTCGAACTGGTCCTACGACGTCGAGCGCGGTCAGTTCTTCTGGCACCGGTTCTTCTCCCACCAGCCCGATCTCAACTACAACAATCCGGCCGTGGTCGAGGCCATCCACGACGTCATCCGCTTCTGGGCGCGTACCGGCGTCGACGGGTTCCGCCTGGACGCCATCCCCTACCTGGCCGAGGAGGAGGGCACCAACTGCGAGAACCTGCCGGGCACGCACGACGTCATCGCGGGCATCCGCAGGATGCTCGACCAGGAGTTCCCGGGCACGATCACGATCGCCGAGGCCAACCAGTGGCCGGCCGACGTCGTGGAGTACTTCGGCACCCCCGAGACCCCCGAGTGCACGATGTGCTTCCACTTCCCGGTCATGCCGCGCATCTACTACGCCCTGCGTCAGGGGTCGGCGACCGCCATCCGCTGGGTGCTCGAGCGCACTCCGGCGATCCCGGCGCACGGCCAGTGGGGCACGTTCCTGCGCAACCACGACGAACTGACCCTGGAGATGGTCACCGACGACGAGCGCACCATGATGTATCGGTGGTACGCCCCCGAGGATCGCATGCGCGCTAACATCGGCATCCGGCGGCGTCTGGCGCCCCTGCTGGACGCCTCGCGCACCGAGACCGAGCTCGCCATGGCGCTACTGCTCTCCCTGCCGGGCTCGCCCTGCCTGTACTACGGCGACGAGATCGGGATGGGTGAGAACATCTGGCTGGAGGACCGCGACGCCGTGCGCACCCCCATGCAGTGGGACGAGTCGCCGAACATGGGATTCTCCACCGCGCCCGATCCGGGTGCGCTGACCCTGCCCATCATTCAGGTGCCCGGCTACCGGCACATGACGGTCTCCACCGAGCTGCGGCGCCCCGATTCCCTGCTGCACTGGACCCGCCGCATGCTCCATGTGCGCCGGGCCCACCCCGTGCTGGGCCGCGGCCAGTTCCTCTTGCGGGACACATCGGACGATGCCGTGCTGGCCCACACGCGTCATGAGGCCCTGGGTCCCGGCGGGGAGCCGGGGGAAACGCTGTTGTGCGTGGCCAACCTGGCCGATTCGCCCCGCTGCGTGAGCGTCGAGCTACCGGACCTGGCAGGTCGGAGAACCACCGACGTCCTGGGCGGGGCTGTCTTCCCCGACATCGGGTGCGACGGGCGCCTGACGCTTACGCTGGGCGCCCGAGGCTACTACTGGTTGTCCGTCGGACCGACACTGGAATAGGAGGCTTGAAATGACAATGCGCCCATGCCCCGCGGATGCGGTGGGAGGCCGGCAGCCGGCCTGGCCCGACGACGGGGCGCTCCTGGCGGCCCTGGCCCCGTGGATGGCTGAGCGACGTTGGTACCCGCTCAAGGGGGACGCCGCTCCGGCCCCCGGATCGCTGAGTCTCGTCGGCTCGTGGGATCTGGCGCCGGGCGTGCGCGACCTGCTCGTCGCCGTCCCCCGCCCGGAGGGCTCGCGCGTGCTGGTCCACGTCCCGCTCGTGCTCGAGCCCCCCGGCGCCCTGGAGGCCCACCGGGTCCGCGGCGAGACCCCGGGAGGCGAAGGGCTCCTCGCCACGGGCTCCGACGGCGTCGCAGTCGCCCTGGTCGACGGGCCGCACCACCCCGCTTTCTGGCGGGCCTGGGCCCGAGCGGCCGCGGCCGCGGGCACCACCCTGGACGGCCCCGGCGCCCGGGCGATCGTCCAGCGCGCCGAGCGACTGCGGGTGACCACCGGCGAGCAGTCCAACACCAGCGTGGTCCTGCCCGCCCCGACGCCCGGGCAGCGGGCGGGCGGCGAGGAGGATGCGGCGACCGGCGATCTGATCGTCAAACTCTTCCGAGTGCTGGCGCCCGGCCGCAACCCCGACGTCGAGGTCTCGGTGGCGCTGGCCGGCGACGGCTGGGACCGGGTGCGCACGCCGGTGGCCTGGTCGACGTTGACCTGGGCCGACCCGCTCACCGGCGTCGAGACCGTGGCCGATGCGGCGGTGGCCTGCTCCTTCATCCCGCGCGCCGACGACGGCTTCGAGCTGTTCTGCTCCCTGGCCGCCGACGACGACGGACCGCGCGGCCCGATCCGCACCCGCACGCTGGCCCTGGCCGCGGACCTGGGGGTCACGACCGCCCAGATGCATCACCATCTGGCCCGCGCGCTGGGCGTCAGCGAGCCGCCGGCGGCGGCCGAGCTGGCGCAGGCCCTGCGTGATCGCGCCGCCTGGGCCCTCCGGGAGGTCCCGACCGTGGCTGACCGCCTGCCCGGTCTGGACGGCGCGATCGAACGGGTCCTCTCCCGACTAGCCGCTCTGGAGCGGCTCGCCCCGGCCACACGCATCCACGGCGACTACCACCTCGGGCAGACCCTCCACGAAATCGTCGAACCGGAGGCGGGTGAGGGCCGTTGGTTCATCCTCGATTTCGAGGGCGAGCCGCTGCGGCCCCTGGCCGAGCGCAGGAAGCCGGATCAGCCGCTGCGGGACGTCGCCGGGATGCTACGGTCCTTCGATTACGCCGCGGCCGTCGGCGGGGCCGATGACCCCGGCTGGCTCGACGCCGTGCGCGACGCCTATCGCACCGCCTACACCGCCTATGAGAACTGCGAGAGGACCGGCGGGGAGGCGTCCCCCGGGCGGGAGGAGGCCGACGCGCGGGCCCGCGGCGTCCTGCTGACCGCGCTCGAGCTGGACAAAGCCCTCTACGAGGCCGTCTACGAAGCGCGCAATCGCCCCGATTGGATTGAGATCCCCCTGCGAGGGCTGCGTCGTATCCTCACCGCGGAGGCCCCCGCCTGAACGAGGAGGCCCGGGCTCATCATCTCGTTCCGATACATCCGATATCCTGGTATAAAGTCCCCCCATCACCCGCCTCCCGCATGGAAGAGTGTGACCATGACCGACGTTGCCACACCTGAGCCCGCCCGCACGCCCGTCCATGTGGACCCATGGATTCTCGCCGACGTCGCCTACGCGCGATACCACAACCCGCACGAGGTCCTCGGTGCGCACGTCGGGGAGGACGGTGTCACGATCCGCACGGTGCGGCACCTGGCCGACGCCGTGGCCGTCGTCACCGCCGAGGGCGTCTTCCCCGCCGAGCACGAGCAGGATGGTGTATGGGTGGCGGTCGTTCCCGGCCAGACCGTGCCCGACTATCGCATCGAGGTGACCTACGGGGAGGAGACCACGACGGTTGACGACCCGTACCGTTTCCTGCCGACCCTGGGCGAGATGGACACCTACCTCATCTCCGAGGGCCGCCACGAGGGTCTGTGGGAGGTTCTCGGCGCTCACCTCAAGCACTATTCCGGCCCCATGGGCGAGGTGGAGGGCGTCGCCTTCGCCGTCTGGGCCCCCAACGCCCGTGCGGTGCGCGTCGTCGGCGACTTCAACTACTGGGACGGTACCGCGTCGGCTATGCGCTCCCTGGGCGCCTCGGGCGTGTGGGAGCTGTTCGTGCCGGGCGTGGGCGTGGGCGCCCGCTACAAGTTCGAGCTGTGCTTCTCCGACGGATCCTGGCACCAGAAGGCCGACCCGCTGGCCCGCGCCACCGAGGTGCCCCCGGCCACGGCGAGCGTGGTGACCGACCGCTTCCACGAGTGGGGCGACGCCGACTGGATGGCCAAGCGCGCCATCACCGACCCGCATTCGGGCCCCATGAGCATCTACGAGGTGCACGTCGGGTCATGGCGGCAGGGCCTGGGCTACCGCGGTCTGGCCGACGAGCTCGTCCCCTACGTCAAAGAGGCCGGCTTCACTCACGTGGAGTTCCTGCCGGTGGCCGAGCACCCCTTCGGCGGGTCCTGGGGATATCAGATCACCGGCTACTACGCGCCCACGGCGCGCTTCGGCACCCCCGACGATTTCAGGTACTTGGTGGATCAGCTCCACCAGGCGGGCATCGGTGTCATCCTGGACTGGGTGCCGGCTCACTTCCCCAAGGACGACTGGGCCCTGGCCCGGTTCGACGGCACCGCCCTGTACGAGGATCCGGACCCCCAGCGCGGCGAACACCCGGATTGGGGCACCTACGTCTTCAACTTCGGCCGCAACGAGGTCCGCAATTTCCTGGTGGCCAACGCCCTGTACTGGATGGGGGAGTTCCATGCCGACGGCCTGCGCGTGGACGCCGTCGCCTCCATGCTCTACCTGGACTACTCGCGCGAGGAGGGTCAGTGGCATCCCAACCAGTTCGGAGGCCGGGAGAATCTCGAGGCGATCAGCTTCCTCCAGGAGGCCACGGCGACGGCCTACCGGAAGAATCCGGGCACGGTCATGATCGCCGAAGAGTCCACCGCCTGGCCGGGCGTGACGGCTCCCACCGAGTACGGCGGCCTCGGTTTCGGATTGAAGTGGAACATGGGGTGGATGAATGACACCCTGCGCTACCTGGCGGAAGAGCCCATCAACCGCCGCTATCACCACGGGGAGTTGACCTTCTCCCTGGTGTACGCCTTCTCCGAACAGTTCGTCCTGCCGATGAGCCACGACGAGGTCGTCCACGGCAAGGGATCCCTGCTGTCGAAGATGCCCGGCGACCCCTGGCAGGAGCTGGCGGGGCTGCGCGCCCTGTACGCCTACCAGTGGTCTCACCCGGGCAAGCAGCTGCTGTTCATGGGTCAGGAGTTCGGCCAGGGCGCCGAGTGGAATGCGGAGAACTCGCTGGACTGGTGGATTCTGGATGACCCGGGCCATCAGGAGTTGCTCAAGCTGGTCAGTGACCTCAACCGCTTCTACACCGAGTCCCCGGCACTGTGGGCGGACGATTTCTCCCATCGGGGCTTCGAATGGATCGAGGCGGGCGACGGCGATCACAACGTCCTGTCCTACTTGCGCAAGGGCACCGGCCCCGACGGACGCGCCGACTTGATGGTCGCGGTCATTAACTTCGCCGGCACTCCGCATGAGGGATACCGGGTCGGCCTGCCGTTCGCCGGCGGTTGGGACGAGGTCATCAACACCGACGCCCCCGAGTACGGCGGCTCCGGCGTGGTCAACCTGGGGCACGTCGAAGCCGAGGAGCTGCCGTGGAACGGCCGCCCGGCTTCGGTGCGGCTGCGCGTGCCCCCGCTCGGCGCCGTCTTCCTGCGCCCCTCTCAGGACTGAGGCGGGCCGGAGGCCACTCGGGCCGCGAAGCGACGGGCTCAGTCGATGCGTCCTGCCGGGGTTTCTCGATGCGGATGAACTCGGCCTTGTGCAGGGAGCCCGCCGCCTCGGCCTGCGCGCCCGCGTAGGAGTCACCCCTGGATCCCCATCGGGGTGACCGCCAGGAAGTCGAAGAAGTCGAACCTCTCATCGATTTTCAGGAAGTCCCGGATCATCGCCAGGACCCGACCGGCCTCCACTGCAATTCTCACGGTTTCTAGTGAAGGAATCAGGTTCGTACAGGCGCTCACCGGCTGTATTTGAGATGAGCTGCATTCAATGTAGCCGTGCTCGTTGCAGAGATACTGTCATCCGTACTGGCCGGAATCAAGTCCTCAAAGTCGCCCTGATCGTCGGCGTCCTGGTACAAGGCGCGCATTATCCCGAATCGGGTCGTTCCAGGCTTCGGTGCAGGCCAGTCTGCGGGCGGCCGTCACATCACTTACATCACTGGGGACTCCGCGGTGACAGCAGGCGGTTCCATGGCGACGGACGCCACGAGGCGAGCCCTGGCACGGCGATGCGGCTGTCGGTCGGGCTCCGGCCGAGGCCGCCGGGAGATTCGAACACGGGCCCGGGGTCGCCCGGGCCACGGACTCGACGGACGCATCCGCGCTCCCCCTGCGGGCGCGGAGTAAAGGTGCTCCCACCGAGCGACCTCACCGGCATGGTATCGGTCACCGATGTCGTCCACTCCGGCATCTGCGCCGGGTCCGGGCCGTCCTTTTCGAGGCGGCCCGGCAGCGCCGCCTGATCCACTTCGTCCGCACCGCCTCCGAACTCGGGCCGACCCGCCTCCGAACCAGCGGGCGACGAGGGGCGACATCGATGCCCGTGCCCGCCCACTGCGCCCCCGCCGACCTCCGTCGGAGCGCATGAACACCGAATCGTGCCGTGTGCGACATCCGCTCCCCAGGCGCCGCACCACGGGCTTGGGTATCCTCGCAGTGTACGCACTGGGGCAGACGGGTTCGACGCCCAGTTTCGCGCCCCGTCTTCCCGAATGCCCGCCGAAATCCTGTGCAAGATCTTGCACGCCGCTCCGAAGCCCGACAGGGGAAGAAGAATGACGCAGAACCTGGTTTCCACCGTGCCCTCCCAGGTGCGGGCGGTCTCCGGCCGCTCCGCCGCGGCCTCCACCGAGATGGAGGTGTGGCAGGGCCTGTCCGCGGCCGTCGTCGACGCCGTTGCCGACAATTGGCACGCCACCGAGCAGAAGTACCGCGCGGGCCGGATGGAGCACTATTTCTCCGCCGAATTCCTCATGGGACGCGCACTTCTGAACAACCTCACCAACCTCGGCCTGGTCGAGCAGGCCCGCCAGGCGGTGAACGCCTTCGGCCAGAATCTCACCGACATTCTCGAGCAGGAGCCAGACGCCGCTCTGGGCAACGGCGGCCTCGGACGCCTGGCCGCCTGCTTCCTGGATTCATGCGCCACCCTTGAGCTGCCGGTCGCCGGCTACGGCATCCTCTACCGCTACGGCCTGTTCAAGCAGCTGTTCGAGAACGGCTTCCAGACCGAGCACCCGGACCCGTGGATGGAGGAGGGCTACCCCTTCGTCATCCGCCGCGAGGAGGCCCAGCGGCTCGTCCGCTACAACGACCTGATCGTGCGCGCCATCCCCTACGACATGCCGATCACCGGCTACGGCACGCGCAACGTCAACACGCTGCGCCTGTGGAGGGCCGAGAGCGTCGAGGAGTTCGACTACGACGCCTTCAACTCCCAGCACTTCACCGACGCCATCGTCGAGCGCGAGCGCACCGCGGACATCTCCCGCGTCCTCTACCCCAACGACACCACCTACGAGGGAAAAGTGTTGCGGGTGCGTCAGCAGTACTTCTTCTGCTCGGCCTCTCTGCAAGAGATCATCGACAACTATGTCGCCCACCATGGCGAGGATCTCACCGGCTTCGCCGACTTCAACTCCGTCCAACTCAACGACACCCACCCGGTGCTCGCCATCCCCGAACTCATGCGCCTGCTCATGGACGAGCACGGCCTGGGGTGGGAGGACGCCTGGGCGGTGGTCTCCAAGACTTTCGCCTACACCAATCACACGGTGCTCGCCGAGGCCCTGGAGACCTGGGAGGTGTCGATTTTCGAACGCCTCTTCCCGCGCATCCTGGAGATCGTCCGCGAGATCGACCGCCGCTTCCGCCTCGAGCTGACCGAGCGCGGCATCGGGCAGGACGTTATCGACTACATCGCCCCCATCAGCGGCGACAAGGTCCGCATGGCCTGGATCGCCTGCTACGCCTCCTACTCGATCAACGGAGTCGCGGCTCTGCACACTGATATCCTCAAGCGCGACACCCTCAAGGACTGGTACGCCATCTGGCCCGAGCGCTTCAACAACAAGACCAACGGCGTGACCCCGCGCCGCTGGCTGCGTCAGTGCAACCCGCGGCTGTCCGCCCTGCTCGACGACGTCACCGGTTCGGACGCCTGGGTGCGCGACCTGACCGTGCTCGGAGACTTCACCGGCGCCGTCGACGGCGCTGACGGCGCTGTTCTCCTGGACCGTCTGACAGAGGTCAAGCACGCCAACAAGGTCGACTTCGCCGCCTGGACGGCCGAGCGCGAGGGCATCGAGATCAGCCCCGACGCGATTTTCGACGTCCAGATCAAGCGCCTTCATGAGTACAAGCGCCAACTGCTCAACGCGATCTACATCCTGGACCTGTACTTCCGGATGAAGGACGACCCGTCGCTGGAGGTCCCGCCGCGCGTTTTCATTTTCGGTGCTAAAGCCGCCCCCGGGTACATTCGCGCCAAGGCGATCATCAAACTGATCAACACGGTGGCCGAGCTGGTCAACAACGATCCGGTGGTCTCCAGGACACTCAAGGTTGTCTTCGTCCATAACTACAACGTCTCCCCCGCCGAGCACATCATCCCGGCCGCCGACATCTCCGAGCAGATCTCGATGGCCGGCAAGGAGGCCTCGGGCACGTCCAACATGAAATTCATGATGAACGGCGCCCTGACCCTGGGCACGCTCGACGGTGCGAACGTCGAGATCCTCGACGCCGTGGGGTCCGAGAACGCCTACATCTTCGGCGCCACCGAGGACGAGCTCCCCGCCCTGCGCGCGACCTATGACCCACGTGCCGCCTACGAGACCGTCCCCGGTCTCAAACGCGTCCTGGACGCCTTCACCGACGGCACCCTGAACGACAACGGCTCCGGCTGGTTCGCCGACCTGCGCCGCAGCCTCCTGGAGACGACCCACGAACCCGCCGACGTCTACTACGTGCTGGGCGACTTCGCCGCCTACCGCGAGACCAGGGACCGGATGGCCGCCGACTACGCCGACCAGCGCGCCTGGCAGCGCAAGGTGTGGGTCAACATCACCGGCTCGGGCCGCTTCTCCTCCGACCGCACGATCAACGACTACGCGAGGGTCTGGAATATCCGACCCGAACCGATCGCCTGACCCGACCGCACTCGGTTCACGGCTCGCGTCGGCGGCCCGGTCCCAGCTCGGGACTGGGCCGCCGACGTCTGCACTCCCGCACACATTCAGTTCTTCTTTCCCCATCTCTCGCTGCCATCGAGATCGGGTGAAAAATTCACCGAGATCGGTAGAAACTGGCGTATACTCCTCACTGAGGCGGATATTTTATCCACAAGGGTCTCTATCTCTGGCATTAACTCCTGATCTCGACGCACTCTGGCGCCATGGATGACCCGACGCCATCACATCCACAGCATCCTTGGATCCGAGGCACCGACCTCACCCCCGCCGAGCTGCGCGCCGCACTGGACAGCGGGCGCATCGTCCGGGTGCGCCGCAACCTCTACCTGCCGCGTCCCGACGGCATCGAGGCCCGGGCCTTCGTCAGCGAGGCCCACCGCGCGCTTCTCGATCAGCTGCGCAGCGAATCCATCAACGGCGTCGTGTGTCTGGAATCCGCCGCTGTCCTGCATGGCGCCACGCCGTTGACTCCGCACCGCACGGTTCATCTCGTCGTGGGGTGGAACGCGGGCGGGATGAAGCTGGGTGAGGCCGACCAGCCGCCGTTCGACGCTCCCGGTAGAGTCGATCGTCGCCGCAGGCTCGCCCAGCGCGCCGTCGCACGTCACAGGTACCCGGTGCCGCAGGCCGACATCGTCGAGATCCGCGGCATGCGCGTGACCAGCCTCGAGCGCACGATGGAGGACTGCGCACGGTTCCTGGAGCCCGATCGTGGTCTGGCGGTGGTGGATTCACTGATCGCGGTCGCCGTCGGAGCCAGTGCGAGCGCCAGGCCGTGGGACCGACGCGAGCAGATCGATGGTCTGGCCGCCGCCACGCGCGAGCTCGTCCTGGAGCGGCTGGATGGACGACGCAGGGAGCGCGGCCTTCGGCGCGCACGCGCGATCCTGGCGGCGGCGACGCCCTGGAGTCAGTCCCCGTGGGAGAGTGAAGCGCGCAGGCAGTGCCTGGTCGGCGGAATCGGCGCCATGGCGCCGCAGCTGCCCGTCGACGCGATGGGAGTGCGCTTCTACGCCGATCTGGGCTGGCTGACCGCCAGGCACATCCTCGAGGTCGACGACACGATGAAGTACCGCATGAATTCCGAAACGATCCTGCAGCAGCAGGGCGGGCGCGAGGATGCGATCCGCGATGTCGGCTTCTCCATTTCCCGCGTCGCACCGGACGAGCTCCGCGCGCCCGGTGTTCTAGCCGAGCACCTGCGTGAAGCCCTGCCGCAATCAGTTTGTGAAACCAGGCCGGTCACCGTCCTGCGAACCAGACGCGAGAAGCGCGCCTCGCGCCCCTGACCTGGCCCTTCCCCCCCCCCGCCGACGCCGTTGCACATTCGGGTCGGTCGCATCGCGCGCCCGGACCGCCCCGTCGGCGACGGCGCCGGGCGAGCGCTCGTCCGGCGCCGTCGCCGGTCAGAAGAGCAACGCCGCCAGCTGCCGGCGGGCTCTCGCCACCTCGGGGGTGGAGGAGCCGATGACGTCGAAGAGCTCGAGCAGCCGCATGCGCGCGGTCTCCCGCTCCTCGCCGGCGTGAGAGCGGACGGCTTCCAGACCACGGCCCAGCGCGGCGTTGACGTCCCCGAGCGCCAGGGCCGCATCCGCCCCCGCCACCTGTTCCTCAACGCTCGCATCCGGTGCGTCCGCGGCGGCGAGCAGGGCGCGGGGGTCCTCACCATCCATGCGTCCGAGCATACGGATCTGGTTGCGAGCCGCCTTGAGGTCGGCATCCGCCGGACTCTGCGCGATGGCGTGGTCGTAGACCTCCTCGGCGGCGGCGTAGTCGCCTCGCTCCATGGCCTCACGGGCCTGGCGCTCCACCTCGGTCTCCTCCTCGGGTTCGTCCGGCTCCGACTCGACCTCCGACGCGAGGCGCCCGGAAACGCCGTTGCGGGCGGCCAACTCGAGCACCTGGTCGAGCAGCTGGCGCAGCTGGTCGACGGGAACCGACCCCTGGAACAGCGGCACCGGCTGCCCCGCGATCAGAGCGATAACCGTCGGTACTGCCGCGGCCTGAAGAGCCTGGGCGACCTCGGCGGCGGCATCGACGTCCACACGTGCCAGCTCGAAACGGCCCGCATACTCCCGAGCGAGGGTCTCAAGCTGCCCGGCGAGCTCCGTGGAGGCCTGGGAGCGCGACGTGTGAAGAACGACCACGACCGGTACTCGGGTGGAGAGCTCGGCGACATCGCGCAGTGACGCGGCGTCGACGTCAACGACCAGCGGCGCCGAAACGACGGATCCCGCTGCCGAGCCGGAGGCCGCCGTCTCTCCCGCTCCCGTTCCAGAACCCGATGCGCCTCCCGCGGCAGCATCCTTCCGAGGTGCGAGTGTGGACAGGTCCACGGCGCCGAACATGCTCATGAGGTGCCTTTCCCGGGCAGAAGCCCGATGGTGGATCGAAGTGGTGACGAATACGGGGCGAGATGAAGCGTACCGGGGGCGCTGGCGAGGCCCGGCCGGTGAGGCCCGCGGAATTCAGTCCGGCGACTGGGAATCGTCCCGGGTGACCGACGTCAGCACGTGCACCGTGCCCAGGGTGACTGCCTGGGAGCCGGAGGCGGCGACCGGAATCGAGAATGCGACAACAGCCTCGTGGGAGGCTGTGACCGTGCCGACAACGTCGGTGTTCTCCCCCAGCATGGCGGCGACCTGCTCCTGCACATTGTACTTGGAACGGGCGACCGTGCGCTTGTACAGGACGTCGAAAGTGAGCGTCGTGAACACGATGGCCCCGTTGTCAGTCGTCCGCAGTCCGCGGAAGCCGTCACCGCCGGGACTAGCGGTCACCGACACCTCGCCGGCGGCGGAGACGTCCAGGCTACGGCGTGCGGCGATGTACCGGCGCAGCTCCTCATCCGCGAACGCTTTGCCGTTGTCCCCGTCGGGATTGTTCAGGGCGTCGATGTAAGCATTCAGAACTTCCTGCGGCGTGGCGACCAGGCCGTCGGCATCGGCGTCGACCTGCGCGCTGCCCACCGAGGCCGTATTCGTGGAGGGCACCTCGACGCCGGGGAACAGCCGCACCCAGGCCCACAGCTCGAAGTTCTCGCGCGCAGTGCCCTGGGTCAGAGCCAGCAGATAGGGCACGTTGGTCTCGTCGGCCTCGGTGAGCGTCAGGGCGATGCGCGGGAAATCGGTGGTCAGGCCCACGGTTCCGGCCTGGCTGTCGGTCGTGAAGTGGTCGATCTCGGTGTCGTCGTTAGTCGCTGTGGCGACTGCGTACTCCTCGGTCCGCACGCGAGCGGCCGGCCCGGTGAGATACCCGTTCAACAGTTCGGTCTTCTTCTGGGCATCGGCCGCGTCCATGCCGCTCTGAATCCGCTCGAGGACGGCCGTGAGACGTTCGCTGTCCAGAACCGGCTGAGCCGTCGAGGTCCCGGTGGCCTCGAGCGACGGGGGGGCGTCCCGCGAACACGCGGCGAGGGCGGCGCTGACGGCGGTCGCCGCAGCAGAGGTGAGAAGGGCTCGGCGGCTGGTCATCATGCGTGCTCCTCGTCATCGGGACTCGTGGACGCGTCGTCGCTCACATCGTCGGACCCTTGCTCGTCGGACTGTCGCTGGGGCTCCACCGTCCAATTCTGCGCCCGGGCCGGGAGGGAGAAGGCCTGCTCCTGCTGGGCCTGTCCGTCTCCGTCTCCGTAACCCGAATAGGCCGATTCGGAATAGGCCGGCCCGGACAACGCCTGCGTCTCATCCTGCCGATCCTCACCCTGGCCGTCCCCGTAACCGGCCTGGACCTGACCGTCCCCGTAACCGTAGTCGTAGCCCGAATAAGCGAAATTCGAGAACGCCTGCGTCTCCTGTTCGGCAGGCGCATAGGGGGACACGTCCTGCGCCCCCTGCGTTGTCCAGTAGGCTGCTGATTCGGGCGCGGCGGCGCCATAGAATGCCTCGGTCTCACCGGATGCGCCGTTCGGATCGTCGGAATACCCGGAGGAATACCCGTTATAGCCCATATCGGGGTACTCCCCCGCCTGATCGGAGGCGGGCGCCTGCGGCACATCGGGGGCCTCGACGCCGTCGAGGTAGACCCGGCCCGTGCGTGGGTCGACCCACTCCTCCCCGGCGGCCTCGGCCCGTTCCTTCTCCCGCATCTCCCGGCGTGAGAGCGCGCGATTCGGATCGCTGATCTGCGGGAATCCGGCGGTGACGACTCCGTCGGCCTGCGCCAGCCGCGCGGCCCGCTCGGCGGAGCGAGCGCGCCTCTGCTGATCCGCCCGGCGCATCTGAATGTCAATGAGGAAGAGGAAGACGCCGATGAGCAGCAGGACGCCGCCGCCGATCAGCCCGGGGACGAGCCGCGGGGTGGAGACCGTGCGCGGCCAGGACATCGAGAGGTCGGGGGCGGGCGAGGACCCGTCGGTGGCGGCCAGGACAACCAGGTCCGGATCCGCGGTGTTCAGGTCGAGAGTCGTCGATCCGGTGCCCGACGCCGTGGTCAGCCACAAGTCGGAACTGGTCGGATCGGCGTTGGACGCCTCCAGAACGGTGCAGCCGTTCGCGTCCGTGCTCGGTGCGACGGTGGGCTCGACCGATCCGCCGGGGGCGGGCGACGTCGTCGGCTCAGCCTCGTCACCGCACCTGGTCGTAACATCGGAGGCCTCCAGCGTGTCCCAATCGGTCAGGCCGGTGACGGACACGTAAGGGTCGTTGGCCAGCCACGCCGAGACATCGGACGAATGACCCACCGCGATGAACACGGGATCGGCGTCGCCGGCCGTCGCGGTGATCGTGACATCGGAGTCGACCAGGCCGAGAACGCCTGGTCGCGTGACGACGTAGTTCTGCTCGGGCTTCGCGGGGAGGGTCGCCTGGGCGGTCGAGCTGGGCCGCCACACGGTGGCGGAGCAGACTGCCAGAGCGATGACGATCAGGCCGAGAACGGCGATAATCGCACTCAGGATCCGTCGGTTCACGACGTGACTCTCCTCAAGATCGTGGACATGGCGCCGCTGTCACCGGCTGACGCGACCGACGCCGCACTCCACGGCGGCCAGACGCGTGTACCGCCCAGAATCGCACGCCCGTCCGATCCGTGCGAGCGGCCCCGTCGAATATCACAGGTCCTGCGCCCTGAGCGGAAGAACCACATCCCGGCGCGGCGCGCCGCTGCGACGTCGTCGACCGCATATGCTCAGCGCCTCCTCCCGCTGCTTCCCCGTCATCAGGCCCTCAGGACCCAGGCGCGAAAGGGGCTGTCGCGGATACTCTTGTCCCACTGCGGGCCGCAGCGGCCCGCCAGAAGGAGGAGAGACGTGGCTGAGGGATCCGACGAGTTCGCCATCACCATGCGAGGATACGATCGCACCCAAGTCGATCAGCGCATCAAGGCCCTAACCCGCCAGCTGGGAGACGCCCGCCGTGAGGTCGCCAGCCTCGACCAGCGGGCGATGACGCTCGCCGGCGAGCTCGCCGACGCCCAGCGTCGTCTGCGCGAGGCCGACAAACCCACCTACGCCGGGCTCGGCTCGCGCATCGAGCAGCTTCTGCGCAGCGCGGAGGAGCAGAGCACCTCCGTGCTGTCCAAGGCCAACGCGGAGGCCGACGCGCTCCTGGCCCGCACGCGGGCCAACGCCACCCACCTGTCCGAACGCAGCTCCTCCGAGGCCGCCACGATGGTCGCCGACGCTCGACGGGAGGCCGCCGAGCTGCGCTCCCACTCGGAGTCCGAGGCCTCCACGCTCCTGGCCAATGCGCAGGCCCGGGCGGACGAGCTCATCTCCTCCGCCCAGCGCAAGGCGGAGCAGATCACCTCCGACGCGAACGCGAGCATGACCGAGGCTCGCTCGGCCGCGGAACGCGAGGCGCAACTGACCGTGGCCACCGCCAAGAAAACCGCCGTGGAGCTCACCGTGACCGCCGAGCGGGAGGCGAACACCACCAAGGAGGCCGCCGCGGAGGAGGCCGAGGCCCTGCGGCGCTCCTCCCGGGAGCAGGCCGACTCGGTGACGGCGACGGCCGCCGAAGAGGCTCGCGTCGCAGTGGAGAAGGCCCGCACGGAAGCGGAGACCCTGCTGTCGGCGGCTCGCGACGAGGCGGAGTCCCTGCGGCGCTCGAGCACGGCCGAGGCCGAGGCGGCGCGAGCGGAGGCCACGGAGCTGCGGCAGCAGGCGCTTCTCGAGATCGCCGCCGCCCACGAGACGGCCGCTGAGGAGGATTCGGCCGCCCATGAGGCCGCACGTCAGCGGATCGAGGAGATGAACCGGCAGGCCCAGGAGCAGGCCGAGCAGGCCGAAGCCCGCCTCGAAGAGGCCCTGGCCCGCGCTGAGACGGTTCGCGCCGAGACGGACGAGGCGGCACGCGCTCGCCAGGACGAGGCCACGCGGCTGGCCGAGGACACTGTGAACCAGGCTCGTCTCGAGGCGAGTGCTCTCGTCGAGGACGCTCGTGCCGACGCCGAGGTCGAGAAGACCACGATCGCCCGTCAGATCAAGGAGCTCGAGCGGCAGCGGGACTCCGTGGCCAGCTACCTGGAGGAGATGCGCGGCGTGCTCGGCAACGTCATACCGCAGGCTCCCGAGTTCTCCGACGTCATCAACGCGGCGCTGGCGACCGGTGTGCCGCAGGCCGCCGGCCTGCCCGAGGCCGCCTCCTCCGGCAGCGCGGACAGTGCCGGCAGCGCCGGCAGTGCGGACTCGCCCGCGAGAGCGCAGAGTGCGGAGGAGGCCGCCAGCCCCGTCAGCCCGGAGGAGGTGAAGGACGCCGGCGACAACTCCGAGCAGCAGCCCGCCGAGGAGAATCTGCTCAGTCTGGGCGGCCGCAACCGCCGGTGAATCGTCGGCTCCGTCGGCTACGACCAGGCGCGACGCACGAGCGCGAGTGTCTCGCCCCGGGTCATGCCCAGGTTGCGCATAGTCGCCACGAAGCGCACAGTCTCCCTCTTGGCCGCAGTGTCAGCGAGATCCATGACGTAAGTGCCGTGGCGACCACGTCCTTCGAGCACTCCTTCGAGCTCCAGCTCGCGATAGGCCTTGGCCACCGTGTTGACGGCGACGTCGAGATCGGCTGCCAGGGCGCGTGTCGTCGGCAGGCGCGCGCCCGCGGCCAATCGTCCCGAGGTGACGTCCTCACGGATCGCTGCGCAGATCTGGGCGAAGACCGGTCTGGCCGAATCGGAGTCCAGATTGATGCGCGGACGAATGGGGACGGACATGTCTCTAGTGTGCTCCCCATCACTCATTCCCGCATCTTGAGACGGACCGCAGGCTGAGTCCATGTCCGCGTCGTCTCAGTCGCCCGATCCACCGGCCGTCTCCCGCTCGTCGCCGCCCTTCCCCGGCGCCGACGACTGGGCCGTCCGGCGCCGGGAGGCCGCCGCCGAGCGAGCGCGGCTCCTGCATGAGAAGCAGGAGGCCGAGCATCGGCACGCAGAGCGCATCGTCAGGCTCTTCATCCGGGTGGCCCGTGCTGAAGGGCTGGCGCCGGTGCCTCTGCGCGTCCAAGGCTATGGCGGCGGCAGCGCGCGCACACCGCTGCGCGGGTGGTACTTGCGTGCCGATAAGACCGTCGCCATCGATGTTGAAGGCGGGTTCTACGTGCTATCGCAGCCACTGGGGCTCAAGGAGCGGCTGAGGGGGACGACCCCGCCCAGCGAGCCCGTCCCCATGACGATCGGTGAGGGCGGGCGGGATGGCGACGTCCTCCCACTGCGCTCCGCATTGGACCAGCTGCTGCCGGGCTGGGAGGAGCGTTCGCCCGCGCCCCTCGTGTAGATGGAGGCTTCGCCCGGTGGCGCGCACTCGACAGCGCACGGGGCTCGTCCTCGCGGTCACCACAAGCGACGCTCCCAGCAGGAGGTGTGCCAGTGGCGGCGATCCTCCAGGCCGCGGTCCGCCCCGAAGAGCGACTCGTTGGACCAGGCGACGACGTGCGGCGTACCCGGCGGAATGCTCCGATTGCACCCCGGACAGGTGTAGGTCTTGGCTCCGCCGCGCAGGCGCCGCACGGTGAAGTCGGCTCCGCCCGGACCGGTCTGGGTTCGCGGCACCGAGCTCAGCCGTCCCAGGTCGAGCGGGCGGTGCGCAGCGCTGTAGGGACGTTTGGAACTGCGTCGTGCCATGAGCAGACTGTATCGTCGCCGGCCGGCGGCAGGACGCAGCCGGAACGTCAGGCTTCCCCGGAGCTCCCCGGAGGAAGCCTCACGCATCCGAGCTCGTCAGCACCGGAGGCCAGCACCCCCGCGACGGCGCAGGCCGATGACTGCGGGCGCGGGCGGTACGGGATCCCAGGGCCCTAGATCAGACCCATCCCGGCCACGGTCTTCCTCTCCTCCAGGAGCTCGGCCGCGGAGGCGTCGATCCTGGCGCGGGAGAAGTCGTCGATATCCAGGCCCTGGACAATCCTCCACTCCCCGCCCTCGCAGGTGCAGGGGAAGGAGGAGATGATGCCTTCGGGCACCCCGTAGGAGCCGTCGGACATGATGGAGGCCGACGTCCACGTGCTGCCCTTGACGCCGAGGCACCAGTCACGGACATGGTCGACGGCGGCCGAAGCGGCCGAGGCGGCCGACGACGCACCGCGAGCGGCGATGACGGCGGCGCCGCGCCCCGCGACCGTGGGGATGAAGTCCTCCTCGACCCAGGTCCTGTCGGCGAGGATCTCGGGGATGGGAGCCCCGTTGACGGTGGCCTGCGTGAGGTCGGGGTACTGGGTGGAGGAGTGATTGCCCCACACGGTGACCTTGTCAATGTCGGTGACGTGGCAGCCGGCCTTGGCGGCGAGCTGGGCCAGGGCGCGGTTGTGGTCCAGGCGGGTCATCGCGCTGAAACGGGAAGCCGGGACGTCCCCCGCATGCGACGCGGCGATGAGCGCGTTCGTATTGGCAGGGTTGCCGACGACGAGAACCTTGATGTCGTCCGCGGCGGCGGCGTTGATGGCCTCGCCCTGAGGGCCGAAGATACCGCCATTAGCGCTCAGCAGGTCGGAGCGCTCCATACCGGCCTTGCGAGGCATCGAGCCGACGAGGAAGGCGATATTGGCACCTTCGAAGGCCCGCTCGGGGTCGTCGAAGATGTCGACGCCGCCCAAGGTCGGGAAGGCGGAGTCGAACAGCTCCATGGCGGTGCCCTCGGCTGCCTTGACGGCCTGCGGGATCTCAAGCAGACGCAGATTGATCCTCTGGTCCGGCCCGAGCAGGGAGCCCGAGGCGATGCGGAAGAGCAGTGCGTAACCGATATTGCCGGCGGCACCGGTGACGGTGACGGTGACGGGGGCGTTGGCCATGGAGTCTCCTTCGGGACGACGTGTCAATGGGACCGCGAGCGGTGCAGCCCATGGGACGAGCCTACGGCGAGGGGCCGGTGACGACCCGGGACGATGGGTTCGTCATTGATGTAATACGCATCATAGAGCGATCGTGCGGTCGGGCGGGGCCCGTCCCCCGCTCGCCGGAGCCCCGCGCTCAGCTCGCAGCCTCGGAACCGGCGGACTCGGCGGAGGCGGTCAGCTCCTCGGGGCTCACAAGACCGTCGACACCGACCCGGTCGAGATACGCCATGCCGTCGAAGGACAGCTCGCGGGCGTTCTCCGGATCGCCGTCGGCACCGAGCCGCCCGCCCGCGAGACGATCGATGATGATGGCGATGGCTCCATCGCCGGTGACATTGGTAGCGGTGCCGAAGGAGTCCATGGCGATGTAGGTGGCGATCATGAGGGCGACCTGAGCGTCGTCGAAACCGAGCATGGACGACAACAGGCCCGTGGCCGCCATGATGGCTCCGCCGGGAACGCCCGGGGCAGCGACCATGGTGATGCCGAGCATGAAGATGAAACCGACCCACTGCACGGTCGAGACGGACAGTTCCTGGGTGAGCACGATCGCGAAGGCGAAGGAGAAGATCTTCGAGGTCGAGCCGGCCAGGTGGATGGTGGCGCACAGCGGGACGGTGAAGGAGGCGACCGCCTCCGACACGCCGTTCCTTCTGGTCTGCGCCAGCGTCACGGGAATCGTCGCGGCGGACGAGGACGTGCCCAACGCGGTCAGGTAGGCGGGCGCCATGGTGACCAGCGCCCTGACGGGATTCCTGCCACCGACCATACCGGCCACGACGTACTGGACCGAGAGGATGACGACTTCCAGAACCAGGACGACGACCACCACTCGCAGGAGGGCGTGCATCACCGACCAGGCCTCGCCCGTGTACGTGAGGTTGAGGAAGATGCCGAAGATGTGCAGCGGCAGCAGAGGGATGATGATTCGCTCGATGAGTCTGGTGATGATCGCGCGGAACTCGACGAACCCCTTGCGCAGGACCCCGCGGGGCACCATCGACAGGCCGATACCGAGGATGAAGGACAGCAGCAGAGCCGTCATGACCTCCACCGGCGCCGGCATCTCGATACTGAAGTACGTCTCCAGCGCGCTGCCCGGCTTCTCGACGTCGGACAGGGCCGTGCCCGAGAGAAGATCGGGCAGGAGCGCGGCGCACACGCCGTAAGTGAGGAAGCCGGAGAAGAGCGTCGACGCGTAAGCGATGGCGGTAGTGATTCCGAGCCACCTTCCCGCGCCCCGGCCGAGGTCGGCGATGGCCGGAGTCACCAGACCGATGATGATCAGCGGGATGGAGAAGGACAGGAACTGGCTGAACAGGCCCGAGAAGGTCGCGAAGATGCGGCCGACGGCCTGCGGGACGAGAGGACTTCCACCGATCCTGGTGCTGCCCAGGACGAGAGCGAGAATGATCGCGGCGAGCACCCACACGAGGATGCCGCTGGCTGAGAGCGCCTTGCGGAGGTGTGACACAGAACTGCCTTTCGGCCCGGAGGGCGGGCGGCCGGGTACCGCCCACTGCGCCGCAGCATGCCATAGGACGGATGACGAGCGGCTGACGTATCAAGAGCCGACCCGCGAGCCGGCTCTCAGACGACCCGCGGCAGGTCCGCGTAGTAGGTCAAGGCGAATAGGGCGACGGCGAGCAGAGTGCCGAAGACGACGTCGAAGAATCGCCCGCGAGCCGCTATCCAAGTGCCGTCGGGCCGTTGCAGGCGCAGGAGTGCGAGCAGCAGCACACCGGTGCCGAGGCAGATGATCGCCAGACGCCGGTGGCCCAGCAGGGAGATCACGGGCACCACGATCAGCCCGACTGCCACGCTCAGGACTGAGAGCGTTCGGTAGGGCTCCTTGTGCTCGGGTGCGGGGCGAGCCCCCACGAGCCCCGGCTGGACCCAGGCGCCGTGCGGCGGAGTTCGCACCTCGTGCTGGCTCTCGCCCCGGGTCCCCCGTACGGTCTGATCCTGACTCACGACCGTCATCGTAGCGGGCCGCGAGCGGTCGCAGGGCGCCGCCGACGGCGAGATCAGCCGAATGTCGGATCAATGGGCGAAGTGGCGGTTGCCGGTCAAGTACATGGTCATTCCACCGGACTTCGCCGCTTCGATGACCTCTCCGTCGCGGATGGAGCCGCCGGGCTGAACGACGGCCCTGACGCCCGCGTCGACGAGGACCTGCAGACCATCGGCGAAGGGGAAGAAGGCATCGGAGGCGGCCACGGCGCCACGCGCCCGCTCGGGCGGTGCGGCGGGGAGGGGCTCGCCGGCGTCGGCGCCCTCGTCCTCCTGCTGCCCGCCGGCGTCGGAGGCGTCGCCCGCCGAGCGCAGTCCCAGGGTGTTGGCCCGTTCGACGGCCAGCCGGCAGGAGTCGACGCGGTTGACCTGCCCCATGCCGACGCCCACGGTCGCACCGTCGGAGGCGAGCAGGACGGCGTTCGAACGGACGGCGCGCACGGACAGCCAGGCGAAGCGCAGATCCGCCAGGGTCCTCGCGTCCGCGGCCCGGCCGGAGACCAGCCGCCAGGTGGCGGGGTCAGCGTCGCCGGCCTGGTAGGCGTCGCGCTCCTGGATGACGGCGCCGCCGGTCACCTGCCTGATCTCGTAGCCGCCCGCACTCGGAGGATCAACGAGGAGCAGGCGCAGATTCTTCTTGGCGGACAGGATCTCCACGGCCTCGTCATCGAAGGCCGGGGCGGCGACGACCTCGGTGAAGATCGACTCGATCTGACGGGCCATGGTCGCCGTCACCGTCGCGTTGGTGGCGATGACGCCGCCGTAGGCGGACACGGGATCGCAGGCATGAGCCTTACGGTGGGCCTCGGCGACGTCCCCGCAGGCGGCCACGGCGATCCCGCACGGGTTGGCGTGCTTGACGACGGCGACCGTCACCGCGTCACCGTGGTCGTAGGCGGCCCGGAGCGCGGCGTCGGTGTCGGTGTAGTTGTTGTAGCTCATGGCTTTGCCGTGCAGCTGCCGGGCGTTCGCCACCCCCCCGCTCCGCCCGTAAGTCGTGTAGACGGCGGCGGCCTGGTGGGGGTTCTCCCCGTAGCGCAGGCCGGCCAGGCGTTCGTAGCCGACGCCGACGTAGACGGGCGGCGCGGCCCGGTCGGCCCCGGCCTCCCCGGCGCCGGCCGCATCATCCTCCTCGATCTGGTCGGCGAACCAGGTGGCCACTGCGGCGTCGTAGGCGGCGGTGCGGGCGAAGGCCCGGGCGGCCAGGGCGCGGCGCTGGGCGAGGGTGAAGCCGCCGGCGGCGACGGCCCCGGCGACCTCGTCGTAGGCATCCGGATCGGTGACGACGGCCACTGCCGGGTGATTCTTAGCGGCCGCCCGGACCATGGAGGGCCCGCCAATGTCGATCTGCTCGATGCAGGCGTCGAAGGGGGCACTGGAAGCGACCGTATCGGCGAAGGGGTAGAGGTTGACGACGACGAGGTCGATCGGGGGCGCGTCCAGCTCGGCGAGCCGGCTCATGTGCTCGGCCTTGCGACGATCGGCGAGAATCCCGGCGTGGATGCGAGGATGGAGGGTCTTGACACGCCCCTCGAGGCACTCGGGGAAACCGGTGACCTCCTCCACAGAGGTGACCGGCAGGTCCGCGGCCGTGATGGCGGCGGCGGTTGAACCGGTGGAGATGATCTCGACACCGGCGTCGACGAGGGAGCGGGCCAGGTCGATCAACCCGGTCTTGTCATAGACGGAGATCAGCGCCCGGTGCACGGCGACCCGGTCGGGGCCGGTCAGTCCCTCGGTGGAAACGTGCTGGGCGGGGACGGCGAACTGGGTCTGGGTGGCCACTGGCGCTCCTGATGCGATCGGTCCGGGGACGCCCAGGCGGGCGACGTCCCTCATTCATGACCTGTTCATGATCCGTGGCCGCTCCCCGGTGGTTGCCCACCCTCGCCAGTCGCGACCGCCTCCAGTGTAGCCGCGGCCCGCGTCGTCGGGAGGCGCGGGCCGCGCTGTCAGATCCGAACCGTCAGCTCCTCCGGCCGGGCGGCCGCTCCCCCGTCAATCCTCCCGATCGGGGGCGTCACAGGCGCCGGGCGCATCCGACGCCTCATCCTCGGCCCGCTCGCGGGAAGCCTCGCGGGAGGCGCGCTCACGCCAGCCGACAAAGAGCCCCCGCCCGGCGGCGGAACCGGCGGGAATCGACTCGGGCGCGGACACCTCCTCGGTCACCGGTGCCGGTTCGACGCCGGAGTCCCGGGCGAGCGGAGCTGTTCCGGCTTCCGTCCCGCGCCGCGGCACCCGATGGCCGACGTTCTCCCTCTGCTGTCCGTTCCGCTCAGTGGGCTCGCCCCGTCCGTTCCGCTCGCGATCGGTCGTCTCCCACCGGTCGTCGGTGTCGCCACGGGCTCTCGCACCGGCCCCGGCGTCCTCATGCAGACCGCGGGCGACGCCGGCACTCGCCCGGGTCCCTCGAACGGCCAACCGACGGGTGCCCGGGTGGGAGATCACCGCGACGGCGACGAGCCCGACACCGATCTCCAGAGCGATGAAGAGGCACAGATGCCCCCAGTGAGGACCGACCTGCGTCATCCGGCCCGGGCCGACAGGCCCGGACGCCGCCAGCGCCAGCGCCAAGCAGCCCAGCGTCACCACTGCGGTCGCGACGAGCGCGGCGATAACGGCCTCGCCAAGCCCGAGCACGGCCAGACGCCGGCGCCGGGGCCAGGAGGCGACCATGGTGCCGGCCGTGATGACCAGGGGCAGGTAGAGGCCGACGGTCCCCAGCGGCGCGGTGGGCAGCAAACCCAGCAGCGGCATGGCGGGGACCGGCCCCGTCACAACGGAGTCGGGCGAGAACAGGGTGCCGGCGCCCACTGCGAAGCCGGGACCGGCGAGCCACGCCAGCGCCCATACGAGCATGGTCGGCGCCCAGCAGGCCTGCAGTGCGATGAGCCCGAGAGACGCCAGAATCCCTCCGGCCGACAGTGCGTCGTGAAGTCGTCCGACGCGTCCCGCGCCTTCGACGACGGCGACCACGGTGACGGCGGCGACCAGCACGACCAGGGCGAGGAAGGTGCTGCGCACGAGTGCGAGCGCGGGGTCCGTCCAGCACGGGCGGCGCGCCCACCACCGGTCCACATCCCGCCGACCCCGTCCCGAGCGCTGAAGGCGGCCGACGGCGATGAACGCCGTTAGCCCGCCAAGACCGAGCACGGCCGTCCACAGGCGGGAGCCCGGCGGCCCGGCGGCCACGACAACGAGAGCGGCGGTCACCACCGCGGCCAGGACCGTCCACAGGCCCGACAGCAGGCCGGCGAGCCGCGAACGACGCACCGACCACCGGGTGATGAGTGCCTGGAGGACGGTCAGTCCCAGCAGCGGCAACCCGAGGACACCGTCGGGGCTCGCCGCGCTCCCCCAGGTCCCTCCCAGCCCCAGAGCCCACAGGGCGGTGCCGGCGCGCACAGCGGCGCCCACCGACAGGGCCGCGGCGGCGTCCATGGAGGAGGTCGAGACATAGACGGCGAGAGCCGGGACGACGACGAGGAGCCAGCCCGCCAGAACGGACTCGACCCCGGCGCGTACGGCGAAGGGCCAGTCGGTGGGAACCGCCCGGTACCGCCTGCCGGTGCGGGCGGGGGGACCGCCCTCCGAGGCCGAGACCACCCGTCTCAGCCGTACCGGGTTACCGCCTGTGCTCACGCCCGCTCCGCCGCGCCGGCAATCTCCCGGTACAGCCCGCGGGCGAGGGAGGCGGTCTCAGCGGGTGTGCGTCCAACGCGAACGCCCGCGGCCTCCAGGGCCGCCTTCTTGGCCCGGGCGGTGCCGGAAGATCCGGAGACGATGGCGCCGGCGTGCCCCATGGTCCTCCCCTCCGGGGCGGTGAAACCGGCCACGTAGGCCACGACGGGTTTGGTCACGGAGGAACGGATGTAGGCGGCGGCGCGCTCCTCCGCATCTCCCCCGATCTCCCCGATCATGACGACCAGCTCGGTGTCCGGGTCCGCCTCGAAGGCGGCGAGGGCGTCGATATGGGTGGTGCCGACGATCGGATCGCCGCCGATGCCGACGCAGGTGGTGAAGCCGAGGTCGCGCAACTCGTGCATGAGCTGGTAGGTCAGCGTGCCCGATTTCGAAACCAGGCCGATGGGGCCGGGGCCGGTGATGTCAGGCGGGGTGATGCCGACGTTGGAACGGGCTGGGGAGATGATGCCGGGGCAGTTGGGGCCGATGACCCGCACGCCGCGGGAGGCGGCGTAGGCGCACGCGCGAGCGGTGTCCGCCACCGGGATTCCCTCGGTGATGACGACGACCAGGCGCAGCCGCGCGTCAACGGCCTCGATGATGGCGTCCTTGGCGAAGGCCGGGGGGACGAAGAGGACCGAGACGGTAGCGCCGGTGGCCTCCTCCGCTTCGGCGACGGTCCCATAGACGGAGACCTCGACCGCGCCCGGGACGACGCCGAGGGTCTGCGCCCCGGGGCCGGCGGGCTCGACGTCGAAGGCGACACTCGTGCCGGCCTTGCGCGGGTTGACGCCGCCGACGATCTTCGTGCCGGCGCCGAGCATGCGCCGAGTGTGCCTGCGGCCTTCGGAACCGGTCATGCCCTGGACGATGACGCGGTCGTTCTCGGTCAGGAAGATGCTCATGGTTCAGGCTCCCAGCTTCGTGACGATGTCGTGGGCGATCTCGGTGACGACGTCGGCGGCGCCGTCCATGGACTCCACGACGGTGACGCCGGGCAGGGCCGCCTCCGCGAGGATCCGGCGGGCCAGATCGGCATTGTTGCCGTCCAGGCGCACGACGATGGGCTTGTCGACGTCCTCCAGGGAGTCGACGGCGGTGACGATGCCCTCGGCGACGGTGTCGCAGGAGGTGATGCCGCCGAAGACGTTGACGAGGATGGCGTGCACCTGCGGGTCGGAGGCGACCACCTCCAGGCCGGTGGCCATGACCTGGGCGGAGGACCCCCCGCCCAGGTCGAGGAAGTTGGCCGGTCGCATGCCGCCGTGGTGCTCGCCGGCGTCGGCGATGACGTCGAGAGTGGACATGACCAGTCCCGCACCGTTTCCGAGCACCCCGACCTGCCCCTCGAGGCGGACGTAGTTCAGGCCCGCGTCCCTGGCCCGGGCCTCCAGCGGATCCGCATCGGCGATGTCTCTGAATGCGGCGTGCTCGGGATGGCGGAAGGCGGCGTTGTCGTCCAGAGAGACCTTGCCGTCCAGAGCCAGGATGGCGCCGTCGGCGGCGGCCAGCGGGTTGACTTCCACCAAGGTGGCGTCCTCGGCGGTGAAGACCTCCCACAGCCGGGTGATGACGTCGGCGATGCGGGCGGCGGTGAGCCCGGGCTCGAAGCCGGCCGCCTCGACGATGCCCGCAGCGACTTCGTCCGTTATGCCGGTCAGGGGGTCGACGGCGATGCGGGCGAGCGCCTCGGGACGCTCCTCGGCGAGGGTTTCGATGTCCATGCCGCCTTCGCGCGAGCACATGGCCAGATAGCGGCGCTCGGCGCGGTCCAGGAGAATGGAGACGTAGAATTCGGAATCGATGTCGGCGCCGGCGCAGATCAGGACCGTACGCACCGTATGACCTTTGATGTTCATTCCGAGGATCTCGCGGGCCCGCCGCTCGGCCTCGAGGGCGCTGCGGGCGAGCTTGACTCCGCCGGCCTTGCCGCGGCCGCCCGTCTTGACCTGGGCTTTGACGACGACCAGCGACGAACCGGCGTCGAGCAGGCCGGCGGCGACCTCACGCGCCTGCTCGGGGGTTGCAGCGGTCGCGCCGTCGAGCACCGGCACCCCGTGCGCTCGGAACAGGTCTCGCGCCTGATACTCATACAGATCCATACGGTCCATCCTTCCGGGTCCGCGTGCAGCGGGCCCGCGGTCGATCTTCGCGCGCAGCGGGGCGGCTCGATGATGAGGGTAGCGTGCCGGGGGTTCCGCGCGCGGGTGGTTCCGCATGCGAGTCGGGACCAAGGTCCGTATCGGGGGCTCTCCGGTTCCGGGATGCGGAAGCCGGTGCCCAGCTCCTCCCCCGGCCCTCGGCGCCAGCGCGAGTCCCGGGACCTCCGGTGCAGACGCGAGCGCCGTGCACGAGCCACAATGGTCTTACGGGACGCTTCATCCCGCCCGACCCGGAAGGATCCGTAGATGTCAGCCGACAACACCGATGCCGCCTCCCCCGCATTCACACCGGCCGGAGAACCAACGGGCTCCGGTGAGCCGGTGCGCATCGGGGTCCTGACCTCCGGCGGCGACGCGCAGGGCATGAACGCCGCGGTGCGCGCCGTCGTCCGCACGAGTCTGCGCATGGGAGCCCAGCCATTCGCGGTGATGGAGGGCTGGTCCGGCGCCGTCGCCGGCGGAGAGGGTATACGCCCCCTGGAATGGGACTCGGTGGGATCGATCCTCCACCGCGGCGGCACCATCATCGGCACCGCCCGGTCCGCGGCCTTCCGCGAGCGCGACGGACAGCTGGCCGCCGCCCGCAACCTGCTCGAGCACGGCATCGACAGGCTCGTCGTCATCGGCGGGGACGGGTCGCTGACCGGCACCAACGAGTTCCGCAGGAACTGGCCGGGGCTCGTGGCCGAACTCGCCGAGCGCGGGGAGATCAGCGCGCAGACCGCCGCCGCCCACCCGGCCCTCATGGTCACGGGCATCGTCGGGAGCATCGACAACGACCTGGTCGGCGCGGACATGACCATCGGAGCGGACTCGGCCCTGCACCGCATCCTGGAGGCGATCGACGACATCTCCTCGACGGCCGCCTCCCACCAGCGCACCTTCGTCGTGGAGGTCATGGGACGCCACTGCGGCTACCTCGCCCTCATGGCGGCCGTCGCCGGCGGGTGCGACTACGTACTGGTGCCCGAACTCCCCCCCGCCGACGGCTGGGAGGAGGACATGTGCCGCAAACTCGCCAAGGGCCGTGAGGCCGGCCGTCGCGAATCCATGGTCATCGTCGCCGAGGGCGCCACCGACCGCGCGGGCAACCGCATCAGCGCCGACGACGTCAAGCGCGTCCTGGCCGAGAAGCTGGGCGAGGAGGCGCGCGTGACGATCCTCGGCCACGTCCAGCGCGGGGGCAAGCCGAGCGCCTACGACCGGTGGATGTCGACTCTGCTGGGATGCGCGGCGGCCCACGAACTGCTCATCGCCACCCCGCAGTCCGAGCCGGTCATCATCGCCGAGCGCCACAACCGGATCAGCCGCCTGCCCATGATGGAGCAGATCCATGCCACGCGCGCCGTCAAGGACCTCGTGGCCGACGGGGATTACGACGGCGCGGTGGCCGCCCGCGGCGCGAGCTTCGGCGAGATGCTGCAGCTGTTCGAGACCATGTCCACCCCGCCGGAGCTCGACCCCGACGTCGTCGCCTCGCATCAGCAGGACGGGGTCCGACCCAAGCGCGTCGCCATCATCCACGCGGGCGGTCTGGCGCCCGGCATGAACACGGCCGCGCGCGCCGCCGTGCGACTGGGGCTCGACCACGACTTCACCATGCTCGGCATCTACGGGGGCTTCCCCGGTCTCCTCGACGGCGAGGTGCGCGAGCTGAGCTGGGACGATGTCGAGGGCTGGGTCGGGGACGGCGGCGCCGAGCTCGGCACGCGCAGAGAGGTCCCCACCATCGAGCAGCTCTACGCACTGGGTCGGGCCATCGAATCCCACGAGATCAATGCTCTGCTCATCATCGGCGGCTACAACGCCTACCTGGCGGCCCACGAGCTGGTCACGGAGCGGGACCGCTACCCCGCCTTCAACATCCCGATCATCTGCGTGCCCGCCTCGATCGACAACAATCTGCCCGGCAGCGAGCTGAGCATCGGTGCGGATACGGCCCTGAACAACGCCATCGGCGCCCTGGACTCGATCAAGCAGTCCGCCGCCGCGTCCCGGCGCTGCTTCGTGGCCGAGTCGATGGGCCGCAAATGCGGCTACCTCGCTCTCATGAGCGGTATCGCCACAGGTGCTGAACGGGTCTACCTCAACGAGGACGGCCTCACGCTGGCTCAGCTCGCCCGGGACTCGGCGCGCATGGTGGAATCCTTCCGCTCGGGACGCGACCTCTACCTGGTGATCCGCAATGAGAGGGCAAGCGAGAACTACACCCTGGACGTGCTCGCCAAGATCTTCGCCCAGGAGGGCCGCGGCCTGTACGACGTGCGCCACGCCGCCCTCGGCCACCTGCAGCAGGGGGGCGACCCGTCCGCCTTCGACCGGATCATGGCCACCAAGCTCGTGGCGCACGCCCTCGACCTTCTGGCGGATCAGCTGGGGGCGGGCACTCACCACTCAAGCTATGTGGGCCTGACGGGCGGGCGAATCACGCACCGCCGTCTGGAGCGCATGAACGACGAGCTCGATCTGAGTTCGCGCCGCCCTCTCCACCAGTGGTGGATGGGCCTGCGCGAGGCGATCAGCCTGGTCAGCCAGAACATCGGGGTGATTCCCTTGGAGGACATGCCCGACTTCAGCGCGTCGGTCAACGCCGCGGCATCCCCCCAGGACTAATGCGAGCGATAAAGCGGCATCTCGAGGCCCGGGGAGGGCCGGCCGCGGCGGCCGCCGGCCGGTCGCACGCGGGCTGCTCAGGACCGGGCAACGCCCCCGTCGCCCGGTTCACGCACCGGGCGACGCGCGGTCAGCATCCTCAGGGTCGGTCGGCGGGCACCGCTTCCTCATCCCGCTCGGTCATGGCGTGGGCGAACTGGGCGGCGTGCAGACGCGCGTAGGCGCCGTCGCGCTCCAGCAGCTCGGCATGGGTGCCCTGCTCGACGATGTCGCCATGCTCCATGACGAGGATCGTGTCAGCGTCGCGAATGGTGGACAGACGGTGGGCGATGACGAAGCTCGTGCGCCCGCGCCGCAGCGCCGCCATGGCCCGCTGAACCAGCAGTTCGGTGCGGGTGTCCACCGAGCTGGTGGCCTCGTCCAGGATGAGCACGGCCGGGTCGGCGATGAACGCGCGAGCGATGGTCAGCAGTTGGCGCTCACCGGCGGAGACGTTGGCGGCGTCCTCCTCCAGAACCGTGTCGTAGCCCTCCGGCAGGGCGCGCACGATGTGGTCGACATAGCAGGCTCCGGCGGCCGCCTCAACGTCCTCGTCCGTAGCGCCGGGACGCCCGTAGCGGATGTTCTCGCGGATAGTCCCTTGGAACAGCCAGGGATCCTGCAGCACCATGCCGGTTCGAGCGCGCACGTCGCGCCGGTGCATGGTGGCCGTGTCGACGCCGTCGAGGCTGATGCGCCCGCCGTCGATCTCGTAGAAGCGCATGAGAAGGTTGACCAGAGTCGTCTTACCCGCTCCCGTAGGGCCGACGATGGCGACGGTCTGACCGGGCTCGACGCGCAGCGACAGGTCGCTGATGAGCTCGGTATCGGGATCGTAGGAGAAGCGGACGTGGTCCATCTCAATGACGCCCGCACCCTTCCCCGTTCCCGGGTCCGCCACGTCCGCCGAACCGGCCGAACGGGCGGAGTCAGTCGTGCCGGCAGCACCGACCGGCCCCGACGAGTCGGGGCGCTCCTCGGCGGCGTCGAGCAGCTCGAAGATGCGTTCAGCACTGGCGGTGCCCGATTGCACGGCGGTGGCCATGCCGCCCAGCTGAGCCAAAGGCTGAGTGAACTGCTGGGAGTACTGGATGAAGGCCTGCACATCGCCCAGACGCAGGCCGCCCCCGGCCACCATGAGGCCGCCGGCCACGGCGATCGCGACATAGGACAGGTTCCCGACCACCCGCATGACCGGCATCATGATGCCCGACAGGAACTGGGCTCGCAGGCCGGCGCGGTAGAGCTCGTCGTTCTCGTCATCGAACTTCTCGCGCGAGTCGGCTGTGCGCCCGTAGGTGCGCACCAGGGCGTGCCCGGAGAAGGACTCCTCGACGCGCGCGTTGAGCCGCCCGGTCTTGGCCCACTGCGTGGTGAAGGCCCTCTGGGAGCGCGGCCCGACGACGCCGAACAGGACGCCCATGAGCGGCAGGACGATCATGGCCACCAGCGTCAGCCTCCACGAGATCGAGATCATCATGGCGAGCACGCCGACGACGGTCAGGATCGAGGTCACCGCACTGGACAGAGACTGCTGAAGCGTGTTGGTGACGTTGTCGATGTCGTTGGTGACGCGGCTGAGCAGCTCGCCGCGCTGGACGTGGTCGAAGTAGGACAGGGGTAGGCGGTGGATCTTGGCCTCGACATCGGCGCGCATCCGGTACATGGCCTTGATCATGATGCGGTTGAGGACGAATCCCTCGAGCCAGGCCAGGAATGCGGAGCCGAGGTAGACGGCCAGGGTGAGAAGGAGGACTCGGCCCAGGGCGCCGTAGTCGATGCCCGCGCCGGGCACCAGGTCCATGGCGCGCACCATGTCGGCCATCTCCCCGCGTCCATCGGCGGTCAGACTCTGGGCGATCTGCTCCTTGGTGACGCCCGCGGGCAGATGGGCGCTGATCCACCCCTCGAAGACGAGGTTGGTGGCCTGCCCCAGGATCTTGGGGCCGGCCACGGTCAGGACGACGGAGCCGATGGCCGCCGCCATGGCCACCGCGAGCGACCTCTTGAAGGGCATCAGGAGGGAGAGCATCCGGATGAAGGAGGGCCAGAAGGCGTTGGCCTTTCCGGGCGGCGGTCCTGCGCTCCAGTCGCCCGAGGACGCCTGAGCCTCGGAGGCCATGGCGAGTTCGTCCTCACTGAGCTCATCGGCGCGGCCCTCACCGGACTTCCTGCGGGAAGGACGCCGGCCGGCTGCAGCAGTGGTGGGGTCGGTGGCGCTCATGCGGCGGCCTCGCTTCCGAGCTGGGAGGTGACGATCTCACGGTAGGTCTCACTGGCGGTCAGCAGCGTCTGGTGCGTACCGGTCGCCACGAGCCTGCCCTCGTCCAGGACGAGGATGAGGTCCGCATCGGTGATCGACGAGACCCGCTGGGCAACAACGATCTTGGTGACTCCGGCGGTCGCAGGCCACAGCGCCTCGCGCAAAGAGGCGTCGGTGGCCACATCGAGGGCGGAGAAGGAGTCGTCGAAGATGAGCACCGCCGGGCGGCGCACGATGGCGCGAGCAATGGCCAGACGCTGGCGCTGCCCGCCGGAGACGTTCGTACCGCCCTGGGCGATGGGCGCCTCGAGCCCGCCGTCCATCTCGGTCACGAAGTCGCGGGCCTGGGCGAGCTCCAGGGCGTCCCACAGCTCGTCGTCGGAGGCGTCCTCGCGCCCCAGCCGCAAGTTGGAGGCGACGGTGCCGGCGAACAGGAAGGGCTTCTGCGGCACCAGGCCCAGCTGGGCCCATAGGGCCTCGGGCTCGGCACGGCGCACCTGCGTGCCGCCGACGAGCACCTCACCGGCGGAAGCCTCCAGGAGCCGGGGAATGAGGTTGACCAGGGTCGTCTTGCCCGATCCGGTCGAGCCGACGACGGCGACCGTCTGACCGGGCCGGGCCGTGAAGGAGATCCCCTGCAGGACGGGCTCCTCCGCACCAGGGTAGGTGAAGGCGACCTCGCGCAGCTCGACCTCGCCCGGCCGGGGGAAGTCGGCGACCGCGTCGGCGGCGACGGTCAAAGAGGGGTCGGTGTCCAGGACCTCGTCGATGCGCTCGGCGCATACAGCGGCGCGCGGGATCATCATGGTCATGAAGCTGGCCATGACGATCCCCATGAGGATCTGCATGAGATAGGTCATGAAGGCCACGAGCGTGCCGACCTCCACACGACCGGAGTCGACCTGGTGGCCACCGAACCAGATGACGCCGACCATGGTGACGTCCAGGACCAGCATGGTGGCGGGAAACAGGAAGACGAAGAGCTGACCGACGATCTCCCCCACCCGGGAGATGTCCTGGTTGGCGGTCTCGAAGCGCTCGGTCTCGGCCTCCTCGCGCACGAAGGCGCGCACGACGCGGATCCCGGTCAACTGCTCGCGCAGCACGCGGTTGATGGAGTCCAGGCGCTCCTGGTAGGAGCGGAACAACGGCACCATACGGCGCACGGTCACCCCGACCACGAGCAGGAGCACGGGCACGGCCACGGCGATGAGCCAGGACAGCGAGGGGGCGCGGCCCACCGCCATGACGACACCGCCGACCGCCAGCAGCGGCGCGGTCACCAGCATGGTGCAGCTCATGAGCACGAGCATCTGGACCTGCTGAACGTCGTTGGTGGTCCGGGTGATCAGGGAGCCGGCCCCGAAGACCGACACCTCGCGCTCGGAGAAGTTCCCGACGCGACGGAAGATGAGGGCGCGCAGGTCGCGCCCCATGCCCAACGCGGAGCGGGCGGCCAGCCAGGTCGCCCCGACGGCGCAGGCTCCCTGGAGCACGGACACGCCGAGCATGAGGGCGCCAATGCGCCAGATATAGCCGGTATCGCCTCGGGCAACGCCGGTATCGATGATGTCGGCATTGAGCGTGGGCAGGTAGAGAGAGGCCATCACCTGCACGACCTGCAGGACGAGAACCCCCGCCAGCAGGGTCCGGTAGGGGCGCAGATAGGCGCGCAGAAGGTTGGTAAGCATGGGTTTTCCGTGTGTGTAGGGCAGCAGTGCGCCCCGGGCGGACCAATGCATCGACCGGGCCCCGACGAGAACGGGGGAGCGGTGACGGCTGCGCCGGGACGCTGTGCGATCCTAACCCTTGACGCTGCGTCAGGGTGCACGCGTCTGTGACCCGACTCACTGACACCGACGGCGCGCGGCCTCGGCGCCTCCTCCAGCCCGGCGATACCGTCACGGTCCGAGCCCCGAGCCCTGAGGCCCGGGAACCGATTCCCGGGCCTCGAGCCGTGCGACGAAACCGTGCACCGAACGGCGTCGCAGAAAGTCGCACAGGGGAGTCATCTCCTCCTCATCCCCGAGCGTCGGTGCGATCGAGCAGCATGGAGGTGATGATGACGATGACGACGCTCAAAGTCGCGCACGTCCCGATTATGGAGATGGCGCTGACCCAGGTGAGGTCCTGGACTGCGAAGGAGGTCGCCGCTCCCTCATTGACCGCCCCGATCTGCGTCGTCCTGGTCACCAGTGCCTGGGGCAGCAACCAGGCCACCGGGACGTGCACGAGCAGCATCGTGGTACCAGCTCCCGTCAGTACCAGACCGACCGCAACGGGCAAGGCGAAGGAACGAGTGAAGGCTGACAGGCCCGTCTGGAGGGCGCACGCCGGCGCACAGGCCACGGCGATAAGCGCTCCCGCGGCCAGGCACCGTACCGGCAGCACGCCCGGGAGGCCGAGGACGAGTGAACCGACAGCGGCTGAAGCCAGAACCAGGACGAGCTGCATGACAGCTGCAGGAAGCCAGGCAGCGATGGCCTTGGCCACGACCGTTCTCCATGTGGGCACGGAGGAACTCATCAGGGCGTTCCAGTTGGAGCCCTGGTGATCGACGCGCCAGACGAGGGATGCGAGAACGGCGAGGGAGACCGGAAGAAGAGCCATGCCGTAGAAGCCGACCGAGCGTATCCACAAGAGCTGCCAGTCGGTGGGCCGGACGATGACGCACGCGCTGAGAACAGAAGCCACCGGCAGCACCAGAACCACGCCCCAGCTCGCTGAGCGTCGCAGCTTGAGGATCTCGATGATGACAGGTTCCATGTCAGATCTCCCGACGGTCGAAGCGCGCAGTGATGGCCAGGAAGAGCGCGCCGCCGATACCAGCAAGAACACTCAGGTTCACCAGGTGACAATCAAGGTCGACGAGGGTCGGGCCGACGAAGTCAGCGGGAACAATGAGCCCGTAGGCGGTCCACGGGCTCAAGAACCGCGCCCACAGTGGCATGACCTGGGAGAAGGTGCTCAGAAGGATACCGGCGAGCCCCAGCGCCAGCGGCCCGAGCTGATTCTCCGTCCGGGCCGAGGCAAGTAGCTGCGCGCCCAGCACGGCGAGATTGACGATTGCGAGGCAGATGAGTTGACAGCACAGTCGCTCCGCGGGCGCCGGCGCCGTGACGCCGATGCTGCGTCCAATAATGAGCACGAGTGCGCCCCAGGCCACCGGCATCGGTGAGATGAGGGCCCCGAGGGCGAGGAGCTTCGCCCGGCAGAGTCGACCTGGAGTAGCGCCCGCCATCGAGGTCGACACCCAGCCGTGTCCCGAGTGCTCAATCTCTACCTGGCGGCTCGCCATAACGGCGAGAAGGAGTGGTGCGGCGAGCGTGACAGCGCCGTGGAGACTGACCATGAGGAGCTTCCACCCATAGCCATCGGCATCGGCCCGGTGGTCGATCAACCCCGAGTTCATGGCCGTCAGAACAGTGAGTGCGGCGACCCCGAGCAGGAGGAGAGCGGCTACGAGGCCAATGCGCAGGTGACGCATCTTGGCGTACTCGTTGCGCAGAGTGCGAACAGTCATGGAGGTGGTCACAATCCACCTCCTCGAGTAAGAGCCATGAAGACGTCCTCCAGGCTCTGCTCCTCCTGGCGCACTCCGTGCACGCCGATGCCCTCACGAACCAGAAGGGCCACGACGTCGGCTGTGGTTTCACGGGTGAGATTCGGGACGCGCAGGAGCGTGTGCTCACGAATAGGCGCGCGCCCCTGAACGGTCAGAAGACGAGCGGCAGCATACGGGTCCGAGCAGTCAAGGAGCGTATCGGGTGCGGAAGCGCTCATGAGCTCCGCACGCGTGCCCTGGAAGAGGAGCCTGCCGTGCGACACGATACCCAGAACAGTCGCAATGCGATCGATCTCCCCCAGGCTGTGGGAGGAGACCATGACCGTGATTCCGCTGGACGCCAATGATCCCAGGAGTCGGCGGATCTCCTTGATTCCGGCAGGATCAAGACCGTTGGTCGGCTCATCGAGAATGAGCAGCGAGGGCCAGCGAGCAAGCGCCATGGCGATTCCCAGGCGTTGTTTCATGCCCAGGGAGTAGTCGCGAACCCGCTTGTTCATCTGCCCGCCCAGTCGAACGGTGCTCACAGCTCGCTCCACGTGCTGGTCGGGGATGCCCAGCAGACGCTGGATGATTCGCATGTTCTGGGCACCGGTGAGGTGCCCGTAACCCGGCGGGGATTCGATGAGGGAACCGATGCGGGCCAGGTGGCGCCGTCGGGTACGACGGGTCATGGGCTCGCCACCGATGAGGACCCTGCCCGCGGTGGGCTGCACGAGGGACAGCAGCATCTTCATGGTCGTGGACTTGCCCGAGCCGTTGGGCCCGAGAAAGCCGTAGACGGCGCCCTCGGGCACGCGCAGGTTGAGGTGATCGACGACGGTCCGCCGTCCATAACGCTTGATGAGATCAGTGGTCTGTACAAGATCGCTCATGGGTCGAGCCTTCCCGCACGACCGCGGGTCCGCCTCCACCTCGGGACTCAGAGCCGTCTATGCGCTGTGCTTACGGCCTGGTACCACGCTCCTCCAAGGGGAGGACCAGCAGGGTCTCGGCGAAATCGGTGCGTCATACACCCCGGCACTGGCCAGGAACCTCGCACGAACCATCCCCCACCGACCGACCCGCTTAAAACCGACCTTGCCGACCCCCTGGGAGGACCAGCCCCGACTCGTAGGCGAGCACAACCGCCTGTGCCCGATCCCGCAGCCCCAGCTTGCCCAGGATCCGACTGACGTGGACGCGCACCGTCCCCTCAGCCACCGACAGTTCCCGGCCGATGCCTTCGTTGGACAGCCCGCGAGCGAGCAGGGCGAGGACCTCGCGCTCGCGCGCGGTCAGGTTCTCCAATGTCCGAGCCGCGTGCATACCACCGTCGGAGGTCGGAGGCGGGGCCATGAAGTGCTCCATGAGTCGCCGGGTAGTGGAGGGAGCCATCACCGCGTCCCCGGCATGCACGTGGCGAATCGCAGCCATGAGCTCGTCCAAGGAGGCGTCCTTGAGAAGGAAGCCGCCAGCACCGGCCCGGATCGCCTCGTAGGCGTACTCATCGAGGTCGAAGGTGGTCAGAACTATCACCTTGGGCCCGTCGGTGCCGCTCTCCACGATTCGGCGAGTCGCCTCGATGCCGTTCATGCCCGGCATGCGCACATCCATGAGGACGACATCGGTCTTCACCCGGGCGAGCAGGTCGAGGGCCGATCGCCCGTCGTCGGCCTCGCCGACGACCTCCACCTCCTCCTGGGTCTCCAGAAGCATGCGGAAGCCGAGCCGGTACATCTCCTGGTCGTCGACGAGTGCGATTCGCAGAGTCATGCATCCTCCTGGACGCCCAGCGGCAGGACGGCGCGCAAATGGAAGCCTCCATCCGGCCGAGCTCCCGCCTCGAGGCTGCCTCCGTGGGAGGCGACCCGCTCCCGAATCCCCACCAGGCCGTACCCGGCGGGGTCGCCCGACGACGGAGCCGGCGAGCTTGCGCCGTCGTCGAGCACCTCGATGACCAGACTCTCCGGCGTCGTGTCCGCGCGGTGCACACGGGCCTCCACGCAAGTAACGGCGCCCGCGTGCCGGCGTACGTTGCTCAGCCCCTCTTGGACCAGGCGGTAGACGGTCGGGCCGAGCTCCTCCGGCAGGTCCAGGGAGTCGGAGACCTCGAGGCGGACCGGGATCCCGGTCTCGCCGGCCTCGGCGACCAGGTCCTTGAGATCCTGCAGGCCGGGCTGAGGGGCGAGTCGAGGCCGGTCCTCACCACGCAGGGCGGTCAGCATCCGGCGCATCTGCGCCAGTGCCTCCCGCCCGGTGTCACGAACGCGGAGCATGGCCTCGGCCGCCCGGCCGGGGTCCGAGGGCGCGGTCGCCGCTGCTCCGTCGGCGACGACGGTCATGATTCCCAGGCTGTGGGAAACGATGTCGTGGATCTCGCGGGCGATCCGGGAGCGCTCCTCCCGCTCCACCTGCTCGCGACGCAGCTCGGCCTCGCGCAGCCGATACTCGGTGTTGCGCGTCAGTGCGATCAGATGGGCGCGGCGCATGCGCTGGAGTGTGCCGGCGGTCCACGCCCACGCCACCGTGACAGCGCACAGCGCAGGCAGGCTCAGCCGGCTGTACCCCATCGTGACGGCGGGGATGAATGCCACCAGGACCCAGACGACGACGAGCGCGGCAGCGGGCAGGGACCACGTCCATCGCTGGGTGCTCGCCAGATGATGGACCTCGAGCGCCAGCAGGATATCGACGGGAAGGATGCCGGCGCCCGGGTCCACGAGGGGCTGAATCCAGGCGAGGCAGATCATTACCGTGAAAGCGACCCGAGCGGAGCGGCGTCGGAGCAGCCAGCACAGCCCGAGGCCCGCGCAGAGCCCCTCCGCCATCCACAAACCCACGGCAGTCGTCACGATGGCGGGCATAACAATCTGGTTGTAGCCCAAGACGAGGGAGAGAACCACCAGATCGACGGCTGGGCGGTGCCGCGCCAACCAGCGCTGCGGCCACGGCTCGGCGACCGTTCGCGGGACCGGCGAGACCGGCACCGGCTGAGGCGAACGCTCCATACCCGCAGGCTACGGCCAATGCGCCCGCCGCTGCACGTGCCGATGAGAAACGAGTCGACGCTCGGGTCCTCTGACGACCGCCCCGACGGGAAAGACTCGCTCAATCGCATACGCCCCGCCCACCACACCCCGAAGCACGAAGAACCGGACTCGTCAACTCAACCTAAAAGAATCAGTCTGAAACAGGCGAACAAGCAGTGTCCGACAAACGTCCGACAGTCCATATGGATACCGCGAAGATGACCGGGACGAGGCAGCACACGAGCAGGGCGGGGCGCAGTCCGGTTCCGGCGTCGGGCGGCTGGAGAGCCGCGAGCCGCCTCGGTGCACCGAAGGAGGCCGTGCCCGCGGCGTCCGCGATCGCCCCGGCGGCGGAGGGCCCAGCGACCGCGCTCGCGGGCCGAGTCGGGGCTCCGCGGGCCGGAGTCCTCATGAAGTCGTCGGAGTCGTCATATCGTCTCCCCGATGACGTCCCCCGCTCCTCCCCCGCCGCGCAGCCGTGCGAACCGGACGGCGCGCCTCCTGGTCGCCATCGTGCTGGCGGGTGCGGCGGCCGGTCTCGTCGGCATCGCCATGGCCCGGCTACTCGAGGGCTTCGAGTGGCTCTTCTACGGCGTCGCGGACGGAGCGCTGCCCGAGCGGGTCGGGGCCGCTCCGGCGTGGCGGCGCGTACTCGCGCCCGCCGCGGGCGGGACTCTGGCGGGGGCCGCGTGGTGGTGGGAGCGCGGCACCGGCGGCGTCGTCGGCGTCGAAGCAGCCGTAGCGGACGGCTCGGGGACCACCGCCCGGCGGATGGGGCTCGTGCGTCCCTTCGCCGACGGCGTGCTGCAGGTGCTCGTCGTGGGCGCCGGCAACTCCGTAGGCCGCGAGGGAGCGCCGCGTCTCATGGCGGGGGCCGTGGCCGCTCGACTCGCGCGATGGCTGGACCTGGAGGCGGGCACGACGACATTGCTCGTCGCCTCAGCCGCCGGCGCCGGACTGGCCGCCATGTACAACGTCCCCCTGGGCGGAACGGCCTTCGCAGTCGAGATCACCATGGTCGCGGGAACCCGCCGGCGCGGGGTCCTCCTGGCTCTGCCGGTGAGTGTGATCGCGACGGTCGTCTCGTGGCTGCACTCCCACGGTCGCCCGACCTTCGAGGTCGCGATCGGCGGGCCGACGACCGCCACGATCCTGACGGCCCTGGCGGCGGCTCCGGCGCTTATGGCGCTCGGCGCGGGGGCGCGCCGACTATGGGACTGGTTCAAGGTGCACCGGGTTCGGAATACCTGGGCGCTGCCGGCGGGCATCGCGACGGCGGGCACTCTCACGGGAACGGCCTCACTATGGCTGCCCGTCCTGCCGGGCAACGGAAGGGACGCGCTGGAGGCGGCGCTGCTCTCCCCGACAACGAGTACGGCGCTCCTCGCCCTATGCGGTGTGATGGTGCTCAAACCGCTGCTGACTGCGGCGACGCTGGGCGCGGGCGCCACGGGAGGACTGCTGGCGCCGTCCTTCGCCCTGGGCGGCAGTGCAGGGGCCGCCGTCGCGGAAGTGGCGCACATGGCGGGCTGGGAGGCGAGCGTCCCGGCGCTCGCGCTCGTGGGCGCCGGTGCGGTTCTGACCGTCACTCAGCGCGCTCCTGCGTTCGGCGCACTCTTCGTATGGGAGCTCGTGCGACCGCCACTGTGGGTGCTGGCAGTCATGGCGGTCATCGTCGTCGGCTGCTGGTGGCCGACGACGGCGCTGCCCGCCCGCCACCGGCGCTCCGAGCACCGTCACCGAGACCGCTCGTAACGGTCCGTATCGGTCGGCTCGCCCGCAGCCGCGTATAAGCCGACAACCATCAGACCCGCCCTCGGATCAGCCGGAACCGGAATCAGATGATCGAGGGCGGATCGGGCCGGACCGCTCCCTCGACGCCGGCCATCCAGCGCATCGGTCGACGACTCCATCCGACGGACAAGAGCGAGAGAATCCGCAGCGGCTCACAAACGGCGCCGCAGAACGACCGAGTCCCACCCCTCCAGGAGTTCGGGCGCCCCCACGCCCGAATCGCCGGCCTGAGCGGCCGGCAGCGAGGAGAGAAGCAGCCGCTCGGCGTCGGCCCACCGGCCCAGGTCCAGCCCCTCGGCCGCCAGCCGCGCCCGCAGCGCGGAGCCGTTCCCCGTCTCCAGCCCCTCCCGGGTGCATGAGGCGATCAGCAGGACCAGCTCGCACCCGCCGTCGGCCCCCACGTGCTCACGCAGCACCACCCAGGAGTCGGCCGAACCCGCGTCCAGCAACCGGAAAGTGCCCAGTGCCACAGCGTCATCCTCATGCCGCAGCGCGATAAGCGAACGGTAGTGCTCGAAGACGCTTCCGGGCGCACCCACCTGGCTCGCGGCGTTGATCTCGGTGTAGTTCGCGGTCACGTCGATCCACGCCGTTCCCGCGGTGAAACCGGCCTGGGCTCCGTCATCCCACTGGACGGGGGTACGGGCGTTGTCGCGGGAGTTGGCCGACAGACTCGCCAGCACCGCCTCCGGGTCGTCTCCCGCGGCCACGCGCTCGCGGTAGTGATTGATCGACTCCAGGTCCCGGTAGTCCTCGATGCCGGCGAAGACGGTGTTGGTCTGCCCGAGCTCCTCGCCCTGGTAAACGTAGGGCGTGCCACGGTGCAGGTGGAGGATCGAGGCGAGGGTCTTGGCGCTTATCTGCCGCCAGGCGGGATCGTCGTCGCCGAAACGGGAGACGGCGCGGGGCTGATCGTGGTTGTCCCAGTAAGTAGAGTTCCACCCCGTCTCCCGGACGATGCGACCGACTCCATCGGTGAGGGGGGCGAGAGCCGCCTGCCAATCGGCGAGGTTGCGTTTGAGGGTCACCAGGTCCACCGGCCGTGGATCGAACTTGCCGCCCGGGCCGTTCGCCAGGGTCACGTGCTCGAACTGGAAGACCATGTCGACCTCGGCCCGCGCCGGGTCGGTGTAGCGCGGCGCCTCGGCCAGGGTGACCCCCGGCATCTCACCGACGGTGATGATGTGCCCGGCCCGCGGCGCGAAGACCGCCTCATTCATCTCATGGAGGAACTCATGAATGCGCGGCCCGTTGACCACCAGGGAAGCACCATCGCCGTACAGGTCGCCCGGCCCCTGCGCGCCGTCGGTCAGCGGATAGGTCTTGGAGATGAAGTTGATGACGTCCATGCGGAACCCGTCGACGCCCCGGTCCAGCCACCGCCCCATCATCTCGTAAACGGCTCGGCGGACGTCCTCATTCTCCCAGTTCAGGTCGGGCTGCTTAGGGGAGAACAGGTGGAGGTAGAACTCGCCGCTGCCCTCGTCCCACGTCCAGGCCGAGCCGGAGAAGAAGGAACCCCAGTTCGTCGGCTCGGTGCCGGGGGCCCCCGGCTCGAGCCCGGGCGCTTCGCGGGCTGGCCGCCAGATGTACCAGTCGCGCTCGGGGCCGTCCTTGCGGGCGCGGGAGGCGCGGAACCACTCGTGCTCATCACTCGTGTGGTTGACCACCAGGTCCATCATCAGACGCATGCCGCGTGCGTGCAGGCCCGAGATGAGCTCGTCGAGGTCGGCGAGAGTGCCGAAGAGCGGGTCGATGTCCTCGTAGTCGGAGATGTCGTAGCCGTTGTCGTCCTGCGGGGAGCGGCAGACGGGACTCAGCCACACGACGTCGACGCCGAGCTCATCGAGGTGATCCAGACGCCGGGTGATGCCGGGGATGTCGCCGACGCCGTCGGCCCCCGAGTCCTGGAAGGAGCGCGGGTAGACCTGGTAGACGACGGCGCGGCGCCACCAGTCGGCATCGTCTCCGACGTGACGGGGCGAGAGGACGAAGGGCGAGTGGTTCATGATGCCGACCTTACGGGCACGGGCGGTCCGATGACGACGGCGGTGGTGCGCGGCGGACGGTTGTCGACCGAGGACCGGCCCCGGGCCGGGGAGGACTCCTCCGCGGAATCGAAACCGGCCTCGTCGAGCCGCAGCCGGTCCGGGCCGGCGGAGGGCCGCCAGGAGGACCGGTGCATCTCGGGCAGAATGTCGGCATGGCAGACACCCGACCGCAGGCCCGCGACTTCGGCGGTTCCGGCCCGTGGGTCGGACTCAGCGACACCCAGCGCGCAATCGTCCTGGCGCTGCTGCGCCACGGACGTCTGTCGCGCCCCGAGATCATGAAGCTCGTCGGCATCTCTCCTGGTTCGATCACGCGCCTGACCACTCCGCTCGTGGATAACGGGATCCTCATGGCCCGCACCGAGCGGACGGCCTGCACGGGACGCCCCCAGTCCCCCCTGGAGGTGCGCGCCGATGCGGAGAGCATCATCGGAGTGAACCTGTCGGGCGAGTCCCTGATCGCCGTCCTCGCCGACCTGCACCTGAACGTTCTGGCCACGGCGCGTCGCACATTGCCCGGTCACGCCCCCGCCGACGTCGTCGCGTCACTGACCGATGCCGCAATCGAGCTGACCCGTTCCCGGCCGGACGCCCCCGCCCCGTCCTGCGCGAGCGTGAGCCTGGGCGCCGCCGCCACCGATGAGCGCACGGTCACCGACGCGGTGTTCCTGGGCTGGCACCGGGTTCCCCTGGCCGAGCTCGTCAAAACGCGGCTGCGCATGCCGACGGCGGTCGGCAACGATCTGGCGGCGATGACCCTCCAGGAGGCCTGGTTCGGCGCGGGGCGCGAGCACGACCGCCTGGTCCTGATCACGGTCGGCGCCGGCATCGGCTTCGGGCTGGTCGTGGGCGGTGAGGTCATCACGACACCGGACGCCGAGCTCGGCCTCGTGGGCGGGATCCCGGTCGCCGATGACGGCCGGCCGGCGACATCGCTCCCGGCGATGGACTGCCTGACCAGCCCGGCCATCGAGCGCGCGTGGAGCGGGCAGGGGCGCCCTCCGCTGCCCGCGGCCCGGGTCGTGGACCTGGCGAAGCGGGGCGAGGCGGCCGCGGTGGCGATCTGCTCGTCCTACGCGCGCCGCGTCGGCCGCTTGATCGCCATGGCGGCCGCCTTCGCATTGCCCGACGTCGTCGTGGTGGCGGGCGAGAGGGCCGAGGTGGCGGCCCTGTTCGAGGATCAGGTCATGGTCGGCACGGCATCGCTCAGACGCCCCGACGCGGCCCCCATCGACATCGTCGTGCGCGAGCACGATCGCGTCAGCTGGGCGCGGGCGGCGGCGGCGCTGGCGCTGAGAGCCCGGGCCGAGGGCCGCCTGTAGCGGAGCACGACGGAGAGCTCAGGAGTCCGCGCCCGGCGCGGGTCCGAGCGTGCCGCCCTCGCGCCAGACGACCGGCAGGACGACGCGCGCCGGCCCGGGCCCGTCGGCATTCCCGGTGCCCGACCCGTTCGGCCGCCCGGCGTCGTCCCCCGTCGCGCTGACGAGCGCAACGGCTTGGGCGGCCTTGTCGTCGACGGACTGAGCCACGGCGGTCAGCGGCGGGTCGCAGTAGGTGGAGACCTCGAAGCCGTCGAACCCGACGACCGAGACGTCCTCAGGCACTCGGGCACCGGCCCGGCGCAGGCCGGCGACTACTCCCATGGCCAGAACATCGCCCGAGGCGAGCACGCCCGTCACACTCCGCTCCCCCGAACCGGCAGCCGTCACCCGTCCGCCCAGTTCAGTGCCGGCGCGCACTCCGGAGGCGAAGTTCACCTCCGCCCCGATCACCTCCGGGGCGTCCACAGCCCCGCCCCCGGCGGCGCCGGCGAGCAATCCGTCTTTCAGGCCGTTGAGTCGGGCCTCGACCACGGGCGAGCCGTGGCCGACCGGACCGATGAAGGCGACGCGCCTGTGGCCCAGGCGCGCGAGGCGCTCTCCGACGCGTCGGGCACCGCCAGCGTCGTCGATATTGACCGAGCCGAGAACCTCCCCGCCCGCCGCGACCATCTGAGGACTGTAGGAATCGACGAGGACGACGGGCGCCTCCGCCCTGGTCAGCCGAGGATGTACCGGCGGCGGAACCGTGCCGAGGCAGATCACGCCGCAGACCCTCCAGGCCCGCAGGCGGTCGACCACCTCATCGGGGCGGTCGGAGTGCGCCCCGCAGAGCATGAGGGAGTACCCCGCCCGGCGGGCGGCGCACTCGCATGCGCCGACGAAGGCGGACTCATGGCTGGCGGTCAGGGCGGGCAGGCCGTCACCGGCGCCGTAGACCAGCGCGATGATGCGCGAGGAGGAGCCGGCCAGGGTGCGAGCCTGGGCATTGGGGACGTAGCCGAGGGTCTCGATGGCCCCCCGTACGCGTTCCCGGGTGGCAGGCGACACCTTATGCTCGCGCCCGTTGACGACATTGGAGACGGTCATGGCGCTCACGCCGGCGAGGGCTGCGACATCGCGCAGAGTCGTCATGCTCGCCCCTCCTCCGAGGATTGACCTCCTGGCGCCTCCAACGTAGCATTCGCCCTAGTTTACCGCGAAACCTTTTGCGGCGTCTCGTATGAAAGGCCATCGATGTCCTCCCCTCTCTCCGACGCCCCGGCGGAGCCCCGCCCGGCCCCCGCCCGGCCGGAGGCCGTCGTCCGCGTGGGCGACGACGTCCGCTTCACCGTTCTGACCGATCGGCTCATCCGCATGGAGCGCTCCGCATCCGGCGCGTTCACCGACGCCGCCACCCAGCTGGTCGTCTCCCGCGACCTGGGGGAGGTGCCCGCCTTCAACGTGCGCCGCGGCGAGGACCGCGTCGAGATCCTCACCGAGCACCTCCATCTGACCTACCAGCCCTCACGGGGCTTCTCACGCTCGGGGCTGAGCGTGACCATGCGCACCGCGGTCGTCAACCTGCACGGCGGGACCTGGCGGTTCGGGGACGAGTGGGATCCCGACGAGACGTTCCCGACCAACCTGGGCGGCACCTGCCGCACACTCGACGACATTGACGGCCGGGCGCGTCTGGGCCCCGGCATCCTCTCCCTGACGGGCCTGGCCGTCATCGACGACTCCGCGTCCCTGCTCCTCCAGGAGGACCAGTGGGTCCGGCCGCGCCCGGGCACGAGCCCTATTGACGGCTCGACCGGCGACCGCGACCTGTACCTGTTCGGCTACGGACAGGACTACCGGGGGGCTCTGCGCGACTTCTTCGCCCTGACCGGCCCCGTCCCGCTGATCCCGCGAGCGCTCCTGGGCAACTGGTGGAGCCGCTACCATCGCTACACTGAGGAGTCCTACCTCGCTCTCATGGACCGCTTCGCGGCCGAGGGCCTCCCCTTCTCCGTGGCCGTGCTCGACATGGACTGGCACCTGGTGGACATCGACCCGGCGATCGGCAACGGGTGGACCGGCTACACCTGGGACCCCGAGCTCTTCCCCGACCCCCGGCGCTTCCTGGACGCCCTGCACGACCGCGGCATGCAGGTCACGCTCAATCTTCACCCCGCCGCCGGCGTCCGGCGCCATGAGAGCGCTTACGGACCGATGATGCGCCGGCTCGGCGGGGACCCGGCCTCGGGCGAGGCCATCGCCTTCACCATCGGAGACAAAGACTTCACCGCCGCCTACCTCGAGGAGGTCCACCACCCTCTGGAGGATGAGGGCGTCGACTTCTGGTGGCTCGACTGGCAGCAGGGCGGCGACACCGACATCCCGGGTCTGGACCCGCTGTGGATGCTCAACCACGTCCATTACCTGGACTCCGGACGCCGGCGCACCCGCACCGGGGCGGGCGGACGGACGGAGCACTACCGCCGTCGCCCCGTCACCTTCTCCCGCTTCGCTGACGCCTCCAGCCACCGTACGCCCATCGGCTTCTCCGGGGACACCATCACCACCTGGGACTCGCTACGCTTCCAACCCGAGTTCACGGCCACCGCCGCGAACATCGGCTACTACTGGTGGTCCAACGACATCGGCGGGCACATGTTCGGCCATCACGACGACGAGATGGCGGCTCGCTGGGTCCAGCTGGGCTGCTTCTCCCCCATCAACCGCCTCCACTCGACGGACTCGGTGTTCAACTCCAAGGAGCCGTGGCGCTACAGTCGCGACGCCCGCGCCACCATGAGCGCCTACCTGCGGCTGCGCCACCGCCTCGTGCCCTACCTGTACACCTGGGCGCGCCGCGCCCGCACCGAGAGCATCGCGCCCGTACGCCCCGTCTACCACGATGCACCCAAAGCGCCGGGCGCCTACTTCAACCGCACCGAGTTCCTCTTCGGGGACCTGCTCGTCGTGCCCGTCGTCCACAGGGCCGACCCGGTCAGCGCCCTGGCCCAGGAGCGGGCGTGGCTGCCTCGGGGCATCTGGTTCGACCTGCCCACCGGACGACGCTACGAGGCGCTGACCGACGACGGGCGCTCGCTCGTCCTGTCCCGGCCTCTGGATCGCGTCCCGGTGCTCGCCCGGGCCGGGAGCGTCGTCGTCACCGCCGGGGACATCGGCGAGGCCGCCGGGGACAACCCCCGCAGCCTGTCAGTCCTGGTGGTGCCGGGTGCCGACGGCGAGTTCGTCCTGGAGGAGGACGACGACTCCCCCGAGCCGGGAGCGGACGCCGTCGTGCGCACCCGCTTCTCACTGTCCTGGGACGAGCGGGCCGCCACGGCCCGTCTGAGGATCGTGCAGGAGGGGCCCGACGGCGTCGTCCCCGCCGAGCGCGAGGTCACGGTCCGCCTCCTGTCCGCGGGCGGCGCTCGGCTGCGCGCGAACTCAAGCGGAGCCGGCGGGGCGCAGCGGGAGCCGGTTATCGCGCGCCGGGAGGCGGACGGCTTCGCACTGGGCGCTGGCACCGACATCGCCCTGGGAACCGTGCGCCCCGCCGACGGCGTCGAGCTCTCCCTGGCCGGAGTGCGCACCGAGCCGCCGTCCACGGCCGACGAGATCCTCTCCATCCTCGAACCCGTCCGGATCGCCTATGAGACCAAGGACGCGGCCTGGCGGGTTGTCGCCTCGGGGGCGAGGGGCGGAGCCCTCCTGGGCGGCCTGCGGGCGGCCGGTCTCCCCGACGACGTCCTGGCGGCCGTCACCGAAGTCGCCGAGACCCCCGAGGCGGCCGGAGCCAGCGCCGACAGACAGGAGGCCCCGTGAGCTCCGCCCCATCTCCCGCCCCGAGCCCCGGGCTTCCTCTGACCGGTCGCACCGTCGTGGTCACCGGGGTGAGCCGACGCGCGGGTATCGGGCACGCCGTCGCCTGCCGGGCCGCCGATCTCGGCGCATCACTGCTGTGCCACCACTTCTCCCCCCACGACGCCGAGCAGCCCTGGGGCGCCGACTCCGTCGGGGCGACGCTCGACTCCGTACGAGGTCATCTGGTGGCCGGAGCACGGCTCATCGACATCGAGGCCGACGTCCGCGACCCTGAGGCGCCGCAGGCCGTCATCGAATACGCGGTCCGATCCTTCGGCACTGTCGATGCCCTCGTGTGCAACCAGGCGTCATCCGGTCGCGATGGCGCCCTGGAGCGAATCACCGCGGCCGACCTCGACCACCACTGGGCCGTGGACGCGCGGGCCTCGCTGCTACTCGTGCAGGCCTACGCCGAGCATGCCGCCGGCCGCTACGAGGCGGAGCCCGGCGGTGGGAGCGATGAGAGCGGTGGAGGCAGCGAAGGCGCTGGAAGTTCTGGAAGCGCAGTCCTGCCGGGATCGGTCGTGCTCATGACCTCAGGCCAGGGCCTAGGGCCCATGCCCGAGGAGATCGCCTACTGCACTGCCAAGGCGGCCCTGGCCGGGATCACGCCCTCGCTCGCCGCAGGCCTGGCCGAGCGGGGGATCCGCCTCAACACCGTCAACCCCGGCCCGGTGGACACCGGCTACATGGACGCCGCGACACTGCGCGCGGTCGACGCCATGTTCCCCTCGGGTCGCACGGCCCGGCCACAGGATCCGGCCCGGCTCATCTGCTGGCTGCTCACCGACGACGCCTCCTGGGTGACCGGCCAGGTCATCAGCGCCGAGGGCGGTTTCAGACGCTGAGCTCGCCGGCTGCGGCCGCCGACCCCCGGTCGGCCAGGGACGCCCTCACCATCAGATGCTCGACGGCGGCCTGAGGCTCCGCCAACCGCTGCAGGAGAAGCTCTCCGGCGCGCCGGCCTATGCGTACTCGCCCCACGCCGACTTCCGTGGCGAGCCGTCCGTCCGGCGAATACGGCACGGCCTGTCCCATGGAAACCACTGAGAAGTCGTCAGGCACACCCACGCCGTGCGACCAGGCGGCCGCCAGAAGCCCTTTGAGGGCCTCCGGATTATTGGAGACGACAGCCGTGCATCCCCGAGGCAGACGTCTATCGGTCAGCAGACTCGCCCCGGCCACGACACTGTCCGCCACCGTGCGGCGCAGCACCTCCACGTCCAGAACCCGCGCCGCCCGCTCCACGGCATTTTTCTGGGCGAGGAAGGCATTGGACCTCTCCCGGGTGATCCGTCGAGCGAGGAAGACGACCCGCCGATGTCCCAGTGCCATGAGATGTCCCAGGGCGCACTTCGCCATCTGCCGGAAGTCAACGTCGATGCTCGGCGTCCCGGACGTGCCTGAGGTGCCGATGAGCACGGTGGGCACATGCTCCTCAGTCAGGATCCGCTCGCGCTCATCATCGTGGGCGACGTCCATGAGGATTGCGGCGTCCAAAGTTCTGGAGCGCACGAGCCGGACTAAGTCGTCCCCGGCAGTGCTCGCTCCGGAAAGCGGAACCACGACGTGGATCCCCTCGGGCTCAATGCGTTGACGCACCCCGTCGACGTAATCTAGGTCGTTGACATCGATGGAATGACGCTGAAGTCGGAACAGCACGCCCACAGTGCGCGCCGAGCGAGCGGCGAGCATCGAAGCATGGCTGTTGGGATGGTACCCGAGTTCCTCAATAGCGCGGTGCACCCGCTCGCGGGTGCCGACGCTCGTGGATCGCGTCCCGGTGAGGACGTAGGTCACGGTCGATGGCGAAACTCCAGCGAGATGAGCGACATCCGCCCGCGTAGCCCCCATACCCCCTCCTCGTCGCGATCAAGCGGGCGGCGGCCGCCTCGATGCGGAATGAACGGAGAGCATCGCGGCGGCCGTCGCCCGGGTGAAGAGATGCGATCACCAGTTACTGCTTGATTCCACCGGCCGCCAGGCCGGCGACGATACGGCGTTGGAAGAGCAGCACCATGATGACCAACGGCAGGGTCATGATGACGCCGGCCGCCATTTGCGAACCGAACGGAGTGTTGAACTGCGAGTCCCCGGTAAACTTCGACAGCATCACGGTCGCGGGTTGCATATTGGAATTGATGATCATCGTGACGGCGACGAGGAATTCGTTCCAGGCACCGATGAAAATGATGATGGCAGTGGTGAAGATACCGGGCGCCGCAATCGGAAGAATGATCTTGCGAAAGGCCTGACCGGGCGTGCAACCGTCAACCATGGCTGACTGCTCGAGCTCCTGGGGCATCTGCCTGAAGAAACTGGTCAGATTCCATACGGCCAACGGCAACGAGAAGGACAGATCGGGGATGATCATCGCCTGGTAAGTGTTGGTCCACCCCCAGTCTGAGAAATTCTTCAGCAACGGCACGATGATCGCCACGAGCGGGAACATCGATGTGGCCAGCACTACGAGCAGTAGGGCACTCTTGCCACGGAAGTCGAGACGAGCCAAAGCATAGGAGGCGAAGGTCGCGACCACCAGCGCCACGACGGTCACGACGACCGACACGATCAGGGAGTTGATCAGCCCTCGGCCGAAGTGGTTCCCGGAGGAGAACACGGCTCCGTAGTTATCAAAAGTGGGATGACGCGGCCACCAGGTATTCTCGAATATCTCGTCATCCGGCCGCAGGGAGGAGACGACCATCCAGTAGAAGGGAGCCAGGCAGTAGATAACGATGAAACCGATGCCGACGGTGGACCAGATACCGACCCAGGGGGTCTTCTTCCTGTTGCCTCGAATAGCGGTCTGTGCGGCGTCCCGGGCAGCCGAGGACGATGCGGAAGCGAGTGATGCGGAGACGTCTTCAGTACTCATGCCTGACTCCTGATATCGGAGGACGATGTGGATGCGGCGGCGACCGTCGGACGATGACGCCTGGGCAGGAAGACGGAGACCGGGAGTTTGCCGTTTCTCTCCTTCTTTTTCTTCCTCTCCGCCCCCGCTCCGAGGTCAGCACCGGTGATCTTAACGAAGGCGAAGGCGAAGATGAAAACGTACAGGAAGAGGATGAGAGCGTATGCGGCCGCGGATCCGTATCTCACGTTGTAGGCCTCGTCCTGAACCAACATGGAGATCGTCTCGACCGAGCCCTTACGCGCGCCAATGAGGATATAGGGCAGGTCGAACATACGCAGGGCATCGAGAGCGCGAAAGAGAACCGCCACAGCGAGCGCGGGCTTGACCAGAGGCAGGGTGATGCTGGTGAAGCGCCTCCAGGCGTTCGCACCGTCGATCTTCGCGGCTTCGTACACCTCATCCGGGATGATCTGGAGCCCGGCGAGGGTGAGCAGCCCGATGTAAGGGGCGGTCTTCCACACGTCGGCAATAATAACCGCCGCCTTGGCCGGGACGTTCTCCGAGGCCCACATGATGTGGTGACCGAGGATGGCATTGGCGACACCCTCCTGGCTGAAGATCCAGCTCCATAAGATGGCTGAGACAGCGGTGGGAATAGCCCAGGGAACCAGGATGGCGGCGCGCACGAAGCCGCGCCCGCGCATCGCCTTGTGCATGATGATCGCCATGGCGACGCCCAGGGCCGTCTCCAGGACGACGGTGACCACGCTGAAGAGCGTCGTATTCCAGGCGGCGATCCAGAAGCGCTCGCCCGCGGAAGTGAAAATATCGGTGTAATTCTTCAGGCCGACGAAGGGGGCAACCTTAGAGACGAACCCGGTCGTCTTGTCCAGTCCCGCCTTGCCGTAAAGCGACTGCTGGAGGGACTGGAGGACGGGAATAATAATGACGATCGTCAGGACTACGATCGTAGGCGTCAGAAGCATCCAGGCGAGGCGCGACTGCGCCCGGCTGGACCTCGACCTGCGGTTGACGGTCTTCGATGAGACGGTCTTCAATGAAGGTTCTGATTCTTCTGCTGTGCTCATGGATGTCCTTCACTTAGAGCGGGCCTGCAGTGACGAAATAGTCAGTTCACGGCCGGGTCGACGGGAACTGCCGCGAACCGAGGCCCCACCCCGTCGAACTACTCAGAGGTCTCAAAATCCTCAGAGAGCGGGGCCTCGCCGGGGGATCAGTCGGACAGCTCCTTCAGCTTGTTCTCCAGGCCGCTAATCGCATCCTCGGCCGTGGTCTGCTGCTGGATCGCAGGGAAGAAGGCGTCCTGAATCGCCGCGGTCACGTCTCCGTAGGCGACGGCCTTGGGACGAGCCCGGGCCGCGTCGAGAGAGGAACGCAGAGTCGGCAGATACGGATACTTCTGAAGCATATCGGCGTCTTCATAGAGGGAGCCGAGGATGGGCGCGTTCGACTGCTTGTCGAGCATGTACAGCTCGGACTCCTTAGCGGTCCACCACTTGATGAACTTCAAAGCGGTTTCCTTGTTCTTCGAGAAGGCAGAGACGCCGCAGTAGTGACCACCCAGAGCGGATATGAAGGTCTTACCGTTGAGGCTCGGCAGAGCAGCCACGCCGAACTTGTCATCGCCGAGGTTCTCAAGGTTGTTGGCGTACTGGTAGGGCCACTGACGGTAGAAGAGCACATCACCCTTCTCGAAGGCATTACGGCCGTCCTCCTCCTTCCATTCCAGGGCGGCCTGGGGAATGTAACCGTTCTTGAATCCATCCATGATGTTCTGCAAGCCCTCGATGGACTCGGGTGAATTGACGACGACCTGGTTCTGATCATCGAAGAAGTCACCGCCAGCGGTGTGGATGAACTCGCTGGAGCAGCAAGTCAGACCCTCGTACTTGGCGAACTGACCGCCGAAGCCACCGATCTCCTCGTGCCCGGAAACCTGACGCACCGCATCGACCGCGGACTTGATCTCGTCCCAGGTGGTGGGGACCTCTACTCCCGCCTCCGTCAAGAAATCCTTGCGGTAGTACATGAGCGGGGCATCGGTCGCATAGGGCATGGCGTAGAGCTTATCCATGTAGCAACCGGCATCCCAGACCGGCTGAATGATGTCGTCGTTCTTGAGCTCGTCCATGGGCAGCTCGAGGATCCACTGGTTGGCAGCGAACTCGGCGACCCACACGACGTCCACGGAAATGACGTCGTAGGCATCCGATTGGGTCTGGGCGTTGTTGATCAGAGACTGACGCTGCTGGTCCGCCTCGGAGGAGAGCTCGACGAGGGTGACCTGCTCGTCCGGGTTCTCACTGTTCCATTCATCGATGTGCGCCTGCACCATGCCCGAGGAGAAGTCCTTGCCCTGAACCCAGGTGATCGGCCCCGTACCGGAGAAGTCGGCAGTCGCGCCGCCGCCCTGACCGGAGTCGCTCTTGGAGCAGGACGCCGCAGCCCCGAGAGCCGCAACGAGGGCCGAGCCTTGGATGAACCGACGCCGTGGAAGCGAGGTAATCATCTGTAGTTTCCTCCTTGAAACATCATGAAAATGTCATGAACAGGTACGGCGGGAACGCCGTCGGGAGACTCGTCGTCGACGCGCGTCGACGACAGGGGCGAATGCAACAGTAGGCCCGCCTCGCCCGAGACGGCACCCGAACGCCCAGACCGTTATCAATTCGTTATCTTCGTCTTCGACCGACCTTGTCGGTGCCCCCTGGTCTATTGCTCGTCCCCGACAGCTCGGGCATGGTGGTCGACGTGGGCATGTTCGTCCTCCAGCGCGGTATCGGCATGCTCCTCCACCGGGGAGTCCTCGCCATCGTCATCCAGTATGCTTCGCCGGCCTCGGGCAACTCGTGGAGGAACTGGCCGCGATCACATCCGCCCCCAGACCCGCCGGTAGGCTCGGCTCCGTGATAGAACCCGTGAGACGGGAGACCTCCATGGACACCCCCTTCGCCTCCGCCCAGCCCTACTTCGCCGGGGACGCCCGCACCAACCGCGAGCGCATGCTCGCCGGCGACTGGTACGTCTCCGATGACCCGGACAATGCCCGGATCGCCGCGCATGCGCGCCGCGAGCTCCATCTCTACGAGCGCGCCTTCGCCATGGGCGAGCCCGACGCGCAGGATCACTTGCGCTCGGCCCTGCCCCGCCTGGCGCCCAGCGCCTGCCTGCTGCCACCGGTACGCGTGGACTACGGGGACAACATCATCGTCGGCGAGGGCACGTTCGCCAATTACGGGCTCACGGCCCTGGACGTTGCCACCATCATCATCGGAGCGCACTGCCAGATCGGTCCGAACGTCCAGCTGCTCACCCCCATCCACCCTTTGGAGCCGACACCACGGGAGGTCGGTCTGGAGAGCGCCGACCCGATCACGCTCGGCGACAACGTGTGGCTGGGCGGAGGCGTCATCGTGTGTCCGGGTGTGACGATCGGCGATAGGTCCGTCATCGGAGCGGGATCGGTGGTCACCAGGGACATTCCGGCGGATTCGCTCGCCGTGGGAAGCCCGGCGCGTGCAATCCGCGCGCTGGACGAGTCGACATTCGGCCCCCGCCATTGAGACACAGCTGACGCACAGCGCAGGGGCGGTGGTCATCCGGTGCGCTCTCGCTTACCATCCGCACCGGAATCAGCACAGTTCCCCACGAATCCCCTCGAGGCCGACACGATCACCATGACTACCGAATCCTTCTCAGACCTGGCCGCCTCCCGGCACTCGGTGAGAGACTTCCTGCCTGACCCGGTGCCCGATGAGCTGCTTGACGCGATCCTGGACGACGCCCGGCAGGCACCGAGCTGGTCCAACACCCGCCCCTTCATGCTGGCCCTGGCCACCGAGGAGCGTGCCGACCGGCTGCGCGGGGCCTACGTCGCCGAGTTCGACAAGACGCTCAGCGTCCAACACAGGGAGCGCGGCGCGATGGCCAGGCTGGTGCTGACCGGCAACCTCCCCGACGGTGACTACAAGGTGTGGGCGCCCTACCCGTCCGACCTCAAACCCCACCAGGTCGCGGTGGCCAAAGGCCTGTACGACCACCTGGGGATCGCGCGCGAGGACCACGAGGCCCGGGACGCGGCTAACCGTCGCAACTGCGAGGCCTTCGGCGCGCCCGTCATGGGCTTCGTCCTCATCCACAAGGGGCTCATGCCCTTTGCCGCTCTCGACGCCGGAATCATGCTCCAGACGCTGTTCCTGTCGGCCAAGGCTCACGGCGTCGACTCGTGCCCGCTCGGGATCCTCGCCGCCTGGCGCGGCCCACTCGATGCCGAGTTCGAGATTCCGGACGACTACCGGCTCATCACGGGTTTCGCTCTGGGATACGCCTCCGGGGAACCGGTTAACGACTTTCGGGCCGAGCGGCGGCCGGTGCGCCTGGCGGCGCCTCGCTCATGAGCCGGCTACGACGGTGCGCCGACTGCGCGGCGGCACGAGCATGCCTCGGCGTCGAGCCGTGAGGAGCACCACCACTCCGGCTACGGTGCACACGACAACGGTCACGACCGACCCCTCCACGCCCATGTCCCCGCCGGTGAGCCAGTCCGGGCCGGAGAAGGCCGCCTCGAACAGACCTCTGCCCGAGCCCGTGCCGGAGATGTCGGAGCCGAAGATGCCGCCTTGGACGAAGTTCCACGCCGAGTGCACTCCGATGCTCAACCACAGGCGACGGGTGAGCAGGTAGCAGGCGCCCAGCAGCAGCCCGGCCTCCAGGACGATGGCGAGGCAGTCGTACAGGCTCGCCTCAGGATTGAACAGGTGCAGGAGGCCGAAGATGAAAGAGGTCAGCGTCAGCGCCCACAGACTGCCCAGTCGTGTCTCAATGAGCCGCAACGCGACTCCGCGCATGAGCATCTCCTCCGTGAAACCACCTAGGACGCCGGCTTCGGCGCCGACGAGAATGCCCTCCGACCAGCCGACCCGGCTGATGCGGTAGGCGCCCACCAGAGCGAGAATCCCGAAGACAGCGCACATGAGACCGGTGCCCAGCCCCATCCCGACCGCCAGCTCGTGCAGCGCGTCGGGCCCGCTCATCTCGAACGCCCGGCGGCGGGCGGTCCAGCGGATGAGGAGCCGGTAGCCCCACACGGTCATGACGACGCAGACCGCGCATTCCGCGAGCACGACGGCTACAGCGGCGGCCGGCCCCGGCAGCGCGTGCCCGACTGTCGGCTGCAGAGCGGACCGGACGCCGTAGACGATGATCTGGATGAGGAGGAACAGCAGAACACCAGCGATCGCCTGAATCCAGAGGCGGCGCCCGCCCGAGTCCGGGATCGTCGACGAGTCGGGCGCGTAAGGGACCTGTGTCATGGTGCTCATGACACCATATACTCTCGCCCCTTCTCTTCCGCGGTGCCATCACCAGGAGTCGGAGACGGTGTCACCACCCCGGCGTGCACGCGCGGCATTGGCGGGGCCCGTCAGCCCGATCCGCCGCAACCGCCGGCCCCGCCCCTCAGATCTTGGTCAGCGGGGCCAGGCGCAGGACGAGGCGCTTGGTGACGGCGGCGCCGTCGACGACGAACTCGACGCGCGCCACCGTGGACCGCCCCGACCCCTCCAAACCGACGACGGTGCCCTCGCCGTAGGAGGTGTGTCGCACTCGGTCTCCCGCCCTGAGCCCGGCCACAGCCTCCGGCAGGGCCTGGGCGGCGTCACGTTCGCCGCCGTCGAGCCTGACCGGCTTACCCCGGGCTGCGAGCCGTTTGGCGCGTCGGGCCTCGGCGCGGTCCTTGGGTGTCTCGACCCGGCCGAGCCTCCCGGTCCGCGCGCCGCGCCGCCCGGATCCGATGGCGGGGCCGAAGTCGTCATCGTCCGAGCCGCCGGCCGTTCCCGTCCCGGCCCGGCGTCCGCCACGGGATCCGCGTCCCAAGCCGAAGCCACCTTCGCCCCAGCCGGCGCTCCCGCCCCGCAGTGCGTCCATGGAGGAGGCGATCCGCTTCCAGTCCATGATCTCGGCGGGAATGTCATCGAGGAACCGGGAGGCGGGCATGGCGTTGGCGGCGCCCCACGCCGAGCGGACGGCGGCGCGGGTGAGGCAGAGGCGCCTGCGGGCGCGGGTGAGGGCCACGTAGGCCAGACGACGCTCCTCGGCGAGCTCGGTCTCCTCGGCCAGGGCGCGGGCGTGCGGGAAAGTGCCGTCCTCCAGACCCGTGACGAAGACGACCGGGAATTCCAGACCCTTGGCGGTGTGGACGGTCATGAGGGTGACCTGCCCGGCCTCCTCGGCGGCGGCCGCCGCCTGCCGCTCGGCCTCGGTCATGGCGGCGAGGTCGGCGGAGGCGGGCAGCTGGTCGGAGTCGGCCACGAGGCTCACCCGCTCAAGGAAGTCGGCCAGGGTGCCGTCGGGGTTGGCGGCCTGGAACTCGGAGGCGACCGAGTGCAGCTCGGCGAGATTCTCCACACGCGTGGCGTCCTGCGGATCGTCAGAGGCGCGCAGCTCGGCGAGATAGCCGGAGGTGTCCAGGGCGGAGTCGAGGACGTCGGCGACACCGTCGTCCGCGGCGAGCTGGCCGCGCAGGCCGGTGAGCAGCTCGTGGAAACGGGTCACTTGCGTGCGGGCGCGCGCGGTCAGTCCCTCGACGGCGGGCGGTTCGACGCCGGGCGCCTCCAGGTCGCCGGCTTCGGCGCCGCTGCTGGCCGGCCGCGGCTCCCCGGCTGCGTCGGCAACGGCGGTCCCGAAGGAGACGCCGTGGCGGGCGGCGTGCTCAGCCAGGACGGCCTCGGCCTTCTCCCCCAGGCCGCGCTTGGGCACGTTGAGGATGCGGCGCAGGTTGACGTCGTCGTCGGGGTTGTCAACAGCGCGCAGGTAGGCGATGGCATCCTTGATCTCTCTGCGCTCGTAGAAGCGGGTCCCGCCGACGACCTTGTAGGGCTGGCCGGAGCGGACGAAGGCCTCCTCCAAGGCGCGCGACTGGGCATTGGTACGGTAGAAGACGGCGACGTCGCGGGGCCGCACGCCCTCGGTGTCGGCGAGCCGGTCGATCTCGGAGGAGATCCAGCGGGCCTCGTCGTGCTCGGAGTCGGCGACGTAGCCGACGACCTTGGGCCCGTCGCCGGAGTCGGTCCACAGGTTCTTCTCTCGTCGCCCGGGGTTGCGGGAGATGACGGCGTTGGCGGCCGACAGGATGTTCTGGGTGGAGCGGTAGTTCTGCTCCAGCAGGATGGTGCGGGCGGCCGGGTAATCCTGCTCGAACTCCTCGATGTTGCGTATGGTGGCGCCGCGGAAGGCGTAGATGGACTGATCGGAGTCGCCGACGACGGTCAGCTCCCCGGGCGGCAGGGCCGAGCCCGCCTCGGAGGTGCCCGGGCCGCCGATGAGCTCGCGCACGAGGACGTACTGGGCGTGGTTGGTGTCCTGGTACTCGTCGACGAGCACGTGGCGGAAGCGACGCCGGTACATCTCGGCGACGGCGGGCCGGTTCTGGAGCAGGGACACGGTGCGCATGATGAGGTCGTCGAAGTCGAGGGCGTTGGCGGCATCCAGCCGGGCGGCGTAGGCGCGGTAAACCTCGACGAGGTGGCGTTCGAGCGGGTTGGAGGTCACCGCCTCCTCCGCGTACTGCGCGGGGGTGACGAGCTCGTTCTTCAAGTCCGAGATGCGGTGGGCGAAGGTCTTGGGGGTGAATCGTTTGGAGTCGATGCCGAGCTCGCGCACGATGAGCGTGATGAGGCGGGTGGAGTCGGCGGAGTCGTAGATGGAGAATGTGGAGCGCAGACCGGCGGCGTCATGCTCTCGGCGCAGGATGCGCACGCAGGCGGAATGGAAGGTGGAGACCCACATGCGCTGGCCGACCGGCCCGACGAGGGCGGTGACGCGCTCGCGCATCTCGGCGGCGGCCTTGTTGGTGAAGGTGATCGCCAGGATCTCACCGGGGCGGGCTCGGCCGGTGGCGAGCAGGTGGGCGATGCGGTGGGTGAGCACCCGGGTCTTGCCGGACCCGGCGCCGGCGATGACGAGCAGGGGCGAACCAGCGTGCGTGACGGCCCGCTCCTGGGCGGGGTTGAGGCCGGTGAGGAGCTCGGCCGGGTCGGCGACGGCGACGCCCCGGGCGGCCGCACCTGTGCTGCGGGACGAGGCCGCATCGTCCGGCCCGCCGTCGCGGGCGCGGGCGGCCGCGGCAGCGGCTTGGGCGCGGGCGACGAGCGCGGCGGTTTCGTGCTGCCGATTCTCCCAGGCGTCGGCCTCGGCCTGCTCGGCTGCGGTGGGGATGTAGACGTCGGGATCGTCGTCCTCGTCCTCAGCGGGCGGCTCGGCATCGTCCCAGGGCTCGTCCCAGCCCTCGGCGGGGGCCAGCGCCGGCAGCGCCGCCTCGGGCGGAGGCGGGGAGCCGGCCCCGTTCCGGCCGGGCATGGGCAGAGCACCGAAGAGAGAGTTCATCGCGTTCATCGTGGGGCCAAGCCTAGGCCAGGCCAGCGATGCCGTCCGCACCCACCAACTCCATCCCGGTCTTGACAGTACCCTGTCAAGATTGACAGGGTACTGTCAACGGATCGAGGACACTGAACAGGAAGAAGCCGGAAGTGCGCACCATCGCTCTCTACGCGACCGAGACCATGGCGGACTGGGAGTACGCCTACCTCACCACCCAGATCGCCGGTGCGGAGCAGCTCAAGCCTGGACGTTTCCGGCTGCTGCTCGTGGGCGACGGGGTGGAACCCGTCCGCACGCTCGGGAACCTGCCGCTCACGCCGGAGGCCGACCTCGACGTCCTGGATGCGCTGACCGGCGATGGCTCGCTCGCCGCCCTGGTGATACCCGGTGGCGACCACTACGCCGCCGGGCACGAACGACTCATTGAGACGGTCGGCCGCCTCGTGGCCGAGGCGATTCCGGTGGCGGGGATCTGCGGCGCCACTCTCCTGCTGGCCCGCGCCGGCCTCTTGGACGATCGCCGACACACCTCGAATGCCGCCTCGTACCTTGAGGCCAGCGGCTACCTCGGTGGCGGGCACTACGTGGAGGAGCCGGTGGTGACCGACCGGGGCATCACGACGGCCTCGGGCATCCACGCCGTCCCCTTCACCGCCGAGGTCATGCGAATCACCGGACTGATACCCGACTCAATGGCCGACTCCTGGGAAAGGCTGTTCCTGAGCGGCGACGAGAAGAGCTACGCAGCCCTGATGGAGGCGACCAGTGCCTGGCAGAACGCCTGAGGGAGATGCCCTGACGGCCCTGGTTCTTCCCGTCTTCACGCTCAACGGGGAGATTCTTGAGGCGGCAGCGACCATCACAGCGCTTCATGAGCTCACCCCGGCCCGGTGGCAAGTGCTGGGCGCTGTCCTGGACGAGTCGCTGCCAGTCGCCGAGATCGCGCGCCGAGTGGGGCTGACCCGTCAGAGCGTGCAACGGGTCGCCAACGACGTCGTCGCACAGGACTGGGCGCACTGGCAGCCCAATCCCGGGCGTCGCGGACAGAACTTGCTCGTCCTGACGCCTAAGGGCCGTCAGGCGGTTGCTGCTCTGGCCAAGGAGCAGCACGCCTGGGCCAACACCGTCGGGCAGGAGATCGGGGAAAAGGACCTGAAGATCCTGGGGACGCTGATCAGCAGGCTCACTGACGCATCGCGCTGCTACCGGCAGGCCGCCGGAGCGGCGTCGTAGCGGTGGCAGGCAGCAGTCTGCCCCTACCCGCACCAGGCGCTCCTCGGGCGCCGAGGAGCTACGTGTGTCCAAATCTGCCGCAAAGGGGCTCCAGTACCTCTTACCTCGACCTCGAGAACCGCAGAATCGTGCGGTTTCTCTTTGCTGATATATACCCGGTCAGGGGTTTCGTGGCAGATTCGGACATTGTCCGGATGGTTCTGGGTTTCCCGTGCCAGCCACCGCAGCAGAAGGACTCCGTGAAGGAAGCTGCTCACCAAAACGCTAGTCCTTGCGCAGCCCCCACAACGAAAGAGCGGGAGAATCAGAGCGGCCGGGTCTCGGTGATGACGAAGTGCTGCTCGCAGCGGCTGATGAGCCAGGCGCCGTCCACCAGCACCGGAGTGTCACTGTAGCGAATCGAGTGGTCCACGACGACGTCCTTCCCGTCCTGCTCCTGCCCAACACTGACGCCGGGCATGGTGGAGGCTCCCACCCCGATCCAGACCCCGCGTCCGATGAGCAACGGGTGGCAGTTGAGGACGGTGACGCCATCGAGGGCGCCGGGCTCATCGGCGCGGGTGGCGGCGAAGAGCGCCTCGAAGTCGGCCACCGGCGCGCCGGAGGCGCTGAAGACCTCCACGGTGCGGCGGGCGCCGGAGGGATTGGTGATGCCCTCCAGGAGGACCTGGGCGATGTGGTGGCGGTCGACGCCGGGCCGGCCGGTGATGAGGTCGCCCTGACGCAGGTCGAGCGCCGGTCGCCGGGGCCCTGGTAGTCGAACCAGCCGGGGCGCACGATGGTGTAGGGGTGACCCGAGGCGCGCACCAGGCGCTCGGCGCGGCGCTTCCACTCGACGAAGCCGTAGGAGCTCGGGCCCGCCGAGTGGCTGGCGTTCATCGCGGTCATGAGGCTGATGTGCGCGTTGTTATCCACCCAGGGCGTCCAGGAGCGCGGGGATGGCGGCGTAGAAACTGCTTCCTCCCTCGCCGTCCATGTCGCCGCCGTGGGTGAGGACCACCGCGTCGACGCCGGCCACGACGGAGCGCAGGTCGTCGGCAGAGGAGGGCGAGGCTTCGACGACCTCGACGCCGCCCGGCAGTGAGCGTTGGGCGCGCGCCGCGTTACGGCTCTGGGCGCGAACGGCGAAGCCGCAACCGAGCGCCTCCTCGACGACGACGCGACCGACCTGGCCAGTGGATCCGATGACGAGAACAGTGGACATGGACAGCCTCCGTTGCGGTAGTGAAGTGAGCTCATCGCCGCTCTCCTGGCGGCAACCGGAGCCACACCAGAAAGCGGCACCCGGTCGACCATCGATCGTGCCTGCCGGCGCTCCCGTCTGCCAGGCCCTACCAGGGCCATGCACTCCGGCGTTTCTCCCAGCCACTTCCCAGGATCTCACCGGGGCGACCCCTTGCTCAAACTATTACGAATTTCGTATTATTCGTTTCACGTCATAGTCCGCATACGCGCGGCTGTCATGCCGTTGGACGAGTCCGAGGAGGCTTCCGTGAGTCGAGCGATCGAGTACACAAGATTCGGCGGACCAGAGGTCCTGGGGGAGGTCGAGCGCCCGGCGCAGGCACTCGGCGACGGGGAGATACGCATCGCGGTGCGCGCCGTCGGACTCAATCCCGCCGATTTCAAGACTTTCGAGGGCGACCTGCGACCGGTTGAACGGATCCAGCGCCTCATTCATCCTCGACGCTGGTTCGAGAGCGCATCCGCCCACTTCCCCAGAGGAGTGGCCCGAGACTTCGCGGGAGTCATCGACGCAGTCGGCGCGGGCGTCACGGACCTCGCCGTGGGCGACGCCGTGCTGGGTACCTTGCGAAGCGCACCCGGCCAGGCCGACACCCGCGGAGCACTCACCACCGAGCTGGTGGCACCCGCCGACGACGTCATCAAGAAGCCGACCTCGATGTCGTTCACGCAGGCGGCCTGCCTGGGTGTTGCCTCGCAAACCGCGTGCGGCGCGTTCAGGCAGCTGAACCTGCACGGCGGCGACGTCATCGTCATCAGTGCCGCCGCAGGCGGTGTGGGCTCGATTGCCGCTCAGCTCGCATTGAGCCGAGGGGCCACCGTCATTGGAATCGCCGGCGCTCGCAATATCGACTACCTCCGCTCTTTGGGCACCATTCCAGTCCCCTACGGCGAGGACCTGACACGCCGAGTTCGTGAAGCGGCTCCGTCGCCTGTCATCAAGCTCCTGGACTGCTACGGGCATGACTATGTGACGCTGGGGCGTGAGCTCGGTCTGCCCAGGCGTTCCATCGGCACCCTGGTTCCCTCGCCCGCGGCGATACTCAAAGGCGCGCAGTTCACCGGCTCACGACACAGCAGTGGACGCGGCGACCTCGAGGAGGTGGCGCAGCTGGTGGCGGACGATGTCATCACGGTCGAGATCGCTCATACTTACTCTTTCACGGTTGAGCAGGTTCGCGCTGCCTACACCGACCTGATGACGGGGCACGTCCGTGGCAAGCTCGTCGTCGACCTATCCTGACACTCGTCCACGTTCATCCCGATCAGGAGGATCGCTTGAGCAGACGGATTCACGATCAACGTCTCATCCGGGCGCTGCGCGCCTTGAACAGCGAGCTGGCCGCCAGCAACCGCGCTGTTGCGGCGCGAACAGGACTCAATGACAGCGATCTGGCTGTGCTCGACGTCCTGCACCGCGACGGTCCGCAGACCCCCACCTCTCTCGCCCGCCGAACCCGGATGGGTACGACAACGATGACGAGTGTACTGCGGCGACTCGTCCGCGATGGCTGGGTTGAGCGTCGCCCCAGCGAGACGGATCTGCGTTCCTTCACCATCCACGCCACAAGCGTTGATCGTCTCGCCGAGATATTCCTGCCCGCCAACCGGAGACTGACCGCCCTGGTCGAGAACTGGCCGGGCAGCCAGGTCGATCAGCTCATTGAGTTCCTGGAGGACGCCACCACGGTAATCCACGAGTCGGCGGACCCGCTTTCCAGAGACAACACCCAGGAGCCATAACAACTACGGCATAGGGCGTATAGACACCGTTAACCCGCTTGGGGCTGCTTACCGAACGGCACGCAGGTAGCGGTCGCGGCCGGTGAGGTCCTGACCGGTCTCGGCCTGCTCGAACCCGGCCTCGAGCGCGGCCGCCCGCAGCAGGGCCCCCTGCTCGTGGTCGTGCTCCATGACGAGCACACCGCCGGTACGCAGCAGGGCGACCGAACGCACGAGGACGTCGACGGGAATGTCCAGCCCGTCGGGTCCCCCGCCGTAGAGCGCCACGGCGGGCTCGTGCCGGGACGTCTCGGCATCCTCCACGGCGCCGGCGGGCACGTAGGGCGGGTTGGAGACGACGACGTCGACCTGCCCGTTGAGGTCATGGAGGACCAGCGGGTCGGTGGCGTCGGCGTGGATCACCTCGACGCGTCCGGGAACCAGCCGCTCGCAGTTCTCACGGGCCAGGGCCGCGGCCGTCTCGCTGATCTCGACGGCGACCACCCGAGCGCCCCGCACCTCCTCGGCGACGCAGGCGGCGATCGCACCCGATCCGGTGCACAGGTCAGCGGTCAGGACCACTCCCCCGCCGCCGGCCATCGCCTCACGGGCGGCCTCGATGGCGGCACCGGCCACCACCTCGGTCTCCGGGCGCACGATGAACACGCCGGGGCGGCTGATGAGCTCGGCACCCCGCAGCCACATGCGTCCGATGACGTGCTGAAGAGGCTCGCGGCACTCCCGGCGCAGCACCAACGCGTCATAGGCGGCCGAGAAGTCGCCGTCGGCGCCGTCGGCCAGCGGCAGAGGCCGCCCTAGAAGGTGCTCGGCCAGGATCCGGGCGTCGACCTGGGGGCTGGTCACCCCGGCCGCCGCCAGCCGACCGGCCGCCTGGCGCACCAGCGCCCGCAGGCCGTAACGGTCCACCGCGCCCGCAGGCGCGCCGCCGCACACCTCAGGAGCCACTGCCCTCACTCACCTGGGATAACCGTTCAGCCTCGTCCATGGCGATGGCAGAGGCGATCACCGGGCCGAGGTCGCCGTCGAGGACGGCGTCGAGGTTGTAGGCCTTGAAGCCGGTACGGTGGTCGGCGACGCGATTCTCGGGGAAATTGTAGGTGCGGATGCGCTCGGAACGGTCGACGGTGCGCACCTGTGAGCGGCGGGCATCGGCCTCCTGCTCGGCCGCGGCTGCGGCGCGTTCAGCGAGCAGACGAGCGCGCAGCACGCGCATGGCCGCCTCCTTGTTCTGCAACTGGGATTTCTCATTCTGCATGGAGACGACGATTCCGGTGGGCAGGTGAGTGATGCGCACGGCCGAGTCCGTGGTGTTGACGGACTGCCCGCCCGGACCGGAGGAGCGGAAGACGTCGATGCGCAGATCGGCGGCATCGATCGCGAGTTCGCCGGGGTCGTCGGCCTCGGGCATGACGAGCACGCCGGCGGCCGAGGTGTGGATACGACCCTGACTCTCGGTAACGGGGACGCGCTGGACGCGGTGGACGCCGCCCTCGTACTTCAGGTGCGCCCACACGCCGTCGGAGGGCTCGACGGCGCCGCGAGCCTTGATGGCCAGGCGCACGTCCTTGTACCCACCCAAGTCGGAATCGGTGGCGTCGAGGACCTCCACGGCCCATCCCTGGCGCTCGGCGTAGCGGGTGTACATGCGGGCCAGGTCGGAGGCGAACAGCGCCGACTCCTCACCGCCTTCACCGGCCTTGACCTCGATGATGACGTCGCGGGCGTCGTCCGGATCGCGTGGGACGAGGACTTCGCGCAGACGGTCGGCGGCCGCTGTCTCGACCCGGGCGAGCTCCGGCAGTTCGGCTGCGAAGTCGGCGTCGTCGGCAGCTAGATCGCGTGCGTCGGCCAGGTCCGCCGAAGCGGCCCGCCAGGCGCGGTAGGCGCTCACCACCCGGCCGAGTTCGGCGTAGCGACGTCCCAGACGCCGCATGGCATTCGGATCGCAGGCGACGGCAGGGTCAGCCATATTGCGCTCGAGGCCTGCGTACTCGGCGAGCATCGGCTCGACGACGGAGAAGTCCTCACTCATGACTGTCCGGATGTCCTCGGAGCGTCGGGATGGTTCAAGATGGATCGAAACAGTGGCATCGGACACACGGATCGGCTCCTGCCGATCCTCGTGCTTCTGCGCGGGTGCACAAGGCCGGGAGAAGATACGGCAACGCCGACGGCGCTCACAAGAAGCGTCCGTCGGCGTCGAAAGGATCGATTACTTCTTGCGCTTACCGTAGCGGGCCTCGAAACGGGCCACGCGACCGCCGGTGTCGAGGATCTTCTGCTTGCCCGTGTAGAACGGGTGGCACGCCGAGCAGACGTCGACGCGGATCTCACCGGAGGTGACAGTGGACCGGGTCTCGAAGGTGTTGCCGCAGGTGCACGTGATCCGTGTGGGCACGTAGTCGGGGTGGATCCCCTGCTTCATGGTGTCTCCTTAGCATCAGAGAGCCCCGGGTCCCACGCAAGTGCCGCGCAGGTGAACCGGAAGCCGAAGGGTGATTATGCCGTCCACCCCGCCGACGCACAACATGCGGAGCCACCTCTGATTCGAGAGATGGGTGACATTCTCCGTCGAGGGCAGGATATCCCAGTCCCGTCATCTCCCCGAAAGCTCCGGAAGACCTGCGCGATCCCTGAATCATTAGCGGCGGCGCCGCAACCTGACGAGAGTGCTGCGGCGCCGCTGCGCGTCAGTCCCGGCTGGTGAGAGGAGTCGGGTCAAACCCGCCGGCGAGCGAGACGCAGGGAGACGCCCGAACCGACCAGCACTATGGCGGCGAAGGCCGTGATACCGGCAGCTGAACCGGTCCTGGCGAGCTCCCGGGTCGGTCCCGAAGGCGCCGTAGCGGGTACCCCGCCGCCGCTGGCGTCACCGCCGGCGGAGTCAACGGCGCACTGGGTCATCACCCTGTCAGACCCCTCGAAGTCCCAGGTGATGACCTGGACGGTCGACTCATCGGCGGTCTCCAGGACGAAGTCGTAGCCCCAGGCGCGAGTGCCGATGTCCGCGCCCATCGTGTATGTGGTCGTGACCGTCGAATCGGCCTCTCCGGACACCGTCGGGGAGCCGATCTGCTCGCCGTCGTCCCACACGCCGATCGTGTACGTGCCGGCGGTGCTGATCTGGACCTCGAAGGTGATGATGCAGCCGGTGCGGTGGATGGAGACGATCGAGGCCTCGTCGCTGTACTGGACATTGCTCATGGTCATCCCCTCGTCACCGGTGACGGTCGAGGAGATGACGCCGGAGGACCGGGTGGGCGCGGATCCGGGATCCTGCGCGACGTCAGCGTTGGCGGAGGAGTCCCCGGGCGTCGTCGTCGAAGACGAGACAGTCGGATCCTCCCCGGACACCACCGGGCCATCCGCGACGGACGCCCCACCAGCCGCATCCGACGACACAGCGGCGGACCCCTCGGCCGCATCCGGATCCTGCGACAACCGCTCAGAACCCTGCGGAACCCGAGCACTCGAAGCGGAGGAGTCCCCGGGCGTCGTCGTCGAAGACGAGACAGTCGGATCCTCCCCGGACACCACCGGGCCATCCGCGACGGACGCCCCACCAGCCGCATCCGACGACACAGCGGCGGACCCCTCGGCCGCATCCGGATCCTGCGACAACCGCTCAGAACCCTGCGGAACCCGAGCACTCGAAGCGGAGGAGTCCCCGGGCGTCGTCGTCGAAGACGAGACAGTCGGATCCTCCCCGGACACCACCGGGCCATCCGCGACGGACGCCCCACCAGCCGCATCCGACGACACAGCGGCGGACCCCTCGGCCGCATCCGGATCCTGCGACAACCGCTCAGAACCCTGCGGAACCCGAGCACTCGAAGCGCTCGAAACAGCCTCACCAGCCGCATCCGACCGAGCACCCGACGACGCCTCACCGGATACCGCCGCATCGGCCTGCGCCGGATGCCCGTCAGAAGTCCGCGAAGCATGATCAGCGCCGGAGACCGAAGGATCCGCACCGGGCGGGGCTCCTTCGGAGGCACTCGCCGGGGCGGTGAGAAGACCGGCGACCAGCACAGCACCGAGCAGAGCGGACGTGAGGTGGGAGCGCTTCATCAGATGTCCTTAAGCACAACGGGGGGAGGATCAAGCCCGCCGCCTTCAGCCCGACTCCGCGCAAGCGACGACCCGGAGTCATGGTAGCACCGAATCGTTACCCCTTCGTCGCCTCCTCGCTGGGCGACCGACCGCAGTATGCAGCACGCGCCCGGCCGCCGCCGGGGCGCGTACTGGACGCAGACCGCTCGATTCCGACGCGTGCAGCGCCTATTCGTCGTCCGTGTCGGCCAGCGACGTGCCGGCCGGCGTCGTCTTGGAGATGACCATGAGGAACTCGGCGTTGGAACTGGTGTCTTTGAGCTTGCCGATGACCAGCTCGAGCGCCTGCTGCTGCTCGAGCCCGGTGAATAGACGGCGCAGCCGCCACATGATCTTGAGTTGGGCGGGATCGATGAGCAGTTCCTCACGGCGGGTGGAGGAGGCGGCCACGTCCACGGCCGGGAAGATGCGCTTCTCGGCGAGCTGACGCGACAGACGCAGCTCCATATTGCCGGTGCCCTTGAACTCCTCGAAAATGACCTCGTCCATCTTCGAGCCCGTTTCCACCAGAGCCGTGGCGAGAATCGTGAGCGATCCGCCATTCTCAATGTTGCGAGCGGCGCCGAAGAAGCGCTTGGGGGGGTACAACGCGCTGGCATCCACACCGCCGGACAGGATGCGGCCGCTGGCCGGGGCGGCCAGGTTGTAAGCGCGGCCCAGGCGAGTGATGGAATCCAACAGCACCACGACATCCTGACCCAGCTCGACCAGCCGCTTGGCGCGCTCGATGGCGAGCTCGGCCACAGTCGTGTGATCCGAGGCGGGACGGTCGAAGGTCGAGGCGATGACCTCGCCTTTGACCGTGCGCTGCATGTCGGTGACCTCCTCGGGCCGCTCGTCGACGAGCACGACCATGAGATGGGCCTCAGGGTTGTTGACAGCGATCGCGTTGGCGATCTGCTGCAGAATAATGGTCTTACCCGCTTTGGGCGGAGAGACGATGAGGCCTCGCTGCCCCTTGCCGATGGGAGCGACCAGATCGATGACGCGCGGGGTGAGGGCCTTAGGCGTGGTCTCCAGGCGCAGCTGCTCCTGCGGGTAGAGTGGAGTGAGTTTGGTGAACTCTGGGCGGCGCCTGGCGCGCTCGGGCTCCATTCCGTTGACGGCCTCGACGCTCACCAGGGGGTTGTACTTCTGACGGTTCGCCCGATTCTGGCGGCGGTTCCCGCGCCCCTGATGACCCCCGCCGGGGTGAGAGGTCTCGCCGCCCTCACGGACCCATCCGGTGATGGCGTCGCCGGGACGCAAGCCGTTGTCCTTGATCTGCTGGTTCGAGACGTAGACGTCCTTGGGCCCCTGAAGGTAGCCGGAAGTGCGCAGGTAGGCGTGCTGACGGTCGGAGACATCGAGAATGCCCGCCACCGGTAGGAGGACCTCATCCTCGCGCGACTGCTGGTTACGGCCCTGGCCATTATCACCCTGAGAGCCGTCGCGGTCACGGCGCTTGCGACCGCGACGACGGCGCCCACCGCCGCCGCTGCGCCCCTCCTCCTCCCAACTGTTCTCGTTGCCCTGACCGCCATCGCGACGCTTGCGTCCGTTGGGCTCGATGGCGGCGGTGCCGGTGGCATCGGCGAGATCGCGCATGAGTGCGGCCTTCGCATCGAGGTGGTCTTCGGGCGAGGAGTCGGGCTGATCATGCACAGCCCGCTCGGGCGAACCGGCAGCGGCCTGGATTCGCCGGCGTCCGCGACGGGATGAATCCGCAGAACCCTGCTCCTCGCTGCGCTGAGCATCCCGCCCGCGCGCCTGCCTGCGGGAACGACCCTCACCGGAAGCGCCATGATCGGCCTGGTCGGTGCGTTCCCCCGAGCGAGTCGACGGATCGAGGACGGGGGTCTCGGCGCGCGGCGCGCCGCCCGCTGCAGCCGCACGACGGCGTCGCGGGTGGGTCTGCGCCTCGATCGGCTGGCTGTCATCCTGCGCGTCGGCCCGCTCAACCGCGAGCGACGGCGACGACGGAGTCTCGACGACCTCAGACTTATCCGCCTTCTCGACGGCCTTCGTCCGATCCGTCCCCGCCTCGGTCTCGTCCGCCTCCACGGCGGGCTTCTCGCCGGTCGACTCGGCCGCGGCCGGAGGCGTCGTCGGCCCGGTGTCGCCGGCGAGCGGGGTGGCGGGCGCAGAGGCCCCGCCGCTGCGGATAGCAGCGACGAGCTCACTCTTGCGCATGCGCGAAGTGCCCTTGAGGCCCATCGAGGACGCGAGCTGCTGAAGCTCTGCAAGACGCATGGTGGACAGCGAGGGCTGGGCGCTGGAGGTCTCTGTCACGAGTGTCCTTACGGTGTGGTAATGCGCTTACCCGATCGGGTGGAGTGCATCAGGTGGGGACTGCCCCGGAATCATCACGGGGAAAGAGTCGCGCACCGGGCGGCGCCGGGGGCTGACCACGGGCCGAGAGCCGGTGCGTAACGACGGCGCGGTGCGATCCGCGATGTCGTCACCGGATACAGTAGCAGCATTCAGCACGACGTTGTCCACAACGCCCATCGCGTCCACCATGGGCGGAATGCAATCGGCGCGACAGATCGGGCCCGTCCCGCCCTCTGCGGCCGGATGCGCCACCGAGCCCTCAGCGCGTCACCCGATGGCCCGAACCGACTGAGCGCCGTTGAGATCAATACCCGGACGCAGGACTGTCCAACCGTGGCGCTCGAGCGTGAAACGGGTCTGCTGGGCGACATCCGCCAGGACGAACACGGTGGGGCCGGCCCCGGAGATGACCGCCGGATAGCCCTGAGCGCGCAGGGAGTCCATGACCGCCATCGATGCGGGCAGGACATTGCGCCGGTAATCCTGGTGCAGCCGGTCCTCGGTGCCGACCATGAGCAGATCGGGGCGTCCGGTCAGCGCCAGCATGAGGATAGCGGCGCGCGAGGTGTTGAACAGGGCATCGGCTCGCGGAACCGACTCGGGCAGAACCCTGCGCGCCTGCGCGGTGCTCAATCGCGTCACGGGCGGCGGAATCAGGAGGCTCACCGGCAGCGAGCCGTCCACCGGAATGGGCGCGGCCCGAGGCTCACCGTCGGCCTCCGTCCAGGCGACGGTCGCCCCTCCGAAGACGGCGGGAGCGACATTGTCGGGATGACCCTCGAAGTCGGTGGCGAGGCGGAAGACCTCGCCGTCGTCCAGGGCCTGCGGCTCGGAGAGCAGACCACGGGCGAGTATGAGGCCCGCCACAACGGCCGACGCCGATGAGCCCATGCCCCCGCCGTGCGGAATGCGATTGAGACAACGCATCTCGAAGCCGGCCTGAGGTGCGCCGACGGACTCGAGCCCGGCGCGCAGCGCCCGTACGACGAGGTTGGAATCGTCGGTGGCCACGGCCCCCTCCCCGACGCCCTCGACGCGCACGTGCGTGGCGCCGACGGTCGCACGGGCCTCGACCTCGTCGTAATAGCGGAAGGCCATGCCGAAGGAGTCGAAGCCGGGCCCCATATTGGCCGTGGTCGCCGGTACTCGCACGGCGGCCCGCTCATTGCCCAGGCGCACGGTCACTGCCCTTCGACGCGCCGGACGGAGACGACCTCCAGCACGCGGGCCTCGTCGCGCAACGCGCCGACGGCCGCATCCAGGTGGAAGACGCTGGCCGGGTGGGTGACGATGGTGACGATCGCCTGCTGCCCTCCGACGTAGGAACTCTGACGCACCGAGTCGATGGACACGCCGTTATCGGCGAAGACGCCGGCCACGATGGCCAGGGAGCCGGGCTGATCGTCCACGCGCAACTGAACCTGATACCGGGTGACGGCGGACTCCGGGCCGAGGATCGGCAGGCGGGCGTAGTTGGACTCCCGGGGGGCCTGACCGCCGTTGACCCGATGGGACGCCGCGGCCACGACGTCGGAGAGCACCGCGGAGGCGGTCGGGGCGCCGCCCGCGCCCTGCCCGTAGAACATGAGACGCCCGGCGGACTCGGCCTCGACGAGGACGGCGTTGAAGGCTCCGTGAACGGAGGCCAGCGGATGCTCGGTCGGCACGAGTGCGGGGTGCACCCGCACCGAGATGCCGCGGGCGTGATCGTCGTCGCGGCGCTGGGCGATGGCCAGAAGCTTGATCTCGCAGCCTGAGGCGCGGGCCTCGCGGATGTCGTCGGCGGTGACCGTCCGGATGCCCTCGACCTGCACGTCATCCAGACCCACACGGGTGTGGAAGGCGAGAGAGGCGATGATGGCCGCCTTGGCGGCGGCGTCGAGGCCATCAACATCGGCAGTCGGATCAGCCTCCGCGTAGCCGAGCGTCTGAGCGGTGGCCAGGGCGGCCTCGAAGGTCAGGCCCTTGACGCTCATCTCGTCCAGGATGTAGTTGGTGGTGCCGTTGACGATCCCGAGCACGGAGACGACCCGGTCCCCGGCCATGGACTCCCGCAAGGCGTAGACGACGGGGATGGCACCGGCGACAGCGGCCTCGTAGTAGAAGTCGACGCCGGCCGCGGCTGCCGCGGCATAGAGCTCGGGGCCGTGGGCGGCGATGAGAGCCTTGTTACCGGTGATGACGCTTGCGCCGGCGGTGAAGGCCGCCAGAATGAGGGTGCGGGCGGGTTCGATCCCACCGATGAGCTCGATGACGAGGTCGTTTCCCGTGGCCACCGCGGTGGCGTCGATCGTGAGCAGCTCACGGGGGACGACCGCGTCGCGGGGCGCGTCGAGGTCGCGCACGGCGATGCCGGTGATCTCCAGGCGTGCGCCGGAGCGCGCGGCGAAGTCATCGGCCTGCTCCAGAAGGAGACGCACGACCTGGGTGCCGACGGTGCCGGAACCGAGGACGCCGACCGTGAGGGCGCGGGAGGAGGCGGGCTGCTGGGGGCGGGCGGGCACGTGGAACCACCTTGGGATGTTGTCGGCGGTGAGGGCGTCCGACGGGACGCACGGGAACTGTCCGACACAGCATAGGCGCCGGCGCCGCAACGGCACATGTCCGCCGTGCGGGTGGAGGGCGGCGTCGGCCTCAGCGCTCGCGAGCGCCGCGGGCGGCGCCGCCCCTCCCCATCATGCGCACCCGTCTGGGACCGAATCATCCCCGTCCGCCGGCCGGCGCTGCGAAGGCGCGATCACCGCCCCCTCCGCCTGACCAGACGCACCGTCAACGTCGTCCAGCCCGCAAGTCCGAGCAGGACGATCAGCAGCCCGGCCGCCCCCCGGAGCGGAGGATGAACGCCGATCACGAGCACCGCGCCGATCAGAACGCAGGTCGCCAGCGCCCAGGCGGCCGCCGTATTGCTCTCCAGCAGGGGGTGACGCACCTGCGAAGGAGCGGCCCGACGACCCCGGGACGGGGGCGGGACCTCCAGGGATGAGCGCGCGATATCCATGACCCGACTGTAAGAAGAGTCTCATCCGAGGAGTAGTGCCGCCGGACGGATTCTCCTCCCCATCGACTCCTCCTGGAGGAGTAGGGGAGGTTCCGGATCCGGATCGCACGAATGAATCCTTCGGGCCGGATCGTCAGACCGCGCTGAGCGGGTCGGGCCGCTCGGCCGCCTCAGTCCATCGCCCAGACGCGAACGTAGTCCACGTCCATGCTGGCCTGCTCGAAGACCGACGGGTCGGGTGCGTCGTCCCAGGACATGCAACCGACCCGGGTGCTCAGGCAGACGTGGTAGGGAGAGTCGGGACCGAAGCACGAGTCGAACAGCTCCTCGCCGTCCTCGCGCAGCACCTCGTGGAAGCGGGCGTCGTCGACGTAGAACGTGATTCGTGAGGGGGTCTTCTCCACCGCATAGGTGTGGAACTCGGTCAGGTCGGGGCGGGGGAGGATGTCCTGCGGCTTCCTCGTGGAGGGGTCGTCGGTCTGCGAGAAGTGGACCGTCGCCCCGACGATGCCGGTGGCGTCCCCGCCGCCATAGGCCTCGGCGACGTCGATCTCCCCGCCGTTGGACCGGTCGTCCGGCTGCAGCCGGAGCCCGCCCCACAGGCCCTCGATCTCCTGAGAGAATCTGATCCGGCTCTCCAAACGGCCGTAAACAAAGTTCTGAAGTGAGCCCTCGCCGTCGGTGTCCTCGGTGGTGACGTAGGCCTCGTCGTAGTAGCGCAGGGTCGTCTCCCCGTTCGCTGTGTCGATCGTGTTCTGCCAGCCGGTCTCGGGGTTGAGCGAGCCGTCCTCATTCCTGCGCAGGCGCCACCACAGACGGCCGCAGCCGTCGGCCACGTCATGAGCCTCGACGTCGACGACGCCCCAGTCGTGATCGAGGCAGCTGGTCGCATCCAGGTGGTGGTACGGCGAGATCCCGTCGACGTACTCCGCCCACTTGCCCTCAGCGAAGTCGGAGCCGGCGTCGAACGTGTCCTCGAAGACCAGGGTGGAGAAGGTCTCGTCGCGCACGACATCGGTCCGTTCGCTGCTGGAGGCCTGATCGAGGCAGGCGCGCTTGACGGTCGCCGTGCTCCCCGTCCGGGACAGGTAGAAGTTCTGAACGATGTACGCGCCGTCGTTGATGGCGCTGTCGTCGGCCGAAGCGGTCAGGCTGGTGGAACCCGACTCGGCGCTCGCTGTGAGTCTGTTCCCCTCGACGCCCAGGACCACGGTCCACTCCTCCTCGGAATCGGGCAAGTCGGCCAGCGGAATCGACGCGACTTCCCCGAGGGCGGTCGTCTGATTGTCGACCAGCTTGTGCAGGCGGAGCCTGAGCCGGTCCTCCCTGTTGACCAAAGACGCCGAGTACCGATCCGTCCCGGTGCACCGCACATAGGTGTTGGCGTACAGGGGGGCGTCGAGTGAGCGGAAATTGACCGTGAACTTGGAGGTCGCGGTCTGGTTGGGGCCCAGGGTGGGTGCCTGGTGATGGTCGACGGACTGACCTGCGGTCAGCCCCGCATCGGTGTAGTAGGACTCCTCGTCGGCGACCGCCGCGCCGGTGGAGGCCATCATCGCGACGCCGGACGCGCCCACGGCTAGGAGAAGGGATCTGCGAGAAAAACAGGACATTCAGGGCTCCTTGGCTGGCTACTGGATCTGCTGACGCTTGACGGGCGGGCGATGCACACGGGCATGACCGCCGAGGGGCTCCCGGCAGAACGCCGTAGCCCAGATCCTGCCTCAACGTCCCTCGCGCGGGCCAACTCACCGGCGCGGCGGCTCCGCCCCACCGGTCCGGGTTGGCCTACTCCCCCTCCAGGCGGAACAGGTCCTCAGTGGTCTCGGGGCGCAGCACCCAGCCCTGCTCGCCGTCGGCCACCCAGGCCACGCCGGGCCGGGTGAACAGGTTGTAACTCGATGCCATGGACCGTCCGTAGGCGCCGGTCGCCGGAACGGCCAGCACATCGCCCACCGCGAGATCGCCGGGCAGGTCGACGTCGCGCACGACGACATCGCCGCTCTCGCAGTGCTTGCCGACCACGCGGGCGCGCACCAGCCCCGCGGCGGGATCAGAACGGCGACCCGCGATCAGCGCCGTATAGGCGGCGCCGTACAGGGCGGGGCGGATATTGTCGCTCATACCGCCGTCGACGCTGACGTACAGGCGGCCGGCGCCGTCGCCCAGCTCGACGCGCTTGAGGCCGGTGACCGTGTACAGGGTGACGGTGGTGGGACCGACGACGCTGCGACCCGGCTCGACCGATACGCGCGGTACAGCATCGCCCAAGTCGGCGCAGATGCCGCGCACAGCCTCGGCCAGGGCGCGCGCCACCTGTGCGGCGCTCGGCGCTACGGGATCGGCTCCGGTGTAGGCAATGCCGTAGCCGCCGCCGAGGTCGACCTCCTCGCACAGTGCCCCGGCGGCGTCGGGGTGGGCGTGGCGCATCCGCAGGACGATGCCGACCGCCTCCCGGAAGCCGGCCAGATCGAAGATCTGAGAGCCGATGTGGGAGTGAAGGCCGGCGAGCCGCAACTCGGGAGCGGCGTGGACGGCCTCAATGGCGCGAGCGGCTTGGCCGGAGACGACCGAGACGCCGAACTTCTGGTCCTCATGACCGGTGGAGATGAACTCGTGCCCGCCGGCATGGACGCCGGTGGTCAGGCGCAGCATGACGACGCCGGTCTCACCGTGGGCGTAAACACCGGCCTCGCGCAACTGGCGCACGGCCCGGGTCGCGAGCGCGACCTCATCGAGTGAGTCCAGGACGAGGTGGCCGACCCGGTGGCTCAGGGCCGTACGAATCTCGTCGAGAGTCTTGCCGTTGCCGTGCAGGCCGAGGCGGGCGGCGCGCGATGCGGCCCGCTCGCCGTCGACGGCGACCAGCCCGGCCAAGCCGACGGCGAGTTCGATTCGGCTGGCGGTATCGATGCCCATGCCCTGCTCCAGGACGGTGCGGGCCACCCGCGTGGAGAGGAAGGCCTTGCCGGCGTAGAAGGCCTCGCCGCCGTTCATGCCGTAGTCGGGCCAGAACTCCTCGGCCATGGCGGCACTCCAGGTGGCGGCGCGACCGCGCAGGTCCGCCTCGTCCAGGACGAAGACGGGGGTGGGGGCCTCGGCCAGGATCTCAGTCAAGCAGCGCCCGCCGATACGCAAAGAGCCGTCGTCGCCGCGGCGGGCGGTCGAGGGCCACAGGTCGGGGCGCTCATCGGGCTCGGGGGCGATAAGGGAGCCGAGCGGGGCCTCCCCCGCCGGCACGGACACGGCGGTCATAACTCCTCCTCCAGACGTCGGCACTACCGGTGCGGGTGCGCCTACCGGTCACATGCGCTCGGGCGCGCTGACGCCCAGCAGGGACAAGCCGTTGGCGATGACCTGGGACACGGCGTCATTGAGCCACAGGCGGGCGACATGGCCGGGCGCGACCGGATCGTTCCCGCGGGGGGTGACGCGGGTGGCGGCGTACCACGTGTGATAAGCGGCCGCGAGCTCCTCGAGATAGCGAGCCACACGGTGCTGCTCGCGCAGGCTCGCGGCCTGGGCGACGACCGCCGGGAACCGGGCGAGGGCGCCCAGCAGAGCCGAGTCCGCCGGGTCGTCCAGCGCCGCCGGGGAGAAACCGGATCGGCGGGTCACGCCGTGCTCGGCGGCGTTGCGGGCCACGTTGCGGGTTCGCGCGTGGGCGTACTGAACGTAGTAGACGGGGTTCTCGTTGGACGTGGAGGCCAGCAGATCCAGGTCGATGTCGATGGCGGAGTCCATGGATGAGCGGGCCAGGGCGTAGCGGGCGGCGTCCACTCCCACGGCGGAGACCAGGTCGTCCAGGGTGACGATGGTGCCGGCGCGCTTGGACATGCGCACGGGCGCCCCGTCCTTGATCAGGTTGACGAGCTGGCCGATGAGGATCTGCATGTTGACGCCCGGCTCGTCGCCGAAGGCCGCGCACATCGCCATCATGCGGCCGATGTAGCCGTGGTGGTCGGCGCCCAGCAGGTAGATGGCGCAGTCGGCGCCGCGCGAGCGCTTGTCCAGGTAGTAGGCCACGTCCGCGGCGAAGTAGGCGGCCTCGCCGTCGGACTTGATGAGGACCCGATCCTTGTCATCGCCGAAGACGGTGGTGCGCAGCCAGGTGGCGCCGTCTCGCTCGACGATCATGCCCCGCCCCCGCAGGCGGTCGATGGCGGCGAGCACGGCACCAGACGAGTGCAGGGAGTCCTCATGGAAGAAGACGTCGAAGTCCGAGCGGAAGGCGTGCAGTTCAGCCTTGACGGCGGCGAACATGAGGTCGACGCCGCGAGCGCGGAAGACCTCCGTCGCCTCCGCGTCGGGCAGGCCGGCGGGGTCGGGGCGGCCGGCGGCGACCTCGTCGGCGGCGACCTGACGCGCGATCTCGACGATGTAGGCGCCACCGTAGCCGTCCTCGGGGGTGTCCCGGCCGCGGGCCGAGGCGAGTAGCGAGCGGGCGAAGCGGTCGATCTGGGTGCCGTGATCGTTGAAGTAGTATTCGCGGGTCACGGCGGCCCCGCAGGCGGAGAGCACGCGAGCCAGGGAGTCGCCGACGGCGGCCCACCGGGCGCCGCCCAGGTGAACGGGGCCCGTGGGGTTGGCGGAGACGTATTCGAGGTTGATGCTCTGACCCGCGAGGGTCTGGTTGCACCCGTACGCTTCGCCCACCTCCACGATGGTGCGGGCGAGTTCGCCGGCGGCCCCGGCGTCCAGGCGGACGTTGAGGAAACCGGGTCCGGCCACCTGCACGGAGGCGATACCGTCGACCTCGGCCAGGCGGGGGGCGAGCAGGTCGGCCAGTGCCCGCGGCTCGGTGCCGGCCTTCCTGGCCAGCTGCATGGCGACGTTGGTGGACCAGTCACCGTGGTCGCGGCTGCGGGGCCGCTCGACTCGAGGAAGCGGCACCTCCTGGGGGCTCAGGGCGAGAGAGCCGTCGGCGACGGCGCTGGTCAGGATGGTGCGGATCGCTTCAGCGAGCTCTTCGGGAGTCACGGGGCATAGGTTAGCGGAGCGGCACAAGGGCGTATTCCGAGAGCGAGCCGCGGAAGTCGCGCGGCGAGAGGCTCTCAGGAGACATTGCTCCGTCCTCGGACCCCGCTGTTGGCGAACCGGTCCCAGACCGCGGCGCATCGGCATCTCGCGCTCCAATCGTCGTAGCTGCCGCGGGGGCGAGTCGACGGATCGATGAGAGGACGCTGGAGCGCCGGACGCGCTAGAATTTTCGGAGAACCTAAAACTCGCGGCCGGCTTCCGCCCCGCGTGCTCCGACAAGGCCATGCCATCATGCTCGACGACTCCCACGCCCCCTCCGCCGGCCTCCCCGGGCCCGATCCATCATCCGGGCCCGCACCCGTGGCGGACGGACCCGACGCCGTCGCACGCATCGCACGTGCCCACGCACCCGCACTGCGGCCCGCACCCGCGCGCCACCGCCTGCTCGCACTTCTCGGCCCGGCCTTCGTCGCCGCCGTCGCCTACGTCGACCCCGGCAACGTCGCCGCGAACATCACGGCCGGCGCCCGCTACGGTTACGCCCTCGTATGGGTTCTCGTGCTGGCCAACGTCATGGCGGTCCTCATCCAGTACCAGAGCGCCAAGCTCGGCATCGTCACCGGCCGCTCGCTGCCGCAGCTGCTGCGGAGTCGGCTCGGGCACCGCAGCCGGCTGGCCTTCTTCGCCCAGGCCGAACTAGTGGCCGTGGCCACGGACCTGGCGGAAGTGATCGGCGGTGCCATCGCCCTCAACCTCCTGGTCGGCACGCCGCTGCTGGTGGGAGGCTGCATCATCGGCGCGATCTCACTGCTCCTCCTGGCCGTCCAGCAGCGCCGCAGCCAGCGGACCTTCGAAGGACTGATCATCGGTCTGCTCGTCATCGTCACGATCGGCTTCGTCGGCGGTCTCCTCGCCGCTCCGCCCGACTGGGGTCACGTGGCGCACGGTCTCGTTCCTCGCCTGGAAGGCACCGACTCTCTGCTCGTGGCCGCCTCCATGCTCGGCGCCACCGTCATGCCGCACGCCATCTACCTTCACTCCTCCCTCGTGCGCGACCATCACGGCGGGACGGGCGAGCAGGCAGAGCCACAGAGCCGAGACCCGGCCGCCGGAGCCGCACAGGCGGGGTCGCGGGACGGAGTCGGAAAACGGCGAGCCAGGATCGCGCGCCTCGTGCGGGCCACACGCGTCGACGTCGTATGGGCGCTCGGACTGGCCGGAATGGTCAACATCGCACTGCTGCTCCTGGCCGCCTCCGCCCTGTCGGGGGCCGAGGGCACCGACACGATCGAAGGGGCCCATGCGGCGATCACCGCCTCGCTGGGCGCGGGGGTGGGAGTCGTCTTCGCCGTCGGACTCCTGGCCTCGGGACTCGCCTCAACGTCGGTGGGCGCCTACGCCGGAGCCGAGATCATGGACGGTCTGCTGCACGTGCGCATTCCAATTCTCCTGCAGCGGCTGCTCACCCTCATTCCGGCGCTGCTCATCCTGGCGGCGGGCACCGAACCCACCTGGGCCCTCGTCGTCAGCCAGGTCGTGCTGTCCTTCGGCATCCCCTTCGCACTCGTGCCGCTGGTGGGACTGACCGGGTCGCGCCCGGTCATGGGCCGGTGGCGCGACGGCGCCGCACTGCGCTGGACCAGCCGCGGCTGCGCCGCACTCATCATCGCGCTCAATCTGGCCCTCATCTGGCTGACGCTGACGGGACGAGGCTGAAGGCGGCGCAGCAGCAGCGGGGGCTGCCCGTTCTCGGGCCAGGTCTCGCACCGGGGCCGCTCAGGATTCGGTCCGCAGACCGAGCGATGGTACAGTTCCGCCTCGGGCCCCGGTAGCTCAGTGGATAGAGCGTCTGCCTCCGGAGCAGAAGGCCGCAGGTTCGAATCCTGTCCGGGGCACCGCATCTCCTCCGCTCGGTCCGCTGCCTCTCCCCGCGGCGGGAGCGCCCTCGACCCGGTGGGGCAGCAGAGATGCTGGATTAACGCCGAGAAACTCGCCGGTCCGAATCAAGTCCTCCGCACTCCATATGATCGTTCCGCAGATCTTCCTACCTACCCTGGGCCAGTAATCCCCAGATGGTGCGCAAGGCTCCGCCGAGTCGCACGGCGGACGAAAAGACCCTCATTCACGGTGAAGCTGATCGCCTCATCGGCGGTGCAAGTACCACTACCACTCAGGAGTACATGTCACCGCGTGAGGCAACCGCCTTCCTGAAGTTGCCGTCCGTGACCGCAAGAACGCTACGGGCCCGGACCCGCGCAGGCGAGATACCGGTGCTCGTGTCGCCGAACGGGCGGCTGCTGTTCCGCCGGTCGGATGTTGAGGCGTTGGCGCCTCAGGTGACAGCGTCGGCGGTGTCGGGCAAGGTGCCTGGTCAGGGGCGGATGTCGTGGTGAGGGAACTGCGTTCGAGTCGTTCTGGATGCGGGTACGTATGGGGCCGGTGTCCATCCGCCATCGGTGCGGGTGGCAGCAGGTCGGCGGGCTTGTTGCGTGAGCGGTTGGAGGCTGGTTGGCGGCTGGAGCAGATCTGGTCGGTGGTGGATCAGGGTCTGCCGTCGCGGGTGGGTCGGTTGTCGTCGTTGGTGGCGAAGCGGTTGGAGCTGAATGTTGTTCCTGGTATGGCTCCGTTGGAGTCGGCGGAGATTGTGCGTCGGTCGGAGGCTGAGATGGCTGACGGTGTGAGCGGCGCAGTATGAAAATTGCTGCGTCGTCGTCGGGGGCTGAGCAGGGTGCGGATCCGGTGTGGAGTCGGGCGCTGGCTGAGGCCGGCCGGCGGTTGCCGGGCAGGTCTCATCTGGAGCGGGCCCTGCTAGCTCGGTCGTTGATAGCCGGCGGGTAGCGGGTCTGCGCCGTGGTGGTGCGTGTTTGTTCTTCTTGGTTTTTGGAGGTTGTCGTGAGCGCGGTTGGGCGGGTGTCCTGGTTGCGGTGGGCGCGGGGACTGGAGGGGCTGACGCCAACGGAGTCGCTGATCGTCCATGAGCTCGCGCGCCCGGCGGACTGGCGCGGCGAGGTCATCTGCCCGGTGGGGTAGCTGGTGACCTCCACGGGTCGGCACCGGTCCACGGTCCTGCGTGGTCTGCGATGTTTGGAAGACCGCAGGGTGCTGGTGCGCAGAGGCCGGCGGGCGGGGGGCATCAGGCGGCCAACCGGCTCGTGCTGGTTGCGGGGCCGGTCCGCGGCGGAGCCATAGGCGATGTGGACCTCGATCACCTAGCGGGCTACGGGGCGCAAGGACAATGCCCGACGCGACAGCGTGGAGGTCGTGCTGGTCGAGCCCGCCAGGATGCCCCGCGGGACCGACTCGCCCGGCGAGCTGACCGTGGATCTCGAGCGGGTGGCGCTGGACGACTTCGGGGGCGTCCTGGCCTCGGTGGTGGAGGCCCTGATCGGGGCCGGGATGGACAAAGCCGTCGCCTGGGCCGGGACTCGCAGGGTCGTCGAATTGTCCCTGGGGAGCTCCTCGAGGCGCCCCACCCGGGCCGGTGACGACCCGCGCCTGGCGGGCCTGGGGGCAGACGCCGTATGCGCGAGGGCGTGGATGACCCTCGTGGTGGGGTCCTGGCGCGCGGCCCTGGGGCTGGCGGCCGATGAGCTGGCCGAGCGGGCCAGTGGGTCGTGGACGCCTACGACCGAGCCGCATTCGTGTGATGATGGTCATGTTCTGGGGCTGGGTCGCATTATGCGACCCAGATCTGCGGGACTTGGCCGATGCGCTGTCATGCAGGGTCTTGGCGGGCGGCGGTCGGGAACGTGTCGGTGCTGGTCAGGGGTGGTCCAGGAGTACCGGGACGCCTGATTCAGCGGCGCTAGTCACGTGTTGAGGCAGGGTGTCACGCTGGCACCCTGCTCGCCGGCGGGATCGGGGTGGTTCAGTGGTGCTGGTTACATTTCAGAGCAGGGTGCCGCCCTGTCACCCTGCTCTGTCGACGGGATCGGTGGTGCAGCTCGTTGAGGGTGAGGGAGTCGTAGAGGGCGCCAGGGCGGCGTTGTAGCGAGACTCGTGCAGGAGGCAGTAGGAGGGCTTGCGGTCGGGGTGGTTGCCTCGGGCGACCGCCCAGTGGTGGTGCACCTCTGCTCTGACGGCCATGCTCGTTTCCCCTGGTTTCCGCGTCTTTTCCTGTGTGGCCAGCACCGCGGTACCGGAGGGTCATAGCCTCCTCTTCTCGTTCCGGGCGGGTGGTGTGCGCGCACGTTCTACGTGTGGGGTATGGGAAGTAATCCGTGGGTACAGGAGCCCGCGCCGCCTGAGCCGGTCGGCGACGGCGAGGAGGCGCTGAGGGTGGACTACCGCCGGTGGGCCGCTGGGGCCGAGGTGACAGCGTCGCGGCGACTGGGGCACGTAAGCGCCGGGGGGACGGGTCTGTGGGTCGTCGGGGCTCATGGTGGGTCGGGCGCCTCGACGTGGGCGGGTCTGCTGGATGCGGGGGACGCGGGCCAGTCGTGGCCGGTGCCGGCCGCGTCCGGGGACGGGGTGCGGGCGGTGGTGACGGCGCGCACTTGTGCCGCCGGCTTGGAGGCCGCTCGGGCCGCGGCCGTGGAGTGGGTCGAGGGGGCATGCCCGGGGGTCGAGCTGGTGGGGCTGCTGCTGGGGGCGGACGCTCCCGGCAGACGCCCCAAGGCCCTTCACAGGCTCGTCCGCGACGTGTGGGGGCCTTCCCCCTGGTGCTGAGCGTGCCGTGGCAGCCGGCCTGGAGGCTGACTCAGCCCGGCGAGGCGCCCCGGTCGCTGCGCGTGCTCCGGATCACCAAGACCATCAACAACAGTGGAAGGAAGAACTCATGAATGATGTCGTACTGTCCGTGGTGTCGTCCCTGCACGGCGGGGCGTTGCGGGCCGGCCTGGGCGGGATGGATTCGGACCCTGTCGCGCCTCCCGGCGTGGACACCAAGACGGGCATGCTGCTGGGCTGGGCGAAGTGGGCGTGTTATGCGATCTGCGTCTTCGGGCTCATCTACGTCGCCTCTTGTCTTGGTTTCGCCAACCGCCGGGGCGAGGGCGAGGACAGCGCCACGTCCCTCGCTTTCGTCCTGTCCGGCGCGATCCTGTGCGGTGCCGCCGGCGGGCGGAGCAGCAATAGTGGTAGTCCGTTGTTCTTGCCTCGGTTCGTGGCCGCTGTCGTGTTCCTGGTGGTGCTCGCTCTGGGCGCCTGGATCGTCGGCGAGCGCCTGATCGGCGGCGGTGCAGAAGGTTCAGCGTCGCCGTCGGCGGTGCCGGCGCCGTCGGCCATGGTGATGGGGCTCAACGGGCTGGGCAAGTCGACTCTGATCCGGCGGATCATGCCGGGCCTAGCCAACCGTGGGATCCACAGGGCGTTGCTTCAGAGTGCGCACGAGAGCAAGAAGAACATGATCGTCTCCTTGATTCACATCGTGCGTCCTCAGGCGCCCACCGACCGGGAGGAGGTGATTCTGAATGCCGCGGTGCGGATCCTGGAGGAGCGTGGCGGGGCGCCGGTGCTGGCTGACGCGGGTGTGGCACCGCGTCGGCATTACAACGTGATCATGGACGAGATGTGGCGCATTATGCGCGCCTCGTCGGGTCTGGTGGACCGGATCGACGCCCTGACGCGCACGAATCGGTCGGTGGGTGTGGGGCAGATGTTGTGCACTTGACGCCCCAGGGTGGCCGTTCCACCCGCATCTGGCCGACTCCGAGCTGGACATCAACGACACCAACAAGCGGTGGACGATGTCCGCTGCCGAAGGCGGTGAGGGCGATAAGGCTGCGTGACGAGATCAGGACGTGGGAGCCCTCCACGCTGCTGATCTGAGTGGGCATCGTCGTCTTCGGGGTCGGGTCGGCGTGCCTGGATCTGGGCGTGCACCTGTGGGCGTGGTGGGCCGGGCGGCCGTCGCCGTCGTGGAACCCGGTCGAGCTGATCGTGGCCCTGCTCGGGGGCTCCCTGATGGCGACCACCGGCATGTGGGTATGTGTCGGCCTCGTGGCCGCCTTCCTGCTCCTGGTGGCGTGGGCGCCGTGGCTGGCGCTCCGGGGTGCGCGCTCCCGCCGACGCCGGGGCGATGAGGCGGCGGCGCTGGTCGGCTACCGGCGCGATACGGAGCCGCTGAGCCGAGACCAGGTGGAGGCTACGGCACGCCGTTTGAAGGTGGGCACCGACAGCTTCGGCTTGCCGGTGGGTCGGGCGGTGAGAGATGACAGGCCCCTGTACTCCGACTTCGAGGCGGTCGCGGTCGCTCTCGCGGGCCCCCGGACGGGGAAGACGACCTGCTGGGTGGTACCGAGGATCCTGGCGGCTCCGGGCTTCGTGGTCGCCACGTCCAACAAGTCGGACATTGTCGAGCTCACGCGGCAGGTGCGTTGTGGTCGCGGGCAGGTGTGGGTGTTCGACCCTGAGCAGATCGTCGGCGAGCCGCAGTCCTTCTGGTGGAACCTGCTGGGTTATGTCACCGATAGCAAGCACGCCACTGTGATGGCGCAGGCGCTCATGGACGCCAGCCGGCCGGCGGCCGGCGGGCAGTCCAACCCGTTCTTCGACACGGGGGCGCGTGACCTGGTAGCTCGTTTCCTGCTGGCCGCGGCCAAGTCGGGACGATCCCTGGCGGCGGTGAAGCAGTGGGTCAATGACCCGAGTGACGACGAGGCCGTGGCGCTTCTGCGCCAGGCCGGAGAACACGAGAAGGCCGACGAGCTCCAGGCCACGCTCAACATGGTCGAGGTGACCAGGTCCGGTATCTTCGCTGGTGCGCAGCAGATCATGGAGTTCACGGCCGACGAGCGGATCATGTCGTGGGTGACGCCGAACGGCTGGATTTCGGAGCTGCGTCCTGAGGACCTTGTGTTCGGCGCCGACACCCTTTACCTGCTCAGCCAGGAGGGGCCGGTCTCGGCGGCCCCCGTGGTTACCGCTTTGACGATGGCCTTGACCGAGGCGGCTATGGAGCACGCCAAGCGGCAGCCCGGAGGTCGTCTGAGCATCCCGGGCCTGGTGATGCTGGACGAGGCCGCCAACGTCTGCCGGTGGGGGCAGCTGCCGAGCCTGTACTCCCATTTCGGGTCGCGGGGGATCCTGGTGGACACGATCCTCCAAAGCTGGTCCCAGGGCGTCACGGCGTGGGGTCGGGAAGGAATGCAGACGCTGTGGTCGGCGTCGAACGTGAAGGTCTACGGCGGGTCGGTCGCCGAGCCGGAGTTCCTCTCAATGATCTCGGACCTGATCGGCTCGCACTGGGTCGACCAGGTTCAGACGACCAGCTCGCGGGGAGGCTCGTCGTCAACACGGTCCCTGGAGGCCCAGGAGCGCAAGATCGCTCCGATCGACCAGCTCGGCTCCTTGCCCAAGGGGAGGGCGTGGGTGCTCGCTTCCGGATCGACCGCGCTGCTGAGCAGGCTCGTCCCGTTCTGGGAGGAGACCATGAGGACAACGAGTAAGGCAAAGTGCACGATGAGCGATGACGTTCTTGCTGAGGCCAGCCAGGAGATCGCCAAGGCGTGGCGGGCAGGGATGCAGATTGCCGAGTTCATGGCTATCAGGCGTCAGTGTGAGCTGGCTCGCGCCCAGAGGAACAGCACCGAGGACGAGCGTCGCCTGCGTCAGGTCATAGAGGGTGAGCGGCGTCTGGCCGCCCCCGTCTACCGGGCGGCTCTCGATAAGGGCTGGTGGGAGACCGCCTCGGCCGAGCAGGCGGCCCACACCCACTGCGTGGCCGTGCGCTTCTCCCGGCTCGACCCTCAGGCCGAGCAGGCGGTCATCGAGTGCGAGCGGCAGGCCCGGCTGAAGTGGAACATCGACCTGGCCCAGACCCGCCGGCCGCTGAGGAGTCAGGACGTGGACTCCAAGGCCCTCGCGGCCGCCGCCCCAGCCATCGCCGGTGAGGAGCAGGAGAACTGGGGCCAGCACCTCGACCAATCCGCCCACGACCGAGCCCACGACGCCCCGTCCCGGAAGCAGCCGGCGGCACCCGCCTCGCAGGGCGATGCCCGCGAGGCCGAGAAGCCGTCCTCGCGTGTTGCCCGCAGGCAGGCCAGGGCCGCTCGCGCGTGCACCGACAAGGAGGCCGCTGAGGCGCGGGACGCCCTGCACGCCTCGGCGGACGCGTCCACCCCGGCCACGCGGGCGGAGCAGGCCGACGTCTCTCGGGCCCGAGCAGCCGAGACGGCCTGGGACTCGCAGGCTGCCTGTGAGGAGTGGGCGCAGCAGCAGATTGAGGCCGGCTGCCCGCCCGACGCGGTGCGCGCGGCCGTCACAGGCCGACTGGCCCTGCACGAGCCGGCCTCCCGCGCCACACAGGCTCCTACCAGGGCCCGCCGACGGGGGCGCCCCGCGGCGCCCGTAAGGGCACGCTGAGGACGCGCCAGCAGTGCCCGTAACCCCAGATGACCGACCCCGCACAGGCGCTGGCCGTCACGGCACCCCACGCCCGTTACCTTGTTGGTGGTTCCCGATGGTAAGCGCCGGGGGCTGGCCAGCTGCTGTGGTCATGATGTCTTGCCCCTGCCCGTAGACGATCCGGGGGTGTTGTCACCCGCGGCAGCCGGGCCATGGCCTCAACCTCGGTGTCGACGGCGGGGCGGCCGAGGCGGGGGTTTCGCAGGTCGAGGTGGAGGCGTTTGATGGAGCGGTTCTTGTGCCCGGTGGCGGCCACGGTGGGAGCCCTTTCAGACATAGGGACAGGTGGGAGGGGGCGGGGAGGGCTGGAGCGGCGTGGTTCAGGCGGTGGTGAGGTATGCCTCGACGGCGTCGCGGATGACGGCGCTGGCGGTGGTGCCGTGCTTCTCGACGTAGGCGGTCAAGGCTGCGTCAGTGTGCTCGGGCAGGCGGACCTGGCGGCGCGGGGAGCGTCCGCGCCCGGTGGCGTGGGACTGTCCGAGGCCTGGGCGGCCTCGGAGGATGGCGTCGAGCTCGGTGTCGCTGATGCGTGAGCCGTCGCGGCTGGTTCCGTGTCCGATGGTGGGGACGCGGCCTGCGGTGACGTCCTCGTCGAGCTGGTTGTAGTAGGCCTGGTCGGCTTCAGTGATTGGTGTGGGCGTGGGATCGTTGGTCATGGTGTTTCTTTCTGGTGGGTCAGTGGTCGGCGGGTGGGATGAGGTGTCGGTAGAGGTCGGTGACTTCCATGGCGTGGAAGATGATGCGTCGGCCGCGGCCGTCGACGGCAACGCCGACTTCGAGGTAGCGCAGTGCCTGCGGGTGGGGCAGGCCGACGAACATGAATGACTGCTCACCTGTACGCCGGGGCTGGAGGATCTCGTACTCGACGTGGTGCATGACGGCGTGCTCCGCGTCGGGGCGGGGGATGCCGTGCTTGTCCGCAGAATCGGTGAACTCGAACCTCACCACATTATGGTAGTACCGTTTGGCGGGATGAGCAAGCCCTCGACTGCGTAGATTGATGCCTCGCGGGGTGAGGTTCTCGATGGTTCACGAGGTGGGGCAGGGAGCGTCCGAGGCGATCGAGGCGCCACACGACGAGCGTGTCGTCCTCTTCGGGCTCGGCTAGGGCACATCCATCCAGACCAGGGCGTGCGGCGAGGGTACCTGAGGTGGTGTCGGTGCGGATGTGGGTACAGCCCGCCGCCTTGAGGGCGTCGAGCTGCATGTCGAGGTGCTGGCTGGTGGTGAAGATACGGGCATAACCGACGGTGTCCATGCCCCTATGCACCACGCGAGTGGCCGAGCGAGTTGGCCTTAGGTGAGATCTCAGCCCTGTTTTGGACGTCACCGTGTCGGCATGTCGCCAGCGAGCCGGACGGTGTTCCAAACCGGCCCCTTCTGGATGTCGTGGTCAAGGATGTCGAAGACAGTGGCTTGTCGTCCTTTGACGGGGTCGGCAGGCTCAATGAGGGCACCATGATGGTCTGCGCGAGCACAGGGGCAGCGGCTGTCGTATTGAATGCCGGCTTCCCAGATCTGCCAACTGTCAGTACCGCCGAGGCTGGGAAACTGTTGATCGGCGGTGGTGACCCAGCCGGCGGGAACATTGGTGCGGCTGGCTGTCCATTGAGCGCTTCTGGGTTTGTCGTATGCACAGTTTTCGTGGCTGCCGGAGGAACAATAACCGCACGGCCCGTATTCGCAGGAACACATGGTCAGTGCTGCTGGCACCGATTTATAGATCTTAGGCATGGTCGCGGCCCACGTGTGCTGACGCACCCACTCAGCTCCGCCTTAGTCATGCTGCGGGTTCTACCTATGGTGATTCTCCTCAGAAGAAAGTGAGGGCGAATGTCTCAACTTGCAGCGCTGTGGTGCTTCAGAGTATCTGAAGTAACGCCTCATATTCTCCGATGAACTTTCGTTCGTAGGTATCGGGATCATTTTGACACATTTGAACTCATTCTTTACGGATGTGGCGAGAATGGACTTCTGAACGAAGGATAATGGGATGACCTTAAATAATATTGATGTTCTCCTTTCTTGAGATTGGTTGTCGTTCGTTTAGATGGCGTCTTGAAGAACGTTCAGGACCTTGCCGACGAATTCCTCGGAGCCGACCCTCTCCAGAAGCCAGCCGATCTCCTGTAATGCGTCATTGAGGCGGGCGCGAATGTCAGTGAAGTCGAGAGGGGCGGTCAAGATGATTCTCCGATCTCGCTGTGGTCGGCGTCAATGCCCTTGTCGCGAAGAAGGCTCCGTTCGAGCTGCTCGACCTCGTCGAGGGTTTCCTGGAGGCCGGTCTCTCCTGCCTCTACTCGGTGGCGAACGTTGATTGAGAATACCCTCATCGCAGTCGCGAGAAGGAGCTGAAAGGGTGCCGGATCGACGGCGATAGTCCCGGTGTTGAGGAGTTCCTCGACTCGTTCGACTTCGAAGAGGATCTCCTGGATCTCTGCGAGTCCGTTCGCCACCTGGGAGCGGATGTCGCCGGCGTACTCGGCTACCGCCTCCATGAGGAGGCGGGTCTGAAGGAACATGAAAGTGATTGAGGTAAGCATGATGAGTTCTCTCTCCGGGTTCATAAAGAGAGAGATGTCGATCACCTTGATGACTGGGGTTGGTCGAGGACGTCGCTGAGGAGGGTCGTGCCTGGCTCAGGAGAGCGGTGAGACGTCGGCGTCTCGGCGGGGCACGGCAGAGAGGACTACGTGACGAGATGCCAGGTAGGCCTACCTAAAGGTCGTGGAAAACAGTGAATCCTGATCTTCGTCTAGGGTGAGGAGTACAACTCCGGGAGCAGAAAGCCGCGGGTTCGAATTCTGTCCGGAGCACCATCCGCCCTCGCCCGGCGCCCCGCCGGCGAGTTTCTCGCCGAGATCGGCATTTCGGGCCGAGGGTGACGGCGGCGTCGTCACCCTCGGCCCGAAATGCCGATCTCGGCGGCACGCATGATCAAGCCGGCCGTGCCCGGGCGGGCTCAGCGTCCCAGAGTCTCCAGAGCCAGGCTCGGCACGTCGGTGATGAGCGCATCGACATTGAGCCCGACCAGGCGGCGCATCTCGTCGGGATCGTCGACCGTCCACACGTGCACCTCCAATCCGACGGTGTGCGCCTGCGCCACGAATCGCCGCGTCACCACCGGCACCCCTCGGTACTGCGTCGGCACCTGCACGGCGTCCACCCGCCCCCGCGTCCAACCCCAGCGGGTGTGCGGCAGTCTCAGCGCGGCCTCGCTGAGCAGCATGAGACCCGCGACGTCGCCGCCGCCCAGCGAGGTCGTCGCCCGCGGCTCCTGACGGCGCAGCACGGCCAGGCGGCGTGCGGAGAAGGACGCGAAGCGCACCCGGTCGAGGGCGTCGGCCGCGCGGACCGCCTGAAGAGCGGGCTGCACGACCGCCGACTCCTTAAGGTCCACATTGAGCGCGAGTCCTGGATGGGCTTCCAGAACCTCGTCGAGCCGCACGAAGCCGCGCCCATCGCCCGCGTCGACGCGGGCGAGCTCATCCCAGGTCAGCTCAGCCAGCGAACGCTCCGTACCGTCGACCCGCTCCAGCCCGGCGTCGTGGGAGAGCACCACGACGTCGTCGGCGGTGACCCGCAGATCGGTCTCCATCCAGGCCAGCCCCAGCGATACGACGTGCTCGACGGCGCTCCAGGTGTTCTCCGGCGCCTCCCGGGCTCCCCCGCGGTGCGGGACAACGGCGCAGTACCGCCTGCGTGTCATGCGTCCTCCTCGTCCGTGCCCGGGTCCGTCCGCTCAGGAGCAGTCCGTGGACAGCTCGGCGGCGTGGTGGTCATCAAGCCACTTCTGGGGGTCGACGGTGGACTCGTCGGCCGTGTCGTTCTTGGTGCGCACCTCGAAGTGCAGGTGAGAGCCGGAGGATCGCCCGGTGTTGCCCACACCGGCGATGAGCTGTCCCGCCTCGACGGTGTCCCCCACTTTGACGTAGATGCCATCCTCATACATGTGCAGATAGCTGGTGTACCAGATCTGGCCATCGATGTTGTGCTCGATGGTGACGGTGCCGACGCCCTCATCCATACCGGCGGTCACGACCTTCCCGGCGGCGGCGGCGTAAATGGGCGTGCCGACGGGAGCGGCGAAGTCCTGGCCGGCGTGCAGCTTCATGTAACCCAGGGTGGGGTGCAGGCGGTAACCGTAGGGCGAGGAGATGGTGTAAGTGCCCTCGACCATCGGGTAGAAGATCTCCGGGGCCTTGGTGAAGGCGCTTGTGTCTCCCGAGGCTCCGGTCGACTGCGAGGCGCAGGTCGCCGCGGCATTCTCATAGGCGTCGTGAATACGGGCCAGGGTCGCGGCGTCGGGCACGTCAGACAACTCGGAGTCCGACGAGGAGTCGACGTCGGCATCCGAGCCGAGTACGGCGGCCGCCACCGAGGAGGCCGGTGCGCTCGCCGCCGCGGACGGGGCGGCGGCCTGCGCCCCCGCCGCTGTCGCCAGAGGGTCGGCCGACAGGCGGGCACTGATCGGTGCGACGACGGTCACGAGACCCAGCACGGTCATGACGCTGATGCGGCCGGCCCATCCCGCCCCGCTCCGCCGGCGGACGGACCGGGAGGCGTTGAAGCGCTCGTCCCCATGCCAAGAGGGCCTGATGGTCTCAACGGTCGGCGTTAGGTCCCGCTCGGGCGGGGCGGACCGGGTGCGGCTGTTCGCCCCGTGGGCGGGCGCCTCGGGCGCGGGCGTCGGCTCCGCCGCCGGTGCGGACTCGGAACCGTTCCCGCGACGCCGGGTCCGGGGCCTCATCGGCATCCCCTCGGGCGCAGGAATCGGCGAGGAGATGATGTCGTCCCACGCGGCGGCGCCGGCCGACGGCGCAGCGGGTCCCGGGCGCCCTGACGACGTGGACGATGCGAGCGGTGCGGTCGGCGTAGTCCGAGAGTAGAGGGGCGGCGCGGCAGTGCGTGAGGGGGATGAGGGGGATGGGACCGTGACGGTCGACTGCGGGCGGGGATCCTGCCGGTCGCCGGGGGAGGTTGACGGGGCTTGCCCCGCGCGGGAGTCCGCGCCGATGCGCGGCTCCCCGTGCGGCGTCCCCGCCGCTCCCGGCGACGGCGGGGACGAGGGGAGCGGGGGGGTGCCGGATGCGGAGGGATCGGGCGGCGAGGAAGTGGTCCGGGCAGCAGCTCGCCTGGCGCGCCTCGTCATGGGGGCGACCTCCGATTCGCCCGCGGCGTGCACCCCGACCATGGTCTGTCGGGAACCGGGTCCCGTGGACGATGCACCCGCGCCGTCGCGGATGGCCTCGCGCTCGGCGGCCGGCCCGCGGGCCTCGACCCGGGTTGCGGCACGGGCCTCCGCCTCCCGCTGCGCTTGTGCGGCGCGCTCAGCCTCACGGCGCTGACGCCGTGTCATCCGCTGCTGGCTCACATCCACCTCGGCACTTTAACACCCGGCGATGAGCCCCATCCGGTGGGGCTTGGCACACCACCGCGCACTGGCTCCGATCGGGCCGGCTCACCCGCGCTGCATGGCGTCGTTGACCTCCCCGACCAGCTCCTCGAGGATGTCCTCGAGGAAGACGACGCCGAGGGTGACGCCCGCGGAATCCTCGACGCGCCCCAGGTGGGCGCCGGTGCGCTGCATCGCCGCCAGCACGTCCTCGACCTCGTCGTCGGCGCGCACCGGCACGAGCGCGCGGGCGTGCCAGGCCGGTACCGCTTCGCTTCGCCGGGCTCCGGTGGCGTACAGGACATCCTTGAGATGAAGATAGCCGGTGACGGGGGTGCGCGAGGGGTCGGCCGGGTCGCTGTCGGCGTCGGCCCCCTCCGGGGCCGTGGCCAGGAGCGGGAAGCGGGAGAAACCGGTAGCGGCGACGGCACGTTCGACGTCCTCGGGCGTGCAGCCCTCGGTCAGGGTGACCAGCGCGTCCAACGGCACCATGACCCCGCCCGCGGTTTCCTCGGAGAACTCCAGGGCGCCGCTGAGCAGGCCCGTGTCGTCCTCCAGGACACCCTCGGCGGTGGAGCGCTCGACGATCGAGGCGACCTCGGCCGCGTTGAAGGTGGCCGAGACCTCCTCCCTGGTCTCCAAACCAGCCAAGTGCAGCACCCAGTTGGCGAAGCCGTTGAGCGCGGTGATGACAGGACCGAAGAGGCGTGACAGACGCACCAGCGGCGGGGCGAGCAGGCGCACCGCCCGCTCGGGTGCGGCGATCGACATGTTCTTGGGCACCATCTCCCCGGCCACGACGTGGATGTAGACGACCAGGACCAGGGCCGCGACGACGGCGACGGCGTGCGCCCCGGCACGGCCGAGCCCGATATCCTCCAGCAGCGGGGAAACCGCACGGGCGATCGCCGGTTCGGCGACCACGCCCAGGCCCGTCGAGCACACGGTGACGCCGAGCTGGGCGGTGGCGAGCATGCGCGAGATGTGTTCGAGGGCCCACAGGGCGGTGGCGGCGCGAGCGTCGCCGGCTCCGGCGAGAGGCTCGAGCTGGGAGCGGCGTGAGGAGGTGACGGCGAATTCTGCGCCGACGAAGAAGGCGTTGCCGGCCAGCAGCACCACGGTGGTAGCCAGGGCGAAGGGCGTGTTCACCGGCCGCCTCCCGAATCCATGGGGCCTCTCGGGGCGGAACCGCCTCCGTGGACGACGTCCCCGCCGCCCGCAGCATCGCCGCGAACGGCTCGACCGGCCTCGGCTCCGCCGGCCCCACCCGCATCCTCGGCTCCATCGGTCTCAGCGACCTCCGCCGAGGGTCGCACGCGCAAGCGCGTGACGCGCCGCCCCTCCATGGCCTCCACTGTCAGCGTGGCCCGAGGTGTGGCGACGGCGTCACCGATCTCGGGGACGCGCCCGAGCTCGGTCATGACCAGCCCGGCCAGGGTCTCGTAGGGGCCGTCGTCGGGCACGTGCAGGCCCGTGCGCGAGGCGAGCTCGTCGGGGCGGGTCCAGCCGGGAACCAGCCAGTCGCCCGAGGCGGCCAGGCGCGCCCCGACGCGGCGGCGATCGTGCTCGTCGGCGACATCACCGACGATCTCCTCGATAGCGTCCTCGAGAGTGACCACACCCGCCGTCCCGCCGTACTCATCGACGACGACGGCCATCTGGGAGCCGGCGGCCCGCAGTTCGACGAGCAGATCGGCCAGGGGCATGGTTTCGGGCACGCGCGGCGCCGGCGTCATGAGGGACGAGGAGGTCACGGGCACGCTCTGCCGCCTGTCATAGGGCACGGCGATGACCCGGCGCAGGTGGACGATGCCCAGGACGTCGTCGCTGCCGTCCCCCAGGACGGGGAAGCGGGAGTGGCCGGTGGCTCGGGCCGCGGCGACGACGGCGTCGGCGGTGTCCTCCTCGGCGAGCGTGTGCAGACGGCCCCGGTCGGTCATGACGTCGACGGCGGTCAGCTCGCCCACGCCGATGGAGCGGGTGAGCAGGGTGGCGGTCGACGGGTCGAGGGCCCCCTCCTCGGCGCTGTGGCGTACGAGGGCGGTGAGCTCGGACGCCGAACGGGTCCCGCTGATCTCCTCGGCCGGTTCGATGCCCATGCGGTGCAGGACGAGGTTGGCGGTGTTGTTGAGCACGACGATGACCGGCCTGAGCACGAGAGTGAAGGCCATGAGGAAGGGGGCGACGAGCCCGGCCGTGCGCATGGGGTCGGCGAGGGTGGCGTTCTTGGGGACGAGCTCGCCCATGACCATGGAGAAGGCGTTGACCACGATCAGGGCGATGACGACGGCGGCGGCGGTGGCCGCGGACTGGGCCATCCAGCCGCTCATCAGCGTGCCGAGCAGGGAGGCCAGGGCGTCCTGCATGGTGTAACCCAGCAGAATCGTGGTCAGGGTGATGCCGACCTGGGCTCCCGACAGGAGAGTGGACAGGCGGCCCAGCGCCCTGCGGACGGTTTCGGCGCGCCTGTCCCCCGCGGCAGCACGGGTCTCGACGGTGGAAGGGTCCAAGGCGACCAGGGAGAACTCCCCGGAGACGAACACGGCGGTGCCCGCGGTCAGCAGAACGCCCAGGGCGATCATGAGCCAGTCGGTCACGCGTCATCACCTGCGAGCGGTGCATCGGGCGCGGCGGGCGCGGGAGCGTCGGCGCGCCCGAGGCGCGGGTGGTCAGATTCCGTATGGTGGCGGGCAGCGCGTCCGCGGGCCCGCCGGGATGCCGGTCGCATAGTGGATCGCACGCTATCACCCGAACTGGTGGACGGAGCCGGCGTAGTGCGGGCCACCGGCTCGCCGTCACTCGGGGCGGGCCCCGGCAGGGGCCCGAGGATCTCGACCCGGCCTCGCTGTGAGGAGGTCGCGGCCGCTGATGAGGTCGAACAGCGGAGGACTTATGAGGCGCGTCGCGGCACTTCGGTGCTCGGTGGATGGACGGCACTCGCAATCCGTCCGGCCGTCCGGCCACCTGCCGCGCCGACCGGCGTGTGCTGTGCGATCCGATCCCCGGCCGGGACGCTCGACCCGTCAGGGTCCCCCGGCCTGTCATACGCTCGAAACACATGTGCCTTTGGTCCCGCGTTTCATCCTCGTACGCCCGGCTCGCCCCGTACGATGACGCACGACACAGCAGGGCCCACCCATCCGACGCGCGGACCCGCCCGTCGGCATCGCGGACGGGCGCTGCTGGTCCCCGCTGCGAGGAGTACGAGGAGAAACGCACGTGTCGACGTTGGACAGCACCATTGCAGGCTTCGGAGCCAACGAGTGGATGGTGGAGGAGATGCGGGAGGCCTGGCTGGCCGACCCCTCCTCGGTGACCCCGCAGTGGCGGGCCCTGTTCGCGGGCGCCGCCAGAACGGCCGACGATGGCGGCGGGACCACCGCAACCGCCGCAGACTCGGAGTCGCCGGCTGCAACGGGAGCCGACCCCATCGACACCGCCGACCCCGCCGGCATGGCCCTCGCCACCCCGTCGTCGCCGGGCCCCGCGCCCCGCCGCCGTCCCACGGCCGTCCAGGACGTCACCCGCTCCGACCTGCCGCCCGCGCCCCCCTCCGACGTCGCCCCGCCGACGTCGCCCTACGCCCAGCGCATGGCGCGCCAGCACGCCGGGGCGCGGGAGGCTGACGCCCACTCGGAGACCGAATCGCGCATGAAGGGCGCTGCCGCCCGCACCGCCCGGAACATGGAGGCCTCGCTGTCGATCCCGACCGCCACCTCCGCTCGCGCCATCCCCGCCAAGGTCCTCATCGAGAACCGCGTCGTCATCAACGGTCACCTGGCTCACACCCGCGGCGGCAAGGTGTCCTTCACTCACCTCATCGGCTGGGCCGTCGTCGAGGCGCTGGCCGAGATGCCCGCGATGAACGCTTCGTACGTCACCGACGACGCGGGCAGGCCCACCCTTCGCGAGCCCGCTCACGTCGCCTTCGGCCTGGCCATCGACGTCCCGGCCTCCAGCGGCGAACGCCGTCTCCTGGTGCCCTCCATCAAGAAGGCCGACCTCATGGATGTCGCCGGCTTCATCGCCGCCTACGAGGGCCTGGTCGCCAAGGCCCGCGACGGCAGTCTCGAGGTCGATGACTTCCGCGGCACCACCGTGACCCTGACCAATCCCGGCATGATCGGCACGCTCCACTCGGTGCCGCGCCTCATGCCCGGCCAGGGTCTGATTGTCGGGGTCGGTTCCATGGCCTACCCGGCCGCTTTCGCCGGCACCAGCGAGGAGACCCTCGCCCGCCAGGGGATCGGCAAGATCGTGACCCTGACCTCCACCTACGACCACCGGGTCATCCAGGGGGCGGCGTCGGGCGAATTCCTGCGCCTGATCGAGCGCAAGCTCCTGGGCCTGGACGGATTCTGGGAGCGCACCTTCGAATCCCTGCGCATCCCGCATGAGCCAGTCACATGGGCCCGCGACACCACCTACGACGCCGAGCTGGAAACCGGCAAGCCGGCGCGCGTGTCCGAGCTCATCCACGCCTTCCGCCAGCGCGGCCACCTGGCGGCGGACACCGACCCGCTGACCTACCGCCTGCGTCGCCACCCCGACCTGGACTTGTCCACCTACGGGCTGAGCCTGTGGGACCTGGACCGCACCTTCCCCACCGGGGGTCTGGCCGGGATCGAGCGGGCCACCCTGCGCGAGATCCTGGCCCGCCTGCGCGACGCGTACTGCCGCACCGCCGGCATCGAGTACATGCACATCCAGGATCCCGCCCAACGCACCTGGTGGCAGGAGCGCCTGGAGTGCGAGTGGTCGGCGATCAATGCCGATGAGCGCCGCCGTATCCTGACCAAGCTGGAGCAGGCCGAGGCCTTCGAGGCCTTCCTGCAGACCAAGTACGTGGGCCAGAAGCGCTTCAGTCTGGAGGGAGGGGAATCCCTCATCGTCCTGCTGGACCGGCTGCTGGACGCCGCCGCCCACGACGGCCTGGACGAGGTCGTCATCGGCATGGCCCACCGCGGCCGTCTCAACGTCCTGTCCAACATCGCCGGGAAGTCCTACGGCCAGATCTTCGATGAATTCGACGGCACCAACGTCATCGAGGGCGCGGGCACCGGCGACGTGAAGTACCACTTGGGTACGGAGGGCGTGTTCACCGGCACCGACGGCGTGAGCACGCGCGTATCCCTGGCGGCCAACCCCTCCCATCTGGAAACGGTCGACGGGGTGGTCGAGGGGATCGTGCGCGCCAAGCAGGACCGCATCGGCCTGGGCGAGAGGGGCTACACGGTGCTGCCCGTCCTGGTCCACGGCGACGCCGCCTTCGCCGGGCAGGGCGTGGTCTACGAGACCCTCAACATGAGTCAGCTGCCCGCCTACCGCACCGGCGGCACGGTGCACATCGTGGTCAACAACCAGATCGGCTTCACCACCAGTGCCGCCTCGGCCCGCTCGACCACCTACGCCACCGACCTGGCCAAGGGCCTGCAGGTCCCGATCTTCCACGTCAACGCCGATGATCCCGAAACGGTGGCCCGCGCCGCCCGCCGCGCCTACGAGTACCGGGCGGCCTTCCACAAGGACGTCATCATCGACCTCATCTGCTACCGGCGCCGCGGTCACAACGAGGGCGACGACCCCTCGATGACCCAGCCGGTCATGTACCGGCTCATCGACTCCCTGCGGTCGACCCGCACGGTCTACACGGCCGACCTGGTGGGGCGCGGGGAGATCACCACTGAGGACGCCAGAAGGATCGAGAACGAATTCCACGACGAGCTCGAGCGCATCTTCACCGAGACGCGGGCCGCCCACGCTCGCCCCACCGCGCAGGAGGCGCAGGCGGAGTCGATCGATGCCACCGACCCGACTCAGGTCGGACTCTCGCGCACCTCCCTGGAGGTCCCCTCCTCCCAGCGGGCCGGTCAGGGAATGATGATCGGCTGGACCAGCGCGGTGCCGCGCAGCGTTATCGAGCGGATCGGGGATGCGCAGGTCGCCTACCCGGAGGGGTTCACGGTGCACCCCAAACTGGGGGCCATGCTCGCCAAGCGCCAGCGCACCACTCGGGAGGGCGGCATCGACTGGGGGCTGGGCGAACTCATCGCCTTCGGCTCCCTGCTGATGGAGGGCGTGCCGGTGCGCGTGGTCGGCGAGGACTCCCGGCGCGCCACCTTCGCCCAGCGCCACGCCGTCCTGCACGACAACGATTCGGGCGCCGAGTGGACGCCCCTGGACTTCCTCACCCCGGACCAGGCTCCGCTGAGCATCTACGACTCACTGCTCAGCGAGTACGCGGCCCTGGGCTTCGAGTACGGCTACGCGGTCGAGCGTCCCGAGGGGCTGACAGTGTGGGAGGCGCAGTTCGGTGACTTCGCCAATGGCGCTCAGAGCATCATCGACGAGTACGTCGCCTCCGCAGGGCAGAAGTGGGGGCAGCGCTCCGGCCTGGTCATGCTCCTGCCCCACGGTCAGGAGGGTCAGGGTCCCGACCACTCCTCTGCCCGCATCGAGCGCTACCTGCAGATGTGTGCTCAGGGGAACATGCGGGTGGCCATGCCCTCGACCCCGGCCGGCTACGCCCACCTGCTGCGCGAGCACGCCTACTCCCGTCCGCGCCGTCCGCTCATCGTATTCACCCCCAAGCAGCTGCTGCGGCTCAAGGCGGCCGTCTCAGCGGTGGAGGACCTCACGTCCGGCACCTTCCAGCCAGTCATCGGGGAGACGGACGAGCGGATCGCCTCGGGACGCGGAGTCGAGCGGGTGCTGCTGTGCTCGGGGCGCGTGTACTACACGCTGGCCGCCGAGCGGGCCGAGCGGGACGAGGCCTCGACGGCGATCGTTCGCCTCGAGCAGCTCTACCCGTTGCCCGCCGATGAGCTGGCCGAGGCGCTGGCCCCGTACAAGGGGGCCGAGATCGTCTTCGTCCAGGACGAGGCCGCCAATCAGGGGGTCTGGCCCTGGCTGGCTCTGCATATGCCCGCCTCGATCACGGGCGGTCAGATGCTGCGACTCATCGCCCCGCCCGAGGCGGCCTCCCCCGCCGTCGGCAGCCCCGGCGTCTACCGGGATCAGCAGGCCGCGCTCATGGCCGCGGCTTTCGCGCGGGAGTGAGGAGCGTGCGGCCGCGGGCCCGAGGTTCGGCTCCATCGGCTCCGGCGAGTCGTGAGCCGTCGCAGGACGCGGTACCGTCATTCCCGGAGGCGTTCCAGGCTCAGGAGGCGACGTGGACGAGACCCGGATCCACTTCATCGGCGACGAGCTCGTGGCCGGCTACGGCGATCCCCGAGCCCTGGGGTGGGCCGGGCGCGTCATGGCGCGCACGCCCCGCGATCTGGACGCCTTCTGGGCGACGCTGGCCGTGCCCCGGGAGACGACGGTCCAGCTCGCCGACCGGTGGCCCTCCGAGGTGGCCCTGCGCTCCACTCACACCGGGCTCAACCGCCTGGTCATCGGGCTGGGGACGGCCGACGTCGGCTCGGGCATCTCGCCCGCGCGCAGCCGTCTGGCCCTGGCCAACATCCTGGACAAGGCGGCGAGTGAACAGCGGGCCTGTTTCGTGGTCGGCCCCCCGCCGCTGCCCGGGGTCAATCCCGATGGGACGGCCGCGCTGTCGCGCGCGGTGACCGAGGTGTGCCACCGGCGCGGAGTTCCCTACGTGGAGACCTTCGAGCCGCTGCACAATCATGAGCAGTGGATGACCGATGTCGCCGCCGGCGATGGCAACCATCCCGGTCAGGCGGGCTACGGGCTGCTCGCCTGGCTGGTGCTGCACCGCGGCTGGTACGAGTGGCTGGGCGTGGAGCAGCCGGGCTGAGTGTCGATGCACCGCGGGCAAGGCCGGCGGTTACCACGATGATCGTGCCCAGAATGAAAATGAACAAGAGTCGGTGCCCGAATCGCTCTCCCATGCAGCCCGACGGGATGATCGTCAGCGCGAGAATAAGGCCGTAGCTGTTGACCGCCCAGAACGTCCGGCCCCGGTCGCACCCGAGTCCTGTGTCAGCGAGGGTACTGCGATGCCGACAATCGTCAGGTCGAGGAGGGCGATGAGTATCCTCCAGCCAAGGCGCGCAGCCCGACCCACCACCGAGTGCCGACCAGCAGGGCCGGGGAGTCTTCCGTCATGTATTCTCCTTGTCCATAGGTCCGGCATTCATACGGACGGTGCCATCATTGTTCGAGTAACCTCAGTCGTCTCCCGAACGATGTTCCCGACCGCGCTATACAACTCAACCAACGAGGGAATCAACTTTTGTCGTTGACCGTCATAGGTTCCTGAATGTCAGAGCTCGGAAAGCGGAGCCAGGGCGGAAATCCCCGTAGCACCATTACCGATATTTAAGATGCGCCCTGGCGGAGGGCTAGTTGAAAACTTGCATTCTTCACCGCCTCGAAGGGCCAGAAGCATGTGACGGGCTTTCTCGCCGGGGGTGGGCGACGAACCTCATGGAGGCTCGGATCAGGTACACGACGCAGACGCACCACCGAGTCCGGCCGAGCCGCCCGGGTCGCGCCACGGAACAGGTTCCGCACACCGAAGAACACGCGCGGCGCATTCGACAGGGCCCTGGCAGGCGACGAGACGAGGCCGCACGACTCTATGCCAATACGCCAAGCTCATCGGCCGCGGCCGGGTGCTGGTGATTGTGAACCAGCCCGCCCATCATCGGAGCCCTCGCGGTCGCCGTCGTGCGCGACATGACGTGGGCTTACCCACTCGGCCTGTTCATGAGGCGGATCGCGGACCCGGCCCCGGGAAAGGCGAAGATGGACGCGAATAACGCCGCGGCCGCGCCGATGCCGCACGCATCCTGCGAGCCGTCACCGGCTCGGACGAGGAGGCGTAGCCCTGAGCACGCGCACCGGCTTCGACATGGTCGCCGGTACCGACGGCGTCGTCCCATCGCGCCTGGCGAGGCAGCTCAACATCCTGCACGACCGACACTCCGAAAAATCACTCAGGGCGAACGTCGTGGCCAGGCCGTCATCGCCCTGGCCCGCCGCCTGACACACCGCATAGGGGCGCTCGCAGCTCCGGCTCGTGAATCGCGCAGCGACCACCCGGGCAGGCCCGACTGGCCCGATGGGGTCGGGTCGTTACCCCGCCCGCAGGTCTCGGCCCCGGAAGACGAGGACCGACCCGGCCAGCAGCACGACACCGGCCATGGCGAGCCCTGCGAGAGCGGCGCCGTCGGGGTCGTCCAGGGGCAGCGCCCCCACCAGGTGCAACGGGGAGAGGTTCTCCGCCCACTCCGGCAACCTCAGAGCCTCGCCGAGGAATCCCACGGTGAGGCACCAGCCGAACAGGACCCAGCCCGCCCCCGCCCATCGGGGGCCCGCGGACGCCAGGGCGGCGCACGCGGCGACGACGAAGACGACGGGAACCGCGTAGCCCGCTCCCACCGAGCACGCCGTCGTCAAGGCGCCGCGCTCGCCGGTCGACCACCAGGTACCGGCCCCGAGAGCCAGGCACGCCGCAGCGAGGACCGCGAGCGCCGAGGCGACGGCCATCAGCCACCAGGTGCACCACAGCCGAGTGCGTCCTAGCTGGGTCGCCACCACCGCCCCCAGGCGGCCCGAGGTCTCCTCCCCGGCCAGGCGAGTCGCAGCCTGGGCGCCGACGCCTGCGGCGGCACTCGCTGCCATGATCGCCGCCATCATGACGACGAGGTCACTGCCCTTGTCCGCCCCCATGGCGGTGAGCAGGGTGGGATTGGCATCAACCAGATCGGCGACCTCACGGCTCATCCAGCCGAAGAGGCCCGACCAGACCACGGCGAGCAGTCCCCACCCCACGACGGCGGCGCGGCACAGGCGCCAGGCCAGGCCGAGCCCGGTGGCCAGACCGCGTCGTGCGCGAGCGGGGCCGGGCCTCGGGGCGAGCACGCCGGAGCCGAGGTCTCGCCGGAGCGCGACGGTCGTGGCGGCCGTCAGAAGCACGAGCACACCGACGCCGTAGGCGGCCAGGGGCCAGGGGCGGGGCTGGCCGAAGGGCCGCACCTCGGCCAGCCATCCCAGGGGGCCACCGACCCAGGTGGTGGCCGCATCGTGCCCGTCGACGACGGCGCGCAGGAGGTAGCACAGGACCACGGCTCCCGCCCCGGTCCGGTAGGCGACGCGAGTCTCCTGGCACAGCTGAGCAAGAAGGAGCCCGAGGGCGCCGAAGAACGCGGTGCAGCCGGTCACGCCAAGCGCGTACCACACCGCGCCGTCGGCGGGCGGACCGGTAGCGGCCAGCCCGCAGGCGATGAGGCCGCCGGCGACGGCGGCGTCCGCCAGAAGAAGGACGGTCGCGGCGGCACTCGGCGAGGCGACGCCGACGCGGCCGGCGCTGACCAGCTCCACGCGTCCGGCCTCCTCCTGGCGGCGGGTGAGTCGGATGGCGAGGATCAGGCCGGTCAGAGGGAAGAGCAGCAGGCCCATGAAACCGACCTCGAAAGCAACGATCCCGCCGATACTCGTCAGATCGTAGCCACGCCCGTTGAAGATGATGTTGACCTTCGATAGGCCGACCGTGGCGGCGTACTGGTCCCGGTCGGCCTGGGCGGGGTACAGGCCCTCGATGCCGCGGGCGGTGGCGGTCACGAGGCCGCTCTGCAGGACGGCGAGGGCGAGCAGGCCGCCCCACTGGGTGCGGGCGCCGATCCGCACCGTCCGGGCGAGTCCAGCCAGGGGTCTGCGCGGCACGGTGAGGGCGCGGGGACGGGGCACGCTCATTCACCGCCCTTGACGCGGGACGGATCGCCGCTCGGGGCGGATGCGCCGTCCTCATACCGGTGGAGGAAGAGCTGCTGCAGGCTGGGCGGCCGAACGGCGAGATCGCGGGGACCGGCCTCGCTCAGTGCAGCGATGACGGCAGGCAGCGCCGTGCGGGAGGATAGCAGGCGGGTGCGGATTCCGGACTGGATGCCGGTCAGAGTCAATGAGCTCACGCCGTCGAGTCCCTCCAGTCCCGAGGGCGAGCACTGCGTGAGGGCCTCGACCCCGATCGGTGCGCCGGCGCGCAGCTCGGTGAGCTCCCCGGAGAAGACGGCCCGACCTGAGCGGATGACGGTGACGCGCCGGCACAGGGCCTCGACCTCGGACAGGATGTGGCTGGACAAGAGGACGCTCGTCCCCTCGGCCGCCCGTTCGGCGACGACCTGTTGGAAGACCTCCTCCATGAGGGGGTCCAGGCCGGAGGTGGGCTCATCGAGGACGAGCAGCTCGGCATCGACGGCCAGGGCGGCGACGAGGGCGACCTTCTGACGGTTGCCCTTGGAGTAGGTGCGGAAGCGGCGAGTCGGGTCGAGCTCGAAGCGGTCGATGAGCTCTTCCCTGCGGGCGCGGTCGAGCCCGCCGTGCAGGCCGCCGAGCAGGTCGATGCACTCCCCGCCGCTCAGCCCCGGCCACAGCGCGGTGTCGCCGGGCACGTAGGCGAGACGGGCGTGGATGTCGACGGCGTCGCGACGCGCGTCCAGTCCGAAGACCGTGATCCGTCCGGCGTCCAGACGCAGCTGACCGAGCAGGGCGCGGATGGTGGTCGACTTGCCGGCCCCGTTGGGGCCGAGGAACCCGTGGACCTCGCCGGGCCGGACGGCCAGGTCGAGGCCGGCGAGCGCACGGGTGCGGCCGAACGACTTGGACAGAGCCTCAGCGCTGACGACAAATTCTGACAGTGACTGTCTCATGACAGTCACTGTACTCGATAGGATCGGTGAGTCCGCAACCCCCTCCGACGGAACAGGACCACGCGTGACACGCCCCATGCAGCCCCGGCGCACGCCGCCCGCGGCCGCCCCGACCACGCCGCCGAAGCCGAGTCTGCGAGCCCGCAAGAAAGCGGCGACCATGCACCACGTCCAGCAGGTCGCCCTCGACCTGTTCGCGAGCCACGACTTCGAGACGGTGAGCATCGAGCAGGTGGCCCGGGCCGCCGACGTCTCCCCCTCCACGATCTACCGCTACTTCGGGACCAAAGAAGGACTCATCCTCCACGACGAGTACGACGACCGGCTCCTCGACGTCCTGCGCTACTGCCTCGACCAGGACGACGACGTCTGGTCGGCAGCGCGGACCTCCCTGGCGACGATCTGGGAGGACCACTTCGTGACCGACGAGGCCTCAACCCGGCTGCGCACGCGCCTGTGGTTCGAAATCCCCCGGGTGCAGGCCGCCGGGTACCTCGTCATCGCCGATCAGGTCGACCAGTTTGCCCGCATCATGGCGGACACCGGCAGATGGTCCTTCCCGCAGGCCCGGATCATCTCCTCCGGAATCGTATGGTCATTCGTGGCCGCGCTGCGCAACTGGTACGACTCCGGTCTCGATACCGACTGGCGCGACCACATCACGGATCTCATCACCTGGCTCGAACGGAGCTGCACCCCGCAGACGACCAGCGCCGACGCGTGAGGACGGGCCGGCTTCGAGCCTCGATCCGCGCCAGTCCGCCCCCTCGCCGAATCCGCTCCAGCCAGGCGACAGCGCGGAAGCGGATATCAGGGTCGGCCTTGAACAGCGGGGTCAGACCGGGGACGACCCTGGTGATGAAGAAGGTCACTGGTCGGGTAGACGTCAGCCCGCTCGGCGGCCTCGAAGCCGTGGAGGACCCGAACGTCCTCATCGCGGACGGGAAGCTCCTTGCTCCCCCATGATGCTCCTTCGATATCGGGCGGCGCCTCGATGCCCGCCTGGCCGGCGCACCACCGCCTGCACCGTAGGATCAGCGCACCCGCCCAGTCCTCGAGGACTCGATAGCCGGCGACCTCCCTCGAGTAGTCCCGAAGCGATAACCCGCGGCCGGTGAGCGGTCCGCGGGTGACGGTCGTCAACCCGCAGATGTCGGAAACGAGAAGAAGGGGGCGGTGCGCGACCTCGTCGACGTCGACAACATCAACGATGGGAGGGACGGGAGGATCGGGGACGCCCCCGGCGACCGCGGGGAGCGCCGACGACGCGTTTGGGTCCCCCGCGCCGCGACCGGGAGGGGAGACGACGCGGGCTCCGCGTGTCCTGCGCTCGAAGAGCCGGCGCCGAGAACCTCCTCCAGCCGACGAACGGCGTTGAACAACGCCAGCTGAGCGACGCCGTGCCCCCGGACGGCCGCGCTGAAGGAACCGGTCCGGGAAACCGCCCGAGCATAGCGCAGGCCCTCGGGACTGAGTCGATCATTCACGCAAGCAGCCTACGAACCCTCGCGAGCGGGCCCGCCCGCCAACCCGTCCCCGCCCACCGCGAACCGGGCCGACCTCGCACCGGGCAGCCGGGCATGGACCGCCCCGACGGACGAAAGAGCCGGCCGCCCCTGCGGGTGACCGGCCCCTCGCCCTACGAACAGGACGACAGATGCGGCGCCGAGCGCCGCCCAACACCCAACCCGACTCAGGCGTTGGGACGCTTGCCGTGGTTAGCGCCGGACTTGGCGCGTGCACGACGCTTACGACCGCGCTTGCCCATGAAAACAGCCTCCCCGTGTCTCGATTCGCCCCACGAGGGGGCACACAACACAGCAATACTCGCACACTCGTGCAATCCCGAGCCAGTCGCCCACCAGTTGCACCGATCACGCGCCGTGCCCGCCCCGCAGAACCACGCGCCGTGGATGGCAAGTCCCAGCCCGGCCGAACCTAACCGAGCCGGAAGTGCACGGTCTGACTGCGGTGCACCGTCGTCGTGCCATCCTGCGAACTCACGGAGGTCACGGTCACCGACGTCGTCGACGTCACCGATGTGGCCGACCGCATGACCGACAACCGGCCCAGCACCCGGGCGCGCAGATCGGGCGGCGCCTGCTCGGCGCAGCGCGACCGCAGGATCTCGCGCAGATGCCTCTCGGCGTCGGCGATGCGCGAGCAGTGCTCGCAGTTCGCCACATGCTCAGCCAGCCGAGTGGTCAAGTCGTCATCGCACTCGTGGTCGAGGAAACGCTCCAGGTGCGCGCGAGCCTCCGAGCACGAACAGCGCTCGCCCTTCTCCTGAGACCCGCTCATCAGGCGTCCTCCCGACTCGTGGTGTAGCCCAGCTGGCGGGCGTGATCGGCCAGGAGCTCGCGCAACTGACGGCGCCCGCGGTGCAGGCGCGACATGACAGTGCCGATGGGGGTGTCCATGATCTCGGCGATCTCCTTGTAGGAGAACCCTTCGACATCGGCGAGGTAGACGGCCAGACGCCGGTCCTCGCTCAGCTCGGAGAAGGCCTCCTTGATCTCCTCGTCGGGCAGCTCGTCCAGGGCAATGTTCTCGGCGCTGGGCAACCCGGTCGAATCGTGGGAGGCCGCGCGGTGGAGCTGCCAGTCCTCGACGGTGTCGGCATCGGACTGGAGCGGCTCGCGCTGCTTCTTGCGGTAGGAGTTGATGAACGTGTTGGTCAGAATCCGATACAGCCAGGCCTTGAGATTGGTGCCGGGGCGGTACTGGTGGAAGGAGGAGAAGGCCCTGGCGTAGGCGTCCTGGACAAGATCCTCGGCATCTGCCGGATTGCGCGTCATCCGCATGGCGGCGCCGTAGAGCTGGTCGAGATACGGCAGGGCGTCGGCCTCGAAGCGTGCGGCGCGCGCCTCCTCGGACTCGCCCTCCGGAGCCCGGTCGAGACCGCCGGAGCCGCCGGGGGCGGTATCGGCGAGGTCGGTGGAGGTCTCGGCGTCGGCGCGCGCGGCGCCGTCGGGATGCAGGTCGTTGGTATCCGTCATCGCCCACGAGCCTAGTCCGCGGGCGCGGACGGGTGCGGACGGGGCGCGGCTGTCGAGCATGGCACTGGAGGTCATCGCCGGATGCAACGACGGCGGGGGCCGACTCATTCCCGCCGGTCCCCGCGCCGCCGCATCCGCGCACGAAGACCGGGTACTAGCCCTGGGAGTACTGGCCCTGGGAGCCATGGAGGGCGAGGATGAAGGCATGGACCTGCTTCGCACCTTCGCCCGCCCGATGCTCGCCACCTCCTTCGTCCTGGACGGCATCGACGCCATGACCCGGCCCGCCCGTCACGCGGAGCGATTCGAAAGGGCCACGCCGCTGCTGGAAAGGGCCGGCCTGCCACCGATGCTCACCTCGGACGCTCGCATGCTCACCCGGGCCTGCGGGGCGGTGAGCGTCATGGCCGGCCTGGGGCTGGCGACGGGCACGGCCCCACGCATCTGCGCGGCAGTCCTGGCGGGACTCAACATTCCGCTGACCCTCGTCAACAACCCGGTATGGGCGGTCAAAGGCGGCCGGGCGCGCGACGAGGCCCTGTCGGGGCTGGCGCGCGGCGGCGCGGTCGGCGCCGGACTGCTGCTGGCCGCCGTCGACCGGGAGGGCCGCCCCTCCCTGACCTGGCGGATCGAGGACGGCAGACGGCGACGCGCGACGGTCCGGCCGGCCCTGCTCATGCATCGGCGCATGCGTCGTGCATGAGCGAGTGACCGCCTCCCGGCCCGGCGTGGCCAACGCCATCCTCGTACCGCCGTCCTCCTCAGCCGGCGCCGTCATCTTAGGACTGAGGTCACGCTAGGGTGAGACCATCACGACGCCAAGCGAAGGACATGCGCATGAGCGACCAGCCCGATGTCATCTACACCTGGACCGACGAGGCGCCCATGCTGGCGACCCGCTCCCTCCTGCCGATCGTCGAGGGGTTCACGCGCGCAGCGGGCGTGAGCATCGGCACCGCCGACATCTCACTGGCGGGCCGCATCCTGGCCGCCTTCGAACTGGCCGACGACGACCTGGCCGCTCTCGGCGCGCTGACCCGATCCCCAAGCGCGACAATCATCAAACTCCCTAACATCTCCGCCTCCCTGCCCCAGCTCAAAGCCGCGATCCGCGAGCTGCGCGACCAGGGCGTGAGCCTGCCCGACTACCCCGACTCGGTGACCACCGATCTCCAGCGCCGGGTGCGCGCCCGCTACGACGCCGTCAAGGGCAGCGCCGTCAACCCGGTCCTGCGCGAGGGCAACTCCGACCGGCGCGCCCCCGCAGCGGTCAAGGCCTACGCCCGCACCCACCCGCACTCCATGGGCGAGTGGAGCCCGGACTCCCGCACCCGGGTGATGACCATGGACAGCGGCGATTTCCGGCGCAACGAACGCTCCGTCATCGTCCCCGAGGCGGGGACGCTGCGGATCCAGCTCGTGCCCTCCGACGGCTCCGGCGTCCAGGTGCTGCGCGAATCGCTGCCGGTGACAGCCGGTGAGGTCGTCGACGCGACCTTCATGTCCGCCACCGCGCTGGACGCCTTCCTGGCCGAGGCGGTCGCCGCCGCCAAGGACGACGACGTGCTGCTGTCAGTGCATCTGAAGGCCACCATGATGAAGGTCTCCGACCCGCTCATCTTCGGTCACGCCGTGCGCGCGGCCCTGCCGCGCACCTTCGCCGCCTACGGCGAGGCCATGTCCGCCGCGGGGCTGCGCGCCGAGGACGGACTGGCCTCGATCCTGGCCGGGCTGGACACCCTGGCGCAGGGAGAGGAGATCCGCGCCTCCATCGAGGCCGAGCTGGCAGCCGGCCCGCGCCTGAGCATGGTCGACTCCGACCGCGGCGTCACCAACCTGCACGTGCCCAGCGACGTCATCATCGACGCCTCCATGCCCGCCATGATCAGGAACGGCGGCAAGCTATGGGACGCCGACGGGAAGAAGGCCGACACCCTCGCCGTCATCCCCGACTCCTCCTACGCCGGCGTGTACGAGGCCGTCATCGAGGACTGCAAGACCCACGGCGCCCTGGACCCGCGCACCATGGGCACCGTCCCCAACGTCGGCCTCATGGCGCGCAGAGCCGAGGAATATGGCAGCCACGACAAAACCTTCCTCGTGCCCGTGGCCGGGCGCGTGGAGGTGGTCGTCGTCGACGGCGCCGGCACGGCGCCGGGCACGGTCCTGCTGTCCGACGACGTCGAGGCGGGTGACATCTGGCGGGCCTGCCAGACCCAGGACGCGCCGGTGCGCGACTGGGTGCACCTGGCGGTCACGCGAGCCCGGGCCACCGGGGCCCCGGCGATCTTCTGGCTCGACCCCGAACGCGGCCACGACCGCGTCATCGCGGAGCTCGTCGAACGCTACCTGGCCGAGGAGGATGTTCGCGGGCTCGACATCCGCATCCTCGACCCGGTGGCGGCCACGCGGCTGTCCCTGGAGCGGGCACGGCGCGGGGAGGACACGATCTCGGTGACCGGCAACGTGCTGCGCGACTACAACACCGACCTGTTCCCGATCCTGGAGGTCGGCACGAGCGCGAAGATGCTGTCGGTGGTGCCGCTGATGAACGGCGGCGGCCTGTACGAGACGGGCGCCGGCGGCTCCGCCCCCAGGCACATGCGCCAGCTGCTGACCGAGGACTACCTGCGCTGGGACTCCCTCGGCGAATTCCTGGCCCTGGCCGAGGCCCTGCGGCACGTGACGGAGGTCAGTGGGAACGGGCGGGCCGCAGTGCTCGCCGACGCCCTGGACGCCGCGACGACGAGACTGCTGGAGGACAATCGCTCCCCCGCCCGTCGCCTGGGCGGGATCGACAACCGCGGCTCGCACGCCTGGCTGGCGCTGTACTGGGCCCACGACCTCGCGGCGCAGGACACCGACGCCGAGCTCGCGACCCGCTTCGCCCCGGTGGCCCAATCCCTGGAGGAGGCCAACGAGACGGTGCAGGCCGAGCTCGTCGCCGTGCAGGGCCACCCGGTCGAACTCGGCGGCTACTACCGGCCCGAGGACGCCAAGGCGGACGCCGTCATGAGGCCGAGCCCGACCCTCAACGCCATTATCGACGCGCTGTAGGCCTCGGACGGCCAACGGCCGCGCACCTGAGAGAATGCGGCTGTGAGTGACACCCCTGCAGACGGCCCGCCGAGGCCCTGGACCGCGCCGACGCCCCTCGGCCCCCTCGACGCCACTGTCGCCCTGCCCGGATCGAAGTCCCTGACCTCCCGCGCCCTCCTGCTCGCGGCGGTCGCGGACGGCCCGACCACGATCACCGGCGTCCCGCCCTCGCGCGACACCGGCCTCATGCTCGCAGCCCTTGAGACGCTGGGCGCCCGCTTCAACGAGGCCGGCGGGCGGTCGCGTCTGCGCGCGTTCCCCGCCCCACTCCCCCTGCACGTGGCCACCGGCCCCGACGGCACCGGGCATGTCGACTGCGGCCTGGCGGGCACCGTCATGCGCTTCGTGCCGCCGCTGGCGGCACTGGCGGACGCCCCCGTCGTCTTCGACGGCGATGAGGCGGCCCGACGCCGGCCGCTGGGCCCCCTGCTCGACGCCCTCGCGGCGCTGGGCGCCCGGACGCTCTGCCTGGCCGAGCCCGGCCACCTGCCCGTGCGCGTGGAACCGGGCGGCGGTGCCCTCCTGCGACCCGACCCGGCCCGCCCGGGGACGCCGCACCGGGTGAGCGTGGACGCCTCCGAGTCCTCCCAACTCCTGTCCGCACTGCTGCTCGTCGGCGCCCTGCTGCCCGGCGGGCTCGCCGTCACCCCCACCGGGCGCGTCCCCTCCCTGCCGCACGTCGCCATGACGGCCGCCTGCCTGCGCGAACGCGGCGTCCCGGTCGAGGAGCCCGGGGACGGCGCGCTCGAGGACGCGCGCACATGGATCGTCCACCCGGCCCGCCCCGCCGGCGGCGAGGTGACGATCGAGCCGGACCTGTCCAACGCCGGCCCGTTCCTGGCGGCGGCACTGATCGCCGGAGGCGAGGTGCGGGTGCCGCACTGGCCGATGTCCACGACCCAGGGCGGTGACGCCTGGCGCGAGCTCCTACCCCGGCTGGGCGGGAGCGTCGAGCTGCGCGCCGAGGCCGACGGCTCGGGCACGCTCGTCGCCCGCGGCACCGGGGCGGCCGACCTGCGCGGCATCGACGCGGACCTGTCCGCTGTCGGGGAGCTCGCACCGGGCGTAGCCGCCCTGGCGGCCCTGGCCTCGGCGCACGGCCGTCCCAGCCGCCTGCGCGGCATCGCCCACCTGCGCGGGCACGAAACGAACCGGCTGACCGCTCTCGTCGCCGAGATCGCCCGGATCGGCGGGCGCGCCCGCGAGAGCGAGGACGGGATCGTCATCGACGCCCTGCCCGCGGGCGCCCGCCTGCACCCGGCGCTCCTGCACTCCCACGCCGATCACCGCATGGCAACCTTCGCCGCCCTCATCGGCCTGGGTGTCAAAGGCACCGAACTCGACGACATCGAGTGCACGTCCAAGACCCTCCCCGACTTCCCGGCTCTGTGGACGGCCATGCTCAGTCACGTGTCCGAGCACGTGCCCGGTCAGGGCGGGCGGTAGCGGTGACACCCCGGCGCGACACCGGCACCGACGACCCGCGCGTGCGGGTGCGGCCCGGCCGCGGCTCGCGTCCGCGCACCAAACGGCGCCCGGCGCACGAGGACGCCGTCACGGGCACGGTCACGCGCGTCGACCGGGGCCATTACCGCATCCGTCTGGTCGACCCCGCCCTCACGCAGGACGGCAGCGGCGACATCACAGCCATCAAGGCGCGCGAACTCGGACGCGACAAGGTCGTCGTCGGGGACCGGGTGGCCGTCGTCGGGGACACGAGCGGACGCGAGGGCGCCCTGGCCCGACTGGTGCGCATCGGGCAACGGCGTACGCTGCTGCGCCGCACCGCCGAGGACGGTGAGGCCGCGGGCGCGCAACGACCGATCGTGGCCAACGCCGACCTGCTCGTCGTCGTCACCGCGACCGCCCGCCCGGCCCCTCGCCCGCGCATGATCGACCGCTGCCTTGTGGCCGCCTACGACGCCGGCATGGAGCCGCTGCTGGTGCTGACTAAGTCGGATCTGGCCGACGCCGGCCCCCTCCTGGCCCTCTACGAACCGCTCGGAGTGCGCTCGCTGGCAACCCGGCTGGGTCCCCCGGACCGCGCAGGCGCCCGGTGGACGGCGGGCGCGCGCACCGGCGGCGTCGGCGCCGTGCGCGAGGTGATCGGCGGACGCACGAGCGTGTTCGTGGGACACTCGGGGGTCGGCAAGTCCACGCTCATCAACGCGCTCGTGCCCGGCGCGCACCGGCGGACCGGCCGCGTCAACGACGTCACCGGTCGTGGACGCCATACCTCCGCCAGTCTCCAGGCCCTGGAGCTTCCGGGCGGCGGCTGGGTCATCGACACGCCCGGAGTACGATCCTTCGGGGTCGCCCACGTGAGCCCGGCGAACATCCTGCGCGGCTTCCCGGACCTGGCCGACGTCGCCGAAGCCTGCCCGCGCGGCTGCACCCACGAGGCCGGGGCCCCCGAGTGCGCCCTCGACGAGTGGGCGACCGGCCGCTCCGACGTCGGGGCGGGCGACGTCGACGGGGCCGGCAGGACCGGCGACCAGCCCCCTGCCGCGGCGCCGGACACCGCCGAGAACGTCCGGCGCCGGGCGCGCGTGGGCTCATTCCGCCGGCTGCTCGTCCCCTCCCTGGAGGCGGAGGACCCCGCACTCCGGCTCGACGGGCGCCACCACTGACACCGACGGGCGGCGCAGAACCGACCGGCGCACCGGAGCCGAACGCGCTCGAAGACGGGACCGCGGCGGGCGCAGGTCCACCGCGGGACCCGCGCCCGGGACGATTCGCCCCCCACGAGCGATCCGTGGAACAGTATCCACAGCTCAGCCGGGCCGCCCCGTCCGGTCGCGAAAGGGAGACACCACCATGACCAGCGCCATCCCGATGATCCGCGTCGCCGGTCCCGACGATCTGGATGCCGTCGCCGCCCTGCTCACCGAGGCCTTCCTGCCCGATCCGATCATGAGCGCCATCACCGCCGCGGCCCCCGACCCGCAGAGGGCTCTCACTCACCTTCATCACGTCAAACTGGCCTCCCACTACTTGAGCACGGATGAAACCGCGCGTGCGGGCGCACGGGTTGATCTGGCCGTTGACGCCTCGGACCGCCTGCTCGGCGCCGCCCTGTGGGACGCCCCGGTCACCGGGAGCGGTCCGAGCGGCGTCGCCGGACCGCTCAAACCGGACCGGGCGGCTCCGCCGGGACTGGACCCGGACATTCTGGGTCGCGCCCGGGACCTGTGCCTGCTCGACGACGCCCTGTGCAAAGCCCACAGGCCGGCGTCCGCGCACTGGTACCTGTCCATGATCGCCGTCGTCCCGCTCGCCAGAGGAACAGGGACCGGCAGCACTCTGCTGCGCCGCGGCCTGGACCGGGTCGACGCCGACGGCGTGGCGGCCTACCTGGAATCCACGACTCCCGGCTCTCGGCGCCTGTACGAGCGGCTCGGCTTCAAGCGGGTCGCCGTGCTCGACGCGCCGCCGCTGCCGGCGTACTGGGCCATGACGCGCCCGGCGCCCGGCAGCCGCTGACCCCTCCCCCGCCCCGGGATGGCGATCGGGACGACGGGTCCAGCCCGTACTGGAGACGCTTTGAGGGAGTCTCACCGCTCCCGTTAGGCTCGTCGTATGTCAGCAGCAGCCTCCGCACGCCTGCCGCGTCCCTCATGGGTGGGCCTGTCAGCGCGTGCCGAGCTGACGGTCGCCCAACGCCGCGTCCTCGAACTGATCGAGTCGGCGCACCACCCGATGACCGCCGCCGAAGTCGCCTCAGCGCTCGGCCTCCATCACAACACCGTGCGCGAGCACCTCGACGCCCTCATCGAGGCCGGCTTCGTCGAGGTCTCGACCAATCCGACGGGTCGACGCGGCCGCCCAGCCCTGCACTACGCCTCCACCGCCCCGGACCCGGCCGAGGTTCTGGACTCCTACCTCACTTTGCTCGACGCGATATCGGAGACGCTGGGCACCAGCCCGCAGGCGCAGAAGCTGGCGCTGGACATCGGCCGGCGCTGGGCGCAGCTGATGTCGTCGGCGCAGCGGATCGAGGAACCCGCGGAGGGGGCGAGCCCCGCCGAGCGTGCGACGAGCCTCCTGCCGGGCCTGTCCCTCATGGGCTTCGCACCCGTCGCCCAGGGCGAGACCCTCGTCCTCAAATCCTGCCCCCTGATCACCGGCAGCAGAGTTCCTCGGCCGCTGGTGTGCCTCATGCACGAGGGCTACCTCAACGAGGTCTACGAGCGTGCGGGGCTGCACCGCTCCCCCGCCAACGACGTCGGCGCGCGCACGCGTCTGAGGCTGACGCCACTGCTCGGGGACGGCTGCCACATCACCGTCGAGAGCTAGCCGCGCATCGCTCGGGCCCACCGCTCCGCTCGTCCGCCCGTTCGCCTCTACGCGACGACCAGACGCCCCATGGCCCCCTTCTCCATGTCGGCGAAGGCGTGGGTGACGAACGTGTAGGTGCCGGCGCCGGGAGGCACGGCCTCGACGAAGCCGCCCTGGGCGGGCTCGAGCCCCAGAGCCTGCGACCCGCCCGACCAGGCGGCCCCGATCCTGTCGGGGCCGCCGAGGGTCCAAGCGCCCTCGAAGAACACCTGGTCGAACTGGAGCCCCACGCAGTGGAAGCTCATGGGCTCCGACGGCCCGGCATTGAGCACCCAGAAGCGGACGCGCTCGCCGGGTCCGGCGGGCAGCGGCCGGTCGCGGTACTGGAAGGCGGTGCCGTTGAAGGCGAACAGGTCGGGCGTCTTGGCGGCGACCTTGGCCGCATCGGTCTCCCCGCCCTCGGGACCGAGATAGATCTCGGACTGGACGACGAGGTACTCGCGGTCGACCCCCTCCAACCCGGGCGGGTCGATGACGACGGCTCCATGCATGCCGCCGGCCAGGTGGACGCTCATGGGCGCCGTCGAGCAGTGGTAGAGCCAGATGCCGGCACGCTGGGCGACGAACTCGTAGACGAGATTCTCGCCCGGGTTGATCGAACGCATGACGTCATCAGGGGGGACGACGCCGGCGTGGAAGTCGATGGAGTGGCTCATCGACCCCTCATTGACCAGGGTGATCCGGAAGGTGTCGCCCACCCTGCCCCGCAGCACCGGCCCGGGGACCTGCCCGTTGAAGGTCATGCGCGTCTGGGTGACTCCGCCTCCGACGTGCATGACCTGCTCCATGACGGTGAAGGTGTGCTCGTGGAGCGCGCCGGGCCCGGCCGGGGCGAGGACGGCGTCGAAGGCGGCGACGTCCTCGGGGAGGACCGCCGAGTAGTCCGGCACCGCGTCATCGGAGGAGGCCGCGCCCCGGCCGGCCGGGGACGCGTCCTGGCCGCCCGAGGCCGCACTCCGGCCGCCGGCGGTGACGTGGAAGACCATGCCCTGCGCGCGGTGTCCGGCGATCGAGCACCAGCCCTCCAGCGGTCCGCTCACGACGCCCGCGTCGAGAGTGCCGACGGCGCCCGCGGCGACGCGTCCGGTAGTGGCGGTAGCGCCGGAGGAGAGCTCGAGGACCAGGTCGTGGACCTGGTCGGAGGTGTTGTCCAGGCTCACCACGAGCCGGTCGCCGGGGGCGACGTCGACGGTGTCGGGCACGAAGCGCATGCCCTCGACACCGACGGAGGCCTCGACCGTGCGACCCGTGGCGGGCACGGGTTCCGTCCCCGCGTCCCTCTCCCCGCCTCCGCCGACGGCAGTGCCCGCCACGACGGCCGCCCCGGCGGTCAGCAGCCCGAAGAGCGCCCCGCGGCGGTCGGTGGCGCGTGCGGCCCGGCGCGCCGCCTCGGTGTCCTGCGCTGAGGTGGCGGCGCGGCCGCGTCCGACAGCGGGAGCCGTACCCGAGGTCACCGCCCCGCGGTGGGCGGCGCCGACGTCCCGATCGCCATCGGCACCATCGTCGCCGTCGGACGTGGCGGGGGTGTTCTCACTCATCGGTCTCTCCTGAGTCTGAAGGGGGTCGGTGGAGCACGGGGTCCCGGCGGGCCGGCGTCGACGCGCCGGAGTCCGCGGCCGCCCCGGCCCGGTCGGCGCCGGAGGTCGCCGCGGGGCGCGGCGACCTCCCGCCGACGGGCAGCATGGCGCCGCCGGTGGCGCCACCGGGCGGGCCGACGGGGACGCTCACCGCGACGACGTCGTCATTGCCCCCGCGGGCGCGGCGCACGAGCTCACGGCCGGACAGTCCCATGCCGACCAGGACGTAGGCGGCGACGGCGCCGGAGGTGACGGCACCGCTCAACCGCACCTGCCAGGGCAGGACGGCCAGCACCGCCAGAAGGAGGCAGGCGTTGACGGTCACGACGCGGTAGGCGGCGGCCCGATCCATGATGGCGTTAGTGGTGCGCGTGGTCGCCGGCCCTCCGCCGAGCATGACGGGAGTCAAGTAGCTCAGGGCCGCGGCGAGGATCTGGAGGGCGAATCCGGCCGCCAGAGGCACGCGCACCGCATGAATGACGTCGCGGGCCGCCGATGCGTCGCCGGCGATCCCCCCGCCGTCCAGCGCCGAGGTGCTGATACCGGCGCCCATCCACACCACGCAGGCGAGGAACCAGATGACGGCGGCGGCCGCCGATGCGGTGGCGAAGGACGTGGGCGGCACACGCCGAGCGGTGCGGAAGGCGGGGACGAGGACCCCGCAGGCCCCAATCAGGTAGACCACCGCGCCCGCCCCCGCCAACGGCGCCCCCAGCCCGGACAATGCCATGAGGGCGGCGCCGAGAACGATCAGCGGCAGACCGCGGGAGGTCCACCGCGGCGCCTCCGGCTCCATCTTGGTGCGCAGCATGGTGGGCCACAGCACGGTGAGAGTGCCGAGCACGGTGGTGCCGACGAAGCCGAGGACCATGGTGGTCGTGTGGGCCACGTAGAAGACGTCGGAGGCGTGCGCCGAGCCCCGCGCCTGAGCCCAGCTGGTGAGATAGCCCAGAGCGGCACCGGTTGCGAGAAGCACGAGAGCGACGGCGTAATGGACGGCCAGGGCCGCCAGGCGCGGAGCGACGGCGCGCCGGTACTGCACGGCGATGGCCAGCACGCCCGTCAAGGCGGTGCCCACGACGACCGCCACCCCGGCCAGGGCGAGCGCCTGCGCACTCGCCGTGATCCCAGTCAGGACGAGGAGCGTGCCCGCTCCATGGGTGTACAGGCGGATGTCGAGCAGAACGGCCCCGCCGAGCGCGGGGCGGTGCAGCAGGGTGTCGGCGAAGTGCGCCGACCACACGGTGATGGCCGAACCGATGCCGCCGAGCAGGAGGGCGTGCAGCGGCAGCCAGGTTCCCCAGGAGGCGAGCGGGCCGCCGATCACGAGGACGGCGAGCACGGCGGCGAGCACGATCCATCCCAGGACGACGGCGTTGCGCCGCACCTGGGTGGTGCGCCGGGCGTGACGCCGGGCCGGGGGTCTGCGCGCGCCGGGCGCGGCGGTGGACGCGCGGTTCCCGCCCTGCCGGTCGCCCGAACGACCGGATCCGCCGGGGACTCCCATCGGGACGGGCATCTCTCACGCCTCCCGCGAGGGACCGGCGGGGCGGGCGGCCCGACCGGATCCGGTCGACGTGGGCCGGGGCGGGGGCGCGTCGATCCGCCCCGAGGCGACGACACGGGAGACGGTCAGCAGAAGGAAGGCGAGCACGGCGACGACGCCGATGACGCCGCCCGCTCGCCACCCCGCGTCCGCGCCGCGGGCCAGGCAGACCACCCGCACCGCCAACCCGGCATGCAGCAGGGCGTAAGGCAGCCACATGAGACGGTGGTAGGGCAGGCGACGGTGGATGACGGCTGGGACGATCGTGGGAGCGTGGGCCAGAATCATGGAGAAGGCGTAACCGAGGGTGATCGAGTGGATGATAATGTCGTACTCGGTCCCCGACCCCGCGCTCAAAGGGCTCAGACTCCAGACCAGTCCGGCCACGGCCAGCCAGAGGTAGCCGGCGAGCATGGACGCGGCGGCGAAGCGCACGGCCCCGGCGGCGCGGATCGTGCGGCGGGCGACGTCGTACCAGGTCATGACGACGGCCAGGGCGAGCAGGGCCGGGCCGCTGAGGAGGCGGGCCGCTCCGGTCACGCTCAGCAGGGCGGCCCCCAGGAGAGCTGCGGCGGACAGGGCGCGCACGGTCTCCTCGACCACCTCGTCGAGGAAGGCGACGCGGGCCAGCTCGAGCCGTTCGCCGACGATGGTCAGGACGGGCAGGAGGAGCCACAGGGGGACGCACGCTTCAACCGCCGAGCCGCGCAGCCACAGCAGGTCCCCCAGCGCCAAGGCGATGGCTCCCATGGCCTCGATGTCGACGGCGACGGACGCGGCCCGCCGATGGACGCGCACGTAGACCGCACACAGCGCCAGCCCTCCGACCAGCACGAGAGCCCGGCCGAGAGGGCCGGGCCCCCCGGCGAGCAGCGTCAGGCAACCCAGGGCACTGCCGGCCGGAGCGAGGAACGCCCACGCGGTGCGCGCGGCCACGGCCCGCTCCAGCGCGATAACAGTGCCCAGGAAGCCGACGAGCATGAGCGGTCCATGGAGGGCCGCGAGCGCGGTCCCCTTCACCGGCGCACTCACGCCCAATCGCAGCAGCGCGGCGTCCAGACCCGCCAGGACGCACGCCCCGCCCAGGGCGAGAGCCACGAGCCTGGGAGCCAGGCGCGCGTCCGCGGGACGGGACGGCGCGGACGACGCCGAGGACGCGCGCGGAGCCCCGACGACGGCAGTCGAACGTGGGTCCTTCGACACACTCGCCTCACTTTTTTCCACATCACTCACCGTAATAAAGTGGTGGCAGACCGGGCAATGGTCTCACGGCGCGCTCCGGCTCACGTCGCCGGACAGTCGTAGGACGCAGGACCCTCACGCTCGGCGCGCCGGCAACGGCGACCACCCACTGATACCAACGGCAACGACACCAAGGAGAGTGCCATGAGCGAGAGCCCCAACCTCATTCCGATCCAGGAGAAGCACGCCGGAGGGGGCTGCGGCTGCGGAGAGCACGACTCCGACCGCCTGACCCTCGACGCCCGCCCGATCCCCCACCGCCTGCGCCATGCGGCCGTGATCGGCGCCGCCTCCTCGCTGAACGTGGGCGAGGGCTTCGACCTACTCGCCCCGCACGTGCCCACGCCGCTGCTCACTCAGATCGACCAGCTGCCCTTCACCTTCAAGCACACGCTTCTGGAGGCCGAGGACGGCTTCGCCCGCGTCGAGATCCTGCGCGTCGCCTGAGGACCCGCCCCGCGGTCGGCCGAGCGAACAGGAGTCCGGCCGCAGGCGCACCCGTCCGACCCGACCCGTATCCTCGGTTCATGACCCCCTCTCCTGACGACGGTCGCGCCGCCGCATCGGCGGAGCGCACCCGAACCCGAGCGGCGCTGCCCGCGCCGTCGGTGCGCATTGCGTCGGAGAAGGCGATGAGCTGCGGGCGGGTCCGAAAGCCATCCGCGCCCGCCCAGGCGCCGCTGACGGCGGACGGGGCGGTCCCCGACCGCCTGATCGACCGCTACGGGCGCACCGTGCGGGACCTGCGCCTGTCGATCACGGACCGCTGCAACCTACGATGCACCTACTGCATGCCCGCCGCCGGCCTCGCATGGCTGCCCGGCCCCAGCCTGCTCGAAGCCGCCGAGATCGCACGGCTGGCTCGACTGGCCGTCGAGCGCCTCGGGATCGAACGCATCCGCCTGACCGGCGGGGAGCCGCTCATGCGCAAGGATCTGGAGGAAATCGTCGCCGCGCTGGCGGAACTGCGCACGCGACGCGACGGGAACAAACCCGACATCGGTCTGACGACCAACGGACTGGGGCTGGACAGGCGCGCCACCGGCCTGCGAAAAGCGGGGCTGGACCGGGTCAACGTCTCAATCGACTCCCTGGACCCGGCCGAATACGCCCGCGTGACACGCCGCGACCGCCTCGCCGACGTCCTGCGCGGGTTGGCCGGAGCCCGAGCGGCGGGCCTGTCGCCGATCAAGATCAACGCCGTAGCCCTGCCCGACGCACTCGCGGAGCGCGCCCCCCGGCTGCTGGGCGAGTGCCTGCGTCGCGGGTGGAGCCTGCGCTTCATCGAGCACATGCCGCTGGGGCCCCGCGAATCCTGGCGGGCCGAGGACGTGGTCGGAGCCGACCACGTGCTGGAGACCCTGAGAGCCGCGGGCTTCACACTGCGCGCCCGGGGACGCCCCGACCGCCGCCCGGCGGCCGTGTGGGACGTCGCCGCAGGCACGGACCGCGACGGGCGAGCCCACCCGGCCGGGACGGTGGGAATCATCGCCTCGGTCACCGCGCCCTTCTGCGCCGACTGCGACCGCACCCGCATCACCGCCGACGGGAGACTCATGACCTGCCTGTTCTCCGCCCGGGAAACGGACCTGCGCGGCCCCATGCGCGCCGGCGCGAGCGACGACGACCTCATCCGCCTGTGGGCGGAGGCGACCTGGCGCAAGCCACTGGCCCACGGCATCGACGCCCCCGAGCAGACGGCCGGCGACTTCGTACGGCCCGCCCGAACCATGTCGGCCATCGGCGGCTGACCGCCCCCGGCCGTATCGTGCGCCGTGCCCGCCCCGGCCGTATCGTGCGCCGTGCCCGCCCCGGCCGTACCCTGCGCCGTGCCCGCCCCGGCCGTACCATCCCGCCAGTTCCGATACGCCAAGGACTCAATGAAAAGGAGCGCCATGCCCGCCCCGCACCACGAGACCGTCGCCGTCGAGGTGCACTACTTCGCCGCGGCCGCCGAAGCCGCCACCCGCACCGAGGAGCGTCTCGAGGTGCCCGACGGCACCACCCTGGCGGGGCTGCGCGAGCAGCTGGCCGGCCGCGGACTGGCGATGGCCCGGATCATCAGCGTCTCCAGCTACCTCGTCAACGCCCTGTCGACGCCGGCGGACTCGCTGACGCCCCTGGCCGACGGCGACCGAATCGACGTCCTGCCGCCCTTCGCGGGGGGCTGAGCGCGCAGCGCCGTCGCACACGGACGGGCGGACCCGCGCCGACCGGCCCCGCCCACCGGGAGATCACGCGATATTGGACCACTCGCGCGCGCCGTCGGCGAAGAGCTGACGCTTCCACACCGGCAGAAGCCTCTTGACCTCCTCGACGACCTCACGGACGGCCTCGAAGGCGGGAGCGCGGTGATCGGCGCTGACGGCGACGCCCAGCGCGGTGTCCCCGACCCGCAGGTCGCCGACCCGGTGAACAACGGCGAGCGCCCGCAGCCCGGGCCGGCCGGCGACCTCGTCGGCGATCCGGGCGACGATCCCCCCGGCGCTCGGATGCGCGCAGTAGGCCACGCCGCTCACGCTCCGGCCGCCGTCGTGATCACGCACCATCCCGTCGAAGGTGACGACGGCACCGGCCGCCCGATCCTCAACGGCGGCTGCGAGCCCGGCCACCGACACCGGCGCACAGGTGATCTCGGCCCGCACGACACGTGCGCTCGTCCGAGTGCTCGGCTCAACCATGGGCGCTCCTCTCGCCCGCGCACGGCGCACGGGCCCCGCGCCGGACGCTACACGACCGCGCACCGGAGACGAACAGCGCCCGGCCGCCCCCGCTCACCCGCCCGCACCGTGCACCGCCGGCCCGGCGAACGGGCATGATGAGCACCGGCCCCGGGCGACCCGCCGCGCCGCCGCCCACCCGCCCGAAAGGAGAATCATGTCCGAGCTGCTCAGCCCGGAGGACTACCTCGCCGAGGTCCTCGCCACGCTGACGCCCCTGGCCGCAACCAACACCCCCCTGACGCAGGCGCACGGCCTGATCCTGGCCCAGGACGTCGTGGCGGCGCTGAGCGTGCCGCCGTGGACGAACTCGGGGATGGACGGCTACGCGGTGCGGGCCCGGGACACCGACTCCGCCGCGCCGCACGCACCCGTCGTCCTGCCCGTGGCCGCGGACGTCCCGGCCGGAGCCGCCCCCGCCCCCCTGGCCCCGGGAACCGCCCAGAGAATCATGACCGGCGCCATGCTCCCCGAAGGCGCGGACGCCGTCGTCAAGGTCGAGGACACCGACCAGGCCCCCGGGCCCCGCCCCCTGCCGGCCGAGGTCGAGATCCGCACTGCCGTCGCCCCGGGCGCCCACGTGCGGTACGCGGGCGAGGACCTCGGCGCCGGCGACCCGGTCCTGGCGTCCGGCACGCTCCTGTCGGCGGCGGCGATCTCCTCCCTCGCCTCGGTCGGCCTGGGAACGGTGCGCGCCGTACCGCGCCCTCGAGTCGCCGTCGTGTCCACCGGCGCCGAGCTCGTCGACCCCGGCCGGGCGCTGCCCGCCGGAGCCATCCCCGACTCCAACTCGCTGCTGCTGGCCGGACTGGTCGCTGAGCACGGTGCCAGTCTCGCCTCGGTCTCCCGCAGCGGTGACACCGCCGCCTCACTGGCCGCCGCTCTCATCGGGGCGGCGCGGGACGCCGATCTCATCGTCACCTCCGGCGGCGTGTCCGCCGGCGCCTTCGACCCGTTGACCATGCTGGCGAGCGAGGGCGGCGGAGGCGACGCCGGCGCAGTGCGGCTGCACGTCGCCAAGGTCGCCATGCAGCCGGGCAAACCGCAGGGATACGGCACGGTACGTATCGAAGACGGCGGGGCGAGCGACCGTCGGGTGCCCGTCATCACCCTGCCGGGGAACCCGGTGAGCGTGCTCGTCTCCTTCACGACGATCGTCGCCCCGGCCCTGGCGCTCCTGGCGGGACACAGCACCGGACCCGGCACCGGCCATGACGGCGTCGGGCGCCCCGGGACGGGCCCGACCGACAGGAACGTCACGACCGGCACAGCCGCCGCGGCCGGAGGGCGTGGGGACGGACAACCGGGACGGGCGCGCGCCGCCGTGTCCTGGCGCACGCCCGCCGGCAGACGCCAGCACGTCCCCGTGCGCTTCGTCGACGCCCCGGCCGGAGCCGACGAACGCGCCGGGGCGCGGACGGCGCCGTGGGTGGAACCGACCCACCGCCTGGGCTCGGGCTCGCATCTGGTGGCCTCTCTGCCGACGGCCGAGGCGCTCGCCGTCGTCGACGCCGACGCACCGGCCGTCGACGTGGGGGACGAGGTCGGCCTCATCGCCCTGACCGCCCCGACGATGCCGGGCGGCGGCCGCCCGTCGCTCGGCCCGCCGGCCTCGCCCGCGCGCATCGCCGCCCCCGCCCCCGCCGATCCGCCGACCGACCCTCCCCGGATCCGCCTGCCCCATGTGGACGATACCGGCGCCGCCCTCATGGTGGACGTGACCGCCAAGACCCCGACGGTGCGCACCGCGAGCGCGACCGCCTTCGTCTCCTGCTCGTCGGACATCGTCGCCGCGCTGCGCGAGGGCACGATCCCCAAGGGGGATGTGCTGGCCGTGGCACGGGTGGCGGGTATCGCCGCCGCCAAGAGGGTCCCCGAGCTGCTGCCGCTGGCGCACGTCATCGGCGTGCACGGCTGCCGGGTGGACCTGACAGTCGAGGAGGCGGGCGTGCGCATCTCCACGAACGTGCGCTCGGCCGACCGCACGGGCGTGGAGATGGAGGCCCTGACCGCGGCGACGGTCGCCGCCCTGACAGTCATCGACATGGTCAAGGGGGTGGATCGCGCCGTAGCGCTGCGCGAAGCCAAGGTGACAGAGAAGTCGGGGGGCCGCTCGGGCACCTGGACGCGTCCCGCGGACGCGGACGGCGACGGGGCGCCCGCATGAGCGAGAGGCCCGCCGGCCCGGCGGCAGTGGACGTCGTCGTGCTCGCCGGCGGGACCGGACGGCGCCTCGGCGGCGCCCGCAAGCCCGACGTCGTCGCGCGCGGCGCCCGGCTGCTCGACCACGTGCTGGCGGGGCTGGCGGGACTGGCCCCCTCGGCCTCGACAACGGGCGGCGCCGAGGGGCCGCCGGGTCTCGCCGGGCTGTCGCGGGCTTGCGCGCCGAGGGGCCGCCGGGCCGTGTCGTCGTCGTGGCGCCCGAGGAGGTCGCTCTGCCCCCCGGCGTGCTGCGGGCGCTGGAGGACCCTCCGCTCGGAGGCCCGGTCGCCGGCCTCGCCGCCGGCCTCGCCCGCCTCGCGCGAGCGCCCGGGCCCTCGGCGCTGACCGGAGTCGTCACCTGCGACGCCCCCGAATCCTGGCGCGCCCTGCCGGCCCTGATCGCCGAGGTCCGACAGGGCGGGGACGCCCGCGACGGGGCCTGCGTCCGGGAAGCGGACCGCGTCCAGTACCTGCTCGGCGTCTACCGCACCGTGGCGCTGTCGGAGTGCGTCGCCCCGGGGGGCGCGGGGCTGCGGAATGCGCCGGTGCGCCGAGTCCTCGGCCGGCTGGCGGTCGCGCACGTCGACCTAGGCGCCCTGGGCCGCGCGGCCCACGACCTCGACACCTGGGAGGAGGTGCGCGCCTGGGACGCGGACGGTTGACGCCGGTCCGGGCGGGCCGGGGTCAGTGGTCGCCGCCTCCGAGCTGCTCCAGGACGTGGGGCACAAGCGGGCCGACGACGGCCACGGTGTCCGCGACCCCGCCTCGCGACCCGGGGGCGTTGACCACCAGTGCGCTTCCGGCCCCGCGCCCCGTGACTCCCACGAGCCCCCGGGACAGGCCGGCCAACGGCGTCTTGCTCAGACCGTGGGAGCGGATCTGCGCCTCGATGCCCTCCAGGCGCGCCTGGAGAAGGGGGGCGGTGCCCTCGGGGGTGAGGTCGCGCGGGGTGACCCCGGTGCCTCCGGTGGTCAGCACCACCCGGGCGCCTGCGGTGACGGCCTCCTCGATGGCCTCGCGCACCGGCTCGGTCCCGTCGGGCACGATCCGCGCCGCCCGTACAATGACGTCGTGCTCGGCCAGGAGCCGCACGGCCAGCGGCCCCGAGCGGTCTTCGCGGGTCCCGGCGGCGCAGCGGTCGGAGACGGTGATGACCGCCCCCCTGACCGGCTCGGGCAGTGGCTGGAGAGACTTCTGGGGAACGGGGGCGGAGTCCGAATCGGCCTCCCGGCCGGGCTGGGGCCCGGACTCGGAATCGGGCGGAGACGCCGCAGCGCCCGACGCGGGGCGGACCCGGCGGCGGGAGCGGGACGGGGGCTGGAACTGACTCATGAGACCACCGTAACGGGGCTGCGGCGACCGTGCCGTCGTCCATTAGCGTACGCGTCGCTTGCAATAAACGGCGCGCTCCGTGAAAATATTCTCCTGTCGAACACTGGAACGACGGGGTCGCGCCGCCGCGCCCCGTCGGCCGCTCCGCCCCGGCCATAATGGCTGGTCTCAGCCACCGGAACACTCCCCGGTGATGACCGTCCCGGACGACCCGGCCCGACGCCCGGCCGCGCGCCGTCCCCACGCCCACAGGAGCCCCATGAGCAAGCTCGACACCACAGGTCGCGTCCTCTCCGGTTGGAATCCGGAGGAGCCCGAGAGCTGGGATGCCGGAATCGCCTGGAGGACCCTGGCGATCACGACCTTCTCCATGGTCATCGCCTTCTGCGTCTTCTTCCTCGTCTCGGCGATCGCCCCAAAGCTCAAGCTCATCGGCTTCGACCTCACCGCGGGCCAGCTCTACTGGCTGACGGCCATGCCGGGCCTGTCCGGCGGACTCATCCGCCTGATCTACATGTTCCTGCCGCCGATCATGGGCACCCGCAGGCTCATCGGCATCTCCTCCCTGCTCTACCTCATCCCCATGCTCGGCTGGTTCTTCGCCGTGCAGGACACCTCCACCCCCTACCCCGTGCTGCTGCTCCTGTCCTTCCTGTGCGGCATCGGCGGGGGCACCTTCTCCGGCTACATGCCCTCGACCGGCTACTTCTTCCCCAAGCGGCTGTCGGGCACGGCCCTCAACGTCCAGGCGGGCCTGGGCAACCTGGGCATGTCGATCATCCAGATGGTCGGCCCCTGGCTCATGGGTTTCGGTCTGCTGGGCATCGCCTTCATCGCTCCGCAGCGCGAAGCGGATAACCACGCGATCTTCGTGCACAACGCCGCCATCTTCTTCGTGCCCTGGACGATCCTGGCGGCGGTGCTCGCTTTCACGCTTCTCAAGGACGTGCCCGTCAAGGCCAATATCCGCCAGCAGATCGATATCTTCGGCAACGCCAATACGTGGTGCATGACGCTGCTCTACGTGCTGACCTTCGGACTCTTCTCCGGCTTCTCCGCCCAGTTCGGCCTGCTCATCAACAACACCTTCGGCGCCTCCTCCTCGCTGGCGCAGGCCGGTTACCAGAACCTGCCGCTGGGAGCCACCTACGCATTCCTCGGCCCTCTCATCGGCTCACTCGTCCGCGTAGCGTGGGGGCCCCTGTGCGACAGGGTGTCGGGAGGCTTCTGGACCTTCGTCTCGGCCGTGGGCATGGCCATCACCCTGGGCTGGGCGGCGCTCTACCTGCACCCGGACAGCCCTTCCGCCTTCAGACCCTTCCTGTGGGCCATGCTCGTCATGTTCTTCTTCGCGGGCATCGGCAACGCCGGCACCTTCAAGCAGATGCCGATGATCATGCCCAAGCGACAGGCGGGCGGCGCCATCGGCTTCACGGCCGCCGTCGCCTGCTTCGGCCCCTTCTTCGTGGGCGTGGCCCTGTCGGCGATGGATGCCGCCGTCTGGTTCTGGATCTGCGCTGCCTACTCGGCCCTGTGCGCCATCATCTGCTGGATCCGCTACGCCCGCCCGGGAGCGCCCTTCCCCGGCTGACCCGTCTCCGACGACGGCGGAGTCCGCCCGGCCCCGCAGCGCCCCGTCCGTCGTCAACCGCGTCGACCACCGCCCGGGGCCCACCGACCGCCACCGTGAAAGATCCGCAATGACCGCCTCCACCGACCCCCTCGTCGCCGGACCCGACACGCAGGTCGAGCGCGCCCCCGGCCTGCTCGCCCTGGGTTCCTACCTGCGTCACGGCAAAGCCAGCTCCGACGCCCGCCGCCTGTTCCTCACCGGTGGCCGCGAGGCCGACACCTTCTACCGGCACCGGTGGAGCCACGACAAGATGGTCCATTCCACTCACGGGGTCAACTGCACCGGCTCATGCGCCTGGGAGGTCTACGTCACCGACGGAATCATCACGTGGGAGAAGCAGATCACCGACTACCCCACCACGGGCCCGGACATGCCCGAGTACGAGCCCCGCGGCTGCCCGCGCGGCGCGGCCTTCTCCTGGTACACCTACTCCCCCACGCGCATCCGCTACCCGTACGTGCGCAGCGCGCTGCTGGACGCCTTCCGCGCCGCCCGGGCCCGTCACGACGGTGACGCCGTGGCCGCCTGGGCGCAGGTCACCGGGGACGCGGCGACCGCCCGAGCCTACAAATCCGCCCGCGGGCGAGGCGGCATGGTGCGCGTGGGCTGGGACGAGGCGATGGAGATCATCGCCGCCGCCTACGTCCACACCATCCGCACCTGGGGCCCGGACCGCTGCGCCGGCTTCTCCGTCATCCCGGCCATGTCCATGCTCTCCTACGGGGCGGGCGGACGCTTCCACGAGCTCATCGGCGCCACCATGCTGTCCTTCTACGACTGGTACGCGGATCTGCCCCCCGCCAGCCCGCAGGTCTTCGGGGACCAGACCGACGTCCCCGAGGCAGGCGACTGGTACAACTCCCAGTACCTCATCATGTGGGGTTCGAACGTTCCGCTGACCCGCACCCCCGACGCGCACTTCATGACCGAGGCCCGCTATCACGGTCAGAAGGTCATCGTGGTCTCCCCCGACTACGCCGACAACACTAAGTTCGCCGACCAATGGCTGCGCGTGGCGCCCGGTACCGACGGCGCCATGGCCATGGCCATGGGCCACGTCATCCTCAAGGAGTTCCACGTCGAAGGGCACGAGCCGTACTTCCTGGAGTACATGCGCCGTCACACCGACGCCCCCTTCCTCCTGGAGCTGGACACCTCGTCCGACGGCACCGGATACGTTCCCGGCCGTTTCGTGACGGCGGACTCGGTGCCGGGCGTCGCCGAGGGAGCCCCCAAGAACGAGTTCCGACCCCTGGTGTGGGACCGCCAGCGCGGACCGGCCGACCCGGGCGGGACGCTCGCCGACCGCTTCACCCCCGAGGGCGAGGGCAAATGGAACCTCCTCATGGAGGGAGTCCGTCCCATCATGAGCATCGCCGAGCTGGACGCGACGGGCGTCTCGGTCCGCGGGGTCGAGGTGCTCCTGCCCCGCTTCGACCTGCCCGGCTCCACCACGCCCGCGGGTTCCGTGGGCGGCGGCGTCCTGCACCGGGGCGTGCCCGCCACCCGGCTGGCCGACGGCCGGCTGGTGACCACCGTCTACGACCTGCTCCTGGCCAACTACGGCGTCGAGCGGAAGGGGCTGCCGGGCCGGTGGCCCGAGGACTACCACGACGCCACCGCACCGGGGACCCCCGCATGGGCCAGCGAGCTCACCGGCGTACCCGGGCCGGCCATGATCCGCGTGGCCCGCGAGTTCGCCGTCAACGCCATCGAGACCCGGGGCCGCTCCCAGATCCTCATGGGGGCCGGCATCAACCACTACTACCACGCCGACGAGATCTACCGCGCGATCCTGGCACTGACCTCCATGTGCGGCACCCAGGGCGTGGGCGGCGGCGGTTGGGCCCACTACGTGGGCCAGGAGAAGGTCCGCCCCATCGCCGGCTGGTCGCAATTCGCCTTCGCCCTGGACTGGCAGCGTCCAGCCCGCCAGATGATCTCCACCGGGTTCTGGTACCTGACCACCGACCAGTGGCGCTACGACGACACCCCCGCCGAGCGCCTCGCCTCGCCGCTGGGCGCGGGGACGCTGGCCGGCAAGACGGCGGCGGATACGATGGTCGAGGCCATGAGGCGCGGCTGGACGCCGTCGTACCCGACCTTCAACCGCAACCCGCTGCTGCTGGGCCGGCAGGCCGAGGAGGCCGGTATGAAGCCGGCGGCCTACGTCGTCGACCAGCTGACCCGCGGCGAGCTGCGCTTCGCCGCAGAGGACCCCGACGCCCCCGAGAACTTCCCCCGCATTCTGGCCTCCTGGCGCACCAATCTGCTGGGCTCGTCCGCCAAGGGCACCGAGTACTTCCTGCGTCACATGGTGGGCGCGGGCGGCGACGTCAATGCCACCGAGACCCCCGAGGGTCGCCGTCCGGCATCCATGACGTGGCGCGAGCCGGCCCCCGAGGGCAAGCTCGACCTCATATGGACGGCGGACTTCCGCAACACCTCGACGACGCTGCACTCCGACGTCGTGCTGCCGGCGGCCACCTGGTACGAGAAGTACGATCTGGCGACCACGGACATGCACCCGTTCATCCACTCCTTCAACGCGGCCATCGATCCGCCGTGGCAGGCCCGGTCCGATTTCGACATCTACCGCCAGCTGGCGGGCATGGTTAGCGCCTGGGCGCCGACGTACCTGGGCACCCAGACCGACATCATCCCCGTGCCGCTGAGCCATGACACCCCCGACGCCATGACCATGGCGCACGGGGACGTCTCCGCGCTGCCGCAGCAGTGGATGCCGGGGGTGACCATGCCCAAACTCGTGGCCGTCGAGCGCGACTACACCCAGATCCTCAACAAGTTCGACACCGTCGGGCCACTGGTGGAGAAGCCGGGCATCCCCGCCAAGGGCATCATGCTCATCGCCGACGAGGAGATGGACGAGCTGCGCCGCGCCCACGGCACCGGCTGCGGCGCCGGAGCGGGCCGTCCCCTCATCGACACCCCGATCAAGGCCGGCGACGCCGTCATGCACATGTCGGGGGCGACCAACGGCCGCCTGGCCACCCAAGGCTGGAGGACGCTGTCCAAACGCACCGGGACCCCGCTGGTCGAGTTGAGCGAGGAGGAGGCCGGCAGGCAGATCACGTTCGCCGACACCCAGATCAAACCCCAGCCGGTCATCACCACCCCCGAGTGGTCGGGGTCCGAGCACGGGGGCCGGCGCTACAGCGCCTTCGTCGTCAACGTGGAGCACGCCAAGCCGTGGCATACCCTGACCGGCCGCATGCACTACTACCTCGACCACGACTGGATGCGCGACATGGGGGAGTCCCTGCCGACCTTCCGCCCGCCGCTCGACTTCGCCTGCCTGTACGGGGAGGCCGCCCCCGGGTCGGTATCCGCCTCGCAGGCCGGCACCGCGCAGGTGGCCGTGCGCTACCTGACGATCCACAACAAGTGGGCCATTCACTCCCAGTATTACGACAATCTCTACATGCTCACCCTGGGCCGGGGCGGCCAGACCATCTGGATGAGCCCGGCCGACGCCGATAAAATCAGAGTGCGGGACAACGAGTGGGTGGAAGCCTACAACCGCAACGGCATTGTGGCGGCGCGCGCCGTGGTCTCCCATCGCATCCCGGAGGGCACGGTCTTCATGCACCACGCCCAAGAACGCACCATGAACACCCCGGTGACCGAGTCCAGCGGGCGCCGGGGGGGCACGCACAACTCGCTGACCCGCATCGTGCTCAAACCCAGCCATTTCGCGGGCGGATACGCTCAGCTGTCCTACGCCTTCAATTACATCGGCCCCACCGGTAACAATCGCGACGAGGTCACCCTCATCCGTCGTCGCACCGACCAGGAGGTGACCTTCTGATGAAGGTGATGGCCCAGATCGCGATGATCATGAACCTCGACAAGTGCATCGGCTGCCACACGTGCTCGGTCACGTGCAAGCAGGCGTGGACGAACCGCGAGGGCACCGAGTACATGTGGTTCAACAATGTCGAGACCCGTCCCGGCGTCGGCTACCCCAGGGGCTGGGAGAACCAGGAGCGGTGGCGCGGCGGCTGGACGCGCACCTCGGGCGGACGCCTGGTGCCCCGCTCGGGCGGGCGCCTGCGCAGGCTCGCGCAGATCTTCGCCAATCCGGACATGCCGGGCGTCGAGGACTACTACGAGCCGTGGACGTACGAGTACGACAAGCTGCTGTCGGCCCCCAAGGATTCCCCCACCCTCCCCGTGGCCCGGGCCAAGTCCCAGCTCACCGGCGAGTACATGCCCACGATCGCGTGGGGGCCCAACTGGGACGACGATCTGGGCGGCTCGACCGAGACGATGGCCGACGACCCGGTCCTGACCGGCATGAGTCGGAAGGTCGCCACGCAGATCGATCAGACCTTCATGTTCTACCTGCCGCGCATCTGCGAGCACTGCCTGAACCCAACCTGCGTGTCCGCCTGCCCGTCGGGCGCCATGTACAAGCGCGCCGAGGACGGCATCGTGCTGGTCGATCAGGACGCCTGCCGCGGCTGGCGCATGTGCGTATCCGCCTGCCCGTACAAGAAGGTCTACTTCAACCACGTCACCGGCAAGGCCGAGAAGTGCACCCTGTGCTACCCGCGCCTGGAGATCGGCCAGCCGACCGTGTGCTCTGAGACCTGCGTGGGACGGCTGCGCTACCTCGGCGTCCTGCTCTACGACGCCGATCGCGTCTCCCAGGCGGCCGCCACCCCGGACCCGCAGGATCTGTATGCGGCCCAGCGCGAGATTCTTCTGGACCCCCGCGACCCGGAGGTCATCAGCGCCGCCCGCGACGAGGGCATCCCCGCCAGCTGGATCACCGCCGCCCAGGACTCGCCCATCTGGGACCTCATCGAGACCTACGAGGTGGCCCTGCCGCTGCACCCCGAGTACCGGACCATGCCGATGGTGTGGTACATCCCGCCGCTGAGCCCCGTCGTCGACGAGGTCGCGGCCGCGGGCCTGGACGGGGAGGACCACAAGGTGCTGCTGACGGCCGTGGCGGAGATGCGCATCCCGCTGGAGTACCTGGCGGGGCTGCTGACCGCCGGGGATACGGGCCCGGTCGAGCGCTCCCTGCGGCGTCTGGCCGCCATGCGCTCGCATATGCGCGAGGTTCGACTGGGTCGCGAGGCCGACCCCGCCATCGCCGCCTCGGTGGGCCTGGACGGGGAGGAGGTGGAGGCCTTGTACCGTCTGCTGGCCATCGCCAAGTACGACGACCGCTACGTCATCCCCACCACCAAGCCGGAGGTTCCCCGCGGCATGAAGGCCATGGGCGAGGATGTGCGCACGCTCCTGGGCGAGGGGGCCCCAGCCGGCTGCCACGGCGACGCCGCCTCCTTCCACGGGCAGTCGGGCTCCGCCCCGGTGGCGCTGCCGCTGCCGACGATGCGCCGCGACCCCGTGCCCTCCGCGGGCCCGGGTCTGACCGGGGCGGGCCCGGCGGGCGGAGGACGCTGACCGTGGCCCGCATGATGGTCCCCGTGCCGTCCTTCGTGCGCGCCCCGCACCCGTTGACCCCGCCGGACCCGGTTGCGCTCACGGCCCCTCAGCGGGCGACAGCGCACATGGCCGCTTCCCTCCTCCTGGACTACCCCGGCGAGGACGTCCTGGACGGGCGCCTCCGGGCGGTCGGAGCCGCTCTGGCCGGGCCTGACGCCCCGCCCGCCGAGGTCGCCGCCCCCATCGAGGCCTTCATGGATGCAGCCCGTTCGCGGGGACCGCGGGCGCTGGCCGAGCACTACGTCGAGACCTTCGACCGACGTCGGCGCTGCTGCCTGTACCTGACCTACTACGCGGTGGGAGACACCCGTCACCGCGGGGCGGCGCTGCTGGCCTTCAAGCAGGCCCTGTCGGCGGCCGGCTACGAGATGGCGGTCGACGAACTGCCCGACTACCTGCCGGTGGTCCTGGAGCTGAGTGCGCGCAGCGGGGACGAGGTCGCGCAGACCCTGCTGTCCAGCCACCGCGAGGGCATCGAGGTGCTGCGCAGCGCCCTCGTCGACGCCGGATCCCCCTACGCCCGCCTCGTGGAGGCGGTCTCCATGACCTTGCCCGAGATCGACGCCGCCACGGCCGACCGGGTGCGGGCGCTGGTGGCCGCCGGGCCCCCCACCGAGACCGTCGGGGTCACGGACACGCTGCCCTTCCCCTCCACGCCGATCGCCGCGGCGGCCCATGCCGCCGCCGGCCCGGACCTTCTCGTCTCACTCACCCAGTCCGCGTCCCGGGAGCGTCGATCATGACCACCTTCGAACAGTACTTCTTGTGGACGGCCCTGCCGTACGCGTCGTTCCTCCTCCTGATCGCAGGTCTCGTGTGGCGCTACCGCAGCGACCAGTACGGGTGGACGAGCAGGTCCTCGCAGTGGAACGAGTCGCGGATCCTGCGATGGTCCTCCCCCCTGTTCCACTTCGGCATCCTGTTCGTGGCCGCCGGTCACGTCATGGGTCTGCTCGTCCCCAAGGATTGGACGCAGGCGGTCGGCATCCCCGAGCACGTCTACCACCTCATGGCGGTCATTCCCGGCACTGCGGCCGGTCTCATGACGCTGGTGGGTCTGGGCGGGCTGCTCTACCGGCGCTTCGTGGTCACGTCGGTGCGGCTGGCGACCACGACGAACGACAAGATCATGTACGTCCTTCTGGTCCTGCCGATCTGCCTGGGGGCGTGGGCGACGATCTCCACCCAGCTGTTCGGCGGTTCGCACGGCTACGACTACCGCGAGACCATTAGCCCCTGGCTCCGCTCGATCCTGCTGCTGGACCCGCAGCCGGAGCTCATGGCCGATGTGCCGCTGATCTTCAAGCTGCACATCGCGGCGGCCCTGCTCCTGTTCGCCATCTGGCCCTTCACCCGTCTGGTCCACGTCGTCTCCGCGCCGGTGGGCTACGTGACCCGGCCCTACGTCGTCTACCGTTCCCGGGCGGGGGCGACGGCGACCACCGTCGCGCACCGGGGGTGGACGCCCGTGCGCACTCAAGGCACCGGCAATCAGGGGGCCGACGACCTCACGCCCTCGCAGGGGGCGTGATCAGATCATCCGGAGGGCCGCTGGGAGGATCGCCGCGGTGAAGACCGCGCACGCGTCTGCGCGTCTGCGCAGCCGCGTTACCCTGGCGCCGACTCCGAGAGTCATGGATGTCATGGATGCGCCTGCCGCGGGGAGAGGAGCCGCTCGGCTGCTTCAGCGTCGATCTTCCACCGCTGTCCCGCCGACGCGTCCGCCGAAGACCGGGGCCGGCGGGACCGGACACGACGGCACTTCAGAACCCGGCCTTCCCCCGGGTTCGCCGGTTACCATGACCGCAGTGTCGTTCGACCCCGTGCGCACCAGCACGACGGGGGACGGAGCCCGGGGTCTGGCACCGGGGCTGAAGTCCACGGCTTCAACCTCGCAATCGCACTGAACCGAAAGGATCCCCATGCGCCTCTCGCACCGCCTGGCCGTTAGTGCACTCTCACTCGTCTCCGCCGCCTCGCTCGTCGCGTGCGGGGGCGCCTCCGACTCGACGAGCTCCTCAACTCCGACGTCCGAGGCCCAGGACGCTTCCACCGCCTCGGGCGGCACGGCTGTCACCGGCGAGATCACGGTTTTCGCCGCGGCATCGCTCAAGGGCGCCTATCAGGACATCGCCGAGGCCTTCGAACAGGCCAACCCCGACGCCTCGGTCAGCTTCGATTTCCAGGGATCCCAGGATCTCGTCTCCAATCTGTCCGAGGGCTCGGCCGCCGACGTGCTCGCCACCGCCGACACCCAGACCATGGACGACGCCGCCGGTCAGAACCTGGTGGGCGAGCAGCGGGAGTTCGCCACCAACGTGCTGAGCATTCTCGTCCCTGCGGGCAACCCCGGCGGCATCACCGGTTTTGACGAGTCCTTGAACGCCGAGGGCGTCGATCTCACCGTCTGCAACAGCCAGGCCCCCTGCGGCCACGCCACCGAGGAGATGGAGAGGGCCACCGGCGTGACCCTCGATCCGGACTCGGAGGAGTCCAAGGTCTCTGACGTGCGCGGCAAGGTCGAGTCCGGACAGGCGGAGGCGGGGATCGTCTACACCACGGACGCCGTCGCCTCGACCGGCTCCGCCGGCACCGAGGAGATCACGATCCCGGACCTGGGCATCATCAACCACGACCCGATCGCGATGACCGCCGCAGCCGCGAACTCCGAGGGCGCGCAGGCATTCATTGACTTCGTGCTCTCCGATCAGGGCCAGGAGATCCTGCGGGGCTACGGCTTCGGCGCCCCGGCGGGATCCGCATCCGAAACGCCGGCGGACGCCGAATCAGCCGAGCCGGCCGAATCCGAGACGCCGGCGGACGCCGAATCAGCCGAGTCAGCCGAATCCGAAACCCCGGCGGACGCCGAATCAACCGAACCGACCGAGTCCGCGCAGGCCGAGTCGGGGACCGAGAGCGACTGACCGCGGGCCGGTTGCAGGCGCATCCGTCCTCTTCCCCGCGATTGGCGGCTCTGCGGCTCCTCACCGGCTCCTCGGCGCGGGCCGGCCTCCCTCTCGCGCTCTCGCGGGCACCGGCCCGCGTGACATGCCAGGCTTCGCACCGTGACACTCCGCGTCTCCTCCCCTTCGACCGCTGCGGGCGGTCCTTCCCGAACAGGCCGCTCCCGCCCCCGCCGTCGTTCGCGCGCTGCGCGCACCCGCCTCCCGGCACCCGTGCTCGCCCTGGCGCTCCTGGGCGCCTGCGCGATCGTGCTGCCCTTCGTCGGGTTGGGCACGCGCGTGTCCTGGACCGAGCTGCCGACCCTGCTGATGTCCGATGCGGCGACTCGGGCGCTCGGCCTGTCGCTGCGGACCTGTCTGATCGCGACCGCGATCAGCGTGGTTCTGGGAGTGCCTCTGGCTCTTCTTCTCTCGCGCCAATGGCCGGGCGTGCGCATCGGACGCGTCCTGACCGTGCTGCCCATGACCATGCCCCCGGTGGTGGCCGGCATCGCTCTGCTGTCCACACTGGGCAAACGGAGCATGCTCGGGTCGACCCTGGAGGCTCTGGGAGTGCAGATCTCCTTCACGACCACCGCCGTCGTCATCGCCCAGGTCTTCGTGTCCATGCCCTACCTCGTCGTGACCCTCGAGGCGGCGCTGCGCTCGCGCGACACCCACGCTGAGACGATCGCCCGGACGCTGGGCGCGCGCGAGTGGACAGTGCTCACCCGTATCACCCTGCCGCTGGTGGGGCCGGCCCTCGTGCGGGGGACGGCACTCGCTCTGGGCCGAAGTCTGGGCGAGTTCGGGGCGACCATCGCCTTCGCCGGCTCCAAGGAGGGCGTCACGCGCACCATGCCGCTGGCGATCTACCTGGAGCGGGAAAGCGACACGGCGACGTCCCTGGCGCTGGCGGTCGTACTCATCGCGATGTCCTTCATCATCGTGGGAGCGACGAACGTCTCCTGGCCCTCCGCGGTGGCCCGTCTGCCCCGACCGCCTCGTCGCGGCGGGGCGACGCCGTCCGATCCGGCGCGGGCGGGCCGCACCGCCCGAACCGGGGACGTCGACGGCGCCGAGGCCGGCCGCCGTGCGCCCCGCGGCCGGGACCTGCACGTGTCCTTCGCCTCCGCCGTCCGCGATGTCGACGTGGATCTGGAGGTGGGTGCGGGGCGCACGGCGGCGCTCATCGGACCCAACGGTTCGGGCAAATCGACCGTGTGCGAGGTCGTGGCGGGCCTGCTCGACGCCGACGGCGGTCGGGTGCGCCTGGGCGAACGGCTGCTGGACGGTCCCGGCGGCTTCGTGCCCGCCGGTCGGCGCGGCGTCGCGCTGCTGTCGCAGTCCCCCGGAGTCTTCGGCCGCATGAGCGCGTTGGACAACGTCGCCTTCGGCCCGCGCTGCCGACGCATCGGTGTGCGCGCCGCCCGCGCCCGGGCCCGCGCCGAGCTGGCCGCCGTGGGCGCCGATCACCTCGCCGACCGTCGCGGCTCGCAGCTGTCGGGAGGGCAGTCGGCGCGCGTGGCGCTGGCCCGAGCCCTGGCCACGGACCCGGCCCTGCTGGTCCTGGACGAGCCCATGGCGGCTCTCGATGTCACCGCCCGGGCGCAGATGCGCGCCCTGGTCGCCCGCCGGACGGCCGAGCAGGGGCTCACGGTCCTGGTGGTCACTCACGACATCCTGGACGTGACGGCGCTGGCCGACGACGTCATCGTCCTTCAGGAGGGCCGCGTGGCCGAATACGGATCAGCTGCCGAGGTGCTCACCGCCCCGACCTCGGACTTCGCCGCCCGCCTGACGGGCACCTCCGTGCTGACAGGGACGCTCGAGGGTGACCCCGCCTCCCCCGCTCTGCGTCTTGAGAACGGGGCACTCGTCACCGGTCGGCCCGGCGAGGACTGGGGGCGAGCCGCTGCGGGCGGGCCCGGCCTGGCCCTCGTCCCCCCGGATGCTGTCGCCCTGTACCCGGCGTCGGAGGACGGAGCAGTCCCGCATGGCTCACCCCGCAACACCCTGACGGTCACCGTCACCGACCTGGAGCGCAGCGGGGCGCTCGTGACAGTCTCACTGCGGACCGAAGCCGACCAGTGCCTGACGGCGGCGGTGACTGCGGGTGCCGTCGCCGAGCTCGGCATCAAGGCCGAGCGCCGTCTCGAGGCCGTGGTCAAGGCCGTGCAGGTGCGAGTGCTCCCAGCTCATTCTCACCAACCGAATCGGCAGTGCTGACGGTTCCGACGATGCTGACGCGACTCGAGGGGCCGGCGCCCGTTCGCCGCCGGTCCCTCGCCTTGAGCGATCTCGCACCCCGCGCCTCTCAGCCAGGCCTCGAGCGAGCGCGGCGTAATCCCCAGCAGCCGCTGAGTGCTGCGCTCCTCGTCGATGGTCGGGGCGGCAACGCGGCGAACTGGATCCACAGGGGCTCCATCGCCGATGATGGCGGGGCGAGCACAGGGACACACTCCCGGAGACGGAAGCAAGGATGAACAACGAAGGACATGATGGTTGAGACAGCATTTTCCGTACTCATGAGCCTGTTCCTGTGCTCGGCCGGAGTCATACTCGTGGTGTTAGGGCGCCGGATGTCGCAGCGCAGGCTCCCGCCGAACTTGTGGGCGGGAGTGCGTTACCAGATCGCTCTGCGCTCCGAGGAGAACTGGTACACGATGCAGGCCCGGTGCGCCACAGCCACCATGGGAATGGGTGCGGTCTTCATCGACTCGGCTCTCCTGTTCGCCATCCAGGCGGCCATGCCCGAGACGATCTCGATCCTGATCCCCATAATCGTCATGCTGGTGCAGACGACTGCCGGTATCGCGATCCTTCACGTTCAGGCCCGCAGGTGCGCCGCGACGCTGCCGAAGGATGTGTGAGCAGGCTCCTGCGACGAGAGTGAAGAAACCTGCAGGGAGGAGCCGGAGTGAAGGACGAGTCGTGGACCACCCTCATCGTCCGCGAGCCGCTCGACGGTCCGCGCCGCTTCACCGAGCTGCGCACGGCCCTGCCCGGTATCAGCCCTCACACGTCGACGGCCGGCTGCCCCGCTTCGAAGCGCACGGCATCGTCACCCGCACCGTTCACGCCGAGATCCCGCCCCGAGTCGTCTACGCCCTCACCGCTCTCGGTACGAGCCGCGCCCCGACACGCCCGATGGGGAGTCCTGGGAGTGCCTGGAAGACGCCGATGACGCCCTGTACGCTTCCAGCGGCCTCCGAGCACCATCGGAGGCCGGTTACGGAGGACTTCATGACCACGACAATCCCTGCCCTGCCCACAACCATGCGCGGCGTCATCATGCGCGCCCCCGGAAAGGTGAGCGTCGAAGACCGCGAGGTCCCGCGCGTCGTCGAGCCCACCGATGCCGTTCTCAAGATCGAGGCCGCCTGCATCTGCGGTTCCGACCTGTGGCCCTACCGCGGCATCCAGCCCGTCGACAAGGCCCGCCCCATGGGGCACGAGTACGTCGGCACGGTCGTCGAGATCGGCTCCGAGGTGACGAACGTCAAGATCGGCGATTTCGTCGTTGGCTCCTTCTGCGTCTCGGACAACACCTGCGAGATCTGCCGCTCCGGCTTCCAGTCCCGCTGCATCCACGGCGGCTTCATGGGCGACACGCAGTCCCAGTACACGCGCGTGCCCCAGGCCGACGGCACGCTCGTCGTCGTGCCCGGCGGCAAGCCCGACGACCCCGAGGTCATGGCCGACCTGCTGGCCGCCTCCGACGTGCTCGGCACCGGATGGTTCGGCGCCGTGGCAGCCGAGGCCGGACCCGGCAGGACGATCGCCGTCGTCGGCGACGGCGCGGTGGGCCTGTCCGCCGTGCTCGCGGCCAAGGCCCTCGGCAGCGAGAGGGTCATCGCCTTCTCCCGCCACGAGGACCGGGCGGCGCTCGCCCGCGAGTTCGGGGCCGACGTCGTCATCGCCGAACGCGGCGAGGAGGGTGCGGCCGAGGTCAAGGAGCTGACCGACGGCTACGGGGCGCACGGCGTGGTCGAGGCCGTCGGCAACCAGGTCTCCATGGACCAGGCCATCGCCTCGTGCAGGCCGGGCGGGCATGTCGGATACGTCGGCGTGGCCCACGACGTGACTCTGGACGGGTCCAGCCTGTTCTTCGCCGAGGTCACTCTGCTGGGCGGTCCCGCACCGGTGCGCCGCTTCCTGCCCGACCTCATCGACCGGATCCTCAAGCGCGAGATCCATCCGGGGAGGGTTTTCACCATGCGTCTGCCGTTGGAGGAGGCCGCCGAGGGCTACGCGGCGATGGACGAGCGGCGCGCCATCAAGGTGCTGCTGGAGGTCTGAGCGGCATCCGCACCGCCCGTACGCCCGGATCGGCCTCGTCGAATTCTGTCGACCGGGTCCTCAGAGCTCGTCCTCCAGGATCACTATCTCCGACCGGTTCGAACAGACTCACGGTGATGCGCAGAGCCCTGCGCGCCGGGTACCGCTCGCGATAATCGAGTTCGCCTTCACCGCCGGTGGGGAACTCTCCATGCTCGAAATGCTCGGATCCGCTCGGCGGCGCACCATCGCATCGCGCGCGATCAGCGTCTGGCGGCGCTCCGGGCGTCGTCGTCCCGGATGATCCGCCGGACACGCCGCGGGTGAAGGCGCCCCATCACCGTTACCCTCGACGTATGAGTACCCCGGCCTCTCCCGCACCGCCGACGGCCGATCGGCGCTGGCGCGACGACCTGCACCTGGCCCACACGATCGCGGACCAGGTCGATCCTCTGACCCGGACGCACTTCGACGCCCAGGACTTCGAGGTCGAGACCAAGCCGGATCTGACCCCGGTCACCGTCGCCGACAAGGAGGCGGAGCGCCTCATCCGCGACTACCTCTCGCGGGCACGCACCCGCGACTCGGTCCTCGGCGAGGAGTTCGGGACGACGGGCCACTCGCCGCGCCAATGGGTCATCGACCCGATCGACGGCACGAAGAACTTCGTGCGCGGCGTGCCCGTGTGGGCCACCCTCATCAGCCTGGTCGAGGACGGTGAGGCCGTCGTCGGCGTGGCCTCCGCACCGGCCCTGGGCAAACGGTGGTGGGCGGTCAAGGGGGGCGGCGCCTGGAGCGGGCGGTCTCTGGCCCTGGCGGGCCGGCTGCGCGTGTCCGGCGTAGCCGCTCTGGAGGACGCCTCGCTGTCCTACTCCTCCCTGTCCGGCTGGGCGCAGCGCAAACGCCTGCGCGGCATGCTCTCGCTTATGCAGGAGTGCTGGCGCACGCGCGCCTACGGCGACTTCTGGTCCTACATGCTGCTGGCCTCCGGCTCGGTCGACCTGGCGACCGAGCCCGAGCTCGAGGTCTACGACATGGCCGCGCTCGTCCCGATCGTCACCGAGGCCGGCGGTCGTTTCACCTCACTCACCGGCGAGGCGGGCCCGTGGGGCGGGGACGCCGTCGCCACCAACGGCCTGCTGCACGACGATGTCCTGGAGTTGCTCGCTAAGGAGACCGACTGAGCGACCGCGCCCCGCGCACCGACCGCCTCCCGGAGACGGTCGGCCTGGCGATGGACGCCTCCGATGAGACAAGAACGACGACGGCGCCCCGCGGGAGCCGGGTCTCAACACGGTAACCTGCCCCGGGAGGCCGAACGCTTCCCCGACCGTACTGTTGACGGGAGACCCATGAACTGGCTGCACGCCGTCCTCCTCGGCATCGTCGAGGGCATCACCGAGTTCCTGCCCGTATCCTCGACCGGCCACCTCAACATCGTCGAGAAGCTCCTCGGCTACAAGATCGACGACGCGGGCATGACAGCCTTCACCGCCGTCATCCAGGTCGGTGCGATCCTGGCCGCCGTCGTCTACTTCTGGAGCGACATCGTCCGCATCGTGACGGCGTGGCTCAAGGGGCTGGCGAACAGGGGCGCGCGCGGCGACCCCGACTACACGCTGGGCTGGGGCATCATCCTGGGCTCGATCCCGGTCGCCGTCGTCGGACTGGCCCTCAAGGACTTCATCGAGGTCACCGCCCGTTCCCTGTGGATCATCGCCGGGGCGCTCATCATCTGGAGCGCCGTCATGTGGGTCGCCGACCAGCGCTCCGACGGTCCGGCGGGCGCCGCCCACGCCTCGGCCGGCAGGGGCATGAGCGAGGTCGGCGTCAAGGACGCCCTCATCATCGGCGCCTTCCAGGCTCTCTCCCCCATCCTGCCGGGCATCTCTCGGTCCGGCGCGACCATCTCGGCGGCCCTGTTCCTGCGCTTCGACCGCGTGACCGCTACGCGTCTGTCCTTCTTCATGGGCATCCCCGCCCTCATCGCCGCCGGCCTGTTCGAGGCCGTCACGGCCGCCGGAGACATCAGTTCTCCGGACATCGGCTGGCCCGCCACGATCATCGCCACGATCGTCTCCGGCATCGTCGCCTACGCGACGATCGCCTGGCTGTTGAAGTTCGTCTCCTCCAACAAGTTCACCGGTTTCCTCCTCTACCGCGTGGCCCTGGGAGCGGTCATCATCGTGCTCGTCGCCACCGGCGTCGTCACCGCCTGACATTCGACGTCCGAGAAGACGGCGATTGAGAGTGCTCAGGACAATGCACGTCTAATTTCGTGTCGCACCCGCATGAGACAGTGGCCCCATGCGGATCCTGCACACCTCCGACTGGCATCTGGGGCGTACGTTCCACGGGCGCGTCCTGGACGACGCCCAGGCGATCTTCGCCGACCATCTCGTCGAGCTCGCCCGCACCGAGGCGGTCGACGCCGTCGTCATCTCCGGGGACGTGTACGACCGCGCCATCCCGCCTACCGACTCAGTCCTCCTCCTCGACGACACCCTGCGCCGTCTGGTCGGCGCCACTCGCGTGGTTCTCACTCCCGGCAATCACGACTCCGCTCAGCGGCTCGGTTTCGGCGCCGGCCTGATGCGCCGGGGGCTCGCGATCCGCACCCGCACCGCGGAGGTCGACCGCCCCGTCATCATCCCGACCCCTGACGGCGGGGACGGCCTGTACGTCTACGCCCTTCCCTACCTCGACCCCGACGCCGCCCGGCAGTCCCTGCCTCCTCTCCTCGCCGACAGGCTCGGGGAGAGCCCCGAGACCCCCGAGCCGACCTCCGACGGCGGAGGCCCCGACCCCGGCTCCGTGGACTCGGGGGACGACGCCGGCTCCTCCCCTCCCCCGCAGGCCGCCTCGTACCGCCTGCCCCGCTCCCACGAGGCCGTCGTCTCCGGGGCCCTGCGCCTGGTCGCGGCCGACCTCGCCCGACGCCGCGCCGACGCGGCCGTCCGCGTCCCCGCCCTCGTCATGTCGCACGCCTTCGTCGTCGGCGGACGTCCCAGCGTCGAATCCGAGCGGGACATCCGGGTCGGCGGCGTCGACTCCGTCCCCGCGGGCCTCTACGCCGGCCTCGGCGGCTCGCCCCTGGCCGAACGCTCCGGGGGCCTGGACTACGCCGCCCTCGGCCACCTCCATCGCCCTCAGGAGATCAGGCAGCGGAGCGCAGCCGTCGGCCCCGCCGGTCCTCACCCCGACGACGACGCCGTGATCACCGGCCCCCGGCTCGTCTACAGCGGCAGCCCCCTGCCCTTCTCGTTCCCCGAGGCCGACTTCCCCAAGTCCACCGTCCTGCTCGACATCGGCGCCGACGGCGTCACCCGCCTCGAGCGCGTCCCGGCCCCGCTGCCCTATCGGGCCGTCACGCTCACCGGCACCCTGGAGAAGGTCCTGGCCCTCACCCCCGATCACCGTGAGGACTGGGTGCGGGTGCGTTTGAACGGCGCCGCACCGCCGGACGCCATGGCTCGCCTGAAGGTCGAACTGCCGAACCTGCTCGCCTTCTCCCGCACGCCGCCCCCGCGCGCCGAGGGCGAGCGCGCCCCCGTCACGCGCGCCAGCGATCCGCTGGAAGTCGCAGACCGTTTCCTGGCGCGGATGCTCGGCCGCAGCGCCCGCCCCGACGAGCGCGCCGTCATCGCTCGGGCCTACGACGCCGCACGCGCCGCGAACGAAGGAAGTCCGTCATGCGATTGCACACGCTGACCATGACCGGTATCGGTCCCTACGCGGGCACCGAGACCATCGACTTCGACCGTTTCGCCGATTCCGGCCGCTTCCTGCTCACCGGTCCCACCGGTGCCGGCAAGACCACCATCATCGATGCCATCGTCTTCGCCCTCTACGGGCGGGTCGCCGACTCCGACGGATCGTCCAAGCAGCGCCTGCGCTCCACCCTTGTCGACCCCACCACCCGCTCCGAGGCGGACCTGACCTTCTCCACCTCCGCCGGCGTCTACCGGATCCTGCGCAGCCCCGAATACCGACGCCCCAAGAAGCGCGGGACGGGTACCACCCGTCAGAACGCCACCGCCAGGCTGTGGCGACTGCCGGCCCCCGGCGCGGGCCCCGTCGGCGAGCCCGTCACCCGCCTCGACGACGTCGGCGCCGAGGTCGCCCGCATCGTGGGCTTGACTCGGGACCAGTTCACCCAGACGGTCGTCCTGCCTCAGGGACGGTTCGCCCGCTTCCTGCGGGCCACGTCCGCTGAGCGCCACGCCCTGCTGCGCGACGTCTTCGGCACGGGGGTCTTCGACGCCATCCAGGAGCAGGTCGCCGAGCGCAACCGCTCGACCGACCGGAGCACCCAGGCGGCCCGTCAGGCGCTGCGGGCCCGCGCCGAGCTCGCCGCCCCGCTCCTGGCCGCCCTGCCGGCCCCCGACCCGGCGGGAGACGACGCCGACGAGCCGGGCCCCGCCGAATCCGACGCCATCGAGACCGACGCCCCCGTCCCGCACGCCCCGCTCGACCTGGCCGGGCGGCTGACCGCTCTGGCCGACGCCCCCGTCCCGGATGACGCCGCCGTCGCCGCCGTCACAGAGGAGGCCCTCGCCCGCAGTCGGACCGCCCTGATTCCGCTGGCCGAGGCCGTGGAGCGAACCCGCGACGAGGCGGATGCGGCGCGCACCGCCGCCGAGGCCGCCGCCGACCTCCGCCAGCGGCTCGACCAGCGCCAGGAGCTCCTGGCGGAGCAGAGCCGGCTGGAGGCCCGGCGCACCATCGACGACGCCGAGGCCGTACGACTGGACGCCGCCCGACGTGCCGCCCGCCTCGCCGCGCCCGTGCGACAGCGCGACCGCGCCCGGCACAACCTCCGGACCGCCCGGGACCTCGCGATGCGGGCCCTCGATGCCGGTGCCCGCATCGCCCCCGAGAACCGCGATGCCGCCGCGGCGGCCCTGGGAGCGGCGGACGGGGAGCCGAACCCGGCCCTCCTCCAGCATGCGGAGGAGCTCCTCGGCGCCGCCGCGACCCTCGCCCGGACCCGCGCCGGATCCCTCGAGCCCCTGGTCGACCTCGAAAGCGGGCTGGCCGACCGACGGACGGCGCTGGCCCGCACCAGGATCAGCCTCGAGGCGCACCGCGCCGAGGCGGACGAACGCATGCGGACCTTGGACGCCAGGCCCGCCCGCCAGGCCGAGCTCCAGGCGTCCCTCGACGCCGCCCGGCGGGCGGAGGCCGAACTCCCCCGGGCCCGTGTCGAGCATGAAACGGCCACGGCGCGACGCGATGCGGCCGCCCGCGCGCAGGGCCTCGCATCCCGTCTGGAGGCGAGCGGGCGCGCCGTCGCCGAGGCGGCGGCAGCCGTACAGGAGGCGAAGGAGCGCGCCGCCGCCCAGCACCGCGCCTGGCTGAAGGCCACTGCCGGATCCATCGTCACCGAGCTCGTCGACGGCGAGCCCTGCCCCGTGTGCGGCTCCACCGAGCACCCCGCCCCCGCCGACCTCGAGCCCGGAACCATCAGCCGCGCTCAGGTCGAGCGGGCCGACGCCGACCGCGCTCGCGCCGACGATCTCCTCACCCGGCGCGTGCGCGAGCACCACGAGCTCGACCAGGAGTACCGCGCGGCCCTCGACGCCTCAGGAGCCCGTCTCCTGCCCGAACTCGACGCCGCCCTGGCTAAGGCCGCCGAGCGCCTGGACTCCCTGGCCGAGGCCGCACGCCCCGCCACCGACGTGGCGGAGCGTCTCGCCGGCTTCGCTGATGAGACGGCCGCCATGCGCGACGCCCTGGAGGCCGATCGCACGGTCCTGGCAGAGAGGGGAGCGCGGCTGGAGTCCGAGCAGACCGCCCTGGATGCCGACCGCGACCGCTGCGCGAAGGCGGCCGGCGAGGACGCCACCGTCGTCGAGCACCATCGGACGCTCCTGGCATCTGCCGACGACGCCGAGCTGGTGCGCACCCGCCTGACCGAAACCCGCTCCGCCGTCGACCGGGTCGTTCATGCGTCCGACGACCTGGCCGAAGCCCTGACCGAGGCCGGTTTCACCGACGCGGCTCAGGCCGGGCGGGCGACCCTGCCGCCGGACGCGCTCACCGCCCTGGCCGAGGACGTCGATCACGTCCGCGCCGAGCGCGAGCGCGTCCACCACGCCCTCACCCACGACCCGCGGATCTCAGCGCTCACGGGCGAGGAGGCCGTCGACGTCGAGGCCGCCCGCCGCCATCGTAAGACCGCCGAACGCGCCCGTGACGAGGCATTGGCGGCCCATGCCACCGCCCTGGAGGCGCACCGACGGCTGGAGGAGACTCTGACCGCCGTCGCCGAGGCCGCGGCGCGTCTGGTCGGAGCCCTTGAGGAGGCGCGGGCGCTCACGCGGGTGGCGGCCCTCGTCGCCGGGCGCAACGATGCCGTCACGCCCCTGGCCACGTGGGTTCTGCTCGACCGCTTCGCCGAGGTCCTCATCTTCGCCAACGACCGACTCGCCCAGATGTCGTCGGGCCGCTACGAGCTCGTGCGCGTCGACGACGAGGCCGGCTCGGCCGCTCGCCGCGACCGTGGCCTGGGGCTGGGCGTCATCGATCGCTTCTCGTCCGGCGGCGTGCGCGATCCTCGGACGCTCTCGGGCGGGGAGACCTTCTACGTCTCCCTATCGCTGGCCCTCGCCCTGGCCGACGTCGTCACCGCCGAGTCCGGAGGCGTGTCCATGGAGACCCTCTTCGTCGACGAGGGCTTCGGCGCCCTCGACCCCGAGACCCTCCAGATCGTTCTCGCCGAGCTCAGCAGGCTTCAGGCAGGCGGGCGCACCGTCGGCATCGTCTCCCACGTCGAGGAGCTGCGCCGTCAGATCCCCGACCGCATCGACGTCACCGGGACACCATCGGGCTCGACGCTCACGGTCACCGCCCCGTGAGGGCCCCGCCGGATCCGCCGCGCGCCTATCCGCCGCGGGCCGGCGCCCGACCCGACCTGCGTCCGGGGCGCGCCGAATCAGCCCAGCTCGTCCGCCAGCACCGCCCGCTCGGTCGCATCGAACCACAGCAGGTCGGCCTCGGCGGCCCGTTCGAAGGCCTCCTCGTCGCCCGTGCGCGCCCTGCGGACGTCGGTCCGCGCCGCCGGCTCATCGACCAGCAGCGCGGCGACCGCCTCCCATGCCACCGGCGCCGTCACCTCGACCGTGCCGGGGAGCACGTCCTCGCTCACCGGGAGTTCGCTCGCCTTCGCCTCATCCACGTCCGCGGCGATGACGACGCGCCGGTCCGCGGCCGCCTCCGCATCCGGCTCGGCGAGTCTGACCAAGGAGGCGTCGGCGGCGCACAGGCACGCCGAGGCCTCCAGGCTCTCCCGGTCCTCGCCGGGCAGGGCCGCGGCCAAAGAGGGTGTGGCGGCATGAGCGGTCCGGGGGCTGATCCAAGGGGCGGACAGGTCGGCGGCCGTCGCGGGCAGGTAGATGCGCATGGCCCCAGTGTGCTACTCGGCGCGGCCCCGGCGCCGTCGCTCCATGCGCGTCACCGGACCGCCCGTGCCCGCGGGCCCGCTGCGCATCCGGCTCGGGGGCTGAGGTCGGGAGGACGCGGGACGTTCGGGCGGTGGCGGCGGTGGCGCAGGGGCCGGCGCGGGCGTCTGCTCCGTCTCCGGCGGGAAGGCGGGGAGCGGGACGGAGGTCGTCCGAAGGCGCGCCGAGGTCCGCTGCGCTCCGCCGGGCCGTGCCGGGCGGTGCCTGGGGCGGGACGCCGCCGCGCGCCGCGAGCGCCTGAGTCCGCGGCGTCGCTTCGCTCCGGAGGCCTTCGGGGCGACGGTCGGGTCGACCCGGTGGGCGAGCTCGGTCAGCGCCCGCCCCAACGCGCTCCCCGGCGCCGCCTCGGTGACGGCCCGACCCTCCATCAGGCACCGGTCCGCCGTCGCCGGGTCGTCCGGGACGAGCGTCACCTCATCGAGACTGCCGTAGCGGTCGAGAGCGTCTCTGACGGCTCGGCGAGGGGAGGGGCCCGCGATACCGGAACGCACCCGCGTGACGACGACCTCGATGCGCCCGGTGGGCCGCGCCTCATCCTCGAAGTCGCCCAGCAGCTGCAGGAGCCGGCGCACCCCGACGGGATCCGCTCCGCTCACCACCAGAACGACGTCGGCATTGCGCACGAGGTCGGCCGCGACGGCGCCCCTGCCGGGCTCCAGGGTGTACTCGTCGACGGAGTCGTCGATCGGTCCGCCGGCGACGTCGATGACCGTCCACGCCGCCAGGCGCCGACAGCGCGCCCACACCTCGGCCATGGCCGCCGGCGGGAGCTCGCGCCATCGTCCCGGGCGCCCCAGGCCGGACAGCAGACGCTCAAGCTCGCCGAAGGGAACCAGGAGGGACTCCAGGGCCTCGTCGTCCAGCCGCCCGTGCCCGGCCAGGCGAGCAGCGGTGGCCAGGCCGGAGGAGTCCTCCGGCAGCCCCAGCACCTGGGTGAGACAGGGGGCCTCCACGTCGGCGTCGACGAGGATCGCCCCGCCGGCGGTCGCCAGAGTGTGGGCCAGCGCCGTCGCGATCGTCGTCCGTCCCGAGGACCCGCGAGGCCCCCACACCACCGCGAGCCTGCCGCCCGGGCCGGTGCTGGACGTCCCGAACCCGCGGTCGGGGTCGGGGGTCGGGGGCGTGCGCGCCCACAGGGGGGTGTTCGGGATCGGCGCATCCGGATCCGCGGTCTCATCGACCCGCTCCGGTGTGGCCGGGGTCTGCAGGATGACATCCTCCAACTCGGTCCACAGCCGGTCGTCCGCGCCAGTATCGGGGACGGGCGCGGTGCGGAGAGATTCGGGAGGTTCGGCCCTCTCGCCCCGACCCGCCTCCAGGGCGTGGGCGAGAGCCTGCAGGCGCGCTCTGACCGCGTCCGGCCGGGTCCGGCGATCTTCGACCGGCCAGCCGACCGTGGCCCACCGCTCGACCTGCTCGGCAGGGGCCAGGATGATGCCGGTCACCCCGGCGTGCTCGAGGCGGTCCAGGACGGAGCGATCGAGTTCGTCGAATTCCGTGTCGGCGACGACAAGCGTGGCCAGGCCCGCCATAGCGGCGCTGAGCAGCTCGGCCGTGTCCGCGCAGCGGCGCACCACGCGCAGCCCGGAGCCACGCGTGTCGATCGCCCGCAGCAGGTCGGCGTCGTCACCGGAGAGTGCGAGCAGGACGCCGTGCAATCGCTGGTCCATCTCAGCTCCCGGTGCCGGTCGGTACCAGGACGAGGGCGCCATCGCCCCCGATGGCGGTGAGCACCGCGGACACGGAGTCGGCCGGAACGAGGACCTCGACCTCGGTGGTCTCCTTGCCGATCAGACTCGTGCCCTTGTCCCCGATCGTGGAGACGGTCAGATGCTCGGCGACGACCTCGGCCCGCTCGCGCGCCTCCTCGGCAGTGACCTGGGTGGCGGGCAGAACCCACAGGTCGACGACGTCGCCCGTGCCAGTGCCGGCGGGCAGCCCCGAGGAGACCTCCAGGACGATCGGCCGCAGGTCGTCGGGCGTCCGAATCCCCACGGCGGCCTCGGGCAGAAGCTCCCCGGCGCTCAACGACCTCTGCGCCACGGCGGCCTCGGGCAGCTGTCCGGCGAGGACGTAGGCGTCCGTGCCGGGATGCGCGTCGACCAGGGTCAGGATGCCGTCGGCGGTCAGGTCCTGCCCCGGGGCGACGTCGCGGGTCAGAATGTAGACCTGCTGGGTGTCGGCGGCGGCGTCCACCGCCCACGTGCCCAGTGCGACGGCGGCACCGATGAGGGCCAGCCCCCCGGCCAGGCGCGGATCTCGCCAGGTGGGGCGCCGTCTGCGGGCGGGACGTGCGGGGTCGGCGGCCCGTGCGGGGTCGCGGCGGAAAGGGGCCACGGGATCCTCCTGATCATTCGTGACGCCCTTGGGCAGCCGGTGAGGGTTCTTGGCTATCCACAGGGGCGTTCAGGGATGGCGCGTCGCGCGCCGGGGGTGTCATCATCGTGCCATGAAAGACAAGTTTCTGACCATTGCTGAGGTCGCCGAAAACCTCCAGCTGTCCGCCCAAGGCGTACGGTCGCTCATTCAGTCCGGGGACCTGCCGGCGATCCAGGTCGGCGCCCGGCACTTGTGGCGGGTGCCCGAGAGCGCCTTCGAGGCCTATATCGAGCGTCAACTCAAAGCGACGCGCGAGATGGTCGCCGCGGGCCGCCCCATGGAGAACGACTGATCAAAGGGGTGAGCACGCTCCGGGGATGCGGCGCGCTCACCTGCTGCGAAGGACGTCGAGAGCCGTCAGGCAGACGGTGACGACGCCGGTGCGCGGCGCACCACCCGCAGGACGCGGATCGCCGCTGCCCCCGTGTGGACCGTCGACGAGGATGTCGATGTAGTCCGCCCCCACTCGTCCGATCCGGCCGATGATGTCGCCGGCGGAGGTCACCGCCCGCACGCGCGCACCGGTGCGCGCCAGTTCGCGTGCAGCGGCCTGAAAAGTCGGCCGTCGGTGCCTGTCCGGCTCAGGTGAGGGGCCGGGCAGAGGCGAGAGGAAGGCGAGTGAGCCGGTCGGGACGAGCGCCTGGAGGCCGTCCCCCTCCTCGACAAGCACGAAGCCGTCCTCCGCCCGCGTCAGCACCCCGTCGACGGGCACACCGCCGCAGGTGCGCAGGCGCACGGTGCGCCCGAGCGCCCCGCGCAGCCGGTCGGCCACCCGCAGCGAGGCGATCTCAGCCTCTGCCAGGTCCGCCGCCTGCGCAGCGATCTCAGCACGGCGCTCGGCCTCGAAGCGGCTCTCGAGATCGGCCAGCAGCGCATCCCAGTCCATGGCCGCAGCTCACCACCTCGCCCGGCCGGCCGCAAGACGGTGGACGCACCGAAGCGGTCGACCTTCGACCGTCCCCCGACCGGCGCAGCACTCGATGGGACGAAATCACCATACCCCTTGACAGACTCCAAATAATCTAGCAATATCAAATCACTTCAAACACCATCATCAACGACGGAGAACCCATGCGTGTCGTGACCCACCTTACCGTCATCGCCCTGGTTGCCGCGCTCGGTACGGTGACGCTGGCAACCAGCGCTTGGTCGGCAGGGGGCGCTCTCGCGGCCGTTCCGGCCGCCTGGTGGAGCACGACCCAGATCGCTCAGAGCGCGGTCGTCCTCGCATGCGGCCTCGGAGCGGCGGGTTGCCTGTGGCACCTGGTCTCAGTGGGGATCGCGCTGGTCGTTCTGTTCGAGGACCGCTCGGCCACGGCTGACGCTCACCGCGGGCGGCCGGACCGCACGACCGCCGGAGGGGCGCATGCCCTGCTCCAGCGCTGGGGAGCTCCGCTTGTCCGCCGGGTCACCGCCGGCGCCGTGATCGCGGGACTGACGATCGCTCCCGCCGCCGCCGCGCAGTCCTCCGTCCCCGACGACCTGGGCTGGCAGACGACCTCGAGCGGACCCTCCCTCCCCAGCGCCGAGTCCGCTCCGCAGGGAACGGAGATCCCGGCCGACGAGGTCCCAACCGACACCGCCGACGGGACTTCCGCGGTGCCCGACCCGCAGACGCCCAACTCCGTTCCCCGAACCGGCGAAACGCCGGATGCCGCCTCACCGACACACGTCGTCGCCCCCGGGGAAACCCTGTGGTCGATCACCGAGGACGCCCTGGGAGCCGGCGCCACCGACGAGCAGGTCGCACGCGCCTGGCCCCGGGTCTACGAGGCCAACCCCGAGCAGATCGGCGCCGACCCGTCCCTCATCCATCCGGGCGCCACTCTGCGGCTGCCCGCCGCAGCTCGGTCATCATCGCCGCCCCAGCAACCGACCCGACCAGCCCAATCCTGACATCACACTCACCAACACCCTGTAACAGGAGGCCGCCATGACCACCACTATGACCCCGTCCCCCGAGGCATCCGCCGGAAAGGCCGGTTCAAACGGTTCGTCCGGTTCAACGCCCGATCGCCGGGAACCCGGCGCGCAGGCTCCCCGCACCCCTAGCACCGTCACCCGCATGCCGGCGGGAAAGATCCTCGCCCGTGCGCCCCGGACGAGCGCCGAACGTCGACGGTGGGACCGTCTGCACTTCCAGACCGAGCTCAGCCGCCAGTGGGCGCGCTCACGGCGGTGCAGGCCGGCGACCCCCCGACTCCGCAGCGACATGCCGGACCCGCGCCGTCACGCGGCCCGCGTTGTGACCGCGGCCGCGGAGGTCCTCAGCGGGCACAGGCCGGTCGACCATCTGGCGCGATGGACCACCCCGGAGATGTTCGAGGCCCTGGCTCGGCGTTCCGGTCTGTCTCAGCGCCTGCCGGGCTCTTCGGCCAGCCGCACCAGGCCCAGGGCGCGTCACATCCACACCCAGTTCACACTGTCGGGCAACTGCGAAGTCGCCGTCCTTCTCGATGACGGCCCTCGGGTCAGGGCCGCGGCCGCCCTCCTGGTGCCCCGCCGCGGCAGATGGGTGATGTCGGTTCTCGAGATCGGCTGAGGCGCACCCGGCAAACTCGCGGCCGCAGGCCGACCGCCGCCCGCTCGCAGGACCGGGAGGCGGTCGGAGAGGCCCTCGGCGCCCGGTGTCGGACTGGCGTATCGGAGCTCGGCAGTCGCGCCACCGGCGGGGCGCCGGGCGTCCAAGGGTCAGCGCCTCCGCTTGCGGGCAGCGCGCCGCTGCGCCCTGTTGGCGGGTCGCGGTGCGCCCCCGGCGGCGGGCGCGGACGCATCGCCGCGCGCGGCTTCTCGGCCGGCCGCAGCACTCGATCGTGCGGCCGGAGGAGCCATCGAGGTCGAGGCAGCCGTGCCGTCCTCCGAAGGGGCTGAATAGGTGATCCGGCGGTCCATGGCCTGCTGACCGGTGGATCCGAGGACGCTGCCTCCCCCCTTGGAGCCGGCCCCGACCCTCAGATGCGAGGACGCACCGCCACCGGCCGCGGCCACGGCGGACGCGGCCTCAACCGTGCCGTTCTCAGCGGCCCGCGCGGCGGCGTCGTCGAAGCGGCCGACGTTGGCGAAGATCTGCTCGACGGTCTCCTCACGAATGCCCTCCATCATCGCCTTGAACATGTGCGCGCCCTCATTGGCGTACTCCACGAGCGGGTCACGCTGGGCCATGGCGCGCAGACCGATGCCCTCCTTGAGGTAGTCCATCTCGTAAAGGTGCTCGCGCCACCGCTTGTCAACTACGGCCAGCAGGACACGGCGCTCGAGGACGCGCATGGGCTCGTCCCCGAGCTGAGCGAGGGCCAGCGGATTGTCATCCATGCGCTTCTCGGCGTCCTCATAGGCGACGGCGACGTCTTCGATCAGCTCGGTCGACAGCCGCTCGGGGGTCAGCCGGTCACGTCCGCCCGCGGCGTCGACGATCTCGTCCTCGGTCAGCCCCACCGGGTAGAGATGGCCGAGATCGTTCCACAGCGAGTCGAGGTCCCACTCGTCGGCGCGGCCCTCACAGGTGCGGGCGGCGACGATGGTCTCGACCGCCTGGGAGCGGAAGGCCTCCACCTGCGGCTCGAGGTCCTCCCCGTCCAGAACGCGGCGCCTCTCGTCGTAGACCTTCTCGCGCTGCTCGGTCATGACGTCGTCGTACTTCAGAACGTTCTTGCGGATCTCGTAGTTGCGCGACTCAACCTGACGCTGCGCCGAGGCGATGGCGCGGGTGACGACCTTCGACTCCAGGGGCACGTCGTCGGGGTAGGCGCCCGAGGACATGATCCGCTGGGCGGCGTTGGAGGCGAACATGCGCATGAGGTCGTCCTCCATGGACAGGTAGAAACGGGACTCCCCCGGGTCGCCCTGCCTTCCGGACCGTCCGCGCAGCTGGTTGTCGATGCGACGCGACTCATGGCGCTCGGTGCCCAAGACGTACAGGCCGCCCAGAGAGACGACCTCGTCGTGCTCGGCCCGGCAGGCCTCCTGCGCGGCCTTGAGGGCCCCGGGCCAGGCCCGCTCGTACTCCTCGGCGTTCTCCTCGGGATCCAGACCCGCCCTCTTCAGGTCGGTGACCGCGATGTGCTCGGCATTGCCGCCGAGCATGATGTCGGTGCCGCGGCCGGCCATATTGGTGGCCACGGTGACGGCGCCCTTACGGCCCGCCATGGCGACGACGGCGGCCTCGCGCGCGTGCTGCTTGGCGTTGAGGACCTCGTGCGAGACGCCTCGCTCGCGCAGCATGGCGGACAGCTCCTCGGACTTCTCCACGCTGGTGGTGCCCACGAGGACCGGCTGACCGGCCTCGTGGCGCTCGACGATGTCGTCGACGACGGCGGTCAGCTTGGCCGCAACGTTGGTGTAGACCAGATCGGACTGGTCGACGCGAATCATCGGCTTATTCGTGGGGATCGGGACGACGCCGATCTTGTAGGTGCCGGCGAATTCGGCGGCCTCGGTCTCGGCGGTACCGGTCATGCCCGAGCGGGACCCCTCCGGGTAGAGGCGGAAGTAGTTCTGCAACGTGATGGTGGCCAGCGTCTGATTCTCGGCCTTGATCTCCACTCGCTCCTTGGCCTCGATGGCCTGGTGCATGCCCTCGTTGTAGCGGCGCCCCGGCAGAACTCGACCGGTGTGCTCATCGACGATGAGGACCTCGCCGTCGCGCACGATGTAGTCCTTGTCGAGGTGGAAGAGCTCCTTGGCTTTGATGGCATTGTTGAGGAAGCCGATCAGGGGCGTGTTCTCCGACTCGTAGAGGTTGTCGATGCCCAGATAGTCCTCGACACGCTCGATGCCGGGCGCCAGCACGCCGACGGTGCGCTTCTTCTCATCGACCTCATAGTCCTTATCCGCCCTCAGGCGCGCGGCTATCTTAGCGAACTCCTGATACCACTTGTTGACATCGCCACTGGCCGGACCGGAGATGATCAGCGGTGTACGGGCCTCGTCGATGAGGATGGAGTCGACCTCATCGACGATGACAAAGGCATGACCCCGCTGGACGAGATCCTCGGGCCGCTGGGCCATGTTGTCGCGCAGGTAGTCGAAGCCGAATTCGTTGTTCGTGCCGTAGGTGATATCCATCGCATACTGCCTGCGGCGCTCAGCGGGGGTCTGACCGGTCAGGATGCAGCCCGTGGTCAGCCCCAGGAAGCGGTGAACGCGTCCCATGAGATCGGACTGGTACTCGGCGAGATAATCGTTGACGGTCACGACGTGCACGCCCTTGTCCGTCAGCGCCCGCAGGTAGGAGGGCATGGTGGCCACCAGCGTCTTGCCCTCGCCGGTCTTCATCTCGGCGATATTGCCCAGATGGAGGGCGGCGCCGCCCATGATCTGGACGTGGAAGGGACGCATGCCCAGCACCCGGTCGGCGGCCTCGCACACGGCGGCGAAGGCCTCGGGCAGGAGGTCATCGAGACTCTCCCCGTCGACGTAGCGCTCCTTGAGCTCGACGGTGACCTCCTTGAGCTCGGCGTCAGTGAAGTCCGCGTACGAGTCGGCGAGCGCCTCGACCCGGGTGGCGATGGCATCGAGCCTCTTGAGGGTGCGCCCCTCACCGATGCGAAGGATCCGGTCAACGATCGACACGCTGGTTTCTCCCTTGTTGGCGGAGGGGAGCGCGGCCCACGGCCGTGCTCCCCGCACTCCCATCGCCCGGTCCCACCGGGCGCAGACGTGCCTATCGTAGTGGACGCCTCGCGGGGGGCCATCGTGCTACCGCATGATCTCGCTCATTGCGAGCACCGCGCTCGGGCCGGGATGCGCACAGGCCCCGTTCCGCGTCCTGCGCCCGGTCGCCTGTGGACAACCGGTCCGTCCGCGGGGCCGTCATGAGACCGTCGGACCATGCAGCCTGTCTCCCCTCCCCTCCCATCGTCCTACGCCGCGCCCCGGCCATCGCCCCTTCCGCCATGGCGGCACCACCTGCGCGAAGCGGCACGACTCGTGCTGCCGGTCTCCTGCGCGGGCTGCGGACGCTGGGACGTGGCGCTCTGCCCCGACTGCCGGAGCCTGCTGACCGGCGAGCCCATCGCCGTCGAGCACGCCGACGCCGCCGGCGATCTGGATGTGAGCGCCCTGGCCGTCTACGCCGGACCGGTGCGCCCCATGGTGCTGGGTTGGAAGAACGGGGCCCGGGAGGACCTGGCCGCTTTCATGGCCGACGTGGGGGCGCGCGCCGGGCGCCGATGGGCGCGCCGCCTGGACGAGGAGGCGCGCGAGGCCGTCGACGCCGGCCCGCTGCTCGTCGTCCCGGCGCCGTCCGGATGGGTGCGCCGGGCCCGGGGGCGTCTCGTCACCGCCTCTCTGGCCGACGCCGTCGCCCGCGGCGCGGCCGTAGGATGGCCGCGAACCCGAGGAGCCGCGGGAGGCGCCGGCGCTGAGGGGGCCGAGCGAACCCGAGGGCGCCGGGATCGGGAACTGGAGGTGCTCAGCGTGGACCTGCTGCGCCGCCCCGGGCTGGCAGGAGCGCACCAGACCGGCCGCTCGGCGCGGCAGCGGCGGACCAACCGCGCGCGAGCGCCACGAGTCCTGGCCCCGGTCGCCGGGCTGAGCGTCCTGCTGGTCGACGACGTCGTCACCACCGGCGCGACGCTGGGGGCGTGCGCTCGCGCCCTGCGCCAGGAGGGCGCGAGCGTCATCGGAGCGCTCGCCGTCGCGGCCGCGCCGCCACCCGCCCGCCGGACGAGAACGGTCGTACCGGGCGGGCCCGTTTCAGCGCCGGGCGATCAGCCCGCGTCGGTACCGGCGGAGAAGCATCACATGGTGTAAGTTGTGTTTTACAACACATGAGTGCGCTTACCGCGGTGACGTGCGACCGCCGAGCGCCCCGCTCGCACGGCGGGCCGGCACGAGGAGGTGGTGAACGACCGTCCAGCGCCCGCCGCACGGTGCGACGAGCGCTCCCCCCACCCCCTCCCAGGATTACCAGGACCCAGAAAGAGGTTCACCATGGATATCACTGTCGTCGGCCGCAACGCTGAGATCAGCTCTCGTCTGCGAGACTACGTCGAGGAGAAGGCCGCCAAGGTCGAGCAGCTCGACCCGCGCGTCCAACGCGTCGAGGTCGAGGTCACCCACGAGCGCAACCCGCGTCAGGCCGACACGGCCGAGCGTGCCGAGATCACCGTGGTCTCGAAGGGCCCGATCATCCGGGCCGAGGCCAGTTCCTCCGACCGCTTCGCCGCCTTCGACATCGCCATGGGCAAATTGACCGAGCGGCTGCGTCGCGCACGTGACCGCAAGAAGGACCACCGCCGCTACATCGTCGAGGTCGCCAAGGACCGCCGGTCGCCCGCCGCCGAGGAGGCGATCGTCGTCCCCGACACGGGGGACGCGCCGATCGAGGACTCGCCCACGGCCCCGACGGAACCGGGCGTCGCCGTTGAGTCTCAGCTGGGCGACTCCCCCGTCATCGTCCGCCAGAAGCTGCACGATGCCGTGCCGATGGCGGTCGACGAGGCCCTCTACCAGATGGAGCTGGTCGGCCACCCCTTCTACCTCTTCATCGAGAAGTCGACCGGGCAGCCCTGCGCGGTCTACCACCGCCACGGCTGGACCTACGGCGTCATCCGTCTGAACACCCGGGTCACGAGCGAGACGGCGCAGATGGCGTGATCGCACCCCGGCCCCGCTGCACCCCCGGTGGGGCCGGCCCCACCCCACCGGGCCTGGCCGATCCCGGCCCCGACCACCGCCGGCGCTCAGCCGTCGGGTCCGCGACGGCGCGGCGCGGCCGGGATCGGCGAGGCGGACGGGCAGCGGACTAGGGCAGGGGATAGGACAGGTCGAACACCTCCGTTGTGAGCACCCGCCATGTGGCCCCCTTGCGCTGCCAGGCTTGTCCGCGGTCATCCGTCAGCAGCGCGGTGCCGCTGGCCCGGTCGGCCGTCAGCGCCGTGGCCCCCGGCGTTCCGGCGACGTCCGTCGAGGCGCCGCCGACCTGCACGTACCGCACGCCGGGAGGCTCCTGCTCCGCTCGTCCGGGGGCGAGCACCACCACGTTGACCGGGTCGTACCAGGCGAGTCCCGTGACGCCCTCGCCCGCGGCCTGCGGCAACGCCAGCGGCCGACCGAGCCCGGTCGGCGTCCCGTCCTGCGCGCGCACGACCACGGCCGCGCTCACGTGCTCGTCCCCGCCCTCCCCGTCACGATGGCGCAGCACGAGCCGGGCGGATTCGGCCGACAGGTCCAGCGCCGTGACCTCGCGGCCCTCGAGCCACTGCGCGCTCAGCGGTGCGCGCTGCCCCAGATCCCCGACGGCGGTCAGGACGCCGTCGGCGGCGGTCCACGCCCAACCGTAACGGTCCACTACCGGCGCCAGTAGTCCGCCCTCGCCCGCGTCGGCGGCCCCGACCGAGGCGATGACGCTGGCGACGTCCTCCCCCGGCCGCAGGCGCAGCAGGCTGGAGGCGCTGAGTGCGTAGACGGCCTCATCCGGGCCCAGCACCGGGTGACGAGCCTGAGCGGTGCCCAGCGCCTGGACGGTCGCCAGGGTCCTGCGAGTCGAGCTGGTGCCTCGGACGACGGAACCGGCACTCATACCGATGACCGTATCGACGGGAGCGTCCGGCTGCGGTAGCGGCGCTGGATCGCCCATCGACTCCCCGTCGGCAGTGACGACGACGGAGGACACGCCCTCCAGACGACCCAGCGTGGCGGCCAGTTGGGCCACCGCCAGGGCCCGTTCCTGCGAGTCGAGCTCGGCTACGGCCCCGTCGAGGGCCACCGTCGCGGTCCCGTCCTCGAGCACGACGCCGTCGGCCGCCAGGCCGGCCTCGCGCGGAAGCGCCGAGGCGACTCCCGGGGCGAGCCAGTCCGCAGGCCCGCCCAGCAGCGCCACAAGGGTCGAGGTCGGCAGATCCCCCCGGGGCAGCCACCGCAGCTCCGGCACGAGGCGCGCCCGGTCGGGGGTCAGGAAGTACAGGCTCGTCGCCATGAAGTTGGTCTGCAGGCTCCCCGTCGGCAGGAGCACCCCCGGGGGCAGATCGACGATCCGCCACTGGCCCAGGGAATCAGTGGCCAGGGAGTAGAACGCCGTGTAGCCGTCGGTGCTCCCCGACTGGGCGGCCCCGTCGGAGGTCAGGACCCCGGAGGAGTCGATCGAGCGGACGAGCTCGACCGTGACCTTGACGGCCCCCGACTCATCGCGCTCCACCACCGGGGCCGTGGAGCCCGTGTAGGCGCGCACGACGGAGGTCGGCTCCCAGGCGTCGGAGGCCGCACGGTGCAGGAAAGTGCGAGCAGTGGCGAAATCGTCGGAGAATCCGGCGACGCACGCCCGCAGGAACCCGGCGACGATCTCCTCGGGGCCGGCGCCGTCGCGCGGGCGGGCGGCGGTCTGCACGAGCTGACTGCCATGGGCCGAGACCACGTCGGAGGAGGTGACCTGGCCGTCGGTCGGAAGATCGGCGCAGCCGGCGAGCGCCACCAGCCCTCCTCCCGACGCCAGGGCCGCCAGCACGGTGCGCCGGGGCACGATGTCACGGGTCGCCGTCCGGCCGACTCGACCGCGACTCATCGCTGCCCGTCCGCATCGGCACGCCCGGCATCCTCCTCGGGCGTGCGGGCCCCGGTCGGGGTACTAGCGGTGGGGCGGGGCGGCACGATCTGCGCCGGCGGCGGGGCGTCCCCCCGCGCCCGGTCGGCGGCGCGGCGGGAGGCAGGCGCCGGGACGACGACCCCGCCCGGCGCCGTCGTCGCCTTCGGCTCCGGCCCGCGGCGCACGGCCACGCGGGCGACGGCGGGGGCGTCCTCGGGGACAACACCGAGGGGACCGGGACGGGTGAAGGTCCCCGGGGTGGCGTCCGGGCCCAGGCGGCGCGGCAGAGTCAGCAGGAAGGAAGCCCCTTCCTGCGGCCATCCCCAGGCGACGAGGGTGCCCCCGTGCAAGGTGGCGTCCTCCAGCGAGATGGACAGACCCAGCCCCGTCCCGCCCAGGGTCCGCTTGCGAGAGGGGTCCGCCCGGTAGAACCGGTCGAAGACCTGCTTGACGACGTCGGGGCTCATGCCGACGCCGTGGTCGCGCACCCGGACGGCCACGGCGTCGTCGGATTCGGCGATGGCGATGTCGATGCGGGAGCCCTCGGCGTGCTCGAGGGCGTTAACGATGAGGTTGCGCAGAATGCGCTCGACGCGCGTGGAATCGACCTCGGCGACGACCGGAGTCGCAGGCGCGTCGAGGACCACCTGCGAGCCCTTGGCCTCGATGTGCACGGCGACCAGGTCGAGCACACCCAGGGTCAGCGCGACGATGTCGGCCTCCTCGGCGCGCAGCTGGACGCGCCCGGAGTCGATGCGCGAAATCTCCAGCAGGTCGGTGAGCATGGACTCGAAACGGTCGATCTCCCGCATGAGGATCTCGAGACTGCGTGCGGCGAAAGGATCCTCGATCTCCTCGCGCGCCTCCCAGATCTGCTCGCTGGCCAGGCGGATCGAGGCCAACGGCGTGCGCAGCTCGTGGGAGACGTCGGAGACGAACAACCTCTCGATCTTCGACAGCTTCTCCCAGGCCTCGATCTGCGCCTCCAGGGAGGCCGCCATCTCGTTGAAGGAGCGCGACAGGGTGGCGATCTCATCCTCCCCGTGAACGGGCAGACGCTCGCTCAGGCGTCCGCCGGCCAGGCGCTGGGAGGCCAGCGAGGTTCGCCGAATGGGGATGAGCACGCGCCAGGTCATGGCCCAGATGCCCAGGATGAGCATGAGGAGGAATCCCGAGCCGGCAATGACGACGGCCCGGGAGGCCAGGTCAATGACGTTCTGCTCGGGGGCCAGGGTGTAGACCAGGAAGAGGTCGTAGTCGCCGGCCAGCGGCAGTGACACCCTCTGCCCGACGATGATGCCCGGACTGGTCCCGTTGTCGGAGTCCACGGAGACGGACTGGAAGTACGGCCGGTGCTCGTTGGCGCCCTGGGCGATGGACTCGGTGAGCCTGTCGGAGACCAGATCCGTGAGCCTGGCATCGGTGGTCAGATCGTTGATGACATTGGTCGTCGTCTCGGTGCCGCTCCGTTTCAGGATGACGCCGACGCAGCCCGCCCCGGCGCAGGACTCCCCGATGGACGAGACCTGCGCCTGGGCGGCCGCGGCCACCTGGTCCGCCGTCGTCGCGCCGGAGGTGTCGAAAGCCGCCTGAGCGGTGGCCGCCCTCAGGCGGGCGTCCGCCAGGATGACCTCACGACGGTCCTCGAAGACGTCGTCGCGGATGCGGGCCGTAACGACGACCAGCAGGATGACGATCAGGACGATGCCGGCGGCCATGGCGAACAGCGCCATCCGCGTGGCCAGGCTCCGCCGGATGGCCGACAGGGACGGCATGACGCCATCGCGCCGGCGCAGTCCGGGACTGCTCACGGGCGCCGGCTCGTCCTCGGGCGTCCTGCGCGAGGCTGCGGGTGAGCTCGCGCGAGCGGATCGGTGGGAGAAGGCCACGAGCCGGGTGCCGCCCGCGGATCAGGCCGCGTCGCCGGCGCGGTAACCGACGCCGCGGACGGTCACGACGATCGCCGGATGCTCGGGGTCGTGCTCGATCTTGGCGCGCAGCCGCTGGACGTGCACATTGACCAGCCGGGTATCGGCGGCGTGCTGGTAGCCCCACACCTGTTCGAGGAGCTCCTCGCGAGTGAACACCTTCCAGGGAGTGCGCGCCAGTGTGACCAGCAGATCGAACTCGAGGGGCGTCAGGCTGATCTTGGTCTCCCCGCGGCGAACCTGATGGCCGGCGACGTCGATGTCGAGGTCGCCGGCACGCACGTGCTCCGCGTTGCCGCCGTCGGAGGTGCGGCGCAGACGGGTGCGCACACGGGCCAGCAGCTCCTTGGACTTGAAGGGCTTGGTGACGTAATCGTCGGCCCCCGCCTCCAGACCGGAGACGACATCCTGGGTATCCGTACGAGCGGTGAGCATGATGACGGGAACGTCCGACTCCTCTCGAATATGCCGGCATATCTCGACCCCGTCGACACCGGGAAGCATGAGGTCCAGAAGGACGAGGTCGGGGTCGGAATCGTGGAAGACGTTGACAGCGGAGGCCCCGTCAGCACAGTACGAGGGCTCATAACCCTCGGCCGTGAGCATGATGCCGATCATCTCTGACAGGGCCGTGTCGTCGTCAACGACCAGGATGCGGGTGCTCATGGAACGTATCTTGGCACGAAGAAGCCCGCGGCGTGGCATTGTGCAGCACGCGCCGGCACCGTGTCTGATCCGTGACCTTACCACCCCGAACCGATCTTCGCGCAAGAGGACCCGAGCCGTCTCATGCCGTCTCATCTCCTCCTCGGGGCGGAGGAGCGCCTCCGGACCGGCATGTCACAGTGTGCCCATGACCAGCCAGACCAGTGGGACCCCGAACCAGCCGTGGCAGCCGCCCTCCGAGGAATCCCAGGAGCCCCAGCAGCCTCCGCGCTACGGCGCCTACGGCGAAGCTCGCGCGCAGCCGCCTGGGTCCGGCTCCGCGCCGCAGGAGCCGGACCCGGGCGCCGCGGGCCAGTACGCTGGCCGGGCGGCGGCCTACGGCGCCTTCGGGGCAACCGGTCCCGGCCAGCGGGGGGCGTTCTTCCTCGCCCCCAAGCCGGGCATCGTGCCCCTGCGCCCGCTGAGCATCACCGAGATCATCGGCGGCGCCTTTGAGGCGCTGCGCGCCAACCCGCGCGCCATGTTCCTGCCCTCCCTCGTGATCATGAGCGTCATCGGCCTCATCTCGGGGGCCCTGACGTACATGAGCTCACACACTCAGTACGACACCATGCAGGCTCTGTCGGCCTCGCAGGATCCGTCACCGGATGAGATCTTCTCCGCCCTCCAGCTCACCGGCTCCGCCGGCGCGGCTCAGCTCATCGACTTTCTGCTTCTGGCCCTGGCCACCACAATCCTGACCGGTCTGCTCATCGTGGCGGTTTCCCGCTCCGTGCTCGGACGCATCGCCACTCCGGGCGCAGTCTGGCAGAGAGTGCGCTCGCGCATCTGGCCGCTCATCGGCCAGTCTCTGCTCATCGAACTGATCACCGCCGTGATGAGCCTGGCCTCACTGGCCATCGGGTTCGTCATCCTCTTCGCCTTGTTCAGCTCGAGCAGCAACAATCCAAGCCTCGCGACCATCATCTTCGGTCTCCTCGCCGTCCTCATCCTGGTCGCGATCATCATGATCGCCAGCTGCTTCTTCGCGGTTCGCCTCTACCTGGCGGCCGCCGCCCTCATCCTGGAGAACGTGAGCGTGTGGGAGGGCATACGCCGCTCGTGGCACCTGACTAAGGGCAGCTTCTGGAGGGTGCTCGGCATCCTGGTACTGACCACGCTCATCACTCTCGTCCTTCTCGGGGCCATCATGTCGGCCATGAGCATCGCCAGCCAGTTGGCCATGTCGGCCGGGGCGGGCATGTACGCCACGGTCTCAGCTGTGACGGCCTTCGCCACCTCGCTCCTTCAAGCAGCGATCCTGCCGTTCTCCTCGGCGGTCAACGCGCTGACCTACATCGACCTGCGTATGCGCACCGAGGGCCTGGACGTGGAGTTGCGTCAAGCCGCCAAGGTGTGACGCCGACCTGATCGAGCTCCGTCATGTCCGCAACCCTTCCGGCCCTTCCCCATGCGCGCGCTGTGAGCGCGGTGAGCATCATGAGCACCGCGAGCATCATGAGCGCGGCCCGGGCATCCGCGTCGCCCGCGCACGCGGGCGCCCGGGGAGCCGACGCGCCCGCCACTCCGGACGCCGACGAGGCCCGCCGGGCCGCCGAGCGAGAACTCGCCCGCCCGGAATACCGGGACGAGAGCCTGCTGGGGAGGCTCTGGCGATGGCTGTCGGAGCATCTCAACCTGCGCGGCGTCGTCCCCGCAGGCCCCGATTGGCTATCCATCCTCATCGTCGTCGTCATCGCACTCGCCCTTGTCACGGTCCTGATCCTCCTGCTCACGCGCATCACCCGAGTGCAGCGCATCCGCACCGGCCACGACCTGTTCGAGGACGACGACCGCGATTCCGCCGCTCTGAACGTGGCCGCCGACGGCGCCGCCGTCCGCGGGGACTGGACCACCGCCATTGTCGAACGCTTCCGGGCGATCATCCGCTCCCTCGACGAACGCGGCGCCATCGACGATTATCCCGGGATGACCGCTCACGAGGCGGCGGCGGCCGCGTCCGCCGCCGTCGTCGATCACGCCGATGACCTCCTGCACGCGGGAACGCTCTTCGACGCCGTGCGCTACGGGGAGGTCGTCTCCACCCCGGCGCAGGACTCCTGGATGCGCACCCTGGCCGACGCCGTCGCGCATGCACACCTGGCGCCCCAGACCGCGCCCATGGGCATCCCCGCCTGGGGGGACGGGGGCCTGCCATGACGACCTCCGTGTCCTCGCGCCCCGAGCCGACCGAGCCCCGCACGAGGCGCCCAACGGACCCCCCGGGAGCCGGCGACCAGGTGGCCGGCGAGCCCCCGGCCGCCAGAGTGCGTCGGTGGCGCCCCTTCATCCTGGCCGTGGGACTGCTCCTGATCGTCACCGTCGTCGTGAACCTGCTGAAACCCCAGCACTCCGATCGCCCGCTCGCGATCGACAACCCGGGGCGGAACGGGGCGCAGGCTCTCGCCCGGCTTCTGCGCGATGAGGGGGTGTCGGTCGAAACCGTCCGCTCCACCGATGCGGCCGTGCGCTCGGCCGGGCCGAATACGACGGTAGTCCTGCTCAACGCCGGGGACCTGGACAACCACGAGCGGGAGGAGCTGTCGGGCGCCGGCGCCGACATCGTCGTCCTCGGTGCGCTCCACCAGGACCTGACGGGGCTGAGCGAACCGGCCGGGCTGACCGCCTCTGAGCAGTCGGCTCCCACCGACGTCCTTTTGACGGCCCAGTGCGCAGACGCCGACGCCACGGCGGCCGTCTCCGTGCTCAGCCCGCACGGCTCAGTGCGGCCGGGCTCCTCCGGCGCCATCGGCTGCTTCCCCGTCGACGAGGGCGGCTACGCCTACGCGACCGCCGCCACCGGAGGCGGCGGCGCGCTGCGCGTCATCGCCGACGCCGGCATGGCGACCAATTCGCGGCTGACCGACGCGGGCCATGCGTCCCTGGCGGTGCGCGCGCTCGGGCACCACGATCACGTGGTGTGGTTCGACGCCTCCCAGCAGCAGCCCCGGGCGGTGTGGGATACCGACTCGGTGCCGCGCTGGATGCCGGTTCTGATTCTCCAGGGCGCCATCATCGTCTGCGCGCTGGCCGCGGTCCGAGGACGGCGCTTCGGACCGATCGTCGTCGAGAACCTGCCCGTTGTCGTCCGGGCGACCGAGACGACACGCGGACGGGGCCGCCTGTATCGTCGCGCGGGAGCCCGCGACCGCGCGGCCCGGGCCCTGCGCACCGCCACCGCGCTGCGTCTGGCCCCCAGGCTCGGCCTGCCCTCGCAGGCCCGCCCCGCCGATGTCGCCGACGCCGCCGCCCAGGCCACCGGGTACCCGCCCCGGCTCGTCCACGAGCTCTTGTGCGGTCCCGTCCCATCCACCGACCGGGTCCTCGCTGACCTGGCCGTCCAGCTCGACCGACTCGAGAGCGAGGTCCTTGCGAGATGAGCACCCCCACCACGTCCACCGGACCCGAGGACGCCCGCGAACCGGCACCGGTCGGAACCGGCGACCCGCGCACACTGCTGACGGCCGTGCGCTCCGAGGTCGCCAAGGCCATCGTCGGCCAGGACCCCGCGGTGACGGGGCTCGTCATCGCCATGCTCACCGGAGGCCACGTCCTGCTCGAGGGAGTGCCGGGCGTCGCCAAGACGCTGCTCGTGCGCTCACTGGCCCAGGCATTGGACGTGGACACCAAACGCGTGCAGTTCACCCCCGACCTCATGCCGGGCGACGTGACGGGCTCCCTCGTCTACGACGCGCGCAGCGCCGCTTTCTCCTTCCGACAGGGGCCGGTGTTCACCAACCTGCTTCTAGCGGACGAGATCAACCGAACGCCCCCCAAGACCCAGGCGGCGTTGCTGGAGGCCATGGAGGAGCGCCAGGTCTCGGCCGACGGACAGCCGCGCGCGCTGCCCGACCCCTTCATGGTCATCGCCACCCAGAACCCCGTCGAGTACGAGGGCACCTATCCGCTGCCGGAGGCCCAGCTCGACCGTTTCCTGCTCAAGCTGATCCTGCCCCTGCCCGAGCGGGCCCAGGAGGTGGAGGTGCTCTCACGGCACGCCTCGGGCTTCGACCCTCGTGATCTGAGGAGTGCGGGGGTGCGGGCCGTGGCCGCTCCGAATGACTTGGCCGCCGCTCGGGACCAGGTGCGCACCATCGGGGCCTCCCCCGAGGTACTGGGCTACATCGTGGACCTGGTGCGGGCCACGCGCGTCTCGCCGTCGGTGACCCTAGGTGTCTCGCCCCGTGGCGCTACCGCACTGCTGGCGGCCGCCCGCGGATGGGCCTGGTTGTCGGGACGGAGCTTCGTGACGCCCGACGACGTCAAGGCGCTCGCCACGCCCGCGCTGCGCCACCGCGTCCAGCTGCGCGCCGAAGCAGAGATGGAGGGGGTGACGACCGAGTCCGTCATCAACGGCGTCCTGCGGTCGGTGCCCGTGCCCCGCTGACCGCCCCGAGTCGTCCGTCGAGCGCACCTGCCCGTGCGAACGCCCGGATGCGGACCAGGACACAAGCTCAAGCTGAGGAACAACCCGGGGAGGAGGAGGCGTGTACCTCACGATGCGCACCGTCTGGCTGCTGAGCGTCGGCTGCCTGCTCGCGATCGCCGCGCCCCGGCCCGCGACGGCGATCGGATGGACGGCTGTCGTGGCGGTCCTCGTCTGCTTCGACGTGATCGCCGCGCCCTCGCCGCGCAGCCTGCGCATTCAGCGCTCCACCGCACGCGCCGTCCGCCTGGGGGAGACCACCACCTCAACGCTCACGGTCACCTGCACCGGCCGCCGGAGAGTAACGGTACAGGTGCGCGACGCATGGCCGCCGTCGGCCGGGGCGAGCCACGAGCGAGCCCGACTGACGATCCCTCCGGGTGAGCGCCGTCGGACCCGTATGGTCCTGATGCCGACGCGTCGCGGCATCCGCCCGGCCGACTTCGTCACCGTGCGGATATCGGGCCCTCTCGGACTCGCGGGACGTCAGGCGTCGCTGATCGCGCCGGCGCGGCTACGGGTCCTTCCGGCGTTCACCTCGCGCCGCCACCTGCCCTCGCGCCTGGCGCGCCTGCGGGAGATGGACGGCCGCAGCGCCGTCATGGTCCGCGGGTCGGGAACCGAATTCGACTCTCTGCGCGAGTACGTGGTCGGCGATGACGTGCGCTCAATCGACTGGAGGTCGACGGCGCGCCGAGGCGAGATCGTCGTGCGCACCTGGCGGCCCGAGCGGGACCGGCGCGTGCTCATCATGATCGATACCGGGCGCCTGTCGGCCGCGCGCCTGGGCGACGGTCCGCGTTTGGACGCCCATATCGAGTCCTGCCTGCTCATGGCGGCCCTGGCCTCGCGAGCCGGGGACAGGGTCGAAGTCGTCGCCCTCGACGTCGCCGTGCGCGCACAGGTGCGAGGGCAGTCGGGTCCTGCGCTCATGAGCGCTCTGGCGGACACTCTCACCCCGCTGGACGCCGAACTCGTGGAGACCGACTGGACGCTTCTGGCATCCACGGTGCGCTCCACGCTCTCGCAACGCGCGCTCGTCATCGTTCTCACCGCGCTGGACGGGGCGGACGGCGAATCGCCGATGGTGCATGCTCTGGGGGCGGTGGCGCGCGACCACGCGGTGCTCCTCGCCTCTCCCACTGACCCGGACCTGGCCGAGCTGCGTGCCGATCATGCGAGCAGCGAGGCCGTGTACACGGCGGCGGCCGTCGAGCGCGACACCGTCGAACTCGTCCGGATGCGCAACAGGCTGGGCCGCCGCGGGATCGAGGTGGTCGAGGCTGAGCCGGCCGCCATCGCTCCGGCGCTGGCCGATGCCTACCTGATGCTCAAGGCCGCGGGGCGCTTGTAATGACCGGTGCGTGCGCTCCGCCCCGCGTCGTGGGACCGGTGAGGCCGGCGGATTCGATCGGATCAGCCCGCCTCAGGCAGCGCGACGCCCGCCTCCTCCTCGTCCAGGTCCCCCGTCTGCCCGGCATCGGCGGCGCGGCGCCCGAGCACGAGGGTGTAGGCCCACAGCGCCGTCACTGCGAGCACCCCGACAACGAATTTGACCGCCCACGGCATCTGGGACGGCGTTACGAAAGCCTCGATGAGGCCGGCGACGGCCAGGGCCGCCGTCAGTGTGACCGCCACCGTGATCAGGGCCCGGCCCTCCGCCGCCAGCGCAACCCCGCGAGACCTGGGACCCGGTACGAGCAGCGTCCAGAACAGGCGCAGCCCCGCGCCTCCGGCGACGAACACGCAGGTCAGCTCGAGCAGGCCGTGGGGCGTGATGAGTGCGAAGAACAGGCTCAGCACGCCGTGGTCGGCCATGACGGCCGCGGCTCTGCCGATGTTCAGGGCGTTGGCGAACAGCACCCATGCGGGCAGGGCCCCCGTGATGCCGCTGGCCACGCAGATGGCGGCGAGGCGCGCATTGTTCGTCCACACCTGAGCGGCGAACTCGCTGGGCTCGTACTGGGAGTAGTAGGACTCGAACATGGAGCCGGCGTAGGCGTCGCGCTCTTCAGGTGTGCCCACGGCGTTCATCGCCTCGGGACTGCGCAGTGTCCACACGGCCACGATTACGGCGATGACGATCTCCACGGTCATCACGCCCGCCGTCCACCAGCGCACCCGGTAGAGCGCGGCCGGAGCCGACCGCAGCCAGAAACGGCGCAGATCGCTCAGACGGGCCTCCCTGGTTCCGGTGATCCGGCCGCGGGCCGCGGCCACGAGAGTCGAGACCTCGGCGATGAGCTCGGGATCCGGGGCGCCCGCGCGAATGCGCGAGAGGTGCCTCGCGGCGGCGCGGTAGAGGCTCACGAGCTCGTCGGCCTCCGCACCGTCCAGCCGGCGCCGACGCGTGAGCTGATCCAACCGGTCCCACTGGTCGCGGTGCGCGGCCGCATACGCATCGATGTCCACGCAAGGAGTCTGACATGGTGACCGAGCCGCCCGCCTCGTCCGAGCGGATGATGACACCGGATGTGGTGGTCACCGGCGAGGCCGTCGCCCTCGAGGTGCGAGCGGCGTCGGCCGGCATGCGCATCCTGTCGGGCCTGGTCGACTACACCCTGTACACGGGTGGGCTCGTGATGACCCTCAACACGTGGCTGGCGATCGCCCCCGCGGGCATCACCCTGTCCGGACCGATGGCGATGGTCGAGCTCTCGCTGATCCTGCTGCTGTGGACCCTGGTGCTCCCTTTGACGATCGAGGTCCTCTCCCGCGGGCTGTCGGCGGGCAGGCTCATCACCGGCACCAGGGTGGTGCGCGACGACGGCGGCGCGATACGGCTGCGGCACAGCCTTGTGCGCACCCTGCTGGCATTGATCGAGATCTGGGCGACGGCCGGCACCCTGGCCAGCCTGACCTGTGCGGCCACGCCCCGCGGCAAACGGCTGGGCGACCTGCTGGCGGGCACCTACGTGGTGCACGTCCGCTCGGTAACGCGGGGGGCGCCCCCGGTGCTCATGCCTCCGGAATTGGCCGCGTGGGCGTCGCAAGCGGATATACGCGCGCTACCGGGGTCTCTCGCGCTGGTCGCGCGGACCTTCCTGCAACGGGCCTCGACAATGCAGCCCGCGCCGCGAACGCGTCTGGCGGTGCAGCTGGCGGCCGCGGTCGAACCCCATGTGGCGCCGCCGGCGCCGGCGGGAACGCACCCGGAGCGCTTCTTAGCGGCGGTCCTCGCCGAGCGCAGGGACCGCGAGTTCATTCTCGAGCTGCGCAGCAGGCGGGCCGATCAGGAGGAGTAGAGCCGTATCCAGGGTCGCATCGTCCCGCGCGGTGGAGCGGTGGTGGAGCGTCAGAGGCGGGTCGCCTCGTGGGCCAGGAGGACGGGCACGCCCTCACGCACCGGATAGGCCAGGCCGGCGGAGGGGGACTCCAGCCGCTGGGCGCCGTCGGGCCCGATGCCGTCGACGAGCTCACCGCCGGTGACAGGGCAGCGCAGGGCCCGGCGCAACCAGAACTCGATGCCGGCGGGGGCGGTCTCGGACACGAGCTCAGTCCTCCTTCTCGCCGCGCAGGACGCGCAGGTGGCCGCGACGCGCGATCTCGCCGTCGCCCAGGCCGGTGAGATGGTCGGGCAGGGTGTCGGGGGCGTCATGGGTGAACGGACCGGGCATGATGCCGCCGGGGCGTCCGGTGCGCTCGGCGGGCTGAGGCTTGGGCCGTGGAGCGCGCGAGGCCTCGCGTACTGCGTCGGCCAGGGCGGTCAGATCGTCGTCCGACGGCGGGGCGGGTGTGAAGTCGGTGGCCAGGCGGATCACCTGCCAGCCGCGCGGCGCGGTGAAGGACTCCACATGCCTGGCGCACAGATCGTAGGCCTCGGGCTGCGCCTCGGTGGCCAGCGGACCCAGCACGATGGTGGAGTCGGCGTAGACGCTCGTCAGGGTGGCGACGGCAGGGTTCTCGCAGCCGGGCCTGCGGCAGCGTCGGACTCTTTTCACGTGCGCAGGCTATCGCGCTCGGGGCCCGTGGCCGAGGCGCCCGACGGATCCGATCGCGTCGGGCGCGTTCGTGAGGGACGCGGTCTTACGCCTGCGGGTCGATCTCGTCGGGGCCCCGTCCCAGCACGAGCGCCACCTGCTCGACGACGACACGACGCACGAGCCCGGCGAGTTCGGCGTCCTCTCGGGCGCGGGAGGCGACGGGTCGACGGTAGACGACGATGCGCGAGGGAAGCCCGGCGCGCGGCTGGGCGGCGAATCCCCGGCCGAGGACGACGCCGTGCTCCCACGGGGCCGGATCCGAGGGCGGCACCTCCTCGACGGCGAATTGGATAGAGCCGACCTGGGGGCAGTGGCGGGCAAGGTCGTCGGCGGCCGCCACGACGAGCTCGTCGAAGCGTTCGGCGCGCGTGCGCCACGCCGGCAGGTGGGGAGGCACGAGCGGGCCCCGCAGGCCGCGCCCGTGCCGATCCCGCCGGTGGGCGGAGGCGGGCGCGGGGGCCGGGGCGCGGCGGGACGGATCGGGCACGAGCGCACTCTAAACGACCGGTTCCTGCGGATCGTGTCGGCCGCGTGCCGGGCGAGTCCGTCTCGCCCTGAGGGGCGGGGTGCGCGACTCGTCGGGCTCGGCCGAACGGAGTCCAGCGCCGGACGTTCCCCTGGCGCGTCAGCGCAGGAGCAGGCGGGTCTCGGACAGAGCCGTGGAGTCGGCCACCGCGGGGACGACCGCGATGAGGGTCCCGGCGGCGCTCCCCGTCACCTGTGTCGTCACCACGGCCGCCGCCGCGACCTCCTGGGACCCCGACCCCGCGATCGTCAGCGCCGCGATCTCGTCGGGAACCTCCGGCGTCACGGTGGTGCCGGCCGGCACCTCCACATCCCGACTCCACGTCCCGTCCGCCGAAGTCAGACTCACTGCGGCGGGCGAGCGTCCCGAGTTGGTCAGCACCAGGTCCGAGGACATCTCTCCGCCGCGGGGCAGGGCGATGGAGCCGGCCTCGCCGGCGTCGGATGCGGTCGCCTGCGACCAGGCGACGTCGTGCAGCAGCGCACCCGAGCGCTCGGGGTACTCCCCCGCGCTGCGCACGAGTCGAACGCCCGCGGTCACCGGCGCGTCGGAGCCCACGTGCACGCCGTAGGCCCCCGCGGGCACGCCGCCGAGCGAGACATCGAAGACGGCTCCCGGGTCCACGACCAGGGAGCCCGCCCCCGGCAGGGGCTGGGTACCGTCCGGCCCGACCATCGACACCGCCACGGTGGCGGGCTCGTCGCCCGGGTTGACCACGCGTACCACCGGCGCGTCCGAGGAGACCGGGGCGCCCTCGGCGGCGTCGGAGGCCTTCTCCCCCTGCTCGGCCGCGTCGGTCAGGACGACTCCGGGCACGGTCAGGTCCGTCGAGGGGGCCGCGCCCGCCGTCGTGACCTCGGTACCCGCCGCCGTCTCGCCATCGAGGGCCTCGGTGACCAGCGCGGGCACGAGGGTGCCACCGGTGGCCTCAACGCTCAAAGCCAGACGCGAGTCGGTGCCGGCCGCCTCCAGCAGGAAGCCCATGGTCTTGCCCGGGGGCACGACCACCCGGCCGCCCGAGGGCGCGAGGAGCTCGCCGACGGACCCGTAGAGGCGGATGGCGGCCGTCACCGACGTGGTGCCGGGATTGGTCAAGCGCAGCTCGGCCGAAGAGCCGAGCTGGGTCGATCCGCCCACGATCCAGGAGATGGCGGTCGGGGGTGTGCAGGGCGCTGCGGTGAGTCCGCGCAGATCGCCGTCGGCGCTCAGCGTGGTGGTCACGCCGACGGCGCCGGTGGGCGCGCGGTCGGCCCGGGCGACGCTCAGCAGCCCGTCGGAGGCCTCGGCGAGCGTGGTGACGGGCTCAGTCAAAGTCTTGCCCCCGTAGGTCAGGGTGGAATCCCCGTCGAGACTGCTCAGCGTCGTGGTCGCAGTCGTCCTGCCGACGTCGACGGCGCCCAGCGTGTTTCCCGGAGCGCCGTGGCAGGCGTAGACGACGTCGTCGGCAGGCATGGGGACGTCCATCGCGGCGACGTCGGCGCTCTGGTTGGCGGGGGCGCGGACGCCCAGCCAGGTCAGCCCGACCGCCCCCGCCGCGAGAAGAGCCGAGGCTGTCAGAGACGCGGTGCGTCCGACGACGCCGGGCCAGCCCGGGTGCCGGGAAACGGTGTTCGTCCCCTCGCCCTCATCGGTCATACGGATGCCCTCCTGCGTCTCAGGGGCAGCGCGGCCAGTGCCGTGACACCCCAGGCCACCCATATCAGACGGGTGACGACGGTGTCCGCGACGGATCCGTGAGCCACGACCAGTTCGCCTCCGCCCGGCGGCACGGTGAAGGCCTGCCGCCATGCACCGGCGGTGTCCTGAAGGAGGCCGACCGCTTCCAGGGGCTCGCCGTCGAGGGTCGCGTACCAACCCGCATCCGCCCGCTCAGCCAGGACGAGAGTGCGCTCCGACCCATCGTCGGGAAGGTCGGCGACGACTTCGGTGGCGGCGCCCGGAGGAGTGGGCAGGGGCGTGGCGGTGCCGTCGCCGGCCACGAGACTGGCGCGGGCGGACTCGGAGGCTCGGCTCGGGGCGACGCGCCAGGAGGCGCCTGCGGAGGTCTGCGCGAGCTCATCGAGACCGGGCGTGGAGTCCAGGCCCGCGCGCGCCAGCGCGGTGGTTTCGTCGTCGGGGACGTCGGCCAGCACAACGACGGCCACGCCGTGAGCGGCGAGGCCGTCGGCGGCGCTCGCGTCCTGCCCCGCAGCGGCGCGGGTGACGATGTCGGCCAGTTCGGCGTCGGCCGGATCGGTCGGCTCCAGACTCAGCGTCGCACCGGCCGCGGGCCGGGTGGTCGCCGCCGGCAGGTCGGCGCTGCCGGCGGCGGCCGTCAGGCGGCTGCGCAGCTGGGCGGCCAGGACGTCGGGGACGACGTCGGTCAGCTGGGTGCCGGCGCCGCGCCAGGTGCGCACGACGAGCCCCTCGGGGGTCGAGGTGAGGACGACGACGCGCCCGGCGGACGCCGAGCGCTGGGTCTCCTCGGCGATCACGGGAATCCGCTGCCCGCCGGCCCGCAGGGCCATAACGATGGCGTCGGAGCCGACCGCGGTGGAGGTCCGGGCGGCCAGTGCCCAGGTGGTGCCGACGGCAAGCGGGATGACCAGGACGAGAACCGTTACCGCGACCAGCACAAGGCGACGAGCCCCGAGGCCGCGACGCGTACGACCGGCGCCAGCGGCGTCGATGCCGGCCAGGGCCGCCGTGAGCAGTCCCGCCGTCGCGAGGGAGATGCCGGTGCCCGCCCACCCGGTGACCGTCACGGAGCCGGTCCCGTCGGGCAGAACGCCCATCGCGGTGGTCGCACGCACGGCCAGGAGGGCGAGGCCCAGGCCGCCGAGGGCGGCGAGCACGCCCGCTCGGGCGCGGTGGCCACGCCGCCCTGTCGTCACCAGGCCGCACAGCGCGAGCGCGGGCAGAATTGCCAGGAGCGCCCTGACCGCCAGCGCGAGCGTCGGGCTGGCCGTCAGTGCATCGATGTCCACGGGCACACCCAGGAGCGTATCGACGGCGGAGGGAGGGGGGACGGACACGGGGACGCCGGTGTCCGTGAGCAGGTAGCGCAGGCCAGCAGTGACACTGTCGGCCGAGGCGGTGCTCGCGGCCCTCCACCACGCGGGCGCCGCGGTGGCGACGACGGGCAGTACGGTGAGTACGAGCCGCACCGCGGAGCGGCGCACCACGACCATGAGGACCAGCAGGCAGGGGACCACCACAGCGGCGGTGACCGGGGCGGCCGCGACGAGAAGGGCCAGGAGGAGTCCGGCGACGGCGGCGGCCGTCGCCGAACCGGGCCCGTACTCCTCAATGGCCGCACCGCGGGCGATCGCCGGTGAGGCGGCGTCGTCGTCGGGGACGCCGGTCGTCGGCGAGGTCGGCCCCTCGTCGTCGCGGCTCGCGACGGGCCCGGAGACCCCCGACCATCCGCCCTCCGCGAGCCTCTCGAGCTCCTCGAACATGGTCGGCGGGGCAGCCTCCCCGCCATCCCCGGCCTCGTCGGACCCGTCCCGCTCCTCGAAGCGCCGCGCCACGGTCCCGGTCGTCGGCTCGGGCGCGCCGAACTCGGCATCATTCTCCTCGACGATCCGGGCGAGGGCGGCAGCGCGTCCACGCGGGGCCGCCGCATCGCCTGATGCGGCGGCCCCGCCCCCGACGGCGCCGGGGATGTCGACAGCAGGCGCCCCGTCATCGTCGTCGGTCCGCGCACTCGGACTCATTTCGTCCTGCGGGTCATCGGCGAGTTCGGCGAGGTCTTCGATGCGTTCGGAGGCGAAGCGGTCGAGGTCCGCCTTCTCCTGGGCGGTGGCGTGGTGGGCCCCGACCAGACCCGACAGGACCACGTCGCGCCGGTCGGCCCCGACCGCCCGCGCCAGAGCGGTCAGCGCCCACGGCAGGGCGAGATGGACCAGCACGGCCGTCAGACGCCCCTGCCCCACGGCCAGCAGGAGCGCGGGGGCCAGCGCCCAGGCCAGCGCCGCCCAGGCGCGCAGGCTCGTGCGCCGGGTAACGGTCCCGGCGGCGAACCAGGCGCCCAGGGCGGCCAGAGGCACGGCCGCCAGAAACAGCAGGTGGACCAGACCGTTACCGTCGAGTCCGAGGCGGCCGGCGACGGCCACGGGTGCTGCGAGCATCGCCAGCAGAGGGTCGGCGGCCGCCGTGTATCCGTCGCCCGAAGCGGCCCAGGTCGCCCAGGCCGCGTTCCACAGAGCGCGCGCCGTCAAGTCGAGACTGGCGCTGGCGCCGCCGGTGACGGTGCGGGTCATGAGCACTCGGCTCAGGCCGACTCCCGCCGCCAGAACGGCCACGGCGAGCGTGCCGGCCAGTACGAGTCGGCGGCGACGGGCCAGCGCCGCCAGCTCGCGCACCTCGAGTTCGCTGGGAGCGGTGGCGCGGGTGGAGCGTTCGCGCTCCTGGCGTGCGCGGTCTCGACGCACCGAGCGGATCTCGACGGGGTCGACATACAACCGGGTCAGAACCGAACGGCGCACGGTGGCGTGGGCCGCCAGGCGTCTGCGGCCCCGTCTGACGGCACCGGCGCGACGGGAGACCGTCAGGGCGGCTCTGAGCTCATCACGGGCCAGGGCGGGGGACTTGGTCAGCAGACGCCATCCGGCCCGGACGACTCCCAGGACGAGGAACCAGATCAGCAGCAGGCCGATGGGGCGAGTGGAGAATGTCGCCCAGGCGGTGAGCTGGGCGGTGCGGCGCGCCCGGAAGGAGCGCTCGGGATCCGGGTCGGGAGCGCGAACTCGCGGAGCCGAGAGGCGTGTGCACACGTCGGAGCGCCCGCGTCCGTCGTTCTGGGAGGGGCGCAGACCCAGGTAGCTGGCACGCCGATGCCGGATCACGGCCCGGGGGACGACAACGACGCGATGCCCGGCCAGGCGGACCGCCCGCGACAGCTCGAGGCCGTCATCGAAGACAGGGAAGGCTGGCGAGGTACCGCCCAGCTCCTCCCAGACGGCACGGTCGATGAGGGCTCCGGCGGTCCCGACCGCCAGGACGTCGGAGCGGTCGTCATGCTGACCCTGATCGATCTCGCCGGGCACGACATCGTTGGCCCGGCGCGCCGAGACAGTGGTGCGAAGCCCGACTTCGAGCAGGCGCTCGGGGCGGTTCCAGTCGACCTGCTTGGGGCCGACCAGCGCAGCGGAACGGGCCTCGGCGACCGCCGTCAGCAGAGCCTCCAGACAGGTCGGTGCGGGCGCGGCGTCGTCGTGAAGCAGCCAGAGCCAGTCGCAGCGGTGCCCGCCGTCGACCGCACCCCGAGAGCCGGTCTCCCCGGCGGCCGGCGCCTCGATGTCCTCGGGTGCGCGCGAGTCCTCCGGGCCGCCGACGTCCTGCGATGAGCGATCGGCCGCAGGCGAGTTCCGGCGCACGCCCGTCTCCACGAGGTCGGCGTACCGGTCCAGCCCCCGGACGACCGCGTCCCCGAACCCCTCAGCCTCCGGAACGCGCACGATGCGCGCCCGCGAGCGCGCATCGAGTCCCGAACCGGAGACGGCTTCTTCGACGGGGGTTCCGTCGCCCAGGCCGTTGCCACGCGAAGCGACGTCGATGAGGAGGACGACCCCAGGCGCCCGCGTCTGCCGGGCGACCGCCCGCAGAGTGCGACGCAGATAAGGCGTGACCCCGGCGGTGACGACGACCGCGAGCGCATCCGCTCCGGGAGGGCTCGAGGGGAGCAGGTCGGCGTCGGCCGGGCTCATACAGCGCGACGCTTGAGCTTGCGACGCTCCCGCTCGGACAGGCCGCCCCAGATGCCGAACCTCTCATCATTGGCCAGGGCGTACTCGAGGCACTCCTCGCGAACCTCGCAGGACGCGCACACGCGCTTGGCCTCACGCGTCGAGCCACCCTTCTCGGGGAAGAACGCCTCGGGGTCGGTCTGCGCGCACAGGGCGCGCTCCTGCCAGGCGAGTGGACCCTTGTCTCCTTCATCACCACCGAAGAGAAACAGTAGAGTCTGGTCGTCGGCTTCGTCCGTCTGCGCAAGCGGACCCTCTCCGAGGATGTTCCACACGATGGTTTCCCTTCAGGTCAGGGGCAGGTAACTACGCATGAATTACACGGGTGTGAGCGAAGAGAGTCAAGCCGGGGAGGGATATGTCACCCAATCGTGATCTTCGGCGTGATTCCAAGGAAAAACCCATGTAACGGAACGATAACGACGCCTCTCGAGACAGGATTTTGAGGGTTCCTCTACACGCCCCGAGGAGAACCTCTCGCACAGGGCTCGGCGTGGATCGCACGGGGGTCACCGCACTCGTTCCGCAGGCCTCCTGCGCCCCCTCGGGCGAGGCCGCCTCGCCCCGCTCGCACCGGAGCGAGGCGGCCCGCACGGACGCTTGAACAACGACCCGTTTCTGCTTGAATCACCCCATGATCGACGCCCTCGCCCAGGCTCTCCCCTCCACCACTGACTCGGATCGCCCGTGGTTGACGTGGTACTCCCCCGACGAGCGCATCGAGTTGACCGGGCACGTCGTGAGCATGTGGCAGGCCAAGTGCGCGGGCCTGGTCGCCGCGGAGGTCGGACCGGATGCGACGGTGCATCTGGAGATGACGCCGCACTGGCGGACGGTGACGTGGTGCGCAGGCGTCTGGCTGACGCGGGGTGCCATCCTTCTGCCTCCCATCGACGGAGCGCTTGTAGAAAAGCTACCAACGACGACTCCCAACCTGTCGGTGACATTCAGGAATCATTGGTTGTTCCCCCCAGCAGACGTTCAGGTTCTTGTGTCAAAGGAGTCCTTCGCGACGTGCTGGCCGACAGCCCTCCCGCCCCTCGCGCTCGATGGAATCGCCGAGGCCATGTCCTACGCCGACCGCTTCGACCCCCTCCCCGCCGAGGGGGACGAACCCGCGCTGCTGGTCGTTCACGACGGCGGGCTGCGCACGGTCAGCAGGGACGCCCTGGCGGCCAGCACGCCACGCGCCGCGGCCGAGGCGGCGCGAGCGGCGGGCGCACGGGCCCTCCTGGTCCGGGAGGAGACCACTGAGCGGGCGATGCTCGGGGTTCTGGCCGCATGGCAGACGGGGCTGACGGCTCTGCTCGCATCTCCCGACGCCGATGCCTCCCTGATCGCCGCGGCGGTGCGGCAGGAGGGCGCGGCGGGCGCCTGAGAGAGCCCTGAGGAGCTCGGCGCCACCACCGCCCCAAGGTCAGGGGACGTCGGCCTGAGCGACCACGCCCTCCCCCTCGATGGTGAGCACGCGCTCGTCGGCGCCGACGAACAGCGCCTGGCCGCACGCGAGCGTCTGTCGACCCGCGGGACTCGTCACCGTCGTCCTCCCCTGGGTCGCCAACAGGATCCTGGGTCCCCGCCCGGGCACCTGCACCCGGCCGTCCGCCGGGACGACCGTGGTCACGAGCAGCTCGAAATCGTCCACGGGCGCGTAGTAGGCGCGGGTGGCGTGCGAGAGGTACTCCGGCGCCGGGCGCACCGGCGGGGCGGCGACGTAGTCGACGCAGGCGAGCATCTCGGGCACGTCGACGTGCTTGCTGGTCAGCCCCGCGCGCAGCACGTTGTCGGAGGAGGCCATGATCTCGACTCCGAGCCCGCTGATGTAGGCGTGCACGCTGCCCGCGGGCACGAAGAGGGCCTCCCCCGGCTGCAGCGTGACCGGGTTGAGCAGCAGCGCTGCGGCGACCCCGGGGTCTCCCGGGAAGGCACGGGCCATGACGACGGCGTTGGCGTCCACGCGCGGCGACGGGGACGCCCCCTGGCTGATGCGCGCGGCGATCTCGGCGACGAGCTCATCGATCTCCACAGTCGTGGGACGGGCGTCCTCGGATACCAGGTCGGTGAAGACCTGACGGATGCCGAAGCGGGTGGGATTCAGGCGCAGGGTGCGCCGCATGCGGTGAGCGAGGGCGGAGTCGAGTCCCGCCAGGACCTCGGCGGCGCGGCGCGGGGCGCGGAAGCCGGCGACGGCCTCGTAGCGACTGAGCGCCAGGACCATCTCCGGCTTGTGATTGGCGTCCTTGTAGGAACGGGCGGGATCGTCCAGGGCCAGGCCGGCCTCGTTCTCGAGCTGGAAGCCCTCGGTCGCCTGCTCCAGGGAGGGGTGGACCTGCAGCGACAGCGCCTGGTCGGGGGCGATGAGCTTGAGGAGGAAGGGCAGCTGGGGACCGAACCGACGGACGACGTCCTCGCCCAGCAGCCGCTGCGGGTCCGCATCGATGAGATCGGCCAGCGTACGCGGACCAACCGCGAGCCGGGTCGGTCCGCATGGGTGGGAGCCGTACCACTGCTCCGCCCACGGGTGGTTGTCAGGGCGCTCGCCGAGCAGCTCAGGGATGGCTGTCGTCGAGCCCCAGTCGTATGACTGGCGTGCACCGATGAGTCGTTCCATAACGCGCACGCTAACCCATAGCCCCGCCCGGCGAGACCGACGCGGGGCGAGGGGCTCGACGCGGCGTGGCGCGCCCCGTATGAGTCACACTGTGTCCATGCGAGGCATCATCCTGGCCGGAGGCTCCGGCTCACGACTCAACCCGATCACCCTGGGAACCTCCAAGCAGCTCCTGCCGGTCTATGACAAGCCGATGATCTACTACCCGCTGAGCACGCTCATGCTCGCAGGCATCCGGGACGTCCTGGTCATCACGACGCCGCACGATGCTCCCGCCTTCCATCGTCTGCTCGGCGATGGGGAGCGCCTGGGGGTGTCCATCTCCTACGCCGTCCAGAAGGTCCCCGACGGCCTGGCCCGGGCCTTCGTGGTCGGCGCGGAGTTCATCGGCTCCGAGCCGGTCGCCCTGGTCCTGGGCGACAACATCTTCTACGGCCCCGGTATGGGGACCCGGCTGCGCCGCCACACCCGTCCCGAGGGCGGCATCGTGTACGCCTACCAGGTGGCCGACCCGACGGCCTACGGCGTCGTGGAGTTCGACGCCGATTCCCGGGTGGTCTCCATCGAGGAGAAGCCGGTCCGCCCGCGCTCCGACTACGCGATTCCCGGCCTGTACTTCTACGACAACGACGTCGTCGGGATCGCTGCGGCCCTCGAGCCGTCGGAGCGCGGCGAGTACGAAATCACCGATGTCAACCGCGCCTACCTGAGAGCGGGCCGCCTGGCGGTCGAGGTCCTCCCCCGCGGCACCGCCTGGCTGGACACGGGCACCTTCGACTCGTTGGCCGATGCGACCGGCTTCGTGCGCACCGTCGAGCACCGGCAGGGCCTCAACATCGGCTGCCCCGAGGAGGTCGCCTGGCGCATGGGCTTCATCGACGACGACGGCCTGCGCTCCCGAGCCGAACCGCTGGCCAGGTCGGGCTACGGCCGCTACCTTCTAGGACTGCTGGACCGCGCTCGGCAGTGACCAGTGCCTCAGGAGCCCACCTCCCCCTGAGTTCATGATTCTTGATCATCTTGTTATGATCGAACGCATCGATCCTCGACAAGAAAGTGAACAATGGTGGAATCGGCCATCGACACGCTCTCACAGCCGCAGTTCGACGTCCTGTACGCCCTCCACCGGGCGGACGCCCCGCTGACGCAGCGACAGATCCAGGAATCGACCGGGATGTCCCTGGGCGGCGTCAACACCGCCGTGCGCACCTGCGAGGCGGCCGGGTACATCGCCGATCGGCGCATCACACCGGCCGGCATCGAGGCTCTGGAACCCTATCGGGTCAACAACGCGGTCATCATGGCCGCCGGCCTGTCCCAGCGCTTCGCCCCCATCTCCTACGAGCGTCCCAAGGGCATGCTGCGCGTGCGCGGGGAGGTCCTCGTCGAGCGGCAGATCGAGCAGCTGCACGCCGCCGGGATCACGGACATCACCGTCATCGTCGGCTACAAGAAGGAGTACTTCTTCCATCTAGCCGACCGATTCGGGGTCGCCATCGCCGTCAACGACGACTACGTGAACCGCAACAACAACGGCTCGCTGTGGGCGGTGCGCGAGAAGCTGGGCAACACCTACGTGTGCTCCTCCGACGACTACTTCACAACCAATCCCTTCGACTCCCACGTCTACCAGGCCTACTACTCGGCCCAGTACGTCGAGGGTCCCACCCAGGAGTGGTGCCTGACCACCGGCCCCGGCGGACGGATCACCGGGGTGACGGTCGGCGGCGCCGACGCCTGGACGATGCTGGGCCACGTCTACTTCGACCGGGCGTTCTCAACCTCCTTCCGACGCATCCTCGAGGACGTCTATGCGCTGCCCGAGACCGAGCCGAAGCTGTGGGAATCGATCTACATCGACCACATCAAGGAGCTCGACATGGTCATCCGCCGCTACCCGTCGGGGGTAATCAACGAGTTCGACTCCCTCGATGAAGTCCGTGGCTTCGACCCCATGTTCATGGAGAACCTCGACTCGGAGATCTTCGAGAACATCTCCGCGGTCCTGGGGTGCCGCAAGAGCGACGTGCACGACTTCTACCCGCTCAAGCAGGGCATCACGAACCTCTCATGCCACTTCACCGTGGGCGACGCCGAGGACGCGGCCGAGTACGTCTACCGGCACCCGGGCATCGGAACAGACAAGATCGTCGACCGCCGCGCCGAGCTCGAAGCTCTGAGCCTGGCCCGGGACCTCGGCATCGACCGCACCTTCGTCACCGGGGACCCCGACAAGGGCTGGAAGATCTCCCGTTTCATCTCCGACTCGCGGAACCTGGACGCATCCCGTCCCGACGAGCTCGAGCAGGCCATGCGCATGGACAGGAGCCTGCACGAATCCGGCACCGCGCTGTCCCGGAACTTCGACTTCATCACCGAAGGCATCAAGTACGAGCGGATCCTCAAACAGTACGGCCCCATCGACGTGCCCGGCTACGACGAACTGCGCGAGAAGGTCCTGCGCTTGAAGGAGCTCGCCGACGCCGATGGGTTCGCCAAGGCGCCGAGTCACAACGACTTCTTCCCCTTGAACTTCCTCGTCGACTCCACCGGCCATCTCGATCTCATCGACTGGGAATACGCCGGCATGTCCGACGTCGCCGCCGACTTCGGCACCATGGTGGTGTGCGCCCAGCTCCCCCGTGAAAAGGCCGACCAGGCGCTCGGGTTCTACTTCGGCCGTACGCCCACCGAGCTCGAGAACCGCCACTTCTGGTCCTACGTGGTCTTCGCCGGCTGGTGCTGGTACGTGTGGGCTCTGGCCAAGGAGGCCGAAGGCGACGACGTCGGCGAGTGGCTTCTGATCTACTACCGCCACGCCGTCGATCATATCGATCGCCTCCTGTCCGCCTACGCGCAGGCCGCCGAGCCCGCTGCGCCGTCGGAGTGAGGAGCGCATCATGAAGTACGGAGTCTTCAGCGGCATGCTGTGGGGCCTGGACACGGTCGTCCTCAGCATGGCCATCCTGCTCGCGCCGTTCCTCGGCTCGGATCAGGCCTCACTGGCGAGCGCATGCCTCCACGACGCCTCCAGCGCGCTCATCCTCCTGACCTACATGGGGGTGCGCGGCCGGCTGCGGGACACGGCGGCGGCGGTCAGAACGCGCAGCGGCAAGGCCGTCATGCTGGCGGCCCTGCTGGGCGGGCCGGTCGGCATGACCGGATACCTCATCGCCATCAACAACATCGGACCGGGCTACACGGCGATCATCTCCTCGTTCTACCCGGCGGTCGGTACGCTGTTCGCCTTCCTCCTGCTGGGGGAGCGCATGCGGTCGCGTCAGATCGTCGCGCTCATGACAGCGCTGGCCGCTGTGATCCTCATCGGCTGGTCGTCCTCCAGCGCCGAGACCCCGGGGTCGCCGATCATCGGCGTGCTCGCGGCACTGGCGTGCGTGATCGGCTGGGGCTCGGAGGCGGTCCTCCTGGCCTGGGGGATGAGGGACGAGACCGTCGACAATGAGACAGCGCTCCACATCCGCCAGACCACCTCGGGCCTGACCTACCTGTTCGTCGTGCTCCCCCTGGCAGGCGCGTTCCGGTTCGCCGTGGGAGCCATCCCCACACCGGCCACCGCCGTCGTCGTCCTCGCGGCGCTGTGCGGAGCGGTGTCCTACCTTTTCTACTACAAGGCCATCGATGTCATCGGCGCCTCACGCGGGATGGCTCTGAACATCTCCTATTCCGCATGGGCCGTCGTCTTCGAGCTCGTGCTCCAGGGGTCGGTGCCCTCCATCCTCCAGATAGTCTGCTGCATCGTCATCCTCGTCGGTACTGTGCTCGCCGCCACCCCCGACTGGAAGGAGCTGATCACCCGCCGTCCGCCGGACGAGACCGGATCGCAACAGACCGACCCCAGCGCGGCATCCTCCTCGCCCGTGCGGTCCTGACCGCGCACCGGATCCGGACCGGGGCGGCCCTCGTCAGTCGGCGCGGGCCGCCCCGGTTAGGCCGCTGTGAGGATCCTGTGAGAGGATAGTCGCCGGTGCCCCTCGAAGTCGGGGCCGATCGACATCGATGGGAGCCGCACGGATGACGCCTGATGACAGCGCCGACCCGCAGATGCTGCGCAGGATCCACGTGCTGCTGACGAAAATGCTCGCAGAGCTCGATCGCGTCTGCAGGAGGCTCGAGGTCTCCTACGCCGCATACGGCGGAACGGCCATCGGCGCGGTCAGGCACAAGGGCTTCATACCCTGGGACGACGATGTCGACGTCCTGATGCCGCGGCGCGACTACGAGCGATTCCTCAGCCAGGCGCCCGACCTGCTCGGCGAGCGATTCCGGGTGGACAACACCCGCACGATCCGCGACTACCCCTTCATGTTCTCCAAGCTGGTCCTCAAGGACACGCTGCTGATCCCCGAGTTCGCCAAGGACTCGACCTACCGCATGCCGATCTCCCTCGACATCCTCCCGGTCGACAACGTCCCCGCCTCTCCGCGCGCCTTCCGCGCCATGAGCCGAAGCACCTGGCTGTGGGGGCGCCTGCTGTTCCTGCGCGGCACGCCCCGGCCCTACCTCATCGGAATCACGGGACCGCGACGAACGGCGATCTACGCCGCCACCTCGACCATCCACTGGATCATGCGCGGCCTGGGGATCACCCCCCGCCTCCTCCAGTCCCGCTGGGAGAAGGCGGCCCGCCGCTACGAGCACGCGGACACCGACCGCATGGCGGACTTCTCCATGCGCGACCCGGAGAACTGGGCGCTGACGAAGGACGAGCTCTTCCCCCTCATCGAGGCGCCCTTCGAGGACATCACCGTCATGCTGCCGCACAAGTACGACGTCCTGCTGCGCCGCGGCTACGGCGACTACATGGAGCTGCCACCGCCGGACCAGCGCAGGAACCACAAGCCGCACGTTATCGACTTCGGACCCTACGCGAGTACCCTCCCCTGAGGGAGTTCGCCGCGACGACGCCCCGCGGCGTCCGCGAGTCACGGCGGCCCGCGCCATCGCCACAGGCCCCGCCCCGGCCCCCCGCCCTCAGGAGACACGAGCATGTCCGCACCGGAGACGTCGCAGGCCCGCGACTACTTCTGGAACACCACCGCCTCCCTCATGCTGTCCCTGACGACGGCGGTCCTGCTCCTGGTCGTCAAGCGCACGGCCGGGCTCGAAGCCGCCGGAGTGTTCACCATCGCCAACACCGTCGGCCAGCAATTCCAGGCCCTGGGCATGTACGAGGTGCGCACGTACCATGTCACCGACACCCGCCACCGATTCTCCTTCGGCACCTACCTGGCCGCCCGGATCGTGACCGTGGCCGCAATGATCATCGGCATCATCGTGTACGCAGCATTCTCCGCGGACGATCTCATGGCCGCAGTGCTCATCGCCATGATCGCCTGCCTGCGCGTATTCGACGCCTCGGAGGACGTCTTCTACTGCGAACTCCAGAGGGTGGGCCGGCTGGACATCGCCGGGAAGGCCTGCTTCCTGCGCACCCTGGTCACCATCTGCGTCTTCTCCGGGGTGCTCGCGCTCGGCGGAAGCATGCTCATGGCCGCGGTCATCACCCTGATCGCCTCGACAATCGCATTGCTGGGCGCCTACCTCCCGCCCGCCGGACGCAGATTCTCCCTGCGTCCCCTGTGGGACCCGCGTTCGGTCGGGAAGGTCCTGACGGAGTGCCTGCCGCTGGCCCTCGCCTCATTCATCGCGCTGTACCTCGCCAATGCGCCGCGGTTCGCCATCGACCGCTATCTCGACAATGCGCGACAGGGCTACTTCGCGATCATCTTCATGCCGGCCTTCACCATCAATCTGCTCTCCTTCGTCATCTTCCGCCCGCTGCTGACGCAGATGGCCGACCGGTGGGTCGGTGCGGACCGGTCGGGGTTCACGGCGATCGTCAGACGCGGCCTGCTGGGCACGATCGCCGCCTTCGCGGCGGTCGCACTGGTCACTTACACGGTCGGCGCCCCGATCCTCCGCTTCGTCTACGGCACGGACGTCTCCGGCTCCATGCTCGAACTCATCGTGCTGGTCACCGGAGGGGCGATGAACGCGGCCAGCGTCATTCTCTACTACGCGCTGACGACCATGCGGCTCCAGAGACTCGTCTTCGTCGGGTACATGATCGCGGCTGCCGCGATCACCCTCCTGTGCTTCCTGCTCGTCCCCGCCTACGCCCTGCTGGGGGCCTCCCTCGCGTACACGGGCGCGATGACGAGTCTCGTCGCCGTCTTCATGCTGGAGATGTACGTGGCGCTGCGGCGCCGCGGGCCGTCGTCGAGCGCTCCCAGAAGCTCCAAGCTCCCCGAGGCCTCCGACGCCTGAGCGCTGCCCGGCGATACGGATCACCCCGGGGCGGGAAAGGGCGTATTACAGCGCGCGCACGTAGGATTCCAGCCGCTCCATGGAGTCGCCGGGGGTGAACCCGGCCGCCTCGATCTTGGACAAGTCCAGAGCGGAGTGCAGGGGCCGGGGCGCGACGCCCTCCCGGCCGGCGAAATACTCGGCGGTGGTGACCGGGGACACCTCGTCGGGGCGGTGTCCGAGGAGCTCGTAGACGCGCCCGGCCACATCGCACCAGGAGACGACCGGGCCCCGACCGGAAATGTTGTAGGTGCCGTACTCGGCGCCCGCGGACAGCAGGTGGATGATGCCGGCGGCCAGGTCGACCGTGAAAGTCAGACGACCGGTCTGATCCGCCACGACGCTCGGGGCGGCGCCGCGCCCGGCGAGCGAGGCCATGGTGCGCACGAAGTTCCCCCCGTCACCGACCACCCAGCTGGTGCGCACAAGGTAGTGCTCGGGGACGGCCTCGACGGCGGCGTCGCCGCCGGCCTTGGACTGGCCGTAAACGCCCAGGGGGCTGGGGGCCTCGTCCTCGGTATGAGGTTCGATGGTGCCGTCGAAGGTGTACTCGCTGGAAATGTGCACGAGAGTCAGATCGTGGCGGACCGCCTCGCGGGCGAGATTGGCGGGCCCCGTGGCGTTGGCCCGCCAGGCCAGGCGACGCCCTTCGGGCGTTTCGGCGCCGTCGACATCGGTCCACGCGGCGGCGTTGACGACGACGTCGTGAGCCGACCAGTCGATGGCGGCCACGGCGGCCGCCTCCGAGATGTCGACGTCGGGCAGATCGACGCCGGTAGCGGTGAATCCCGCCCTCGGCAGGCGGGCCAGGAGCTCCCGGCCCAGCTGGCCGTTCGCACCGGTGACCAGCACGCGTCGTCCCTGCCCCCCGCCCCCGAACCGGGAGGTCGCGGAAACGGGCGTCACATCCCTCAGGCGGGGGTGGGTCCGGTCCTTGTCGGACACGATCGCGTCATCCAGCGGAATCGGCCACGGGATGGCCGCAGTCTCATCGGCGAGGTTGAGGAAGGTGTAGTCGCCGTCGGGCGACCAATGATCGTTGACGAGGTAGGTGTAGGCCGTAGCCGGTTCGAGCGTCTGATAGGCGTTGCCCACGCCCGCCGGCACGTAGACGGCCACTGACGGGTCGATCACCGTGGTGTAGACCGTCCCGAAGGAAGAACCCTCGCGCAGGTCGACCCAGGCGCCGAAGACGCGGCCGGTGGCCACCGAGATGAACTTGTCCCACGGCTCGGCGTGAATACCGCGGGTCACGCCGACCTCATCATTGAAGGAGATGTTGTTCTGAACGGGGCCGAAATCCGGCAGGCCGAGGGCCATCATCTTCTCGCGCTGCCAGTTCTCCTTGAACCACCCGCGGTTGTCCCCGTGAACGGTCAGGTCCAGGCGCAGGAAGCCGGGGATCGGCGTCGACCGGACGGCCAAGGGCCCCGGCCCCGGGGAAGCGGATGCGGCGATCATGCGACGACGTGGCGCCCCAGGTTCTTCACCCCGGCCCAGTTCCCGGTCAGGGCGGCCTTGGGGAGGAGGGACCCCGCATGCAGGCGCGAGGAGACGTGAAGACGGGCGACGCGCGCGGCGCGCTTCCAGCCGAGTCGGTCCATCTCGGCGGCCATCTGGAGGAAGAACCGGCGCTCCTCATCGAACCTGGTGCCCTCCAGGGCACGCCAGGAGGAATCGGAGCCCGAATGGCGGCGGTAGAGGAAGGCGGCGATCGGATCGTAGAGCAGGCCGCCGCCCTTCATGGCGACGTCGCATACGAGCGCCATGTCCTGGACCACGTCGTAGCCCTCCCGGAAGCCGATGCCGAGGATCGTCTCCGCCCGCCAGGCCAGCGATGGGAAGTAGAGCCAGTCGCCGCGCAGGATCGAGATCGCGAGCGTCTCGCCGCGCAGAACCTGAGGGACCTTCTTGGAGGGCATGTAGAAGCCCTTGATCCTCTCGACCAGAGTGTGGGACGGCGCACCGTGCTCGTCGATCACGAAGACGCCCGGTTGGAAGATGGTCGCGTCCGGGTGACGCGCGCCCGCCCCGACGAGCCAGTCGACGTAGTTGGGAAGCATGACGTCGTCGGCCCCCATGACCTGCACGAGCGGATTCTCCACGAAGGTCAGGCACTTGCGGTAATTGCCGTTGGCTCCGAGGTTGGTCTCGTTGCGCATGTAGGTGACGCGGGAGTCCTTCAGAGAGTCGAACCAGCCGGGGATCGACTCGTCCGGGTAGCCGTCGTCGACGACGATCAGCCGCCAGTTGGGATTCGTCTGACGCAGGACGGACCTGACAGCCTCCTTCATCATGGCCACATCGCCGTAGAAGGGGAAGAGGATGTCAACAGTCATGAAAGGGCCTTCCGCGAAGCAGTGCGTCGCAGGCCAGGGTAGCATCGCCGGCCGTCCCACTCCGGCAACCCGGGTGCCGGTCCGCCGTCGGAGCGGGACGCCCACCGGCATCACGCCCTCATTCACAGCTTCGCCACAGCTCGCGTTCGTCAAATCCGTCCTTCCTCCGCCTACTCTGGCGGGGTGCTGGAAGAAAGCAGACCGTCGACCCTCGCCGGGGACGACGCGAGTGATGACGTGGAGGGCGACGCCGGTGTTGAGGGCGGCGCGTCCCGCGGTGACGTCACCGCGGGACGCGCCGCGGGAATCATGGCGGCGTCGATCACCGCCGCGGTATCGAGCCTGCTCATCACCGTGATCTCCGCCCGGACTCTCACCGTCGAGCAGAACAAGGAGTTCCTGGTCTTCTGGGGATTCATGTTCGGCATCTTCGGCGTGATCTCAGGCATTCAGACCGAGTCCACCCGGGCCGCCCTGGCCGGCCGCCGCCTCGCCCCGGCCGATGAGCCGACCCGCCGCGCCCGCATCCTCGCCACCTCCCTGCTCATCGGTCTGGTCATCGGTCTGCTCACGCTGACCGCGGCCCCGGCGTGGGCACCGCGGCTGACCCCGTCGACCGGTGCGCCGACCATCGTTCTCATCGCGGCCGGCGTGTGGGGGTACGCCGGCCAGGCGTCGCTGTCGGGGGTGCTCGCCGGAACCCGGCACTGGAACCTCTACTCGACCCTCATGGCGGCCGAGGCGCTGCTCCGACTCCTGCTCACGCTCGTCATCGCCGTCCTGACCACCAGCCTCATCGGACTGGAGGCCGCCGCCGCCGCGCCCGCCGCGGTGTGGATCCTGCTCCTCCTGATCCCCACGGTCCGAACGCTCGCCGGATCCCGCGCCGACGTCGGCCCGCCCCGGCTGACGTCCTTCAGCCTCCAGGCCATGGTCAGCTCGGCCTCCTGGGCCGTGCTCGTCACCGGATTCCCCACCCTGCTGGAGATCACCTCCCCCGGGGCGGATGCCGCCGAGCTGGCAATTGTCATTCTGGCGGTCAGCATCACGCGCTCGCCGATCATGATCCCTCTCCAGGCCTTCCAGGGCGTGCTCATCACGACCATCGCCGACGCCCGGGCGTCCCGCCGCCTGGCCACCGTGGCCAGGATCCTCGGCATCCTCCTAGGGGTCGGCCTCGTCCTCGCTCTCGCCGTGGCGGGCGCCGGCCCGTGGCTGATCCGGACGATCTACGGACCCCAGTACGACCCGTCGCCGCTGCTGCTCGGTCTCCTCACCCTCGCCGCCGTGAGCATGGCGTCCCTGGTTCTCACGGGAGCCTCGACGATCGCGCTCAACAACCACCGGGCCTACACGCTCGGGTGGATCCTGACGGCGGTCGCGGCCGTTCTCCTTCTACGGTTACCGCCACTGGGCGTCAGCCCCCGCGCAGTGCTCGCGCTGGGACTGGCCCCCCTGATCGGAATCTGCATCCACCTGTGCGCGATCGTCCGCGCCAGCACGGGAAAACCATGACGTCACACCATCGTATCGGCACCGCACTCGGGAGGATCCATGACGCACACGCCCCGAACATCCATCATCATGCCCGTCTACAACACCGGCGGCCGGGTCGTCGACGCGATCCGCTCCGTCCTCGCTCAGACCGACGAGGACTTCGAACTCCTCATTCTGATCGACGCCTCCCCCGACGACTCCTCCGAACGCATCGCCCAGTTCCTGTCCGACAACCCCGACGCCCGCGTGCGGGTGTTCGACAACACCGTCAACAGAGGCGTGTCGGCCGTGCGCAATCAGGGGCTCGCAGCCGCCCGCGGCGAGTGGATCTCATTCATCGACTCCGACGACGCCTATCGTCCCGACTTCCTCACCTCCATGCACCGGGCGGTGTCGGACGCGAATGCCGACATAGCGCTGTGCGCCCACCGGATCACCGCTCTGGGGGACGCCCCGCGCGAGCGCATCCGCGTCGGCCCGGGACGCATGACGGGCTACGAGGCGGCGCTGCGGCTGCTCGCCGACACGCTGACCCCCTACGTGTGGGACAAGCTGTTCCGAGCGTCCCTGTTCGACGACGTCCGCTTCGCCGTGGACATTAAGCGGGCCGAGGATGCGCTGGTCGTCCTGGAGACGCTGACCCGGGCGCGGACCCTCATCGTCATCACGGACCCTCTGTACGACTACACGGTGGACGCCGGAGGCCTGACCTGGGGGCACATCACACCCGTTGACGAGTCCGACCGGCTGGTCTCGGCGATGACGCTGGCGTCACGCAGAATGCGCGACGGCGCGCGGGTGCGCCGCGCGCTGGCGACCTCGACGACTCTGACCTACCTCAACAATGCGCAGCAGGTCATGGCGTCGAACGGCTTCGGGACGACGTCGGACCTCGAGGCGTACAGGAGGAGGATCTCCTGGAGCGATGTCGCACGAGCACTGCGGGCCAGGCCGACCGTCGGGGCCGCGGCCCTCCTGTTCAAGATGAACCACCGGCTCTACCGGTTCCTCTACCGCGCATATGTCGAGCGGGCCTACGGCATCGCCTCGTCGGATGACGCGCGCAGCGGGGCGGCCGCCCCGTCAGCGGCGACCGGCACCGGATGCACCGCTCGGAGAGCGCGCCCCGACTGCTCGGGGGCTCCGGAGCCCTCACGGCCGGTGTGAGCGCGACTCGGCCTCGAGCTCCTCGATACGCAGATTGAGGATGGAGATCTCCTCGACGAGCCTGCGCCGCTCCTCGTCCGCCCGCGAGGCGTCGACGCTCAGCTGCAACGAAACGAGCATCATCACGATGCCCGCCACGAAGAATGCCAGGTTCAACGGGACCCTGACACCCAGCGCGCCCGCCAGAAGACTGAGCAGCCCGGGGAACAGCGACACGATGGTCGTGCCCACCACGATGACCACCCACCACGTCGCGTAGCGCTCCTTCATGCCCGCATTCCGCATCCGGAAGAACACCGCGAGCAGGACGATCAGTGCGAAGAGGAGGCCGATCCAGTACGTGCGTTCCATGAGGTCACTTCCTCTGCGTAGGACGGGTCAGGGAGATGCCGAGCGCCACGAATGCCCGTCCCAGGAACTTCGCGGCCTTGAGCGGATTCTGCGACGGGGTCCCGCCCGCTCGGGGTCTCATCGCCACTGGAACCTGTCTCACCACCAGGTTGGATCTCGCTGCGATGACGAGAGCCTCAATGGTGTCGCCGAGGTACTCGGCCGGATACTCTCTGGCGAAAAGTTCGATAGCCCGCCGCCCCGAGAGTTTGAAACCGGAAGTCGTGTCGGTCAGCCGGGTCCCGCACACCCTGGACAGAATGAAGGACAACAGCCGCATCGCCCACCAGCGCGGGCCGCGGACCGAGTAGTCCCCCTTGCCGGCGAAGCGCGCGCCGATGACGACATCCGCCCCGGCCTCCTCGGCCTCGTGGAGAAGACTCGTGATCTCCTCAGGCGCATGCTGGCCGTCGGCGTCGAGCTGGACGGTGTACGTGTATCCTTGGCGCTGGGCGTACAAGTAGCCCGCCCGCATCGCACCGCCGACGCCGAGGTTGATCGACAGGTCCAGCACCGGAACCCCGACGGATCGGGCGATGTCTGCGGTCCCATCGGTCGACCCGTCCGAGACGACCACTACATCGGCGAAGGAGCCGACCGTCTCCAGCACCTCCTGGAGAACGCCGCTCAGCACATCCGCCTCATTCCAGGCGGGGATGATGACCAGCGTGTCATGCGTTGGCGGCGCCATGACTCTCCTTCACAAGGGCGATGAATCGTCAGGATTCTACCGGCTGAATCAAGAGCGGGCCTGCCCTCCCCGGGATTCGGGGCGTGGCATGATGCACGCGGGTCGACGCGAACCAGCGCCCCTCACCTCACGCACCACGGAGCCGTCATGTCCATGAACATCCTCGTCACCGGCGGCGCCGGCTTCATCGGCGCCAACTTCGTTCACGAGAGCCTCCTGCGTCATCCGGACGCGAATGTGACCGTGCTCGACAAACTCACCTACGCGGGCAACCCCGACTCCCTGGCGGATCTGAACGAGCGCATCCGGCTCGTCGTCGGGGACGTGGCCGACGGCGACGTCGTGGACCCGCTCGTGGCGCGCTCCGACATCGTCGTCCACTTCGCCGCCGAGTCCCACAACGACAACTCGCTGCGGGACCCGTCCCCCTTCATTCGCACCAACCTCGTGGGAACCTTCACCCTGCTGGAGGCGGTGCGCCGCCACAGGGTCCGCCTCCACCACATCTCCACCGACGAGGTCTACGGCGATCTCGCCCTGGACGATCCGGCCAAGTTCACCCCGACGACGCCGTACAACCCTTCCTCGCCCTACTCCTCCTCCAAGGCCGGCTCCGACCTGCTCGTACGAGCCTGGGTGCGTTCCTTCGGCGTGGAAGCCACGATCTCGAACTGCTCGAACAACTACGGTCCCTACCAGCACGTCGAGAAGTTCATCCCCCGCCAGATCACCAACCTCATCGACGGCGTGCGCCCCAGGCTCTACGGCGCCGGGCGCAATGTGCGCGACTGGATCCACGTGCGCGACCACAACAACGCCGTGTGGGACATCATCGAGCGGGGCCGCATCGGCGAAACCTACCTCATCGGCGCTGACGGCGAGAAGAGCAACAAGGAGGTCGTCGAACTCATTCTGTCCCTCATGGGCCGCGACCCGCACGACTACGACCATGTCGCCGACCGGCCCGGTCACGATATGCGTTACGCCATCGACAGCACGAGGCTCGTCACTGAACTCGGCTGGACCCCGCAGTACACCGATTTCCGCTCGGGGCTCCGGGCGACGATCGACTGGTACCGGGACAACGAGGCCTGGTGGCGTCCGCTCAAGGCGGAGGTCGAGGCGAAGTACGCCGCTCAGGGGCAGTAGGCGGCCGGCGGCGATCGGCTGTCCCCGGACGAACACATCCCGACTCGCTCGAGCACTCCCAGCATCATCGCGGGTCAAGGCCGGCCCGGGCCCGGAGCTCCTCGCCCCCCGCCGTCATCTCCCCATCATCAACGGGCTTCGCGCCGCGAATATCGGGCGGATACGGTCGCCGAGCTCAGCCGAAGTACCGGTCCATCATGGACACGAGGTCGTCCCCGTAGCCGGGGGCCGTCGCCCAACCGGTGCGGTCCGGGTTCTCCTGAGCCCCCAGGTACTGGACGTAGCGGGCCGACCCTTTGCGCACGTAGTCGAACCGGGGATCCACCAACGGGTTGGCGAGGGAGGCCGCGGAGACGTCCGGATCGGCGTAGGCCCGCATGTGCTGCACCTGGGCGCGCAGCCCCGTGCGCACGTCGGGGAAGCTCGCACCCGCGATCGCGTCCCCGGTGGTCCCCAGACCGCCGAAGTTGAACTGATCCGCCTTCACGTCTCCGGTGAACTGCAGCCAGCCCGTCTCCTTGAGCACCTGGACGTAGAGCAGTTCGGGACTCACCCCCTCCGCGACCGCCTCGTCGTACAGGATGGTGAAGAAGTCCCTGGGCGTGGGCGCGCCGCCGGCCGCGAGCGCCTGAGTCGGGTAGGTGCGGCCGGAGTCCTCATAAACCGACGTCATCGTCTCGATCAGGCTCTCCCGCTCGGCCGTGGGGCCCACGAGGATCTCGCGCAGACCCTGTTGAGGCGCGGTCGTGTAGCCGGTCCACACGCCGGCGTCGGTGAACCCGGACCAGCGCCCGTCGATGAGAACGACGCCGGTGACCATGGCGCCGTCGGTGCCCAGGTAGTACCAAGAGCCGCCATCCCTGACCCAGCCGGTGGCCATGGCGCCGCTGGCCGGATCGAGCCAATACCACCTCCCGCCGTCGAAGAGCCAGCCGGTGGCCATGGCGCCGTCGGTGCCCAGGTAGTACCAGGAGTCACCATCCCTGACCCAGCCGGTGGCCATGGCGCCGTCGGCCGGATCGAGCCAATACCACCTCCCGCCGTCGAAGAGCCAGCCGGTGACCGCCGTGCCATCAGCGCCTCGGTAGTACCAAACGCCATCCTCCTGAACCCAGCGACTCGCATGTCCGAGCTGCGCCTGGGCGATGGAACGGATCTGCTCCAGCTTCGCGTAGCCGACATCACCGGGGCACAGGGTACGGCCGACGTCGCGGTGGCCGGAGATCGTAGCGAGATCGACTGTCTGCCCCGCCGAGTACTTCTGAGTGGAGTGGAAGGTGAAGGGGGATGAGCCGACGGCGCTGTCCACGCCGGCGCGGTCCAGGAACCATCCGGCGACCGCGCCGACACTGGTCAGCTGGGCGTCCGAGGGGCTCACGGAGGTGTACGTCCCCATCATGGAGATGCCCATGGTTCCTGTGTTGGCGCCGTAGGCGTGGGCGCCGACGGTCATTGTCCCCGGCGAGGCGCTGAGAGTGCCGTCACGGCCCTCGAAGACAGTGCCGTACTTGTCCACCAGGAAGTTGTAGCCGATGTCCCCCCAACCGAGTGTGACGGCGTGGTAGTAGTAGATGCCGCGCACGATCGAAGCGGACTGGTCGGCGTCGTAGTCGTTGGTCCCCACGGTGTGGTGCACGATGACGTGGCGGGCCTCCGCGTCCTGGGGATCCCAACTCATGTACGCAGGATCCGCGCCCCACTCGGAACGGCTCGTGATCGCCACCGGCGGGCCCTCCGCAGTCGCAGCGGCCGGGACCGTTCCGGCCCGTCCCCGCGTCGGCACGAAGGCCGGTCCCTCGGTCCTCGGACTGTAGGACGCGTCGTCCGCCTGCACGCCGCCGGCGGGAGCCGGGGTGTGTCCCGCACCGGTGTCGACGTCGGGGGCCACGGCGGTGGGACCGGCCGGAGCCGTCTCGAGATCGGCGACGTCGAGGACCTCCTCACCGGTCGGCTCGCCTGGAACGAGAATGAGCCTGAGGTCGGCGGGCAGCGCGGAGTCACTGCCAGTGACGCTGGCCTGGACCGCATCGGCGCCGCCGGTGATGAACTCCTCGGTGCCGGGGACGCCAGCGCCGTCATCACGACCGGCGGCACTGGGCTCATCGCGGTACCAGTCGGACCAGACGCCGTCCTCGCGGACGCGCACGTAGATCGCCACGCCCTCGGGCAGTTCGCTCGAACCCTGCCAGCTGAAGCCGGCGACCAGGAAGGGATCGACGTCGAGCGGGTCGGTGAGCACGGTGGCGTCCGTCTGAGGATCGAGATCGCCCTCCGCGGCGACGTCGTCGGCGTGCACGACGTCGGGCCGCAGGATCGTAGGACCGTTGGACGTACCCGCCCCGTTCGCCGTGTCCTGCGAGGCCGAGGAGGACGCCGGCGACGCGGCCGGTGAAGCCGACTGCATCGGCTCGGCGCCGTCCACACCGGCCTCGGCCGCCTCAGTGGCCCGACCGGCGGAGTCCGTGAGCTGGAGGATCTGAACGGGCGACGCCGCCTGGGCGGGATCCGGCCCGGCTGCGGCGACGGTGGCGGGGGTGAGGGCCGCGGCGGCGAGCGCCGTCACGGCGCCGAGGCCTGCGTAACGGAGGGGCGGCATGCGGTCCTTTCAGCGTGTGGCGACGCACCGGGGCATCTGGTACCGGTAGGCGTAGACGAGCAGAATCCCATGGATGAGATTACCCGGTGCGCTCCCACGCCCACACCCCGTCTCATCCCTCACCCGTGGATATCGGCGATCTCACTGCCCGATGCTCATGGCCCTCTTGATGCGGGAGGCGATCTCAGGCCCCATCGTGCGCGAATAGGTGGCCGAGACGTGGTTGTCGTCGATGTAGACGAATACGTCGCCGATGATCGTTCCGCATGTGCCGTCGGGGCACAGCATGTCGCTGACGTCGATCTCATGGAAGTTGGGGATCGCCCCCAGGGACTCCGCGGGATCATTGTCGGCCATGGCCCCGTTCTTGGGGAACAGGCACCCGCCGACCAGGGTCTGGGGACCGACGGCGCTGGCGCACTCATACAGACTCTGGTTCGAACGCGGATTGTCGCGCAGGCCGATAACCGTGATGCCCTCATTGGTGAGCCGCTCCACGAGCTCGGTGATTCCGGGACGCAGCACCTCGGCCGGGGAGTCCTCCGCCGTGACCGTCGTCTGAAGCAGGACGACGTCCGGCGGGTTCGCCTCGATCTGCGCCAGAGCAGCGCGGTTGCGCTTCTGGCAGTCGTTCTTGTAGTAGCCGTCCGGGGCGAAGGGGCAGGCCCCTTTGAGGTAGGCCGTGACATCCCAGTCCTCCTCGTTGAGCAGGCGCAGCGTCGGGACGGCGTTCTGAGCGATGTGGGAGTCCCCCACGACGACGGCCCGCACTCCCTGGCCGGAGGCGGACGGAAGACGTCGGCATGTGGAATTCTCCGACTCGACGAGCGCGGCCACCGCGGCATCGCACCTGATATCCGACAGGTCCGCCCACTCGGTGTCCACCGTCAACGGTCCCGGCACCGGGGGCGACGTCCAGTCGGAGGCCTGCCCGTTGGTCAGGGCGAGCGCGCCCGGATGCTCGGGATCGACACCCACTTGGACCGCCTGCGAGATCTCCGCACGACGCTGGTAGGCGATGGCGGCTCCGGCCACGCCCAACGGGAGAGCCCCGGCCACGAGGCTCACGATCACCATCACCGCCTGCGCGCGCAGACCGCGGCCCGAGCGCGGGAGCACCTGGGCCGGCCGGTCCACGCACCGCGTCATCACCGCGGCCACCGCCAGGGCGACGGCGATGGCGGCGACCCCGGACTCCAGGTCGAGCCGGTCCCGGTGCGTCGCGGCCAGGTACAGGACGAGTAGCGGCCAGTGCACCAGGTAGACGGCGTAGGAGCGATCGCCGAGCGCGACCAGGGGGCGTCGGGACAGCAGACGCGAGACGGTGCCGAGTCGCGGCGGGGTGTCGCACAGGAGGATCGCCGCCACCGCCAGCATGGGCACCGCGGCCACGGGACCCGGGTAGGCGCCGATGCTCACCAGGCAGAAGAGCACGAGGACGCCCAGGCCCAGGCACGACCCCAACCATCGCACGTAGACGTTGCGCGGCCGCAGACGCGGTGCAGCCGCGGCGATCGCCGATCCGAGAGCGAACTCCCAGATCCGGGCGCGGGTATCGAAGTAGACCGAGCCATCGGTCGGCGCCGAAGTGACCAACCAGGTCAGCGAGGCCACCGCCAGAACCGCGAAGGCCATCGTCACCACGCGACGCACCGACCGGCGGGTACGCGAGGCGATCACCGCGCACACCGCCATGAGGACCGGCCACAGCAGGAAGATCTGCCCCTGCATCGACATGGACCACAGGTGCTGCAGCGGTGAGGAGGCCGCGTGGTTGTCCGCGAAGTAGTCGGCGCTGACCGCCGCCAGACGCCAGTTCTGCCAGTAAGTCACCGAGGCGGCGCCCTGGACGAGCACCTCGATCCACTGGTTGCGGGGCAGGATGAGCAGCGAGGCGGTCACCGTGATCACGACGGTGACCACCAGCGGCGGCATGAGGCGCTTGAAGGTGTGCAGCCAGCGCTCGACGAACCAGGGCGTGCGCCCGGCCTCGGCCCGGCGCACGAAGGCCCCCGTCATGAGATAGGCCGAGATCATGATGAACGCGTCCACGCCGATCGGCGAACCGATCTTCCAGGCATGGAAGCCCAGCACCTGGATCATGCAGACGGCGCGCAGACCCTGAATGTCCAGGCGCCGACGACGCCCCGACGGGCGCGGCCGACGGGCGGCCTCCCGCCAGGTCCTGGTCAGTCCGCGCGGACCCGCCGCGCGTCCCTCGCCCGCGGCGGCCCTCCGCGGATGCGAGATCCCCCGCGGGCGAGGAGAGACCTGCTTCTCGCCGACCTGCGGACGCTCAGTCGTGACGGACATGATGATCCTCACGCGCAGCGACGGACGGCGAGCCCTGCGACCGGGCGGCCTCGGCCGCCAGGGGCGAAAGACGGGGCGGAAGTATCCGGATCGCACGGTTCCTGCGCAGCCCGGTCGGGATCACGGACGGACGCCCCGCGGGATCGACGGTGAGCACGAGTCGCTCACTCCCCGCGCATACGGTGCACGACGTCCTTGGAGGGACCGTCAGCGACCTTGACGCCCTTCTCCAGGAGCACGCCGCGCTCGCACAGGTCTGAGACCATGTCGAGGTCGTGGCTGACGATGACCAGGGTCTTGCCCTGGTCCGACAGGCCCCGGATCTCCCCCAGGCACTTGCGCTGGAAGGGCTCGTCCCCCACGGCGAGAATCTCGTCGATGAGGAAGACCTCCGGGTCGGAGTGCACGGCCACAGCGAAGGCCAGACGCAGGAACATACCCGAGGAGTAGAACTTGACCTCGGTCTCCATGAAGTCCGGGATTTCCGCGAAGTCGACGATCGAATCGTAGGCGTCCTCGATCTGCTTCTCGGTCATTCCCAGGATGGCGCCGTTGAGGAAGACGTTCTCCCGGCCGGTCAGGTCCGGATGGAAGCCGGCCCCGACCTCGATGAGACCCGCGACCCGACCGCGGGTGCGGACCCGGCCGCCGTCGGGGCGCAGCACCCCGGAGATGAGCTTGAGCAGGGTGGACTTACCCGAGCCGTTGAAGCCCAGCAGGGCGATGGTCTCGCCCTGGTGAACGTCGAAAGTGACGTCGTCCAGGGCCTTGAAGGTGTTGATGCCCAGGTCCTGCCGGCGCACGGCGGCGACGGCGAGCTCCTTGAGCGAGCGGCGGTGGCGCAGAGTGAACTGCTTGGTCACCCCGGCGATCTCGATGCGTGGGTCCATCACAGCTCCTGCGCGAACTTGCCCTCGGTGCGTTTGAAGGCGATCTGTCCCAGGGCCAGGACGACCAGCGCCCCGACCAGGCCGATGAGGGTGAGCACGGGCAGGGAGCCCAGGACCTGGACGTACTGACCGGAGGCGGTGGACCAGAAGCCGTAGTGGAACAGCTCGACGGCCACGGTCACCGGATTGGTCTGGTAAAGGTGCCACGCCCAGCGCGGGACGACCTCCTCGACGGCGGCCGCCGGGTAGAGCACGGGCGAGACCCATGTGGCCACCATGAGGATGAGGTCGACCAGGTTCTCCGCGTCCCGGAAGAAGACGTTGAGGCACCCGAAGATGAGCCCCAGTCCCAGGGCCGCCACGGTCACGATGATGAACCCTGCCGCGATGGCCGCCAGACCCTCCGGAGTCGGCCTCCAACCGTAGTAGAGGGAGCCCACGAGGAGCACGAGCAGCTGGGGGAAGAAATGCACGATGGCCACGTAAACGCTGGCCACGGGGAACATCTCGCGCGGCAGGAAGATCTTCTTGATCAGGGCCGCGTTCCAGATGAGAGTGCGCGTCGCATTGCCCATCACCTCCGAGAAGTAGGTGATGACGACCATCCCGGAGAACAGGTAGATCGGATAGGCCGGCAGCGTCTTATTGAGTCTGAGGAAGACGCCCATCGCCAGGAAGTAGACGATGAATTGGACGGCCGGCTTGATGTAGGACCAGGCCATGCCCAGCACGGACCCGTGATAGCGGACCCGGAGCTCCTTCTTGACGATCAGCGACAGCAGGAAGCGCTGCCGGAAGACGTCGAACAGCCCCTTGGAGTGGCCGGGGACGATCAGCTCGTCGCTCCCGGCCGTGATGGCCTGAGTCACCGGGGCTCCTTCGTGGCGGACGCCGCATCGGGCCGCTCCTGGGACCGGGCGGCGTCGGCGATGCCGAAGGTCCGGGCCCACGCCTCGGGGCCGACGACCTCGGACACGTGCGCCCGGTAATCAGCCTGGAGAGCGTCCCACTCCTGGTACAGGCGCTTGTGGAGAACGATCGAGCGGGCCAGCAGATCGCGGAAACGGGCGGGGTCGCGGTGGTACCAGGATGCGCCCGAGCCGTCGGAGTTGGACACGATGGCGGAATCGAACTGGGAGAGCATCCACCAGCGGGCCTCGGTCCACGGCACGCGCGCCTCGGGATTCGCTCGGGAGGCCGCCTTGACCGGCAGGACCTGCTTGATCGATCCCTTGGCGGCCATGGCGATGCGTCCCACGATGGTCTTGGGGTAGCCGAGGTCCTCGCCCTTACGGGGCAGCTTCTCGCGGTAGACCATCGGGAAGGCGTCGGGGTCTGTCTCCACGACGGCGTCGTCGAAGCCCGTGCGCAGTGCCCTCACCCGCGGCACGATGGAGGCGATGCCGGCCTGGAGGTGGCCGGGACCGGTGAAGACGTCCTCGAGGGCCTTCAGCCGCAGCTCGACCACCGAGTACTGGGAGGACAGCAGATGCTTGACCTGCCCCTGCATGGACTCGGCGACGAAGTGCCCTCCGCGCTTGTACTGGGAGTGGATGAGAGCCGCCACCAGGCGATTGCGCTCGTGGAAGTAGGCCTGCCAGTCCAGCGAGTCGTCCTTGTCCGTCCACGGCACGTGCCACACGGCGGCTCCGGGGAAGGAGACGGTCGGCACGCCGGCGCCCTGGGCGCGCAGACCGTACTCCGAGTCGTCCCACTTGATGAAGAAGGGCAGGCTCAGACCGATCCGACGGACCACCGAGGTCGGGATGAGGCACATCCACCAGCCGTTGTAGTCGGCATCGGCGCGCTGGTGCAGCCAGGGGGTGGTGCGCAGCGGCGCCTTGGCCAGGTCGTGGTCGTGCTCGGTGCCCTTGGAGGCCTCCCACCAAAAGCGCCAGGGCTGGATGTGCTCGGCGTAGGCGTGCAGCATGGTGCGCTCGTACATGGAGAACATGTGCCCGCCCACGATCGTGGGCACGCGGGTCAAGTCCGCGAAGGTGACGGCCCGCACGATGCCCTCGGGGTCGACGCGCACGTCGTCATCGAGCAGGAGGACGTAATCGACGCCGTCCTGCAGGGCCTCGTACATGCCGCGCGAGAAACCGCCGGACCCACCCAGATTGGGCTGGTCGATCACGCGCAACCGCTCGCCCAACGACTCCCGGGCGGCGGGGAAGCGGTCGTCGTCGACGACCTTCTTGTCGCCCTGGTCGGCGACGACAACCTCGTTGAGTACGCCGGGCAGCGTGTCGGAGGCCCCCAGCTGGCCGAGCATGGTGGCGCAGTCGGTGGGACGGTTGAAGGTGGTGACACCGATCGTCACCCGGCCCTCGCGGGTCTCGGCGGGGACCTCGGCCTCCCATCGGGCGGCCTCGACGGTCGCGTCCTGGGAGTCGGCGGCGATGTCGAACCAGTACCAGCCGCCGTCGCCGAAGGTGTTCAGCGGGAGCTTGAAGACCATTTCGGCGGCCTGCGGGGCGATGCGCGCCGAGTCGACCCTGTGCGAGGCGCCGCGGGCGTTGGACTTGTAGACGATGACCGACCCCGAGCCCGACACCGTGACCCGCAGGGTCACCTCCTCCACGATCGTCCAGCGCCGCCAGTAGGCGGCCGGAAAGGCGTTGAAGTAGGTGCCGAAGGAGGAACGGGACTGGGCCGGGATGCGATAGCTGTAGCGCGAGACGATCTGACCGCCGCTCTGCCGGGCGGTCTCCGCGATGCCGGTTTCAGGGACGTCGTCCCGCGCGTTGACGGGTGCGGAGGACACGGAGATGATCTCCCCCTCGGCGTACAGCTGCAGGATGTCGGCATCGCCGTCCGCCGGCATGACGAAGCGCTGCAGGACCCGCGTGGAAGTGCTCATGCCTCGATCCCCTCTCCGTTCAGGGCCGCCCCGTCGCGGAAGTGGGGGGCGATCGTGTTGTCGAACACGGACAGGGCCGAGCCGATGGCCATGTGCATGTCCAAGTACTTGTAGGTGCCCAGGCGGCCGCCGAAGACGACGCCGTCCTCGCTGGCGGCGAGCTCGCGGTAGGCGAGCAGTCTGGACCGGTCCTCCGGGGTGTTGACCGGGTAGTACGGCTCATCGTCCTCATCGGCGAAGCGCGAGTACTCCTTCATGATGACGGTCTTGTCCTCGGGATAGTCGCGCTCGGGGTGGAAGTGGCGCGGCTCGATGATGCGGGTGTAGTCGCGATCGACGTCGGGGTAGTTCATGACGCTCGTGCCCTGGAAGTCGCCGGTGGCGGGGTACTCGGTGGTGAAATCGAGGGTGCGCCAGCTCAGCGCCCCGGCCGAGTAATCGAAGTAACGGTCCAGCGGGCCGGTGTAGACGATCGGAACCCGGCCCCGCAGCGCCGCCTTGTTGTACGGCTGGGACTGGTCGAAGAAGTCGGTGCCGAGGACGACCTCGATGGCGGGGCTCTCGACCATCCTCTCCAACCAGGCGGTGTAGCCGTCCGTCGGCAGACCCTCGTACGTGTCGTTGAAGTAGCGATTGTCGTAGGTGTAGCGCACGGGCAGGCGCGAGATGATCGAGGCGGGCAGGTCCTTGGGGTCGGTCTGCCATTGCTTGCCGGTGTAGTCCTTGATGAAGGCCTCGTACAGCGGGCGCCCGATGAGGCTGATGCCCTTGTCGTTGAGGTTGGCCGGGTCCTTGCCGGCGAGCTCGCCGGCCTGCTCGGCGATGAGGGCACGGGCCTCGTCGGGGCTGTAGGCCGCGGAGAAGAACTGGTTGATCGTACCCAGGTTGATCGGCATGGGATACACCACACCGTCATGGGTGGTGTAGACGTGGTGCACGTAGGGTGTGAAGGACGTGAAGCGGTTAACATACCTCCACACCCGTTCGTTCGAGGTGTGGAACAGGTGAGCGCCGTACTTGTGGATCTCGATGCCGGTGCGCGGGTCCGGCTCGGAGTAGGCGTTTCCGCCGATGTGGTCGCGCTTGTCGATGACGAGCACCTCGAGTCCGAGCTCGTTCGCACAGCGCTCCGCGATCGTCAGGCCGAAGAAGCCCGAGCCGACGATGACGAGGTCGTGGTTCACCGTATTGTCCCTCCGTAGGCAGTAGCTCGATCGTAACCGATCGCGCGCCGGCCCTGCGCGGCCGGTCCGTCCCATCCTGCTCGCCTCCCGCTCCAGGGCCGGCCGGACGGCGCGACCGCGGATCGGCGACGGGCGGGCGCACCATACTCCCGCGTCCCCGCGGCGCCCGCCTCATCACCTGATAATGTGGCGATTCGTGTGGATATCACTCGTTCCCCTGATCGTGACGGTCTGCGGGCTCCTCATCCTGCCGGGTCTGCTGACCACCGCGGCGTCGGGCCTGCCGCTGCGCACGGCCGCGCCGCTAGCGCCCGCCGCGTCCGTCGCGATCATCGCCGGCGCGGGCGTGGTGGCGCCACTGGTCCGCGTGCCCTGGGGCGTCCCCCTCGTGGCGGCCCTCACCGCGATCCTCACGCTCGCCGCCGCTCTCGCGCGTCTGATCGTCTCCCGCGTCCGCGCCCGTCGCGCGGGGTCGGCGGACGGTGCCGCGACGCGGGCGCCGACCTCTCGCCCATCGCGCGCCGACGTCCTGACCGGCCTGGTGCTGCTGGGATTCTCGGCCCTGATCATGACATGGCTGGTGGCGCGCGAGCTCAACACCCCCGACGCCATCTCCCAGACCTTCGACGCCGTGTTCCATCTCAACGCCGTCGAGTGGATCCTGCGGACCGGCAACGCATCCTCCATCAAGTGCCACCTGGAGTCCCCCGAGGGGGGCGTCTACCCCATGGGCTGGCACACGCTAGTGGCGCTGACCATGAAGGTCGCGCACTCGACCAGCATCCCGCTGGCGACCAACGCCACCACGATCGCCGTATCGGCTCTCGTGTGGCCGGGCGGATGCCTGGCCCTGGCCAGTCGGCTCTTCAACGGGCGCCGGCTCGCCATGATCGCCACGGCCCTCCTGTGCACGGCGACGGCGTCCTTCCCCCTGCTGGTGATCAGCTTCGGCGTGCTCTACCCCAACTTCCTGGCCCTGGCCCTGCTGCCGGGGATGATCGCGAGCCTGCTGGACCTCTTCCCCGCCCACGACGAGCCGTCCGCGCCGCCGCTGCTCATCCCGGCGCTGGTCCTGGCCGTCGCGGGTCTGGGACTGGCCCAGCCCAACGCCATCGTCACCTTCCTCATCGCCCTGATCATCCTCATGGGCGCGTGGATCATGCGCGCCGTCAACGGCGCCAAACGCGGCGGACCCGCCCGTCAGATCCGCACGCGCATCATCGTCTGCGCCATCACGACGCTCGCGACGGTCGGGGTGTGGATCGGGGTGCGGCCCCCGCAGCGTTCGGCCACGTGGGGGCCCAACAACGTCATGAGCGCGGTTATCGGCGAGATCCTCACCTCCACTCCCCAAGGGCTGCCCATCGCCTGGGTGGTGGCCGTCCCCGCGATCGTCGGCGCCGTCGCCGCCTGGAGGCGGCGACGGCTGCGGTGGCTCGTCATCTTCCACGCCGTCGGCTGCCTCCTCTACCTCGCGTCCAAGACGATGCCCATGGGGGATCTGCGCTACTACGTGGTGGGCACCTGGTACTCCGATACCAACCGGCTCGCGGCCCTCATCCCCCTGGGAGCGATACCGCTGGCGGCGCTGGGCACCTGCGTCATCGCGGATCGGGCCGCGCAGCGCCTGACGACCCTGCGGCTGCACGAGCCCGGCGCGCGCAGACGGATCGCCTACGCCGTCCTCGTGGCGAACCTCGTCCTCCTGGGTCCCGCGAGTACGGCGACCTCCCAGGCCCTGCACAAGCTCGAGGCCCCGTACACGATGAACGCCGGCTCTGAGCTGCTCACGCCCGACGAGCTGGGACTGATCAGGATGCTCCCAGGGCTGGTGGGCGAGGACGACACCGTCGCCGTCGACCCGTCCACCGGCGCCGCCCTGGCCTACTCCCTGGCGGGAACCAGCACCACGATCAAGCACATCTTCTACCACGACACGCCGGACCTGGAGGTCGTCGACAAGAAGCTCCGTCTGGCCGGGAAGGACCCACAGGTGTGCGAGGCCGTCAACAATCTCGGCATCCGCTACGTCCTTTACTTCCCGGGGCGGACCCTGCACAACAGGCGTCCGTTCAGCGGGTTCGTGAACCTGCCCACCGCCGGGGGCTTCGAACTCGTCGCCCAGTACGGGCGGGCGGCCCTCTACCGCGTCACTGCCTGCGGGTGATGCGAGCGGCGGAGCGCTCGAGCGGCGCCCCGCCGCGAGGCTGGGCCGTCCGCACCGCACGCGCGGGTAGGCTCTGCCCCCGTGTGGTCCTCTCTCATCCCGGTCCTCCTCGCGGCGACAGCGCTGCTGTTCATCCCGGGCGCTCTCCTCGCCGCCGCCGCAGGGCTGCGGGTGCCCCTCATCGTCGGGCTGGCGCCAGCGCTCTCCGTGGCCGTCATCGCCGGGACCGGGGTCGTCGCGCCCATGCTCGGAATCTCCTGGGGCCCCGTCCCGATCGCGGCGGCGGTCGTGCTCCTGGCCGGCGCGGCCCTGGCGGCCAGACTCCTGGCCGCCAGACGGCACCCCGAGGACGACGGACCGTGGGCACGGCCCCGGCTCCAGCCCGCCGCCATCGCCGCCTGGTGCATCTCATGGCCCCTGTCCGCCGTCCTGACCGCGCTGACCATTGGACGCATCCTGAACACGCCCGACGCGATCTCGCAGACCTTCGACGCGGTCTTCCACCTCAACGCCGTCGAATGGATCCTGCGGACGGGCAACGCCTCCTCCCTGCACTTCCTCTTGGAGGCCCCGAGCGGAAGCGTCTACCCGGTCGGGTGGCACACACTGGTCGCCCTGGTCATGAGGGTGTGCGGGGCGAGCGACGTGCCCACGGCCGTCAATGCGACGGTGTTCGCCGCAGGCGGTCTCGTATGGACCTCCGGCTGCCTGACACTGGCCCATGTCCTGTTCCGTGCCCGCCCCCTCGCCCTGCTGACGGCCGCCGCCCTGGCCGGCGGCTTCGTCGCCTTCCCCTTCAACCTCCTGTCCTGGGGCGTCCTCTACTCCAACTACCTCGCCATCTGCCTGCTCCCCTCACTGCTGGCCGCAGCCCGCGAACTGGTGCCGTCCGGCGCCGGCGGCCGGCGGACCGGTCTGCTCCTGCCCGCCGGAATCATCGCCGCGGGAGGTGCCGGGCTGGCCCAGCCGAACGCCGTCGTCACCCTGCTGATCGCCCTCGTCATCCTGAGCGCGGGAAGACTCATCGCAACCGTGCGCACTCCGCCCGACGAGCGCCCCGTAAACGCCGTCCGCCGATGCGGTCTCACCACGGGCGGGATGCTCCTCGTCTTCGTCATCACGTGGTTCGCCATGCGGCCGCCCCGCGGAGCCGCCACCTGGGGCCCGAGCTATGCGACCAGCGGCGCCGTCGGCGAGGCCGTGACCAGCACGCCCGTGCAATTCTACGTCATCTGGGTGCCGGCCCTCCTGGCCCTCCTCGGCTTCGTCGTCGCCCTGCGCGTCGCCCAGTACAGATGGTTGGCGGTGCTTCATCTGAGCACGTGCGCCCTCTACGTCGTGGCCCGGTCCACCCCGACGGGCGACCTGCGTCACTTCCTGACCGGTATCTGGTACACCGACGCCAGCCGCCTGGCCGCCCTGCTCCCGCTGACGGGGGTGCCGCTGGCCGTGCTCGGCGCGGAGGCGATCGCCCGATGGGGGCGCGAGCGCCTCACTTCGATCAATCGTCTCCGCGCCTCCTCGCAGCAGCCATGGGCGCGGTGGGCCGCCTACCCCGTCATCGTCCTCATCCTGGCCCTGACCGGACCGCTGTCAGGAGCGATGTCGGCCTGCGTCAAACCCATGGAGCGGGCCTATCTGATCGCCGCCGACTCCCCGTCGCTCACGCCCGACGAGCGCGCCCTGATCGACGAGCTGCCGTCCCTGATCGGCGACGACGCGGTAGTGGCCGTCGACCCCGCATCCGGTGCGGCGCTCGCCTACGCGCTCTCCGGCACCGACACGACCATCAAGCACCTCTTCCACCGCGACGACACCGACCTCGACATCGTCCAGGCCAAGCTCAACCGGGCGGAGACGGACCCGGCGGTCTGCCCGGCGCTGGCCGACCTCGGCGCCGACTACGCGCTCTACTTCCCGGGCAAATCGATCTCCGATGTGAGGCCCTATCCCGGATTCGCCTCCCTGAACACCGCCCCCGGCTTCGAGCTCGTCGCCAACCAGGGGCGGGCGGCCCTCTACCGCATCACCGCCTGCGGGTAGGCCCCGCGGCCCGAGGCCGAGCGGGCACCGGCCTATCGGACGTCGGCCTCAGCGCATGCGCTTGAGCAGGGCTCTCTGGGCGGTGCGGTAGGCGGTCCGCCGGACGCCGGTCGGCACCAGGCGGTAGCCGGCCCGCACCGCGATGTTGCGCACGTACTGGGCGGTCGTGGTGATGCCGGCGCGGTGCATCCTGGCCTGCAGCTCCAGTTCACTGTGCAGCAGGCGTCCGCCCCCGCGTCTGGCGTACGCCCCGGCGCCCACCCGGTAGCGCACGAGGACGTCCGGCACATTGGTGGCGCGCACGCCGTCGCGAATCATACGGGCGAACAGCCAGTAGTCCTCCATGAGGTCGAGGGGCTCGTACCCGCCGGCCGCTCGAACGGCCGACGCCCGGTAGACGACCGACGGGTGGTTGAACGGGTCGCGCAGGGTCATGGCACGGCGGATCCGCTCGGGGTCGGCCGGCTGACGGCGCACGACGCCGCCGGTGTCGGTCTCCTCGGAGAATTCCCGGATGGCCGAACCGATCAGATCGTACCCGGCCGCGAGGAGCGGCAGCTGGGTGGCGAAGCGCTCGGGCACGGAGATGTCGTCCGCGTCCTGGCGGGCGACCACCTCGTGGGCCACGTGCTCCAACCCGGCATCCAGGGCGAGAGCCAGCCCGGCGTTCTCGGCCAGCTCGAGCACCCGCACGGGCACTCCCCCGCTCAGCTCGCCCCGGCGGGCCGCGGCGAGGACATCATCCAGTTCACCGGGCACGGGCCCGTCCCGCACGATGAGGACCTCGTCGGGGGGCAGGGTCTGCTCGACGGTGACCGAGGCCAGGGAGCGGCGCAGGAAGTCGGCGCGATCACCCCGGTAGACGGGCAGCAGCACGCTGAACGGCGGCGCTGGCGTCCCCGCCGGGTCCGCTGTCGCCGGCGAGGGCGGACCCGGCGACGGCGACGTCGGTCCCGCCGAGGCTCTCGCGGCCGCCTCGACGGCGGCGACGTCGTCCTGGACGGGCGTGCCCAGGAAGATCGTCATATTGTCGGCCGGACGCGCCAGACCCTCGCGCAGGCCCTCCCGGCCCGCCCGCCACAGGGTGGCGCGGTCCGCCGAGCTCGCGGCCGCGCGCAGCCATCGGCGGGCCGTGGCCGCCTCGTAGGCGGCCCGCTCGATGGGCCCGAGCCCCTCGCAGTCGCGGAAGGTCCAGATCTTGTTGCGCACCTCGAAGCGGAACCGCTCCCCCGGGTCGGCGTCCGAGGAGCCCAGCGCCCTGGTGAGGTGGCGGACCACCGAGTCCGGTACGTACAGGCCGATGCGGCCCCGCAGGATCCGGGAGGTGTACTCGAAGTCGTCGTTCCACAGGAAGTAGGAGGCGCGCGGCAGACCGACCTCGCGTACGGCGCGCGCGTCGATCAGGATCGACACGAAGGAGGCGGTGCGGATCTGACGGGCACCGGCCAGCGCCGCATGCCGGTGCAGCAGCGCCGGCAGTCCGGGCCGGGTGCGCGGACGGTTCATGGGATGCTCGGTGCCATCGGCCCACACGGCCCGGGAGGCGAGCAGCGCCGGGCTGCCCGGGTAGGCCGCTGCGGCCCCGACGAGCGCTTCCAGGGCGGTGGCGGTGGGGATGGTGTCGTCGTCCATGAGCCAGATCCACTCCGCCTGAGGGAAGCGGGTCAGGGCGCGGGCGATGCCGGCGGCGAATCCGCCGGCGCCACCGGTGTTGACCGGCAGGGAGACGACGTGGGCCCCCAGCGGATGACCCGCGGCGACTCGGGCGGAGGCGTCGGTGGATGCGTTGTCGACCACCACCGTACCGGCCGGCGGGGCGGTCTGCTCGGCCAGGCCGTCCAGGCATCGGCGCAGCAGTTCCTGGCGGTTGTAGGCGACGACGACGGCGACGACGTTCGTACGGCTCACTGGGATCCTTCCGTGGACTGAGCCCAAGTGTGCCCCATCCGGGGCGCGGACCGCCGGTGGCCGAGCCGCGTCAGCTCCCGCACGCGGTGATCCGCCACAGGGAGGCCGTGCCCGTGGAGGCCACCGGCTCCATGCCGTCAGTGGGCCAGTCGGCCACGAGCCGATCCCAACGCACGGGCGCCTGCCGCTCCTCCCACACGGTTCCAGCGCGGTCGACCCGCAGGTAGTACTCGGCTCCGACCTCGTCCAGCAGTTCGCAGGTCGTCGAGCCCGGACGCAGATCGGGTGCCCGCTCGGCGAGCAGGTCGGCGGCCGACCCGGTCGTCGGGTCCGATCGCAGCGGGTAGACGACGTCGACGCCCCCGAGCGAGAGCAGGTAGCTCGCGCCCCGGGAGGGGGCTCCCACGACCACCGCGTCCTCGGGGAGCCGATCGCCCAGGCTCGCGTAGAAATCAGCCTCCTCGGGGGTGACGAGCGTGCCGTAGGCGATCCGGTCGGCGTCGTGGACCGATCTCACCAGATCCGCTTGCAACGGCAGGCGCCCGACGGCGGCAGCGCACACGAGCGCGGTGAGAACGGCGAGCGTCCTGCGCCCGGGCCGCACACGCAGCAGATGATCGAGCCCCGTGGCGGCCAGCACGAGGGCGGGGACGATCAGGAGCGGCTGCACGCGCGCCTTCTGCAGGTACCACGGGCCGCCGAGCTGACGCCCCCACCACTGCGGCCCGCCGACGACCACGACGAGGCACAGGGCCAGCGCCGCCGCCGCCAGCCACGGGCGGGCCCGCGGAACGCGCGCCGCCGCCACCACGGCCAGCGCGCACACCACGACGCCGACGGGCAGCCCGTGAGAGGCGAGCGGCCCGTACTGCGGCAGGTCGAGCAGCGCCTGCCCCAAGGTTCCCGGAAGGCTCCCACCGGGACGGTCGTAGCCGAGAACTCCGGCCAGGGCCTCGCGCATGATCCACGCCCCGGCCAGGACGACGACGGCGACCGCTGTCAGAGAGGCGAGCGCAGTCCTCCGACGTCGCCCCCCCGCGCGCACCGCACGCGCGATAAGGACGGCGGCCAGCGGCACGAGGAGCACCATGAGGTTGAAGGCCTCCGCCCCGTGGGCCAGAACAGCCCCGCCCGCGGCGCCGACGAGCAGCAGGGTTCCGGCGAGCGGGCCGGGGGCCGAGGCCGTCCGTTCCCGTTCGCCGTCGTCGGCGGTGTCAGTGGCGTCAGTGGCGCCGGCGGGCAGGGCCCGAAGCAGACGCAGGGCCAGGACGAGGACGCCGGGGAGGCAGGTCACGCTCAGGGCGTAGGGCCACACGGCCAGCGTGCCCAGCAGCACTGTCGGAACGCCGACCGTGGCGGCGCTGAGAACCGTTCCCAGGGCGGCCGCGGTACGGCGGCGGGGGTCGGGGCGGGAGGGCTCACCGCCGTCGAGGGTCTCGACGAGCAGGCCGGCGACGCCGAGCGGCCAGGCCAGAGCGCCGACGACCAGCACCATCGCGTTCGAGGCGAGGGCCGCTCCGGCGGGCAGCAGCGCAACCGTCCCGTGCCACACGGTCGGGTAGTAGACCGGCGTCCCCTGGTAGAGCGCCGCCACGCCCCCGAGGCTGGAGGCGTTCCCCCCCTGGCGAATAGCCTGGACGGCGTTGAGGTGGAAGACGATGTCGAAGGCCTGGGCCGGGGCGGACATCGAGCCCGTGCCGGCCAGCATCCCGGCAGCCAGGAGGAGGCAGGCCGTCACCGCCCCGGCGAGCACGCGCAGGTCGATGCGCCCGGTGCCGGACCGCTGCCTGACGCCGGGCCGATCCCCGCGGCGCAGACTGCGGGCGACGGCGAGCACGCAGGCGGCCGCGGCGGTCGAGGTCGCGGCAACGGCCCATCCCCAGGGGACCCAGGCCCGCCCGACGGCCGCGGCAATGAGCTCCGCGGTGCCGATGACGGCGCAGCTCAGCGGCACCGCGGCGCTCACCGCGCCCCAGCCGCGCACGCCCCCCACTCGGGCCAGAAGCAGCCCGGGGGCGAACAGGAGGGCGGCGGCGAGGAGGAGGTCGGCGACGATGTGAATCACCGGACCTCGCGGACGACATGGTGCGGCGCCCCGGCTCGTGGGACCCGGCCGGCGGCTCGGCGTCCGTCGGGGGGCGCCCCGGTGCCAGGCCGGTCCGTCGGAGCCGGCGCATGAGGATCGGGGTCGGCTCGCACGGCGACGGCCTCCATGCGCATGCAGACTCCTTCCGCCACGGCCGACTCAGGAGGTCATCGTATGTCACCGGTGCGTCGGGCGGGCCGCACGCCGGGCCTCAGCAGTCGATGAGGTCGGTCTGGATCTTCTTGGTCTGCACGGCCCCGTTGGCGAGGTCGTAGTAGCGCACGGCCGTCTTGACGAACATCTCCTCGTCGTCGAGCGGCAGCAGGTACCACACGCCCACGCGCCAGTAGCGGGACAGGCGGTCGCGCAACGGTTCATCGATGGCGCTGCGCACGGAGACTTTGTACATGTCCGCGCGCAGCTCGGAGTTGCGGAACCCGGCGACCTCCCCGAGGAGGGCGGAGGTGTCGTGGACGGTGTAGACGAAGCCGCAGTCGAAGAATCCGGTCGCGTACCCGCCCATATGCAGGCCGGGGAAGGCCCCGTGGACGTGGACGACGTCGGGCCGTCTGCCCGTAGCGCGCAGATAGGCGCGCAGGGCCGCCTGAGTGCGACGGCGGATGAGGGCGCGCGAGCCGGGCATGCCGCCCACGCGGAAGGTCGGGGCGTTGCCCTCCACGACCGTAACGCCGTCCTCCTGACGGGTGGAGAGCCTGTCACGGCGCGTGGTGAAGGGCACCGGCCGCAGGATGATGGCACCGACCTCGTGACCGGCGTGCCGCAGCATGGCGGCGAGCTCGGGAAGGGGACGGCCGGAGCCGCCGATGGAGGGTTCGGGCCAGCCGGACGAGAGGAAGAGGATGTGCATGGGTGGCTCCCGACGTCGTCACTAGTGCAGGACGGGGCGCGTCACCCCGTTCGTGGACATTGTCGCACTCGGAGCGGGCGCCGCACGGGACGTCGGCGCCCCGGCCGGCCCGCCGACGTCCTATCCGGCTACCCGGTCATCCGGCGGACCAGTCGAAGAACATATCCTCCGGCGGTTCCATGTACGGAAGCGGATCCCCCCGCCGATTGACGTCCTCCTCGCTCGTGGCACCGGCGAAGGGGCCGTCCGGGTCCATGAGAACGGCCATGTGCGGGTCGGCATGATCACGGAACCACACACTCATACCGGTATCCGGGTCGAGCCGCAGGCTCTCCCACGCCCGCCATATGCTGTCCAGACGCAGCACGGCCTCGTCATACAGCCACCACCGCCCCGCCCACACCCGGTTCCGCCCATCAATACGACGCCGGTAGGCGAAACGCAGGTAGTCGCGCAGGAACTCATTGACATTGGCGAAATGCGGTCCGACGAGCCTGACACCGCCAGCGCCCTCCCGTGCCTCGGCCTCGTCGAGCCCGCCGCCGGCGACCTCGGTGCTGCTGAAGTCCTCCGGGCCGCCGAATCCGGCCGAACCGCTCGAGCCTCCTACGATCCCATCCGCATCGTGGACGGAGCCGCTGCTGTCATCCGCGGCCCTCTCGCCCATGCCCTTGTCATCCATGAGTCCGTTGCTCATCTCTTCCTCTCACTCAGAGCCGCCTGCGCGACGACCAGATCGTCGTGCGCACCGCGGATCGTCTCCGCGGCGCCCGGGTCGTGCGCCTTGATGGAGGCCTCCACCTCGGTGGCGTGCGGCCCGCTCATCCACGGAACGGTTCGGATCAGAGTGGGCCGCGACCCGGATCCCATGACCACGGCGCGGCCCCGGGGTAGAGCCGCCAGGTCGGCGACATCGAGGATGCGCTCGCGCTGAAGCTGCCTGGAGACGGACCGGTAACCGCGCCCGTCACGGGAGGTGGACGAGGACAGCCGGTCGTAGTCGCCGATCATGCGGGATATGTCCTCCAGGAACGCCGCCTCGGAGACGCCCCCGCCGTAGACGCGCACATTGGAGGCGCTCCACAGCTTCTTCATGCCGGATTCCCCCCACACCTCGACGCCCTGAGACCAGGACTGGAGAATGGTCATCAGCACGATCCCCCGCGAGCCGTAGTGGCTGTAGAGGTTGGGCAGCTCGCGCCACCGGCACACATTGGCCGCCTCGTCGAGCACCCCGAGCAGAGGCGTCGGCAGGCGGCCTCCGGGGGAGCGCGCGGCGAGATCCTCGGCGGCTTCGACGACGGCGACCGTCAGGGCGGTCACCAGCGGGCCGGCAGTGCCCCGCCCCTCCTTGGACAGACTGTAGAGGGTGCCCCCGGGCACCTGGACGAAGGCCTCCGGACGTAGCTGGGGGCGGGGGTCCGCGGCGCCCTGGGGCGTCACCCAGTCGACGATCTGACGGTTGATCAGGCACGAGGCCATCTGCTGGGCCGTGCCGAACACGCCGCCGCGCTGCTTATCGGGGGCGGAGACGACGCCGGCCACCTGGTCGGCGATCAGGGGGAAGCCGCCGTCGCGCAGAATATCGACCGCGGTCTCGTCGGTGGGTCGGGTCAGCCAGGTGTAGACGTCCGTGATCGGCCGGCGGTCCACGGCGGCGGCCAGCAGTAACCCGGCCAGCAGGTCCTGGCCGGCGGGGTCGAAGTAGGCGTCGGTACGGGCGCCCGGATCGCGCGAGCCAGAGGCGAAGTGCTCGGCGAGCTTGGCGGCCCTGACCTCGTCGGTGACGTAGGACAACGGGTTCCACCACCAGCTCGCCCTCTCCATGGCGATGCCCTGAGGGTCGAAGACCCATACCTGACCGGCTCGGGCGCGCGGGTCGCGGGTGGCGTCGACGATGTCGCGCTTGTTGGAGGTGACCAGAACCGATCCGGGGGCGTCCAGGACGGCGGGAATCGCCCGGCTCGTGGTCTTCCCGGTCCGCGGCCCCCAGATGTCGGTGTGCATGTCCTCCCACGACCCGTACAGCGGCTGGTCGCCGGCGACGGTGCGCCCGATCGGCACGCCGGGCGAGTCCACGCCCATCCGCTGGGCCTTGGCGGAGGCCGCTGTGCGGCCGAGGTCGACGACCTCGCCGCCGCGGCCCAGGTAGGAGGCCCTGACGTCGACGCGCGAGCGCCGCGCCCGGCGCCATCGCACGGCCATGACGACCAGCCCGATCAATGCCGCCATGAGCGCCACGGCGAGACCCAGCCCCACCCAGCCGGGAGCGCCCGGCCAGGGCAGGCTCCCGCTTATGAGACCGAACAGCACCGCGAAGGGGTTGGCCGGGACGCTCACGCCGTCGTCGGCGATCGCGTGGCCCACGTGCATGGCGACGTAGACGGGCGCGCCCACGACGATCACCAGCCCGATGACCAGCCACAGGAGGATCAGCTCCTCGCTGACGCCCCCCGGATCGCGACGACGGTTGCTGGCCGACGTGCTCATCTGCTCTCCTCCTCCGACGCCCCGCCGATGCGGGACCTCTGATGCCACAGGCGGTTGGTGTCGTTGACGGCGAGCTCGGCCTCGGTCAGCTGGACGGAGACGGGGATGCCCGGCCGCCCCCCGACCTTGACCAGGAACTTGCCGCGTCCGGGCGGCTCCGCCTCGCGCCCGGTCGCCGGGTCCCAGGCCGGCGGGTCCTGCCACCCGATGAGGAGCTGCTGCTCGGCGCGGGAGAGGGGGACGGCGGAGGTCAGCTGGGGCATCTCGGCGCTGGGCAGGCCTCCGCAGATCACCATGCCCGAGCGCTCCACGAAGCCGCGGGCCTTCATCCGGTCCTCCTCGCCGGCCAGGGCGAGCAGGTCGCTCATGGTGTGCGAGATCATCGCCATGCCGGTGCCGCGCTGACGGTTGAGGCGGGTGAGCGCGTCGATCCTGTCCACCATGCCGTGGCCCGCGCGCAGAGCGCGCCAGAGCTCGTCGAGGACGACGAAGTAGTGCCGGCGCGCCTCCAGGCCGGCGTCGGCCAGCGCGTTGGCGACGTTGATGGTCCCGAATCCATTGGACCAGCAGGCCAGCAGAACCGCCGCCTGAAGGTCCATCTCGGAGTCATCGATGGAGGAGACGTCGTAGACCACGGGGGCGTCGCGGCGCATCGGGTTGGTCGTCGGCCGGGAGAAGGTCTCCCCGAGCCGACCGCCTTGAGTCAGTCCGATGAGCGAGGCCTCCAGCTCCTCGGTGATGACCCGGTAGCGCTCTGCGTTCCCGCGGTCCAGGGCGACGGCGCGCACCTGCGCCGGACCCTCGTGGATGATGGCCAGCAGGTCTCCCAGGACGGGTACCTTCCCCTGAGGGGTGAAGCGCTCGTCGAGCACCTTCAGGGCGCGGTCGAGGATGGTCTCCTCGCGGTCGGTGGGTGGCGACGAGCGCAGGATCGTCAGGAGGGCCGAGACCATGGTGAGTCTGCGCCCGTGGGCGTCGGCGAGGACCTCCACGGCCCTGCGGTCATCGCCCGCCCGGCGCAGCTTCTCGGCCGCCATGACGGCCTCGCCCGGGTCGAGGATGTTGAGGTAGCCGCGACCGCGCCCCAGAGTGATGACCTGTCCCCCGAGCGCTTCGATGAGATCGACGTAGTCCGGCTTGAGGTCGCCGAGCACCAGCGGCATCACTCCGTAGCCGGTCAGGCCCAGGGCCATGCGCCGCACGCAGGTGGACTTGCCCAGGCCCGGTTTGCCCAGGACGAAGCAGGAGGGGTTGGAGATCAGCTTGGCCCGCTGGAACCAGCTGATCGGGTCGCAGCACAGGGTGGCGCTGGTCTGAATGTGCCGGCCCAGCGGCACCCCGACCATGGGGGTGCCGGTGCCGACCGCGAAAGGCCACAGCCCGCACACCTGGACGGTCGTGCCGCGCCATTCCCCCGGGGCCTGGATGTAGGTGGACGAGCCCCGCCCGGGCCCCAGCCAGCCCCGTGCGGGCGGCCGCCTGGGACGGATGGGCTGGGACTCGTCCCGTTCCTCGCGCCCGCCGCTCCCCCGGGCGCGTGAGCGCCGGGCTCTCCCCTTCTTCTTCGCGTTCTTCTTCGCGCCTCCGCGCGTCGAGGGCGAGTCGGGGAGGGAGGGGCGGGGGGCCGACGACGGGGAGTGGCTCGTATCCTCCCGCGCCCCGTCCCGTCCGCCCGATACGCGCTTGTTGCGCAGCAGCATCAGAACTTCTCCCTGAATTCGGAGGGCACGCGCAGGTGCTTGGACATGTTGAGGCCCAGGGGCAGCGCCGCGGCGAAGGCGCTGTCCTGGGAGCCGTAAACGGTGCGCAGCCGCAAGCGGGCCGTGGCCGCCAGGTTGTCGACGGCGGCGCGCGCGTCCGCGGCCTGAGCCGGATCCATGACCGTGGCCGTCACCAGCATCCCGAACTGCACCAGGCCCGCTCCGGTGGCCTCCTCGTTGGCGGTCGCCGAGGCGGCGCGCACGGCCAGGGTGTCGCGAGCGGCGGGCTTGTTGGAGGAGGTCATGCGGAATTCGGCGGCGCGCAAGTCCGCCTCGACGATGGCCGCGGCACGGGCGGCGTCGATGGGCCGGTACAGCAGGGAGACGCGCTTACGGGCGATCTCCTGGTGCGGGGTCAGCAGGCGGGCCAGGATCCCGGACTGGACGGTGCCGCGCGGGGCCTCGGTCATCTCCCAGGTGACCGAGTAGCCCGAGTCGTGCCGGTAGCTGTCCCAGGCGGCCTCCGCGGACACGGGGCCCACATCGGGCCACGTCAGCTCCACGTGCTGCCCGAGCGAGTGGGCCTCGTCGATGAGCACGGCGGAGGCGGGGTCGTAGGCCACGCGCACGACCTCGCACAGGTCCTGGGCGGTCAGCGGGTGGGCGGCCCCGGCGCCGGTGGCCTGGAGCGCGGCCGTCAGACCGGGCAGGCGAGTGGCCAGCTCGTGCCCCATCTCCTCGGCCTGACGCTTCTTGGAGCCCTTGCGGTTGGCCGCACCGAAGGTGATGGCCACATAGGCCTTGACCGTCGAGGAGCCGGACGGGTAGGCGTCGACGACCTGTTCGAGCATGGCCTGGGCGAACGCGGGCGCGTCCGGATCCAGGTTGTGCATCACCTCGCGGTGCAGTCGGGTACCGGTGTCGGGCGCCGTCTCGATGGTGACCGAGGCGGATTCGATACCGGGCTCGTCCCCGAGGTTGGCCAACCAGTGCCCCCAGTCGGCCACCCAGGCGTCGATCTGTTCCTCATCCACCAGTGCGGCGCCGTCGGGCTCCGTCCCGATGACCACCGAGTAGGAGCTGGTCGCCGGGGTGTACAGCATGCCGAATAGGCGCCCGTAGGAGTCCTCGTGCTCGCTCAACCGGGTGGACGCCGCCAGTCCGGGGAGTTGGAAGGTGCCCCACAGCGAGCGGCCGAGCGGCCCGGAGCGGTAGACGTTGGTGCGCTGCGAGCGCGCCCACCACCATGCGCCTCGGGCACTGGCCCGGCTGACCACATTCCTGCCGTGCCGATCCTTGGAGAGGACCGCGACCATGAGCACGGCGAGCACAGCGGCGAGGACGACCGCCTTGAGCAGGCCGCCGATGAGAGCGGTGAGAACCACCACGACCAGCCCCACGAGGAGCAGGGCGGTGCCGATGGTGCCCAGTCCGAGGATGCCCGCCGAGGTCGGCTTGCGCCAGTTCCCATAGGTCCGGGGCTCCTGGATCTCAGTTGCCGCCACTGGGACCACCCCCCTGGGTCATGGGAGCCCTGGCGCCGCCGGGATGGGCCCCGCTGGGAACCCTCGGCTCCTGCCTGTGCGAGGGCGAACCGCCTCCCCCTCCGGCGGCGCCGGACCCAGATCCTCCTGCGGCGGCCCCGCCGGAGGGACCGGAGCCGGAGGGCAGGGAGGGGCTCGATCCCGACTGCGAGCCGCCGGCGCCCTGCGCGGACTCTCCGGTGGCGGCCTCGGCCACGTGACGTGCGCCGGAGGCGACGGCCTTGCCCGCTTTAATGCCCGCTACCGCGGCGAGACCGATCGGACCCGCGGCCGCACCGGCCCCCGCGGCACCCGCTCCCGCTCCGGCACCGCCGGCCCCGGCGGCGCCGGCCCCCG
>ERZ772973.11-NODE-11-length-210297-cov-9.08592_pt1 | contig 210297 bp, 188 predicted proteins | sample MGYA00580672_ERZ772973 | MGnify/ENA primary metagenome ERZ772973 (study PRJEB29015, sample SAMEA2737938) | human oral metagenome | biome: human oral; feature: human-associated habitat; material: dental | place: China | collected 2152 ...
CGCGGTCGATGGACGCCTGGACGCCCCGCACCACCGCGGCCCCGAAGCCGGCCTGCTCCAGCTCCACCACGCCCGCGACGGTGGTTCCGCCGGGGGATTGCACGGCGTCGGCGAGAGAGGCGGCGCTCGCTCCGTCGTCGAGCTTCGCGAGCAAAAGCCTCGCGGCTCCGTACACGGCCTGGGCTGCAATGCGGGTAGCGGACGCCTTGGGCAGCCCGTTCTTCACGGCAGCCCTCGCCATGGCGTCGATGTAACCGAAGGTGAAGGCCGGCGAGCATCCCGCGATGGCGCTGAACGCCGAAAAGTCATTCTCGGCCATCGGTTCGGCGATGCCGATCGAGGCGAGGACATCTGCGACGTCGTCAGCGCGCGGCGCGGCGGCTGGATTGCAAGAGTAGGCGGTGACGGAAGCGCCGACGGCGGCGGCCATATTCGGCATCGTCCGCACGACAGGCTGGCCCGGCTCCAGACGGGACTCGAGGAATTCGATTGGCGTTCCTGCCGCCACGGAGACGATGACGCTTCCGCGCTTCGCGGCGGCCTTTCGGATCTCGTCGAGCACGCCGCCGACCGCAAAAGGCTTGACGGCCACAACGACGATCGCGCCGTCGCCCGCCCGCTCAACCAGATCGACGTTTGAATATGCCAGCTTCGCGCCGGTTTCATGCACGAATCGGGCGTTGGCCTCGACGTTCGCAGAATAGACGACTAACTCGCCCGGCGCGGCGCCCGCCGCGATGAGCCCGCGGGCGATCGCTCCGCCCATGGCGCCGATGCCGATGATGCCGATCATGAATGTCCCTCCGCCGGTTGTCCTGTTTCTGTCAATCCTATTGCAATGCGGCTATTCCGTGCCGCTTAGCCTGGTCGGGTGCATTCGTGCCGTCCGGCTCGGTTGCCCGTATTCGTGCCGCACGGCCTGGCGCGGTCTGGCCCGGCCGTCCGATACCGTTCCGCACGGCCTGGCACCGTTCGGCCCAGTTATCCGCATCCATTCCGCCCGGCGCGACGGAGGCCTGGAAAGGAAGGACGCGCTGGAGGTCGGCCCAAAGGCCGGTGCGAAATGCCGCGCATAGCGGGGAAGCCCGATGTGAGACGCTGGGATTGCCGGGTGCGAGACAATGGACTTGCCCGGAAAGCGGGCAGAAACTTCGAAGAGAAAGGGGAGACATGGCACGCGGAATGACAACGGCACGGGGAAAAACAATCGTGACGGGAGCGTCCACCGGCATCGGCGAGGCGACGGTTCGCAGGCTCGTCGCCGAGGGGTTCGACGTCCTCGCCACGGCGCGGCGCGAGGAACGCCTTCGCGAGCTCTCGCGCCAAACGGGATGCGACTGTCACGCGGCCGACCTGACCGACGAGGCCGACGTCGAACGCCTCGTCGAATACGCGGCTTCGCAAGGAGCTGTGACCGGGCTCGTCAACAACGCGGGCGGGGCGATCGGCGTCGATTCGGTCGCCGACGGCGATCCCGCCGCCTGGCTCGGAATGTATGAGAAGAACGTGCTGGCGACCCTCAGGCTGACAAAGGGGCTCTTGCCGCACCTGCGCGAGGCGGGCGGCGACGTCGTCTTCGTGACGTCAATGGCGGCCTTCGAAATCTATCCCGGCGGGGCTGGCTACGTGGCCGCCAAGCACGCCGAACGGGTGCTGGCCAGAACCCTTCGCCTCGAACTCCTGGGCGAGCCGGTCCGCGTCGTCGAGGTGGCCCCCGGGCTCGTGAAAACGGAGGAGTTCTCACTCAACCGCCTTGGCGACGCGAAGCGGGCGCAAGCCGTCTACGCGGGCGTCGAGGGGCCCCTCGTGGCCGACGACGTCGCCGACGTCATCGCCTGGGCCTTGACCCGCCCGCCTCACGTCAACATCGACCTGGTGCGGGTGATGCCGCGCAACCAGTCAGACGCGCGGACGCTCGTGCGCGATTCCGACGCCGACGGCGCATTGCCCGTTTCGTCGCTCCAAGTCGATTCGTCGGGCGAAGAGCCGCCCGGCGAAACGCTCTGATCCGAGCGCGCCGCTCCACTGCGCCTGATCCGAAGGCGCTCGCCTCGGGGCAGGGCAGTGCGGCGCGCCCAATCTAACGGCGTCGGCAGCCCAGCGGCCTCGGCAGCGGAAGCCTCATCCACTCGGCCAAGGCTGACCTGTCCTCGAAAAACGGCAGGGCGGCAAAGGGCCCCGTCCATTTAGGACGGGGCCCGAGGCGATGAATCGTTAGACGCCGGCTCGAATGTCGGACGTCCGCTGTTGTGTGGCTGACTTGCCTGTCAGATCTTGTTCAGAAGATTCTTGAGCGTCGGCCACATCTGGGCGTTGCGGGTGACGGCGTCCTCGTAGAAGTACCACCAGAAGTAGCCTCCGACGTACCTGCTGCCCACGGCCTCAGCCAGCTCGTTGTGCATGCCGTAGTAGCGCTTGGCGATGCGCTTCTTGGTCGCGAGGTCGGATTCGGCCTTCTCGTCGTCCGGGCCGTTGGCGGCGATCTCGCCGATTCCAAGCTTCGCCGACGGGAAGGTCTTGCCCAGGCTCTTCAGCGCCTCAGCAAGGTCGCTGGAGCTTGGCTGTTGCGCGGGGGTGCAGGAGAACTCGTAGACGGACAGGAACATGTAGTCGACCTGATGCAGCTTCTCCGGCATGGTGCCGACGTAGGAGTCGAGGTCCTCCCAAGACTTCTCGTAGCATCCCCTGTGAGACCAGTAGTTGAGGGTGATCGCCGTCCGCCCTCCGTGGCGCTTGACCACGTCGTACGTCGCCTCGACCTTCTGGTTGATTTCCTGCGGGGAGTTGCCGAGCCACGAACCGTTGAGCTCGTTGCCGACCTCCCAGATGTCGACCTTGTCGCCAAAGGCTTCGATCGCTTCCTCGGTGAGGTTGCTGAGCGACTCGGCGCTTGCGGGCGCCCAGTTGTTGGCGTCGAGGATCTCAACCATGATGTAGGCGTGCGGGCGGAGAGCCTCGATGGCCTGCTTGTACTCGTCCATGCTGACGTTGGGCCGGATCACCACGCGCACGGTCAGCTTCTTCTCGCTCGAGCGAATCACGGACAGGGTCTGGTCGATGTCCTTGATCGAGGTGATGGTGATCCCGCGCAGCGGAGCCTGAGGGGCGCTGGCTTGATGCTGCTCGTTGCCCGAATTGTCGGCGTCGGAATTGTCTCCGTTCTCGTCGAAGTCGTTCCCGTCGTCGTCAGATTCCTCATCGTCGGAATCGTCGTCGCCCTTGGAAAGAACGTTCGCAGAAGCGAGCTTCTGAAGCGAATTCGAAGTGGAAGAGGCTTCAGCAAGCAAAGAGGCTTCATTTGTCTTGTTTTGATTGCCAGCAGAATCTTGTGCCACAGAGAAACCCGTGCAAAGAGGTATAGCCAGTGCAAGGGTTGCAAGTGCGGCGTGTAAGCGTGCTTTTTTGTGTTGCATACTGCGATTGTGTAGCATCATTCGATTAAGTCAAAGGCCAAGAGGCGGTGTCTTTCTACCCATGCCCTCGGCATAAGGTTGGAATAGCGGGGATATGTCCCCGTTTTCCCGAACTGTGGTCTTCGTCCAGTATTTACAAAAACGGAACTGTCTGCTACGGAAAAGTAATATGGCATTCTCGGGTCGGCCTTCGATGAGGGCTCGGTTCGGTTGGATATCCCGCCCGATCCCTGCTATCATCTTTACCATCCCAAGCGGAATTTCACGCCTCCCTTGGGTATCCTCTCCGTGGCTGGAATTTCACGCCTCCCTTTCCACGCCACGGGCGCGCAACCAACACTCGCGGTGGCGGTTGGCGACGAGGAAGTCGGCGCGCCCGCACGGTTGCGAGCGGTGCGCGCCGTCGTCGCCTGTGGAGCCTTCGGGCGATGCCGAATAGCGGGAGTCGGCCTTCTTGTGGCGGTCTTCGCCTTGACGAGCAACCTCGCCTTGACAAGCAGATCCTCACCCTAGCGGGCGACGCGCGTGCATCAACGGTGCAGGCCTCGCGGGTCTGCGGCTCGAATGGATTTTGCTTCATCGGATTCTGGGCAGTCGGCGTCACAGATCTCCCGGACGGCGCGGTCCCCCTGAGGGCTGATCAGCCCTCGGCTTGCCCAAATGCGCGCCCGCGGGCTGCGCTTCGCCGCAGACGGCCAAAATGCGGGGCGGACAGGGGCGCGTCTCGGTTAGTTTCAACGGGTGGGACTACGACTTCCCCTTCATTCTCAGGTTGTATGTTTGCGCCGAAAATCCTGGAAATGCGGTGTTATCGTGTCTGGGTAATTTACCGACCGGACCCGCTGAGACGCACGGGCCCGGGCTTTTCAGCGAAAGGCAAAGAAAAGAATGGGCACAAAGAAAAAGGGGAGACTCGCTGCCCCTGCCCGAGCGTTGGGTGTGGTTGTCGCGTCCGCCCTCTCCCTGGGCGCGCTCGTCATTCCCGGCGTGGACTCGGCGCATGCGGACCCCGCCACCGGCAATGAAACAACCGGGGGAACAGGAGATTCACAGCGGACCGTTTCCATAGGCGGCATCGCTTCTTCGGGCCTTGGCAGCATAGTCGCCCCCGGGGGCTCCGGCGCAAAGGCGACGCCTTCGGCCAAGCAGAGCGCTGCGGGGAAGAAGGCGGGAACTGCAACCCCGGCCGCTTCAAAGGCCGCCGCCGGCGCAAGGCCCGTCGCATCTGCAGGCACGACGGCGCCCGCCCAGGCCAAAGCGTCCGCGAAAGCGGCGGCCACGTCGGCCCCGATCGCTGCTGCGCAGGCGGCTTCCGGGAACCGTCCCGCGGCGACCGCAAAGGACAAGCCCGCTGAAGCGACCGGCGAATTCACCGTCGTCAAGAACGTATACTCGCCGCCGAACTTCGTGGCGCCCTCGACTTTCACCGTCAATTACGTCTGTCGCAATGCGGCAGGGGCGACGACGAAGGAAGCCGCTCTCACGTTGACGCCGGGCACTCCTGTGAGAGTCGCCGACGTCCCCGAGGGAACCTGCACGGTGACCGAGCAGGACGCTTCCGTTCCGAACGCTTACTGGCGCTACGATATCGTCGCGTCCACCAGCCCCGCCCCGCCGCCTCCCGGCGGCCGCAGCCCCCAGTCCGTCCCGCAGGCCGGTCAAAGCAACAAGGCTCAGCAATCGACCGATTTCGCGATTGTCGCGAACCGTCCGGTGGGAGTGCGAGTCAATAACTTCTATCGCCCGTACAGCGGCGTCGTGTCTATCTCCAAAGAGGTCCTCGGAGATGGGGCGAAGCTCGCCCCCGCGACTTTCGAGTATGAGTATTCGTGCACGGACGACGACGGCAAGGTCCTTTCCAGCGGCACGGTGAAGGTCGAGCCCGGCAAGGAAGTCAAGATCGACAAGCTCGGCGGCGATCGCTGCAAGGTGACTGAGAAAGACGCCAGCGTAACCGGAGCGACGCTCGCCGTGGAAATGTCCCAGGCGCGCGAGTGCCAAGGGCCTCCGCCCGGACAGTCGCCTCAGAGCCGTCCGGCGTCGGTCGCGAAGACGGCTTCCTCCGCCGCAGCAAAGAAAGCGTCCACTTCCAAGGCCGCATCCCGTGCGTCGTCGGCGAAAAAGGCCGCAGTGGACGTCGCAGCCCGCTCGATCGATTTCGACCTGCCCCGCGGGCCGATGCCGTGCGAAATCAAAGTCAAAGCAAAGAACACCTACACCATGGACTACGCCTCGTTCTCCGTGGCGAAGAAGATAGAAGCCCCCGCGGACGTCGACCTTTCCACGAAGAAGTTCGTCTTCGGCTACATCTGCAAGCCGGCCGGAGAAGACGAGGTCAAAGGCAAGATGGAGGTCTCCGGAGACGGAACCGCGACGCCCTTGGGCAAACAGCTTCCAGTGGGAACCTCCTGCACCGTGACCGAAGATGAAACTTCGGCGCAAAACGGCGATTACAAAGTCAAAATCGCCGAGCCTCAAACCTTCACCTTGGAGGAGAAGGACGCCGTCAAGGCCCTGACCTTCACGAACGTCTACACCAAGCCGACCCCCTCGCCGACGCCGTCGCCTTCGGAGACCCCGTCGCCGTCGGAGACCCCGACGCCGACGCCGTCCGTCACATCGACGCCTTCGGTCACGGCCACCCCCTCGGTGACGCCTTCGACCACCCCTTCGAAGCCGGTCGCCGATCCGTCGAAGCCGGTCGCCGATCCGTCGAAGCCGGTTCCGCCGATGTCGAATGCTGGAAAGCCCGTTCCTCCGAACGCCGCCAAGCCAATGGCGCCGAAAGTCGAGCAGAAGGCGGCCAATCGCGGCAGGTCCCTTCCCAACACCGGAGCCTCGGTCGCGGGAATGGCAGCCGTCGCACTGATTGCCGCAGCGGGAGGCATCCTCATCCTTCGTCGTAAGAAGGCATGATCCTCCTGTGAGAGCCGGAGCCGAAAAGCCGCGGCTTCGGAGACGGCTCCCGTAAAGCCCGTAAAACGGCCGGGAGCGTGAACCCTTCCTCTACGTCCCCCGAGGATCGACGGGCACAATAAGTCAGCCCTGTCGATTCTCGGGGGACGCCTTTGTCGTTTTCCGGGAAGGATCGACAAGCCTTCGTGGTTTCCTGGCGAAGTTTCTGGCCAGGGGAGAAGGTTTCCAACGTCACTTCTCTGCCTCTTTCGATCTGCCGAAAACATCGCTAGAATAAATTTTCGCGTTGACCCGGCTATCACCGGCGAGCTCCCGGAAGAACCGGAAGGAACATCGTCCTTCGAAATGAGATCTTCGAAGTTCAGTGTTTCCGTCCCAAGTAGAACCGGGCGGTTGGACCCGTCATCGTCCCAATGAGAGGCCACGCATCGCGCGGGGCAAGCGGGGTGGTACCGCGGCTTAAGGCAACCGCTGAGAGTCGTCCTCGCTCGGGCGATGTATGAGGAGCAACAATGGGTGCTAAAGGCCACTATCCCCTGGACCGTCAGGCGCGCGTCGAGGCGTCGCCGGACTTCCCGAAGATTGAGGAGGGCATTCTCGCCTTCTGGAAGAAGGACGGGACCTTTCAGGCGTCCATCGACAACCGGCCCGCGGGACCGAACGGCTCCAACGAGTTTGTCTTCTATGACGGCCCCCCTTTCGCAAACGGGCTGCCCCATTACGGCCACCTGTTGACGGGGTACATCAAGGACGTCGTCGGGCGTTATCGGACGATGAAGGGATGCCGCGTCGAACGCCGCTTCGGTTGGGACACCCATGGGCTTCCCGCCGAGCTCGAGGCTCAGCGCCTTCTGGGAATCGAGGACGTTTCGGAGATCACGCGCGAGGGAGGAATCGGAATCGAGGCCTTCAACGAGGCCTGCCGGTCCTCAGTGCTCCGCTACACCGACGAATGGCAGGAATACGTCACCTGCCAGGCGCGATGGGTCGACTTCGACAACGACTACAAGACCCTCGACCCCACCTACATGGAGTCCGTCATGTGGGCGTTCAAGACGCTCTACGACAAGGGCCTCGTCTACAAGGGCTACCGGGTCCTTCCATACTGCTGGAACGATCGCACCCCGTTGTCCAATCACGAGTTGAAGATGGACGACGAGGTATACCAGGACCGCCAGGATGAGACGGTCACCGTCGGCATGCGGCTGGTCGAGCCCGTCCGCGAGGGGGCGGAACGCCCCGAGTTGATCCTCATCTGGACGACCACGCCGTGGACCCTTCCGTCGAATCTCGCCGTCGCCGTCGGGCCGGACGTCGACTACGCCGTCGTCCGCGTCCCCGAAGCCCTCGACTCGCCTGTGGCGGGCGAGGACGTCATCGTCGCCGAGTCGCGTCTCAAGGCTTACGCGAAAGAGCTCGGGGAGGAGCCGGACGTGCTCGCTCGGATTCGAGGCAGCGAGCTCGCAGGCCGCAGGTACCATCCGATCTTCGACTACTTCAATGCGCCCGAATATCTCGAAGAGGGCGCGGATCCCGGGCCGAACGTATGGACCGTCGTCGGGACGGATTTCGTCACGACGGAGGACGGCACCGGTCTGGTCCACCTCGCGTCCTTCGGCGAGGACGACATGATCGCCTGCCAGGAGGCCGGAATCGGCACGGTCGCCCCGGTCGACGAAGGAGGCTGCTTCACCGCCGAAGTCCCCGATTACGAGGGCTTGCATGTCTTCGATGCCAACAAGCCGATCATCGCTGATTTGCGCGACTCGAGCGGGCCGCTGGCTGCGATCGAGCGCGACAGGCGAGCCGTGCTCGTCCAACGCAAGAGCTACGTCCACAGCTACCCGCATTGCTGGCGCTGCCGCAAGCCGCTCATTTACAAGCCCGTGTCTTCCTGGTTCGTCAAGGTGACGGCCATACGGGACCGCATGGTCGAGCTCAACCAGGAGATCACGTGGACGCCCGAGCACGTCAAAGACGGAATCTTCGGCAACTGGCTGGCCGGAGCGCGCGATTGGTCGATCTCGCGAAATCGCTACTGGGGCGCACCGATTCCCGTGTGGGCAAGCGACGATCCGGACTTCCCCCGCGTGGACGTCTACGGCTCCTTCGCCGAGCTGGAGAGGGACTTCGGCGTGGAGGTAACTGACCTCCACCGGCCGTTCATCGACACCCTGACCAGGCCCAATCCCGACGATCCGAGCGGGAAATCGACCATGCGCAGGGTGAGCGACGTCCTCGACTGCTGGTTCGAATCCGGCTCAATGCCCTTCGCCCAGGTGCATTATCCGTTCGAAAACAGGGAGTGGTTCGACAACCACTACCCCGGCGACTTCATCGTCGAGTACATCGGGCAGACCCGCGGCTGGTTCTACACCCTCCATGTCCTCGCCACTGCGCTTTTCGACCGGCCGGCTTTCCGCAACTGCGTCTCGCACGGCATCGTCCTGGGCGACGACGGGCGGAAGATGTCGAAGTCTCTTCGCAACTACCCTGACGTCTCCGAGGTCTTCGCCCGGCACGGCTCCGACGCCATGCGCTGGTTCCTCATGAGCTCGCCCGTGGTGCGAGGGGGCAATCTTGTGGTCAAGGAGGCCGCGATCCGCGACGCCGTGCGGCAGGTGCTTCTTCCGCTGTGGAACGCCTACTACTTCTTCACCCTCTATGCCGGGGCGGCCGACGGCGGCCAAGGCTATCTCGCCGAGAGCATCGACCTCGCCGAGCTCGACGTGCAGGACCGGTACGTCCTGGCGCATACGAAAAGGCTCGCCGACGCCGTGCGCGAAGACCTCGACGCCTTCGACATATCGTCGGCGTGCCAGAGCGTTCGCGATTACATCGACATGCTGACGAATTGGTACGTCCGCACTTCGCGCGACCGTTTCTGGAACGAGGATGAGAGGGCTTTCGACACGCTTTACACGGTGCTCGTCAACGTGTCGAAGACCGTAGCGCCGCTTCTGCCGCTTCTGGCGGAGGAGATGTACAAGGGGCTGACGGGCGAGCGCTCGGTGCACCTGACGGATTGGCCTGAGCTTCCCGAAACATGTGACGACCCCGAGCTGGTCGCTCAGATGGACGAAGTGCGCGAGATCGTCTCGGCCGGGCATTCGCTGCGCAAGGCGAACAAGCTCCGCGTCCGACTCCCGCTGAGGACTCTCTGGATCGTGTCGAATCAAGACCTCTCGGAGTTCTCCGACCTCGTCGCTTCGGAGGTCAATGTCAAGGAGGTTCGCCTCGAAAGCATCGAGACCTGCGGCATGACGGCAACCCGGGAGCTCGCCGTCCTTCCGCGCGAGCTCGAGCCCGAGCAGCGCAAGCTCACGTCGTCTCTTTTCAAGGCGGCCCGCGAGGGCGCCTGGGAGGAAGTCGACGGGGGAGCGGTGCTTTACACGGATCCTCCGATTCGCCTCAGGGAGGGCCAGTACACGGTGACGACGTCGGTCGTGGCCGACGACGGCGCCGTCGCGACGATCCTGCCCTCCGGCTCATACATCGCCCTCGACGTGAACGTCGACGACGATCTTGAAGCCGAAGGGTATGCGCGCGACGTCGTGCGGGCGGTGCAGGAGGCCCGCAGAGCCGCCGGCCTGCACGTCTCCGACAGGATCGCGCTCACGCTCGGCGTCCCTGAGCCGCGAATCGGCGCGGTCGAGGCGCACATCGACTTCATCGCGGGAGAGACGCTCGCCGTGCGCACCGACGTGCGGGCGGCTTCCGATCTCACAATCGATGTCGAAAAGGCTTGATTCGAAGCCGAAGCGAACAGACATGCGGGGAACGGCCAGATGACGACGAACGGAGGTCCGATGCAAGGCCAAGGCGGCCCCCTCGGGAACGGCCCTGACGACAAGGGTCCCGACGGGCGAGGCTTCGATGGGAGGGAGGGCGCCCGCGGCGAAATGCGGGGCTTTCCGGGTGAGGGCGAGCTTCAAGACGGAGAAGGAATGGGCTCCGCCTTGAAAAGGGAGCCAGATGAGCAGACTCGAGACGAGGAGGCCGCGCGCCTGGCGCGGGAGGCCGCGGAGGACGAGGAGTTCGACGCCGCCGTCAAAGCCATCGTCTCCTCGGGGCTTGTCGCGGGCCCCGATCCGAGCGTTGTTGCGGACGTCGTCGCGGACGATTCGAAACCCGGCCCTCCGCCGGACGCGGTCGCCGAGGCGGAGAGGATTGCTCTGGATGGTGCGGTCGACGCCGTCTACCGCTCGATCCTCACCCGCGCGCCCGAGCACAAGGTGCAGCCCTCGCTCGAACGCGTGCGCAAGGCTCTGGCGATGCTGGGCAATCCCGAGCGTGCGTTTCGGTCGATTCACATCACGGGAACCAACGGAAAGACCTCCACCGCCCGGATGATCGAAGCCCTTCTGCGCGAGCGCGGCCTGCGCACGGGCAGATTCACCTCGCCTCACCTGACGTCGGTCCGCGAACGCATGGCCATCGACGGCGCAGCGATTTCCCGCGAGGACTTTCTTGCCGTGTGGGAGGAAGTCAATCCCGTCGTCGAACTGGTCGACCGCGAATCGACGGCTGCGGGCGGGCCGCGGATGAGCTTCTTCGAGGTCTTCACCGTCATGGCTTACGCGGCCTTCGCAAATGCGCCCGTTGATGTGGCCGTCGTCGAAGTCGGAATGGGCGGGCTGTGGGACGCGACAAACGTCATCGAGGCCGACGTCGCCGTCATCCTTCCCGTCGCCATGGACCACGAGCGGTGGCTCGGCCACACGATCGAGGAGATCGCGCGGGAAAAGGTCGGAATCGTCAAGCCCGGCTCGTTCGTCGTCTCGGCGGAGCAGGAGGACTCCGTCGCGCAGATCGTGATGGACGCGGCGCGCGAGGCGAAGGCCCGCCTCGTCGCGGAGGGCCCCTCGCTGCACCTCGTCTCGCGCGAAACTGCCGTCGGCGGCCAGCTCGTCACCCTTCAAACCCCGGCGGCCCGCTACGAAGACGTCCCGCTCGCGCTCAAGGGGGAGCATCAGGCCCGCAACGCCGCCATCGCCCTCGCAGCGGCGGAGGCCTTCTTCGGGGGCGGCGCCTTTGCGGCCGACGTCGTCGAGCACGCCTTCATGTCGGTTTCGTCTCCGGGGCGTCTGGAGATCGTTCGAAGCTCGCCGACGGTCGTGGTGGACGCCGCGCACAATCCACACGGCGCGCAGGCGACGGCCGACGCTCTGCGCGAGTACTTCCCGGGCAGGCTCGTCGGCGTCGTTGGGATGATGGCGGACAAGGACGTCGAGGGCTTCCTCGGGGTCCTCGAGCCCGTCTTGGACGCAGTCGTCGTCACGGACATCGCGTCGGATCGGGCGATGGACGCCGACGAACTCGCAGACATTGCGGGCGGCGTTTTCGGAGACGGACGAGTTTTCGTCGAGCGAAACCTGGCCGAAGCGATCGACCGCGCCGCTGGTCTGGCCGAGTCCGACGACGGCGCGCCGATGGCCTCGCCTGCCGTGGTCGTCCTCGGCTCCATTCAGCTGGCCGCCGCCGCCCGCACGCTCATGGGAAAGCCGGGGGCGGACGGAGCCTAGTGCCTGCGTGCGTCCGCACGCAGCGTTCGCATGCGGTATCCGGCGGCGCCCGCGTGCACCCCGGGCGCCGCCGAACGCCGGTGAGACGGCGGCAGAACGCGGCCGACGCCCAACGCCGAGGCCTCTAGAAGCAGCCTCGAGAGCGGCCCCAGCGAGCCTTCTGAGCCCGGTATTCTCGGGACGATGGGCGTGCCTTCCATCCCGCTTCCATGAAACAATTAGCCCATGGATTCCCAGCGCATCTTCATTCTGGTCAAGCCCGACGGCGTCGAGCGGGGGCTCGTCGGCGAGATTCTCGGGCGCATCGAGGCCAAAGGATACAAGCTCGAAGACCTCAGATTCATGCGGGCGAAGGAAGAGGTTCTCCGAGTGCACTACGCGCATCTCGCCGATAAGCCGTTCTTCCCCGAAATCGTCCGATACATGACTCGCGGCCCCGTAGTCGCCGCCATTTTCAGTGGCGCGAACGTCATCGAAGGCGTACGGGCGCTGGCGGGCGCCACGAACCCGACCCAAGCTGTTCCCGGTTCCATCCGCGGCGATCTGGCCCGTGAATGGGGTCACGGAAACATCGAGAACCTCATCCACGCCTCCGATTCCGACGAGAACGCGGAGAAGGAAATCTCACTCTGGTTCAACTGATTCGAAAGGAAACCACATATGTCAGACAAGAGCACGGGGTATTCGCGAGAGGTCGTTGTCACCGACGACGGCGGCCTTCACGTCAGGTCCGCAGCTCAGCTTGCCCAGCTTGTGAAAACTCTGGGCGGGAACGTTTTCATCGACGGCGTTTCGGCGGATTCGGCCACGGAGCTCATGGCAGCCGGTTTCCGCGAGGGCCAAAAGGTGACCGTCTCCAGCCCGAACCCGGACAGGCGCGAGGCGGTCGACGCGATCGCGGACCGCATCGCCGGGGGCTTGGCCAACGCCAGGTGGGAGTGAGCCGAACGGTCGGCTAGCCGTCGGCCGTTTGGGCAGGCATTGCCGAGGCGCCCGGACGAGAGTCTGGACGCACAAATCCGGAAGCATAAGAGGACACATAAATGGGGGGCAGCGGAAAGCGCGCTGCCCCCCATTTATGTGCCTCAGGCTTCTCCTTGCGGCGTACGCGTGACGTCGGCGCCCGCAATGCTCACTTTCTGGTGATGAACCCCTTGGAAACCAGCCAATCGCGGGCGACCTTCGAGGGATCCTGGCCTTCGACGTCGACCTTGAGATTCATCTCCCGCATCTCGTCGTCCGTCAGCAGCGGCGCCATCTGATCGAAGTATGCGCGGAGCTTCGGGAACTTCTTGACGAGTGACGTCGCGTATATGGGAGAGACGTTGTAAGCCGGGAAGAAACCGAGATCGTCTTTGAGCACCCGCAAATTGAGCGACTTGATGCGCCCGTCGGTCGAAAAGACCTCGCCGAAGTTACACGATCCTCTGTCGGTTGCCGTGTAAATCGTTCCCGTGTCCATGACGGAAACGTTCTGCTCCGGCACGCCGTTGGAGCTTCCGCGTGGAATTCCGTACTTGCTGAGCAGCGGATTGAGGCCGTCGGTGCGGGAATTGAACTCTGCGTCAACGCACAGAGTCCGATCGGCAGGAGGAAGCTTCGCGATGTCCGAGAGTTTCTCAATCCCCTTTTCCTTCGCGTATTCCTCGCGCACCGCCAATGCGTAAGTGTTGTTGAGCTTCGAGGGTTTGCCCCAGGTGATTCCGTTGGACCGATCCTGGTCGCTCACTGCCTTCCACTGCGCCTTCTGGTCTGCCATTCCGCGTGTGTGGCCCATATAGGTGAGCCATGCGGTTCCGGTATACTCCCAGCCCAGATTCGTCTTGCCGTTGACCATGAGCTGACGGGCGGGCTGAGAGCCCGGGACGCTCGTCATGTCGACGACGTCGAAACCGGAGGCCTCGGCGGTGTAGACTGCAATTTTGCCGAGGATCAGCTGCTCCGTGAAAGCCTTCGACCCCACGGTGACTTTCGTGCCCTTGGCCCCGGGAATCGGCTTGATCTTGCCGGGGCCGACGGGCTTGATGCCGGAAGTCGACGGCTGGAGCCCGCACGCCGTCAGGCTCATCAGGCAGGCAGTCAGCAGCGCGAGTGCGCCTTTTCGTTTCGCTCTCATATTCACAGCCCCTTCGGGTAGAAGACGAATTCGACGACGCGTGCCGCCCAATCGACGGCGAGTGCCAGAACGGCGACAAGCAAGGAGCCGAACACGAGCACTCGGGTCAGGCTGAGGTTGACCCCCGTCGTGATGAGGAGGCCGAGGCCGCCGCCCTTGACGAATGTGGCCAGCGTGGCGCTTCCTACCAGGAGGACGAGCGCCGTGCGGATGCCCGCGAGCATGACCGGAACGGCGAGAGGAAGCTCAACCTTGGCGAGAATGGCAGGGCTTGACATTCCCATGCCCCGGGCTGCCTCGACGAGCTTCGGGTCGACCGCCCGCAGGCCCACCATCGTGTTCTTCAGTACTGGCAGGAACGCGTAGACCACCAGGCTCGCGAGCGCCGCTTTGTATCCGAAGTCGAGCCAGAATGCGAAAAGGACGACGAGGCCCACCGTCGGAGCGGCCTGTCCGATGTTCGCGAGCACCATGACGGGTGTGGACAGGCGTCGGAACGGCTTTCTCGTAAGGATGATACCTATTGGAATGGCCAACGCGAGCACGATCACCGCTGACACAACTGTCAGATTGAGGTGCTCCAAAGTCAGCTTTTGCAGCTGGGCGGGGGCGAGGGTGACTCTTTCTGTTTCGCTCAAATCCGCGGTATTCCGCCATGTCAACATGACGATGAGGATGATGAGCAGGGCAATGGGCTGGACGAGCAGGCTCCTCCACGTCAATCCATTGACCTTTTTCCTTGCCTTGGTCATACGCTCTCACCGCTGTTCTCGAGGGTCGCGTCTGCCTCGGGCGCCTCGGCGGCCGGGGAGCTCCCGGAAGCTTGCGATTCGTCCTCGGAATCGGCGTCCTCGGAATCGGCGTCCTCTGTGGAGGCTCCCGCGTTGTGCCCCATCGGCGCGTCAGGAGTGTCTTCCGGATTCTTCGAGGAGATCTCTTCCATGGCTCGAATGACGGTGTTGACTGTGATGAGTCCGAGGAACCGGCCCCGTTTGCCGTGGACGAGCGCTTCGGTCGATCCTGCAACCAACATGGCGTCAAGGGCGTCGTCGAGTGACGAGCTGGCGCCCACCAGCGGGAATTCGTCGGAGTACTTGGTCTTCACCCGGTCTGTGCGCAAAAGCTGCTTGGGCGTGACCCATCCCACCGGGCGTTCTTTGAGATCGAGAACCACCGCGTGGCGCACTTTGGCGTCCCTGATCCGCTTCGCGACCTCGCGTGTGTCTTCGCCGGGGCGGGCGCGAACGGCTTCCTTGAGCTGAACCGCGCTGACCCTCGCGAGGCCGAGCTGGCGCAGACCCGCGCCCGAGCCGATGAAGTCTTCGACAAATTCATTTGCGGGGTTCGCCAAGATCTGGTCGGGGGTGTCGTACTGCATGATTTGGCCGCCGACGTTGAAGATGACGATCCAGTCGCCGAGTTTGATGGCCTCGTCGAAGTCGTGCGTGACGAAGACGACCGTCTTGTGGAGTTCGGACTGGATATGGATGAGCTCGTCTTGGAGACGCTGGCGGGTGATGGGATCCACGGCGCCGAATGGCTCGTCCATGAGGAGGACCGGCGGGTCCGCGGCGAGGGCGCGTGCCACGCCGACGCGCTGCTGCTGGCCTCCCGAGAGCTCCTTGGGGTAACGGCTGCGATATTCGCTGGGTTCGAGCGAAACGAGGTCCAAAAGTTCGTCGACGCGTTCGGATATCCGCTTCTTGTCCCATCCGAGGAGTTTGGGGACGATGGCGATGTTTTCAGCGACCGTCATATGCGGGAGGAGGCCTCCTGCCTGGATGACGTAGCCGATGTGGCGGCGCAGTTTGTCGCCGTTCATCTGCGTGACGTCGTCGCCGTTGATGACGATGCGGCCGGATGTGGGCTCGATGAGCCGGTTGATCATCTTCAGCGTCGTCGTTTTGCCGCACCCCGACGGGCCGACGAACATGACTGTTTGGCCGGCGGGGATTTCAAGCGTGAGATGGTCTACTGCGGGCTGAGCGCCGCCGTAGTCCTTCGTCACCTCCTCCAAGATGATCGTGGCGCCGGTGATTGAAGGGTCGTCGGTCGCGGAATCGGTCCCGAGGATCGGGTTGGCAGAATTGTTCTCAGACATTGATACCTCGTGAAATCGTCAGACGGCCGAGCAGAACGAGGAGACCGTCAAGTATGAACGCCAGCAAAATGATGGCCACGACGCCGGTGAGGACGGACTCGAAGGAGTTCGCCCCGCCGAGGCGCGAAAGGCCGGAGAAGATGTATCCTCCGAGCCCGGGGCCGAGCACGTACGCGGAGATCGCCGCGATGCCCATGGACATTTGCGCCGAAACCCGCATTCCCGCCAATATAACGGGCCAAGCGAGCGGAAGCTCGACCTTGAGGAAGGTCGCGGACTTCGACATCCCTTGGCCCCTGGCGGCTTCCACTGTGTTGCGGTCGACGCCGGAAAAGCCGACGAGGGCATTGCGCAGAATTGGCAAGGCCGCGTAGAACGTCACGACGACGACCGCGGGCAAAACGCCGAAGCCTGCTGGCGCAATAAGCAAGCCAATGAGGGCAAACGACGGTATCGTCAACCCTATGGCGGAAACATTGTTTGTAAGGGATGTAAACAGACTGCTCCGATAGCTCAGCGCCGCAACGACCGTTCCGATGACGGTTGCCAACAGCAAGCACTGCGTGACTAGCGAAAAGTGCTGCCAGGCGGCGAAGAGTATCTGATCCCTTCTTTCTAAGATAAAACTAACCATTGGGTATTCTCACTCCCCGTGTAGTGGCACGACTTTTGGGGATTGTCTCGTACGGTGACATATCATTCCTCATTTTATCCGATAGGTCAAGGGGTGTGCTCACACTTGACATATAGCTTTTCGACGGGTATGGCACCGTTAAATTCCGCGAAAAATGAGGGATATGTTATAGCCTGCGGGCCAGAAAGATCACGTAATTTGCCTATGTGTCTTATTGTGTGTACGTGCACCTGAAGTCTTTGACGCTCCGAGGGTTCAAATCCTTCGCGACCGCCACCACTCTGAGATTCGAGCCGGGAATCAACTGCGTCGTAGGCCCGAACGGATCCGGCAAGTCGAACGTCGTCGACGCGTTGGCTTGGGTGATGGGCGAACAAGGCGCAAAGAATCTTCGCGGAGGCAACATGGCCGACGTCATCTTTGCGGGAACTTCCAAGCGCCCCGCCCTCGGCCGGGCGGAGGTCTCGCTCACGATCGACAACTCCGACGGGGTTTTGCCGATCGACTACACGGAAGTGACGATTTCCCGAACGCTTTTCCGCAGCGGGGGATCCGAGTACGCGATCAACGGCACATCCTGCAGGCTGCTCGACATTCAGGAGCTCCTTTCGGACACGGGCATGGGGCGGGAGATGCACGTCATCATCGGCCAGGGCAAGCTCGATGAAGTGCTCAAAGCCGGCGCGGAGGACCGAAGGGGGTTCATCGAGGAGGCGGCAGGAGTCCTCAAGCATCGGCGGCGGAAAGAGAAGGCTTTGCGCAAACTCGAATCGATGAGCGGGTCTTTGGCGAGGATTGAGGATCTTTCGGCCGAATTGCGCAGGCAGCTCGGGCCCTTGGCGAGGCAGGCGGAAGCCGCCCGCAAGGCCCAGGTGATGCAGGCCGAGGCCCGCGACGCCAGGGCGCGGCTGCTGGCCGACGATCTCGCGCAGCAGCAGGCGAGGGTCGAATCGCACGAGGTCGACGAATCGAAGCTCTCGGAACGGCGAGCGGCCGAAAGGGCGCGAGTGGGCGACGCCCAAGCGCGGCTCGCCCGGCTCGAGGCCGAGGCCGCCGCAGCGAGCCCCGAGCTGGCGGCGCTCGTCGAAAGGTGGGAGAAAGCGGCCTCTCTCGAAGAGCGCTTCCGTTCCTTGAGACAGCTCGCCGGTGAAAGGCAGCGCTCCCTTGCGTCTGCGGCGAGGCCCTTCCATGGGGAGAGGCCCGAGGACATCGTGCGGCGGGCCGGTCGGGCGCGCACCGAAGAGGACGAGCTGAGGGCGCGCGCCGCGACGGCGCAAGACGCCCTCACGGCAGCGATATCCGAACGTGAAGAGGCGGAGGACGCCGAGCATCGGGCCGAACGCGGGCGCGCCGCCCTCGCCAAGGCCGCCGCCGACAAGCGCGAGGACGCTGCGAGGATGGCCGGGCAGATCTCCGCTGCGTCAAGCCGGGTCGAAGCCCTCGAAGCCGAGAAGCGCAGGGCGGGCGAAAGCCTGGAGGCGGCGAAACGGCGGGCCGATCAGGCAAAGGCCGAAGTGGCTCAGCTCGAGCAGGACATTGTGGCTGGAGCCCAAGCCGAAGACCCGCTGACCGAGCGGCACGAGGCGAACTCCGCGGAGCTCAGCGCCGCGGCGGCCGCGCTAGAGGCGGCCCGCTCCCGCTTGCTGGAGGCGAGATCCCAGACAGCTTCGTGGGAGGCGAAGGCGCAGGCGCTCAAGGAAGCCCTCGCCCCCGAAGACGCCACGGCGTGGGCATGGGGCAATTGCGCGGGAATAGACGGGCTCGTGCGCGAGAGCCTAGCCGTTGACGGGGGATGGGAGGCCGCTGTCGAAGCGGCCCTTGCGGGAGCCGCAGGAGGCCTCGCCGCCGAGAGCCTTGATTCCGCAGTTGACGCGTTGCGGGCGGCCCGCGAGGCGGAGGCCGGAAGGCTCCACCTCGTCCACCCCGGCGGAGCGAGGCGAGAAAGCGCGGAGCGCCTTGTGCGTGAGGCCGTCGCAGCGGCGGGTTTGGGTCCGGATCGCGCGGTGGCCGCGGGCGACGTCGTCCGCGCAAGCGGCTCATCGGCCGATTCGATCGCGAGGTTCCTCGCAGAATACGCCCTTGCCCGGGACCTTGAGGACGCTCGTCTTTTGATTCAGGCGGGCGCTCCGGCCGCGGCAACGCTCGCGGGAGACGTGATCGATCGCGAATTCGCACGGGGCGGCGAGGTTTCGCGGGCTTCGACCTTGGCCCGCAGAGCGGCCTTCGAAAGCGCGGAGCGGGAAGCGGAGAAAGCCCGCCGGGAAGGTGAGACCGCCGAGGAAGGCGTGCGTCGCTGTCAGGAGCGTCTTGCCAGGGCTCGTTCGGAACACGAGAAAACCGGGGCGGAATTGGCCGCCCGGGATTCGCGCGAGGCTGCGGCGGCAGCGCGGCTTGGCGTTTTGAGGCAGTCCCTGTCGGCGTCGCGCAGCGAAGCCGAGTCAAACGCCTCGCGCCTGGACGCCCTCGACGTCGAGCTGCGCAACAAGCGCGAGGAACTCGAAATTCTGTCCGCCCGGCGCGACGCCGTGCAGGCGGACCCCGACGACCTCGCCGAACGGGTCGTCCGAGCCGCAGAATCCCAACGCGCCGCCCACGAACGCACGCGCGAATGCCGCCACCGCGAAACGGAGGCGCGGCTGGCTCTGCGAACGGGTGAGGAACGGCTGCGAGCTGTGGCCGGGCGCGCGGACGCCCTCATGAAAAGCGCGCAGGCGCTCGCGGAAAGGATCGAACGCGAAGAGCGTCAAGCCCGGCGCAGGGAGCGCGCGGCGGAGCTGGCGGGCCGTGTGGCCGAGTGGGCTTCCCGAGCGTTGGCGGTGGCGCAGCGGGTGCGCGAATCGGCCGAGAAGAGGCGAAAGAGCGGGGAAGAGGCGCGCGAGCTTCGCAATTCCGCCCTGAAGGCCGTTCGGCGGGAGCTTGAGGAGGCGAACGCCGCTTTGCGCGAGCTCGAAGACGCCGCGCACCGCCACGAACTGCTTCGGGCTGAAACCCGAATGCGATACGAGCAGCTTGCCTCCAAGTCCCTGGAGGAACTCGGAGTCGAAGCGCCTGTGCTCATCGAGGAGTTCGGACCGCACCGTCCGATTCCCCTCGACGAGGGAGTCGAGGTTCCCTATGTGCGCGAAGAGCAGGAAAAGCGCCTGAAGAAGGCCGAGTCCGGCATGGCCCGCCTCGGGAAGATCAATCCCCTCGCCCTCGAAGAGCATGCCGCCCTCGAGGAGCGGCAAAAGTACTTAGCGGGGCAGTTGGCGGATCTCAAGCGGACACGCGAGGACCTTCTTGGAATCGTCCGCACGATCGACAGGCGCGTGCAGGAGGTTATGGCGAGCGCGATAGAGGACGTGTCCGAGCGCTTCGCCGACGTCTTCGCGCGCCTCTTTCCGGGCGGGGAAGGCCGCCTAGTCCTTACCGACGACGACGTTCTCACCGCCGGCGTCGAAATAGAGGCGCGTCCTCCCGGCAAACGGGTCAAGCGGCTGTCCCTTCTTTCGGGAGGCGAGCGTTCGCTCACCGCCGTGGCATTCCTCGTTGCCATCTTCATGGCCCGGCCCTCTCCGTTCTACGTCATGGACGAGGTGGAGGCGGCGCTCGACGACGTCAATCTGTCCCGACTGATCGAGATATTCTCCGAGCTTCAAAGCTCGTCTCAGCTGCTGGTCGTCACCCACCAGAAACGGACGATGGAAACGGCAGACACGCTTTACGGCGTGACCATGCGGGAAGACGGCGTTTCCACTGTCGTTTCACAGCGCCTGCGCGACGTCTCGCCCGCCTGAAGCGCTTCGAACGGAGGTCCAAGCAAGCGAAGGCGCTCGAATGGACGCAAATGCGGCCGAACTTGCACGACGCCACCCGAACTGGAGAGAAGCGCTGTGAAAGCAAGCGAAAGCGTTCGAAATAACGCGAAGGCCTCGGAGCGGACGTGAAGGCCTTCCAACGGGTGTGAAGACCTCGGTAGGAACGACGGCGCCTCGGAGCAGATGTCGGTGTACACAACGGCTACATGCGCCCGAAAGTTCCCGCGAAGTCATCCATTGATCATGGCTTTGACAGAATATAACAATGTGATATCATTTCCGGCTCTGTAATCGATTTCACTTTGTTTTTGGGCACTTGTTCTTAAAGATTCCCAGCTTTTCGGCTGATAATGAAGGCGTGTTCATTCTGATCCTCGTCGTAATAGCCATCCTCGCTGTAGTGGGCCTCCTCTACGGGATGATTCTTTCGTCGCGCCAGGAGGACGTCAGAGGCTGGGTCGCCGAGTCGGTTTCGAATTGGCGATCCGAGAACCTCGGAGTCGAAGACTTTGAGGTGCAGATGAATGACGCGTCGTTGGGAGAGCTTTTCGCAGCCTTCCCGGAAGACGAGACGGCCTACTACACGCCAGAGGACGTCAGTTCCCAGATAAACAGGGTCGTTGACGCTGAAAAAGGCGCCGTCGCCCAGGTCAAGCCGCGGCTTCCGAAGGTGAAGACCGCCAAGGCCACTCGTGCCAGGCGCGTGAAATCCGCATAGCGCGCAGGGCATGCGCGAGTGCGGATTTCACGCAGACCCGCAGTTTCAGCGCTCAGCCGCCCGGCATTCGAAAGGGGCCACCCTCACGAAGGGTGGCCCCTTTCCGTCTGCACGTCGTCCGGGCGCACCTCAGGGGTCGTGCGGGCGACCCTGTGGGACGGCCCGAAGCTTGCGTGCGTGTTTGCAGAGAAGCCCCTGGCGATCCCCTCTACACGTGGGCGATCCTCGGTGTCGTTGGTGTCGTTCGCCGACGTCGATACGGTTGTGGGATCCCCTCTGCACGTGGACGATCTCTTCTAGAACAGGACTCGTGAACTGCCTCCGCGCACGCCGACGAGGCGTCCGCATCAGACGAGGCGTCCGCATCAAGGGTCCGTTTGCACCTCGGCTGGCCGTGGATCGGATTACTCTTGGCTGCGTTCCGGTGCGATCGAGGCCGTAGTCTGGGAGACTGGCAGCGTGAACGATACGATCTACTACGTTGTTGGAGCCATAGTCCTGTTGTGCCTCGTCGCCGTGGCCGGACTGGCTATTAAGAAGCGAGGGGAGAGGCGACGCCCCGAGATTCCGACGACGCCGAAACCGCCGGCCATCGAGGGACCCGAGGGCGAAGCGGAGGAAGCTCACGCTCCGGATGCCGCCGGCGCCGTTCAAGCGGAAGTTCGCGAACCGGAGACCGGTGAAGCAGAGAGCGGCGAAGCGGACCTTGCAGAGGTCGAACCCGAGGAGATCACCGCAGCGCCTATAGAGGCGCCCGAATCTGTTCCCTCCCGCATGCAGCGCCTTCGCGCCCGCCTCGCGCGGTCCGGGGGCTTTGGAAACGCGCTCCTGAAGATCCTCTCCCGCGGAGATCTCTCGCCCGCCGATTGGGAGGAGATTGAGGACACGCTTCTCATGGCCGACGTCGGCCTGGAAGCCACCACGCAAATTATGGACAATCTGAAGAAGCGCACGAAGGTCGAGGGAACCCGCGACCCGGAGCGCGTGAAGGCGATTCTCCGCGAGGAACTCCTCGAGCTCATCGACCCCGCCGCGGACAGGAGCCTTCACCTCGAGCGGATCGACGGCGACCCGGCCTCAATTCTTATGGTCGGGGTGAACGGAACGGGGAAGACGACGACGGTCGGCAAGCTTGCACGGGTGCTCGTGGCCGAGGGCAGCCGCGTGCTGCTCGGGGCCGCAGACACCTTCCGCGCCGCGGCGGCAGACCAGCTCCAGACCTGGGGCGAGCGCGTCGGCGTAGACGTTGTGCGATCCGACCGCGAGGGCGCGGACCCCGCGTCCGTCGCCTTCGACGCCATCGACAAGGGGCGCGAGACCGACGTCGACGTGGTCCTCGTCGACACCGCCGGCCGTCTGCAGAACAAGTCGGGGCTCATGGACGAGCTCGGAAAGATCAAGCGGGTGATGTCCAAGCGCGTTCCCGTCAACGAGGTGCTCCTCGTCCTCGATGCCACGACCGGTCAAAACGGCATGCGCCAGGCTGAGGTGTTCGCCGAAGTCACGGGCATCACCGGCATCGTCCTGACCAAGCTCGACGGCACCGCCAAAGGCGGCATCGTCATTTCCGTGCAGCGCGAACTCGGGGTTCCAGTGAAGTTCGTGGGCTTGGGAGAGGGCGTAGACGACCTGGCGCCCTTCGACGCCGAGGGCTTCGTCGACGCGCTCACTGCCTGAAAAGCAGACGTCCGGTGCTTCGCCTGGGTCGTAGTTGCGCGGCAGCGCAGAGAGGGGCGCCTGAGGCCGACCACCCCGGAAACGACGAGTGTTTGACGCGACGGCACACAGGGGTCGCCCCCGCTGATATGGCGGGGGCGACCCCTTCCATGTGTCTGTTTCGAGCCTTGCCGCTCTGAATCCGAGACTTTGTTTCTTAAAGTCACGTGAGGCAAATCGGAGCGAGCATATGGTTACATCCGGCAAGCAAATGATTAAGACAAAAAGACTAAGGACAAAAGCAAGTTTCATGCCTAGGAAAAGTGTCTTAGTCGATCATCAGTTCCAAAACTTGACCGCGTTAAAGAACAAAGGTGCTTTTCATGGAAAACTGCAGAGGCTCGGCAGGCCGGTGAACACTCAGCAGGCCGGGGCGATCATCTGGGTCAAGGCCTCCCAAATCGTTGCTGAGCGCAGCGGCATGGCGATGAGCGCGTCCGGGTCCGATGCATGCGGCAGAAAGCCGAGAAATCCCCCTGGAGTCACGAGCACGACTAGCGCATCGCTTGTGCGCGGGGAGCTCTCGCGGAGCTCAGTGACTGCGACCGACCAGAGGAGCCAGTCGCCGTCTATGACGGCGCGCGACACATCGGGCGCAGCCTCATGGAGGGAATCGGCGAGCCTCTCATCTTCGCCTTCGACTTCGGCGTCGGCGAGCAATGATGTCACGGGGCGGCTCTTGACGGCGGCGACGTCTGCTTTGGCGAGCGGCAAGGGGCCGATCCTTAGAAAGGGCAGCAGAAGCATGGGAAACGCCCCGGGCCTGCATTCTTGAAAAATGAGGCCCTCGCCGTCGTCAATCATGATGGTTCCTGCCCTGGACTGGCCGAACCACGCTTGGCAGGCCTCCGTTTCGAATCGATTCCTTCTATGCACCGTGACTCGGCCGGTGCGCTCTGCAAATCCCTTGAAAAGACTGACGGCCTCGGCGGTCAAAGCGCCATTGCTCCAAAGGCCGAAAGGAGCCAGAGAACCGAGGATTCCGCAGTCGCCCGAACCGCCGGCCAAAACACGCTGGATCTCTTGCCACTCACGATTGTTCATGCGTGCTTTCACGGGATTGCCTCCAGCGACTGCGCACACTTTGCAAATGTCTCGCTGAGCCTGGAAAAATCAGCCGAACTGCACGTGAAAACGAGGATGACCCCCGATTCTTCGGTTAGGAGCAGATACTCGATCTGAGTGGTGCTGAACTCAAAGGTTCGGGTCGCCCAGATGACGTGGGCTGTAACGCCGCCCAGGTGAGTCTGAGCAACATCGATCAAGCGCAAGGAAGGAAAATCACGTTTGAGCTTGCTCAAGGCTTGCCGCGTCCAGTCCTCCAGCGATACACCAGGGTGGCTGATTTCTTCGAGAATGAGGTTTGGTTCAATCTTGAAAGCGCCGGGAGGGCCTACGGCTTTGCGCACTAGCCCTCCATCGATGGGTAGGCGGTTGCGCCATGACCATTGATCGGGCAATGTAAGGTGCACCATGCGTCAATCGGTCCAATCGAGCCAATCGGGTATCCCGATGGAGTTGATGCCAGACTCTACAACGCCTTCGGCGGAGTCGAGCAGTGGTTTTCCCTCTTGTTCCGTGACGGTTCCCAGGAGCAAGGATCCGAAAGGAGACAGCGCCTCCCCGCCGACGCCGGCGGCGACGTTGAGGACATGCGGTCCGGTTTCCCACGTCCCGCGGAGCGTGGCTTGCAGCGTGCGCTCCAAAGGCGAGTTTTCCGGGTTCTCCGATGCCATGGAGTATTGTTCCTGATAACCCGCAGAAAAAGCATCAATGCCCTGAAGCACGTTCACTCCGATGTCTAGGACGCCTGACAGCTTCCCGGCGCCCTTGAGCAATGTCTTCGCGACACCCCCTCCAGGTATGAATCCAAACACCTCGTCCGCTATCGATACCGCCTTTTCCGTCAATCCGAACCCTTTAGTCGCATTCGCTATATTTGGATGACTGTCTACGTCGTCAGGAATATCCGGCTGCACTTCATCAATTGCTCGCTTAAGCACACTCGGCGATCCTCCTATTTTTACACTTATTTCACTTTCGTAGTACTCCGCCAAGGGATCAATGGTTCCGCGCAGGACTAACTTACAATTTGCCTGGAATGAAGCGTGCGCTTGTGATTCTGTAGTTCGAATGTCTTTAGAACGATTTTTAAGCGAGTTAAATAGCTCTTTTTTATTTTCGTAGTCTGAGTCGCTCTTATCGTCACTATCTTCTCCAGGTTTCTCGGGTTCGGTTATTTTGAAGCCTGATATGTCTAGTTGACCATTCTGTGCGTCAGCTAAGATTGAATCAAGTTCCGACTTAACGGAAGTGAGCGAATCATAAAGATCACGGACGTAACCTTTGTACGTATTTATATCGTCTCGTGCGTCTTGGAGGTCTGAGGAGTAGTTGTAGACCTTCTTTTCGGCTTCGCTTGCGGTATCGCCCAAAAAAGAAATTTTTATGCGTTTTTGGACGCCGCCGATATCGTTGAAGCACTCATCAAGAGTGTTAGCGAGTTTTGCGAGATCATAGAGCCGCATCTCGATTCTCGCCAGATCCGCCTTGAATTCAGTGTCTATGCTAGCCATGAGTCACATATACCTTTCCCGATCGTTTCTTTCCCCTGGAGTCGAGGTCCAGTCGCCGCCTCGCTCTCCGGGATACGGCTCTGTTGGTTGCGGATGCATAGGATCGGGTTTGGAGCGGCTGCCAGGAGTCTCTTGCCAGGGAAAGCGATATTTCTGCCGTTCGCCCTCATCGGCGTTTTCGATGTCTTGAGCCCCTGTTTTCAAATTGATATTTAACTCGTTGAGGTCCTCGCATAGAATCCGAAGCATTTTATTGAAGACTCGGCTAACTTCAGAGTCATAATGCTGCGAACGATCAAATCCGCTCGAAAAAGGAAGTCTTAAACTACATACAGTTTCTTTTATGTCGTTCGATATAGAAACGGCATGATATATCTGCGGAAAGTCTATTTTTAGTAGATCGTGAGACATCGATCCTCCTAGCAGTTATTTTATGTGTAGAAGCACATTTTTGGGCCTTCGTAGAGTCCTTATGCCTCTATCCCTTTTGTATAGAAAATCTAACATTGCTTCGCGGAAGATGTCAATACACAAAAGCTGCACACAATAACTTTCTTTAACTGTAGTAGTACCAAACCTATGTGAATAGTGTCTTTTTAACGCTTATTTAATTTGTTTCGCTATTCTAATTTAAGTTGAAATTGAAGCGTGTTTCCACAATGTCGCGTTTCTGCTTCGTCGCTGACCCGTCGAAACGGGAGTTTTGCGGAGGCTGTCGCGCGAGAAGCCCAAAGAACCCTTCAGGACGTGTGGACAAGAGACTCTTCAGTTCCAAAGCGCGCCCCTGGGCAGTTTCACAAGCATTCTCAACAAGCGGCAAGCCCGCGTTCAATGCTCTTTCTTGTCGCACTGCCGAGGGTGCGAAAGCCTCCGGCGTAGAAAGAGCCTCTCGGTCCCTGACGTCGAGAAGACAATCTCGCTAAGCCGGATGCCGGCGAGAAAGACGGTTTGACTGGATGGGCTATTCAGCAGGCCGGGGCTATCATCTGGGTAAGAACCTCCCAGATCGTGGACGAGCGCAGCGGCACGACGGCAGCGATGCTCGCGTTTCTCCCGCCGGGAAGGACGCCGAGGGATCCGTGCGGGGTTGCAAGCACGACGAGGGCGTCGCCTGCGCTCCGGCGACCCTCGCGAACTCTTCCGGCTGTCACCGACCAGAGCCGCCAGTCCCCGTCCACGACGGCGCGCGACACTTCGGGAGCAGCCTCGCGGAGGGAGTCGGCGAGCCTCTCGTCGTCGCCTTCGAGTCCGCCGTTGTCTTCTTTCGCTTCCAAAAGCCTTGTCACGGTCTCGATTTCGATGACGGCGCCTTCGCTTTTGGCGAGCGGCAACGGGGCTATTCGCAGGAAACCACGGAGGAAAACGGGGAAGAATCCCGGGGCGCACTGTTGGAAGACTAGCGCTTCGCCGTCGTCGATCATGATGGTTCCGGCTCTTGACTGCGAAAACCAAGCTTGGCAGGCGACAAGCCCGGAACGGCTTCTCAGGCGCGCGGTCACACCGCCCCTGCGCTCGGCGAACCCCCGGAAAAGGCCAAGCGCCTCAAAGGTCAGCGCGCCGTCCGCCCACAATCCAAAAGGGGCGAGAGCGCCAAGGACGCCTGGCGCGCCCTTGACGCCTGCCAGGACTCGTTGGATTTCCCGCCACTCGGTCGCGTTAATCCGTGCTTTCAAGCTTCGGTCTCCAGAGATTGCGCGCACCGCGCGAACTCCTCGTTGAGGGCCGCGAAATCGGCGGAGCTGCATGTGAACAGAAGGATGATCCCGGAGCTTTCTGTCAGGGTCAAGTACTCGACTTGGGTTAAGTTGACGGCGAGGCTTCGGGTTGCCCAGATGACGTCCGCGGCGACGTCGCCCAATCGCGTCTGGGCGACGTCGATGACGTGCAGCGAAGGCAAGTCGCGCTCAATCTCTTTCAGCGTGTTGCGCAGCCACTTCCCGAGCGGGACGCCGGGGTGGCGCACCTCGTTGAGAATGAGGCTGGGCTCGACTCCGAAAGAGCCCGCAGGCCCCCCGTGCCTCCTTCACATCTTGGCCCGCGACGAATGGGCCGTTGCGCCACGACCATTTCTCCGGCAATGTCACGCAAGGCATGCGTCAATCGGTCCAATCCACGCAGTCGAGCACCCCGAAATGATTGATCACATTCTCAGCCGTGCTGTCAAAAAGCCAGTGAGATCCGCCGCCCGCCATCTCTGCAGCCTCTCCAAGCAAAAAGGAACCAAGAGGGCCTCCCGCATCTCCCACTAGGCCGGCAGCTGCGTTCAGGAAATTGGGGATCGCTTCCCAAGCGCCGCGCATTGTGCTCTGTATCTCGACCTCAAGCGGCGAGTTTTCAGGATTGTGTGACGAGGTCTCTTTCTGTTCTTGGTACGAGTGGACGAACGTGTCTAAGCCTTGAAGCGCATTTAGTCCAATATCGGCGAAGCCCGTTAGCTTGCCGAAGCCTTTGAGCACCTGTTCGCCCACGCCCCCGTCCGGTACGATGTCCGCGAACTGGTCCGCTATGGACACGACCTTTTCAGGCATGCCGATCGCTTTGGCGTAGTCTCCCAGTTTTGAAAATGTCTTTGGTTCGTCTCTGATCTCGGGCTCGGCTTGATCGACCGCTCGCGAAAGAATGCTGGGCGGGCCTCCCGTCATCAGCACCCCGGGGGTGCGGTAGTATTTTCCGCCATCGGATCGATTTCTGCCTTCAGGACGCCCTTGCAGCTGCTCTGAAAAGTCGAATGCGCGCTCGCCTCGTCGTCACGGGCCTTCTTGGAACGCTCCTTCAGACGATTGAAGACTCTTACCTTGAAGTCGTAGTCTTTCTTATCGCCGTTTGAAGCGCCGTTGCCGGGTTTCTCCGGCTCCTGGATGACGTTGTTCTTAATTTCCAGATCGTTGTCTTCCGCGTTTCCACGCATCGCCTCAAGCTCGTCCTTGACCGGGGTCAAAGCGTCGTACAAGCTTTGGACATAACCCTTGTAGGTCTTTATGTCGTTGCACGCATCTTCGAGGTCCGCAGCGTAGTTGTACATTTCGACGTCTGCTGCGTCAGCGGTCTTCCCCGAAGGCCAAGCGGAATTCACGCGCTTTCGCACCCCGCTGAAGTCGCTGACGCAGTCGTTGAGAGTCGTGGCCTTGCTGTCGAGATCGTTGATGTGCTGCTGAATGGAAGCCAAGTCGGATTTGAATTCCGTGTCGATGGTGACCATTGTCCTTTACCTCAACTTGTCGAAATCGATTTTGGGATCTTTGCTCGGAGCCGACCCGCCGTCGCCGCCCGAGCCTCCGTCTTTGCCTGGACTTCCGCCGCTTCCCAGGTCCTTGCCGTACTTCGGGCCCTCCTGCTCGTCAGTGTCTTTGACGTCGCGCGAGCCTTGGTCCAAGGAAACGTTGAGTTTGGCGACAGCTCCTCGGGACAACCGCCGCTGCCAGGGCGCCTCCTAATCCCATTGGACAGCGTCTATATTCTCCTCAACCTTGGAATCCACGGTCTTGTGCGCCACATCGACTAATATGCCTCCGATTTGACCGAGGGCGAAGGCTCCGGCTGGCGTGAGGGCCTCCCCGGCGGTGAGAGAGGCTATGTCGATCGAAATTTTGGCGCCGTACGGAGCAGCCTTCCACCGGCCACGGGCCAAACTCTGCACAAGACGCTCTTTGGGCGAAAGTTCGGGATTGTAGGCTCCCATTGCTCTTGGAACCCGGCCCAAAAAGCATCGACGCCCTTCACTGCATTCGTTCCGATGTCGATGGTTCCCATCGCTTTCCAGGGACCATTCGAGATAGATGCGCTTTTGCAGGCCCCGAGCGTCCTGTGAACGCTTCAACGGAGGCGTCGTCGAACGTCCTCGCCCGCAGTTGTGTGCGAGGTGCGCAAACCATGTTTATTTTGCCGGGCGGGCTGTCCCGCGCCCGGGTTGCGAAGAAGGGGCGTCTCGGCGGATCGCGTTAGGGATGCCGCACAAACCCGAGGGGCCTCCTCAAGGCGCATGGCGTAGAATTGCCACAGTTCCACAAGCGTCCCCAACAAGAGGTAGGCCCGTGTTCAACACTCTTTCCGACCGCATCACAGGATCGTTCAAGAGCCTCCGGTCCAAAGGGCGCCTTTCGGCTTCCGACGTCGAGGAGACGATTTCGCAGATACGCCGCGCGCTGCTCGACGCCGACGTCGCCCTGCCCGTCGTCCGCTCCTTCACCGCGGCAGTTCGCGAAAAGGCGACGGGGGCCGTCGCCTCGAAGGCTCTCAACCCCGGCCAGCAAGTGGTCAAGATCGTCAACGACGAGCTCGTCGAAATCCTCGGCGGCGAAACCCGCGAGCTCGACCTTTCCCGCAGGCCGGCCGTCATCATGCTCGCCGGCCTTCAGGGCGCGGGCAAGACGACGCTCGCCGGCAAACTCGGGCGATGGCTGCGAACCGAGCGCAACAGGAAGGTCTTGCTCGTCGCCTCCGACCTCCAGCGCCCCAACGCGGTCAACCAGCTCCAGGTGGTCGGCGGGCAGGCGGGGGTCGACGTGTGGGCGCCCGAGCCCGGCAACGGCGTCGGCGACCCGGTCGCGGTGGCGCGATCCGGCCTGGCTCGGGCCGAAGAGTACGGGTACGACGTCGTGGTGGTCGACACCGCCGGGCGCCTCGGCATCGACGAAGAAATGATGCGCCAGGCCATCGACATCCGGGCCGCCGTCAATCCCAATGAAGTGCTTTTCGTCATTGACGCGATGATCGGCCAGGACGCCGTCGCCACGGCCAACGCCTTCCAGGAGGGGGTCGGATTCACCGGCGTCGTCGTCTCCAAGCTCGACGGCGACACCCGAGGCGGCGCGGCCCTGTCCGTGCGGGGCGTGACGGGCGTCCCGATCATGTTCGCCTCCACCGGCGAGAAGCTCACGGATTTCGAGCAGTTCCACGCCGACCGCATGGCCTCGCGGATCCTCGACATGGGCGACGTCCTCACGCTCATCGAGCAGGCGGAGCGCACGTGGGACGAAAAGCAGCAGGCGGAGCTCGCGGAGAAAATGAGCGAGGGGTCGTTCACCCTCGACGATTTCCTCGTGCAGATGCGTCAGCTCAAACGCATGGGGTCGATGAAGAAGATCATGGGCATGCTGCCGGGGATGGGGCAGTACCGTGAGGCGCTCGAAGCGTTCGACGAAAGCTCCGTGGGCCGAATCGAGGCGATCGTCCAGTCGATGACCCCGGCGGAGCGGGCGGACGTGAAAATCCTCAACGGTTCGCGGCGTCAGCGCATCGCCCGCGGCTCGGGCACCACCGTTCAAGAGATCAACTCCCTGGTCGAGAGGTTCGAGCAGGCGCGCAAGATGATGCAGCAGGTCTCGCGCGGGGGAGGCGTTCCCGGGATGCCGGGGATGGGCGGGATGCCCGGAATCGGAGGCGGCGGCCGCAAGGCCAAGCGCGCCGCGAAGAAGAAGTCCGCGAACAAGAAGGGACGTTCCGGCAACCCAGCCAAGCGCGCCGCACAAGAGCGCGAGCAAAGCCAGCAGGGGCAGAAGGGCAAGGGTTCTTCGTTCGGCGTCGGCGCATCGCAGAGCGCCGGGCAGCCGGGAGGCAACCCGGACTTCGAAGACCTCGCGAGGTTCCTCAAGTGACCTCATATCGCCTGACGGGGCCTTTGCGAGGAACCGATCTGGCCGAGGTGTGGATCGTCGACGGCGCGATCCGCCACAGCGCGCCCGATAGCCCGGCGCAGACCGTAGCGGGCTGGGCCTATCCGGGCCTGGTCGATGCCCACGCGCACCCTGGCCTGTCCCATTCCGCCGAGCCCGTCGCCGACGCCGAGGTGATCCGACGGCTTGACGCGGCGCGTGCGGCCGGAGTGACGACGGTGCGCGAAATGGGTGCGCAGCTCGACGTCGCCCGCTTCGCGGCGCGAGGCAGAACGAAGGCAATCCGGTCCGGACGGCACATCGCCCGGCCCAAACGCTACATTCGGAACGTCGCGGCGGAGATCGAGCCGGGGGAGCTTCCGGACGAGGTCGTGCGCCAGGCCGCGCGCGGCGACGGCTGGGTCAAGCTCGTCGGCGATTGGATCGACCGAACGGAAGGGGCCGATTCGGATCTGCGCCCGCTTTGGCCGCGGGACGTGCTCGCCGACGCCGTCGCCGCCGCACACGAGGCCGGTGCGAAGGTCGCCGTCCACACTTTTGCGGTGGAAACCGTCGACGACGCGCTCGAAGCCGGAGTCGACTGCATAGAACACGGTTCGGGGATGAACGAAGACCAGCTTCGCGAGGCGGCGCGGCGCGGCGTGATTCTCGATCCGACGGTCTGTCAGATAGGCACGTTCGCCTCCATCGCGGAACGGGCGGGAAAATACCCCGTCTACCGTGAACGGATGCTCGCGATGTACCGGGGGAGATTCGACCATTTCGCGCTCATGGCGGACGTGGGCGCGCATTTCGTCATGGGCACGGACACCGAGGAAGAAGGAAAAGACAGGACGCTCGACGTCGAGCTTCGCGCCGCCGTCGACGCCGGACTCCCCGCGGGCCTCGTCATGGCCGCCGCGAGCCACTCCGGCCGTTCTCTGCTTGGCCTTCCTTCCTGGGAGGAGGGAGCTCCGGCCGACGTCGTCGTGTACGCGGAGGACCCGGAAAAGGACATCGCGGCCGTCTCGCGTCCGGCCGCGGTGTTCATCGACGGGGAACTGGTCGGCGGGACGCTCGCGACCGCATAGTCGAATGCGCGGAAGAGGCCGGCCCCGGCCCCCGGCAGCCAGACGGCGACGATTGTTTGAACGGACGCCGGCGGGTTGCTCGCGCCGGTTTGACCGCCGCTTGGAGACGCTGCGGCATTGGCGCGAGGGGCTCTGCGTCGGAAGGCGGTTGGCGAAAGGGCGTATTGGAAGACTGCCGGCGAAAGGCCGTATTGGTGGTGGAGGACTGCCGGCGAAAGACCCGCGTCAAACGTCAGGGGCCGCGTCGTCACAGGGCATTAGGCCTGGCCGCCCGCGGCTTTGGCCGCGGGGAGGTCGCCGTCGCCGACGCTGAGCGAACCGGTCGGTATGTCCTCGTAGGAGCGGGGGTCCTCGATCGGCTCGACGTGGATCTGGGAGTCGAGCCCCGGAACGGCTGCGGAAAGCGCCTCGGCGACGTTGTGGGCCAATTCGTGGCCGCGGCCGACCGTCCACGAACCGGGAACGAGCATGTGGACGTTCGCGAAGGAAGCTTGGCCCGCCGCGCGCGTTTGAAGCCCGTGGAATCGCACCGACTCCGTTGTGAATCTCGCGAGAACCTCAATAAGGGCCTGGTTCTGCTCGGCTGAGAGAGTGACGTCCATGAGGCCGCGTATCGATCCCCTGAGCAGACGCCAGCCGGTGACCAGGATGTTCACGCCGACGAGAAGTGCGACGACGGGATCGAGCACGTCCCATTCCGTGGCGACCACAAGGCCGACCCCCAGGACGACGCCGACAGACGTGATGACGTCGGTCCACAGGTGCCGCCCGTCTGCGACGAGCGCCGGCGAACGCCAGCGCCGCCCGGCCCGCACCAACGCCACTGCGACTATTCCATTGATGACCGAGGCGGCGACGGATATCGCCAGACCCGGTCCAAGATTGTCGATCGGGGCGGGGCGAATGATCCTTCCCACGGCGCTCACGACAATGAAACCTGCCGCGACGAAGATCATCGTCCCCTCGACGGTGGAGGAGAAATACTCGGCCTTCGATCTGCCGAAAGCAAACTGGGAGTCCGCGGGTTTGGCGGCCTGCTTGAGGGCAACGAGCGCTACGACGGCTGCCACGAGGTTGACCACGGATTCGGCCGCGTCCGAGAGCAGGCCCACCGAGCCCGTCACGAAGTAGGCTGCCGTCTTCATCGTGATGGTGGCCGCCGCGGCAACCACGGAAAGCCAGGCGTATCGGCTGAGGTCTTTGACGTGAGGTTCGACTGTCACCAGAGTATTCTCCGAGTTTGCTCGGGGCCCGCGACAGAGGAACATGGAAAATGCGGTGCGATCCACGGCATTCGCCTTCCCGAAAACCGCCGAACGCGCGGTTATGACGAGACGCGCGGTTATGACGAGACGTATGCCCACGATGGGAAGCGTACTCATAATGAAATCGCCTAGGATTATGAGTAACTCAGTTACTCATAATCCTAGGAGGACGCATTATGGGCAAGGACGGTTGGCCGTCCGTCGGGAGTGAGGAGCAGCGGTGGGAGCCTACGGCGGGCAGGCAGGATTGTCGTTTCGAAACTATGGTGACGCGGAAGTACTGGAGTGCTGTGCCTCCCAAGATCGCAGGGCTGACGCCTGGCTTCGTCGGCATGTGTCTGACTGCACGTGCCCGGTTGTGGCTCCGATTGCCGGGCGAGCCGTGCATCTGGCAAACTAAGGCTTTGTACTCGGGCGAAAGAGGGCCCTCTCATCCTCTGGCTGCCTCAGTCTCGGGCCTTCTGCACCGCGACTCCCACCGCGATTGCGTCGGCCCAACCTAAAGTAGAACCAGGAGTGACCACACAAGTGGCAGTCAAGATCCGTCTCAAGCGCATGGGCAAGATCCGTGCGCCTCATTACCGCGTCGTCGTCGTCGATTCACGAAAGAAGCGCGACGGCCGCGTCATCGAGGAGATCGGCAAATATCATCCGACCGAGAATCCTTCGCTTATCGAAATCGATTCCGACCGCGTCCAGTACTGGCTTTCCGTCGGCGCACAGCCCACTGAACCCGTGCTCGCCCAGCTCAAGGTGACCGGCGACTGGCAGAAGTTCAAGGGGCTTCCGGGCGCCGAAGGCCGCCTTAAGGTCAAGGAGTCGGTCGACGTCGAAGGGGCCCGGAAAGCTGCGGTGGAATCGGTCCAGAACGAAGCCGAGAAGCGCCGCGCCGCTGCCGCCGAGGCGAAGATCGCGGCGGAGGCCGCCGCAGCCGAGGCCGTTGAGGAATCGGCCGAGGAGGCCTGATGATCGCCGATGCGCTCGAGCACCTTGTGCGTGGAATAGTCGATTCACCTGAGGACGTGGATGTGCGTGCTCGGAGCAACCGCCGTGGCGAGCTGCTTGAGGTTCGCGTCAATCCCGAGGATCTCGGGCGTGTTATCGGACGCAATGGCCGCACGGCCAAAGCTTTGCGCTTGGTCGTGGGCGCGCTTTCCCCCAAAGGGAATGTGCGAGTTGACGTGATCGAAACCGATCAGAGTTAAGTTCAACGGCGTTAAAGAAGGGTCGGCCAGCCTTGCGGTTTGGCCGACCCTCTTCGTGCGCTTCAACAGTTGTTCGCGTGCGACCGGTATCCTAGGAAGCGGATCGAGGCTCAGGTCAGCCATCGCGTTTCAAACCGTTCGTCGATCGAAGGAGAGATATTGCAGCTAACTGTCGCCGTCATCGGCGCCCCGCACGGCCTCAAGGGCGAGCTGCGCCTTGACGTGCGCACAGACCAGCCGGAGCGACGCCTCGGAATCGGAGCCATGCTCGAGACCGACCCTCAGGAGGCCGGCCCGCTCACCGTGGCGCGAACCCGCGAGTACAAGGGCGCAATATACGCGATGTTCTCCGAGTGCACGGATCGAACGATGGCCGAGCGGCTGAGAGGCGTCAAACTCACCGTCGAGACCGACGAAGACGACTATGTCGAGGAGGACGCCTTCTACGAGCACGAGCTCGTGGGCTTGGAAGTGCTCGATCCCGAAGGGTACGAGCTTGGAAGGATTATAGGGCTGGAGACCTTTCCCGCCCAAGACATGCTCGTGGTCCGCGAGCCGGACGGAGACGTCGCCAGGGTTCCCTTTGTGCGCGAGATCGTCACCGAGGTCGACCTGGACGACAATTGCGTCGTCGTTCGGGCGCCCCAGGGGCTTTTCTCCGCGGACGGCGAGGCGGATGGCGCCGATCTGGGCGAGAAGAGCGACGACCAGCGGGAAGAGGCCGCTGAGGAGGAATAATGCGAATTGACATCATCTCGGTGTTTCCGAGATTTTTCGACGTTCTAGAGCTCTCATTGCTGGGAAAGGCCCAAGAGAGGGGAATCCTCGACGTCGTCGCCCACGACCTTCGCGACTGGACGGACGATCCTCACAGAACGGTCGACGACACTCCGGCCGGCGGCGGCGCAGGAATGGTGATGCGGCCCGACGTATGGGGAAAGGCCCTCGACGAGGTCATTGGCGCCGATGCGGCGTCCGGCGACGTCGTCCTCGCCATCCCGACTCCCGCGGGAAAGCCTTTGACGCAGCGCGCATGCGAGGAGCTCGCGCGCGCCGAACGCATCGTCGTGGCCTGCGGACGATACGAGGGGATCGACGCGAGGGTGGCGAGCGAGTACGCCGAGAGGCCCGGCGTGCGCGTCTTCGAGTACTCCTTGGGGGATTACGTGCTCAACGGCGGCGAGGTCGCGGCCGTCGCCCTCGTCGAGGCGGTCGGGCGCCTGCTTCCCGGCATGGTCGGCAACCCCGAGTCGCTCCTCGAGGAGTCCCACGGCGTGGCAGGGCTGCTGGAATACCCTGTCTACACCCGGCCGGCAGTGTGGCGGGGTCGAGAGATCCCCGAGGTTCTGACCTCGGGCAACCACGGCGCCGTAGCCCGGTGGCGGCGCGATCGGGCGATCGAGAGAACCATTGAACGTCGCCCGGACATGATCGAGAAAATCAATGCCGCTTCCCTCGGCAAGAAAGAGCGGCGGGCGCTCGCCGCGCACGGATACCTGGCGCCTGCGAAGGCGGCGCATCCCGCGAGGGCCGAAGTCCGGCGGGCGGCGGCGGCGGACGTGCCCGAGCTGGCAAGCCTTGCAGCGAGGACCTTCCCGGACGCCTGCCCGAAGGGAATGCCCAAACAGGACATCGACGCCTTCATCGCCGAAAGCCTGGGCGAGGAGCATTTCGAACGCTACGTCGGTGACCCGGGCTGCCTCACGATGGCCCTGGAGGTCGGCGGCAAGCTTTTGGGGTACTCGTTGACCTACCTTCCCGAGGACGGCGGAGTCTCCGGCGCCGACAGGGGAGCGCCGGTCGACGCCGTCGTCGCCGGACGGCCCAGGCGCGGGCCGCTCGTCGAGCTATCAAAGTTCTACCTCGATCGAAGCCTGCGCGGACGAGGCGCAGGAAGCCTCCTGTGGGAGGCGACCAGGGCCGAGCTCGAAGAGTGGGCCGAGAACTGGCCGGAGCCGTACGTGTGGCTGGGGACCAATGAGAAGAACACCCGAGCCAGGCAGGCCTACCGCGGGCTCGGCTTCGAGTTCGTGGGCACCCGAGAATTCCTTGTGGGTGAGCAGAACAACGTCGACCGCGTTTTTGCGCGCCCCATTCGCGTGGCATAATTGTGAAGTTGTCTCGCTGTCACAATGCGCTGGACCTGCCGCAGGGGGTCGCGCACCGGCGAGTTTCCTGTAGGCAGGCGGTTTGACCGCCCCGACCACGCTTGTGGCCTGCGCGCACGGGCGGAAAGAGAAACGAATATGCACACTCTCGATTTTGTGGAGGAAAGCCAGCTCCGCAAGGACATTCCCGACTTCCGCCCCGGCGACACCGTTCGGGTCGACGTCCGAGTGGTCGAAGGCACCCGTACCCGCACCCAGGCCTTCCAGGGCGTGGTCTTGGGCCGTTCCGGCTCCGGCATTCGCGAGAGCTTCCTGGTTCGCAAAATATCCTTCGGCGTGGGCGTGGAGCGCTCGTTCCCGCTGCATTCTCCCTCTATTGAGGCGATAACCGTCGTCACCCGAGGCGACGTTCGCCGTGCCAAGCTCTACTACCTGCGCAAGCTGCACGGCAAGGCCGCCAAGATCAAGGAGCGTCGCGAGGACAATCGTCGGTGATTCGACGTCGTCGAAAGACTTGAAGGGGCTCGGCATCGCGTCGAGCCCCTTTTCGATTGAGCCGGCTTCGTTCATAAGCTCGAACTTCCGGCTTCGACAGGGGCCGCACGGTTGGGGAGGTCTTGGACCGATCTGAACGAAGGGAGGAAAAGAGCGTGAAATCGCCACTCTGTGCGGTGTGCGCGTCAAACTGTGAGCATAAGCGCCGTCCGTCATGGCGAGAATCCACAGGAAACTCCGATACCCTAGAGGAGGCCGTCGCCGCAGGATCGCGAGACACTGGGCGCAGGCCGGCGATTCACGGGGAGTATCCCCTTGGCATGTGGTGCTCTCGCGGGCGCCGGGGAGCGGAGAATGGACGATCAAAGGCAGTCTGAGGTTGCGGAGGAGATGCCGCCGTCGTACTTGCCGGAAAAGCTGGACGAGGATCCGAAGAGCGCGTCGGACGACGCAGCCGAATCCGAAGACGCCGGCGATGCCGACGACGACCGCAAACTGGACGCCGACGACGACCGCGAGCTGGAAGAAGGGGAAAAACGCAGGTCCGGCATTCGCGCGCTCCTGGAGACGCTCTCCATCGTCGCCGTCGCCCTTCTGGTGTCGGTTATCGTCAAAACGTTCTTCATGCAGGCCTTTTACGTGCCGTCCGGCTCGATGGAAAACACCCTCAGGCCAAACGACCGCATCGCGGTCAACAGAATGGCGGACACTGCCGACGAGATTCACAGGGGAGACATCGTCGTCTTCGTCGACCCCGGGAACTGGCTTCCTCCCAGCGTCGATAAATCCCCGGCTTGGAGGCGCGCACTGAGCAAAAGCCTGCAGACCGTCGGCCTGCTGCCTGAAGACGCGGGCAAGCACCTGGTCAAGCGAGTCATCGGAGTCGGCGGCGACAGGGTCGCATGCTGCACCGCCGCGGGCAAGCTGCGCGTGAACGGCAAGGAAATCACCGAGACGTACCTCAAACCCGGCGTGAACCCGTCGGAGATCTCCTTCGATGTGACCGTTCCCAAGGGCAAACTCTGGGTGATGGGCGACAACCGCTCCAACTCGCGAGATTCGCGCTACCACATCGGCGAAAGGAACGGAGGCTTCGTTCCCGTCGACAACGTGGCAGGACGGGCGTGGGCGATCTTCTACCCGTTCTCGAGGTTCGGGTCCATAGACGACGCATCGAAAGTCTTCGCAGGCGTCCCGTGACTGGCCGGACCGGCGGAGGCGGGCCCAAAAAAGAAGGCGAATCTGCGCCCGAAGGCGGGCGCGCGCGAATAGACAGCCGCGCGCGGAAAGGCACGGACGAGCCTCCGCAAAAGCGGACAGGCGGGTGTTTGCGGAAACCTACGGACGGGCGCGCGCCGAGCCGAGAGATCGAAATCGATGCCCTCCGCTCCCTGCCGCCTGGCGCATTGATAGCCGGAGTCGACGAGGTGGGGCGGGGATCCCTCGCGGGACCCGTGAGCGTCGGAATCGCGCTCATCGACGCCTCCACGGGAGATTTCCCCGAGGGGCTGCGGGACTCCAAGGCAATGAGCCCGGCTGCGCGCGAACGCATGGCGCCCCTGGTGAGGGAATGGGCGGTGGACGTCGCCGTCGGGCATGCGGGGCCGGACGTCATTGACGACGTCGGGATCGTCGCCGCGCTGCGCCACGCCGCCAAGGAGGCGCTGAACGGACTGTCGGCGACGCCGTCGGCCGTGCTGCTCGACGGCAAACACAATTGGTGGGCCGAGGATTCGCTGTTCGACGTCGATCCTCTCCTCCCGCAGATCCCGGTCCGGATGGAAGTGAAGGGCGACGCAAGGTGCGCCGTGATCGCCGCGGCGTCGGTCGCCGCGAAGGTGGAACGCGACGGACTTATGGTCGTTCTCGACGGGTGTTTTCCGGGCTACGATTGGGCGAGGAACAAAGGCTACGCGAGCCCTTCTCACATCGAGGGGTTGGCAAGGCTCGGACCGAGCGACCATCACAGGAAGTCGTGGCATCTGCCCGGCGTGAGGGAAGGACACCGATGAGCGAGATCGAGAACTACGAGGCCGACGCCGAGCTCGCGCTCTACCGTGAATACCGCGACGTCATCAACATCTTCCGGTACGTCGTGGAGACCGAGCGCCGCTTCTACCTCGCCAACGACGTCGATGTGCGCGTACGCGCGTCCTCCGGCGGGGAAGTGTTCTTCGAAGTCAACCTTTCCGACGCGTGGGTGTGGGACATCTACCGCACGAGCCGCTTCATCCGATCCGTGCGCATCGTGACCTTCAAGGACGTCAACGTCGAAGAGCTCAACAAGGCCGACATCACCCGCGAGCTAGACCTGCCGCACGGGTGACGCGCGGCAGGCTTGACGCACGGGCGGCCCGCGGGTTTGCCGCACGATTCGCGGGCGGCGGCGGGTTGCGCCGTCTGCGCTAAGTTCGCGGGCGGCAGGACGTCAGTTCGCGGGCGACGGTTGTGACGTTTGAGAATGGCAGAGTGTCGGCTGGCGTGCGGCAGCGATGATGGAGACGACGATTTGAGCCCCTGCGAGAACCGGCCGCTGGATGGCCGCTACTGGGAAGAGCATTGGCAGAGCCTCGGCGAGCACGCTCTCGGCGAGGCTGCGAACCCGTACGTCGTTGCCGAGACGAGCGGTTTGGGGCGCGGGACCGCGCTCGACGTCGGATGCGGCGCCGGGGCCGAAGCCGTACGGCTCGCAGAGCAAGGGTGGGACGTCACCGGCGCCGACATAAGCCCCACCGCCCTCGCCAAGGCGCGCAGACGGGCGGAGGCCGCCGGGCTGGGATCGACGGTGCGGTGGGTCGAAGCGGACCTCATGGCTTGGGAGCCCGGCGAACGCTGGGACCTTGTCATGACCTCGTACGCCCACCCGCCGGGCAGCCAAATCGACTTCTACCGAAGGATTTCCCGGTGGGTCGCCCCCGGCGGCACGCTGCTCGTCGTCGGGCACTTGCACGGATCCGGCGTGATGTCTGGAGACGAGGCTCCCGAGGGGACGACTGTCTCCTTGGAGCACGTCGCCGGGCTTTTCGACGGCGGCGATTGGACGATCGAGACGGCGCGCCAGAACGTGCGGACGGCGACCGCCCGCGACGGGAGTGCTGTGGAGATGCGCGACGTCGTCGTGCGGGCGAGGCGGCTTCGCCAAAGGGGCGGCTGCCCAGCTAGAGAGTAGTCGTCTCCGATGCGGACGTCGCATTTGGCGGATATTGCATTTGTGCCAACGCCGCATCTGAAGGTGGGTCTGCAATTGGACTGTTCCCCGTGCGTCGCCATTGTTGGTGAGCGCACTGGTCCACAGGCGGGGACGGCGTAGCCCGTATCCACAGATCGTCTGACAGCTGGGCGGCGCACAGCCGCCTTCGGCAAGACTGGACCCATGGATACGAGTATGAGCGCGACGGTGGATTTCGTCGCTCCGGAGATGGCGGAGCCTCTCGGGAACCAGGAACTCGGAAAATGGGGTGAGGAGCTCGCCAGGGGTGCGAGGTTGCCGATCTCATCGAGCGCGAGCAGGAGGCGTGGGTCGAGGCGTGCGCCGGGCGAGTGGGCGGTTTCGATGAGATATTCAATGAACGCTGCGACCAGTACGGCAGATGCCCCAGCACCAGCACCGGTGGCGAGCAGGTAGAGGGTCCCGGACTCGCGCAGGAAGGCCTAGGGATCGAATGGGGTCTCCCCATCGCGGGGCGTGACCGTGTCGAGGACACGGGGTCGGCCAGGGTGCCGAGGGCGACGCCTTACCAGATGGAGTCACGGGTCTTGGGGCCGGCGTCGATCATTGTCCCGAGCGAGTCGGCCCACCCGGCATTTGCATCAGAGTGGTTGATGAGGATCGCGACGGCTTCAGCTGCGGCGGCGGGGTCGAGAGTCCACCGGAATAGATCAGCCGGCTTTCGAGCGTCCAACGCGGTGGCGTGGAGGAGACAGGGGCGAAGGTGTTGCTGGTCGGCGACTATGCCCAGTTCCAGTCCGTGGGCGCCGGTGGCGTGTTCAGCTTGTTGATCCACGACCGGGACGATGCTCCCGAGCTGGTCGATGTTCACCGCTTCACCCACGCTGGGAGAAGACTGGGTCCCTGGAGTTGCGGCACGGCCGCGCCCGGTCACCGACACCTACCTCGACCACCATCGCATCAACGACGGCGACGCCGAGGCCATGACCGATGCCGCCTACGCTGCTTGGCATCGTGACCGTAAGGCGGGTTTGGCGTCGGTGTTGATCGCCGAAACCCGTGAGAACATCACCGCCCTCAACGTCCGTGCCCGTGCCGATCTCATCCTGGACGGCACGCTGAAGCCCCGCTCCGAAATCACCCTGTCCGACGGGTCCATGGCAGGGGTTGGGGACACGATCATCACCCGCCGTAAGGATTGGAGGTTGCGGAACCGGCACGGCTGGGTCCGCAACGGCCAAACCTGGACCATCGCCGCCGAGCATGACCGGTGGGAATCGATCACCCAACTTGTCGCCGAATACGAAACCATCGCCACCGCTGCCCAACACGACTGCTGGGCTGCTCTCATCAAGAGCAGCGGACTCACCTCCGACCAAGCGCAAGCTGTGATCGACTTCGACGTTTTCGGTGCATTGACTGCGGAACTGCGCTGGGCCGAAGCCAACCACCACAACATCGACAGCCTCCTGCCACGCCTCATCAAGGCTCGCGGGTTTGCCGACGCCGACGACATCGCCTCCGTCATCCACCACCGCCTCGCCCATGCCTCCGCACGCCCCGCTGGCTCCGGCCGCACCCGCTACGCGCCGCGTTTTATCGCCGGACTGATTCCCGAGGCCACTGGTGCCTTGACCCCCGACCTGCAGCGAGCCCTGAACGAGCGCCGCCAGCTCATCGAAACCCGATCCGCCGCAGTCCTCGACACTGCCCTCCAAAAGCAAGACCCCTGGACCAAGTTGCTCGGGGAGATCCCTGCTGGTGGGCAGGAGCGGCAGCAATGGTAACGCCGCGCTGTGGTAGTCGTCGCCTACTGTGACCGCTACCAGATCACCGACCCCGCACCCCTCGGAGTCCAATCGGAAGCCACCGCGCAGAAGATCGACCGCGCCCGGGCCGAAACAGCACTACCCGACCCGCCCGACCATCCACGACGAGCGTCAGCGCCCCGCAGCTCAGACGACGCGGCAACGCGTCCTGTAATGGCAGGGCAGTATATATGAGAAGGGGGTCTCGCACCTTCCAAAGGATGGTGCGAGACCCCACAATCCGCCAACCCGGCTACAGAGACCGCTCCGGCGGACCAGCCGCCGGTGCCATGCGCCATGCGAACTCCGCCGACAGCCCCTGACGAGTGGTCGCGCGGTCAGTGATGAGTCCTTCGATGTCGGCCGCGGACGTGACCAGGCGCGCGGGGCCAGTGCGGAGCAGCTCATGCGGATCATGGCTCGTGGCGTTGGTGACCGGCCCAGGCACCGCACCGACTTGGCGTCCGAGCTGGTGGGCTTCGGAAGCTACCCGCAGCGCCCCCGACCGAGCGCCAGCTTCCACGACCACCGTCGCCGTTGACATGGCCCCCAGCAGTCGGGAGCGGGCCAGGAACCGATGCCCCGTCGGCACCGATCTGGGAGGAAGCTCACTGACCAGCGGACCCACAACACCCACCCGGTCCAGCAAGTCCCGATGCCCGCTCGGGTAGGGGCAGTCCAGCGTCGACTATTTCTTTAGCGGTTTGAGCCCTCTGCGGGTCGATAGCAGCGCAACGTCTTTGCTGGGGTCGTTGGCGTGGAGACCGTGTAAGACAGCCTGTTGGGTCTCGGGCGACCAGTAGATGCATAGGTGTTTTCGGGCCCGGGTGATTGCCGTGTAGAAGATGTTGTGGGTGATGTCTTCTTCGTTGGCGTCGGTGATAACGATCTTTACTATGTCGTATTCAAGACCTTGTGCCTTATGGATGCCGACGGCATAGGCGACTTGGAAGGGGACGGTTGAAGTATCGTAGTCTTCGTCTTCGTCGCTGGAATTCAGGTCGTAGACCGAAAAGCGGACGGTGGAATCGGCGACCCATTTGAGCCCGTCGTAGCCTTCAACATCGAGCTCAGTGATGGGGCGTTCGAGATGAATATCGAACTCGATGCGTTCGTTGAATGCCCGGACGGCGACGATAGTGCCCTTCAAGTTGTTGTAAATGAGGCCGCGGAAGCGATCGTTATCGCCGAACAGCACTGGGTCGTTGACCTTGTAGACCGATGGGCCCCAAGCTACGGCGGGGTTGGGGTTGCTGGCTTGCAGGAAGCGATTGATGTTGTTGATGCCGTAGAGGCCGTCGTAGTTGAGCGCCAGGATGATGTCCTCGGGGGAGTGGTTCTCGAACAGGGTGGCGTTGAGCTTCGTGGAGTAGCGGTTCCGCGCAATCGTTTCGGGGACAGTCTCGTCGAGAGAGCGCACCTTCGCCCAAAAGTCGATGAGGGACTGCTCGGAGGTGCGAAATGGTGTCGTCAGCTCGAAGACCGAGGATGAGGGGATGTAGGAGCGGATGACATTGAACCAGTTACCGAACCGGATCGCTTCGATCTGGTAGACGTCGCCGACCAGCACCAGGAGTTTGAAGTCGGTCTCATTCAGGATCTTGAGCAAATCACTGTTGCTAACTGTTGAGCACTCGTCAATGACCAGCAGGTCGAAGCTGCCGCGGGGATTAGCGTTTTGGCTTGCGACAGTACGGAAGTCGGAGTTCGGAGCGGTCACGCGTCGCCGGAGGTTCTCGACCGCGGGGTTCGTGTTAGCGAGAAACAGTTTTTCTTTATCGGCAAAGTAGTTGGCGATGTGGTCGACCATCCTTGTCTTGCCGGTACCGGCGGCACCGTAGATCAGAGCGACGCGAGATTGGGCGAAGAGGGTGATGAGCGCGTCTCTCTTCGCTGGGTCGTCGACGTCATGACTGGTGTTACTCAGCCACTGGGTAACAGCTGCGGCGTAGCCAGCGATCCCTTGGGTGGCGCGAGACTGAAGCTCGGTGATGATGCTGTAGGTATCGTCTTCGTAACTCTGGATGAATACGTGGCCTTTGTCGAGGACAAGATTTCGGGCCGGACGGTGCTTGCAGTAGAGCGCATTGTTGTGCGTGGTGATGAGGGCGTTGACATCGCCAAAATCCGCGAGTTCGGACAGAGGGGTGTACAGGATCCCCCGATCTTCAACATTGCGTTGAACACGACGTGCGAGTAACTCATGGGTTCGTCCTGCAGAATCAAGACTGTTGATGAGATCCCAGAATCGCGGCGTGTGCTTCAGGGGCATTGAGCAGAAGGGCATGTCGTCGAAGGGGATGCAACCGTAGGCGAGGTTGAGGTTGGAGAGGCGCGTGTTTGGCTTCCAGTCGTACTGGGGCTTGATGTCCCGGTTCCTCATCCGCAGCAGCAAGTAGCGCAGGACGTTCTGCCCTGGTTTTCGACCGCGGATGATGCGGCGAGCTTTGTCCAACGCGGGGAAAATTTGGGGGTTGCTGGTCTTGGCGGTGCCTTGCGTCCGCATCATACGGTATCGGTCGTCTGGTGCATCGATCAGATCGAGCAGCGTGGAGCCGGTGGAGAGTTCTTGCATGACAAACTTGTACTCGGCGGAGTCGGTTCGCCCCTTTTGTATCTGCTGGCCGACTAGTCGGGCGAAATTCTGGATCTCGGCGGGGCGAATTGCTACTTCCCAGCTCCGGATAAGCGTGATTGGCATCGGCTTCCCGAACACTTCGATGGTGGTGTCTTGAAGGCCGAGGGTGGCTGCGTAGTTGTCGGCGATGTCGATGTCGGTGAACGCGATGATGCGTTGGGTCTTGTTGCTCCAGTTGACCGCATGATGAAAGGTCACTTCGTAGTAGATCCGACCGTTGGTGACGAAAGGGCGGGTCTTGTGAATGTAGTAGCGGTCGCGGCGGCTCGACGACGGTTGGCCCGACGTCTCGATCGCGAGGGCGATCTTGCCGTGGTACTCAGTCAGCGCGGGATCTTGGTTCAAAGGGAATGATTCGAGGTTGGCCAGGATATCGACGCCGGTCTTGTCGTGCAGGAGCGTGCGAAGACGCAGGAGGTACTCGTAGTAGCGGAGCATGAGTCGCTCGGAGGTGTCGCCGTCGAAGGTGTAATGCGAGGTCGTGGGCTGAAGAAGCTTGTGGAAGCGCGTGATGAAGTTGAGCTTGCCTTGAGTCGAGACCCATTCCAGAGCCGGTGTGATGGAGTTGCTGTAGTTGTAGTCGGTGTCGCCTCGTCCGGTGTGGACGTAGACGGCGACGCCTTCGACTAGGTTTCGCATCTGACTCAGAATGTTTTGCGATAACAAGTTCCGACGGTCCGCTAAGGTCGCGATGTTGGTGCAGATGGCGTTGTCTGCGCTTGCGATGTGCTCAGCGACTGTGACCATGATGTCCTCCGGGAGTGACGGCGCTTCAGTGCGCACCTCGACAATAACTGAGATACAGATTGTCTGACGTCGCGCCAGGGGCACGCGCGCTGACGTCCCATGGAGCTGCAGCCGCATCGTGGTGGAGTCAACGGCCCCTGCGGACTCGCGGCAGTTCCGGACGCGATCCCATTGACTGGCAGGAACCTTGCCCCCGAACTCGCCGCCTCTGCTCCTGATCTCAGATAGCCATGTTAACAGGTAACTACCTGGGCGTGCTTGCCATCTGGCGACGAGATCGGGGAATGGTATTCATACCGGGCTCGATCACCTTTGGGTCACAAGTGGGGGTGGCGTGGGTCGGACGGCTAGCAGTGGTCACTGGGGGAGCAGGGGGCGACTGGCCTTCTTTGCGGCGTCGACGGGGTCTGTCTGAGGGATCCACCGGGGCACTTCCTTCGTAGAAGGAAGTGCCTAGTACGAAGCTCCCGCGACAAGGGGCAAACTCGAAGAGTCGGACCTCTTCGGCTCGGAAGGCACGAAGCCCCCGCAACAAGGGCGCAACCAGCGCGGCGATGTCGGGGGACCGCCCGGTTTTGAGACGCAGTTCGAATCATGCCCTCGCCAGGCTAGGGTGGGCCACTCGCGATGTCCTGGCCTCCGTACTGACTTCAGCATGGTCACGTAGACAGGCGGATAGCGCCTTCTCCCCACATGCCAGTGTCGGCTTTAGTCGTGCCCCCGTGCCGGCGTCGGCGCGGGGGTGAGGAACGCCGTTCACCGAGCAGCTGCTCGATGCTGACATCACAGTACTGCTCTGAAGCCCAGCATCACACACGCCGAACTCGTCTGGATCGTCAGATTGTTGGAACACTGAGTGCATGGTTCGCCGCTATCCGCCTCTGTCCGACCGCCAGACAAAGGTACTGGCCTGGGTGGCTGATAGGTGTCCGGACGGAGTGTGGTCGGACTTCACTCACAAGCGCACGACGTATGCGTTGGCGGATCGCGGTCTGGTGACAGTGGACCGGCGTCGGCACTCATGGTCTGCCGCATTGACCGAGCCTGGAAGCTACTACCTCGAACACGGTAACTATCACCCTGAGGCAACCGACCGGGTACCGGACCGCCGCCCGCCGGGACAGCAGGCAGCGGGCGGGATCGCCCTGTCGTCCGAGGTGGGCGGGTGAGGGGCACCTTCTCGATGTCCCCGGAGGATCTGGTCGCTGAGTTGCAGAGCAGCGATGGCGTGCTGAACGTTCCCGACCCTGAGTCGGAGGTACGTGCCGGGTATCGCCGCGCGATCAGCAAAGCGATCACTGACGGACTGGTGCCTGACGGGTACGTATTGCGCCACAAGGGACGCGACCGCGGCGATCTGGTCGTCCGTCTGCTATCGCGTGATGAGTCCGCCCCTGCGCGAGAGCAGCTCCTTCTGATTCCGGTTCCTGAGTCGTTGGACGCGGCGTTTGACGCGGTGCTGAAGCTGCGCGATCACCGACCTGAGCTACTGGACATTGAGGCGTCCTCACGACAACGGGCGCTGTTGATCCTGCAAACCATTGCCGAGGAGTGCGACCGGCGAGGCTACGGGTTCAGCCCGGGTAGTGAGGGTCACTCGACCTCCCAGATCGGCGTGGGCGAGATCGTCTTCGCGTTTGCCATGTTTGAGGAGTCACACGTCGCGAGGCCCCCGACCCTGAGGAGCTCGCCACCGTCAAGTATGAGTGGCAGCGGGTGCGCTCTATCGTGTAGCGGGTCCGGTCGGGCAAGTTGGTAATCAGGTTGGGTGAACGGTACCCCTCGACCTCATGGGCGGACCGGAAACGCTGGGCTCTCGTCGACAAACTGTCCCGGCTCTTCGCTCACGTCGGACAGACTGCCAGCGGCATCGCTGAGCGCCGTGCCCGGGCCGAACGCGAACGCCAAGAGTGCCACCGAGCTTGGGAGGCCGCACTGGTTCAGGCAAAGCAGGATTACGTCACTGACTTCAACCGACGGCGTGTGGATCGCCAACTTGCTGATGTTGCGCGCGTTGAGGAGCTACGTCACTATGCGGCAAGGATCGACCAGCGCGGCGGGCGCGAGCACGACGTTGAGGCGGCAGGTCACGCGCGCGACTGGGCGGCGTGGATACGTACGTACCGAAGCCGACAGGATCGACCCGCTCCAACGACCAGAGCGCCTCTCGTGCGTGGAGCCTAAGCAAAGCGAGCTCCGCAACCTAGACCCGTTCATGCCCCGCGGCATGAACGCCCAGCATCCGCCGCCCTGAGTGTTGTGGGACGCCTTAGCTGCCGGTCTGGTCGACGCGGAGCACCTCCACGGGAGTGCCACTCTCGCTCCAGTTGCGAGGCTTGCGAGGCGTGACCTGCAGCGCGCAACGCCACCATCGCGCTCTGGGCGACATTCCCGACGCGCTTAATCTCCTTGCGCAACTCGACCAGCTCATCGAACCGCTCCACAGCCTCGACGCCACACCAGGACCGCAGCAACTCGCGCCCTGGCTTGAGATAGCCGTTATCGAACTCGATGCTGTGCTCGGGTGAGACATGCAATTCCTTGCCCCTAGACGTGGACAGATAGTGGCCATAGATCGCTTCATACCGTGCCTTCCGCTCACCTTCCCAAACACACTGCATGATCAGCTCAGGACTTCTCTCAGCAGCAGTCCGGACGACCAACTCTGTAATCTCCCACGGGGCGATCACGACCCCGTCCTCAACGAACGAGTCTGGGTGACCGGTCAACTGTTCGATCTGAAGGTCGAGTTGGTATGCCAGCACTTGGGGTTGCACGATCGAGATCGCTCCACCGTGGCGGTAGCCGATCGAGGCCACGTCGTCATCAACCAGGAGCTCAAGTACTTCTTCAGCAGCGCCCTCACGGGGACTATTGCGATCCAGGCCGGTGGCGTAGCCGGTTCCATCGCTCCTCGCGCGCTCGGTACTCCTCCACCTCGCTCCAGGGGACCTTCAGCCTGGCCGGCGGCACCCAGTCTTCCCGTCCCTCGAACTCATCGTCAACGAACCGAACGAGAACTCGCGCGGGCTTCTGCGCACCCAGGCGCACCACGGAGACATCCACCAGCGGATCGACCTGACGGGCTCGGTATGCCCGCGACTTCCCCGGTTTCATGATCCAAGCATCGCCTATCGGTGCCTGTCGCAGTTGCGGTCGGACTTGATCAAGGATGGGGCCTCGAAGAGTTGGTTGCCGGAGTTGAGGTTGGTGACGTCTGCAACCGCGTTCTGGGTTGGCTGGCTCGTGACGAGGAGGTGGCGTGCCGTTGATGCGTTCCGAGATACAGGATCCTGCAATGGGAGTCGTCTATTGCTTTGACGCAGAGGTCTTGTTGTCTCGTCTGGCGTCGACGAGGACGAGTTTGATCTTGATGCCCTTCTTCTTTGCGAGAGTGGCGATCGTGTCCTCGACATGCTTGATGCGCGTGGGCGCGAAGTCCTCGTCATAGTGTCCGACGCATAGGTACACGCCATAGCTGATCTGCTCGGTCTTCATGTATTGGGGTAACTGGGTCCGAGCGCCCTTGAAGAAGCCGCTGCTGCGGATCACTTTGACTTCGAGGAGGGCGCGATCTTCCCAGCCCTTGGAGAATTTGAAGTCGACCGGACCGCGGCCGCGGTTAACCTCCTGGCTGATGTCAACCTGTGCTGCACGGCAGGCTTCTGTCCACATCGCGCCGGCGATGGCCTGGATGACCTCTTCCTTCTGCGGGCTACCGGCGGCCCACAGCGCGCGCCACAGATCAGTATTCTCGACTGCATGCTGGAAACGTGTCGCGAGGAGTTCGACGAACGCCGGAAATTCCCGCTGCCGGGCAGGAACCTCGGCTGAAGTGATGGGTGAGGCCTTACCCACGGCCTCTCCGGTCTCCCGCCAGAAAACTAGACCTTTCGGGTCCATCTCCACGTCGTAGGGTAGGTGGGGCATCTGCGCTACCAGTCGCAGGTAGTCGGCTGCCTTGTCTGGGTACTTGCGGGCGAAGCGTCGTGCCAGGACGCGGCGGTCTGCCTGGTTGAGGCCCTGTGCGATCTCGTAGCTGAAGTCTTGTCGCAGAAGACGAGCTTCGTGGACCTCGGCCCACTTCCAGAACTCGTCCGGGGTCACCGTCGGGATTTCCTTCAAGAACCGCTCGGGTGCGACCAGAACTCCACCGCCAGCGAACGGGGACTTTGGCAGTTTGATCTTGGTGTCGGGAAGCCACCTGGAGCGCTTCCGGTCCCAGTCGGGGTGCTTGACGGACACAGGCTCCATCGTGATGCCGAGCTTCTTAGACACCTTCTGGGTGTATCGGATGAACCGGTGCTTGAGAATGTTGCAGAGGATGTCGCTGATCCGATCCAGACCGATCCCGCTGGAGAAGAGGTTGAAGCCAGCGATAGACGCGAGGTCTTCGATGTGCCCGTATCGGCGTGCGAGATCAAGGATGTCTGCCATCTCGCGGGCGGCCTTGGGCCCCGTCCCAGAGCCGTGCGGAGCGCCCATGCTCAGGCCGAGACAGAACTCGTTGGGTTCGGGGAACCTCAGTAGTTCAAGCGCCTTCCGGTATGCGAGTGAGTTCTGGTTTCCCTTGGATTGCTCGATGAGACGTGCTGCGGCGTCGAAGAAATCCGTGACTTCCTGCTTGGCTCCCGCCCATAGGGACTTGTTGTCGTCGAACACCAGGAACGGGTCGACATACAGCGGCGTATCTTGGTCAAGCAGAGGGTTAAACCACGGACTCTTCTTGCCGTGGGCCACGCCGAAGGCGCTGCTGAACCTCATCTCGTGCTCCCCTCGACGTCGACCTTTGCCCCGCTGGTCGGCTGCGGCTTGGGAGTACGTTGTTGCACACTGTGCCCGTCCGAGGCACACACGTCCCGCATTGGTTCCCCCATCGGGGCTGAACCAGCGTGATCAGTCTTAAGGGGAAGGAGTCGCATCGGTTCTCCCGGGATTAGAGGTGGGCTCAGGGTGTGGGTTCGACGACAAGGCGCAGCCGGGGTTTGGTCTCGCTGCCGGCCGCGACGATGTCGTCGATCTGCTCGATGGTGAAGTGGCTTGCTCTTGCCAGGTCATCGGTTGTGGTTCCTGCTTGGTTGAGCAGATCGACGGCAGCACCGAGCAGATACGGGGACTCAGGGGGACCGAGCGGACCGGGTTCGGGGTAGCCCTGGCTGCGTAGGTGCTGGTTCGCGCGGCGGTAGCTGTGTTCGCCCCATAGGCCGATGGCGTGGCATCTGTAGATGAGAGCAGCCAGACTGATGCCCCACTTGGTCTTCGCCTGTAGTAGAGCATCCCAGTCGACCTTGCGTGGCAGGTCCGACTCTAGTTCTGATGTGGGTGCCAGGAACTCCGCAGCGAACTGATGTGCGTGAGTCTCGATGATCTTGGAGCCGGGCTCGACGTCTTGGTGCATCACGAGGTGGCCGAGTTCGTGGGCGGCGTCGAAGCGGCTTCGTGCGCGGTCATCCTTGAGCGGAGAGAGCAGCACCAGGGGTCGGTGGCCGGCTTCGGTGGAGAACGCGTCGACGCGGGGGTCGATCTCCGGTGGCAGCCGCAGGGTGATGATGCCGTGAGCCTCAAGGAGACGAGTAACATGTGGGACCGGCCCTGGTTCCACACCGAGACGGGAACGGGTATTGGCGGCGATGGAGGCGATCATGGTTGGGGACGGATCATCGTCGACCGGCTCGATGATGTCGGTGACCTGGGGGAGGTCGACGTACTGCTCGATGACCTCGATGACGGCCAGGGCGATTTCGGCGAAGGCAAGGGCCTGGTCACGGGAGATGGCCGGTGTGGCTCGCAGCGACCGGAAGTGAGCTTCACCCGTGGAGATCGTCGTCAAAGGGCGGCCTTGTCTGAAGAACTCAATTGGCATGCCCAGTGCCAGCGCTAGTTCCGCTGCGACGGTGTTCGTGGGCCGGCCCCCGCGCTCGTACTGGGTGATGGCCGCTGCCGTCACACTGGTCTGCGCCGCCAGAGCGGCACGCTGCATCCTGCGTAGGCGCCGCGCGACCGACAGGCGCTTGCCATCGAAGTCGACCAAGGCTCCGCTCGCGCGGCGACGACGTGCCCGTTGACGTGACTCGGACTCGAACGTCACAGTCTGTTGCCTCCTTCCTGCCGGCGTGGCTTGAGTGCCAAGGCGGGCACTGGGGCGGGCCTATCGCCGAAGGTCGATCCGTCGTAGGAACTGGGTCCTTCACCACTCGTAGCGCTGCCCTGGGTGGGCTGCTCGTCCCACCAGACGGGGGTCACCGCGATCCATCGCTGAGCGCTCGCTGTGGGCAGCCCCAGCCACCCCGCAGTCAATCCCGTCATCAGCTCCGCACCCCACACCAGGAACACCTCACGACAGTGAGTGACCGCGTCAGCAGCGTTCGGCAACGGAAACTCGAACAACGGCTCAGCCTGCGGGCTTCGCGACGGCGAGTTATACGCGGCATGGTTGCGCAGCGCCGCGGCCTGTCGGCCCTCGGAGTCAGACCAATCGAAGTCCGTCTCGAAATTAGGGCGACGCCCCGACCTGAAAGGTGCCTTGACCAAGCGCACGTCAGCTCGGGGAGTGTGCAGAACCGTCGAGCCGAGCTCCTTGCTGGCAACCACCCCAGACGCTCGGAGCACGGCACTGTCTGGCACCTCGGCGAGCAACCTGTTGGCCAGATTCCGCGAGGAGAGCACGCTCAAGGTGAAGGCGTCGTCGTGCGCCTCCACTGGTTCATGGCACTCTCGGTTGATCCGCCACACCTCGGCGGCCGCAGTCTGAACGAAGTCGATCAACCCCGCCTCAGCGAAGCTGGTACGGAGAGAGTCCAGGTGGATTTGCCCGTATGGGTCCCATAACGTCATGACATAAGTTAAGCAGAACCTCCCGTTAGTCGTAGATTTGACACGCTGATTAGCAAGACCGCGAATCCCGTGTGGGAAAATCAAGCAGACGCGCGTTATATCGCTTCGCTGGCTGGTATACTGGTGCCAGCGGCGGATGTCGTACCCGCCTCCTTCCGAGAGATGAGGTCCCAGCATGGCCAAGAATCCTGCTAATGCCGGAAAGCCGTGGACAGCCGCCCATGACGCTCAGCTTCGCCGTGAGGCTGCGCAGAATACCCCGACCAGAGTCCTGGGCCTACACCTTGGCCGGACCGAAAACGCCGTGCGCAGCCGGGCCGGCGAGCTGGGCGTCTCGCTGAAGCCGACCAACCAGAGTCCCTACGGCACCCGCGGCAAGAAGCGCTAGGTAGCGGCACGGCCGACCTGTCAATGCGGGCATCATTGGCCACGGAGCCTCGTAGAGCGGCAGCGTCGGCGCGGAGCAGTTGACGACCACCCAGGTTGGAGGTCGTGGTCCGAGTCGTGCGGCATCGGAATCTTGTGTCATGCGCGGAGCGCTAGAACATCTGCCAGCCGCAGCGGGGGCGCAGGGCTATGTCGGTGCGCAGGACCCGTGCTCCTGCTCGCATGGCGGATGGGACGACAGGGTTGGTGGGAGGTGTCACGATCGCCATCAGGCTGTTGCGGTCCGGGGCTCCGACAGGGGCCATCTGAACGCAGCTCGCGGTAGAATTCCTGTACACACTGAGGTGTGCCTTCTATTCCTCGACGAAATGCCCGAGTTTTCCACCCACAGCCTCCAAACCCTGAGGGAGCCCATGGAAACCGGAAGGATCGAGATCCATCGGGCGCGGGCCGTCGTCACCTATCCGGCTCGTTTTCAGCTGATCGGGGCCGCCAACCCGTGCAAATGCGGCAACTACCTGGATGCGCCGGGCAAATGCACCTGTTCCGTGCGGGACCGCCGCGACTATTTCCGCCGAATCGGAGGGCCGATACTCGATCGCTTCGACATCAACGTCGTTGCCCCGAGGCTTTCTCGGGCCGATTTGGCGAAGGCCGGCGCGGGTGAGCCAAGCGCCGTCGTCGCCGAGCGGGTGGCCGAAGCCCGCTTGCGCCAGCGGGCCAGGCTTCGTTCGACCCCGTGGACCGCCAACGCCCAAGTGAGCGGCTCGTGGCTGCGGCGAAACACCCCGCTTTCCAGGGAAAGCGCAAGGGAGCTGGATTCCATGCTCGCTTCGGGGGAAACGTCGATGCGGGCGGTCGACAAGATCTTGCGGATTTCTTGGACCCTGGCCGACCTTTCGGGCAGGTCCTCCCCTTCGCGCGACGACGTCGATTGCGCTTTCACCCTGAGAGAAAGGAACGGCTTCCATGGCACGCACTGACCGCGGCGGAAATGCAGAGCTGGACGGGAAGCCGGGCCGCGGCGGAAAAGCCTGCGGCGACGAAGAGGTTTGCCGCGGCCAAGGCGAGGATCCGAACCGAATGGAGGGGCAGTGCGGAAATGAGCTGCCGGGCGGACACGAGGAGCGCGCAGCCGCAATGGCTTGGACGCGAATCGCGGAGGGGGAGGACGCGTACGCTGTGGCGCTCGTCCGGCAGATGGGCTACGCACGGGCGCTCAAATGGGTGGCGGAAGGCAGCATTGCGGAATCCCGAAACATTGCGCAAGCAGGAAAAGGCGTTGAGTCCGGAAGCGTCGCCGGGCTCGGGGGCTTCGCCGAGCATTGGACCGTCGCCGGATGCGGGGACGGCGCGGGACGCGGCTTGGCGAAGGCCAAGGCCCGATGGAAGACGCGACTTGCAGCCCTCGGCCCGGGCGTCGCCGAATCGGACGGCGCCATGGGCTTCGTCATGCCAGGTGACCCGCTGTGGCCCGCCGCCCTCGACGATCTAGGCGACACCCGGCCGCTCGGCTTGTGGTTCCGAGGCGACGGCAAGGTGCTCGCCAGGGCGGGCGCCGCCGTCGTCGGATCGCGGGATTCCTCCCCGCACGGCGTGAAAATCGCGACCGACGTCGCATACGAGCTTGCCGATTCGGGCGTCAACGTCGTTTCGGGAGGGGCGTTCGGCATCGACGTCGCCGCTCACAGGGGCGCGCTCGCCGCCGACGGATACACAGTCGCTGTTTCCGCCTGCGGCGTCGACAGGTACTATCCGGCCTCCCACGCTGACCTATACCTTGAGATTCTGCGGCGCGGAGGGGCAGTATGCTCCGAGGCGCCGCCGGGGGCCGCCCCGCACAAGCATCGTTTCCTTTCCCGCAATCGGATCATTGCGGCGCTCTCGCGAGCCGTAGTCGTCGTAGAAGCGCCCTTTCGATCCGGGGCGATATCCACGGCCCACCACGCCATGTCGATCGGACGCCCCGTCGGAGCGTTCCCGGGCCCGGTCACTTCCCCCAGATCCTCTGGATGCCACCGGCTGCTCAGAGAAGGGGCCGCCTGCGTGACGCAGACCCGCGAGGTCCTCGAACTCATGGGAATGGAAGCGAAGCTTGGCGGGCAACCCGGACCGGGAGAGCCGCCGACCCCGGGAGGATTGCAAACCGAGAGGCAGCTCGCCCTCGACGTGCTCGATCCGTTGGCGTCGCGCGTGTGCGAGGCGCTGCCGGTTTCCCGCGGGGCGCCTGCGGAAAAGATCGCGGCGGTGGCCGGAGTCTCCGTGACCGAGGCCCTGACAGGGCTGGGAAGGCTCGAAAGGCAGGGAATTGCCGCGCGCAACGCCGGGCTGTGGAAGCTGGCTCGAAAAGGCCGATAACTTACCCTTGACATGTGCGGATCGATGAAACGCTGGACGCCTACGAACGCGAGCTCAGGCTGCGCAGAGGGCTCTCGGAGAACACTGTCGCCGCCTACGTTCGCGAGGCGCGCTCCCTCCTGGAGTTCATATGGGAGATCGCAGGCGGCGACGTCGAAGAGCCCATGGACCTGCGCGGACTCGAACTCGCAGACGTCCGGGCATGGCTCGCCCGCAGCCAGGCGAAGGGGCGCTCGCGATCCACCCTAGCGCGACATTCGGCCTCAATCCGCACGTTTTGTCGATGGCTGCATCGAAAGGGCCACACCGACGTCGACGCCGCCGCCCGGCTCAAGGCCCCGCGCGCGGACAACGCTTTGCCGCGCGTGCTCAATCAGGAGCAGGCTCGCCGGCTCGCGGAGCACGCCGGGCGCCTGGCGGCCTCGGGCGATCCGCTCGCGCTTCGCGACCACGCCGCCGTCGAACTCCTGTACGCCTCGGGAATTCGCATCGGCGAACTGTGCTCATTGGACGTCGATTCGCTCGGCGCGGACTCGACGCTGCGAGTCATAGGCAAAGGGGACAAAGAAAGAATCGTTCCCTTCGGCGTCCCCGCCAGACGTGCACTCACCGCGTATCTTCCGGCGAGGGCGCAGCTCCTTGTGCGCCCCAACAGGGCGTTGTTCCTCGGCGCGCGGGGCGGGCGGCTCGATCCGCGCACGCTCCGCAAGACGATCCACCGGCTCGCAGCGAGCGCGGGGGTTCCCGACATATCGCCGCACGATCTACGGCATTCCGCGGCCACGCATCTTCTGGACGGCGGCTCGGATCTGCGCACCGTCCAGGAGATACTCGGCCACGCGTCGCTCGGAACCACCCAGCGATACACGCACGTCAGCTCCGAACGCCTACGGGCGGCCTTCACGCAGGCGCACCCTAGGGCTTGAGCCGCGTGCATCCGGAACCTGAGTCACGTGCGTCTTCGTGCATCGGGCCGTGCGCTGCCTGGCGCATGAGTTCGACGCCGGGAGAATTGACCGCCATGCGAACACTTGAAAGACTGGGAAAGCACGTACAAGTCGATCGATGAGGAGCGACACTATGACCCAGGTCTACATGGGTATCGACCTCGGCACGGGCGGATGCCGAGTGGGACTTTTTGATGATCGTGGAAGGCCGCTTGCTTTTCACAACACGCCTGTGACGGCGATTCATCCCCATCCGAGCTGGGTGGAGCAGGACGTCGACGAGTGGTGGCGGGCGCTGGTCGCCTCCACCCGAGCTGCTTTGGCGCGTTCTGGGATCGACCCAGCTCAGATCGCGGGCATCGGCTTTGACGCGACGTCGGCCACGCTTGTCGCCCTCGACGGCTCCGGAAAGCCCTTGAGAAACGCGATCATGTGGGCCGACGTGCGCGCCAGCGAACAGGCGGGCAGGGCCTCGGAGATCGACCACTGGGCGCGCCTGTACAACGGGGAAGGCAAAGATCCGGCGTCCGCCGAGTGGTTCGTTTTCAAGGCGATGTGGCTCAAGGAGAACGAGCCTGACGTGTGGGCGCGCTCCGCGTGGATACTCGACGCCCCCGATTGGATGGGGCTGCGGCTGACAGGGCGCCCAGCCGTCAACCTGTGTTCGGCCTCGCTGAAGATGTACCACAACAACGACCACGGAGGCTTCCCGGTCGACTTTTACGAGCGGCTGGGGGTGGGCGACCTCATGGACAAGATGCCCTCCCAGGTCAACGCAATGGGCGAGCCGCTGGGAACCCTCTCTCCCGAGGCCGCGGAGGAGCTAGGCCTCGTCGCGGGCACTCCCGTAGCCCAAGGAGGCATCGACGCCGAGGCGGGAATGATCGGAATGAACGTGCTCGCCCCCGGGCGCATGGCGCTCATCACCGGTTCGAGCAACTGCCTTCTCGCCCAGAGCGCCATTCCGCTCTACGGCGCGGGAATGTTCGGCGCGCACACGGACGCCCTCGTTCGGGGGCAGTACACGATCGAGGCCTCCCAGGCCTCGACGGGGTCGGTGATCCGCTGGTTCCTCGAGAACTCCGCGAAAGACCTCGTGGAGGCGGCCAAAACCGGAGGCCCCTCCCCGTACGAAGTGCTGAACGAGGCGTCCAAGGACATCCCTCCGGGGTCCGACGGCGTCCTCGTCCTCGAATACTTCCAGGGAAACCGCAGCCCCTACACCGACGCCAAGGCGCGCGGAACCATCACCGGGCTGACGCTCAGCCACAGACGCGAGCACATCTACCACGCGATTCAGGAAGCCACGTGCTACGGGCTCGAGCTCAATCTGCGGACGATGCGCGCCGCCGGCTACGAGCCCCGCGCCATCACGGCGTGCGGCGGAGCGCTCTCGAGCCCGGAATGGCTGAAAATGCACGCCGACGTCACCGGACTCGAGATCACAGTCACGGAGATTCAAGACGCCCCGACCCTGGGCTCGGCGATGATGGGCGCCTTGGCCGCCGGCAGGTTCGCCGACCTCCAAGAGGCGGCCGACGCAATGGTCCACTACAGCGCCGTGATCAAACCCGATCCCGCACGCCACGAAGAGTACCGGTACTGGGTCGACGAGTACGCCGCGTTGTTCCCCGCCGTTCGCGACATCCAGCACCGGACGGCCGAGCGCGCGGAGAAATCCCACAAGGCCGGAGCCGAGGAGCAAAGGGACGAGGCCAAGGCCCGGATCAGCGGAACCGTCGACGGCGACACCACGGGGCTGGCCGATTTCACCACAATGCTCGGCGACGGCGGCCTTTAGGCCGGAGGCGGGATTTGGGCAAAGGCCGCAATCGCCCGACAATGAAAGCCAAAGCAACGAAAGAGAGGAACGATGACCGCGGAACTCGTGGAAAAAGGGCTTGAGAATGCAAGCCACACCAAAACCGTCGAGGTTGGAAGGGGAGTCCTCGCATCCTCGGGGACGATCATTCGCGACGAGCTGCTCGAAGGGGGGCGCAAAGCGCTGCTCGTCGCCGACGAGCGCACGTGGAAAGCCGCCGGAGCCGACGTCGAAAGGTCGCTCCGCGAAGCGGGCGCCGACCTTGCCGAGCCGATGGTCTACCCCGGATCTCCCACCCTTTACGCCTCCTACGAGCACTGTGAGGAAATCCGGGAGAGGCTCCGCGAGACGGACGCGCTCGCGGTCGCAGTCGGCTCGGGAACCCTCAACGACCTGTCGAAGCTCGCCTCGGGCGAGCTGGATCGGCCCTACGCCGTCGTCGCAACCGCGGCCTCGATGGATGGATACACGGGATTCGGCGCGCCCATGACCAAGGACGGGGTGAAGATCACGATGCCGTGTCCCGCGCCGCGCGTCGTCGTTTTCGACCTCGACGTCGCTGCCGCGGCCCCGCGGCCCATGGCTTCTTCCGGGTACGGAGACCTCTCGGCGAAGATTCCCGCCGGCGCCGACTGGATGCTGGCGGACGCGGTCGGGGTCGATCCCATTCACCCCCTGGCGTGGGAGCTCGTTCAAACCGGTGTCCGCGGGGCGCTGTCGCGCCCGGCAGAGCTTGCAGCCGGAGTTCCGGAAGCCTATGAAGGCCTGTGCGAGGGCCTTGTCCTTTCCGGTTTGGCGATGCAGGTCGCACAGGGCACTCGCCCCGCATCCGGCGCGGAACACTACTTCAGCCACCTGTGGGAGCTCGACCATCTGGGGTCGGAACTCGACCCTCCGCTCAGCCACGGATTCAAAGTCGCGATAGGCACGCTGGCGATGGTGGGCTTCTACGAGAAATTCCTGGAGCGCGACGTCGCGGGCTTGGACATCGACGCGGTGGTTTCCCGGTGGCCCTCATGGGACGAGGTCGAGGATGACATTCGCCGTGTCATGTCCGGCCCGCTCATCGACAAGGGGATAAATGAAACGCGCGAAAAATACGTCGACGCCGCAGGAATCCGCGCTCGCATCGAGAAACTGGTTCAAGCCTGGCCGCAGCTTCGCGCGAAACTGGCGGGCCAGCTGATGCCCGCCAAGGAGCTCCAACTGGCGCTTGCTTCCGCCGGGGCGCCGAGCGTGCCGAGCGACATCGGGCTGACGCCAGAAGACGTCCGCGCTGCGTTCCCGCGTGCAATGTACTACCGTTCGCGTTACACGGTCCTCGACGTGGCCCGCGAACTGGGATGGTTTGAGGAAATCGTCGACGACGTCTTCGCTCCAGGAGGGCTGTGGCAGTAAAGGGCCGCGGCGGCAAATAATTGCGGCGGTGAACGGGCTCCTGCGGCGAGAGGGGCGCCTCGGTGAGACAGTCCCGCGCGTACACTCCCTTCGTCTGAGATGGCGAACGGCCGAGTCATTTGAGAAGGCGAATCGCAGGGTAAAGGAGGGAAAGGGGATCGATGTAGCGGTCTTTTCCGATGCGCGCTCCCCAGTGGAGGCAAGAGGCCGGGACACAGTGCCCGGCCTCGAGCACTCCTATTGGGTCTCCCGCTTTGACCTTGTCGCCGGCGGAGACGGAAGGGCGTACGGGTTCGTAGGTTGTTCGCAGGCCGCCGTGGTCGATCGACACGACGTCCTTGTCGGCAACCTTTCCGGCGAAAACGACGGTTCCCGCGCCCGCCGAGACGACCGTTCCGCCCTCGGGCGCATCGAGGTCGACCCCGCGATGGCCGCTCAGCCATTTGCGCGCGGGAGGGTCGAAAGGGCGCACAACCGTCGCCTTGACGCCCGTCGGCCACACGAATGAGCCCTTGACTGCGCCCCGGCGGAGACGGGAGGCCTCGCCGCTTCGAGGGCGGCCGCTTTCGCGGCTTGTCTCACGGCTGCGCGGCGTCGTTTGGCTGCGCTGCAGCGTCCGGGTGCGCGGAGGCGAAACTCGCCGGGCGGCCAGTTTGCGCGGCGCAGCCGACACGGGCGGACCGGTGAACTCGGCGAACGTCGCCGCGAAAGGCCGGGATTGCGCGGACTGGCCTTGAGGGTCCGAGGCTCCGAGGAGCCCTGAAAACGTCAGAGAAGCCACGCCGATGAGTGCTGATATCGCTTTCATGCCCTGAGTATCCGAGTTCAAAACGGAAAAGGGACGGGCGTCGATCGGGGCTGTGAACGGCGCCTGCGTCTGCCCCGCCTGTGGACCTGGCGACGCGTCCCGGCATGTGGACCGGCGAAGACTCCCCGTCTGCGCGCCGGCGAAGAGCCGCGCGTGCATGCCGTTCCCTCGACATCGCGAAGCTTCCGGTCCCTCGCCGCCGCGAAGCTTCCGGTCCCTCGCCGCCGCGAAGCTTCCGGTCCCTCGCCGTCGGGAAGCAAACGAGGCCGCGATTGACTACACTGGTGGGGTGCCCGGCGTCAGCTGGGCAAAATTCGCGCGCTCGCGCACAACGTCTCCGGGGCGGTGCCACACGTGGCTCCCGGCGCACGGCGAGCGCCAGGGCGGACCGCGATCCCGCGGCGAGCAAGAACCGAAACGCGCTTTTGCGCACTGAGAAAGGACGACCATGGCAGTCGTTAGCATGCGCCAGCTGCTTGAAGCCGGCGTCCACTTCGGGCACCAGACCCGCCGGTGGAACCCCAAGATGAAGCGCTACATCCTCACCGAGCGCAATTCGATCTACATCATTGACCTTCAGAAGACGCTCGTCGACATCGACCGCACCTTCGACTTCGTCAAGCAGACCGTCGCCCACGGCGGCACGATCCTCTTCATCGGCACTAAGAAGCAGGCGCAGGAGGCCGTCCGCGAGCAGGCCGAGCGCGTGGGCATGCCCTACGTCAACCAGCGTTGGCTCGGCGGCATGCTGACCAATTTCTCCACGGTGGCCAAGCGCCTCCAGCGTCTTCGCGAGCTCGAGCAGATCGACTTCGACGACGTCGCATCCTCCGGGCGCACAAAGAAAGAGCTCCTCATGATGCGCCGCGAGAAGGACAAGCTCGAGCGCACCCTCGGCGGCATCCGCGACATGGCTCGCGTGCCCTCCGCCGTCTGGGTCGTCGACACGAAGAAGGAGCACCTCGCCGTCGCAGAGGCCAAGAAGCTCGACATCCCCGTCGTCGCGATCCTCGACACGAATTGCGACCCCGACGAGGTGACTTACCCGATTCCCGGCAACGACGATTCCATCGGCTCCGTGGGCCTGCTCACCCGCGTAGTGGCCGACGCCGTCGCCGAAGGCCTTGTTTCCCGCGGTGGGGGCGCCTCCGGCGCCGAGGCCGCCGAGCCCATGCCCGAGTGGGAGCGTGAGATCCTCGCCGGCGCCGCGGAGGAAAAGCCCGAAGAGGCGAAGGCCGAATCTCCGGATTCGCCCGATTCCCCCGACTCTCCGGATTCGGCCCCGTCGGCCGATTCGGCGGACGAAGCCAAGCAGGACTGAGAAACAAGACTGAGAAAGAGGAACAAGAATGGCCAATTACGGCTCCGCAGACATCAAAGCTCTGCGTGAGAAGACCGGCGCCGGCATGATGGACGTCAAGAAGGCGCTCGAGGAGGCGGACGGAGACGCGGCCAAGGCCGAGGAGCTTCTTCGCGTCAAGGGCCTCAAGGCGGTCGCCAAGCGCGAGGGGCGCTCCGCGGTCAACGGCTTGGTGGCCTCCGCCGTGTACGACGCCGGGAAGGGCAAGCGAGGCGTGCTCATCGAGGTCAACGCCGAAACCGATTTCGTTGCGAAGAACGAGAAGTTCATCGCGATGGCCGACGAGATCCTCCAGGCGGCCGTCGAGGCGGGCGCCTCCGACGTCGAGTCGGTTCTCGCCGCCAAGCTGGGCAAGGAAACGGTCAAGGACCGCGTCGAGGGGCTCATCGCGGTCATCGGGGAGAAGATGGAGGTTTCCCACGTCGCCGTCGTCGAAGGCGAGCACGTCGAGGCCTACATGCATCGGACCAATCCGGACCTTCCTCCTCAGGTCGGCGTTCTGGTGGCCACCGACGCCGCGGGCGCATCGGTCGCCCACGACGTCGCCGTCCACATTGCGGCTCTCGATCCGACCTACCTCGACCGCGAGTCGGTTCCCGCCGACGTCGTCGAGGCCGAGGAGCGCATCGCGACCGAGACGACGATCGCCGAAGGAAAGCCGGAAAACGCCGTGCCGAAGATCGTCCAGGGCCGCATGAACGGCTTCTACAAGTCGGTCGTGCTTTTGGAGCAGGGCTTTGCCCGCGACCCCAAGGTCAGCGTGGGCAAGATCGTCTCCGACGCCGGCGGCAAGGTGACCGCTTTCGCGCGACTGCGCGTCGGCGCCTCCGCAGAGTGAGCCTGCGCACGAAACAAGTTCGTCTGTCGCATGTGCGTTTGCCGGGAGGATGGTCCTGGAGCCGCCTTGACGGAAAGCGCTTTTCGGCGGCTCCCTGTGGGTGGGCACGAAGGCGCTGAAGCGCATGAAGACATGAGAACAAAAGAATAAAACTCATGAGGGAGGGACCCGCCGGGCCCCTCCCTCGCTTGCAGGCCGGCGCCTGCCGACTGCGTCGTTTGCAGGCCGCTTGGCCCTCAGTTCTTGAAGCCGTGGACGGGGGCCGGCATGAGCCCCCCTCGGCCGATGAAGGCTTCGTTGGAGTACGGGCTGACCGGCATGACGGGCGCCCTGCCGAGAAGGCCTCCGAATTCGACGACGTCGCCCGGGGCCGTGCCCGGAGCGGGAATGATCCGCACCGCCGTCGTCTTGTGGTTCATGACGCCGATCGCCGCCTCGTCGGCGATCATTCCCGCGATCGTCGAGGAAGGGGTGTCGCCCGGAACAGCGACCATGTCGAGGCCCACCGAGCAGATCGCTGTCATCGCCTCCAGCTTTGCCAGCGAAATCGCGCCGGCCTCCGCGGCCTCGATCATGCCCTCGTCCTCGGACACTGGGATGAACGACCCCGAAAGGCCGCCGACCCGAGAGCACGCCATGAGGCCGCCCTTCTTCACCGCGTCGTTGAGCAGGGCCAGCGCCGCCGTCGTCCCGTGCGCGCCGACGCGCTCCAATCCCATCGCCTCGAGCGCGCGAGCCACCGAATCGCCGATTTCCGAGGTCGGCGCGAGGGACAGGTCGACGATTCCGAAGTCGACTCCGAGGCGCTCGGCGGCCATGCGCCCCACGAGCTCTCCCATGCGAGTGATCTTAAAGGCCGATTTCTTGACGGTCTCGGCGAGCGCGTCGAAGGGCTCGCCCGCGGCCGAGGCAATCGCCCGGGTGACGACGCCGGGGCCGGAGACTCCCACGGACACGACGCAATCGGGCATCTCGACGCCGTGGAAAGCGCCCGCCATGAACGGGTTGTCGCCCACGGAGTTGGCGAAGACGACGAGCTTGGCCGCTCCCAGCCCGTTTTCGGTGGCTCGGGCGGAGGCCGTGATCGCCTCGCCCATGGCCCGGACGGCGTCCATGTTGATTCCCGCGCGAGAGGATCCCACGTTGACCGATGAACACACGACCTTGGTCGAGGACAGAGCCTCGGGGATTGAATCGATGAGGGCGAGGTCGCTCGCCGTCGCCCCTTTTTCGACGAGAGCCGAGAATCCGCCGATGAAGTCGACGCCGACGGCGGCCGCTGCTTCGTCGAGCATCTGAGCCCAGGGCGTCAGGTCGGATTCGCGCGAGGCGGCGGCCACGAGGGCAATAGGAGTGACGGAGACGCGCTTGTTGATGATCGGTATGCCGAGTTCCGCCTCGATCGCCTCGCACACCGACACCAGATCGGCGGCGCGCTTGACGATGCGTTCGCAGCAGCGCCTTCTGGCCCGCCTCCCGTCAGAGTCGGCGCAATCGAGGAGCGAGATCCCCATCGTCACGGTCCGAATGTCGAGACGGTCTTCCGAGATCATCTCGATCGTTTCGAGGATGTTGCTTGCTGTGTCCATTGTTCCGCTTGTGCCTGCCCGCTTGCGCCCCGTGCCTACAGCTTGTGCATGGCGTCGAAGATCGCCTCGGATTGGATCCGAATCTCCAGGCCCTCGGCCTTTCCGACGTCCGTCATGGTTCGCTGAAGGTCGACGAGCGGAAGGACGTCGTCGTCGAAGTCGATCTGAAGGATCATGGTGAAGTAATTTCCCATGAGCGTCTGCGAAACGTTCGTGATGTTGACGTCCCGCTCGGCTAAAGCCCCCGAGACCGCGGCGATGATTCCCGTGTGGTCGAGTCCCGTGACTGTCATGATGGCGCGCATGCACACAATTGTGTCACGCTCCGGGGCGGCGGGCCCCGTCATCGGGCGCCGAGCGTTTTGCGCCGCCGCGCGAACTTGCGCCGCCGCGCAGAATGAAATGAGTCGGTGGTCCACAGGCATCGGCGACGTAGGGTCTTTCCACAGACCGCTGTTTGGAGACGCCGGAGGCATTCTTCCCGCTCTAAGGTGGAGGACATGAACGAGCAGGAGCGAAGAACGGCCGAGGAAGGGCGCGGCAGCGAAAAGAACAGCGCCGGAAGATCCGCCGGGGAAGAGGCGTCGTCGGCAACAAACGAGGCCTTGACGAAGATTCCCCGATGGGCGGCCGCGGACCCGCTGTTGGCGGCGTACCACGCGGAGGAATGGGGCATGCCCGTGCGCACGGAGGCCGGCATCTACGAGAGACTGTGCCTCGAAGCTTTCCAGGCAGGCCTCTCGTGGTTGACGGTGTTGCGCAAAAGGGAGGCTTTCAGGGAGGCGTTCGCAAAATTCGACCCCGAGGCGGTGGCCGAGTTCGGCGAAAAGGACGTTGAACGGCTCCTGGCAAACTCAGCCATCATTCGAAACCGAGTGAAAATCGAGGCGACGATACACAATGCCCGGGCGACCCTTGCGCTGCGTGAATCCGGAGGGCTTCCGTCCTTCGTTTGGTCGTTTCAACCCGAGGTCAACATCTTCCCCGAACGGTCGGAGGACATTCCCCAGCACACGCCCGAATCTTCGGCGATGGCGGCCGCCCTGCGCGGGCGCGGATTTCGCTTCGTCGGCCCGACGACGTGCTTCGCCCTCATGCTGGCGATAGGAATGGTCGACGGACACCTCGTGGGTTCGCGCGAGCGCGGAAGGTCCGGCGTGTGGGAGGGTGAGTGGCCCGACGGGCCGGAGACGTATCCCGGAGTGGAGCCGCTCGAATACCACGAAGCGTGGGGCAGGCTGAAGGCCGTCTGACTCGCTGCAAGACTCCCACCCGGGTCCGGGTTCCCCTTCAGCCCGAACCCGGGCGGGCCGCGTTGCTTTGCTTCGCCGGCATTCTCGGGCGCTGCTACTCTTGAACCTGGCATTGAACCCATCTATTTGAAAGAGGGAAGGACACGAGGTGGCGGAAGCGATTCATTCTGGCCCCGACGGCAAACGCAGGAGAAGGGTCCTTCTCAAGCTGTCCGGGGAAATGTTCGGCGGAGGGGCGGTCGGGCTGGACGCCGACGTGCTCACCCGAGTGGCGGCGGAGATCGCCGAGGCGGTCCGCGACGGCGTGCAGGTGGCCATCGTCGTCGGCGGAGGCAACTTTTTCCGCGGCGCCGAACTGCAGGCGCGGGGAATGGACCGTGCCCGCGCGGATTACATGGGCATGCTCGGCACCGTCATGAACGCCATCGCCCTTCAAGACTTCGTTGAGCGCGCCGGAATTCCCTGCCGGGTTCAAACCGCCATCACAATGACCCAGGTGGCCGAGCCGTACATTCCGCTGCGGGCCGTCCGCCACCTCGAAAAGGGGAGGGTCGTTGTGTTCGGGGCGGGTGCGGGAATGCCCTACTTCTCAACCGACACAGTGGCTGCGCAACGTGCGGCCGAGCTTCGCTGCGACGAGATCCTCGTCGGGAAGAACGGCGTCGACGGGGTCTACACCGCGGACCCGAAGATGAACCCCGATGCGGTCAAGCTGGATTTCATCACCTACGAACAGGCGATTTCCCAAGGTTTGAGGGTGGTCGACGCCGCGGCCTTCTCGCTGTGCCAGGACAACGACGTGGCCATGCGGGTGTTCGGAATGGGCGAATCCACCAACGTTACGCGCGCACTGCGAGGCGAAAAGATCGGTACGCTTGTATCGGCATCCAGATAGCGCTTGGCCAGCTTTCGAGCAGAAAAGGACAACCATGATTGACGAGACGCTCCTCGAAGCCGAGGAAAAAATGGAAAAGACCGTCGAGGTCGCGCGCAACGAGTTCAGCGGCATCCGCTCGGGCAGAGCCAACGCCGCGATGTTCAACGCGATCCTCGTCGACTACTACGGCGCGCCGACCCCCTTGCAACAGCTGGGAACCATTGCGATTCCCGAGGCGCGCACAGTTTTGATCACTCCTTTCGACCGGTCGGCCATGGCGTCTATCGACAAGGCCCTGCGCGAGTCCGATCTAGGAGTCAACCCGACCGACGACGGCAACCTGATCCGCGTCGTCCTTCCCGCCCTGACGGAGGAGCGACGCCGCGATTACGTCAAGCTCGCCAGGAACAAAGCCGAGGAGGCGCGCGTGGCCGTTCGCGGGATTCGCCGCAAGGCCAAGGAAGCCCTCGACAAGATCAAGAAGGACGGCGAAGCAGGCGAAGACGACGTCAAGCGCGCCGAGGAAAAGCTCGACGGGTTGACGAAGCGCCACGTCGAGCAGGTGGACAAAGTGCTCGAAGGCAAGGAAAAGGAACTCCTCGAGGTCTGAGACGGCGATGGGCGAGTTGCGCAATCTGACGTCTCGGCTGGCGCCCCACCCGCCCAAGCCGCCCGAGCCGTCGGCGTCTAAAGCGGGAAGGAACCTCAAAGCGGCGGTACCCGTCGCCTTCGGGCTTTTGGGCCTCGTTGCTCTCAGCGTCCTGTGGCGCATGGAGGTCTTCGTCGTACTCGTGGCCGCCGCCTTGTGCGTGGCCCTGTGGGAGGTCGCCGGGGCATTCCTCAACAAGGGGCGCCACATTCCCCTGCTGCCGCTGTGGTGCGGGATCCTCGCGATGGTCGGTGCGACGTGGGCGAGAGGCCCGCTCGCCGGGCTTGCGGCCTACTGCGTGGCCGCCGTCGCAGTCGTTCTCTGGCGCTGGGCGGAAAGGCGGAGGCATCCGAGCCCCTGGTCCGGCGACGCCGCAGCAGCCGTTTTCGCCTTGGGATGGATCGGCCTGCTCGGCTCTTTCGCGGTAGCGCTCGCCGGCCTTCCGCGAGCCGAGTGGATGGTGGCGCTGCTTATCCTCATGCCAGCCTTCTCCGACACAGGCGGTTGGGCCTTCGGCGTGCTGTGGGGCCGCCATCCGATGAGCCCTTCCGTCTCGCCCAAGAAATCCTGGGAAGGCTTTGCCGGCTCTCTCGTTGCGGCCGTCGCGCTCTCCTTAGCTCTGGTCGGCTCGGCGTTGGATCGCCCATGGCCGGTCGCCTTGCTCGTAGGGATCGCAGCCGTGCTCTGCTCGACCGTCGGCGACCTGTCCGAGTCGCTTCTCAAACGCGATTTGGATGTCAAAGACATGGGATCCATCTTCCCCGGCCACGGAGGAATGCTCGACCGCATCGACTCGATCCTCATGTGGGCGCCGGTCTGTTACGCGATGATGACCGCGCCGTTTGCGACTTGACGCCGTTGACTCGCCATGCCCTTGACCTGCCATGCCCTTGATCCGCGGACCCTTGCATTTGCCTCGGGCTCGGCCTGCCTGCCGGGCAGGCCATCCGGCGTCGAAATGCCTGTGCTCTGCAGCAAGGCACATTTCCTGCGGTTCGGCAAGCCAATCTCTTGTGGGAAACAATACGACGATCAGGTAATATAACGATCTCGTAATCTGATATGCTCTGTTCCGTCGGCGGGTTGGAGACGCCGACGAAACAACCTCATACAGTACTCAATCCCCATATAGTACGTAATCCCCATACGGCAGACGGTCCAGCCCTTCGCAAGCCTCGCTCACCGGCGGAAGGGCGCGCAATTTTCCGTTGCACCCGCCTGCACAGAATCTTGATTCGTTCTACGCAACGTGCCTCATTCGACAGCCGAGCCGTTGCGAACGAACGAGCCTACCGTGAGAGAATGGGCGAGTTATGACGCCACCACCATCCCAGGCTCAATCGAGCCAAAACGCGCCTGGCCGCGGCGGCCGCCAAGTCATGCCCGCCGTCGAATCGGGGCCGCGTCCGCTGCTCTCGTTCGCGGAGGCGCGCAGGGGCAAGCCGCCCGAACACTTGGCGGACCTTGACGTCGCCGAGAGGAAAGACAGGGTGGCAAAGGCGGACTTTTCGGCTTTTCGAGCCGATCAGCTGTCGAGACACTACTTCGAGCACTTCGACGTCGACCCGGAGCGCATGACCGACCTTCCCGCGCGGGGGCGCGAGGAGCTCGTGTCAACGTTTCTTCCTCCGTTGCTGACGAAAGTCCGCGACCTGACCGCGGACCGGGGTCTCACGATCAAATCGCTTTGGCGGATGTTCGACGGCGCAATGGTCGAAACGGTGCTCATGAAATACCCCGACAGGGCAACTCTGTGCATTTCCTCCCAGGCCGGATGCGGGATGGCGTGTCCGTTCTGCGCAACGGGTCAAGGAGGGCTCACGCGCAACCTGTCCGCGGGGGAGATCGTCGAACAGGTCCGCTGCGGAATGCTCGCCGCCGCGCGAGGCGACCTCGGCGAACCGTGCCGCCTGACCAACGTCGTGTTCATGGGCATGGGCGAGCCCCTTGCGAATTGGAAACAGGTGCTCAAAGCCCTCCGGCGGATCATTGAGCCTTCGCCCGCCGGCTTCGGCCTGTCTGCCCGCAACGTCACGGTTTCAACCGTGGGAATGGCGCCGCTCATCGAGAAGCTCGCCGAGCAGGGCATGCCCGTGACGTTGGCGATCTCCCTCCACGCGCCCGACGACGAGCTTCGCGACCCCCTGATTCCCATCAACTCGCGATTCAACGTGGGTCGACTGCTCGACGCCGCCCGTTCCTATTTCGCCAAGACGGGCCGCCGCGTCTCCGTCGAATACGCCCTCATCCGGGACATGAACGACCACAAGTGGCGCGCGCAGCTGTTGGCCGACGAGCTCAACCGTCGCGGCCGGGGTTGGGCGCACGTCAACCCCATTCCCCTCAATCCGACTCCCGGCTCCATTTGGACTGCGAGCACCCCTGAGGCCCAGAATACTTTTGTACAGACTTTGCTGGACGCGGGCATCCCGACGACGATACGTGACACGCGCGGATCGGACATTGACGGCGCCTGCGGACAGTTGGCAGCTGAAGTCACGCGATCTTCTGCAAGGGCGGCCAAGGCCGCCGAGGCCGCCGAGCTCGTCAGGCGCGGGTCGGGGGCGGACGGACCGAAGGGGGTTTTGCGATGAAGGACAGACCGTTTCGCACGGTTGGTATCTTCGACAAGGGATACGACATCGAGGAAGTCGATGATTTCCTCCGCAGGGCGAAGGATGCCTACAACGGGCCGCTGACTCCGGCTTTCGACGAGAACACCGTGCGAAACGCCGCCTTCAGCAGGGCGCGCGGCGGATACGTGCCCGCTGAGATCGACGACGCGCTCGACAGGCTGGAGGCCGCCTTCGTCCAAAAGCGGAGGGCCTTGGTCGTTGCGGACCGGGGCGAGAAAGCCTGGCTGAACACCACATATCAGGACGCCAAGAGCCTCTACCCGCGTCTTTTGCGCCCGGTGGGCCGCAGATTCCGCGAGGCAGACGGGTGGGGCTACTCGAAGATCGAGGTCGACGAACTCATCGACAGGCTCTCCGACTACTTCGACGGAAAAACCGATCTGTCGGCGCGCGAGGTGCGCGAAGCGGTCTTCGGCTCCGCGAAGGACAATCACGCTTACGACGAGTCGGTCGTCGACGTCTACCTCGAACGCGCCGCGAGCGTTCTCCTGTCAGTCGAGTGATGGCGGGTTCACAGCGCGGGGTGGTTCTTTTGGGGTCCACCGGTTCCATCGGTACGCAGGCGCTCGACGTCGTCGCGCGGAACCCGGAGGATTTCCGCATTCTCGCACTCGGAGCGGGCGGAGGAAACGTCGATCTGCTTGCCCGCCAGGCCGTGCAATTCGGTGCGAAGGCCGTGGCGGTCGCCGATCCGGCCGCGGAGGCAGCCCTCGCAAAGGCGCTTTCGGCCTATGCCTCCGCCGGAAGCTGGTCCGACGCGTGCGGTGCAGCACGCCCCTCGGCCGACGATTCGTCCTCCGCACGAGCGGACGCCGGCCCTTTCACCGCCGATTCGGCCGGGGCCGTCGCCGAGCCGGCCCGCAGTCCCGGCGGCGTCGGCCGACTGCCGGAAATCGTCTCCGGCCCGTCGGCGATGTCGGCGATAGCCTCCATGGCGGGGGAGGACGACGTGGTCCTCAACGGCGTCACTGGTTCGATCGGCCTGGCGCCCACCCTCGCGGCGCTGCGGTCGGGAGCGACGCTGGCCCTGGCCAACAAGGAGTCCCTCGTCGTCGGAGGCCCCCTCGTCGGGCAGGCGACGGTCCGGCCGGGCCAGATCGTCCCCGTGGACTCGGAGCATTCGGCCATAGCTCAAGCCCTCTCGTCCGGGCGGCATCGCAAAGGCCTGACGAGCCCCGTCGTCGACGGTTCGACGGAAGTGCGGCGGATCGTCCTGACGGCTTCCGGCGGGCCTTTCCGAGGCAAGACAAGAGCCGAACTGGCCCGCGTCACCGCGGAGGAGGCGCTCGCCCATCCGACGTGGAACATGGGGCCGGTCGTGACGGTCAACTCCTCGACACTCATGAACAAGGCCCTCGAGCTCATCGAGGCGGCCTACCTTTTCGACGTCGCCCCCGACGACATCGTCCCCGTCGTCCACCCCCAATCCGTGGTGCACTCGATGGTCGAATTCCGCGACGGATCGACGATCGCCCAGGCGTCGCCGCCGGACATGAGGCTTCCCATCGCGCTCGGCCTGTCCTGGCCGCGGCGGCTTGCCGGCGTCGTCCCCGCGAACGACTGGGACAAGCCGGCAGCGTGGACGTTCGAGCCGCTTGACGACGAGACCTTTCCCGCAATCGGCCTGGCGCGAGCCGCGCTTGCGCAGTCGCCGCTGCACCCCGCCGTCTTCAACGCCGCCAACGAGGAATGCGTCGAAGCCTTCCTGCGCGGGCGGCTCTCCTACCTCGCCATCGTCGATACCGTCGCCGATGTGCTGGAGGCTTTCGAAGCAATCGACGAGCCGAGTTACGAAAGCGTGCTCGAGGCCGACAGATGGGCCCGCGCCCGCGCCCGCGAGACGATGGGAGTTTGATGTCAATCCTGGGAATCCTCTTCCTTGTATTGGGCTTGCTGATTTCGGTGGGAATCCACGAACTCGGCCATATGATCCCCGCCAAGAAATTTGGGGTGAAGGTTTCCCAGTACTTCATCGGCTTCGGCCCCACCCTGTGGTCGAAGAAAGCCGGCGGAACCGAATACGGGATCAAGGCGCTGCCCCTGGGCGGATTTGTGAAGATCGCGGGCATGATTCCGCCGGGCAGACCCGGGCGCAAAGAGCTCAACAGGCGGGGAAAGCTCACGCTGGCCGAAGAGGCGCGCCGCGAAAGCGCCTCCGAAATCGGACCGGGCGAAGAGTCCCAGGCGTTTTGGCGGCTTTCGGCTCCGAAGAAGCTCATCGTCATGTTCGGCGGGCCGTTGACGAACCTCGTCCTGTGCTTCGTGTGCCTGACGATCGTCGTATGCGGGATCGGGCTCCCCAAGGCCACATCGACGGTCGGGAAAGTCGTGCCGTGCGTCACCCAGAAATCCAAGTGCGCGGCTTCGGACCCCAAGTCGCCGGCGGCTGAGGCGGGGCTGCGCGCGGGCGACGAAATCACCTCCTGGGGCGGACGCGCCGTCAAGGATTGGAAAGAGATCCAGGCGGCGATCGCCGAGGGCGGCACCGACAAGGCCGACGTCGTCGTCCGGCGCGGCGGCGCGACGACGACGCTGAGCATCGCCCCGATCGCGACGAAACGGCCGAAGACCGACGCCTCCGGGAAGGCCGTCAAAGACGCCCGGGGGGAAACGGTCTACGAGATCAAGCCCTACGTCGGCATTTCTCCCACGCACGAACGCCGATCCGACTCCCTGGCGCGGGTTCCCGGGATGGCCCTTGAGCAGGCGGAAGGGACGGCCAAAGCGCTCGCTCGGCTTCCCGTGGGTCTGTGGCAAACCGCCCGAAGCGTCGTGACGGGGGAAGAGCGATCCGCCTCGGGCATCGTAGGAATCGTCGGCGTCGCCGATCTGGCGGGGGACATTGCCTCGGTGCAGGCAAAGTCCTACGACTGGCCGGCGCGCCTCGGCGATCTCCTCTTGCTGATCGGCTCGCTCAACATGACGCTCTTCATCTTCAACCTCATCCCCCTCCTTCCGCTCGACGGCGGGCATTTGGCCGGCGCCACATTCGAGGGGCTGCGGCGATCGATCGCCCGAAGGCGCAGACGCCCCGACCCGGGCCCGATCGACACCGCGCGTCTCATGCCTCTCAGCTACGCCGTCGCGATCGCCTTCATCGCCATGACCGTCGTCCTCGTCGTGGCCGACGTCGTCAACCCGGTCAAGCTTCTGTAGCCGGCCCGCTCCGCCCTGCTCCGAGTCTCCTCTTGAAAACGCAGGCGGGCGCATCGCTTCGGTGATAGTTTTGACGGTGACGGCGTTTTGGCGCCGACGCCGCGTTCGCGACGTCGTCTTCGAGCCGAAGCGCTTTCGCCGCCGCGTCGTCCTTTACATTCTGTCCGCTGCGGAGACCGACGACGTGAACGCGCATCCGTCGTTTCTCATGAGAATGGGAGTCTCGAGCGGGACGAACGCTTCGCTCGTCGACCTTGCCGCGCTAGTCGGCGCCGTCATGTTGCTTGTGACGCCGATGGTTTCGCTGGCCGACGGGCCGGGGACTTTGGGCGCCAGGCGCGCGTGCACACGGGACGCTCCGACATAGGAGGCGCGGACCTGAAAGACGCGGACCCGGGAGAGGCCTCGGACATGGAAAACCGGTGATCTCGCGGTCCCGTCCGGGCCCGCTGGGCAGACGCTCGAGCCGAGACGAAAGCCGGAGGTACCTGACAGAAACGAGAGCGAGGGAACGGGCAAATGGACGATCGCGCCGACGACGCCTTCGGCGATCTGCTGGGCGTTTTTCTGCAGAAAGAACGCAAGAAAGAGGCCCAAAACAAACCAAACCGTCTGCGTTTAAAAAGAACGGGCGGACGCGGAAGAAGGATGTCGGCGATCGCTGGAAAACGAGCTGCCGCGCGCACCGAGCCCGAGCCCCGAACGCCGGGATGGTTCGTTCGGTTCATGCTTTTCTTCCAAATTGCGATGATCTATTTTGCGCCCTTTTTGACGATTTTGGTGCCGAAATGGTCAGGAAACGACGTTGCGATCGACATGATCGCGATTTGCTTGTTTCTTCCCGTGATGCTTCTTGCTCAAATGCTGATTTTCATTGTGACGATGGTGCGCGCCATCTCCAGCGGCGTCTTTGCACTCGGCTACGTCGTATCGACCTTTCTGTGCTCTTACTATCTCTGTGTATTCGCCTACGCGCTCAGCATGGGAGGATTCGGCGGGGAAGGAAGCCATCCGCCTTTCCTCCGCAGAATCGGCTTCTCTTTTGAAACCTCGATGTCCGTGGCCGTTTTCAGCGTCTATTTCGGCGTCTTCTCCCTGCTCTTGGCGCTGGCGACGTCGTTTTGCGACACTCCGAAGAAGCCTGATAAGGAAAAGTCTGTTCTCGTTGACCGGAAGGTTTCCGAGCGCGGAACTCTTGACGGCGACGGAAGTCCATTCATATCCTCGTAGGCGCTGGATGCTTGCGAGCGCGAGGCGGAGTGCAGAGAAACGTTGCGCTGCCCTCCTTTCTGGCAGGCGCAGCGTTCCTGCCCATGACCGCAGTGGCGGCGATCGCCTCCAACCCGCTGCCGAAGGAGCTCCGGTTTCAAAGGAAAGATCGCAATGGCCGGAAAAGCCGCGAATGCGGTTGGAGGAATTGAGAATACGCTGGAGGAGACATGAACCAGGTCGAAGGGGAGCAGATTCGCGGCGACGGGGGCGAGTCCGTTCGAAAGGGAAAGGGCGGGAGCGTTCAAGAGGGAGGGGGCGAGAGCCTTCCAGACCGAGAGGAACGGCCGACGCTCGGCAGCATGTACGGCCTGTATCGGCTGCAGGGCATTTTGGCCTTCGTCGTGCCGCTGGCTTGCCTCGCCTCGTACTACGCGGCGTACGCGGCAACCGGGGACTCCTCCGACGTCGCCATGGTTCTGGGTATGGCCCTGACCATGCTCATCGGGCAGACGGCGGCCTGGATTGCAAGCGCGACAAAAGCCCGCAAAATCGGGGTTCTCGGTTTGGGAAGGCCGACGGCTGCCTGTCTTGTCGCCTACTGCGCCTGCGCGTCCTTCGTCGTTGTCTGCCTAGCCTTCGGCACAAGGCTTTTTCACGTGCGCGGACTCGACCGCGGCGCGGCTCTTCGTCTCACCGCCCCGGTCATGGTCGTTTTGCTCCTTGCGGCGGTCGCATCCGCCCTGACGAGCGAGCCGACAGCCGACGGGGCCCGAGAATCGCCCCCGCCCGTGCGAGGCCAGCCTGGCCCGCCGAGCAGGCAAAGAAGGGGAGGCGGCCCCGCCATGCCCGGGCTTCGACGCTTCGTCTACAGGCGCCAAGGCTTGATGATGCTCGGCGTCGTCGCGGCGATCACGCTTATGCCCGGAGGCGTGTGCAAAAAAGGCTGGATGGTTTTCATCGGCGTTCTGTTCCTTTCCCCGATCGCGCTTTTCGGCCTTCTGCTCGTGCGGATCGTCACGCATTCGCGAATGAAGCGTTCGAACGACGTCGCGCGCGCAATGCCGGCTCCGACGGCCGTTTTTTTGACGGCCGTCTACGCAAGCGCGATCCTTTACGGACTGAGCATGTATGAGAACGACGGCGCAGAGGACCATCCCTCGATTTTGCACAGCGTCGGTGTGCCGACGAGCGTGAGCTTCTTCCTCGTCTCCGTTTCGCTCATCGCGGGAGGGTTGAGTCTGCTCGCGGCGGCCGTGAGCCTGGCCTTCGTCAAGCCGGCGCGGGCTTTCACACACGGCGAGTGAAATTGCAGCGGCTGATTCTCCCGTCACACAGACAGGCCCGAGATCACATCGTCGCGGTTCACGTGGGATACTTGGACGCGTGATTGTTGACCTTGGCATGCCGGGCCTGCGCCCCGAGCTCAATGTCCTCTCCCCGAGGAAGCGCACGCGTCAGATCCAGGTCGGGAGCGTCGCCGTCGGCGGCGACGCCCCGATTTCAGTGCAGTCGATGACCACGACGAAGACCCACGACATCGGCTTGACCCTCCAGCAGATCGCCGAGCTCACGGCCGCCGGGTGCGACATCGTCCGCGTTGCGTGCCCCACGGACAAAGACGCCTCCGCGCTGAAGATCATCGCCCAGCAGTCCAGAATCCCCGTCATAGCGGACATTCACTTCCAGCCCAAGTACGTTTTCGCCGCCATTGAGGCCGGATGCGGGGCCGTTCGGGTCAACCCCGGAAACATAAGGAAGTTCGACGACAAGGTCGCCGACATCTGCAAGGCCGCCTCGGACTGCGGCGTCTCCCTTCGCATCGGCGTCAACGCTGGGTCGCTCGACCCGCGGCTGCTCAAAAAATACGGCTCCGCCACCCCGGAGGCGCTCGTCGAATCCGCCGTCTGGGAGGCGTCCCTCTTCGAGGAATGCGGTTTCCGCGACTTCAAGATTTCGGTCAAGCACCACGACGTCGTCACGATGGTGCGGGCCTACCAGATGCTTGCCGAGCGAGGCGACTGGCCCCTCCATCTCGGCGTCACCGAGGCGGGCCCCGCCTTCCAGGGAACCATCAAATCCGCCGCGGCCTTCGGCACGCTCCTGGCGCAGGGGATCGGCGACACGATCCGCGTCTCCCTCTCGGCGCCTCCCGTCGAAGAGGTGAAGGTCGGATCCAAGCTCCTCGAATTCATGGGGCTGCGTCCGCGCAAGCTCGAGATCGTTTCCTGTCCCTCGTGCGGGCGCGCCCAGGTGGACGTGTGGACGCTCGCCGAATCCGTCGAGGAAGGGCTCAAGGACGTCAAGGCGCCGCTGCGGGTGGCCGTCATGGGCTGCGTCGTCAACGGGCCCGGAGAGGCTCGCGAAGCCGACCTCGGCTGCGCCTCGGGCAACGGCAAGGGCCAGATCTTCGTGCACGGACAGGTGGTCGAGACGGTCCCTGAAGACCAGATCGTCGAGACCCTGCTGAAGTACGCCAACGAGATGGCTGAGGAAATGGGCGAGGCCGCCGAAGGCGACAAGCCCGTGGTTCAGGCGTTCTGAGCGGTCGACGTGTCCTGGCTCAATCGCAAACGCTGCCCCGGCATGCGCTCCCTCGGATCCTCCGACGCGGAGGCAGTCTTGCGTTTCTTCGAAAGCAGACCGGTGGATGCGGTCCTTGCGCGGGTGGCCGTGGAAGACATGGGGCTTTCCGGCCACAGGGGAATCGGCTTGTTCGACGCCGCCAACGAGCTCACGGGGTTTGCGTGGGACTGGGGCAACGTCATTCCCCTCGGCTTCGACGCCGCGGGCCTTGACCTCCTCGCCGAAGAGCTGCTCGGGAAGTGGCGGTCGGCGACGTCGATGGTGGGCCCCAGCGACCAAGTGATGGGCCTGTGGGAACGGGTGGAGGGCCAATGGGGGCCGGCCCGTGAAATTCGCAGGCGGCAGCACTCGATGGTCATGGGCGAAAGGCTCAAGACGGCCCCGGATCCGCTTGTCCGGCAGGCTGAGCTTTCAGACATGCCCATCGTCTTTCCGGCCTCCGTGGCAATGTACATCGAGGAAGTGGGGCAGGACCCGACCGCCTTTGGCAACGCCTATGAGAGACGAGCTGAAGGCCTCGTCATGCGCGGCCACACGTTCATTCGCACGGCGCCCGCAGCCGACGGCGTGGGCGAGCGCGTCGTCTTCAAGGCCGACGTCGGCGCCTTGGCCGGCGGCGTGGCGCAGATCCAAGGGGTGTGGGTGCCGCCGGATCTGAGGGGACGCGGCATCGCCACATCGGGGATCGCCGCCTCCGTCGCCCTCATTCGGGAAAAGGTCGCTTCGACCGTCTCCCTCTACGTCAACGACTTCAACGAGCCCGCCGTCGCCGTCTACCGCAAGGTGGGCTTCGACGCCGTCGGAGAATGGACGACGATATACATATAGCCGTGCGGGCGGGGCCCGAGGCACGGTGCTGCCGAATGCCGTGCGCGGCCGGCCGCACCGGGGCGCGGCGAAAACGGGGGAGCGGCGAGGCAGCGGATGCGGCGAAAAACGTGCGCGGCCCGTCGGATTCGACGGCTTCGGCAGGCCGCCCGGTATGCTTGTACCCGTGCTTAGAATGTCATCTCTTTTCGTTCGTACGCTGCGTGAAGATCCGGCCGACGCCGAAGTCGCCAGCCACAGGCTTCTCGTGCGGGCGGGGTACATCCGCCGCGCGGCCCCCGGAATCTACACGTGGCTGCCGCTTGGCCTCCGGGTGCTGAGAAAGATCGAGAGGATCGTGCGCGAAGAGATGGAAGCGGCCGGCAGCCAAGAGGTCCATTTCCCGGCGCTCTTGCCGCGCGAACCCTACGAGGCCTCGGGCCGGTGGAGCGATTACGGACCCACGCTGTTCAAGCTCAAGGACCGCAAGGAATCGGACTACCTCTTGGCGCCGACGCACGAAGAGCTTTTCACCCTGCTGGTCAAGGACATGTACTCCTCGTACAAGGACCTTCCGCTCTCGCTCTACCAGATTCAAACGAAGTATCGCGACGAGGCCCGCCCGAGGGCCGGGGTCATCCGCAGCCGCGAGTTCGTGATGAAGGACGCCTACTCCTTCGACGTCGATGAAGCGGGGTTGGACGCCTCCTACGCCGCTATGCGATCCGCCTACCAGAGAATCTTCGCCCGGCTTGGCCTGCCCTTCGTCATATGCTCGGCGGTTTCCGGTGCGATGGGGGGATCGCGAAGCGAGGAGTTTCTCTTTCCCTGCGAAATCGGGGAGGACGCCTTCGTGCGCTCCGCCGGAGGGTACGCGGCCAACACCGAGGCGGTCACCACAGTCCCGCCGGTCGAGGTCGATTCGTCCTCCTTCGGCCAGCCTGTCGAGATAGTCACCCCCGGAGCCTCGACGATCGCCACGCTGGTCGACGCGGTGAACGAGGCGGCGCCGAAGCCCGACGGGCTGTGGACGGCCGCGGACACCCTGAAGAACGTCGTCGTCGCGGCCGTCCATCCCGACGGCAGGCGCGAGGTGATCGTCATCGGGCTGCCGGGCGACCGGGACGTCGACATGAAGCGGGTGGAGGCGGCGCTCGCCCCCGCCGAGGTCGAGATGGCGACGCCGGAAGACCTCGAAGCCTATCCGGAGCTGGTCCCCGGATACATCGGGCCTCAAGCGGTCGGGCCGCAGTCGGCGCGTCCGGCCGAGGCGGAGCCGCCTGCTCCGCGCTACCTCCTTGATCCCCACGTCGCGAGGGGGTCCCGTTGGGTGACCGGGGCGAACAAGCCGGACGTTCACGTGGTCGGCCTCGTCTACGGGCGTGATTTCGAGGCCGACGGCTCAATCGAGGCGGCCGAGGTGCGCGCCGGGGACGAGGCGCCCGACGGCTCGGGCCCCTTGGAGATCGCCAAGGGAATCGAGGTCGGGCACATATTCCAGCTGGGCCGCAAGTATGCGAAGGCCCTCGGCCTTTCCGTCCTCGACGAGAACGGAAAGAGCCGAACCGTGACGATGGGATCCTACGGAATCGGGATCACCCGGGTTCTGGCCGCGCTCGCCGAGGAGAACCACGACGGGCGGGGCTTGATGTGGCCGGCGAGCGTGGCGCCCGCGCACGTTCACATCGTCGCCGCCGGAAAGGACGACGCCCTTTACGCCGCCGCCGAGGAAATCGCCGCCGGTTTGGAGGCCGACGGAGTCGAAGTGCTGCTCGACGACCGCCGCAAGGTCAGCGCCGGAGTGAAGTTCGCCGACTACGAGCTGCTGGGCGTGCCCTTCGGCGTCGTCGTCGGACGCGGGCTGGCCGAGGGACGCGTAGAGATCCGAGACCGGGCCGGAGAAACGATCGAGGCGCCCGTCGAGCAGGCTCGCGAGCGAGTCGGCGAGCTCGTCCGGTCCGCCTTGTCCGCGCAGAGCTGACGTCCAGGCGGTTTATAGGCTCGCGTCCGGGAGGTCTGGCCCGCTATTTCTTCAGGAGCGTCCCCGCGCTGTCGCGTTCCTCTTGCGTGGCATACAGAGAGCAGGCGTAGCTGACAGCCGCCTCCCCGTTGGGTTTGTCGGCTTTCGCCGCGCCGCTCACGAGCGCACTTGAGCTTCTCTTCAGCGCGGCGCCCCTCAAGGTCTCGCCCGCGGCGAGCTTGGGAAGGGCGACGACGGCCGGGCGCCTGTCCTTGGCGCCGTAGGAGATCATCGCCGACTGGGCGGCTTTGATCGAGTCGATCCGGGAGATTCCCGCCTGTCGTTGATTCGCGGGAAGGGAGGCGACGTCCGTCTCCAGCCATTGGCGGGCCGCCTCGACGCCCGAAAGGGCTTCCTCGGTCGCCGCCGCCTTGCCCGCGGCGACCGGATCGACGTCGCCGCATGAGGCCTTGCCCCCGGCGTGCGTCGCCACGCCCGCGGCCTGAAGACGGGCGTCGAGAGCGACCGAAAGATAGGTTTGGCGTTGCGAAGCCGGGGCCGAATTGGCGGCCGCAACGGCCTCTCGCGAGAGCTCGCCGAGTTTGAGGGCAAGGAAGGAGGCATCCGCGTTCGCCGGCGCCGAGGTCGAAACCGGCGGGTTCGTGCGTCCCGAAGGCGCGCCGCTCGGCCACGGCCTCCACACCCCTCCCAACGCGGAGGCATACGCGGAGGCGGCGCTTTCCACACGGGGAAAAACGTTCGAATTCGGCGACGAGGCGGCCAGCCGCTTCGCCGCATCGGCGATGAGCGTCGACTTTTCAGCGAGCGCCTGACGCTTGCGCTCCTGGCTCGAAGCGGGCGCCGGTTCGACGTCCTGATTGTCGAAGCGCACGCCCGATGCGATGAGCAGGCCGATTATGAGCACCGCCAGAAGAGCGGAAAGGCCGAAAACTAAGCGACGAGATGTCATGAACCAATTTTGCCACGGGCGCGATCCCACATTTCACTCGCTCCGGGGCGATGAATCGGTAGGCTAGGGGCATGGCACCGTCACGTAGAACTCATCCCGGTGGACGTCGCGACTCCCGCAATTCACGCCGTCCGCACCAGGAACGCCGGGAAAACGCAGAGATGACCGAGAGCATTTCCACGGCACTGGACGAAGTCGTCGCCTCGCGCGGACTTTACCTGGAAGCGGTGAAGATCGGCAGGGGCGGCAAGAACCTCGTCGTCAAAGTCGTCGTCGACCTGCCCTCCGGCCCCGGGGGAGTCGATTCCGACCGGCTGACCGAGGTTTCACGCGACATCTCGCAGCGGCTTGACGACGTCGACTTGGTGCAAGGCGCGTACACGCTGGAGGTTTCGACTCCCGGCGCCGAGCGCTCGCTGCGCGAACCCCGCCATTTTTCCAGGGCGCAAGGCCGCCTCGTGGAGCTGCGCACGGTTGACGGGAAGAGCGTCGTCGGCCGGCTCGTGAGCCTTTCCGGCGACGCGTTGAACGTCCAAGTCGAGGGGAGTCGACGCAGCGTGCCCATGGCCGAGGTCGTCTCCGGCCGTGTCAAGATCGATATGAGCCGGGCTCCGCAGTCCGCGATCGAGGAGGAAGAAGACTGATGGACATTCAGATGAACGAGCTTCGCATCGTCGAAAGCGAGCTTGGCATCAGCGTCGACGTGATCGTGGGTGCGATCGAGGACGCGTTGCTTCACGCCTATCAACGCGTTCCGGGGGCGGTGCGCGGCGCCCGGGTGGAAATGGACCGGAACACCGGCAAGGTCACGGTCTATGCGCCCGAGGTCGACGAGGAGGGGGAGGTCATCGGCGAATTCGACGACACCCCCGGAGACTTCGGCCGCATCGCGACGTCCACGGCGCGGTCGATCATCGCGCAGCGCCTGCGCGACGCCGAGACGGACAGGGTGCTCGGATCGTTCAAGGGGAAGCAGGGCGAGGTCGTCTCCGGCGTCGTCCAACAGAACCCTCGCCACGACAGCCGAGACCTGCTGGTCGACGTCGGCGAACACGAGGCCATCTTGCGGGTTGAGGAGCAGGTGCCGACGGAGAGGTTCCGCCACGGCGACCACATTCGGGCCCTCGTCCTCGAGGTGTCCGTGGGCACTCGCGGCGCTTCCGTCCGCCTCTCGCGGACCCATCCTGACTTCGCGCGCAAGCTCTTCGAGATGGAGGTGCCTGAAATCCAGGACGGCACGGTCGAAATCGTCGCGCTTGCCAGAGAGGCGGGGCACCGCGCGAAGATCGCCGTGTGGTCGGACATCCCGGACGTCAATGCAAAAGGCGCGTGCATCGGGCACAACGGGCAGCGAGTGCGCGCGGTGACCACCGAGCTTGGCGGCGAGAAAATCGACATAGTCGACTACGACGACGATCCCAAGGCCTTCATCGCGGCGTCCCTCTCGCCCGCCAAAGTCGTGCGCGTCGACATCCTCGACAAGGCCGAACGCCAGGCGAGGGCGATAGTCCCCGACGGGCAGACGTCGCTCGCAATCGGGAAAGAGGCGCAGAATGTGCGCCTTGCCGCCAAACTGACCGGCTGGTCGATTGACATCCGCAAGGAATCGGACGATCTGGACGCCTTCGACGACTGAATGTGAGTGAGCGCTCCCTTCTTCGGCCCGGCCGTTTCGGCATCTTCGGCGCAAAAGCGCTAAAATACCCAATGGCGTTCTTGAAGGAGGAGGCTGGTGACAGGTCGACCTCGTACCTGCATTGGATGCAGGCTCAAGGGCAGCCGTATGGAAATGGTCCGCGTGGTGCGGCGCGAATCCGCGGTTGTCGTGGATTCGCGCGGAACGATGCAAGGCCGCGGAGCTTGGGTGCATCCCGATCTCTCGTGTCTTAAACGTGCGGTGCGCTCGCGGGCCTTCGAGCGCGCTCTCAAAGCTGCGCCTCTCGATACGGGGGCAGTGGAGGAGTTGCTTGTCCCGTCGGACGGAAACCCGTCCGAGAGTCGAGATAAGAAAGCGGGTAGAGACCCGATGGGCACCCGATGAGTACCCAGCGATGAGCTGCCAGCACTAGTGGGCCTGTGCGCGACACTGGCCCGTACGAAGGAGAACTGTGGCCAAGGTCCGCGTCCATGAACTCGCCAAGGAATTGGGCATAACGAGCAAAAAGCTGCTCGAAGTGCTCAAGGAAAGCGGCGAATTCGTCAAGTCCGCCTCGTCGACCATCGAGGCGCCCGTCGTGCGCAAAGCGCACGAATACATTGAAGCTCACCCCGAGCTAATTGAAAAGAAGAAGAAATCCGCCAAGAAGCCCGCCTCGCAGGCCAAGGCAGGCAAGTCGGGCGAGCGCGCCGTCGATCCTGACGCTGAAAAGGCCGACGGCGCAAAGTCCCAGAGCCCCTCTCGTGCCCGTGCGCCTGAAGGCAAGGATGCGCCGGGCGACGGCTCGACGTCGGCGCAGGCGTCCCCCGCAGCCGAGCGGACCGCGCCCCGAGCCCAAAGCGGCGGCGCACCGGTTCCGGGACCCAAGCCCGGACCCGCTGCTGCGGCTTCCAGTTCCAAGGCGCCCGCGGAGAAAACGGACAAGCCGCGTGAAGCGGCCGGGGCGAAGGCGGCCAAGCCGGCTGCGCCCAAGCCCGGCGCCCCGAAGCCCTCTGCGCCCAAGCCGGCCGGGGACAAGCCCAAGGCGCCTAAGCCTTCAAATCCGAAGAAGAAGCGTTCCGGCGGCGGGGGGCCGAAGCCTCAGGCTCCGCGCCCTGGCAACAATCCGTTCGCGCCCGCGCAGGGAATGCCCCGCCCCGGCGGCGGGGGGCCGAAGCCTCAGGCGCCGCGCCCTGGCAACAATCCGTTCGCGCCCGCGCAGGGAATGCCCCGCCCCGGCGGCGGTCAGCGTCAGCAGGGCAAGTCCGGAGGCCGATCAGGCTCCTCGCGCCCGCGTTCCGGCGCTCAGCGCCCCAACCCGAGCATGATGCCCGACAGGTCGTCCGCCCAGCCGGCGGGGCGTTCCTCCTCGGGCGGCAACAGGGGACGCTCCGGAGGCCCGGGCCGCGGCGGTCCAGGCGGACCCGGAAACCGCGGCGGCGGCTTCACCCGGTCCGGCGGGAAGTCCCGCGGCGGCTCAACGGCCGGCGCGTTCGGACGGCAGGGCGGGCGCCCCTCGCGCGGCCGCAAATCGAGAAGGGCCAAGCGCGAAGAGTTCGAGGCGCAGTCCTCTCCCATGGTCGCGGGCATCGAGGTTCCCCGCGGCGACGGATCCACGGTGGTCCGGGTTCGCGCAGGCGCATCCCTCGCCGACTTCGCCGAGCGCATCGGCGCAAGCTCCGCCGCCCTCATCGCCGTTCTGTTCCGCATGGGCGAGATGGCCACGGCCAATCAATCGCTCGACGAAGACACGTTCACCCTGCTCGGAGCCGAGCTCGGCTACGACGTCCAGATCCTCTCGCCCGAAGACGAAGACCGCGAGATCCTCGAGGCCTTCGACATCGACCTCGAGGCGGAGGACGAGGCCGAGGACGACAAGGACCTCGTCGCGCGGCCCCCGGTCGTCACCGTCATGGGCCACGTCGACCACGGCAAGACGAAGCTGCTGGACGCGATCCGCTCGACTCACGTCATCGACACCGAGCACGGCGGCATCACCCAGCACATCGGCGCCTACCAGGTGCATCTCGACTACGAGGGCCAGGACAGGGCGATCACCTTCATTGACACGCCCGGCCATGAGGCCTTCACCCAGATGCGTGCGCGAGGGGCCGACGTCACCGACATCGCCGTGCTCGTCGTCGCAGCGGACGACGGCGTCATGCCCCAAACGATCGAGGCCGTCAACCACGCGCAGGCGGCGGGCGTCAAGATCATCGTCGCGGTCAACAAGATCGACGTCGACGGCGCCAACCCGGAGAAGATCCGCGGCCAGCTGACCGAGTACGGGATCGTCACGGAAGAGTACGGCGGCGACACGATGTTCGTCGACATCTCCGCGAAGCTGCGCACCGGCATCGACGATCTGCTCGAGGCCATCCTCTACACGGCCGACGCCGACCTCGATCTGCGCGCCAATCCGAACCGGGACGCCCGCGGCGTCGCGATCGAGGCAAAGCTCGACCAGGGCCGGGGTGCCGTCGTCACGGCGCTCGTCCAGACGGGCACGCTCCGCATCGGCGACTCCCTCGTCGTCGGAACGGCCCACGGCCGAGTCAGGGCGATGTTCGACGACGGCGGAGGCGCGGTCGAAGAGGCCGAGCCGTCGCGTCCCGTGCAGATCTTGGGAATGTCCACGGTCCCCGCAGCGGGCGACTCCTTCCTCGTCGCGCCCGACGACCGCACTGCCCGCCAGATCGCGGACAAGCGCGAAGCGGCCCAGCGCGCGGCAACGCTCGCCAAGCGCCGCAAGCGGATCTCGCTGGAAAACCTCAACGACGCCCTCAAGCAGGGGACGGTCCAGACGCTCAATCTCATCATCAAGGGAGACGCGTCCGGCTCCGTCGAAGCCCTCGAAAGCTCGCTCCTCGAGCTGGAGGTCGGCGACGAGGTCGCGCTGCAGATCATCCACCGCGGTGTGGGCGCCATCACCCAGAACGACGTCAACCTCGCCACCGTCGACAACGCGATCATCATCGGATTCAACGTTCGCCCGGCCGAACGCGTCCAGGAGATCGCCGACCGCGAGGGCGTGGACATGAAGTTCTACTCGGTCATCTACTCCGCCATCGAAGACGTCGAAGCCGCCCTCAAGGGCATGCTCAAGCCGATCTTCGAGGAAGTTCAGCTGGCCGCGGCCGAAATCCGTCAGGTGTTCCGCTCCGGCAAGTTCGGAAACATCGCCGGTTCGATCGTGCGCTCGGGCACGATTCGACGCGGCGCGAAGGCCCGCTTGGTCCGCGACGGCGTCGTGGTCGCCCCCGATCTCGAGATCGTCTCGCTGCGCCGGGAAAAGGACGACGTCACCGAGGTCCGCGAAGGATACGAGTGCGGCATCACTCTCGGGTATCGCGACATTCGCGAGGGCGACTTCATCGAAACCTTCGAGATGCAGGAAAAGCCGCGCGATTGACGCGATCGGCGGCGGGCCGCCAGGTCCGCCGCCGCGGTCTCAGGCCTGCCCGTCGTCGAAGGCCTGCTTGTCGTCGAAGCCCAGCGGCCGGTCGAAGCCCATCCGCCGAAAAGGAGTGCCAGATGCCCAATCCACGCGCCAACAGAGTCGCCGAGCGCATCCACGAGATAGTCGCGTCTTTGGTGACAAACCGATTGAAGGATCCCCGCCTGGAGCTCGTGACCGTCACGGACGTCCGCGTCACCGGCGACCTTCAGCACGCCACGGTCTTCTACACCGCCTATGGCGATGAGAGGAAGCTCAGGGACGCCGGCCGAGCCCTCAACCGGGCCAAGGGCAATATTCGCTCGCACGTCGGCAGGCAGTTGGGCCTGCGCCTGACGCCGACGATCGAGTTCACTGCCGACGCCCTGCCGGAGACGGCCCGCTCCCTCGAGGACGCGCTCGCGGCAGCCCGGCACAGGGACGCCGAGATCGCCAAGTCGGCGGAAGGCGCTGCGCCCGCCGGGGACGCCGATCCGTACAAGAAGCCCCGCGACGTTGAGGAGGGCGAGGCCGCCGACGAAGCCTCGGCCGACGGCGACGATGCCTCAGACGGCGACGCGCTCGAGAGCGGCGAAGCCTTCGAGGCCTCCTTCGAATCGTCCGAGAACGACCAAGCCGAGGGCGTGGATGAGGCCTGAGCCTCGGAGCGCCCCGCGGCGAGTCATGCCGTGGGGCGAGATTCCCCGCGGGAGCTTCCCGGGAGACGGCCTTGCGGTCATCGACAAGGATCCCGGCGTCACGAGCCACGACGTCGTCGGCGCCGTCCGGCGGCTGGCGGGAACGAAGAAGGTCGGGCATGCCGGAACCCTCGACCCGATGGCCACGGGCGTTCTCTGCATCGGCCTAGGGCGCGCCACGAAGCTGCTGCGCTACGTCACTGGAACCGCCAAAGAGTACGAGGCGACGATTCGTTTCGGGATTGAAACGTCCACCGAGGACGCGCAGGGCGAACTCGTGCGGGCGAGGGGCGCGCGGGAGGCGGACGCCGCGGAGCTCGCCCGCGCCATGGCGGACCTGACCGGCGAGGTCCTTCAGGTCCCAAGCTCGGTGAGCGCTCTGAAAGTCGAAGGCCGCAGAGCCTACGATCTGGTTCGCGAGGGGCGCGAGGTGGTCCTCGACGCCCGGCCGATTCGCGTCGATGTCTTCGAAGCGGTCGGCGGCCCCCGATTCGCCGAGGTCTGCGGGGCGCCCGTCTTCGATTTGGACGTGCGCGTTGTGTGCGGCGCGGGAACCTACGTGCGAGCGCTGGCGCGCGATCTGGGGGAGGCTCTCGGATTCGGCGCGCACCTGACGTCTCTCAGGCGCACGCGAGTCGGCCCCTGGGATGTCGGCGAGGCCGTGAGCGTGCGCGAATGCGCCGACGCGGTGGAGGCCGACGGACAGATGCCCGTCCACACCTTGGCGGACCTGTGCCGCGCGATGTTCCCTGCACTGGAGGTGTCAGAGCAGGCGGCGCGCGACCTGCGCATGGGGCGTTTCGCAGATTCGCCCTTCGACTTCCTCGGCGCGAAAGCCGTAGCCTCCGCCGCCCTCGCTCCGAGCGCGGCGGGCCGCGACGCCCCAGGTTCCGGACCCGACGGACGCGGATCGGGATCCGCCGTCGCGGTGGCGTGGAGCGACGGAACGCCTGTTGCCCTCGTCAGCCGCAGAGGCGGAAGGGTCAAACCCGACCTGCTTTTGACGCTCGCTTCGGAAGAGTGACCTCTCTGCCCCGTGCGGGCGTCGGCTCGTGTACGTTGGGCCGGCGTCAATCTTTCGCCGCCCCGACGGCTTCTCGCGATCGTCGACGTCGTCCAGATCGGAAGGCGATTTTTCTGCCCTGTGCCCGCGTCGACATGCTCGGCGCCCGCGTCGATGTGCCCGGCGTCGGCGCTGAGCATTAACCTATATCTCATGACTAACGCTAACCACTCTCATTGCGGATGCGGGGGCAGCGCGGTCGATGCCGCCGCCGTCGCCGCCGCGATAGTCCGCGGGCACACTGCGGAGCCCCCGGCTTCTGTTGAACCGACGTCCGAATGCGGCTGCGGCGGGCACGGAGGATGCGGATGCGGGGGAGACGGAGCCTGCGGCTGCGGAGGAGGCACGGGCGAAAGGCCTGTCGTCGACGAGCGGATCGTCGACCTTTCGGAGGGGCGGCGCGACCTCGGCCTTCGCGGGTTGCCGGCGTGAGCATCGACGTATGGCGCAAACCTGAGGACATTCCGAGCGGCCTTGTTGGCACGGCGGTGACGATAGGGGTCTTCGACGGCGTGCACAAAGGCCACCGCGCGGTGCTGCGGGAGACGGTTCGGCAGGCGAAGGAACGCGGCCTCGTCTCCGTGGCGCTCACGTTCGACCCGCATCCGGCCTCCGTGCATTCGGCCCAGAACGTGCATCTCGTCTCGACCCTGGAAGACCGGATCGATCGTCTCGCTGCGGCGGGAATCGACGCCGTCTACGTCCAGAGGTACACCCTCGACTACGCCCGCGCGACGCCCCGCGAATTCTTCGAAAATCAGCTCGTGGGCGAGCTGCGGGCGCGCGTCGTGGTCGTCGGCGAGGACGTCAGATTCGGATTCCGCAATGAAGGCGACGGCGCTGTGCTCGCCGAACTGGGAGAGGAAAAAGGCGTCGATGTGACGCTTGTGTCCGATCTCGCCGCGCCGGAGGGACGCAGGTGGTCCTCGACTTGGGTGCGCGAGCTTCTCGCCGCCGGCGACGTTGCGGGGGCCGCCCGGGTCCTTGGGCGCCGCCATCGCATCCGCGGCGAGGTCGTCCACGGATTCCAGCGTGGGCGGGCCATCGGCTTTCCCACGGCCAATCTCGCGGGCGACGACCTCGGCGAAGTCCCAGCGGACGGCGTGTACGCGGGATGGCTCGTGCGCTCGGTCGAGGGCTCCTGCGCCGCGGAGTATCTTCCCGCGGCGATATCGGTGGGGACGAATCCGCATTTCGAGGGAACCGAGCGGACGGTCGAGGTCCACGTCCTCGGCAGGTCGGACCTCAACCTCTACGGAGAGTCGATAGCCGTGGACTTCGTCGAGTACCTCAGGCCCATGCTCTCTTTCGACTCCCTCGAGGGCCTCCTCGGCCAGATGGACGAGGATCTGCGCAACACGGCCGAGATTCTGGGCGTTCCGACGGCGGGAAGGGTCGATCCTGCTTCGGTCACCGCCGTGTGACCCGAGGGGACGCCGCCCGGGGCACGGCGCCGCCTGGGACGACGCTGGCGGCGCCCAGCCGCTCCCGGCACGCAAGCTCGTGGAAACCCGGTATGCAAGCTCACACAGGAAAGTCAACCGTCGTTTGTGCTTGCTGGTAAACTTAAAAGGCCGTCAGATCGGCCACGGAAGCGTCATAGCTCGGGAGAACATGCCCCGGAGCTCCGTGCAACGGAACGAAAAGGAGAATCATGGCCCTCAAGCCGGAACAGAAGAAGCAGATCATCGCCGAGTACGCGACCCATGAGGGCGACACCGGTTCCCCGGAGGTTCAGGTTGCTTTGCTCTCGGCCCGCATCAAGGAGTTGACCGAGCATTTTCGCACCCACAAGCACGATCACCATTCGCGGCGAGGCCTCATGCTTCTCATCGGCCAGCGCAAGCGGCTTCTGGCGTACCTTGCCGAAGAGGACATCGAGCGCTACCGCTCACTGATCGCTCGTCTCGGCCTTCGCCGGTGACATGGGGCGGCCCGGATGGAACAGTCCGGGCCGCATTTCGTTGATAAAGAGATCCCCAGTGCCCGGTCTTCGGTGGGAGCTTCCGGAAAGTTCCGTGAGTTGTCACTGATGGCCGTGTCGGGGAGAGAAACAGAAAATAAGGAGACATTCCATGGAGGGACCCGACGTCCACTCTTCGAACGCCGTCATCGACAACGGCTCGTTCGGAACCCGCACCATTCGTTTTGAAACGGGCCTTCTCGCCCGCCAGGCCAACGGATCGGCGCTCGCCTACCTTGACGATGACACCACGGTTTTCGCGGCGACCACTGCCTCGAAAGCCCCGAAAGAACATTTCGACTTCTTCCCCCTGACGGTCGACGTCGAAGAACGCTCCTACGCCGCCGGGCGCATTCCCGGCTCGTTCTTCCGCCGCGAAGGGCGCCCCGGAACCGAGGCCATCCTCGCCGCCCGGCTCATCGATCGGCCGCTGCGCCCCGCCTTCAAGAAAGGCATGCGCAACGAGGTCCAGGTGGTCGCCACGGTCATGACGATCAACCCGGACGAGGCCTACGACGTCCTCGCCATCAACGCCGCCTCCATGGCGACCTCTCTCGCGGGGCTTCCCTTCTCGGGCCCGATCGGCGGAACCCGCATGGCCCTCATCGACGGGCAATGGGTTGCCTTTCCGCGGTGGAGTGAGCTCAAGCGGGCCACGTTCTCCATGGCGATCGCCGGCCGCGTCGTGGGCGACGACGTCGCCATCATGATGGTCGAGGCGCAGGCCCCCGAACACGCGGACGCCGTCATCAAGGCCGGCGGCGCCAAGCCGACCGAGGCCGAGGTGGCAGCGGGCATGGAGGCGGCCAAACCCGTCATCCGCACGCTGTGCGAGGCGCAGTCCAAGCTCGTGGAGGAGTGCGGAAAGCCCGTCGGCGATTTCCCGTTCTTCCCGGATTACACGGACGAGCAGTACGAGGCCGTCGAAGAGAAAATCGGCGGCCGCTTCGCGCCGATCCTCGGCATCGTGGCGAAGGCCGAGCGCGACGAGGCTCTCAACGAGCTGACGGAGTCCGTCGTCGAAGAGCTCGCAGAGGCGTTTCCCGAGGAGGAAGCGGCGATTGCGGCCGCCGTCAACGCCGCGTTCAAGAAGACCATGCGCCATCACGTGCTCACGGAGGGCGTTCGCATGGACGGACGCACGCCCGTCGAGATCCGCACGATCACGGCTGAGGCGGGGGTCCTTCCCCGCGTCCACGGCTCGGCGCTGTTCCAGCGCGGCGAGACCCAGATCCTGGGGGTGACGACCCTCAACATGCTCAAGATGGAGCAGCAGCTGGACAACCTCTCGCCGGCCACCCACCGCAGGTACATCCACCACTACAACTTCCCTCCGTACTCGACGGGGGAGACGGGCCGCGTCGGATCCCCCAAGCGCCGCGAAATCGGCCACGGGCATCTGGCGGAGATCGCCTTGGAGTCCCAGCTCCCCTCGCGCGAGGAGTTCCCCTACGCGATCAGGCAGGTCTCCGAGACCATGGGCTCCAACGGCTCCTCGTCGATGGGCTCGGTCTGCGCGTCGACCCTCTCTCTCTACAATGCGGGGGTCCCGCTGAAGGCCCCCGTCGCGGGCATCGCCATGGGCCTTGTCTCCGACACGATCGACGGGGAGACCAAGTACTGCACCCTCACCGACATCCTCGGCGCCGAGGACGCCCTGGGCGACATGGACTTCAAGGTGGCCGGCACCCGCGAATACGTCACGGCCCTCCAGCTCGACACGAAGCTCGACGGCATCCCCGCGGCGGTCCTCGACGCCGCGCTCACCCAGGCCCGCGACGCCCGCTTCGCGATCCTCGACCTCATCGCCGAGGCGATCGACGGCCCCGACGAGCTCGCCTCGACCGCTCCGCGCATCATCGCCGTGAAGATCCCGGTCGACAAGATCGGCGAGGTCATCGGCCCCAAGGGCAAGATGATCAACCAGATTCAGGAAGACACCGGCGCGGAAATTTCGATCGAGGACGACGGCACCGTCTTCATCGGCGCAACCGACGGCCCGTCCGCCGAGGCGGCCCGTCAAGCGGTCAACGCCATCGCCAACCCGCAGATGCCCGAAGTCGGCGAGCGATTCGTCGGCACAGTCGTCAAGACGACGACCTTCGGCGCTTTCGTCTCCCTCGCCCCCGGGCGCGACGGCCTTCTCCACATCTCGCAGATTCGCCGGATCGTCGGCGGCAAACGCGTTGAGAACGTCGAGGACGTCCTTAACGTCGGCGACAAAGTCGAGGTCGAGATCGCCGAAATCGATCCTCGCGGAAAGGTTTCGCTCCACGCCGTCGTCGAGGAGGAGCCCGAGGCCCCGGCCGAGCAGGAAGAGGCGGAGCGTCCCGCCCGCCGCGAGCGCGGATCGCGCCGGGCGCCGCGCCAGCGCCGCCGCTCCAGCGAGGGCTCCGGTTCGACCGAGTGACGAGGCGGCCGCTCGGGCGGCAACCGTTCCGGCAGCAACAGTTCGAACGGCGACAGACGAAAAAGGGCGGCCCCACAGGGGCCGCCCTTTCTATGCAGGGCCGCGCCGTCGGCCCATTCTTGACGCCGCGCGATCCGGGACCCGGGTCCTCGGCCGATTCAGCACGCCGGGCGATTTAAGGGGCATTCGCGGGCGGGCCGAAATCCAGTTTGGGCCGATTGCCTGTGCTCGGCTTGGCGTAGGCGCGTGTGCTTGGCTTGGCGTAGGCACGTATGCTCGGCTTCGTATAAGCGGGTGCGCTCGGCTTCGCATCGATGGCAGGGTCGGTTAACCTTGACGGGTGACTGAGTTTTCCACCGTCGACCTTCCCATTTGCCCCGGTCCGCATGACATGTCTCTCACGGACGACGGCGCCCTCATCTGCCGCTCGGTGCTTCCGAGCGGGGTTCGGGTGCTGACCGAACGCGTCGAGAACGCGCACACCGTCTCCGTCGGCTTCTGGGTCGGGGCGGGGTCCGCCGATGAAAACGAGGGGACGCTCGGCTCCACGCACTTTCTCGAGCATCTTCTTTTCAAGGGTACGGCCTCGCGCAGCGCGAAGCAGCTCGCCGACCGCATCGACTTCCTCGGCGGCAACTTCAACGCCGGCACGGGCAAGCAATTGACCTACTATTACGGACACATTGTGGAGGAGGACCTCGCGGACGCCGTCGAGCTGCTCGCGGACATGGTTGCCTCCTCTACTCTTGCGGAAACCGACATGGAGATGGAGCGGGGCGTCATCCTTGAAGAGCTCGCGATGTACGCCGACGACGCCTCCGAGGTCGCCCATGAGCAAATCGCCTCCCTCGTCATGGGCGGGCATCCGCTGGGCCGGCCGATCGGCGGAACCTCCGAGAGCGTCCTCGGGCTTGATCACGCGAATCTCACGAGCCACTACAGGCAGAACTATCGGCCCGAGGAGCTGGTGGTCACGGCCGCCGGAAAGGCCGACCACGAGGCGCTGTGCGCCATGGTCGAGGCGTCGCTGCGCCGCGCCGGATGGGACCTTCGCGAAGGAGCGGCGCCGGCTGAGCGTCGGCGACGCTCGCCCATCGACTACCCGGAGGGCAGGGACCTCTCGATCGAACGCCCCGTCGAGCAGAGCGCCGTCGTCGTCGGCATGCCCGCGATGACCGACGAAGACGAACGCCGATACGCCCTGTACACGCTGTCGACGATTCTCGGAGGCGGCACCTCGTCCCGTCTTTTTCAGGAGGTGCGCGAAAAGCGCGGCCTCGCCTACTCGACCTACTCTTTTCCCGGCCTGTACCACGAGGGCGGCCTTTTCGGCCTGTACGCGGGGTGCTCTCCGGAGTCGGCGAAAGACGTCGCGGAGATCATGGAGGGGTGCCTGGAGGCGATCGCCGGCGAATCCGTCACGAAGATGGAGCTTGAGACCGCCTACAGGCGCGCCCGCGCCGACCACGCCTTCAGCTCAGAGTCAGTCGGCTCGCGGATGAATCAGCTCGGCCAGGCCGAAATCGTCCGCGGATCCCTCATTTCCCGGCAGGAGGCCCTGCGCCGTTCGCGGGAGGTCTCCGCCGACGACGTCGCAGCCGTCGCCGCCGAGCTCGCCCGCGCGCAGCGCTCTCGCGTGACCGTCGGCCCCTCCCAGTGACGCGAGGATTGCGCGGGCACAGACTTCATTTTCGCCACTCAGCCGGGTCCCCGTCTTTGAGCTGCCGCATCACCCCGCCTTTCCGACGACGACGTCGGCCAGCTGGTCCTGCGACTGCGTGCCGTCGTTCATGTACTCGGTATGCGTCCCGGCTCCGAAGTCCAGTGGGAACTTCATCCCGAAAATGTCCAGTGACTTTTCTTCCGTCGGCGAATAACCGGAGAGGTGTTTGATGTTCGGGTCCTTCATCGGATCTTCTCCCAAGCCTTCGAAGAACTCGGTGTCGTTCCTAAAGTCCTTCACAAAATCGGTTCGGTGGCGCATGGCGTAGGTGTGGCCTTCCGGCACGTTGTAGGTTTCGCCGCTGCCCCGTCGCCGGATCGTAGAGGAGCGGCTGTTTGGGAGGCTTGCCCTCTTCAGCGCCCAATTGGCCGCGCAGCTTCTCCAACTCCTCCAGGCGCTCGCGCAAGCGTGCCCGTTCGTGATTTCTTGCTTGGCCTTCAGCGGCGTACTCCTCTCCTGGGCCTTTGTTTCCCGGCAGCGCGTCTCTTTGGCGTTTCGTATCCTCTATGTCCCACTCGAGGAGCGAGCGGTTGACGTTGTCGCGAGCCCAGCCTTCGATCCCGTCGAGACTGACGAATTTCCGCGCCTGTTCGCGGATGCTCTCGTCGTTCGGCGCCTCGGGTTTGGTGAAACGATCGACGTGCCTTTGACGTTCGCCTTCCGCCAATCTGCTCCACCAGTCGGAGACCTGTTCGGGCGTGGCGCCGTCGCCCCTTCGCCTGCCCACGTGACGTCTTTGTCGATGTCTTGAATCGACTCGCCCGCGGTGTAGCATTTTTGCGTTCGGCGATGAGGTTGTCCACGACGGTGTCCAAGATGGAGGCATCCCAGGCTGTGACATTTTGCCAATCGACCATCACTCGAGCCTTCCCGATATCTTTGTTGAGAACCGACTGAAATCCACCGAGGCGTGTTGATCCGTGGAATTGCATTGGTTCGTCGCGTCCTGGAGGGCCGTGGAGAAGGTTTCGAGCGAGTCCGTGATCCTCTTTGCGAGCCCGTCGATGTGCGAACCCGCAGACGCAGCCGCTCCTCCCGCGCTTCGAAGGCATGGCCGTGGCAATGGTTGCCAAAGGGACCGAGCCCTTGATTTGGTCGACTTGCCCTCTGGCCTTGTCTGCATTGTCCTTGGCGCAGACGAGGCTGTCGAGATCGATCACTAAAGTGTCTGCCATTTCATTCCTAAATACTGCATCGATATTCTGATTGTTTTATTTCCTCTGCCTTCAAGCGTTTCTACATCGCATAAGACACTGAGATACTCTGTGTGTGGCTGCCCTTGTCAAAAGAAAAATGGAATCATCGGCATCCTCCTTTCGCATTCTTATAGCGCGGTTCGTGTGCAACGGAAGTCAAGAGCGCCGAAGGTTATGGCTCCCCACGGCCCGGGACGTGCGCATTCGTCCGGGCCCGGGACGCACGCATTCGTCCGCTTTCCTCGACGAGCCGGTCGGCGAAAGGAACTGCGACGGATTAGGCTTGAGGCCATGACTATCAAAGTTGCAGTAGTGGGCGCCGCCGGGCGCATGGGCGCGACCGTATGCGAGGCGGTCGAGGCCGCCGAGGACATGGAGCTGACCGCCAGGCTCGACGCCGGAGACCCGATCTCGTCGGAGAGCCTCGGTGGGGCCGACGTCGCCGTCGAATTTTCCGTGCCCTCGGCCTCCGAGGCAAACACCCTGGCCATTTTGGAGGCCGGGGCCGACGCCGTCGTCGGAACCACCGGGTGGACCGAGGAATCCTTGGGCCGGGTGCGTGGGACCGCCGAAAGGCTCGGCCGCAGCGCGGTCATCGCGCCGAACTACGCGCTTTCGGCCGTGCTGGTCATGAGTTTCGCGGAGAAGGCCGCGCCCTATTTCGAATCGGTCGAGGTCCTCGAAATGCACCATCCGAACAAGGTGGACGCCCCGTCCGGCACGGCGATATCCACCGCCTCGCGGATCGCCAAGGCGCGCGCCGAGGCCGGAGTCCCCGCAGGCCCGGACGCCACACAGACCGACCCCGACGGCGCAAGGGGGGCGCGGATCGACGGCGTCAATGTCCACGCTGTGCGGCTGCGCGGGCTCAACGCCCACGAGCAGGTGATGCTCGGCAATCCGGGCGAGCAGCTCGTCATCCGACAGGATTCGTTCGACCGGTCGAGTTTCATGCCGGGCGTGCTCCTGGCGGTCCGCTCCGTGCGAGGCCGAGGCGGCCTGACCTGGGGCCTCGACTCGATCATGGGGCTGTGAGGCTCCGCCTTTGGCGAGGTTGTGGGCTCCGGGCCTCCAAGGGCTTTGAAGTCCCGGTTCCCACAGGCCCCATGGACCTGCGAGTCGCAGGTCCTCAGCCGCTGTACGTCCCGTTGATGACTGCCGCCACATCCTGCTGGCTGTTGGGAACGTCGGCCATCTGAGACCTCAACTCCTCCATGACCTGCTCCCTTGTCCAATCGGGGTGGGCGCCGTGGATTTCGTCATACTTGCCGTTGTAATCGTTGTTGTCGAAGTAATTTGTGTGGGATGCGACCGGGTCCTTCCACCCTGGAGCGTATTGGTTTGTCCGCAGATGCTGTATTCCGTCCATATCCATCGGATCGGTGGTTTCCGTCATATTGAACCCGGGGAGGTAACCGGGTCGGTTGGCAACGAGACCGCCGTTGGGAACCCCGTTGATGGCGTCCCCCTCGTTCCTTATTGCGTAGACGCTGTCGGAGGGCACGTTGAGTTCGGAGACGTCCGTTGCAGGGATGCCTGGCGAACCGTAGAAGACCGCTGCGTCGACCACCCCGTCGCGGACCTGGGTCAGCGCGTAGCCGGTGGTCGTCGAGCCATACGAGTGGCCGATGGCCGTTAGCCTCGGATCCCCGGCCTCTCCCTCGCCCTGGCGAGAATCGTGCAGGCCTTCGAGGAAATTGGCAAGATTCTGCCCGCCGGCGGCGGCGCGGTCGGTGTTCGTGACGGAAAGGTCCCTCTGATCTGGGTCGCCGGAGTTGACGTGCGGCGTGTCGTATCCGAAGTACGTCACCATCGCCGTGTTGCCGCCGGCGGAGTTGGCGATGTTCTCCATGTTGTGCGTGTACTCCTTTACGCTGTCTCCGACGGACGTGTCGAGGCCGCCCGTTTGAACGGCGACATTCTCAGCCGTGTCGACGTCGCCCACGGAAACCGCGGCGTGCAGCTGGTCTTGATCCTCTCCTGGCTCGACGGGGTCGTAGAGAAGCAGCTGCTTCTTGGGCTGGTAGTCGCTTGGCGCCGCCGCGTCCCTCAGCGCCTTGAGCTCGTTGTATTTTTTCCGCTCTTCGTCGGTGAGATCAGCGCTGTTCTTCTCCTCTAGAGAGTCGATGTCGTGGTCCAAGCTCTTCCTATTGGCGGCGTCCCGAGCCCATCCGTCGACGCCGTCCATGTTTCCTATCCTCTCCGAGGGCGGCTTCTCGCAGTCGTTGTCAATGAGCTCTTGTTGCTGTTCTGGCGTGAGCGAGTCCCACCAGGCCGCGACCGCCTGGGAGTCCTGCCGATTCGTCGGCATGGGAAGCGGGCCGTCCAGAATTTCACTGAGGCTCTTGTCGCCCGGTTCGACCTGGCCGAGGGCAATTTTGTTGAGCGCGTCGGCATACGCCTGGTCGGCGGCCACAGCCTTCTCTACGGCGTCGTTGACCTTGTCCGCGCACTGCTTCAGCGACGTCTCGCGGGTCGCGACTATGTCGGCCAGGACGGCGGAACTCACCGTGGGGCCCCCCAAGATGCCCCCGACAGCCATTCCCACGGGGCCGAACATCGAGCCCGCCAACCCGCCCATCCCTCCGCCGACGATGTATGAGACGACGCCGTCGACCGTGACCTCCGTCCAGGAAATGGGATTGTCGTCGGTCACGGTGCCGTCGTCGGCGATGCTGAACCCGTTGTTCTTCGCCTGAGTCGTGGCGTCCGTGACGATCCCGTTGACCTCTCTCATCGAGTCCTGCATGGACGACGTCGCATCCTTCATTGCACGCACGCCGACGACGTAGGTCGCGATGCCCTTCTCGATCTGTTGGAGGCGTTTCTCGGCGGCGTTGCGGGCATCGCCCTCCCAGGTCACGTTGTCGTTGAGCGAGATGACCTCGTGCCCCCAATCGTCGGCTTTGCGCTCCTTGCTGGAAAGCGCGTCGTACTCATCGGAAAGAGTCGAAGCCTCCCAGTCCTTGATATCGCTCCACTGCATGGTTTCCTGCCTTTGAAAGTGTTGAACGTGTTTGATGCGCGAGGTTTGAGTTGCGGCGGCCGGAGGCTGTTTGCAAGAGGGCCATTGGCCGCACGAGTCCTCGAATCGGCGGCCGCCCGATGTGTCGCGCGTTTCGGGCGGACGCCGTCAAGGGCCGCGGGGCGGCGCTGGCCTATCGGCCGAAGAGGTCTCCGATGGTTTCGCCTACCTTGCGTGCCCCTTCGCCCACCGCGTCGGCCGTGTCCTTGATTCCGTTGCCGGCGGCGCTCACGGCGTTTCCGACCGTGTTGGACGCGGCTTCGACGCCCTTCCCTGCTGCGTCGAAGGCCTGCCCGGTTGCGTCGGCTGCGCCGTGGGCCATGTGGCCGACGCCTTCCCAAGCGTTTGAAGCGGTGTCCGTCATGAATTGCATGGCGTTGCCGCCGGTGTCCATCGCTTGGTCGATTCCCTGGCCCGCTGCGTCCATGACCGCGTTTCCAGCGTTTCCCAAGGCGTCATAGCCGGATGCGGCGAGGTTTCCCGCGCCTTCGACGGCGTCTCCCGCGACCCCTCCGAAGGGAAGGCCTCGCAGACCGTCCGCAGCTTGATGCGAAACTTGCCTCATAGCGTTGCCGGTTTGTTCGCTTGCAGACCGGAAGCCGTCTCCGCTGTGGTCCATGAACGAAGCGATGGCGTTTCCCGTTTGGTCGAGGCCGTGATTGGCCGCCGCGCCCGCATTGCGGGCTTCCTGCCCGGCGGCGCCCATGGCGTGGTCGAACGCGGACCCGGTGGCGGAAACTCCCTGCCCTGCGCCGGTCATGAGGGATCCTATGCCCGATCCGACGGTTTTGACGCCGCCGCCGGCGGCGTCGACGGCGGAGCCGAGGCCGGTGGTGAGCCCGCGTGCGACGGTGGCGAATGTGTTTCCTGTCCCTTCGGAGTGCGGCGTGCGGTAGTACGTCCCGGCCCGGCCGGTCTCCTGCGTGCGTTCGGTTGGCGCGGAATCCAGCGAAGGCGTGATGACGGTGCCGGTCGGGTCGTTCCCCATTTCCGCGGCGACGGCGGACTCGAGCTGCGAGAAGTCTTGGCAGCCGCTCTGGTCCTGCTCTTGGACGAGGATGGCGGAATCCCTCAAGCTGCCGGCGTATTCGTGAAGGTCTTCCTCCGAAACGCAAAGCGCTTTGTCTAAGTATTCGGCTGCGGACAGCGCCGCCGCCCCCGAGGTCCCGCCGGTAATCTCCCGCTTGATTTCGTCGGCGATTGTCTGCACTCGCAGACTGGGAGCCTCGTCGGCGAGCGTCTCTGATTTGGAAGCCTCATTGTAAAGCTGATCCGGCTCGACTTGCAAGGTCATTGAGACTCCTTCTATTGTGTGGGTTTGCAGGGAATAAGATAGCTCACGAAGCATGAATGCGCCTATGTTCGGGTGGGGGAGACCTTCCCCGCCTCCGATTTCACACTTAGAGTGCGGTGTGATAGTTCACGTACGTGACGCATTCGAAGAGGCCTGTCCGTCGTGCCACATTTTCGCCGCCGAATGACGGAAGTCCAGATCTGGCCTTGCGAGAAGCTGATACCTTCGTTGGCATGAGCGAGACGAGTCTACCCAAGCGCACATTCGGTTCGGTCGGCGTCGCAATGGTGACGCCCTTCTTCGAAGACGGTTCCCTCGACGTCGATTCCGCCGTCGCCTTGGCCAACAAGCTGGTCGACGACGGCTGCGATCTCATCCTGCTGTCGGGGACGACGGGGGAGTCGCCCACCACGCATCAGCCCGAAAAGGACGACCTCACCCGAGAAGTCGTCGCCTCCCTCAAGGGGCGCGGGGCCAAGGTCATGGCCGGCGCCGGCTCCAACGACACGGCCCACGCCGTGAGAATCGCCAGGGGGGCGCAGGCAAACGGGGCCGAGGCCCTGCTCGTTCTTCCGCCGTATTACAACCGGCCCTCGCAGGAGGGCGTGTACCAACACATTCTGGCAGTCACTGAGGCAAGCGACCTTCCCGTCATGCTCTACGACATACCCGGCCGCACGGGGGTCAAGCTTGACACCGCGACGCTTCTGCGGCTCGCCGAGCATCCCCGGATCATCGGCGTCAAGGACGCCACCGGCGACGTCGCCTCCGGCTTCATCAAGATGGAGCGCACAGGCTTGGAATACTACTCGGGCGACGACTCGCTCAACTTCGCCTGGCTCGCCCACGGAGCCTCGGGCGTCATATCCGTCGCCGGGCACGTGATCGGCTCCGGCCTGCGCGCGCTCGTGACCGAGATAGACGCCGGCGACCTTCCCGCGGCCCGCGCCGAGGCTGCGAAGCAGCGCCCGATCGTCGAGGCGATCATGGGCGGCGGTCAAGGCGCCGTCATGGCCAAGGAGGCGCTCAAACTCCTGGGAGCCCTTCCCAGCGCGACGCTTCGGCTTCCCCTGGTGGGGGCTTCGACGTCGCAGATCGCCGAACTCGCGGCCGTGCTCCGAGCCGAAGGCCTCATGTAGGCCTTCGGGCGGGCCGTTCGGCCGCTGCGTCGGGCCGCTTTGCAAGGCCCTCCGCCGAGGATCGTCGATTGGCTCCCCTGTCATACGTGCGACAATGTTGATGTGAGCAACCTTAGAACCCCACCGGATCTGTCGGCCGACACCGTTCGCATCGTCCCCTTGGGAGGGCTTGGCGAGGTCGGTCGCAATTGCAACGTCCTCGAATACGGGGGCAAAATCGTCGTCGTCGATTGCGGCGTCCTCTTTCCCGAAGAGCGGCAGCCCGGCGTCGACCTCATCCTGCCCGACATCGACTATCTGCGCGACAGGGTCGAAGACATCGAGGCCATCGTCCTCACACACGGGCATGAGGACCACATCGGGGCGGTGCCGTACCTGCTCAAGCTTCGACCCGACATCCTGCTGGTCGGAAGCCGCCTGACGATCTCCTTCGTCGAGGCGAAGCTCGCAGAACATCGAATCAAGGCGAATTCGCGCGTCGTCGCCGAGGGAGACGTTGAGAAGATCGGCCCCTTCGAGATGGAGTTCATCTCCGTCAACCATTCGATCCCCGACGCCCTCGCGGTGTTCGTCCGCACCGATCAGGGGAACATCCTCATAACCGGCGACTTCAAGATGGACCAGCTGCCCTTGGACGGCAGGCTCACCGACCTTCGCGCCTTCGCCCGCGCCGGGGAAGAGGGAGTCGATCTCTTCATGTGCGACTCGACCAACGCCGAGGTGCCGGGCTTCGTGCCGTCGGAGTCCGAAATCGGCCCCGTCATCGACGACGTCTTCGCCAGGGCGACCGGCCAGATAATCGTCGCCTCCTTCTCCTCGCACGTCCATAGAGTCCAGCAGGTCCTCAACGCGGCCCACGCGCACGGGCGCCGCGTGGCCTTCGTCGGGCGCTCGATGATCCGCAACATGGGGATCGCCGCCGAGCTCGGGTACCTCGACATCCCCGAGGGCGTGCTAGTCGACCTCGCGGACATGCCGTCGCTTCCCGAAAACGAGCGGGTCTTCATGTCCACCGGATCGCAGGGAGAGCCGATGGCCGTGCTTTCGCGCATCGCCTCGAAGTCGCACCCGAAGGTGGGCGCCGGGCCCGGCGACACCGTCCTGTTCGCCTCCTCGCTCATCCCCGGAAACGAAAACTCCGTCTACCGCCTCATCAACAACCTCATGAAGCTCGGAGCGAAGGTGGTCCATCAGGGCAACGCCCGCGTCCACGTCTCCGGCCACGCCGCCGCCGGCGAGCTCCTCTACTGCTACAACATCCTCGAACCGGCCTACGCCATGCCGATCCACGGCGAGGTGCGCCACCAGGTCGCCAACGGAGGGATCGCCGTCAAGACCGGGGTTCCCCCGCAGAACGTCATCCTCGCCGAGAACGGCTCGGTCATCGACATGCACGACGCCGAAGTGAGCGTCGTCGGCCAAGTGCCCTGCCACAACATCTACGTTGACGGCTCGTCCATCGGCGACATCACCGAAGAGGAGCTCAAGGACCGCAGGATCTTGGCCGAGGAGGGCTTCGTCGCTATATTCGCCGCGGTGGAGACGAAGGAGAAAGAGATCGTCACGGGCCCCCACATCCAGGCCCGCGCCGTAGCCGAGGACGATTCGGTCTTCGACGAGATACTTCCCGACGTTGCAGACGCGCTGCGGGAGTCTTTGGAAAACGGGGCCGACACCTACCAGATGCAGCAGGCGATGCGCCGAGTGATCGGCCGGTGGATCTCGCGGAAGCTCCGGCGCGCCCCGATCATCATCCCGACGGTTGTGGAGGTGTGAGCCGATGGTCGCGCATAGGCGGAAGCCCGGGCGGTCGACGGGCGCGAGCGGGCGTACCGGCGCGCCGCCGCTCCCAGGCCGGGCGCAATCGGCTGTGGCGCAGCGCTCACGCGTTAGAATTCAGGTTCGATCCGGCGAAGGGTTAGTGTTGCCACTGTGAGTCCCAGAGTTCCAAACAATCCCGCGAAGAAGAAGCCTCAGAAGGCCTCCGCGTCCAAGCAGCCGCAGAAGCAGCAGAAGGCCGAAGCGGACAATGCCGCGCCCCGGCTGACGGGCGTGCGCCGCGACGGCGTCGCCTTCCTCCTCGTCGGCATCGCCGTGATCGTGGCACTGCGCGAGTGGTTCGGCCTCTCCGGCGCGCTCGGCGGGCTCATCCACCATCTCACCGCGGGCGTCGTCGGAGTGTTGTCCGTCGTCGTCCCGGTTCTTCTCATCGCCGCGGCCGTCAAGTTTTTCCGCGCCTCGACGCGGGAGACCAACCGGCGATTCGCCATCGGCATGGGGATGCTCGTGTTCGGCGTCGCCGGGCTGGCTCACATCGCCGTCGATCCGATCAATCCTTTCGAGGATTTCTCCGGCGTCGAGGGCGCGGGCGGCCTCATCGGCCTGGCGGCCGGAGGCGCCCTCGGCAAGCTCCTCTCGCCTTACGGGGCTGTCCCGCTTCTTCTTCTGCTCATCGTCTTCGCCGTTTTGTACATGACGAACACGACCGTCCGGGAGCTTTACGGAATGATAAGGGAGCGCCTGAGGGCCGAGCCCGACGACGAAGAGGACGCCCCCGCCAATCGCGGCGTCTCGGCGTCGGTGCCCTACGAGCAGGCGGCGGCCGTCGAAGAGTCTCCCAAGCCCTCGAGGCTCTTCTCGCGGAAGAAGAAGGCCGACGACGGCCAGGTTCCTCCCACGGAGGTTCTGCCCGGCGGCGACGCGACGGAGGTTCTTCCCGCCGCAGGCCGTGGCAAGGCCAAAGCAAAGGGCGGGGCAGGCGCCACAGAGGTCATCAAGCCCGTCGTCGCGAGCCCGCAAAAACCGATCGACGGAACGGAGCCGCCCTCGCTTCCCGCCCCAGACATCTCGCTCGAACCGACTCCCGGCCAGCAGCTCACGCTCGACCCCTCCATCGTCTACCAGCTCCCGTCGCTCGGCGACCTCAAATCCGGGCCCCCCGGAAAGGAGCGCACGGAGGCCAATGAGCAGGTTGTGGCCCAGTTGACCCAGGTTTTCACCGACTTCGGCATCGACGCGCAGGTCGTCGGCTTCTCGCGCGGACCCACGGTCACCCAGTACGAAGTCGAGCTCGGCCCGGGAGTGAAGGTCGAGCGCATCACCGCGCTGTCGAACAACATCGCCTATGCCGTCGCCTCAGCAGACGTTAGAATCCTTTCGCCGATTCCGGGCAAGTCCGCCATCGGCATCGAGATTCCGAACGTCGACCGCGAAACGGTTCTGCTTGGCGACGTTCTGCGCTCCCATGTGGCCCAGAAGGCCGACCATCCGCTGATCGTGGGCGTCGGCAAGAACGTCCGCGGCCAGTTCGTCGTCGCGAACCTCGCCAAGATGCCGCACCTGCTTGTCGCCGGCGCGACGGGCGCCGGCAAATCCTCCTTCATCAACTCGATGATCACATCGGTCATGATGCGCGCCACGCCGGACCAGGTGCGCATGATCCTCGTCGATCCCAAACGCGTCGAGCTCACGATCTACGCCGGCATCCCTCATCTGATCACCCCGATCATCACGAATCCGAAGAAAGCGGCCGAAGCCCTCGAATGGGTGGTCAAGGAGATGGACGCCCGCTACGACGACATGGCGGCCTACCATTTCAAGAACATCGTCGACTTCAACGAGGCCGTCAAAGCCGGAACCGTCCAGTCCCACGACCCCAACCGGAAGCTCGCGCCCTACCCGTATCTTCTGGTCGTCGTCGACGAGCTCGCCGACCTCATGATGGTCGCCCCGCGCGACGTCGAAGCCTCGATCCAGCGCATCACGCAGCTGGCGCGCGCCGCCGGAATCCACCTCGTGCTCGCCACGCAGCGCCCTTCGGTGGACGTCGTCACCGGCCTCATCAAGGCAAACATCCCCTCGCGCCTGGCATTCATGACCTCGGCGCTCGCGGACTCCCGGACGATCCTCGATCAGTCGGGGGCGGAAAAGCTCATCGGCCAGGGCGACGCGCTCTTTATGCCGGCGGGTGCATCGAAGCCCATCCGCCTCCAGGGCGCGTGGGTGGATGAAGAAGAGATCGAGCGGGTCGTCGACCACGTCAAGGCCCAGCTTTCGCCGCGCTACCGCGACGACTTCGAAGAGGTCCAGGAAGCCAAGAAGCAACGGGAGGAGATCGGCGAGGACTTGGAGATCCTTCTCCAGGCGGCCGACCTCGTGGTCACGAGCCAGTTCGGTTCGACCTCCATGCTCCAACGCAAGCTGCGCATCGGGTTCGCCAAGGCCGGGCGCATGATGGACCTCCTCGAGCAGTACGAAATCGTCGGCCCGTCCGAAGGGTCGAAGGCACGCGACGTCCTCGTTTCGCCTGAGTACCTCGACAATGCGCTCGCGATGCTGCGCGGCGAACGGCAGAGCATCTTCGACGACGACGCCCCCGCCGAGCGGGCGGACGCCGTCGAAGGAGGGCAGCCCGACCCGGTTCTCGAGGGGCACGGCGTCTCCGAGGCCCAGAACTGGCACGACGACGAAGACGACCCCTACGGGGAAGACGGAGAGGACGCCTGGCAGCTGACGGGAAGGTGAAAAGACGGCGGGAAGGCAGCACAGCCGGAAGGCGTTGGGCGCCGCCTCGCCGCCAGCGGGAGGGCGAAAAGACTCGGGTGCGCCGCCGAGACGGCGCACCCGATCACTTTCTCTTGTTGCCGACCAGCCGCCCCTGAGGCTTCGGCGCCTCTGTGCGTTCGCTCTGGCTGCCCGTCGCCATGACGGGGTAGACGGACTTCTCTCGCGCCTCAATCTCCGCCCGGCTGAGGGTCATGCCCTGCGGCCGCGCGCCCTTCTTGAGCTCGGCCAGGGGGAAAACCCTGAATGTCCGCTGATCCTGGGCCAGAGTGGTCCATTCGAGGCGCGTGACGCGGGGCTTTCCTTTAGCCGGGACCTCGACCGTCGCCGTCGTCATCAGCCCCGTCACCACGCCGTAGCCGTGGTTCTCGACGAGCTGGCCTGAAATGGTGTTGCCCATCGACCACACGACCGGCATCCCGCGGCCGTCCGGTCCGCCCTTGAGGGTGGTCACAGGTTCGGCCACGTGCGAATGGTTGCCGAAGACGAGGTCGATCTCCCCGGAATCTGCCAGCTCCCGGCCGATCTTCTTCTGTTCGGCGATCGGCTGCGTGACGTACTCGGCGCCCCAATGCATGGAAACGACGACGATGGACGCCCCGGCCTTTCGCGCGCGTTTTGCGTCCGCAACAAGATCCTTGACGGCCCTGCGCCCCTGATCGCCGACGACGTTCCACGACCATTCCTTCCCTTTGGGAAAAGGAATTCCGTTCGTCAAGGTGGTCGCCGAAAGATGGGCGACGACGACGTCGCGCCCGCCGGAGCGCATCGTGTAGTACTGGATCTTGGAGGACTCGTCCCGCGTCCGCGCGGTGCCGGCGTGGCCGAGGCCGACCCGCTCGAAATTGTCGATTGTCGACGAAACTCCTTTGAATCCGCGGTCCATTGAATGGTTGGTGGCGAGCGCGCAGCCGTCCCACCCCATGGCCTTGAGGGAGTCGGCGATTTGCGGCGGCGATCCGAAGGCGGGGTAGTTGGACGGCTTTTCGCCCGGCGGGACGATCGGAACCTCCAGGGCGCACAGGGACAGGTCAGATCCTTCGATCCACGGCTGTATTGCCTTGAGCAGCTTCGTGTAGTCGTAGCCCTCCGCCGTCTTCGCGTGATGGTTGACAGACAGGTGCAAGAGGATGTCCCCGCCGGAGGCGATCGTAAAGCGAGTGGCCGATTGAGGCTTCTGAGCCCCCGTGGGCTTCGTCGACGTCGAACCGTCAGCCGAGCCCGAAGGCGCCGGGCGCCCCGGGGAAGAGGCGGACGGATTGGCGTTCGGGCCGTCGGAGGCCCCGTATCCCGGCACGAAGACGAGGGCCGCGGCGGTCGCGGCGGCCGTCGCCAAACTGAGGCCGACGAACTTCCGGCCCAAAAAATTCTGCATGCGTGAAGTCATAAAGTTTCCTTTTAAAGAGATCCTATCGTGGTCGCTTCGCCGCATCGGAAAGGGATTCCGGTTAAGGGAACCTATACCCATGGAGAACCATGGTTAGCCGGAGTGAAAGCAGGCGCAGCATGGCATCGGCATGCATCGGAGCCCAAACCGTCAATCGGATACCCGCGGCGGCGAGAGCCCGGGTATCCTTGCTTGCGTGAGTAATAGCCACGGCGAGGACGCGGCAAAAGCGCCGCTGCTCAACATCGCCAACGTTCTGACCGTCATCAGGCTGGCGCTCGTGCCGGTTTTCGTCGTCGTCTATTTGGACGACGCCCCCGTGAGGTCGGCGTGCGCCTGGGCAGTGTTTGCCGCGGCCGCCTTCACGGACAAGGCCGACGGGCACCTGGCGCGCAGCCGAAACTTGGTGACCGACTTCGGGAAGATAGCCGACTCCATCGCCGACAAGGCCTTGATTTCCAGTGCGCTCATACTTCTGTCGTGGCACGGGCGTCTCTACTGGTGGATCACTGTGATCATGATCGGGCGAGAGCTGTTCATCACCGCCATGCGCATGACGGTCGTCAAGAAGAAGGTCATGGCGGCCGGGCGCGGAGGGAAGATCAAGATGTTCTTCCAGTCCATGGGAATCGCGGGCCTGCTCATTCCCTGGGCCTCTTTCCTCCCTGGGGCTCTCGCGAAGGGACTGCTGTGGACCAGCTACGCGATGATCGGCGTGGCGCTTTACTATTCGGTCGCCTCTGCCGTCGAGTACGTCGCCGAGGCGAGAAAGATCGCGCGCGGTGAGTGAGGCCGAGCGTCGGTGTGAAATGCACGATGGGTCTGGCTGCGAAATGCCCGCCGAGGATCATGGCCCGGCCCCCGCCGGAGCTCGCGGCGCAGCGGCCGAGAAGGTTTGCAGCGCAATCGCCGAGATGGCCGAGCGGTCGATGACTCTCGCCTGCGCCGAATCGCTCACCGGGGGAGCGTTGTGCTCGGCTTTCGTCGAGATTCCGGGGGCGTCCGCGGTGCTTCGCGGCTCCGTCACAGCGTACGCGGTGGATCTCAAAGCCTCGATTCTGGGAGTCGATGGCGAATTGCTGCGAACGAAGGGGCCCGTGGAAGAACGAGTCGCCCTCGACATGGCGCGCGGCGTCTGCCGAATTATGAGGGCCGACGTCGCCCTCGCCACCACCGGCGTCGCCGGGCCGGGGCCGGCAGACGGGCATGCGGCTGGAACCGTGTGGGTCGCGTGCACGGGAAAATTGGGCGAGCGCGCACGCCTCTGCCGATTCCACGGCGGCCGATCGGACGTCCGAGCCCAGGCCGTCGAAGCGGCCGTGGACCTTCTGACAGAACTTCTTTGCATGACTTTCAGGTAACGATCAGAATCGGTTGGTAAAAATGTATTCAGGAACGGTGAAGCTCGCTTTTCCGAAAACCAGGCGGGAACAAACTCGTGACCGACCGCGTTGAAGAAGGTGATGACCATGGAGCTACGTACCGGCGTCAACCGGAAGTTTGAGAGCGCGCCCCGAGTCGCCAATCGCCCTGTGCCTACGGAGCAGGCGCTTTTGCGTCGCGAACTCGGCGAGGTGCTGCGTGAATACAGGCAGCGCCAGGGTCGGACGTTGCGTGAAGTCTCGTCTGATGCGAGGGTCTCGCTCGGGTACCTGTCGGAGGTTGAGCGCGGGCAGAAAGAGGCCTCTTCTGAGCTGCTTTCGTCCATTTGCAAGGCCCTCAACGTGCCTCTGAGCCACGTCCTGCGCCTTGTCGCGGACCGCGTCGATTTCGCCGAAGGCCGCGTCCCCCCGCGGATGCGCGTTCCCGACTCGGTCCCTGAATCGCTCGTCCGATCAGAGCTGGAGAGTGCGCGAATCTGAGTTCTGGGCGAATCTGGACTGGGCCTTTCCCCGCGGGAGAGGCCGCAGTCTTGCCCAGGACCTATTTCTGAGCGAGCTTGGCGGCGCGAGTCCCGCCGAGGCATTAAGGGAGGGCCAACCCCCGCAGGCCGTTTGGAACGCGGTGTGCCAGGCGATGGACTTGCCCGAGAGCTACAGGTTTCTCCATCGGATCTCATCCGACGATCGCGGGCGTTTGCCTTAACGTTCTTTACCCCTTTCGCAATGTCGGTTGTGCGACGTCGTCCGAAGTCGCACAGGGGCGGAGTTTCTTCTTCAGGCGGCGTTTTCGACACGCTGCAATGAATATGACTCGAACGCGTGTGCGGTGTACTGTGGTGCACGGGCTGCGCGGGCGGCCTACTTATCAACAGGTTTGGAAAGTAGGCCGCTTTTGTGTCGGAGGTCGGGCATAACGTAGTCCCAGACGGCCGCTCGGCGAGGGATGGCCGCGATGAAGACCTGCTCTGTCCACCCACTCGACACAAAGGAAAGAAGATGGCAGCCAAAAGCGAGGACCGCGCCAAGGCCCTGGATGTGGCCCTGTCGCAGATCGACCGGCAGTTCGGCAAAGGATCGGTCATGCGCCTGGGCGATCACGTTCAGACAAAGATTCAAGTGATTCCCACGGGGGCCACGTCGCTTGACGTCGCATTGGGCGTGGGAGGCCTTCCGCGGGGAAGGGTCATCGAAGTCTACGGTCCGGAGTCTTCGGGCAAAACGACGGTCGCCCTTCACGCCGTGGCGAATGCCCAGAAGAACGGAGGCATCGCCGCATTCATCGATGCGGAGCACGCCTTGGACCCCGAGTATGCAAAGAAACTCGGCGTCGACACCGACGCCCTCATCGTTTCCCAGCCCGACACCGGCGAGCAGGCCCTCGAGATCGCCGACATGCTCATCCGCTCCGGCGCGCTCGACATCATCGTCGTCGATTCCGTGGCCGCGCTCGTGCCCAAGGCGGAAATCGAAGGCGAAATGGGCGATTCGCATGTCGGCCTCCAAGCTCGCCTCATGAGCCAGGCGCTTCGCAAGATCACGGGCGCCCTGTCGGCTTCCGGCACCACCGCCATTTTCATCAACCAGCTGCGCGAGAAGATCGGCGTTTTCTTTGGAAATCCTGAGACGACGACGGGCGGCAAAGCCCTCAAATTCTACGCCTCTGTGCGTTTGGACGTGCGCAGGATCGAAACCCTCAAGGAAGGCTCCGAGCCGGTGGGCAACCGCACTCGGGTCAAGGTCGTCAAGAACAAAATGGCGCCCCCCTTCAAACAGGCGGAATTCGACATCATGTACGGTCAGGGAATCTCCCGCGAGGGATGCATCATCGACATGGGCGTCGACGGCGGCATAGTCCGCAAATCGGGGGCCTGGTACACCTACGACGGCGATCAGCTCGGCCAGGGCAAAGAAAAAGCGCGGCACTTCCTTCGGGACAACCCCGAGATCGCCGACGAGATCGAAGGCAAGATCCTCGCGAAGATGGGGATAGCGCCCGAGCCCGACGAAGGAAAGGACTCGCAGAATGCGGCAGACGAGGTCTGAAGTCATGGAGCTGAGCCGGTCGGAATGGCTCGAAAAGGGACGCGCAATCGTCATTCGACAGCTGTCGATGATGGATCGCTCCCGCCACCAGCTCGATGAGGCGATGGCCAAGAGAGGCGTTCCCGAAGACGTGCGCTGCGAGATCCTCGATCGCTACACCGAGCTAGGGCTGATCGACGACGCCCATTTCGCCGACGCGCTCGTGCAGACTCGGCTGGCGGGCGCAGGGACGTCGCGCCGCGTCATTGCCGAGGAGCTTCGGCGAAAAGGCATCGACGCGGACATCGTCGAGGCCGCGGTCGGAGCGATCGACGACGCCGAAGAGCTGGGCACGGCGACCCGTCTGGCGCTCAAGCGCCTCGAACGGGGAAGCGGGGACCGCGCAAGCCTCCAGCAGCGAGTTTACGCCGCCTTGGCCCGGCGCGGTTTCTCTCACGACGTCTGCTCGATCGCTTTGCGACAGGCCAACGAGCTGCTGGGGTCCGAAGATTCCGCGGCGAGCTGGACGGATTGAAAGTGGACTAGACTTACTCGCGATGTCAGCTGTTGAACTCCCTCGTACGTACGCAATTCGCACGCTCGGATGCCAAATGAATGTGCACGACTCCGAGCGCCTGGCCGGCCTCCTTGAGAACGCCGGCTATGTCCCCGTCGCCGTCGTGCCCGAAAAGGCTGCACGGGCGACGGATGCAGGGGACGAAGGCGCTGACGTCGTCGTCGTCAACACATGCAGCGTGAGGGAAAACGCGGCGACCCGCCTTTTCGGCAATCTCGGCCAACTGGCAGCGGTCAAACGCGAGAGGCCGGGCATGCAAATCGCCGTCGGCGGCTGCTTGGCGCAGCAGATGCGCGGCGGGATCATCGAGAAAGCGCCGTGGGTCGACGCTGTGCTCGGCACCCACAATCTCGACGTCCTTCCAGCACTCCTCGAGCGTGCGCGGCACAACGCCGAGGCCGCGGTCGAGATAGAGGAATCGCTCAAGGTGTTCCCGTCGACTCTTCCCACCCGCCGCGAGAGCGCATTTGCAGCGTGGGTGTCGATCTCCGTCGGGTGCAACAACACCTGCACGTTCTGCATCGTTCCGCATCTTCGGGGCAAGGAACGCGACCGGAGGCCAGGGGAGGTCCTCGCCGAAGTCGAAGCCGTCGTCTCCGAGGGCGCCATCGAGGTGACCCTTCTGGGCCAGAACGTCAATTCCTACGGAGTGGGCTTCGGCGACAGGCAGGCTTTTGCCAAGCTGCTGCGAGCCTGCGGCGAGATCGAGGGCTTGGAGCGCGTGCGCTTTACCTCGCCGCACCCTGCCGCCTTCTCTGACGAAGTCATCGCGGCGATGGCGGAGACACCTTCGGTCATGCCCTCTTTGCACATGCCGCTCCAATCGGGTTCGGACCGGGTGCTTCGCGCCATGCGCCGCTCCTACCGCTCCTCGCGTTTCCTCGGCATCCTCGACCGCGTTCGCGCGAGGATGCCCGAGGCTGCCATCACAACCGACATCATCGTCGGTTTCCCGGGTGAGACGGACGAAGACTTCGAGGCGACCCTTGACGTCGTCGAACGTTCGCGCTTCGCCTCCGCGTACACGTTCATCTATTCGCCGCGCCCGGGAACTCCGGCGGCGGACATGGACAACCAGGTCGACCCCGAGGTCGTCTCCGACAGATATCGCCGACTTGTCGCCCTTCAAGAGAGAATCTCGACGGAGGAGAACAAAGCGAAAGAAGGCTCGGCCGTCGAAGTGCTCATCTCCGAGGGGGAGGGGCGCAAGGACGCCGAAACCGAGCGCGTCAGCGGCAGGGCGGCCGACAACCGTCTGGTCCACGTCGCCCTTCCCGCGGGAATCGACGCCGGGGACCGACCTCGTCCGGGGGACATGGTCCGCGCCGTCGTCACTCACGGCGCCCCGCACCACCTCGTTGCGGATTCGGCGCTCGCCGGGGGGCTTTTCGAGGTTCGCAGGACTCGGGCGGGCGAGGCGTGGGCCGCGCACCGGCGGCGCACGGAGCAGCTGACCGCCGAGGCCGAGGGCCGCGCCCCCGTTTCCCTCGGAATGCCGACGATTCGCCGGCGCCCCGCGCCCTGAGAAGAGTCTGAAAGGAATCCACCGTGGCGGTGATCGGCATTGTCGGGCCGACGGCGTCGGGAAAAACGGCCCTCTCGCTCGAGCTTGCCGAAGCCCTCGGCGGAGCAGACTCGGTTGAGATCGTCTCCGCCGACGCCATGCAGCTGTATCGGGGCATGGACGTGGGAACGGCGAAAATTTCCCCGGCTGAGCGGCGCGGAATCGTCCATCGCCAAATCGACGTGCTTGACGTCGTCGACGAAGCGAGCGTCGCCGCATACCAGCGCAGCGCCCGGGCCGACGTCGACGCGATACTCGCCGCGGGAAAGACTCCCGTGGTGGTGGGAGGATCGGGTCTGTACGTTTCCGGGCTGCTTGACAGGCTCGACTTTCCGGGGCGAGATCGCCGCGTTCGCGCCGAGCTGGAGTCGCTGCTGGAGAGGGAGGGCCCGGGGCCGCTGCTGGAGGAGCTTGCCCGCAAGGACCCGCAGGCGTACGAGGCAATGGATTTGGCGAACACTCGTCGTCTGGTGCGGGCGCTCGAGGCGATTCGGGTGACGGGCAGACCTTACACGCCGCGCTTTCCCCGACACACCGCCCACTATCCGAACGTTCGCCTTTTCGGGGCGTTCCGGGGCTCCGACGTGCTCAATGCGGCGATCGACCGCAGGGCCAAGGAGATGATGGCCTCGGGGCTCATCGAAGAGACGCGCGAGCTCATGGATCGCAGCTTGGCCGATTCGCCCACGGCCGGAAAGGCGACCGGATACGCCGAGGCGATGGCCGTCATCGAGGGTCGGATGCGAATCGAGGAGGCCGTCGAATCGATGTGTCTGGCTACGCGGCGGCTCGCAAAGAAGCAAACAAAATGGTTCAGGGCTGACCCGCGAATCGAATGGCTCGACCTGACCGACGGCGACGTCCCCCGCGCGGCCGGCGAAATCCTGCGCGCCCTGGAGGCGACGTGACAGGTCTGCGCAAGGGGCGCTGCAGAACGAAGCAGACGTTCTAGGCCAGAAAGAGGCGACGTGACAGGTCTGCGCAAGGGGCGCGGCTTTGCCCGCGGGGGCGGGATCGACGAAGCTGCGGGCGTCGCGCGTCATCAGCATCGGAGGTATTCCCGCGGGGGCGGGACGCCTTGGGCGCTGCCTCAAGCGGCGCGCGCCAAAGGCCGAAACGGCGGCGGCAGCTTCCAAGGCGACGTCCCTCCCAACAAGACGGAAGCCAGAGTCGGTAGAGTGTATCCGTGATCATCCCGCAGCTCGAGGGCAGGACCCTCACGAAGGCACACGGCACCGGCAACGATTTCATTCTCGTGCCAGACTTCGCAGGCACGCTCGATCTGCCGGCCGAGGCGGTCGCTTCAGTATGCGACCGCCATTTCGGCATCGGCGCGGACGGGCTCATACGCGTCGCGCGCACCGCCTCGGTTCCCGAGATGGCCGACGTCGCCCGGGACTTTCCCGAAGCGGAATGGTTCATGGACTACCGCAACGCGGACGGCTCGATCGCGCAAATGTGCGGCAACGGCCTGAGAGTGTTCGTGCACTACCTGCGGATCCAAGGCGTGATCGACCTCAAGCCGGGCCGGTCCGTGACCGTCGCAACCCGCGGCGGCGTCAAGGCGGTTTCCTTCGACGGAGCCGTCTACACAATCGACATGGGCGAATACGGTCTGCCGCGCGGCGACGCCGGAGACGACACGCGAGTGGCGGTTCCCGGGGTGGGAGAGCGGCCGGCGTTGAGCGTGACGATGCCCAATCCACACACCGTCGTGCTCCTCGACAGCGCGGAAGAGCTTGCGGCGGCGCGATTGACCGAGGCTCCGCAATACGACCCTGTTCCGCCCGAGGGAACGAATCTTGAGCTCGTGGTCGCCGAACCCGGCGATCGAGTCAGTCTCGGAGGCCAAGTCGATCTCGCCGATCAAACCTTTTCGGGAGGCCAGGCCAATCGCGCCGATCAAGGCCTTGCCGATCGATCGGTGAGTCCCTCAAATCCGGCGCTCATGCGCGTGCTCGAGCGCGGAGTGGGGGAGACCCTCGCCTGTGGAACAGGAACCTGCGCCGCGGCCCTGGCCGTGCTTCTTTCACGGGGAAAACGCGAGGGCGAAGTGCGGCTGCGCTCCCCGGGCGGACCGCTGACCGTGCGCATCGAGGGGGGGCGCGCATTTTTGACGGGGCCCGCGGTGCTCGTCGCCGAGTTTTCGCTCATCGGCGTTGCTGGATACAGCGGAGAATAGGCCTTCCTCGACGGGTTGTCCGCGCAGCGGCGGCCTTGACGGCGTTCTCCCCCTGTTGCGCATGGGTATGTGTATGAGAAATCGAGCAACGAGAGTGCACATAATTGCATTCTACAAAGTTGCTTGCGTCCACATGGGCGCGGTGATAGTCTGTCAAACGACAACCAAATAGTTGTCGTTTGACAATCGGTACAAACTAAATCGTCACGCGCAAGCCGCATCGTCACGCGATCGCAGCCGATGCTAAGCGATGGTGGTGCAATAAGGCCCAACGCACTTCTGAAAAAGGGCGGATTGCGGTTTCCGGACGTTCCGGCGCTCCGGATGTGCGCTTCTAGCGGTCTTTTGCTGCGGGCTTTGTCGCCGTGATCGTTTATGGACGACTATACGACGCATTGTCTGTCGTGTCTCAAATTAATCTACGTATAATTTTGAACGAAACGAGGAGCAATGACTGCATACTCTAACGTCCCTATGCTTGTGGGCAGACTCAAGAAGGCCGCGATCGACGCTTATATGCGATCGTCGTGTGACTCTGCCTTTACGGATTACGAGGTCCACGACGATTACTACATGGTCAGCACTCTCGTCCCTCAGGGGCAGGCTGCCGCACCCTCCGATTCGCAGAGGATCACTCGTCCGGGCGATGACGGCGAAGGAGGCGGACGAACTAACGGTGACAGCACCATGAAGTACGTTCACAAGTTCAATGAAATCAGGAGCGCCATTGACGAAGTCGTGGGGCCTTGGCTTGATCTCCCTGATCCACAACGCATAAACACCGAGAAAGCGAAGGCCTTTGGCGTTGTTGGGATTCTGGCGGCCGACATCAACATGCAGGCCGGAGCGCCCGTTGGGACGGGGGAACTGCATAAGGCATTAGACAGAGTGAATCAAAAGATCAATGATATGAGCGGGGCTACGGTCATGTCTTTCGGTTTGGACTTTATCGACCCTCTACAGGGCGCTGTTCAAGGCATACAGGAAGGAGTCGCGTACTGGGGAGCGAGCTTGGCGGCTGAACAGAAGATGTTCGAAAGAGCGCGGTATATCGTGCTGACCGCTATTGAAAAGTCCACTAAAGTGTTCAGGGGGGTTGCGGACAACGAATACCAAAAGTTAAACATTATCCTTCAAGTTGTTAATGAAGTAGTGGAAGCTTTTGACGCCTTCGTCGAGCCAACAGGTTTGTTAAAACATGGGTCGACTGCCGTCAAGCTTGGCCTCAAGGGAATGAAGAAGGTCACTGAAGAGGATGTCAAAAAGGGTGCTCCGCAAAACTATGAATCTGCTATGAAGGCGTTTAGGAGCGCCTTCAAGGCCATAGCGAATCGTGTGGAGCTCGCGGAAGGGAAAATTCAACAAACTCTTGTTGACAACTATGAGGTGATGGAGGTCAACCACGAGAGGGTGGACATGTCAATGAAAACGCTTTCGTCGTCGGAGATCGGCAAGGCGGATAAGTTGAAGATCGATATGAACCACATTGACGACATAGTGAACAGAGCGATGCCTAAAGTCTCGGAGTCCCTCGAGGACGCCGCGAAGAGGATATCAGGCGTTTTCTTGTCTGACTGCGTCCGAAGGGACCCCAGAGTCGGCGTGGGGGAGTCCGGGCCTTCTAAGCAATTCGATCAGCTGAAGGTCCTGCTGTACAAGCTTCTCGCTGACCTTGCGTGGGAATCAAGGACCGGGACCAAGGACTTCGAGCTCGCTGTGCACTACATACAAACACAGGACGGGCAATCGAAGGCAGCACTCGATTCCTTCAACGAACAAGTCAGCAAGGGAAGCGGGATCAGACCCTGGGACAAGAGACCCCACAATGTGAAAGGAGGGTACTCAATATCGTGACTTTCATGACCTTAAAACGGTACGTTGTCATCAGAACCTTGGTCGTCGCCTTTGCTCTGCTGTGGATGGGCTGGCTGTACTTCAGCCGTCCTGAAGTCCTTGCAGACGCCGGCGGAGGAAAGTCGTCTTGTCACCCCGTCGCCTGGAGGTACCAAGGCGAGAACTATCCCTTGTACTCGGGCTTCGACGCATCGGACTCCGAACGGATTCACGAGTATTTCGGCAAGTCCGTTGAAGGCCTTAAAAACGAGGAGGAGTACTACCGCAGGGCTGAAGAAAACATCGAACGTTCCTGCGAGATAGCTCGGTCGGACCGTCGCATGTTCATCAACGTAGCCGCGGTTGTCTCGGTCGGTTTGTTCCTTGCCGTTCCCAAGCCGAAAAGAGCGGAGCGGTCGGAGCGAAACGACTCCGAATCTGGGCCGAATGACTCCGGAAACGCTGAAGACTCCGGAAACGCTGAAGACTCCGGAAACGCTGAAGACTCCGGAAACGCTGAAACAGGGGGCGCATAGGCTTTCAGCGTTTGCAGCCGCGAAGCCGACGTCGAGTAGTCCGAACGCATCGCGGTCGGCCGGGCACCCGGGGGCAATCTCCCGGGGCAGGCGATCCCTCGCGGTTCGCCATGCTCCGCCGAGGCAGGTCAGCCCCCTTCGTCCGCTGCGGTCTCTTCGCCTTCGCGAGGCGTTCTCGTGACGGCGAAGACCCGGAAGCCCTTCGCGGAGCCGATCTTTTCGCAGCCCCACCCTTGGCCGAGCATCCACGAGCGAAGCGAGTCCGCGCCGAGGTTCCTTTGAATTACGAGGTAGGCCGCGCCGTCGTCGGCGAGCCTTTCGATCCACGTCGTCAACAGCTCGTGAAGCCGCGCTTTGCCGATGCGCACCGGGGGGTTCGACCAGATGAGCTGGATTTTCCGTTCGCCCAAGGCCGCAAGCGCCTCGTCGGCGGCGAGGGCCTTCGGCGAGAAACCTGCGCGCGCGGCGTTCTTTCGGGTCAGTTCGAGTGCGCGTTCGTTGACGTCCACCGCCCACACGTCTGCGCCCGGGGCTTCCTCGCACAGGGCGAGCGTCAACGGGCCCCATCCGCATCCCAGGTCGATCGCGAGATCTCCCGGCCCGAGGTCCGGTTCGGGCGCCTTGTGCAGCAGCACGGCAGTTCCCTTGTCTACATGATCGGCGGAGAAGACGCCGCCCGACGTCGCGACCGCGTACTCGCGCCCCCGAAGGCTGACGAGCCGCTCGACGGTCGCTTCGTCGGAAGAAGGAGACTGGGAAAAATAATGCTCGTTTGCCACGCAACAAGTTTAGCTTCCGCAGCGGCGAGCCAAGCGAGCGGTCCAGACGCCTAAGCGAAGAGCCGAAGGCGCGGTTCGACGGCGACCGGGCAAGACGGCGGCCCTAAGGCGCCCGGAGCGAAGGCGTCCGACACGTCGGGCATGCCGGTCGGAGTCCGGCGACCCGAGGCGCAGGGAGCAAGGCGACGCGACGGGGGAGACGGAGCAGGGATGCCTCCGTGAGGGGCCTTCCCACGCGTCGCTTTCATGGGATAATGAGCGTATATGAACGAATCAACGAGCGGAGCGGGCTCCTCTGAATCTCGCATCGACCTGCACACCGCCGAAGGCACCGCTTTGCAGGCGGTGTCCCACGAGGACGCGGGCTGGTCCGGCGACGCACTTGAAAGGGAAGAGCGATCCTCCCTCCAGCGTATCCAGGGCCTGGAAACGGGAATTTCACGCGAAGAGGGCGTCGACGTCGAATACCGGCGGGTTCGGCTCGAGCGGGTCGTCCTCGTCGGCCTGTGGAGCGAGGGCAGCGCGAGCCAGGCAGAGGATTCCCTGCGGGAGCTCGCCGCGCTGGCGGAGACCGCGGGTTCGAAGGTCCTCGACGGCCTGATCCAGCGGCGCGCGCTCCCGGATCCGGCGACGTACCTGGGATCTGGAAAGGCACACGAGCTTGCTGATCTCGTCGCCTCGCTCGAGGCGGACACCGTGATCGCCGACTCCGAGCTCGCCCCTTCGCAGCGGCGCGCGCTCGAGGACATCGTCAAGGTCAAAGTCATCGACCGCACCGCGCTCATCCTCGACATTTTCGCCCGCCACGCCAAGTCGCGCGAAGGCAAGGCGCAAGTCGAGCTCGCACAGCTGGAATATCTGCTGCCGCGCCTGCGCGGATGGGGCGATTCGATGTCGCGCCAGGCCGGAGGCCGCGTGGCCGCTGGAGCGGGCATCGGCTCGCGAGGCCCCGGAGAGACGCAACTCGAGCTCGACCGGCGGAGGATTCGCACGCGAATGGCCAAGCTCCGCCGCGACATCAAGCGCATGGGGCCCGCCAGGCAGCAGCAGCGAGCGGAGCGGCGGCGCGCGGCCACGCCGTCGGCCGTCGTCGTCGGATACACAAACGCCGGGAAATCCTCCCTGCTCAATCGCCTGACCGGGGCGGGAGTCCTCGTCGAAAACGCCCTTTTCGCCACGCTCGACCCGACCGTGCGACGCACGCAGACGGCTTCCGGGCGGGAATACACCCTCGCCGACACCGTGGGATTCGTGCGCCGGCTGCCGACCCAGCTCGTCGAGGCCTTTCGCTCGACGCTCGAAGAAGCGGGGGAGGCCGACGTGCTCGTCCACGTCGTCGACGCCTCCCACCACGACCCCGTCGGCCAGGTCAAAGCCGTGCGAAAGGTGCTCGCCGAGGTGCCGGGAACGCGGGAAGCGCGCGAGATCGTCGTTCTGTCGAAATCCGACCTCGCCGATCCCGTGGACTTGGCCGCGCTGCGTTCGCGCTTCCCCGGCTCGATCGCGGTCTCGTGCCTCACCGGCGAGGGCATCGAGGAGCTGCGCGCGGCGATTGAGGAGGCCCTTCCGCAGCCGGAAATCGAGATCGCCGTGGTCGTCCCGTACTCCGCCGGAGCGCTCCTTTCCCGCATCCACGACGACGGCGAACTGCTTGCCCCTGTCGAGTACCGGGGCGAAGGAGTCTTCGTGCACGCCAGAGTGCCGGCGGACATCGAAGCCGCCATGCGCCGCGGCGGGATGCTCAGCCCGGCTGAAACGAAGTGACGTGGCCGAGCGGGAGGTTCTCGACGCCGTCGTCCGGGCCATGGGCGGAACTCGGCGCGAAGGGCAGGAGAAAATGGCGGACGCGGTCGCCGAAGCCCTGGACGGCGGCGGGCATCTGCTCGTGCAGGCGGGAACGGGAACCGGAAAGTCGATCGGATACCTTGCCCCCGCGATGGAATGGGCCGTCAAAACCGACAGCCGCGTGATCGTCTCCACCGCCACGCTCGCGCTGCAACGGCAGATCATCGCCTTCGATGCGCCGAAAGCAGCCGAGGCCGTTCGCGAAATACACGGGAGGGCGCCCGAGGTGGCGCTTGTCAAAGGCTGGAGCAACTACGTGTGCCTGCGCAAAGCCGCGGGCGGATATCCGGAGGAGGACGCGCTGCTCTCCCGCGCCTCGGGCGAGTACGGCGCGAGCGCCACCGGCGAAGAAGTGGTGCGCCTGAGCGAATGGGCGATGGCGACCGACACGGGAGACCGCGACGACCTCGTTCCCGGGGTCTCCGAACGGGCGTGGCGGCAAGTCTCCGTCGCCAAACCGGAGTGCATCGGAGCGAAATGCCCGATGCGCGGCTCGTGCTTCCCCGTTCTCGCGCGCGAAGCGGCCGAAGAGGCGGACATCGTGGTGACGAATCACTCAATGCTCGGGGTTCAGTCGACGGGAACTCCCGTGCTCCCGGAAAGCGCGGCCTTCGTCGTCGACGAGGCGCACGAGCTCGCCGACCGCGTCACGGGCCAGCTGACCGCCTCAATTTCCAAAGGCGACGTTTCCTCGCTTGTCAGGCTGCTCAGGCGCGAGTCGATCCTCGCGACGGAGTTGGAAAACGCCGGGGACGAAGTGACCGAGGCGCTCGACGAACTTGACGAAGGCCGGCTCGAGGCTCTTCCCCTCTCGCTTGCGGACGGACTGTCGAGAATGCTCGGCGAATTGCAGCAGGCCCGCGAGGACGTCAACGATTTGGGGGACAAAGACGAGGCCGCGGCGGCGGCAAAGGCCCTTGCCCGCGGGAGGGTCAAGGCGCTCGCGGACGTGGTGGAGCAGCTGCTGTCCGACGGCGTGGGCGAAGGCGCCCTCGTGCCGTGGGTCGCTCGCGACGGCGAAGGGAGAAGCTCGCTTCACGTCGCGCCCCTTGACGTTTCCTCAGCCTTGGCCGACACGCTGTTCGAGGGCAAGGCCGCGATTCTGACGTCCGCGACGCTGGAAACGGGAGGCAGCTTCGGCCACGTCGCCGGCGCCGTCGGCTTCACGTACCCCAGCCAAGGCCCGTGGAAGGGCATCGACGTCGGCTCGCCCTTCGACCATTCCAGACAGGGGATCCTCTACGCCGCGGCCTCGCTTCCCCCGCCGGGCCGCGAAGGCATAGGCGAGGCCCAGCTTCGAGAGATCGCCGAGCTGGTCGAGGCCGCCGGGGGAGGCGCGCTGGGCCTGTTCACCTCGCGTAGGGCCGCGGAGACGGCGGCGGAATATGCCAGGGAACGCCTGGACACGCCCGTTCTTTGCCAGGGCGACGATCAGCTTTCGACGCTCGTGCGGCGCTTCGCCGAGGACGACGCCGCCAGCCTGTTCGGCACGCTGTCGCTGTGGCAGGGCGTCGACGTCCCGGGCCGTACGTGCAGGCTCGTCCTCATCGACCGCATTCCCTTCCCGCGCCCCAACGATCCGCTGACCCAGGCGCGCACCAAGGCTGTGGCCGACGCCGGCGGAAACGGCTTCATGAGCGTGGCGGCGACCCACGCCGCCCTGCTTCTCGCGCAGGGCGCCGGCCGCCTTCTGCGCCGCACAGACGACCGCGGGGTCGTCGCCATCCTCGATCCGCGGATCGTCACGGCGCGCTACGGCTCCTTTCTCGCCGCCTCGCTGCCGCCGATGTGGAGGACGAAAGACCCGCACGTGGCCCGCTCGGCGCTCCGGCGTTTGGCGGCGGCGCCCGATCCGGCGCGCGATTGTGCGGACGGCAGCGACTCAGCCGTTCAAACTGGCGCGGAGACATAGGACGCATTGGCTCCCGCGCGAGCCGTTTTAGCCGTAGGATTTTCATTGGACGGTAGCGAAGTTGCCGCAAACAAGGAGGAGACGTGACTGACAAGTCCAAGAAGAGCGAAGCCCCGGAAAAGGAAGAGGCTCCCGCTCCCACCATCGCCCCTGCGATCGACCCGAGGACGGGCGGGCGCGGCACCAAGGTGGCGATCATAGGCGCCGGGGCCGTAGGCTCCGCCGTCACGTACGCATCGATGATTCAGGGTGTCGCCCGCCATTACGCGATGTTCGACATCAACGAATCCAGAGTCAAGGCCGAGGCGCTCGACATCGCGCAAGGCAGCCAGTTCGCGCCCGTGTCGACCGTCGAGGGCTCGTCCGACATCGCAGTCATCAAGGATTCCGACGTCGTCGTCATCACCGCGGGCGCCAAGCAGAAGCCGGGCCAGTCTCGCCTTGAGCTCGCGGGGGCGACGATCGACATCATGAAGTCGATCGTTCCCAAGGCCGTCGAGCAGGCGCCCGACGCGATCTATCTCATGGTCGCCAACCCCGTGGACGTCGTCACCTACGCCGGGTGGAAGCTGTCCGGGCTCAGCGACGGACGTTTCTTCGGTTCGGGCACGGTGCTCGATTCTTCCCGGCTCCGCTACCTCATTGCCCTCGCGTGCGGGGTAGCGCCGCAGAACGTCCACGCCTACATCGCCGGCGAGCACGGCGACTCCGAAATTCCGCTGTGGAGCTCGGCGATGGTCGGCGCAGTGCCGCTTTTGCAGTGGGGGCAAACGGTCGACGGCAAGCTTCTCGACGACGGCGTTCGCGAGGCGATTCATCACGACGTCGTTCGCTCGGCCTACAACATCATCGAGGGCAAGGGCGTGACGAACTACGCGATCGGAATCTCGGTCGCTTCGATTCTCGGCTCGATCGTCCGTGACGAGCACCGCGTGCTTCCCGTCTCCTCCTACTTGGAGGACTGGCTCGGCATTTCCGATGTGTGCATGTCGGTTCCCTCGATCGTGGGCCGCGCGGGCGTCGGACCCCGACTCGTCCCGGTGGTCACGCCGAGGGAGTACGACGGTTTGCGGCGCTCCGCAGACTCGATCCGGGATGTGGCTCGCCAGTTTGGCTTCTGACGAGGCAGGCCTTCGCGCGGCGGCGTGGACGTTCGGGGATGCGTGAGCGTTCCGAGGCGTCCGCGCCAAACGCCTGCGAACGCCTTCGACGCCCACTCGGTGCGAGCGTTCTGTGACGCATATGAGCATTCGAAATTGCGTCTGATCTCAGATCTGAAGCGCGGGTCCGTATAGGGCCCGCGCTTTTCGCATGCCGGGATCGGGCGCGGGCCGCATCCCAAGTTGAACGTGCCGGACGTTGCGTCGAACGCGCCCCGCTCGATTCTCGGTCCGGTGAAGGACGGGTGCTCAATGACCGGCAAGGGGCCGGAAGCCGCGGCTCCGAGTCGCTGCGTCGAAGCCGTCGCGTCAAGTTCACGGGAAGCGAGACTGGCGGAGAGTCAGAGCGAGCGCAGCACCGTGACGACACGCCCGAGAACCTCGGCGTCGTCGGCGGGAATCGGCCTGTACTCGCTGTTGCGCGGAAGCAAAAGAGTGTGGCCGTCTTTGCGCTGGAGGACTTTGACCGTCGCCTCCCCCTCGATCATGGCCGCGACTATCTCCCCGTTCTCGGCGACGGGCTGCCGGCGGATGACGACCCAGTCGCCGTCGCAGATGGCGGCCTCAACCATGGAGTCGCCCACGACTTTGAGCATGAACAATTCGCCGTCGCCGGTGAGCGACCGGGGCAGGGGAAGGACCTCCTCGACCACTTGGTCGGCCAGTATCGGTGATCCCGCCGCGATGCGCCCGACAACCGGGACATTGACCGAGGGGTCCACGTGGAAGTCCTCCGCGGACGTCTTCGGCTCCTCTGCCGCCGCCCCCCTCGGAATACCGGCGCTCGTGTAATCGGCGTAAAGCCTGCGGTGGGTGTTCTCCAATCCCAGCTCGGTCAAAAGAATTGTGCGCGGGCGCCTGGGGTCGCGCACAATGTACCCCTTGTCTTCGAGAGCGTCGAGCTGGTACTTGACCGACGACGTCGATGAAAAGCCGCAGCGGTCGGCGATTTCGCGAATGGTCGGAGCGTATCGGTTCTTGAGCAGCTCCGAGCGAAGGGCGTTGAGCACTTCCTTCTGACGTTCAGTCAGGGCTGTTCGGCGTCTGACCATCATCACCTCCGGTGAAAGCCCCAAAAAGTGTCGGAGGGGCGCGATTGACTTATGTCATCAGCCTACCGGCAACGATACGAAAAGGCAAACATTTGTTCAGAGAAAGCGGCGGGGCGACAAGACTGGACAAGTGTTCGACGATTCGCTATCGTCTATAAACAGATGTTCGATGAACGAAAGTTCGAGGTAAAGTTATGAGCGTTCTGCGGATTCCGGCAGACGGCAAACGGAAGCCGGCGACTCAGCGCGGGAAAGGCGCTCGGCGGTTGCAAGCCGTCGGTCCGGACGCTCGGCGACGCTGCGAGAATACGCGGGACAATCGCGCCGATCGCACTTTGTACGACGGCGAACGGTCGAAGCAGGAGTTCCCGGCTCCGCGCCTTCGGGCAGTTCCCACCGCGGACACGCCCGACGATGGCAAATCCGACGATGGGAAAGCGCAGCCGGCAGGCCGCCTCGTCCCGCTTCGCGACAGACGCAGTTCCCGCATATCGCCGCGCCCAAGGTGCGTGTACCCGAAGACGACGCCGGCAGCCGACGAGTCCGTGGCTTCCGGGGCGTTTGGAGTTCGAGCGCTTCGAGCCGCCTTCGCCGCTCTCGCCTGCGCGGCCATGATCGTCATGGGCCTCGTCGTGGGAAGTCTCTTGCTTCCCGCTGAGCGACAAACGGTTGTCGTTCAATCGGGAGACACGCTGTGGGCGATCGCCGCCCGAATCGATGGCGCCCCCAGCACGCCGAAGGCAGTCACGGATATCGCACAGTTGAATTCTCTGGGTTCGCGCGATGTGAAACCCGGACAGAAGCTTGTGCTGCCGCGGTACCGATGAGCTGGCCCCCGGACCGGGAGAGGGGAAGCCCCGGTCCGGGGGCTGTAGATGGACCGAATTGGCGGCGATTCGGCAGAATGTTTGCCGCACCGACGCGCGCGCGATTAATGTTAAAGAATGCGCTGCCCTTTCTGCCGACATCCAGAGTCTCGCGTGATCGACTCGCGCGCCAGCGATGACGGCCAGGCCATCAGGCGGCGCCGTCAGTGTCCTCGGTGCAATCGGCGATTCACGACGATCGAAACGGCGAGCCTTCAGGTGATCAAGCGGTCGGGCGCATATGAGCCTTTCTCCAGAGAGAAGATCATAAGCGGGGTGGGAAAGGCCTGCCAGGGCCGCCCCGTAAGCGAAGACGACCTGGCGAGGCTCGCCCAGCTGGTCGAGGAGCGGATCCGCGCCAACGGGGCTTCGCAGATAGAGGCGCACGAGATTGGCCTGGCTATCCTCGAGCCGCTGCGTGAGCTTGACACAATCGCGTACTTGCGTTTTGCGTCGGTCTATTCGAACTACGATTCGTTGGACGACTTCGAAAATGCAATCCGCGAACTGCGCGAGAATCCGCCAGAGTCCCTCAAATGAAGCTGCGTTTCCCCAGGCCCCTCGGCCCTGGCGACACGGTGGCCGTCACGTCCCCGTCGGGCGGTGTGCCTCCCGCCCTGAAGCCCAGGCTGGAGTTTGCCGTAGAAACCGTGCGCTCCCGAGGATTTGAGGTTCTCATCGGCGAGTGCATGGACGGAAACGGAGCCACGTCCGCGCCCGCCCGGGAACGCGCGCGGGAATTGCAGGATTTCCTTCTCGATCCGGAGATTCGCGCCGTCATTCCGCCGTGGGGCGGCGAATTGGCCATCGATCTCATACCCTGCCTCGACTGGAAGAGGCTGGCCGAGGCCGAGCCGACGTGGGTCGTCGGTTATTCAGACATTTCGACCCTTCTTCTGCCGCTCACCTTGAATGCCGGCGTCGCCACCGTGCACGGAAACAACCTCCTTGACACGCCGTTCGCGGTGCCTGAAGGCCTCGTCGGCTGGATGGACGTCGTCTCGCTTCCCCAAGGAGCCTCGTTCACCCAGGACGCTCCCGACAAGTACCGCGAAGGCTATGTTCTCTACGAGACGTTTCCCGAGGCCGCGGAGTTCGAGCTTACGGAGGAAGCCTATTGGGTGCGGCTCGACGGCGCGGGAGACGTGCACGTGCGGGGCAGGCTCATCGGAGGATGCATCGAGACTCTGGGAAACCTGGCCGGAACGCCATTCGGCAGGGCGTCCGAACTCGCCCGCTCCACCGGGGATCCGCTCATCGTGTACGTCGAAGCGGCCAACGCGGACGCCTATGAGGTGTGCAGAACGCTCCATGGGATGCGCCTGGCGGGTTTTTTCGAGTGTGCGGCCGCCGTTCTTGTCGGACGCACGAATGCTCCGGATTGCGCGGACATGAACCAGTACGACGCCGTCATCGACGCTTTGGGAGGCCTGGGCGTGCCGATCATTGCCGACGTCGAATGCGGCCACGTCGCCCCGTTCATGCCTCTCGTCAACGGCGCGACGGCCGAGGTCGTCGCGACCGGGACGCAGTCGCGTATTCGACAAACCCTGGCATGAGACTCCGAGCCGACGGAGCAGGGCAATGCGCTCCTCCGCCGTTTCGATGCATGCGGATACGGTGAACCGGACTGGACGGATGAGTGAGGAACCGGACTGGACGGATGCGGTGAACCGGACTGGAAGGCAGAGTGAGGAACCGCCGCATGCGCCGTTGGAGGAAGCGCAGCCTTCCGGGCACTCGTGCATGAAGGAGAGGAAAGCCATGGGCAGACGGCCGGAAGAGTTCGTCCTTGACGGAATTCCTGCCTTGAGGTGGGGAAAGCCCGGTGGGCGGGCCGTCGTCGGCGTGCACGGCCAGCTCTCGAACAAGCGCGATCCCGTTCTGGCGCAGTGCGCCGACGTAGTTGCATCGCGGGGCGACCGGCTGATCGCCTTCGATCTGCCCGGCCACGGCGATCGCCAAGACGGCAAAGCGTTCAATCCCATGGCGGCCGGCCCTGAGGTGAGGGCGTTCGCGCAGCTGGCCCGCAGCCAGTCGACCGAGGTCGGTCTGCTCGCGAGCGGCATCGGCCCTACTTCTCCCTGTGCGACACGCCCGCTGGGACGTTCGAGCGCGCTTGGCTGGCGGCTCCGCTCCTCGACCTCGAACACCGATCCGGGACGTGATGGACGAGTACTCGGTGACGGATGAGCAGCTGGAGGCGGAGGCCGTGATCGACACGCCCGAGCAGTGCTCGAATGGCCGTGCCTGCGCAAGGCAGTCACATGGTTCGAGAAACGCTATCCGAATTGAAGGCGACCGTTCGACGAACGCCTGCCCCAGAAGAACCCGCAACCTGACTCAGAAGAACCTGCCACGGAAGAACTTGCGGGCATGATTGGCGACGCCGGTCGCCGGCTGATCTCGGACACGCCGGCTGACCCCTGTTGCGTCGGCTGGCCTCGGCTACGCCGGCTGGCCGCCCGCGTCGGGTCCGATGCGATTGGCCTTGTCCGGAGGGTTGGAGTTCTGCTGGGATCTAGACGAGAGCCACGCCTTCAGGCCTTCGATGCTGAAATTCTCGGCGAACCAGGCGCGGATGGACTCCGGCGAAGGGGCGCGCTCGGCGAATCGGGAGCGCAGCCCTTCCAGGCTCTCGCCCTTGGACGCGAGCCAGTCGCTCAGCTGCTCGCGAGTCACCGAGTACTGCTCTTGGAACCGGGAGACGAAAGCTTCGAACGCCTCGCCGGTCGCCTCTGTGAGCTCCGAGGCCTTTGCTCGCCACTGGCCGGCCTTCAGCTCGAAGCCTTGCAATTGTTCACGGACGCTTCGCCGCAGGACCTTGCCGAGCTGCGAGCGGGGCAGGTCCGCCACAACGGCTATCGACCGCGGCATCGCGTAATGGGAAAGCTTGTCCTGGGTCCACCGCCTGACGGCGTCGAGGTCGACGGCCGCCCCAGGCTCGAGCACGAGGGCGGCAACAACGGATTCCCCGCGTGAATCCCGCGATTCTTCGGGCATTCCTACGACGGCGACGTCGCGCACTCCCGGCATTCCCTTGATCGCCTCTTCGACCTGGGACGGATAGACGTTGAACCCGCCGTTGATGATGAGCTCCTTCGCCCGGTCCGCCATCACGAGGAAGCCGTCGTCCCAATAGCCCAAGTCGCCCGTGCGGAGCCAGCCGTCTTCGGTGAAAGCTTGGGCAGTCTCCTCGGGATCGTTGTGATAGCCGATGAAGATTTGAGGGCCGCGAACCAGGATTTCGCCGGCGTGGGGGTTGGCCGGGGAAGGTGCGTCATTCGGGGCGGCTATGCGCACCTCGGTGGAAGGGAAAGGCAGCCCGAGCGTCGAGGGGCGGCGAGCCGAGGAGACGGGTGAGCCGGCGATGATCGGGCTGGCCTCCGTCATCCCGTACCCCTCGATGATGAAGCCTCCCGTGGCGTTTTCCCACCGGGCGGCCAATTCGCCGTCGAGCGCCATGGCGCCGGAGAAAGCGAAGCCGATGCCGCTCAGGTCCTCGCCGCGTTCGGCTGCGGCGTCGAGAATGCGGGCGAACATGGGGGCGACGCCGGGAAGCAGCGTGATGCCTCGGCGGCGATTGGCCGCAAGAAGCACGTGCGGATCGAATTTCGGCAGCAGGACGGCGGTGGCGCCCAGCTTGACGCCCAGTATCGCTGCCATCATTCCAAAAGCATGGAAGAAGGGGAGCACGCAGCAGAGCACCTCGTCGCCCGCGGTGAGAATGGGGATCCAGGCTTTTGTCTGCTCGACGTTCGAAGCGATGTTCCGGTGGGTGAGCATGACGGCTTTAGGCGTGCCCGTCGTGCCGCCGGTGTGAATGAGGACTGCGACGTCGTCGATTGCCGCTGCGCTCGGAGCGCGGCGCGCCCGCGCCTTTCTGACGAGTTCGTCGAAGGAGGCGACGCCCGCGGGGACGGCTCCTCGGAGCTTCGAACGCTGCTCCCGCGCCGAAGCGAGCGGCAGCTTGAGAAGGAGGCGCGAAAGGTGGGGAAGTTCGCGCGAGAGGTCGACCGACAGGAAAACGGGGCCGCTGAGAGGCCCGTCGGCGGCCAGCGCCTCGAGGGTTTGCTCCCACACGATTGCAGCGCGCGAGCCTCGTCGCGTCATCTGTTCACGCAACTCTTTTGGAGGCGCAAGCGGATTGTGCTCGGCCACCGTCGCGCCGAGCGAGAGGACGGCGAAAAATGCGACGATGTGCTGCGGGCAGTTGGGCATGGCGAGCGAGACGACGTCGCCACGGCCCACCCCTAGGCGGCTCAAGGCCTGAGCGGCCTTCCGTGTCTGATGGGCAAGTTCCGCGTAAGAGATTGTGCGTCCAAGAAAATCGACGGCCACGGAATTAGGGAAGACGGTGGCCGACCGTTCCAGAATCGCGTCAAGCGTATACGAGGGCGGCTCTATCTCCGCCGGGACGCCGGGCGCGTAATGGAGGCGCTCAGATTCCATGGTGCACGGGGGTCCTTTCCAACGGCACAGCATGCGTGAAGTTTCAACGTCAAGTGTAGTGTGGCCGCCTCCGAGTCCGCGAGCCGACCCGCGGCTTGCCGTGCCAGCGCGCCAAAAAGGTTCCTGGCGTCGTCCCGGGGCGGCTTGCCGGCTCCGAGGCGACGGGCTGCGCAGTCGGTTTTGCCGCGCCTTAGCCCGCCTCCGTCGCATTGCAGGGTCTCAGTGCCGAACCGGAAGCATTGACGGATCTCCGTTGAAAATGCGCCGGTTGCACGGACGCGTCGGTCTCTGTGCAGCGCGTCAGTCTCTGTGCAGCACCCGCAGCCGGATGCTCTGATCCAGCTCGGAAAGCTCGGTCAGGGCCGATTCCGGAAGCTCGGACGCAAGGTCGGTGACCATGTACCCGATTTCGCCTGATGTGACGAGCGTTTGCGCATCGATATTGGCGTGCGCCGCGGCGAAAATGCTGTTGACGTGGGCGAGCGCGCCCGGAGTGTTCGAGTGGATCCACGTCACGCGATGCCGCGCCGAGGGGGCGGGGGAGGCGTCGACCTCGGGCATGTTCACGGAGAGGCCGGTCAAGCCCTTCCGCCAGTACGAGACGAGCTTTTCGGCCACGAAGGAGCCGATGGACTCTTGCGCCTCGATCGTCGAGCCCCCGATGTGCGGCGTGAGAATGACGTTGTCGAGGCCCGCGAGCGAGCAGGAAAAAGGGTCGCCGTTTGCATTGGGCTCGCGAGGGAACACGTCGATCCCGGCGCCGCTGAGGCTTCCGTCCGTCAGCCGCTCTCGCACGGCCTCCAGGTCGACGACGGAGCCGCGCGAAAGATTGATGAGAATCGCACCCTCCTTCATCGCCATGACTCGGTCCCGCCCGAAAAATCCCGCATTCGACGCACGCCCGTCGATGTGGATCGAGACGATGTCCGCCCGTTCGAGGAGCTGGCTCAGGCTCCGCATGCGCACGGCGTTGCCGATCGCCAGCCTTTCGGCGACGTCGTAGAAGAGCACGGACATGCCGAGCGCCTCCGCGATGATGCCAAGTTGGGTGCCGATGGAGCCGTAGCCGACGATTCCGAGGGTTTTCCCCCTCACCTCGTGCGCGCCGGAGGCGTTTTTCTCCCATACCCCGGCCTGAAGGGCGTTGTTCTTGTCCGTCAGATGGCGAGTGAGGGCGATCGCCTCGGCTATGGCGAGCTCGACGACGGAGCGCGTGTTGGCGTACGGCGCGTTGAACACGGCGATGCCGGCTTCGTTGGCGGCGGAGACGTCGATCTGGTTCGTTCCGATGCAGAAGGCGCCGATCGCAGTCAGATGGGGGTTCGCGTCGAGCACCTCGCGGGTGAGGTTGGTCTTTGAGCGGATTCCCACCATGTCGACGTCGCTGAGCGCCTCAATCAGCTCGTCGCCTTGGAGCGCGCCGGAAACGCGGCGAACCTCTATGCCGTACTTGGCGAAAACCGAGTCCGCAGACGCATGCGGGGACTCTAGGAGGAGGACTCGTGGCATCTTGCCTTCCTTGCGGTGAAATGTGTGCCGAAGACAAACCGTACAGCAGATCGGATCGAAAATGAGGATTGTCCGCAATTCGGGCCGACTGCAGCTTGAGCCGATCGCCTCAGAAAGAGGCGGGCTCTCCGGGCCGGAGGCGCGGCGTCGGCCTGTGCGACGTCAAGCCATGCCGGCGGGAAGCTCGCCCGAATAGAGAACGTCAAGGCGGCGGGTGGGGCGGGTCATCGCAACGTAAAGATTGCCGGGGCCTTCGGCCAGCACGCGCGAGGGTTCGACCAGCACGACGGCGTCGTACTCCAAACCCTTGGCCTCTATTGCGGACAAGGCGCCTATGCGCGCCAGGCCGGCGGAGTCGGCCTTCACGTACTCCGCGAGCCCGGGTTCCCCGGCCAGCGCCTCCGCAATGCCTTCGCGCAAATCGGAGGGGACGATGACCGCCAGCGTTCCCTCACCCGGGCCGTACTCTCCGTCCAACCAGGCGCGGCGCTCCTTGACCGATCGGACGACGGCGCCCTCTCGCCCGTCCGCCTCGATCGCAGTGAAGGCGAGGCAGTCGGGAAGGTCGCGCGCGGCCTCGACGGGCAGCACGGAAACGCCCGCCGCGGCGAGGGTTCGCCCGGCGGAGCGGAGGATCGTCGCCGGAGTCCTGTAGGAGACCGTGAGGTTCTCGATCCGAGCGCTCGATCCAAGCCGTCCGAGGATGCTCGCCCAGCCGCCCGAGGGCGAGCCGTCCGGACGCTGGTCGAGGTCGCCGACGACCGTCATCGACCTCGTCGGACAGCGGCGGGCGAGCATCTCCCACTGCATCGGAGAAAGCTCCTGCGCCTCGTCGACCACAATGTGTCCGTAGGTCCATGTTCGATCCGCGGAGGCGCGGTCCGCAAGGCTCGACTGAGGCCCCGAACCGGCCGCGCGCTCGGTCAGCTGTTCGAGGTTGACGATGCCGCCGCCGAGGTTCATCGAACTCATCGTTTCCTTGACGTACTCGGAAAGCTCGGCGTCGCGCGCCTGCGCCGCGGCTCGTTGGCGCTTCTCGAAGTCGGTGCGGAAAGGGCCGAGGCATTCGGCGAGCTCGTCGAGGATGGGGATGTCGGCGGCCGTGATCGGGCTGCCTTTCGGCCGGCGAACCTCCTCGATCTCCTCGGGCGAAAGCTCGGGGGCGCACATGGCGAGCAGGCGCGGGCGCGCGTAAAGCCGCTCGAGCAGCTGGACGGGAGAGGAAGGCAGCCATCGGAGGTTGATTTCGCGCCGAGCCTCACGCGAAGACACAACCTCGTCGACTATCCAACCGGCGTCTTCCAGCGCCATTTCTTTGTGCGCGGCCACCTGGTTTGCGAGCTCTTCGACGAGGATCCTCGCGTACGTTTCACGAGCCTCGTTGTGGGGCCGCCCTCCGCGCCGAGCGCGCTGCTGCGCGGCCTCGACGTGTGAGGGCGTGAGGGTCACGGGGCTCGAGTCGATCGTGAAGGAGACGGGGCGATCGAGCGGGCGTTCGAGGACGCTGCGCACGGCGTTCGCCGCGATGGTCCTCCAGACGGGCGAGCCTTTGATCCGCGCGGCTTGCGGGGTGTCGGCCCCCGTCGCCTCGACCCCCGGAAGCAGCCCGGTCACGGTCGTCGAAACGATGTCGGACTCGCCCAGGCTCGGAAGGACTTGGTCGATGTACCGTAAGAACACGGGGGAGGGGCCCACGATGAGAACGCCCGAACGAGAAAGCCGCTCGCGTTGGGTGTAAAGAAGGTAGGCTGCGCGGTGGAGCGCGACGGCCGTCTTGCCGGTCCCAGGCCCTCCTTGAACGACGAGTATTCCGTTCGAATCGGCCCGAATGATTCGATCCTGCTCGGCTTGGATCGTGGCGACGATGTCGCTCATCTTTCCGTCGCGGGCCGTCGCCATCGCCGCCATCAAGGCGCCTTCCCCGGTGAGGTTGAGGTCGCTCAGCCCGTCGGAGGCTTCGGCGTCCAGCAATTCGTCCTCCACGCCGACGACGTCGCGCATTCGGGTTTGAATGTGCCTGCGGCGAACGACGTCGCCGGGCTCGGCCGCGGTGGCCCTGTAAAAGGGCTCGGCCTGCGGGGTTCGCCAGTCGAGGAGAATGATCTCCTGGTCTTCGTCCTTGAGGCCGATGCGCCCGATGTGCTCGGTTTCGCCGTCTGTGAAGTCGAGGCGTCCCATGACCAGGCGATTCTCGACGTTGCGCAAACGTATGAGATTGTCCTCGTAATGGGTCGCAAAGGAGTCGCGCTCGGAGAGGGCGCCCGCGCTTTCGTGGCCCTGTTGCGCTCGAACCTCGCGCAGACGTTCGGAATAGGCCTCGCGTTGGCGGTCGAGTGCGGCATACGCCGTCTCGACAAAGCCTTGCTCGTCGGCGATTGCGCGCGAACGCGCGGATAACTCACCCATGGACAATCCTGAAACGGGGAAAATCGACCACACAATTATCGGCCACACGGGCCGTCGAAGCTAATCAGCACGCCCTTATGCGGTCGAAAAACGATGGGTAGTATTACCACGTCGAAACCGTTGAACGCCGGCGTGTCGCGAATAACACGGCCTGTAGAAAGGCCCATTCGGCAAGTCGAAGCGGCGGGGAAGCTTATGGCAAAGTAGAGGGCGAGGAGAGGAGACACATGGGGCACTTCGTATCGTTTCCAGAGGCTGAGGGGCCCGAGCGCGTCGAGCGTTTGGTTCTCAATCTAGTGGATCCGGCCGTGGACGCCGGCGCGGTCGGCCAGCTGATATCTCTGTCGCTCAGTCCGCTTGACGGCGGGGCCGCCGCATTGTTCAACTCCGATCCGCTCATCGACTATCGATCCCAGCGGCCGCTTATGAATTACAAGGACGGTCGGCTCGTCGACATGCGCCGCAGCGGAATCGTACTTTCGCATGCGAGCGACGTCGAGGGCCAGCCCTTCCTGCATTTGCACGGCGCCGAGCCCGATTTTCAGTGGGACGCGCTGCTGGCGGACATGATCGACATCATTGAGAGGTTCGGTGTGAAGTCGACCTTCTCCTTTACGGCCGTCCCCTCGGCCACTCCTCACACGAGGCCGGCCGATATGGTGGTCCGCACCGCCGACAAGCGCGAAGACCAGGTATTTGAGGCGGACTTCTGGTTCACCGCCAGTTTCGCCGACTATGTCGAGTTCCATACGGCGAAGCTGGGCATCTCGCATACCAATGTCGCCGTTCGCGTGCCCGTCTATCTGGCCGGCGATCGTTATTTCACCGGGGCTGCCGGAGCCCTCGGGCTGACGTCGTCGCTCAGCGGGCTCTACTTCCCCTTGGGCGATCTGGAACAGGCCGCTGCCGAAGAGGTCGAAGCCTACTCTTCGGCCATCGAGGGCAACGAGGAGCTGGCCCAGTTCATCGACAAGCTCGAAAAAGACTACGACGCCAACGGCTCCGTGCGCGGATACGTCACCGCGCCCAAGCCGGAACTGCGGGTCCCCACGGTGGACGAAATCGGCCGCGCCGCCGAGCAGTTCCTCGCGGGGGTCTCCTCGCCGCGCGCCTCGGCTTCGGAAAAGACCTTCGATCCGCAGGGGCTGTTGCGCAAGATGGAGCGCTACCAGGGCTTTCTTCCCGGTGAGCCCGGCGTGGGCGAAAGTCCCGCATTCGACGTTTCAGCCATGAGAAGCCATCAGGCCGGGGCCGCCGCCGAGGCGCCCGAACGCCCCGCAGACGACGAGGGAGACAGCAGGGGCTCCGCTGAAGAGGCCGCCGACGTCGCAACCGATGCGCAAGCGGCCGAAAGCCCCGAGGGCGCCGCGGAAAGCGTCGCCGATCCCGCTGAAGGCTCGGCCGTCGGCGAGGACGAAGCCGACGGCGCGGACGCCGACGCAGACGGCCCAGAGAGCGGGGCGGGCGCGGGCGTCGCCGATGCTTTCGAGCCCGAAGAGGCGGACATCGCCGGATTCGAAGCGCCGGCCGCTGACGCCGCCGAGGTCGAAGGCGAGGCCGCTGCCGAGGCGGAGGCCGCCGTCGGTTTTGAAAGCGACGAGGATTTTTCGACTGTCTCCGAGGAAGCCGGGAGCGGCTCGAAGGATGTCGCACTCACGGACAGTGCGGCTGAATCGGACGTTCCGGCTGAGGCCGTTGACGCACGCGATCGCTCTGGCGTCGCAGCGGGGTTTGGCGACGCCGGCGTCGTCGGCGGGGAATCGGACCCGACGAGGGGCGATGCGTCGAATCTGGGCGACGACCGTAGCGGCGCTTCCAAACGTGAGAATCAAGAAGAGGCTCTGCAGGCCGACGTCGAAGCCGACAATGCGGGAGAATTCGGAAGCGCCGCTGGAGCCGAGGAGAGCGGAACTGGCGAGGACGGCGGACGCGAGGCTTACGCCGTCGGCGAGGCCGATCTAGACGGCGAAAAAGACGGCCTCCGCGAGCAGGCCGAGCCCTACGGGCACGCAGGTGCCGAGGAGCTTGCCGGAACCGAGGAAGCGGTCGGCGTTGAGGGCGGGGCCGTTGAGGAAATCGCGGGCACTGAGGATGCTCGAGCGTTTGCCGGCGTTGAGGGCGCGCAAGAATCGGTCGGCGTTGAGGGCGCGCAAGAATCGGTCGGCGTCGAGGGTTCCCAAGAATTCGCCGACGTTGAGGACCGGCGTGAGCTTAGCGGCATTCAAGAGGCCCGGGATCTCAACGGCATTGAAAGCACGGGAAAGTCCGCTGACAACGAACCCGGCGAAGTCCTCGAGCCGGACGAGACTCTTGAGCCGCTCTCAGCTTTGGGGCGGATCAAGGCGTTCTTGAAGAATTTGCCTGACGCTCCAGATCCGTCGGAGCAGAACGGGGAGCCCGGCGAAGTTTTAGACCCGGCGGAGACTCTTGAGCCGCTTTCTGCTTCGGGGTACATCGACGTCGCCGCGATCGAAAACTCCGGCTGGAGCGCCCCCGAGGGTCACGTGCAAGATTTCGGCGAAAACGGCATTCCCGGCGAGGATGCCGAAGGTGCGGAAGGCGACGGCGCGATCTTGGACGCCGCCGACGCGGGCTCCGAAGATCAAGCCGTCGGCTTCGAGGCAGCCGCTGCCGAGACTGAGGCAAATGCCGGCCTTCTCATCACGGAGTCGGAAGTCATCGAGTCGATGATGGGGGACTCCGCCGAGCAGCCTTCCAACGCGGACGGCGCACCGGCCGAAAGCTCTGCAGAGCGCGTGTCCGTGGTCGACGGCGCCTTGGCGGACAGCGCGATGGCCGGGCCGCCGAGCGGGGCGGGCTCAGCTGAGGATCCTGAGGCTTGGGAGCGGCCCAACGAGCTTGAACCGCCTGTTTCATTCGATTCGGCCGGCTCGTTCGAGCCCGACGCGTTCGACTCATCCGACCCACTCGAATCGTCGAGCGCATTCGGAGGGCCGGGCACCCTGCCCGCTGGCGGGGAGGGCTCGCCCCGCGAATTCGAAGGAGTTTCTTTCACAACGGGCGACGGGGGCCAGGCAGTTGGGTACGAGGCCGACGGGTCCGAGGAGGGCTTCATCCCATCCGGCGCCCAAGGCGGCGACGTCGACGCATGGCCAGTTCGAGGCTGGGACGAAGCTCTCGGATTCGGACGCGAGAGCGAGACCGTCGTATCTCAGGAGGACGCGAATGCGTCCCACAACATCGTCTTCGCTCCTCACGTTTTTGGCGCCGCGCTGTCCGCGGGGGACACTCCCAGACACTCTGCGCTAGAACGGATGCAGACCCTCGTGTTGAAAGATTCCCCCGAAGCGGACGCTCTGGCTGAGGCCGCCAGCGAAAAGGCCGAACAGGAAGCTCCGGCGGAGACCGACGGCGACGCTCCCGCCTCGGGCGAAACGGCGCCCGACGGCGCAGGGCTCACGGGTGAGAACCCTGAATCTCCCGGTGAAGACGAGCCCTCTGACGGTGCACCAAACGATGCGGCCGCAAACGAAATCGGTGCGGCGGGGGATGGCGGAGCCGCCCCGGCGATTTCCGTGCCGAACGAGGCTGATCCGCTCGGCGGCGCCGGCGCGGATTCCGTCCCGCCTGCCAGCTTGCCCGCATCGAACGTGGGGCAGCTGCCCGAGCCCGGCCAAGGCCAAGTCAAACGCCGGCGAGGAAAGCACTCCGCCTGACCCGCGCCGCCCGCTGGCCGCCCCGTCTTCCGTGTCGCAAAGCCCCGCAGCACGGTCGGATTCGTCGTCGAGGTGCGCACTCCGTCCCGCTGCGGCAGTTTGCTTAAACTCAGACTCGGAGTGCTTACTCGTTTGCCGACGTCCTCGGCCCAGGATGCGGACGACCCTGCCTCGGGCTCGTCGCTCTCGGCCATCCTGCAAGGGAATCCGTCAACGGTCTGACGGAGGCGGCACGGGAGCGCAAGGCGCAGTCGTCGAAAAACTTCGTCGGCAGCGGGAATTTGCGCACTTCCCGCTCGATCGCCTCAACCGGAAAACGCACGTCGGAGCCCGCTACGACGAAATTGCCGAAACGCTTTCCGCTGAAAACGGCAGGATCCGCTATAGCGACGATATTGTCAAACGCGGCCGCCATGGCCGCGATGTCCTCGTCAAGCCGCCGAATCCCCGCCGAAGCGACCGCATTGAGAACGTAAATCCCCCCGGGCTCCAAAACATCGGCCGCTCGTTTCGCGGATTCCGCCGTTCGCAGATGCGGCGGCACCTCCCTGCCCGTGAAAGCGTCGCGGACGATCGCGTTCCAGCTCGCTTTCGTCGAGTCGAGGACGTGCCTGGCATCCCCGACCCTGATCTTCAGAAAGGGCGAGCGCGGCAGCGGAAACCAGTCGCGCACCAGCCTGGCCAGTTCCGGGTCGATTTCGACGGCGACCTGATGCAACTCCCTGCGGGCGCCCAACGCCCTGGCGAGCGCGCAGCCTGCGCCTCCCAGATGAAGCACCCTCATGCGGCGCGGGCCGCCTTCGGCCGACCCGCCCTCGACGCCCGCCTCGACGGCGCGGCGCCCGCCTTGATCCCAGCGCGACTCGAGTATGAGGCGAATGTGCTGCATATACTCGAAATCCAGGTACTCCGGATCGGCCAGGTCCAGACTCGAAGACTCGACGCCGTTCAGCAGAAGGAGGACCTGCGAGGGATTGGTCCGTGCCCTGACGAGTTCCGCGGTGGCGTACGTTGTTGCGACGGGCCCCTCGGGCAGCTGGGTTCTGGACGATGCGCGCTTCATGCCACGAGCCTACCGAGACTTGGGGGCGCCGTGGCAGGCGGACCGGGCGTTTCGCGCGGTCAGAAAAGCGACGGAGCCTGAACGTAGGCTTGTCGCGTGAGAAAGGAGGACGGATGTCCCGAGCGCCGCGGTCGAAAGAAGCCCGTCGATTCTGGGGCGACGACGATTCCGACGTCGGCATACTCCACGTCGATATGGACGCCTTCTTCGTGTCAGTCGAGCTGCTCGATCGCCCGGAGCTCGCGGGCAAGCCGGTCGCCGTCGGGGGAGCCGAGCGCGGCGTCGTCTCTGCCGCCTCTTACGAGGCCCGTGAATTCGGCGTCAACTCGGCAATGCCCGTGGCTCGCGCCCTTCGGGCCTGCCCGCATCTGACGATGATTCCTCCGCGCCCCGGCAGGTATTCGGAGGTGTCGCGGCAAATCATGGACATACTGCACGACGTCACCCCGCTTGTAGAGAAGCTTTCGGTGGACGAGGCCTTTCTCGACGTCGGCGGCGCGCGGCGCCTCATGGGAGGGCCCGTCCGCATCGCCACGGATCTGCGGGCGCGCATCCGGCGCGAGGTCGGCGTTCCGGCGTCGGTTGGCATCGCCGCGACGAAGCACGTTGCCAAGATCGCCTCGGCCCACGCGAAGCCCGACGGATTGCTCCTCATACCCCGCTCGGCCACGATCGCCTTCCTCCATGGGCTGCCGGTGGGGGCGTTGTGGGGCGTGGGAGAGAAAACGAGGGCGCGCCTGGCCAACCATGGCATCGAGACGGTGGGAGAGCTCGCCGACGCGGGACCGGAACGCCTGGCCAGGATCCTCGGCCGCGCCCACGGAACGCATCTGTACAGATTGGCGATGGGGCAGGACCCGCGTCCCGTGCAAACCTCTCGCGAGGAGAAGTCGATCGGCAAAGAGGAGACCTTCTTCGAGCATGTGGCCGACCGCGGCAAGCTTGAGAGGATCCTTCTGGCTCAGGCCCATGCCACCGCGCGTAGACTGCGACGTGCGCATCTGACCGCCCGGACGGTCGTGATCAAGGTTCGCTTCGCCGATTTCACGACCATCACCCGCAGCACGACCTTCGCCCGGCCGACCGATCTGGCGGCTGACCTCTACGCGGGCGCCAAACATCTCTTCGATTCGGTCGCCGTCTCCGGCGAGGGGCTGCGTCTCCTGGGCCTGCGCGCCGAGCAGATAGTCGATCAGCGCGAGGGAGTGCAGCTGGCTTTGGGCGCGGATTCCGACGACGAGGCCTGGGCATTCGGAGACCAAGCGGGTGAGGGCATGCGTCAGGCTTTTGGCGTGAATCCCCGTCTTGAACGGGCGGAGGCTGCGCTTGACCGCATTCGCGACAGATTCGGCCCGTCATTCGCCGGTCCGGGAAGCCTCATCGGCGCGGACAAGGAGAGGCGGCCCGAAGCGGACAGGCAGAGGCGACCCGAAAACGGGGGAGGCGGATGAGGCGCAGGGAATCGTTAGAATCGGGGAAGCCGCGAAAACGGGGGAGGTCGCGTTCACCCGGAGGTGAATGGACTCCGTCGCCCCAGAAACTATGACATCGTGGTTGCTCACGTGACTTTTGCCGCTCGTACCTTCGGGATATTCTTAACAGGTACGCCGACGACAGAGGAGAACCCATGGCCCTTTCCGAATACGAACGGAAGATGTTGGAAGAGCTGGAAGCCCAGCTGTCCGACGAGGATCCCGGGTTCGCCGACACCCTCAAGCCGAAGCCGTCGCCGAAGGCTGCGGCACGCCAGGTGTCGATTCGCCATCTCGTCCTGGGCCTTCTCGTCGTTTTTGGAGGCATTGCCGTCCTCACCCTCGGCGTCTCGGCCGAGATGGAGATCGTCGGGCTCCTCGGGATCGTCGTCATGTTCCTCGGGACGTGGTACATGACGACCGGCATCAAGTCCTTCCCCATCGAAAAGGCGGAGAACGACGATCCCGGGCCGAAGAGGCCAAAGACTCCTCGCTCCAGCCGTTTCCAAGACTTCATGGCCAAGCAGGCCGAAGAGTGGGAGAAGCGCCGCCGCCGGTAGCGTGTGCGCAAGCGTGGAATGACTGGCAACCGTCAAAGGGCCCGGCAACGAAAGGCCCCGCGACGTCGAGCGGGCCTCTCGCGTTGACCGGCGCAATTCGCCTCCGGCATGGCAGCGGCCGAACGGTCGAACCCTTCAGCGGCGGCTGAAGGCATTCCGACGGGATGCCTTGGAGACTTCCCGTCGGACTAGGCACGCTCTTGCCGCCTCGTTGAACGCGCAAAGCGGCCGCCCTTGTGACATCGGCATGCTGGACCGCATCGACGCGATCCGCTGCGACGCTCCCATGCGCCTTCCACTTCGCTCCACCGCGCCGCCTCGCCTTATTCCATGGCGTCGCCTCGCCTTGTTCCCCGCCTGTTCGGCGCCGTCGGTCCGTTTCGTTTTGCAAGGTAAGCTCGCTTCTCTTCGCGGCCGCGCCGCCGTCGTCCCTCCACTTCGCTCCCCCGGGGGCCGTCTCCACTTCGCCCCATAGGCCTGTCTCCACTTCGCTCCCGGGGGCTGCCTCCACTTTGCCCCATAGGCCTGTCTCGATTCCGCTCCACGGGGGCCTGTCTCCACTTCGCTCCACGGACGCGACGACGCCCGGAAAACAGCCGATCTGCGGCGTCGTTCTCCGTCTCCAGGCGGAGAGTTTCAACAAAAATGTGACGTGATGGGTACAGTTGCCCTCCACCGTGGTTTTCCCTTGATGCGTATGATCTTCTTCGACAAAACACCCCCAAGGGACCCTTGCTTGTGGGGGGAAGTGGAGTAAAGTGGTGGCCAGCGTCGAGAGGGAGGTGGACGCGGTGTTTCTGGGCACATACGAGCCAAAGCTCGATGACAAGGGTCGTCTGATCCTGCCCGCGAAGTTCCGCGACCAGCTCCAGCGCGGGTTGGTCATCACCAGGGGACAGGAGCATTGCCTGTTCGTCTTCACCATCGAGGAGTTCGAGGAGTTTCAAACGAAGCTTCATCAAGCTCCCCTCACCTCTAAGGAGGCTCGCGATTATCAACGTGTGCTCTTTTCCGGTGCAAATGACCAAGTGCCGGACAAGCAGGGGCGGATCTCCATTCCCTCGAATCTGCGCAAGTACGCCGGATTGGAGCGCGACCTGGCCGTGATCGGCTCGGGAAGCAGGATCGAGATCTGGGACCTGACGGCGTGGAATGAGTACCTGAACACGCAGGAAGCCGCCTTCGCCGACCGCGAAGACGAGGTCATTCCCGGCCTGTTCTGACCGGCCGAGGGCTTTCTCGCTCGTCTGAGGCAGTTCCCCAGCTTCAGAAAGGCGAAGAAAGCCGCCGGCCGGTCTGATTCGACCACACAAAGGCAGCCGCGGCAGCGGCCGTATACGCCGCAAGGCACAGAGAGGAGTTCGCATGGCGTCGAAAGCGACGAGCAAAGCCGGACCCCCTCGCGCCGACGGCAATGCGCTGCATGTGCCTGTGCTGCTCGAGGAGTGCGTGAACCTCCTCGGGCCCGCGCTGACCGCCGAGGCCCCCGTGATGATCGACGCGACGCTCGGAATGGGAGGGCATTCATTCGCCTTCCTCGAGCGTTTTGCCAACCTGACGGTCGTAGGCATCGACCGGGACCCGGAGGCCATTGAGTTGGCCGGCGAACGCTTGGCGCGTTTCGGCAAGCGTTTCGTCGCCGTCCGTGCGACGTACGACGACGTGTCCGACGTCGCCGCCGAGTATGGGCGCGCCGGGCGGGCAGACGCCGTGCTGATGGACCTCGGCGTCTCCTCGCTCCAGCTGGACGACGAGGGCCGCGGGTTCTCCTACTCCGGCGACGGCCCCCTGGACATGCGAATGGACAAGACGGGCGGCCCGACGGCCGCGGACGTTTTGGCCTCCGCGGACAAGGCGGAGCTGACGCGGATCCTGCGCGAATACGGCGAAGAAAGGTTTGCTTCGCGCATCGCAGCCAGGATCCTCGCGGCCCGCGCCGCGGAGCCGATCGAGCGCACCGGCCAACTCGCCGACATCGTCCGCGATGCAATCCCTGCGCCAGCCAGGCGCACGGGAGGCAACCCGTGCAAACGAACCTTTCAGGCGCTTCGAATCGCCGTCAACGACGAGCTTGCCCTCCTCCGGCGCGCCATCCCGCGCGCCATCGAGGCGATTGCGGTTGGAGGCCGCATCGCCGTCGAGTCGTACCAATCGCTGGAGGACAAGATCGTCAAGCGTGAGATGGCGAAAGGGGCGACGTCCTCGACGCCGGCGGGCCTGCCCGTCGAACTCGACGACCGCGCCCCGTATCTCCGCCTGCTCACCCGCGGCGCCGTCAAGGCCGACGCCGCGGAGCTGCAGGCCAATCCGCGCAGCGCATCGGTGCGCCTCAGAGCCGCCGAGAGGCTGCGCGAAACCCCGCACACCGCATAAACCAGCAACTACACGAGGAAAGAACCGATGAGTGCAATCCCCGCCACCACTGTGCCCCGGCGCGCCGCCCGCCCCGTCGTTTCGGGGGTTCCCGGCCTGAAACTAGTTCCGGCCCCGGCGTCGGCGCGAGGCTTCTTCGGCGTCGTCATCGTCTGCGCACTGCTCCTAGTCGGCGCTTTGGGCACCGCTTTCGCCCTCAACACGCAGATGGTCGACACGGCTTACGAGATCCAGTCGGTGCAGAAGGAACTCAACGTTGCCACGGCAAAAGAGGCCACGCTCGCCGATCGCGTCGTCTCCGCCTCCACCCCGCAGAAGCTGACCGCCAAGGCCGAGCAACTAGGATTGGTTCCAGCAACGAGCGTCCTCCACTTGGACCTCACGACTGGGGCCGTCAAGAAGCCCTCGGAGCCGCAAAGGAAGTAGATGTCGTCTTCTGCCACTGACAATGAGTCGGAGGGGCGTGGCGCGGATCGTCCGCGCCGCGCTGCCTTTTCTCGGTACATTCGTCGACTGAAGGAGTACCACTCGTCGTTGCCTTTGGCGGCCAGACGCCTGCATTCGCTCGCCGTCGCCTTCGTTGTGTGCGCATTGGTTTTGGGCATTCGGCTCGCCGACCTCCAAGGCGTCAGATCCGCCTCCCTCGCGCAGGCCGCGTCGGGCTTCAGAACGAGGACGTACACGCTGCACGCCAAGCGGGGGGACATCGTCGACTCGAAGGGCTCGGTGCTGGCGACGTCGATCGAGCGATACAACATCGGCGTCAACCAGAAGGCCATCGCCCAGTACAAGCGCTACGACAAGGACGGCAACCTCATCGGATCCGGCGCCGCGGCGGCGGCCGAACAGCTCGCGCCGCTGCTCAAGATGGATCGGGCCGAGCTGGGCGGCCTTCTCCTGGGCGGCGAGAAGAAGAAGTCTTTCGCATACGTCAAGAAGGACGTTTCGCCGGATCTCTGGCGCAAGGTCAACGCGCTGCGCATCACTGGGATTGAGCCCGAGCAGTACATGAAACGCGAGTACCCCAACGGCGCGGTTGCCGGAAACGTGCTTGGCTACACCGGACAGGTCGAGAACGAGCCCGCCCAGATCAAGGGCCAGGCCGGAATTGAGAAGTCACAGGAGGCCGCGCTCGCGGGAAAGAACGGCTCCCTCACGGTCGAGGTCGCCGGGGGAGGCGCGGTTTTGCCCAACGGCAAGCGCAAGGAAGCGGCCGCGAAGGACGGCTCCACCGTCAAACTGACGATCGACCGCGACCTGCAGAACCAACTCATGAAGGCCGTCGACGATTCGGTCAAGGCCAACAACGCCGAGTGGGGAGCGGCCGTCGTCGTCGAGATCGGAACAGGAAGGATTCTCGCCCTCGTGGATTCGGGCTCCCCGAATCCGGCTGATCTCGGTTCGACGGCGTCCTCGAACTGGGGGTCGCGGGCGGTGCAGGCGCCCGTCGAGCCCGGATCGACAGGCAAGCTCATCACGTTCTCCGGCTCAATCGACCAGAAGAAAGTCACGCCCGAGAGCGTTTTCACTGTGCCCTACTCGATCACGATGCCCAACGGCGAGAAGGTCCACGACAACGATTCGCACGGCACCGAGAGGATGACGGTGGCCGGGATCCTCGCGAAGTCCTACAACACGGGCCTCATTCAGATTGGCGACAAAGTGACCGACGCCAAGCGCTATGACTACATGAAGAAGTTCGGCATCGGCTCGAAGACGGGCATCGAGCTTCCCGCGGAGTCCCGCGGGAGGCTCACGCAGCCGAGCTCCTGGGGTCCCAGGGGGCGCTACACGACGATGTTCGGCCAGGGATGGTCGGCCACCACCGTTCAGCTAGGCCAGATGGTGGCGACGATCGGCAATCGGGGAGTGAGGGTTCCGCTGCACATCGTCGAGTCCGTCGTCGACGCCGACGGAAACGAGAAGCCCGTGGCGCCGGAGAAGAAAGAGCGCGTGATCTCGGCAGACTCGGCGGCGACGATGCTGAAGATGATGCAGGCCGTCACCGACAAGGATTCGACCGGCTATCTCGCCAGGGTCGAGGGATACAACGTCGCGGGAAAGACGGGGACCGCGCAGGTGCCCGACGCCAACGGCAAGCTCACCAAGCGAGTCGGCACATTCGTGGGGGTCCTGCCAGCGGACAAGCCCCAGATCGCCGTGGCGGTCACCGTCTTCAACGGCAAGGGCGCCGGGTACGGCGGCGAGGTGGCCGCTCCGGTATTCTCGAATGTCGCACACTTTGCGGTACGGCAGCTGGGGATCGCGCCTTCGACCGAGCCCCTGTTCAAGTACCCGTGGTACGAGTATCAGATAGGCAAGAATGACTGACTATACGAGACAGACCGGGCTTTTCACGCAGCTCGACGCGCTCGCCGCGGCCGTCGGAGCGACGGTCGACGTCGGCGACGGAGGGCCCGAGGCTCGCAACGCAGCGGTTGAATCCGTCACGTCCGACAGCAGGCAGGCGCGGCCGGGCGACCTGTTCGCGGCCACTCCGGGAGAGAAAGTCCACGGCGCGGCCTTCGCCGCCTCCGCGATCGAAGCCGGCGCGAACGCCGTGCTCACCGACGCGCAGGGGCGCGACATCCTTCGCAGAGACCTCGGCGGGCGCTCCGTCCCCGTCCTCGTCGTCGACGATCCCCGCGCCGCCGTTGGAAAGGCGGCCGCCTTGATCCTCGGCGAACCTGCCGCCGACCTCGATTCATACGCGGTGACGGGAACCAACGGCAAGACGACGACGGCCTACATGGTCGAATCGATACTCGGCGCCCTCGGACGCAAGCCCGGCCTCATCGGCACAGTCGAGATCCGCCTGGCGGGGATGAGCGTTCCGGCGCACCTGACGACGCCCATGCCCGACGAGCTCCAAAGCTACCTCGCCTTCCACCGCCGCGGGGGAGGGACCGACGTCGTCATGGAGACTTCCAGCCACGCGCTCGTCCAGGGCCGCAGCGACCCCGTGAGATTCACGGTGGCCGGGTTTACGAACCTCACCCAGGACCACCTCGATTTCCACGGCACGATGGAGAGGTACTACCAAGCCAAGGCGAGCCTCTTCACCCAGGAGAGGGCCCGCAACGCCGTCGTCTCAGTCGACGGCGAATACGGCCGTCGGCTCCTTGCGGAATGCGCGCCGAGGCTCGAAGGGGAGGTCGCCGCCCTCGCCGTTGACTCCGGCCTGCCGGATCTGCCCGACGGCGTCGTGGGATGGAAGGCGCTCGCCCTGGAAGGGTCGAGTTTCGTCCTCGAATCGACCGACGGGCGCAGGCTGGCGACGAGCACCTCCCTTCCGGGGGATTTCAACGTCGCGAACGCAGCGCTCGCGGCCGTCATGGTCATGACTGCCGGGTACTCTCCAGACGAGCTTGCGCGCGCCCTGCCCGCGGGGATCAATCCCTCGGTGCCGGGCCGCATGGAGGTGCTCAACGCCCGCCCGCGAGTCATCGTCGACTTCGCCCACAACACGGAGGCGCTCGTCAACGCCATGAAGGCGCTGCGCCCCTCGACCGAAGGAAGGCTCGTCGTGCTCACGGGGTCGGCCGGAGACCGCGACAAGGGCAAGCGCCCGGCCATGGGCGCCGCCGTCGCCCGGTACGGCGACTTCGTTTACATCACGGACGACGATCCCCACGACGAGGACCCCGCCGTCATCAGAGCGGCCGTCATCGAGGGAACGCGCGGCTTCGACACCCCCGTCGTCGAGATCGCGGACCGGTCCCAAGCCATAGACGCCGCAATCGCAGAAGCCTCCGAGCGGGATACCATTCTCCTTGCGGGGCGCGGCCACGAAACCATCCAGGAGGTGGCGGGCGTTCCGATCGAACTCGACGACCGAGTCGAGGCGCGGCGCGCCCTACGCAAGCGCGCCCGCGTCCACGACGGTGAGGAGAAAGCATGATACCGGTGACGCTCGCGCAAGTCGTTGCCGATTGCAATGCGACGACGGCGGGCGATACTCCCCCCGACGTCGCGCGAGAACAGATTTCATCACTGACGGCCGACACGCGGACCGTCAGCGGCGGCGAGGTCTTCGCGGCCATCAAGGGCGCACGGGTCGACGGCGCCGAGCTCGCCGGAGCCGCACTGTCGGCGGGCGCACGGGCCGTCGTCACATCCGATCCTTCCACCACGGTCGCCTCGGGCGCCGACCCGGCCCGGGTCATCGTCGTCGACGACGTCGAAAAGGCGATCGGCGCTTTAGCACGCGCGAATCTCCAAAGGGCGAGGGTCGAAGGGAACCCCGCCCTCAAGGTCGTGGCCGTGACGGGGTCGGTCGGCAAGACAACCGTCAAGGACCTGCTGGCCTCCCTGGTGGAAAGCAGGGGGCCGGTCATCGCCCCTCCCGGGTCCTTCAACAACGAACTGGGCCTTCCGATCACGGTTCTGCGCACGGACGCCGGCACAGCCACACTGGTGCTCGAAATGGGCGCGGACCACGTCGGCAACATCGACTACCTCACGTCGATCGCGCCCCCGGACGCCTCGGCCGTCCTCATCGTCGCCCGCGCGCACCTGGGCGAATTCGGAGGCATCGACAACGTCGGGCGCGCCAAGTCCGAGCTTGTGACCGGCACCCGCGAAGGCGGCGTCGTCGTCCTCAACGCCGACGACCCGCGGGTTGCGGCCATGGCCGGGCTCGCGCACGGACCGGTTTTGACCTTCTCGGCGCGCGGGGCGGGCGACGTCGCAGCGCGAAACATCGACGTCGGCGCGGACGGACGCGCGTCCTTCACGCTCGTCACGCCGGAGGGCGAGGCGGACGTCAAGCTCAGACTCGTCGGCGAACACCACGTGGCGAACGCCCTCGCCGCGGCGGCGCTCGCCCATTCGCTGGGGATTCCGACGGCGCAGATCGCCTCGACCCTCAGCGCCGTCGGCGCCGCGAGCCCCCATCGCATGGACGTCTTCGAGGCGGGCGGTGCGACCGTCATCGACGACTCATACAACGCCAACCCCGATTCCATGCGTGCCGGATTGGCGGCCCTGGAACGGCTCGGGCGCGGGCGGCGCAAGGTCGCCGTGCTCGGCGAAATGCTCGAGCTCGGCGAGGCCTCTCTGCTCGAGCACGAGGCGATCGGCAAGGCGGCGGCCCAGGCCGGCGTCGCCTGCCTCGTCGCCGTCGGCGAGGAGGCTCGGCCCCTCGCTTCGGCCGCCGAGGCCGAAGGCGTGAACGCAACGTGGGCCGCCGGGCCCGAAGGCGCGCTGAGAGAGCTAGACGCCGCCCTGGCCGCCGGTGACGTAGTGTTGGTGAAAGGATCGAACGGTTCGGGGGTTTGGAAGGTAGCCGACTCCCTGAGGGAGGAGAAGAAGTAGTGCTGTCGATACTCATCGCGGGCGGCATCTCGCTCTTCGTCACCCTCGTGGGCACGCCGTTCTTCATCAAGATACTCGTGGCCCGGCAATACGGTCAGTTCATCCGCCAAGACGGGCCGACAAGCCACCAAATCAAACGCGGAACGCCCACCATGGGCGGCGTCATGATCATCGTCGGCGCCCTCCTCGGATACTTCGTCGCGAATCTCGCGACTGGCCGCTCGCCCAACGCCTCCGGCCTGCTCCTCCTGTACCTCACGGTCGGCCTCGGCTTCATCGGCTTCCTTGACGACTTCGCCAAGATTAGGAAGAAGCAGTCCCTGGGGCTGACCCCGTGGGCGAAAATACTCGGCCAGGCCTTCGTGGGGATCAGCTTCGCCGTCATGGCCCTGCGCTTCCGCAACTCGGAGAACAGAACCCCGGCGACCCTGCGAATTTCCATCCTGCGCGACACGAACATCGACCTCGCCTTCCTCGGCGTCGGAGTCGGAATTGTATTCTTCGTTGTCTGGGCCAATTTCCTCATCACGGCGTGGTCCAACGCGGTCAACCTCACCGACGGCCTCGACGGGCTCGCCGCGGGGGCATCGATGATCGCATTCGGCGCATACGCGACGATCACCATGTGGCAGTCGAACCAGGTCTGCCACGGGGTCCTCGGCCAGGCGCCCGGCTGCTACGACGTCCGCGACCCCAGAGACCTCGCCATCGTCTGCGCCGCCATCGTGGGCTCCTGTTTCGGCTTCCTGTGGTGGAACACCTCGCCCGCCAAGATCTTCATGGGAGACACCGGGTCCCTCGCCCTCGGAGGCGCCTTCGCCGGCATCTCCATCCTCACCCGCACCGAGATCCTCGCCGTTCTCATCGGCGGCCTCTACCTCATCGAAGTGGGTTCGGCGGCACTCCAGATGGGCTTCTACAAGATCACGAGGAAACGGATATTCCGCATGGCCCCGCTCCACCATCACTTCGAGCTCAAAGGCTGGAAGGAAGTGACCGTGGTCGTCCGCTTCTGGATCATCGAGGCGCTCCTCATGCTCATGGCGGTCGGCACGTTCTACGCCGAATGGCTGGCACACCAGTGAGCGTCGAAATCCCAGGGGCGGCCGAGCTCGCGGGCGCGAGAGTGGCGGTGGTCGGCCTCGGCAAATCCGGCACTGCCTGCGTCCAAGCGCTCGCGGATGCGACCGAGGCCGTCGTCTCAGCGTGGGACGCAGACGAGCGCGCCCTGGAAGGAGTCGGCGACGTCGACGAGCGCGGCGCCGCAGCCGACCCCGCCGCCCTCGCGGAGAAGGCCCTCGCATGGAAGCCCGACGTCGTCATTCCGGCGCCCGCCGTCCCCGAGGTCGGCCCTCTCTTCGAGCGAGCGGCGCGCGCCGGGGTCCCGGTGTGGAGCGAGATCGAGCTGGCTTGGCGCCTGAGGGCCTTCGACGACGGCCGCGCGGCCCCGTGGCTGTGCGTGACGGGGACCAACGGCAAGACCACCGCCGTGTCCATGACCGAGGCCATCCTCGACGCCGGGGGACTGAAGGGCAAGGCCGTCGGAAACGTCGGCAATCCGGCCGTTGCGGAGGTCTCCCGCACCGACGGCGGCGCGGCGGGCGCCTTCGCCGTCGAACTGTCCTCCTTCCAGCTGCGCACCACCCGCACCATGTCGCCGTTGGCCTCGATATGCCTGAACATCGCCGACGACCACCTTGAATGGCACGGCTCGCGCGAAGCGTACTGGCGGGCCAAGGCCCGCGTGTACGAGCGCGTCCAAGCGGCGTGCATCTACCCGGTGGGCGACCCCTCCGTCCAGCGCATGGTCGACGAGGCCGACGTCGTCGAGGGGGCCAGGGCGATCGGGCTCACCCTCGGGGTTCCCTCGGCCGGCCAGGTCGGATTGGTCGAGGACGCCGTCGTCGACCGGGCTTTCGGGCCCGACCGTTTCCGGGAGGCGATCGAGCTCTTCTCCCTCGGCGACCTGGCGCAGCTGGCGCCGGCGGGCGCGGACCTGCCCGTGCACATCGTCTGCGACGCCATGGCGGCGGCTGCCCTGGGACGGGCGGCCGGGGTGGCGCCGGAGGACGTGCGCGCCGCACTGCGGGCGTTCCGCCCGGGGGCCCACCGCATCGAGCTCGCAGCGACGGTCGACGGCGTCCGCTACGTCGACGACTCCAAGGCGACCAACGCCCATGCCGCCAGGGCGAGCCTCGGGGCGCAGGCGGACGGGACGACGGTGTGGATCGTCGGAGGCTTGGCCAAGGGCGGGCGTTTCGAGGACCTCGTCGCGGACGTCTCGGGAAAGCTCCGCGCCGTCGTCGTCATCGGCGTCGACCAGGAACCGTGGAAGAGCGCTTTGGCGAGCATCGACGTTCCGGTGACGTACATCGATCCGGCGTCGCCCGCGCCGATGGACGACGCCGTGGCGGCCGCGCGCTCCCACGCCCGCCGGGGCGACGTCGTTTTGCTTGCGCCGGCGTGCGCGTCGATGGACCAGTTCGCCTCCTACGCCGAGCGAGGGGAGCGATTCGCCGAGGCCGCAAGGAGGAACGATGGCCCGCACTGACAGCCCCCGCACCGACAGCGAACGCCGGCGCCCGAAGGCCGGCGGCGCCCTCGTCAGGCTCAAGGGCGCCCACGGAGTCGGAATCGCCAAGGCGAAGGCGGAGGCCCGCAGGCCGGAGCCCGCCTACCCCGCCGAGACGGTCCGCGACCAGATGCACCGGGCGATCTCGCTCATCCTCGTCTCCGCGTGCGCGCTGCTGGTGATCGGCATCGTCATGGTCTATTCGGCCACAGCTCCGGCGGCCATCAGAAACGCGCGGATCAACGGGGAGGCTTTGGCCTTCACAACGGCCAACGGCCAGCTTATGTACGCGGCTATCGGCCTGGCAGTCGGAGCCGTCGCCGTCTTCCTTCCGGCGGGCGTGTTCCTGCGCGCTGCCAACTGGATCTTCGCCGCCGGCGTCGCCCTGCAGTGCGCCGTCGTCACCCCTCTCGGGAAGGACGTGGCGGGCAACCTCAACTGGCTGAAGATCGGCCCCTTCACCATCCAGCCGTCCGAATTCTTGAAGTTCGCCACGATCGTCTGGATAGCCGCGCAATTGGGCAGGAGTCGGACGAACGACTGGGGCATCCACTCCTTCTTCATGCCCTCCTGGGGCATTTTGCCGGAGCGTTGGAGGGGAGTCCACAGGCTTCCTGTCGCCGCGGGCGCCGCGCTCGCCCTGGCGGCCGTCCTCCTCGGCTTCGACATGGGCACGGCCATGGTCTTCGCCCTCATTTGCGCGGGCATATTCTGGCTGGCCGGGATGCCGAGCCACTACTACATCGCGGGCGGGGCGCTCGCCGGGTTCGGCGCCGCCGTGCTGGTGGCCATGAGCCCTTCGCGCCTGACGCGAATCAAGGAGTATCTGGCCAATCTCGCTAGTCTGCCCGATTCGGCGGACCCGACCCAGTCGGATTTCGCCCTGTGGGCCTTTGGGTCCGGCGGTCTGTCCGGGCGCGGCCTGGGAACCGGTATTGAGAAATGGCCGGGAAACCTCGCCGAGGCGCAGAATGACTTCATTTTCGCCGTCATCGGCGAAGAGTTGGGGCTCTTCGGCTGTCTCGTCGTCGTCGCCATGTTTTTCGTGCTCGGTTTCGGACTTATGAAAATCGCCACTTACCACCCGTCGCGATTCGCGAGGCTCGCATGCGGCGGCATAGCCGTGTGGATGTGCGGGCAGGCGATGGCGAATATGCTCGTAGTAACGGGCGTCTTCCCTGTTTTCGGAGTGCCGCTTCCCCTCATTTCACAGGGGGGCTCCGCCGTCATCGCGTGCCTTTTGGCCGTCGGCTTCGCCGTCTCGTGCGCGCTTTCGGCCCCCGGAGTCAGGGAATCCTTCCGCGTGCGCGGACGCCTGGCCCATCGCGTACGCGCCGTAGTGAAAGGATGAGTATGAAAGTCGTTTTGGCGGGCGGCGGAACCGCCGGCCACGTCAATCCTCTGCTGGCGACGGCGAAGGCCCTGACTGAACGGGGCATCGACGTCTGCGCGATCGGCACCGAGGAAGGCTTGGAGGCCGAGCTCGTTCCCGCCGCCGGCATCGAATTCGTCGAGATTCCGCGCGTTCCCCTCCCGCGCAGAATCGGCAAGGGTCTTTTCGAATTCCCGGGGAAGTACAAGAGTGCCGTCGCCAAAGCCGGCCAGGTCCTCGACGAGGCCGGCGCGGCCGTGGCGGTCGGCTTCGGCGGCTTCGCATCGACCCCGCTTTACGCCGCGGCGCGCAAGCGCTCCGTGCCCTTCGTCGTGCACGAGCAGAACGTCAAGCCCGGCCTGGCCAACAGGTACGGCGCGCGAAAGGCCGCCGTCGTCGCCCTGACCTTCCGATCGACCCGCCTGTCGGCCTCGTCCGGCACGACCCGGGTGGTCGGCCTGCCGCTCCGTCAGAAGATCGCGGACTTGGCGGCGCTGCGCGACGACGCCGAGGCTCGCGGATCGGCCCACGTCGCGGCGGCCGAGGAGCTGGGGGTCGACCCCGCCCTGCCGACCCTTCTGATCACCGGCGGCTCTCTCGGCGCCAAGCACTTGAACGACGTCCTCGTCCAGGCCGCTCCGGCCTTCGACGAGGCGGGAATTCAGGTCGTCCACCTGACCGGGCGGGGAAAAGACGGCCCCGTCCGAAAGGCGAGCGCGAAGGCCTCGAACTACCGGGTGATCGACTACCTGACGGACATGGAGTTGGCTTACGCGGTGGCCGACCTCGTTCTGTGCCGCTCCGGCGCCGGGACGGTCGCGGAGCTTGCGGCCCTCGGCATTCCGGGCTACTTCGTTCCTCTGCCGATAGGCAACGGGGAGCAGGAGAAGAATGCGGCCGAAGCCGTCCGAGCCGGGGGCGCGCGCCTCGTGCGCGACCGCGATTTCAGCGTGAAGAACGTGACTGACGAGATCATTCCGCTCGTGCTCGACGGCGACAGGCTCGCAGCCATGTCGACCGCTCTGAGCGAGCTCATGCCCGTCGACGCCGACAAGCGTTTGGCTCGACTCATCGAAGAAACGGGGGAGAGGCGATGACGGAGGCGAGGACGGGGGCGGCCTCGCCCGGCGCGCCGCAGGGAAAGTATCACCTGGTAGGAATCGGAGGCGCGGGCATGAGCGTCGTGGCGGAGCTGCTGGCAGCCTCCGGCGCAGAGGTTTCGGGGTCGGACTCGAAGGAGTCCCAGACGACGCGTCGTTTGGCAGCCGAGGGCATCGCCGTGTCGATAGGGCACGACGCCCGGCATGTGCCCGCCGACGCCGTTCTGGTCGTCTCCTCCGCCATTCGCGAGAGCAACCCGGAGCTTGCCGTGGCGCGCGAGCGTTCGCAAAAGGTCCTCCACCGGTCGCAGGCCCTCGCTTTGGCCGCCCGCGGCCGCGACTTCGTGGCTGTGGCCGGGGCCCACGGAAAGACGACGACGTCGGCGATGATCGCGACGGCGCTGCGCGAGGTCGGCCTCGACCCTTCGTGGGCCATCGGCGGCAGCGTGGTCGGCTCGGGCGGCGGAAGCCACCTCGGAGGAGGCAGGGCGTTCGTCGCCGAGGCCGACGAGTCCGACGCTTCCTTCCTCAACTACGAGCCCCTCGTCGAGGTCGTCACGAACGTCGAACCGGACCACCTCGACCACTACGGAAGCACGGAGGCTTTCGAAGAGGCCTTCGCCGAGTTTTCCCGGCTGCTCAAGGCCGACGGCGTCCTAGTCGCCTGCGCGGACTCGCCGGGGGCGCTGCGCATGGCCGTCGGGGCAATCGACCGCGGGCAGCGGGTGGTCACCTACGGGCGCGGCGACGGGCCGCGTGGGGCCGCAGCGCACGTGAGGGTCTCGCCCGTACGCGCTCAATCGGGCGAAGCGCGGCAGGAAAAAGCGGCGTCGGGCGAAGCCGAGCAGGGACGACCCCAGCCGGGCGAAGCCGAGCCGGACGAATCGCCGCGCGAGGCCTTGCGGCCCCTGGGCGCGTCGGGAACTTTCGACGACGGCTCGGGGCCCGTCCGCGTGGATCTGAGCGTCGTCGGCGACCACAATCTGCTCAACGCCGCCGCGGCGTGGGCCGCGGGCGTGGAGTTGGGGGTCGGCCGTGAAGAGATGGCTTCCGCTCTCTCCCATTTCTTGGGGACAGGCCGGCGTTTCGAGCTGCGAGGAGAAGCCGGGGGAGTCCGCGTGATCGACGATTACGCGCACCATCCCACGGAGGTTGAGGCCACGCTTCGGGCGGCTCGCGCCGTCGTCGGCGACGGCGCGCTGCGCGTGCTTTTCCAGCCTCATCTGTATTCGCGGACGGCCAACTTCGCCGATCGGTTCGCCGAGGCTTTGTCTCTCGCCGACGACGTCGTCGTCACATCCGTATACGCGGCCCGCGAGGACCCGACGCCGGGAGTGGAAGGCGACCTTGTCACGTCGAGGATGGACCCCGCCCGAGCCCAGTTTGTGCCGGACAGGTTCGAGGCGGCCCGCGCCCTCGCTGCGCGCGCCCGCCCCGGCGACCTCGTCATGACCGTGGGCGCAGGCGACGTGACCGAGCTCGGCCCGACGATCCTCGACCAGATCGGGCAGCGATGAGGCCTCCCAGGCGGCCCAGAAGGCGAGTGGAGGAGGGCGCCCGTCGGCCGGAAGAGGAGTCCCGTCGAGAGAGGCCCGAGGCCGCTTCCTCCCTCAGCCAGTCGAGTCCCTCAGAAGCCCGCACAGGCGAGCAGGCCGCCGTTTCCGGCGTCGCGGGCCTCGGTCCGCGCAGGGCGACCGGCCTCGCGGGCGCGGGGCGCCGCGGAGAGCCAAACCTCGCTTCGGAGAACCGAGACCGTCGCGGACAGGCCGTCGTCGCCGAGATCGTCGAGGGAGGTCCCCCGCGGGGCTGGCGCGCGGCGTCAAGGCGCGAGTCGGACCCCGTAGACATGACGGAGCGTCGCCGCGAACGCTTGGCCGAGCGTCGCCGCGTCCGCAAGCGCAGAATTGTGCGCGCCTCGATCGCCGGGGCCGCCGTCGTCATACTCGCCTGGGTCGTCTTCTTCAGCCCGCTGCTCGCCCTGCGATCGGGCGGGGTCGCGGTTCGCGGTGCGGGGGTATCCGGGGTCGCCGACGGCGACGTGAAGGCCGCCGTCGCCGAGTACGTTGGAACGCCGCTCGTTCGCCTGAACACGGGCGAGGTCGAATCGAAAGTTCGCAAGAGCCTCCCGATGGTCAAGCGGGCCAAAGTCACGCGAAACTTTCCGGGCGGGGTAACCGTCGCCGTCACGCTGCGAAAACCCGTCGCCTGCATGGTGGAGAAGGCCTCGTGCACGGCCATAGACGAGGACGGCGTGCGCTTGGACGTCCCCAAGAGCCAGACGTCCTCGCTCCCGAAGCTCAAGCTCGCCGACGGCGACGCGCCGCGGGCGACGTCGATCATGGGCGCCGTGCTTGGCGCCCTCGACGAGGGTACGCGCAGGCAGGTGGCCTCTGTGCAGGTCACGCGCGCGGGGCAGGTCGCCTTCACCCTCTCGGACGGGGCTACTGTGAACTGGGGAGGCGCCGAGGAATCCGCGGTGAAGGCCAGGGTGCTCAAGGGGCTGCTCTCTCAGAAGGCGAAGCGCTACGACGTTTCCGCCCCGCATGCCCCGGTCACCGAGAACTAGGCGAATTCTTGCGCCTGGCGAACTGGGCGGGTTGCTCTGCACATCGGTCCGTTTCTCACGTATATTCGACTCTGGAATACGCGACACGCCCCGCGCGGAGGTTGAACGGCCGAACACGGCCCTCTACCTTGTCCGCGAAGGTGAACGGAGAAAACTTCAAGTACGAGTTGAAGTCTGAAAGGAAGAGAGCGATGCCCACTCTCAACAACGGCGCGAACATCAAAGTCATCGGTGTGGGCGGCGGCGGTGTGAACGCCGTTGATCGCATGATTCAGGATGGACTTGCAGGCGTCGAGTTCATTGCAATCAACACCGACGGCCAGTCCCTCGTCAAGTCCGAGGCCGAGACCAAGCTCGACATCGGCAGGGAGGTTTCCCGCGGCCTGGGCGCGGGCGCCGATCCGGCGGTAGGCCGGAGGGCCGCCGAGGAGAACGGCGAGGTCATCAGCGCGGCCCTCGAAGACGCCGACATGGTCTTCGTCACCGCAGGAGAAGGCGGCGGAACGGGAACGGGGGCGGCCCCCGTCGTCGCCGAGATCGCCCGATCCATCGGCGCCTTGACGGTGGGCGTCGTCACGCGGCCATTCGAGTTCGAGGGGCGCCAGCGGGCGAACAACGCGACGGCCGGCCTGGCCGAGCTGCGCAAGGCCGTCGACACCCTCATCGTCATCCCCAACGACCGTCTTTTGGAGATCGCCGACGACAATCTCACGGTCCTCGAGGCGTACCATCTCGCAGACGAAGTTCTGCGCAACGGCGTGAAGGGAATCTCCGACCTCATCACCATCCCGGGGCTGGTCAACCTCGACTTCGCGGACGTCAAGGCGATCATGAAGGACGCGGGAACCGCGCTCATGGGCATCGGCGAGGCCACGGGCGACGACAGGGCGATGCGCGCCGCGGAGGCGGCGATCTCCTCGCCGCTCCTCGAAGCCAGCATCGACGGCGCGCACGGCGTGCTTTTGTCGTTCCAATCCGGCGAGAACTTCTCTCTCCAGGAGATGAACCAGGCCTCCAAGCTTGTCCAGGAAGCCGCGGACCCCAGCGCGAACATCATCTTCGGCCACATCATCGACGATTCGCTCGGCGACGTCGTGCGCGTAACAGTCATAGCCGCGGGATTCGACGAGCCGGAAGACGAACAGTTCACGTCCGCCTCGCGCCCCGCGCAGGCACCGCCGACGCGCTCGCGCACGTTCGAAGACCCTGTTCCCTCGCACCGCGCCGAAGAGCCGGCCATTCAGCCGGTGAGTACCGGCCAGCACCACCACATCGCGACGCCGAGCCATCCCGTGGCCGAGCCCGTCGCCAAGACGTCGCCGGCCCCCGCCCGGTCGATCCCTCCGGTCGTCGAGGAGCCCACGACGCGCTCCAGCCGCGACCTGGATATTCCAGCGTTCCTCTTCGAAGATCAGTAAGCTCACGTGTCTCTCGTCGAGTGGGTGCTCGATTCGACCGTTCCCGGCGGCCGAATCCGGGCCGGTTTCACGTCGCGTCGGGGAGGGACCTCCGAGGGGGCCTATGAGGGCCTCAACCTGGGCTTGCACGTCGGAGACGACCCTTCGGCCGTTGCACGCAACAGGCTGAGCTTGACGAGCGAGGTCGGATTCATCACGTGGATGGACCAGGTCCACGGCGCCAACGTCGAGGTGGTCGACTCGCAGGTTCTGACGTCCGGCACCCCCGGGCGGACCTTTGCGGACACCGACGGCCTCGTCGTCGACGCCTCCCTGCATCCCTGCTCGGCCGCTGTCATGGTGGCAGACTGCGTCCCCCTCCTCCTCGCCGCCTCCAACGCGCCCATAGCCGCGGCGGTCCACGTCGGCCGCTCCGGCCTCTTTGCGGGCATCGCCTCCGTGGCCCTCGATACGATGCGTGAGAGGGGTGCCCAAGGGATTCGCGCATACCTCGGCCCGTCGATCTGCGGACGGTGCTACGAGGTTCCCGCGGACATGCGGGACGAGGCCGAAAACCTCGCGCCCGGAAGCTATTCGAGGACCTCCTGGGGCACGCCGGCGATCGACATCCCCGAGGCGCTCGAGCTGCAGCTGCGAAAGGCCGAGGTCGACGACGTCGTCCGGTCGGAAATTTGCACGATGGAAGACGCCCGATATTACTCCCATCGCCGCGAGATGGCGGCGAAAAGGGCAAGCGGAAGGTTCGTCGGCCTCGTTCAGGTAAGGCGCGACACGCCTTTCTAAATCGCCGTCAAACGCCGCGATCTGCAATACGTTGGATGGAGTACGCCCCGCGAGTGAAAGAGATATCGGCATGGGAATGTTCCAACGCTTCGTTGACAGGTCGACGCTGAGCGACGAGTACGACGAATACGAGGACGGGTACGAGGAGTACGACGACGAGGAGCGCCTCGACGCCGACGTCTCGCCCATTCGTTCGGTTCCGTCGGTTCCTCAGCTTGCACGCATCGTGACGGTGCACCCGACCTCTTTTTCCGAGGTCCGAGCTTTCGCTGAACAGTATCGCTCCGGCCTTCCCGTCATCCTCAACCTGACGGAGACCGACACCGAGTCGCGAAAGCGAATCGTCGACTTTGCACTCGGCCTGTGCTTCGGCCTCGAAGGCCAGCTCAACAAGGTTTCTGAAGACGTCCTCCTCATGACTCCTCACACTGTGACGATGGACGAGCACGCCGCCGCGGGCGGCGCCCCTGCTTTCTGATGAAAATCGCCATCGGCATACTTCTTCTTTTCATCCAGTTCTACATGGTCCTCCTTCTTGCGAGGGTCGTCATCGACATCGTGTCGATGATCCTGCGGGACTGGAACCCAACTGGCTTCGCCCTCGTCGCCGTCAATGTCGTCTACAAGGCCACGGATCCCCCTTTGCGCTTTATCGGCAAGTACGTTCCGCCCCTGCGGCTGGGGCCCGTGGCCTTCGACATGGCGTTTCTCATCGTCATTTTGGGCCTTGGGATTCTCGGAAGGCTGCTCCAGCAGTTTGTTTAGCCTCCTAGGGTCCGCCCCGGAACAGCCGCCTGCGCAGTCGCCCGGGCGGCTGTCGTGCAACTGAAAGCCCTTTTGCACGGCCGAGAGGCGTCCCCAAGCGCGGCGCGCGTTGCAGCAATTCACTCGGTGTGCTTTGGCCGAAGCAGAGCGCACCGCGCGTTCAACGGTTCGTGTTGCGTCCGTCGCTTCGAGCCTGACCGAACGCGCCGGGGCGGCCTGTCTCTGCCAGCTTCGCCCGACGCTTCGCGCAGAGTGAACATCGACTCGAGCTCGGGCGGCGTGGGGCGTTGATGCTGGCGTCTCTTCGAGCTCGCTGCCCGGCTGCGTCGTTGAGCGCGCACGCGGAATCGATGGCGCCCCGGGGAGGAACGACGTTCGAACGGCGGACCTCGACTCGGCTTGGGGACGCTGGCTCGACGCTCGCCGCCATCGTCTTCGCTTTGAGAATTTTGGGAGGGATTCCCTACTCCGCTTCGTCGGCAAATATCGACTTTTGCGTGTAATCTCGCGGATTGGTCCGTTGAGGTTTCGCTCGCGGAAAAGGCTTGCAGGGATGCAGCACCATTCACACGGTGAACATTGGCACCATTTCGGGTAACGTATCCCTGTAGGCGGCGTTTTTGCCCGCTGAGGAATACGTACCAAAACACAGAGGTGAATACACACATGGCGCTGCTGACTGAATCCGATGTCCTGAATGCACGCTTCAAGGCACCGAGCTCAATCGAGGAGGGATACGACCTTGACCAGGTCGACTTCTTCCTCGACGAAGTTGCCGAAACCATCGCCCAGCTCACCGCCCAGAAGGCCGAGCTGGAAAACGAGCTGAAGAAGGCTCAAGCTCGGATCGCCGAGCTGGAGAACTCCGGCGCCGCCACTGGGCGTGGCGAGGCCCCGTTCTCCGCGGCGACCACGGCCTCCTTCGCCCCGGTCGGAGGTGGCGCAGCTGGAGGCGGCGACACCAACGCCGTCGCAGGCATGCTCGCCCTGGCCCAACAGCTGCATGACAAGTACATCAGCGATGGAAAGGCCGAGGCCGATCGCATCCTCGCCGAGGCCAATGCCGAGAGCCAGCGGATCATTGCCGAAGCGGAGGAGCAGCACAACCGCACGCTCACCCAGCTGGAGCAGGAGCGCGGGCTTCTCGAGCGCAAGATTTCGGAGCTTCGAGACTTCGAGCGGGATTACCGCACTCGCCTCAAGAGCTACCTCGAGTCGCTCTTGGCCGACGTCGAATCGGGTTCCACGCCCTCGTCGGATCAACGCTGAGCCTGAGCGGGCGAACGGCGGCAGCCCGCGGCTGCCGCCGTTCGGCGTAGGACATATCGAATGAGCACGGCACACAAAGCGGGCCGGCTGACGATGTGGGCAATCGTCGTCGGCCTTCTCACCGTCGCCATCGACCAGGCGACCAAGCAATGGGCTCTCTCATCGTTGGGCGACGGCGTGCGCCGTCGCCTTTTCGGCGACCTTTTGGGCTTTGAGCTGCACTTCAACCCCGGAGCGGCTTTCTCCTTTCTTACCGGTTCGACGTGGGTCTTCACCGTCGTCGCGGCGGTGGTGGTCCTCGCTCTTCCCCTGTGGATCAGACGCACGTCGTCGCTCCCATGGACGATCACGCTGGGGGTCGTATGGGGCGGCGCAGCTGGCAATCTCGTCGACAGGCTCTTCAGGCAGCCGGGCGTCGGCCGCGGCCACGTGGTCGATTTCATCGCCTACGGGCGTTGGTTCATCGGAAACATGGCGGATGTCGCACTCGTTCTCGGGATCGTCGTCATCGTCGTTCTCACCTGGCTCTCCGTTCCTTTCGACGGGGAGTCAGGGCGTGGAAACGAACAGGTCGGCGAGGCCGATGGCGGAGAGGGCCGCGAAGGCCAATCCGACGTCGCTGCGGAGGCGAGGCGCACGGACGGCGGCGCGGCGAGGGACGCCGGCGTGGGTGACCGCGTCGCGGTCGCGGCCGGAGGCTGTGGCGGCGCAGCGGCGCGCCTGAGCCCGGGCGGAGTGGACGAAGGCGCGATTTCCGACGCCGAAAAGCCCGTCGAACCGGGCAAAAACACCGAGCTCTCAGCTCGTCCGGGCGAGCTCGGCCATGCCTGAAAGGCGTTTTTACCCGGTCCCCGACGGGCTGTCCGGAGACAGGATCGACTCCGTCCTTTCCCGGATGACCGGCCTTTCCCGGAGCGTTTGCGCCGCGGCGGTTCAGAAGGGCGAGGCATGGATAGACGGGGCGGTCGCCTCCAAATCCGACCGGGTCCCCTCGGGCGCAGTCTTGGAGATCCTCGTCCCAGACCCGCCGTCGCTCGAACCGCGCCCTTCGGCAGAGGGAATCGTCAGGCTCTACGAGGACGAGGACGTCGTCGTCGTCGACAAGCCGGCGGGCATGGCGGCCCATCCCTCGCTCAACTTCGAGGGACCGGACGTGCTCGGAACCCTCATGGCCGAAGGTGTGAAACTCACCTCACATGGCCCTCAGGAGAGAAAGGGCATCGTCCACAGGCTGGACGTTGGAACGACCGGCTGCATGGTGGTCGCAAAATCGGAAGCCGCCTACTCGGCGCTCAAACGCGCCTTTCGAGACCGGGCCGTCGAGAAGGTTTACCACGCGCTGGTGCAGGGCCATCCCGACCCGATGTCGGGAACGATCGAAGCGCCCATCGGCCGCGACAATCGGCGCCAGTGGAAAATGGCCGTGCGCGCCGACGGGCGCCCGAGCGTCACCCACTACGAGGCACTCGAGGCGATGGCCGGCGCAAGCTTGCTGGAGGTCCGTCTGGAGACGGGCCGGACGCATCAGATTCGGGTCCATATGTCGGCGATGTCGCATCCATGCGTCGGCGACGACATGTACGGAGCAGATCCGACGCTCTCGGCGAGACTCGGCCTCACGCGGCAATGGCTCCACGCCGTCCGCCTGGGATTCGAACATCCGACGTCCGGGGAGTGGGTCGCCTTCGCCGCTCCGTACCCGGAGGATTTGCAAAACTCGCTCGAGGCGATGCGCGAGGGCGTCTTCCGCTGAGAAAGCCCGCCGCCGGGCGCCTTGCCGCAGGAACCTTCGGACGGCGGATTCCGCCTAGAGAGCCTCTTTTGTCGCAAGCGCGTTCGGCCGCCGTTTCTTTTCTCTCGGCGAAGGCGGCCGCGTCCTGAGGCGAGTGACTGACGCTCCGCGTAGACTGGGCCCATGGCCAAAGACTTCGCGCATCTGCACGTCCACACCGAATACTCGATGCTCGACGGGGCCGCGAAGATCAAGAAGCTCGTGGCCCAGGCCAAGGCCCAGAACCAGAAGGCCGTGGCGATCACGGACCACGGGTACTGCTTCGGGGCCTACGAGTTTTACAAAGAGTGCAAGGCCCAGGGGGTCAAGCCGATCATCGGCGTCGAAGCGTACATGACGCCGGGAACCTCCCGTTTCGGCTCGGACCGGGTGCTCTGGGGCGAGGAGGGCCAGAGGGCCGACGACGTCTCCGCGCGCGGCGCCTACACGCACTTGACGCTTCTTGCCTACAACAACAAGGGGCTTCACAACCTTTTCCGCATGGACTCGCGCGCCTCGCTCGAAGGCCAGATGGGCAAGTGGCCGCGGATGGACATGGACCTTCTGGAGACGTACCACGAGGGGCTCATCGCCACGGCAGGATGCCCCTCCGGCGAAGTTCAAACGCGGCTGCGCCTCGGGCAGTTCGACGAAGCCTACGAGGCGGCCGGGCGCATGCAGGACCTGTTCGGCAAGGAGAACTACTACGTCGAGGTCATGGACCACGACAACTCCATCGAAAAGCGCGTGCGCAACGAGCTTCTCGACCTTGCCCGAAAGATCGACGCCCCGCTGATCGCGACGAACGACTCGCATTACGTCAAGGCGGGTGACGCGCCCATCCAGGACGCGATGCTGTGCATCAACTCCGGTTCGACGCTCCAGGACCCGGACCGCTTCACCTTCGACGGCACGGGCTACCACCTGCGCTCCTCCGAGGAAATGCACGAACTCTTCGGCGACCTTCCCGGGGCGTGCGAGAACACCCTGCTCGTCGCCGAGCGCTGCAACGTCTCCTTCACCACGGCCGACGAGGGCGCGAACTACATGCCGGTCTTTCCAGTCCCCGAAGGCGAGGATCTCACCTCGTGGTTCGTCAAGGAGGTCGACCGCGGCCTGCACGTGCGCTTCGGCGAAAAGATTCCGGCCGACGTGCGCGAGCGCGCCGACTACGAGGTGAGCGTCATCTTGCAGATGGGCTTCCCCGGGTACTTCCTCGTCGTCTCCGACTACATCCTGTGGGCCAAGCGCAACGGGATAAGAGTGGGGCCCGGGCGCGGCTCCGGCGCCGGGTCGATGGTGGCCTACGCCCTGCAGATCACGGAGCTCGACCCGATTCGCCACGGCCTGCTCTTCGAGAGGTTCCTCAATCCGGAACGAGTTTCGATGCCCGACATCGACGTCGATTTCGACGAGCGCAGGCGAGGGGAGGTCATCGAGTACGTCGAGAAGAAGTACGGGGCTGAGAAGGTCTCCCAGGTGGTGACTTTCGGAACGATCAAAACCAAGCAGGCGCTCAAGGATTCGGCGCGGGTGCTCGGCTATCCGTTCGAAATGGGGGAGCGGATGACGAAGGCCCTCCCCCCGACAGTCCAGGGGAAGGACATTGCGCTCGCCGACATCCACAACGAAAAGGCCGAGAGGTTCGTCGAGGCGGGGGATTTCCGCCAGCTCGTGGCGGGCGACCAGGACGCCTCCAAGGTCTTCGAACTGGCCCAGGGTCTGGCCGGCCTCACGCGCCAGTGGGGCGTGCACGCCTGCGCCGTGCTCATGTGCTCCGAGCCGCTCATGGACATCATTCCGATCATGAAACGCCCGTCCGACGGCGCCACGATCACCCAGTTCGAATATCCTCTGTGCGAGGAACTGGGCGTGCTGAAGATGGACTTCCTCGGACTGTCGAATCTGACGACGATCGAGGACGCTCTCGACAACATCGTCTACAACGGCAAGGAGCGGGTGGCGATCGAGGAGGTCGAGCTGGACGACCAGCCCACCTTTGAGCTTCTCCAGCGGGCGGACACCCTCGGCGTCTTCCAGCTTGACGGCTCGGGCATGCGGGCTTTGCTCAAACAGATGCGGCCCACGGAGTTCGAGGACATCTCCGCGGTCTCTGCGCTGTATCGGCCCGGTCCCATGGGGATGAACTCGCACACGAGCTACGCCCTGCGGAAAAACGGACTCCAAGAGATCGCTCCGATCCACCCCGAGCTCGAGGAACCGCTGCGCGAGATTCTGGCGCCGACCTACGGCCTGATCGTCTACCAAGAGCAGGTCATGCAAATCGCGCGGGTGTGCGCGGGCTTCACAATGGGCCAGGCTGACACGCTGCGCAAAGCCATGGGCAAAAAGAAGCTCGATGTGCTGCAAAAGCAGTTCGAGGGATTTTCCGCCGGAATGCTCGCCAACGGATACTCGAAAGAATGCGTCGACAAACTGTGGGAGATCCTCGTTCCCTTCGCCCAGTACGCTTTCAACAAATCGCACTCGGCCTGTTACGGCGTCATTTCGTACTGGACGGCCTTCCTCAAGGCCAACTACCCGGTCGAGTTCATGGCCGCGCTTTTGACGTCGAAGAAGGACAACAAGGACAAGCTCGCCCTCTACCTCGGCGAATGCCGACGCATGGGCATCACGGTGCTCGTTCCCGACGTCAATGATTCTGACTCCGACTTCTCCGCTGTCGGCGAGCAGGTCCGCTTCGGCCTGTCCGCGGTGCGCAACGTGGGCGCGAACGTCGTCGAGGGGATCCTCGGCGCCCGGCGCAAGAAGGGCGCCTTCACGTCGTTCCAGGATTTCCTCGACAAGGTTCCCCTCCAGGTGTGCAACAAGCGCGCCATTGAGTGCCTCGTCAAGGCGGGGGCATTCGATTCCATGGGGTATTCGCGCAAGGCTCTTCTGGCAAAGGTCGAAGAGGCGGTCGACTCCGTCGTCTCGCTGAAGAAGAACGAAGCGGCCGGGCAGTTCGACCTTTTTGGAGGGGCCGACGTCGATCTCGGCGCGGGCGTCGACGTCGTTGTTCCTGACATCCCCGAGTGGGACAAGAAGGTGAAGCTTGACCACGAGCGCGACATGCTGGGGCTTTACGTTTCGGACCACCCCCTTTCGGGAATGGAGCACGTTCTCGATCGCGCCGCCGACACGACGATCGTCAGGCTCATGAACGAGGAGAGCATCCAGGAGGGCTTTGTCAGCCTCGCGGGGCTGATCACGTCCGTGCAGCCGAGGGTGTCGAAGAAGAACGGCAAGCTATGGGCGACGATCATCTTGGAGGACCTGACGGGCAGCGCGGAGATCAACTTTTTCCCTGCCACGTATCAGACGGTTTCGACGATGCTTACGCCGGACACCGTGGCCGTCGTCAAGGTGCGGGTGCAGGATCGCGACGGAACGGTCCAGCTTTCGGCCCAGGAGATGACGCTGCCCTCGGGGGATCTTCTTCCTGATTCGCCGGTCGAGCTGCAGATGCCCGAGCGCATGTGCACGGCGGAGCAGATGGCGTCCTTGGCCCGCGTCCTCTCGAGCTATCCGGGAAGCGCGCCGGTTCGCATGCATATCCACAGGCCGCACGCGACAAGCGTGGTCCAAGTGGACAGAAAGTACTACGTCCAGCCCGGTGCGGGCCTTTTCTCCGACCTTCGCGTGCTGCTGGGCCGCAACTGCCTGAGGTGACGGCGCTGCCTTAGCCTGCGGCCTTCTAGCCTTGCGTCGGTTTTGGCCTTGGGTCCTGCTTTGGGCTCGTGTCGGCGGCGCTACGCTAGTCTCTCGTCCGTTTGAGTGCTTTTCCGATTTATCAGCCCTATGACCCATGCCGCTTTATCCGTGTATTCGTCGCTTGTCGGCGCGCAGTGGCTGAAAAGAAGCAGCTCGAACGGCGGAAGGGTTGCCGGATGAGCTCGGTTGCGAGCCCATCCGGTCTAGTCAGTTCTCCTCGTTTTCTTCGTCAGCGAGCCCTTTGGACGCTGGCTCTATTTCTTTGGATGTTGTCTCTTCCTCTTTCGAGGCTGTCTGCTTTTGTTTTGGTTTGGGCAGGGCGACGAAGGCCGTGGCGGCGACGACGGTCAGCAGGATCATGTAGAGCTTCTGATTGTCTCGTGCAAGGTTGCATCCTTCGTTGACATTTGAGCGGACTGTCGCTCTGTCGGCTTCACCGTCAACGCCGTTCTCGGAAGCGACTCTGTCCATTTCATTGGAGTCTTCTAGGTCAAAGAAACCGTATATGTCGTAGGGGGTCCCTAAAACCGTCCACCCTACGGGTTCACAATCCACGTCGCTCAGACTGACGACTATCGACGGTCTGCTGAAGAAAAGCCAGCCGAGGACGAACAGGGTGAAAGCGACGATGAGGACGCGGAGTGTGACGAAGGCCTTCTTTGTCATGGTTTCTCCAAGTATTCGAGTGGATAATCTAGGTTTGGCTGTGGTAAAGGGTGTGGCTGCGGCCTGTATCGGTAATCCTTGTGTTAAAACCACAGCGATAATCTTGAACTTTCAGTCGCCGTCTCAGCGCACAGGCTGCGAGCCGTTCTTGCCTCTCCGGACAGGTCATTTGTCTTGTCCTGCGACGCGTTGGCGACTCAAACTGACGACTTCAGTCGCCCGGTTACGCGTCTACGCTGCGCTTGCAGTCCGCAACTCGGATTCTTGATCGCGTTACCGACGTTTTCTTGAGGGTAAAGTGACAGAGGCTAGCCCGTCGGTTGATCGCTTTCAGCAGGTATGGTCCTTGACCTTTCCTTTCTCTTTGGTTTGGGCAGGGTGATGAAGGCCGTGGCCGCAACGACGGTCAATACAGTCATGTAGAACCTTCGGTCCTCGCGCGCGAGGTTGCAACCCTCGTGGAGATTCCGACTAACCCTATCGAAATACTTCTCGTCAAAGTGATTCTCATTCATAAAAGCCTCGATTTCGTCTCCATCCCCCTCAACATAACTCAACGACGAGTAAGGTCGTTCTAGAAAGTTCCATCCCACAGGCTCACACGACACTCCGCTGAGAGAAGCATGTATATAAGGCCTGCTGAGGAACAACCACCCGAAAATAAGCATGGTGAAAGCGACGATGAGGACGCGAAGCGTGACGAATGTTTTCTTTGCCATGGGGTACCTAGTTTGCGACGGCCGGTATCTGGGCTGTCGATTGCGTTTGCGGATCGGTTTAGTTGTGGAGTGAATTCAGGTAGATCAGTGTTTTAACAGCGTGATCGTCAAACGAAGCGGGACGATTCAGTTATGGGGGCCGCGGACGCTTGGTCGATCGTTGTGATCGAGTGGTGCGGCGGCACTGAGTGAAGGGGCGGCGTGCGAAGTTTGCAGTGCCGGGCCGATTGGCTTCAGCAAGCAAAATTCGCGAGTTTTCAGTTGTGTGAATCGACGTTATGGGTTGCGTCGATACGGGCTTGCGACTCCCGTTCGCGGGATCCGTTCGCCTGACGGTCACTAGCCTATGGTGAAGAAAGAAGCGAGGCAAGCCCTTTCTTTAGTTGTGAGTTGATTCACTTTAGATTGAGGGTCGGTGGCCGTTTGGCGACTGTCTGTTCCCGGGTCCGTGCCTTGGTGCGCATTCGCCTTTAGACGGGCGATGTCTTTCGGCCAAATGTCGCGGCATCGCAGCCGATTCCGCAGGCGCCAAGGTCGAACTCTGCTTTTTCGCCAGAGCTGAAGGGTTCTACGATCAGACGCCGTCGTCGATTGGCTTGCTGTGCCGGACGCACTTTGGCGACGCCAAAAGAGCTTCCTCTTGCTGTCTTTCGCTCGGCCTCAGTCTGCACGCACTTCAGACTGTTTGCGTGCTGCTTGGCCTTTTGGCGTGCGGGCTAGTTCGCACCCTTCAAATGGAAGCGTTCCGCAATTTGGGCCTGGCCTGTTTGCGCGGAGGCCAGTTCGCAACTGCGACTCCTGCTTCGACGGAGACGACACCTGGCCTGTTTGCACGGAGGCTAGTCAATCGCCTCGTTCCGCTCAGCCTTCAGCCGCGACGACGCGGACCTCGATTCGCCTTCCGTTCGAGAGGTCCATCGCTACGACGTCGCCGTCGCTCAGCCTGTGGCCCCGCCGGGTTTCGACGACGCCGTTGACGACGATCTCTCCAGCTCTCACCAGCTCGGCGGCCTCGGCGCCGCTTCCTGCCAGAGAGGCGTACTTGACGAACTGCCCGAGTCTGATCGGCAGATTGACCTCGACGTCTTCCATCGTTCCTCCTGTGTGACAATGTCAGGCACTCGAAGAGCAGGTTCTCCTCGGCGCCGCGCGGGCGGCTTGGCAGGCCGAAAGCCTCCAGGCCCAAAGGTCAGGTTCCCGCGTCGGCCGGGGCGTTCCCGAACCCGGTCGGCAGAATTCCAAGCCCGGTTGGCAGGGTCTCAAACCCGGTCGGCAGGCTCGTGGGTCTAAAGCGCGGGTTCCCGGACAACGCCCCCAGACCCCGTCGGCGGGCTCTTTCGGACCGGGGCGACTGGCCTTTAAACCTGGGCGGTTGGCTCAACCGGATGGTCCTCGGGTTCGCAGCCGCGACGTTTTTTCCTTCTGCGGGAAAGGATACAGCCCACGGCCGCGGCCAGCGCGAAAGCGCAGACAACGGCGATTCCCGCGGGGGAGCCCGCCGCTGCTGCCACGGCGGCGTTCCACACGGCAAAGCCGACGGTCGAATAGATGAGAGCCCATGCCAGCCACCCGGGAAACGCAGCCAGATTGTACTTGGGCCACGAAAGCCCGACGACCCCCGCCGCGACGTTGACGACCGTCTGAATCCCGATCGTCAGGTAGGCCAAGGAAATGACGATCCACCCGCGTTTTTTGATCTTGTCCATCGCCCGCTGCGTTCGGGCGGTGTTGGCCCACTGCCACGCTCGGCGCCGAAAGCCGCCCGACGGCTCTCTGCCGGAGATCGTCACCCGTCTGCCGTAGCGTCCGATTCCGTAGACGAGGTTCGATCGCGACGCAACGAGCAGCGTCAGCGTGAGGAAGACGAGAGGGAACGGCCCCGTCGACGTGAATTCGCCGATGCTCTTGAACATATCCAGATTGTAGCCCAAACGTCTTTGCGACACTATCGGAGTCAGGACGAACTAAACGTTGCGGTCGCGGAAGAATCTATGCGACGCCTTAAACGCCCTTCCCTCCGCCCGCGCACGTCGAGCACGTTCCCATGAGCTCGAGGGTGTGCTCGACGTCGATGAAGTCCGCCTCGGCGGCGACCTGCCTTGCCCACGCCTCGATTTGAGGGCCGGCCACTTCGACCGTTCTCCCACATATTCTGCAAACCAGGTGGTGGTGATGCTCGGTGGAATCGCAGGAGCGGTAGAGGAGCTCTGAGTCGGTGCGCAGAACGTCGACTTCCCCCTCGTCCAAGAGGACCTGGAGGGTGCGGTAGACGGTCGCCAAGCCGATCTTGGAGCCCGACTTCGCGAGGTCGTCGTGCAACTGCTGTGCGGAAACGAAAGAGGAAAGCTCCTCCAGGCGTTTTGCTATCGCCTGGCGCTGGGCTGTGTTTCGTGTTCGTCCCATGTGACTGCTTTCTTCGGCCTGCGGCGGATGCAGAACGCGATAACGGCGCGGCTTGTCGCGACAATTGTATATGTTCCGATAAGCAGGGTCACGATCGTCGCTCCGGGCGCGAGCCTGACGAAATAGGTGGTTGCGAGCCCGACGACGCAGGCGAGCACGCCCAACGCCATGGCTATCCCCATCGTTTTGTTGAACGACGAGGAAAGCAGCTGCGCGATGGCGACGGGAACGATCATGATCGCCGAGACCAGGAGCACGCCGACCACCCGCATGGCCACCGAAACCGTCAAAGCCGCGACCACGGCAACGAGGATATTGAGCGTTCTCACGCGCAGTCCGCAGGCCTTCGCAAAGTCTTCGTCGTGCGAAAGGGAGAAAAGGGGGCCGCGCAGGCCCAGCCCGAAAAGCAGGACGAAGGCCGAGAGAACAGCGGTGTAGAAGACCTCGTCGGGGGAGACGGTCGCGATCGAGCCGAAAAGGTAGCTCGTCAGCTTCTCGGTATTCCCGCCGGCCAGCGAGATGATGATGACGCCCAGGGCGATTCCCCCGTAAAAGAGCATCGCGAGGGCGACGTCGCCGCCCGTGCGACCCTGGGCGCGCACAACCTCGATGAGAACGGCGCCGATGACCGACGCTGCGATCGCCCCCGGTATCGCCAAGGAGTCTTTCGGGTCGAGGCCGAAGACGCTCGCCGCCAGCCAGCCGGCGGCCACCCCCGTCAAAGCGACGTGCCCGATCCCGTCGCCCATGAGGGCCATTCCGCGCTGAACGAGGTAGGTGCCGACCACAGGCGCGGAGACCCCCACCAGTATGGCGACGACGAAGGCCCGCTGCATGAACGGCGCCTCGAGCATCTCTCGGATCGTTTCAAACGTCACGATGGATCCATCCTCAGAGTCGGTGCGTGGTGTGCCTGCCAATCGGCGGAGTCGTGCGGGTGGACGTGGTCGTGCTCAGGGTGGTCGTGGCCTGGCGGCGGCGGGGGAGGCGCGCCGTCGTGAACGACGCGCCCGCCCTCCAACACGACGGCCCGCTCGACGATCGGTTCCAATTCGCCCATCTCGTGAAGCACGGTGACCAACGTCGTGCCGCGCTCGCGAAGCTCGGAGAGGATCGAGGCGAGTGCCCGCCTCGAATCGCGGTCGATTCCCGCGAGGGGCTCGTCCAGAAACAGCAGATCGGGCTCGCGCACGAGCGCTCTGGCGATGAGCACCCTTTGCGCCTGGCCCCCGGAGAAAACCTGGACGTGGTCGCGGGCTCTGTCCTCCAGGCCGACGGCGGAGAGGGCCGCCAACGCCTTGCGCTTGGCCCTCGGGCCGACGTCGGCCCGAGGGCGGCCCCGCCCGAGCAGGCCCGAGCGGACGACCTCGAGCGCCGTCGCCGGCACACCCGATGAGGCGGTCACCCGTTGAGGGACGTACCCGATCCGAGACCAGGGGACGGACCTTCTGGCGGTGACGCTTTCCCCGAAAAACTCGACGCTTCCGGCGGAGGCCGGAACGATGCCGAGAATGGCGCGCACCAGCGTCGACTTGCCCGAGCCGTTGGCGCCGAGGAAGGCGACGGATTCGCCTGAGGAGACGCTCAGGGCCACGTCGTCAAGGATGCGCGAGCCGCCCAAATGGACGGCGAGGCCCTCCACGGCCACGGGAAGAATGGCGTTCATCGTTCTCCTGTCTGCGCGCCGATCATGCGTCCGTCGGCACGGCGATCCTATGCCCTGCGGGCACGGCAATCATATGTCCATCCGCATGTCCGTCGGCTGCATGTCCGTCGGCTGCATGTCCGTCGGCGCCCCGGTCACATGCCCGCCTGCGTGCCGACCGTGCGCCGCCGGCCCGCACGGTCACTTGCAGGCGAGGGCCTTCTTGAGCGCCGTCAGGTTGCCCGTCATGGCCGCCTCGTAGTCGCCTTTCTCGGGCTTGGACTCCAGCGGGCTGAGAACCGCGGTGACGGTTTTCGTCTCTTTCGCCAGAGTCTCGGCGGGCTTGCCGCTGACGAGCTCCTCGGTGAAGATCGTCGTGGTCCCGTTCTCTTGGACGTACTTCTTAACCTTGGCCAGCGTGGCCGGGCTCGGTTCTGACTCCGGGTCGATGCCTGACAGGCCCACTTGGGAGAGCTTGTAACGGTCCGCCAGGTAGCCGAAAGCGGTGTGCGTCGTGACGATCGAGCGGCGTTCGCATGTGGCCAGGCCGGTCTGGAAGGACTTGTCGAGCCCGTCGAGCTTCTTCTGAAGAGCCTCGTTGTTCTTCTTATAAGCGTCGGCGTGGCCGGGGTCCTTCTTCGAAAGCTCGGCCGCGATCGCGTCGGCGGCGCGCTTCATCCGAGCGGGGTCGAGCCAGAAATGAGGGTCGGCGGCGTCTTCGCCGCGGCCCTCGGCGTGGTCGTGTTCTTTCCCGTCTTCGTGGCCCTTTTCTCCGTCGTCCTTCTTGGCTTCGCCGTCTTTCTTGTCGCCATGGTCGTGGTCGTGTTCTAGGAGGCCTTCATGGTGGACCAGATTGACGTTCTTCGTCAGGTCGACCGCCGATACGTCGCTCAGGGAGCCGACGGCGTCGTCAAGAGACGGCTGGAATCCCTTGACGTAAAAGAGCGCCTTTGTTTTGTTCAGCTCGGCGATCTGCTTCGTGCCGATTTCGAACTCGTGCGGCTCGGTGCCCGCGGGGGTGACGGAAGAGACGTCGACGTGGTCGCCGCCGATCTGTTGCGTGAGCCACTGGATCGGGTAGAAAGAGGCGGCAACTTTCAGTTTCCCGGAGGATCCGCCCTTCGAATCGTCGGAAGAATCCGAGCAGGAGGCAAGCCCGAGGGCGAGGGTCAGCGCGGACATGGCCGCGACGATGCGTGTACGATGTCTATTAAACATGAGAACCATTATCATCCTTGTCTCGAAATGCTGTCAAAAGATGCCTCTTGTTTGCCGACGGCTCGCGTTTTGCTTGCCGGAGGCTCGCGTAGTCTGAAGTGACTTTCTAATTGCGCGAGCAGTATTCCGACCGATGGAACGGCGGTTTGCCCTTGGGCGTTTTCCGATCGACAGATCCTCCGCATCAACGGGGCTTTTGGGCTGTGTGGAAAACCCCACCCTCGGCCGACGCCGCCAGGGCGATCGCCGGTAGAATCGAGAGGACTCCGCGTCATCCAGGCGCGGCAACGAAAGGAGCGCAGCTCTATGGCCAAGCAGGCCCCCTCGAAGCTCGACAGCGTCATCGCCCTGGCGAAGCGGCGCGGCTTCGTCTTCCCTTGCGGCGAGATATACGGCGGCACGAGATCCGCGTGGGACTACGGCCCGCTGGGCGTCGAGCTGAAGGAGAACATCAAACGGCAGTGGTGGCGGCACATGGTCACGTCGCGCGACGACGTCGTCGGCCTCGACTCGTCGATCATCCTTCCTCGCGAGGTGTGGGTCGCTTCGGGCCACGTCGGCGTCTTCAACGATCCGCTCACCGAGTGCCTTTCGTGCCACAAGCGCTTTCGCGTCGACCAGATCCAGGAGGAATTCGCAGCTAAGAAAGGGGTCGAAGACCCCGATTCGGTCGAGCTCGCCGAGATCGCCTGCGGCAATTGCGGGACGCGCGGCCAATGGACGGAGCCCCGCGACTTCAACATGATGCTCAAGACCTACCTGGGGCCGGTCGAGGACGAATCGGGCCTCCACTACCTTCGACCCGAGACGGCGCAGGGCATTTTCGTCGATTTCCAGAACGTCATGACGTCGGCCCGCAAGCGCCCCCCGTTTGGAATCGGGCAGATTGGAAAGTCCTTCCGCAACGAGATCACACCTGGAAATTTTATTTTCCGCACGCGCGAGTTCGAGCAAATGGAAATGGAATTCTTCGTCAAGCCCGGAACCGACGAAGAATGGCACCAGTATTGGATCGACGAGCGGCGCAACTGGTACGTCGGCCTGGGAATCGACCCGGAGAATCTTCGGCTGTACGAGCATCCGCAGGAGAAACTCTCCCATTACTCCAAGCGGACGGTCGACATTGAGTACCGTTTCGGCTTCCGCGGATCCGATTGGGGCGAGCTCGAAGGGATCGCCAATCGCACGGACTTCGATCTGTCGACGCACACAAAGCATTCCGGCAAAGACCTGTCCTATTTCGATCAAGCCAGCGGCGAACGCTGGATTCCCTACGTCATTGAGCCCGCGGCGGGTCTGACTCGCTCCCTCATGGCCTTCCTCGTCGAGGCCTACGCGGAGGACGAGGCCCCCAACGCCAAGGGCGGGGTCGACAAGCGCGTCGTGCTCCGGCTCGACCCGCGCCTCTCGCCAGTGAAGGCGGCCGTGCTCCCGCTCTCGCGCGACGAGCGGCTCTCGCCGTTGGCACGCGAGCTGGCGGCTGAGCTCCGCAAGAATTGGAACGTCGATTTCGACGACGCCGGCGCCGTCGGCCGCCGCTATCGCCGCCAGGACGAGATCGGCACGCCTTTCTGCATCACCGTTGATTTCGACTCTCTCGAAGACCGCGCCGTGACCATTCGCGACCGCGACACGATGGAGCAAGTCCGCCTTCCGATCGCCGACGTCGAGGGTCGCCTCGCCGCTAAGCTGGTTGGGTGTTGACGAGCCATAGTCATTCGCATTCGGGTCCCCTGGACATCGCCCCGGGGGCTCGAAGGCGCGTCTCGGTGATTCTGGCCGCCGTCGTCCTGCCGTTGGCGATAGCCACAGCCGTTCTGCTCGTGGCCCTGTGGCCGAAGGGGGAGACCCCCGTCGGCTCGCGGCCCCTGTACTCCAACGGCGCACAAGCCGTGACGGGCAAGGTCACGTCGGTCGGCAAAGTCGATTCCTCGGGCCAGACGCCCGTGAAGATGAAGGTCGACGGCGTGGACGTGCCCGTTCACGTTCCGCCGGAGATCATCGCAAACGGGCTTGACGTCGGCGACGAGATTCGGGCGATCTTCAATCCCGCCGCCCTCGAAAGCGGCACAGCCTACGTTTTCACCGATTTCGTCCGCACCCATCAGATGCTGTGGCTGTTGGCCGTGTATGTCGCAGTGGTTTTGGCGGTGGCGCGGTGGAAAGGCGCCATGGCCCTCGCGGGCCTCGGCGTGTCCCTCGCCATCGTCGGGGCGTTCATGGTGCCCGCGTTGACCGTCAGCGGGCATCCGGTTCTCGTCATACTGGTCGGCGCCGCGGCGATGATGTTCGCCTCGATCTACCTGGCCCACGGGATTTCGATTCGAACGACGACGGCCGTCATCGGCACCTTCGCGGGACTGGTCATCACGACCGGCGTGGCGTGGTGGGCCGTCGGGGCGGCCAATCTCTCGGGCGCCCTTTCCGACGACGCGCGCATCCTGGCCGGCGAGCTGCCTGACGTCCAGCTCCAGGCGATTCTGCTCGGCGGGGTCATCCTCGCCGGACTCGGCGCGCTCAACGACGTTACGATCACGCAGGTCTCCACCGTGTGGGAGCTCCACACGGCGAATCCGCGCCTGACGCGCCGAAGGCTCGTGAGCCAAGGGATGGCCGTCGGACGCGATCACATCGCCTCGACCGTCTACACGCTCGCCTTCGCCTATGTCGGCACGGCTCTCACGCTGCTCGTCGCCGCGGCGCTCATGCAGCGGCCCGCCGCCGAACTCGTCCAGCTCGGCGAGATCGCCGAAGAGATCGTGCGGACTTTGGCGGCATCCATCGGCTTGGTGCTCGCCATTCCGCTGACGACGGCCGTCGCCGCCGTCCTCGCCCCCGTCGCTCCGACCGGTGCCAGGCCAGCCGACGACGATCCCGAAGGCGATTCGGGCGACGGCGACGCGGAGGAAGCCGCCGACGCGCAGGAGGCCTGGAACGATGCCGACGGAATCTGGGACGAGGACGAGGAAGCCTGGGACGGCGAGCCGGCCGGCGGCCGGAAAGCTGGCAGCCCCTATGCGCGCGACCGTCGCGAAGAATTCGAATACGACGGCGCCGAGATAGACAGGGCGACTCGGGGAGACGGCCCATGGCCGCAATGAGGGCCGCCCTGTCGCCAGCGCCGAAAGCTCCTGCGCCGCCTGCCATGAAACCCGTTGCGGCTGGCGCGTCCGGCCTGGCTTTCGGGCCATTGCGCCTTCGAACCCCCGTCATGCTGGCACCCATGGCCGGCGTGACCAACCCGCCCTTCCGTCGACTGTGCAGAGAACAGGCCGAAGAGGGCCTCGCCCTGGCCGGGGCCGATCCCGCGCCGCGGGGGCTTCCGGGAACCGACGCGCCCGGTGGCTTATGGGTGTGCGAGATGATCACCTCGAGGGCTCTCGTCGAGCGCAACCCCGAGGCGATGAACATGATCAAGCCCGATCCCGGGGATCCGGTCCGCTCGATCCAGCTCTACGGCGTCGAGCCGAAAACCTCCGCCGCCGCCGTGGCAATGCTGGTCGGCGAGAACAGGGCCGACCACATCGACCTCAATTTTGGCTGCCCCGCGCCGAAGGTGACCCGCAAGGGCGGGGGATCGGCGCTTCCGTGGAAGCTTGACCTCTTCCGCGAGATCGTTTCGGCCGCCGTCGAGGCCGCCCGGCGCGCAAGCGCGGGCCGCGACGTCGAAGTGCCCGTGACGGCGAAGATCCGCGTGGGAATCGACGACGGCCACACCACTTTCCTCGACGCCGCGAGAATCGCCGAGGACGCGGGAATCGCGGGCCTCACGCTGCATGCGCGCACGATGGCACAGCATTATTCGGGCAGCGCCGATTGGGCGCGCATCGCCGAGCTGGCGGAGGCCACAAGCCTGCCGGTGCTGGGAAACGGAGACGTTTTCGAGGTCGAGGACGCGGTGCGCCTCATGGCCGAAACGGGCTGCGCCGGCGTGGCCGTCGGGCGAGGATGCCAGGGCAGGCCGTGGCTGTTTCGCGAGCTCGCGGCGCGCCTGCACGGATGCGGAGAGACAGCCCGGCCGGGGCTGAGCGACGTCGTCGCCATGATCGAAAGGCACGGCCAGCTTTCCTACGAGCACTTCAACGGGGACGAGCACCGGGCCATGAGGGAGCTGCGCAAGCACATCGGCTGGTACCTGCGCGGATTCGCGGTGGGAGGCGAGAGCCGCAGGGGGCTTGCGCTTGTCTCGACCCGCGAGGAACTCCATGACCGCCTGGCGCAGCTTGACCTCGACCAGCCTTACCCGGAGGCGGCCGAAGGCCCGCGCGGGCGGGCCGGCGGGCCGAAGCGCCCGCACGTTCCCGACGGGTGGCTCGATTCGCGCGAGCTGAGCCCGGCGGACCGGGCAAGAATCGCACGGGCGGAAATCAACGTCTCGGGAGGTTGAATGAACGCGCGCGAACGCTGGATCGACGAATCGGCCAAAAGGTCGAGCCGCACCGAATTCGAACGCGACCGCGGAAGGGTGCTCCATTCCTCCGCGCTCAGGCGGCTCGGCGCAAAAACTCAGGTGCTCGGGCCCGAATCGGACGATTTCATCCGCACGCGCCTGACCCATTCCCTCGAGGTCGCCCAGATCGGGCGCTCCCTCGCCATCAACCTCGGTTCCGACCCGGACATCGTCGAAACCGCCTGCCTCTCCCATGACCTCGGCCATCCGCCTTACGGGCACAACGGCGAGCGGGCCCTCGCAGAGGTCGCCGCATCGATCGGCGGATTCGAGGGAAACGCCCAGACCTTCAGGATTCTCACGCGACTGGAGCCGAAGATGATCGCGCCCAGCGGGCGGCACGTCGGGCTCAATCTCACTCGGGGCACGCTCGACGCCGTCGTCAAATACCCGTGGGGCGCAGGCGAGGGCCCCCTTCGCGAGGACGGATCGCCCACGCCGAAGTTCAATTTTTACTCCGACGACGCCGATGTCTTCGCCTGGGTGCGCGACGGCGCCGGCGAAGGCAGATGCGTCGAAGCCCAGATGATGGACCTCGCCGACGACATTGCCTACTCGACCCACGACGTCGAAGACGGGATCGTGCGAGGGCTCGTCCGCACGGATCGGCTGCGAGACCCGGCCGAGCAAAATCGGATTGTCGAGGCCACGTGCTGCTGGTACGGCTTTGCCGACGGCGACGCGCTGGGCGCCGCGTTCGAGCGCCTGCTGGGCCAGGAGAACTGGCCGGCCGAATTCGTCGGGACCTATGCGCAATTGGCCCAGGTCAAGGACCTGACGAGCGATCTTATCGGGCGCTTCATATCGGGAGTGTGCGAATCCACCGCCTCGGCCCACGGGACCGGATCCCTCCGCCGGCACTCCGGCGCCCTCGTCGTTCCCGAAGCGGCCCGCGAAGAGATCATGCTGCTCAAGGGGCTGGCCGTTTACTACGTCATGCTGCCGCGCGAGAGCGAGCCCCTCTACTACGAGCAGCGCACGGTCGTCTACGATCTGGTGGATGCGCTCAACGGAAGCCCCGAGCGGCTGGAGCCGCAATTTCTCGAACAGTGGAACATGGCGGGCGGGGACGCGTCGGGCAGGCTTCGCGCCGTCGTCGACCAGGTTGCGAGCCTGACAGACCAGTCTGCCCGCCAGTGGCACTCGCGCCTGTGCGGGTTCCTTCGGAACTGACGCCGGACGGCTTGCCGGCGCCCCGGCGCCCGACTCGTGGGGCCCGCGTAGCCCGCCGGTCGGCCCGGACTGTTTGTCGGACGTCCTGTCGGGCGGCCCGGATAGAATGGTGGCATGGCGGGGTTGATCAGGCGAGAGGACATCGACGAAGTTCGTTCGCGCACGCGGATTGAGGACGTCGTCTCCCAGTACGTCCAGCTGCGCCCCGACGGCGTCGACTCTCAAAAGGGCCTGTGCCCCTTCCACGATGAGAAAACGCCCTCCTTCCACATCCGGCCGCACATCGGCAGGTGGCATTGTTTCGGATGCGGCGAAGGCGGCGACGTCATTTCCTTCGTCGAACGAATCGAGCACGTGCCGTTCGTCGAAGCTGTGGAAATCCTCGCCCGAAAGGCCGGCGTGGAGCTTCGCTACGAGAACGACGGGCGGCGCGAACGCGGCGACTCCGGGGCCACGCGCCAGCGCCTCATCGACGCCCACCGGGTTGCGGTGGACTTCTACATGGCCCAGCTGGCCTCCCCCCAGGGCGAGGCGGGGCGGCGGATGCTCGACCAGCGCGGCTTCGACGCCGCAGCGATCGAGCGCTTCAAGGTCGGATACTCGCCGAACTCGTGGGACGGCCTGCTCAAAGAGCTGCGACGCCGCGGATTCACCGAGCGTGAAATAGCCGCCTCGGGACTGGCGAGCCAGGGAAACCGCGGCCAGTATGACCGCTTTCGCGGGCGCCTCATGTGGCCGATCATGTCGATCACCGGCGACCCGATCGGCTTCGGCGCGCGCAAGCTCTCCGACGAAGACAACGGCCCGAAGTATCTCAATACGCCGGAGACCGCAATCTACAAGAAATCCCAAGTGCTCTACGGGCTCGACATGGCCAAGCGCGCCATCTCGCAGCAGCGGAGAATCGTCGTCGTCGAGGGGTACACGGACGTCATGGCGGCCCAGCTCGCGGGCGTCGAGACGGCCGTCGCCACGTGCGGCACCGCCTTCGGCTCCGAACACGTCAAGGTCGTCCGCAGGCTCATCGGCGACGGGGCCGATCCGGCTGCGGGGGTGATCCTGGGTTCCGGGGCGGCCTACGGCGGCGAGATCATCTTCACCTTCGACGGCGACGCCGCCGGCCAAAAGGCCGCGCTCAAAGCCTTCCAGGAAGATCAGGCCTTCGCCGCGCAGACCTTCGTCTGCGTCGCACCCGAGGGAATGGATCCGTGCGAGGTGCGCATGAACTACGGCGACGAGGCGGTGCGCGAGATCGTGGCGGCCCGCCGCCCCCTGTTCGAGTTTGCCATTCGCTCGGTGCTGACGGGCCTGCCGTTGAACAGCGCCGAAGGGAGGACCGCCGGCCTCCGCGCCGCCGCGCCAATGGTCGCTTCGATCCGCGACAGGGTGCTTCGCGGCGAGTACACGAGGCAGCTGGCGGGTTGGCTCGGCATGGACGAGGGCACCGTTCGCCGCGCCGTGCTTTCCGCCGGCCGGAGGCCCGCTTCCGGCCGGCGGATGGAGGGCGGACAGAGACGGACGAACGGCGGCGCTCAGGACGGGCAAGAGCGCCCCGCCCCCGTTCTCGCGCCAAGGGAGACGGTGCGAGACCCCGTAGAGAGGGTCGAGAGGGAGGCTCTTGGGATATACCTTCAACTGCCGGGCCTCGCGGGCCCGGCGCAGATGGACGAACTGCCCTCCCAGACCTTCACCGTGCCCGTTCATCGCCGCGTGCACGAGGCGATCCGGGCCGCCGGGGGAGCCGCCTCCTACGACAAGCGCGTCGCCGAGCTCTCAGCGAAAGGCGTCCCTTTGGAAAAGGCGGAGGAGGCCGCCGCCGGGTGGTACGTCGAGAGGGTCATCGAGAACGCCGACGACGTCGTCGGGCGAGCCGTTGCCCAGCTCGCCGTCGAAACGCTTCCCGAGAGCCGGCCAGACCGAGTCGAGCGGTACGTGTGGGGGATAGCCGTGTCCCTTATCAGGCAGGGAATCACCCGCCAGATCGGCGATCTGCGCTCACGACTGCAGCGCACGCCGCCCGACGACCCCCAGTATTCCGCGCTGTTCTCGCGGCTCATCGAGCTGGAGGAACAGCGCCGGGCGTGCGACGCTCAAATCGAGTGATCGACGCTGCTGCGAATCGCGGTGACGTGGTCGAAGAAATCCGGCTAAGATATGAGGGCCGGTTTCCGGCGCGCCCCTGTAGCTCAGTTGGTTAGAGCAGTGGACTCATAATCCATCGGTCGCGGGTTCAAGTCCTGCCGGGGGCACACCAGAGAGGCGAAGCCGCAAAGTCGCCTGGAGTTTTCGGCCCTGAAGCGAAGCGGCGTCAGTCGCCGAAAAGCTTCGCCAGAGAATCGTCGGCCACGCGCGAAGGGTGGAATTCGACGATCGCATGCTTGGCCAAGCCGCGAAGGGCAAATGGGTCTTTCGCCACCGCCGCCTCGATTTCTTCACGAGGACGGTTTGCCGCGAGAATCACTCCGCCCGTGCGCGGCTCGCGACGCCCTGACGCAAGGAAACGGCCTGCGGCATAGTTTTCATTGAGCCAGATTCCATGTGCGTCGAGGGCTGAGTCGATGTCTTCCAATTCGGACGTATAGTCGATGAGGATCACGTACATGCCGAGATCTTAAAGCATTTTCGTCTTTGCACGCGACGGCCCTTTCAAGACCCTGCTTGGGGAGAGCAGACCATCGCGAGAGGAATGCACGGCCTCTAGGATGGCAGCATGAAGATGAACAACATAGTTGCTTGTGTGCCCGTGTCCAATATTGAGGAAGCAGTCGCCTGGTATCAGGCAGCCTTCGAGCTCGGCGCTCCGCATTCGATGCCCATGGAAGGGATCGTCGAGTTCAACCTCGGCCGCTTTTGGCTCCAGCTTTTCGAATCGCCCGAGACGGCCGGCGCCGAGGGCATCACGCTTGTTCTGGGAGTCGACGACGCCCGGGCGGAGCAGCAACGCCTCGCAGACCTCGGATTCTCGGTAACCGAGATCGAGACGATCGACGAAGTCGTCGACGTCTTCAATCTCATCGATCCAGACGGCAACGCCTACTCGATCGTGCTCGAGGCCGCGGCGGACTGAGAGCCGCGGGGCGGGCTGAGAGATCCCAGCCCGCCCCGAACCTTCCGACGGGAGACTGCATTCACGCGGCCTTGCGGCCGGGGCGCCCGCCTGCACGAGTCTGCGGATCGCCGACCCGGTCGCTTTGACGCGCCGCCGACCAGCGCGATCAACGCATCGCGGGCCCGGTCAGCCGAGGCCTCGGCTCAGCCGTCCTCTCACGCCGACGCGTCTTCGTTTGACCCTTTGCCTTCGCCGCCTGCGCTCGCGTCATGGCCGCTTCCACCTTCGCCGCTCGCCTGTTCCTCTTCGGCCCGGCCGTCGCCGGAGCCGTCAGGGGCCTCGTCGGCTCCCTCCGACGGATCCTCGTAGGTGGGGGCGTCGGGGTCGGTGGCGTTGATGGCGTCGTACGACGTCGGCAGGTCCTCCTCGACGGCGATGGGAATCTCCTCGGTCCCCGTCTGCGCGGCCAGCACCTCGCTGACCTTGGACTCGTATTCGCGTTTGCGCGCCTGCCGCGAGAGTCGGGTGAAGAACTTGTGCAGGTCGACCGTCGTCTCGATGGGCCGAGGCTTCGCCTTCCGGCTGTGGGTCGTCAGCTCGTCGAAGATCTCCGCCCGGAGGGTCCCCGAAACGTCGGTGACGATCGCCCGAGCGAACTCTTCGCCCCGAAGTCTGCGGCGTATCGCGTGCTCCGCCGCGAGCTGTTTCCAAAGGGCCCAACACATGAGCACCATGACCACGGAGAACGGCAAGGCGGTGAGGATTGACAGCGTTTGCAGCGCCTTCATCCCCTCCTGGGAATCGCCGAATCCCAGCATGACGGCGGCGATGGCGCCGGACAGCGCCGCGAAGGTCAGGCGCGTGGCCAGAGGCGGGTTGGGGTTGCCGCCGGTCGATAGCATCGACATGACGTAGGATCCGGAATCGGAGGAGCTGACAAAGAAGATGATCACCACGATCATCGCCAGAATCGAGAGCACTCCGCCGATGGGCATTCCTTCGAAGACTCGGAAAAGGGCGATGTCGACGTTGACCGTCCCGTCGGGGCCGATGAGGTTCTTAGCGCCGAACATCTGCTGATAAAGGCCGTTTCCGCCGAGAATCGCAAACCACACGAACGTGACGAGCGTGGGGACGAGCATGACGCCGAGGACGAATTCGCGGACCGTCCGCCCTTTGGAAATGCGGGCGATGAAAACCCCGACGAAGGGGGACCAGCTGATCCACCAACCCCAGTAGTAAACGGTCCACTGGGAGAGCCATTCGGCGCCCTTGGCGCCGGCATAGGGGTGGGTTTCGAAGGACATCGAGATGAAATTCTGGAAGTAGCTGCCCGAGTCCGTGACGAATCCGTTGAAGAGGAAGACCGTGGGGCCGAGGATCGCGACGAGGACGACGAGCAAAGCGGCCAGAACAAGATTGAGGTTCGAAATGAACTTGATGCCCGCGTCCAGCCCGCTGGCGACCGACAGGGCCGCCATGCCCGAGATGACGACCACCAAAAGAATGAGCATTCCGTTGTCGATGTGCCATCCGGCGAGGAAATCGAAGCCGGCCGCGACCTGCTTGACTCCGAAGCCCAGCGACGTGGCGATTCCCACGAGCGTTCCGATGATCGCTATGACGTCGATGACGTCGCCGAGCTTTCCGTTGACGCGGTCGCCGAAGATCGGACGCAGCGTCGAACGGACGGAGACCGGCAGGCCCCGGCGGTGGACGGCGTAGGCGATGGCCAGGCCGACGATCACGTAAATCCCCCATGCGTGCAAACCCCAGTGGAGGAAGGACTTGGTCATGGCTTCCGACGCCCGGTCCGTCGCATTCGCGGCGTTTGAGCTCGGAGCTGGCTTGCCGAGATGGGAGAGCGGCTCGGCCGCGCCCCAGAACACGAGGCCGATGCCCATGCCGGCGGCGAAAAGCATCGAGAACCAGGATGTTCGAGAGTACTCGGGCTCGGCGTCGTCCGGCCCGAGGACGGTGTCTCCCTTCCTGGAAAAGGCAAGGGCGAAGCCGACGACGACGAACAGGGCGACCGCCAAAATGTAGTACCAGCCCACGTTCGTCACGACGACTTTCGAAATGCGGGCAATGACGTCGTTGACGCTCTTCGGCCAGAGGGCGGCGAGCACAACGAAGGCGAGGGTAATGCCGACCGACGGCCAGAAAACCTGGTAGCGGAGAGCCAGAGAAACGCGGCTCCGGGAAGAGGACGCTTCGAGTTCGGCTTCGTCCTCGGGCCGTGGGGACTCTTCGGCGTCAGGGGACTTCATTCCGATAGATGCGTCGACTGCTTCGTCGTCCGTTGCGACGCCGCCGGCACTCTCTTCACTTGCGCGATGTGGGGGTACGTTATGCGTGGACACAAGGAAACCTTCCTTTCGACCCGGATTTCCTTACCTTCCCATACTCGGTGGACAGCCCGCAATTTCAAGTTTTCATTTCGGTGGAAAAGCCAACGCAATGCAACTCCGATCGCCAGTCAAAAATGCCTTCTATTACGTTACGGACAATTTGATTGCCTAAAGGAGCGGGAGAAAGCTCACGGACGGCCCGCGCTGGCTCCCCTTCGGCCGCTCGCAGGATACCATCGAACTATGCCGCATCGACCTCCAGCGCCTACCGGACGTCACTTCAAAGACGGGCCGGAAAAAGCAGGCGTTCCCGTACGTCCGCAGGTCAGTCAGCCTGAGGAGCTCGATCCGGCCGAGGCCCGGCGTCGAGCGGCCGAACGGGCGGCGAGGGCAGCGGCGGCCTATGCCGCCCACACAGCCAACAGGGCCGCTTTTTTGGGAGAGGCGGAGGACACGGCCGTCATCCCGGTCACTCGGGAAGACGGAAAGCCGGGCGGCGAGGACGTCCGCGAGCGCGGGGCAGAACCTGAAGCGCCGGCGCCCTCCGGCGGGCGCAAGGGCCCGGGCGAGGCCAAGAAACAGGCGGGTTCGCCCAAGAGCGTCGCACGCTCGTCCTTCGTCATGTTTCTGGGGAGCTTGGTTTCGCGTTTCCTTGGGCTCGTCCGCTCGCCGATCCTCCTCGGGGCGATCGTCGGCGTCACGACGCCGGCCGCCGACGCATTCGCCGTGGCGAACAAGCTGCCGAACCTCATTTACATGATCATCGTCGGCGGCCTGGTCAACGCGGTTCTGGTGCCCTCGATCGTTCGGGCGACGAAAGAGTCCGAAGACGGCGGGGAGGCCTTCCTCAACAAGCTGCTCACGCTCTCGATCGTCTCCCTCGGCTCGGTGACCTTCCTGCTGACCTTGGGCGCGCCGCTCGTTGCGAAGGTTTTCGCATCCACGATGGAGGGCAAGTGGTTCAACCTCACCGTCGCCTTCGCCTATTGGTGTCTGCCGCAGATTTTCTTTTACGGCATGTACACGGTGCTCGGCCAGATTCTCAACGCTCGGGAGAACTTCGGCCCCTACATGTGGGCGCCCGTGCTCAACAACGTCGTGTCCATTGTGGGATTCCTCGGCGTTCTCAGCGTTTTCGGCGGGGCTGAGCGCGGAGGCGTCGAGGAATGGGATTCGACGCGCGTCATGCTGCTCGGCGGAGTCTCCACCGCGGGCATCGCGGTGCAGGCCCTGGTCCTCGTTTGGCCGATGTACAGGTTGGGCATCCGCTATCGCCCCGACTTCGCCTGGCGAGGCTCGGGCTTGGGGGAGGCCGGGAAGGCGTCGTGGTGGATGCTCCTCATGATGGTCTCCGGCATGGTCCCCACGATGCTTCTGTCGAATGTGGCAGCGGGCGCCCGCAGCCGCGCTGAGAGAATGGGGCTCGGCGGCGACGTCGCGGGCAACGCGGCCTATGACAGCGCGTACGCGCTCTATTCCATGCCGACGTCGCTCATCGTCGTCTCGATCGCGACGGCGATGTTCACAAGGCTCACGAAGGCCGCCGTCGACGGCGACATGGCGAGGATGCGCCGGGACGCCTCGAAGACGCTGCGGATGGTCTCCACGCTCATGCTTCTGGCCTCGGCGGGCATGGTGGCCCTGGCGGTCCCCATCACGAGGATCCTCACGTTCACCGTTCCGCCGGACCAGGCCGTGGAGCTGGCGAAGGTCCTTATCGCCATGTGCATCGGGCTGGTCGGAGTGGGCGCGGTGAGCGTGCTCGACCGCGTCTACTACGCCTTCGAGGACACGCGCGGGGCATTCTGGATCAACCTGCCTTTCCTCCTGTTCGGCCTGGTGGGCTACTATCTGTGCAGCTTCATCGATCCGCGCTGGACGGTGGTCGGCATCGGCCTCGTCATGTCGGCGGCCAACATCCTCTCCGTCTTCGCCATGATCTACAAGCTTTCCCAGCGCATGGGAGGCCTTGACGAGGACAGACTGCTTCGCGTCCACGTCAAGCTTCTGTGGATCGCCTCGGCCACGGCCCTGCTGGGCTGGCTCATACACGCCGTCTTCTTCGGCCCCATTTTCGCGCCCGTCGGGTTCATTGGCGCGATCCTCCGCTGCGCCGTGATCGGGCCTGTGCTCGTCGCCTTCTACCTTGGCCTCATGAAGGCTCTGAAGATGGAGGAGCTGAGCGTGCTCATGGGCCCGCTCACCTCGATCGCGCGAAAGTTCGGGGTCGGGAAGCGCAGGTGAGCGAAAGGGAGCGCAACGGTCTCGGGGGCGCGGCGATCTCGAGCCAGATGCCGCCGGGCGGGACGGCCGCGCGCAAAGCGACGACGAACCACGCGACGGCGAGGTTGGCGATTGCGGCCAAAACAGGCGAGGCCCAAACAGGCAGGCCTGAACAACAGAACAGGCCAAAACTCCGATGAAGGAAAGGCGCGCAAGCGAATGGGGAATGCCGTGCACAACAGCCGGAACGGCCGGGAAAACGACGGCCCGCAAAGAGGCGCCGAGCGCGAGAGGCAGCGGACCGAAGGCGGGTCGCAGGCGCACCGGGGACGCCGGGGTCGCCTCGGCGATCCCGCGCGTGAGAAGCCGATTCTCCCGGTCGTCTTCGGATACGACATAGCCGCCTACAGCTTCGCCCGCATCTTCCACGAGGCGGCCGGGGTGCGCTCGCTCGTCGTCGCCGACACCATGCGCGGTCCGATCGACCATTCTTCGATCTTCGATGTGCGGCTCGTGGGCAAGGGCTCGCTCGACGACGAGGCGGCTTTCCTCGGCATCCTCGACGGCCTGGCGCGCGAGTTTCCCGACCGCCGCCTGATCCTCCTCGTCAACACGGACGAGGCCGTCGGCTTCGTCGCCCGGCATCGAGACTCTCTGAGCCGCGACTGGTTTCTTCCGTACGGAGACCGGAAGGCGGTCGCGACTGCGAATTCCAAAGCTGAGATGGCCGCGATCGTCGCCGGGCTCGGCTTGAGCGCTCCGGCGCGCACGCGAATCGATCTGCGGGAGCCCGCTTCCTGGGAAGGCGCACTGGGGGGCGTGACGTTCCCCGTCGTCGTCAAGCCCGAGGAGGCGAGCGACCTCAGCCGTTACTGGAACCAGGGGCTGCGCAAAGTTTTGCCGCTCGAGACTCGCGAGGCCGCGCTGGCGACCTTCGCGAGATGGCGCGAGGGAGGGGTGGACACGCGCCTCATCGTCCAGGAGCTCGTCCCAGGCGACGACACGACCCAGTGGGTCGTCAACGGATATGTGGACGCCCGGGGGACGGTCACTGCGTGCGGCTCCGGGAGGGTCATCCTCGGCCTGCACCAACCCGAATACCTTGGCAACGCCGGAATCATATTGACCGAACACAATCCCGAGCTGATCGAACAGGCGAAGTCCATCGTCACGCGGACAGGGTTGCGCGGGTTCTTTTCGATGGACGTGAAGGTCGATCCGCGCGACGGCGCAGCCCGCTGGCTCGACCTCAACCCGCGCATCGGCCGCGGCCACTACTACCTCAAGGTCGCCGGCGTCGACCTCGCCAAAGCGATGCTCGCGGACATGGAGGAAAACGGGGTCGACGGCGCCCCGGGGGCCGGACTGGGTCAAGCCGACGCCGCCGGGCGCTTTTGCCAAAGCGATGCGCCCAGCGCAGATCCCGCCCCCGAAGGGGCGGCGTGCGCGACGAATGCGCGCGAGGCGATCTTCTGCATCATTCCGGCGTCGCTGGCCAATCGAAGGTACATTCGCGACGCGGACCTTTACGCGCGCGTGCGGCGAGCGAAGAAAGCCGGCGTCGTCAATCCGTTGGCGTATTCGGCGGACCGCAGCCTCAAGCGGGCCTTCTATCGCTTGGCCAACGGCTTCAACCAGCGGCGGCGGATGCGCGCGTGGTACCCCGAGCCGACCGACTCGGGGTTCTGAGAATTCGACGCCCTTCGGGATTCGAGGCTTCGAACGGGCCGAAGCGCTTCCCCTTCGGCCGAGGGCTCTTCCTCAGTTGAGGGCGCCGGTCGCCTTGGCGAGAAGGGGATGGATCGGCAGAACATATGTGCCGACGAACTCTTCGACGTTTCCTCCGAGCCAGCGCTTGAACTTCAGCACGGGGGCGTCGGGCGCGGTCTCGTCGAAGATCCCAGACACGCCGAAGGTGTTGTAGACCGACAGGCCGTTGTCGCAAGCCCATTTGAACATCGCGCGCTCCACGGGGTAGTCCCTCCCGTAGGCGGCGAAACGCTTGTCCATGCCGCCCAGCAGGAGGATGAGCTCGTCCCCGAAGCGGAAGCTCAGCGCGGCGTTGAACGGAATGTCGTCGCCGTACTCGTCGAGGGTCTTGCGAGCCTGCTCCTCTTGGGAATCGAGCGTCGTCAAACGCTCGTGCAACTGTTCCAGCTCCCTGTCCCTTGCCTTCGTGGCTTTGCGGCCCTCCAACAACTCGATGCGCTTGAGCGACTCCTGCCGCTCGTCGGCGATCTGCTCGAGGTAGCGCGAGGGGGAGAGGTAGGCGACGCATAGGAGCGCCCGCTCCGGTCCGAGTTCGCGCATGAGCTCGGTGTAGAACGCCCTGCTCGAACCGGAGATGCCGTGCATCGTCGTCCGATCGGCCGTCGATTCGTGGAGCTTGTCGAAAACGTCAAACTCCTCGGGCCCCAACAGGCGCGTCTCGACGCCGTAGCGCCCCTCGTTGTGAAAGCGCCGCCGCAAGCCCTTTGCCAAGGTCGCGGTCGCCTCGTCGAACGTCTTGCCCGATATGCCCTTCGTGTAGATGTACCGGATCTGTATGTCCGGCTGCTCGTAGAACTCCTTCTTCAGGCGGGTAGCGCCCAGCTTGGCGAAGGTCTCCTGCGCCTTCGCCGCCACGGGATTTTCCTCGACGACCTTGATGTCCTCGTAGAAGGCCCGAGGGAGCAGCGGGTTAAAACGCAGGGCGAGGACCCGGGGGTTCTTCCTCAGATGGCGCTTCAAGCCGGTGAAAAACGCCTCGATCGCGGCGGTGCTCTCCCAATCGAGCAGCGGACCGTAGGTCAGTTGCGCCCTCCAGAAGACTTTCTTCCATGGTTGGTAGGCGAGCACGCCCGCCCCTACGACTTTGCGTTCGGCGTCGTCGACGATGCCGACGTACTCGACCTTGTACCCTTGCCTTTCGCGAACGCGGGCGAACTCGATGCTCTGGGGGATGAAGACTCGGGGGCGAGATTCCTCGAGGAAACGCGCATATGCCTTGGGGGTCAGTAGGACGAAACGCATGGAGTCCATCCTACCGGGAGCGAGGTCCGCGGAAGAAAGCCGCGGCGCTGCGGGCGGTCCGCCGAGGCGCGGCGCCCGGAGCCCGATTTGCGAAGGAAACCTGGTCGGTCGCTGTGCGAGTTTGCAGAGAATGCTGCGTTCGTTACCGTTCGGCGAGCGGGGTAACCTAGGCCGATCGGCCGTGTTGCAGGGGTGAGCGGCGAATTCGACGTCACAAAGTGCGGGCTTTTCGGCAGCGGCATATGGGCCAGGCAAAATCGCTCCTGTAGTCTTTACGCATGGCTATGAAGCAACCGGACATGTCGTCTCTCACGCCCGAGGAGATCGCGCAGTTGCGCAAAGCGCAGAAGAGGCGCTTCATCCTGGCGCTCGTACTCGGAACGATCATGGCGATTCTCGGTTACTTCGCGGGCCAAAAACTGGCGGGAGGCGACACCAACGGAGCGGGCGCGGTGCACACCGACGCCGCGATCACGGCCGTGATGGGTGAGCGCACGCCTACCGCCGCGGACTTTGAGAGAACGGAATAATTGTGAAACGCAAAAAGTCCGGGGAAAAGCGTCGGACGCCCTCGGCGGTGGCGGCCCTGGGGGGCAAGCCGATTGAGATCGCGAGAATAGACGGAGACGCCGAAGCCTGGCTCGCCGTTTTCGCCGACAGGATCGCGGTGGCGACGGACAAAGAAACCGAAGAGCGGCACTGGTTCGAATTCGAACGTGCGACGTGGAGCGGGAACACATTGACGATGCCCTTCGTCGATTGGAACATTCCGGCTTTCGAGCTCAAGCTCGCCGACGGCGAAGAGAACATCGCACTCGTGGTCCGCGAACGCCTCGAGCGTTCGATCGTCGTTCGCCGCAGTGCCAAGTTGCCGTCGGGCGCCGAAGTTCGGGCGATGGTCAGACGCGACGACAAAGACGACCTGTTCACTCAGGTCATCATCGACGGGCGAGCGAAGGAAGAGGACGAAGAGGCGATCGCCGAGCTCGAAGAGACGCTGCGCGACATCGTCGGACTCGAGCCCGACGGCGACGAAGGGCGGGGCGCCTCCGAAGAATCCTCGACGCAGTCCGCTTTGCCGGCAGACGACGCCGACTCGGCTGGCCCTCAGACGCCCCCAGAGGGATCCGGCCCTCAGACGCCCCCAGAGGGATCCAAAGAGGCCCAGGCGGAGATGGAGGCGGTTGAGAAGTCTCAGACCTCAGCTGAAGCGGACGTCGCCTCGCCGGAGTCGCTCGCGGCGGAGGAGCCCGCTAAATCCGTCGAGGGCGCTGAGGCCGCGGAAGCCCCTGAGGTCGCGGAAGCAGCGGAAGCTCCTGAGGCCGCGGAAGACGCGGAATTTGCCAAGGCCGCAGCCCCTGAAACCGTTGAGGCTGCGGAGGCCGTCGAAGATGCGGGAGCAGATGGAACTGTCGGTTCTGCGAGCGAGCCGGTGGTCGGCGTCTCAGCCGCTGCACAGGCTGCCGACGGCACGGTTTCAAGCGAGGCGTCCGAGTCGGATGCGAGCTCCGCAGGCGCATCGGACGCGCCGAGTGCGCCTGCCGTTCCGGAGAGCGCCCCTGCCCTCTCGCAGGAGGCAGCGGCTCCGAAAAGCGAGCCTGAGCCGGAGATCCTGACGCCGCCGGACGTCGATGCGTCGCCCGGCGCATCCGACGGACTTGCGAACCCGACGGCGGCCGCGAACGAGGAAGGCCCGGCGGACGCTTCCTCGAACTTGCCGAAAGACGGCCTTGAGCAGCCCTCGGCGGCCGATCCAGCGACGAATGCGCGTGCTGAGACGAGTGCAGACGCCGCAGAGGCGACGTCGCCTGCAAGCGCCACCGAAAGCGACGCGGAGAAACCCGCGCCTGCCGCGGGAACTCGTGGATCGGAGTCGAAGGCTTCCGAAAGGGGCAGCGCCTCCTCGTCATGACGGCGTGCCGTTTCCGGCGCGCAAAGCAGCGCGGCGGAGCGCCGCAAGTCTCTGTGATGCAAGGCACCGCAACGAGATTGGCGGCGATCCGTCGCTGCTGCTAAAGTTTTCGTGTTCGCGGTCCCGCGTAGCTCAATGGCAGAGCATTCGACTGTTAATCGAACGGTTGCTGGTTCGAGTCCAGCCGCGGGAGCTCTTTTAGAGGGGTCAGGCTATTCGCCTGGCCCCTTTCGTATTCTTGCGCGGGAGTGGCCAGCGCCCACGGAGTTGTCCCAAGGATTACGGCGATTTTCGAAATGTCGTCCAACGGCCAAGGGCGCTGGCCTGTCCACCGATAACTGACTGTTGCGCGAGAGAGCCCAAGCCGTCGCGCAAGCTCAGACTGGTTTATCCGCTGACGTCCGGCTTCGGCGCGGATGTTTTCGGCGATGATTGCGCCGAAGTCCACAACATTCGCGTGCTTAAATATCGTGCTCATACGCTCACTCTACACAAAAACTATCCATTCTAAAACTACTTTTCACGTCATGTGGGTAAAAATACCCATCTATGTCTGAATTCGTCCCTATAGATTGACATTCTTTCACGCTACGTGAACAATCAGTCACGTGGACACTTATCTCACCTACGCATCCCGGTCCATCAGGGATCACATGCGGTCGAAGAAAGTCTCCGCGTCGGTCTTGGCGAAGGAGCTGGGGATCGCCCGCGGGACTTTCTACTGCAAACTCTCGGGCGCCCGGCCCTGGTCGGTCCCCGAACTGGACGCGCTCGCCCGCGCAGGCGTCGCGCTTCCTCCTCTTGGGTACACGCGGAAGGGCGTGAAGAAATGAGCGCAACTCGAAGGGAGCCTGCGTCGGCGTTGCCGTCGTCGAGGCTTGAGGACTACTACCGGGGCCGCTACGAGCAGCTGCGCGAGTTGGCCACGATCGGGCAGGCCATGGGCTGGCCCGACGCGGTCGTCGGGCAGATCGGGGACTTTCGGAAGATCGCCGCGCGGGCGTTGAGCGCGTCGACGCGGATCAGGGAGGCCGAAGCGGCGGCGGTTCCGCCCGAGCTCGACCTCGGCTACGGGCAGGCGGCGCGCCGTGTGTGACTACATCGACGTTCCTTTGCCTCTGTTCAACGAGGCGGCCGCTGCGGCCGTCCCGACGGCCAGGCGGGCGGCGATCCGCGACTTGCGGCGCCACGTCGAGCGCTACCAAGACCAAATCGCCGCGCGGCGGGCTGAGGCCCGCCTGGGGCCCGGCTGGAAAGCCGGCGACGCCCAAGCCGCCGCCTTCGGCGGAGAGCTCGACGCTATGTACGGCCTGGCCGACGAAATCATCCGCCAGCTTCACGACATGGAAGCCAGACTCACCAAAGGACACACATCATGACTGAAACCACCTCTCCCGTTGAGGAGCTCAAGGTCGCCTGGGCCGAGCTGAAGAACGCGATCACGGCCGAAGCCAGGGCCGTCCCGACGGCTGGGCGGGGCGCGATCCTCGCCTCCGGGCCGTTCTCCTCGACGTGGGCGCGCGCCGCGCTGACGGGGCACTCGGACACGCTCACTGAGGAGGCCCTGCCGGCCGTCCGCGCAATTCTCGAACAGACCCTCGAAGAGCTGAACGAGGTGAAGAAAACGCCCGCCGAGGAACTCATCGGCGAAGCCGCAGCGCTTTCACCTGCTGGGTGGGTGTTCGTCGAGTCGATCTTCGAGGACCTGCTGCGCGCGACGAACAACGTCCTCATCTCCCGCACGGTGACGAAGGGCGGCGAGGGGAAGTGAGGCTGAACTGGGACGCCCTGGGGGGCCTGGCGATGATGATCGCCTTCGCCCTCGCCGCTTTCGCCCCGATCCCGGCCTGGTGCCGCGCCGGCGGGATCGTCGCCGCCCTGGCGGTCGCCTGGGCGCTGGGGGAGAAAGCCGAACGTCGAAACGACCGAAAGGACCGGCGGTGACCGGCGTCCTGCGCGCCGCCGTCGTCGCCTGATCACTGAAAGAGAGCAAAACCATGGAAACGACAAACAAACCCGACGAGCCGGACTCGGCCGCCGACTTCGCCGCCTGGGCCGCGCAGATGCGCGAGCAGGGCGAGACCCACAAGGCCGAGATCGCCGAGCTTCTCATGGCCTCCTCCGTCGCGTTCGGGCAGTCGCTCGGATTCGCCGCCCAGCTGTGCAAGAACGCCTCCGGCTCGCCGTCGGTGCGCGTGAAGGCCATCCACTACCTCGAGCTGGCGGCCCTGCACCTCCTCCAGGGGGCCGCCGAGAACGGGGCCGCCAACGACTGGACCTTTGAGGAAATCAGGGGGACGGTCCACGGCCTGGCAGACACGCTCAATTCCTTCGCCAAGGCGGCCGGTTTCGGGCCCCGCCTAGTCGAGGCGGAGATGGTCAAAGTCGAAAGGAGGGATCGTCGTGGCGAAAACGAGAAGTGAGCTTTTGACGCTCATCAAACGCCTTCTCGCCAAGGCGCAGCACACCAACTACCCGGAAGAGGCCGAGGCCTTTCAGGCTCACGCGAACCGGCTCATCGCGCGATACGCGGTGACCGGCTACGAACTGGACGGGGCCGCCCTCGACAAGGCCGACCCCTTCATCCGCTCAACGATCGACCTCGGCAAAGGCCGCTACGCGATCGTTGAGCGCAACAACCTCGTTTGGCTGCTGAAAGAGCTCAAGACGTGCGCGATCTTCTGGCTCCCGAGAGGCGTGAGGATTGTCGGACGCTCCTCCGACGTGAACGTCGCGGCCGAGCTCGCCCGGTCCCTGCGCGCCCAGGGGATGTACGCCATGCGCGCCTGGTGGGAGGACGAAAAGGACTGCTGGGCCGCCAGCAGTTGGCCCGAGAGCGAACGTTTGTGGATGCGCAAGAGCTTCCTCGACTCGTTCTACAGCGCCGCAATATCCCGCCTGACGCAGGCGGTGGCCGAGGAGGCCCCGAGCGGATCGGCCGGGGCACTGGTCCTGGCCGACCGCTCGAAGGCGGCCAGGGGTTGGGCCGAGGCCAACATGAAAATCCGCAAGGCCGACATGCGCGGCGGCGAAGACCTCGATTACAGCCCGGACGGGTACGCCGCCGGGATGCGCGCCAACCTCAACCCCCAGTCCCTGACTCAGGGGCGGCCCGTGGGAGCTCTGGCCTAGATGGGCTCCCCGACCGCATACTGGGGGACCCTGCCCCTCATCCGCTCCCTGTCGGTGAGCGGCTGGGGGGCCCTGGCCGGGCGCCGCTACCAAGGCCTGCGCTCGACGCTGCAAGCCCTGGCCCACTGCCTTCCCTCAAAGTCGGGGGAGGGCATGGCCACGGCCTACCAAATCGCCGACGCTGCCGGCCTGTCCGACCGGACCGTGCGCACCCGCCTGGCCGAGCTCGAAGACCTCGGGATCATCACGTGGACCCGCGGCGGCGTGATCGACGGGCGGCCCCGCCCGGGATTCTTCCGCATCGTCAAACGCAAGCTCGTCGCGCTCATCGCCGACGCCAAGGCCGCCCTGCACGACAAACTCGCCAAACGCCGGGACGACACGGCCGCACGCCTGTCCTGCCTCAGGCAGCGCGCGGTCTTCAAACGCAGAAACACGCGGAAAAGTGCCTCTTCCCATGCGGAAACAACGTCTAGCCCTCTCACCCCTAACGGGGGAGGTCCCTCACCACGGGGCCTCCACCCCCGTTCAACTGCTTCACCGCCTTCGGCTGGGCGCACCGCCCAGTACGAGTACGCCGCCGTCGAAGCCCTGACAAGGAAAGCCGCCGCCCGGCAGGCGGCCGACGCGGCCATCGACGCCCTCGCCGGGCGGCGGGGGATCACGGACAAAGGCCAGGCCGCCCGGGCCTGGCTGAAAGAGCGCTTCGCAAGGAGGAAGCGATGACCACCAGCGAGTACAACCACGCCCGCGCCCGGCAACGCGCCGGGCTCAAGCCCCGCCACCCCACGCCGGAAGGCCAAAGGATCGAATCGCTGCTGGCGATCGCCGCGGCCGGATGCTCGCCGATGCGACGACAGCTGGCCCTGTGCCTGGGCGGGGAGGACCTGACCGAGATCGCCGATGCGATCCTCGACGTGCTGAGACAGATAGGCGAACAGGCCGCCCTCCTCGAAGCGAAGGCTGTGAAGCTGTGAGCTGGGGAGGAGCCAAGAGGATAGCGAAGCTGCGCGCCGCAGTCATCGACGCCTACGGCACCGAGTGCTCGATCTGCCACAGGCTCATCGACCTCGGCCGGGCCTGGCCCGACCCCGAGTGCCTGACGCTTGACCACGTCGTGCCCCGAAGCCTGGGCGGGTCGAACAATCTGGCGAATCTGCGGCCGGCCCACAAAAGGTGCAATGAGGCCAAGGGCGCCCGAGTGGCCGGGCGGCCGGGCCGGGCCGGGCGGGCCGCCCGGGTGGACGGCCGGTTTTTCTGAGGGCGGCCGCCCGGACAGTCCCGCCCGCCTCTGACTTTTCCCCCCAAACACGGGGGAAAACGGGGAAAACAAGCCGTTTTCCAGAAAAAAACGAAGGACAAACGCCGGAAAGCCGGCCAAAGCAACGAAAGAAGGACCGAAGATGCCCCAACTGGCGATCGCCGCCCTGGGCTACTTCGCCGACCCCGACGGCGGCGAGCCGGGAGAGATCGAAGCCTCCGTCATTGAGACCATCGCCGAGCTCGACGCCCAGGGATTGATCGTCGGCCGGTACAAGGCGATGGCGACCGCGCTGCGGCGCATGGCCCGCGCCGTCGACTACGGCCTGGCCGCCCCGAAAGTCTCCGTGGCGACGTCGAACCTGACCAAGCAGCTCTACGAAGGCCTGGAAGCCCTTCCCGAGCCCGCAGCGGAGACCGGCTCGGCGTTTGACACGCTCGAGGCGACCATCGCGGCCATGACCAAGGACGCGCTGGCCTCATGAGCCGCGGCGCGCCGAAATTCGCCACCCGCCGCACCCCGGCCAACCCCTCCCTGGGCGCCGTCGTCGGGCACGTCTCGAAAGCCGTCTGCGGCAAGACCCTCATGCCCTGGCAGCAGGCGGTCGCCGACGTCGGATGCGAGCTCAACCCCGACTACCCCGGCGAGTGGAGATACGACACGGTGATCGTCACCGTGCCCCGCCAGGCCGGCAAAAGCGACCTGTTGGGCGCGATCCACACCCACCGGCTCATCGCCTACCGAAATCACCTTGCGGTCATGACCGCGCAGACCGGCAAAGACGCCGGCAAGCGCTGGCGCGCCATCGCCAAGGACATCCCGAAAGACGACGCGGCGCGCCTGTTCGAGATCAAACGCGGCAAGGGCGCCGAGTACATCGAATACCTGCCGAGCGGGTCGTCCCTGTCCCCGTTCGCTCCGACCGCCTCGGCCGTGCACGGCGACTCCCTCAACCTGGCGACCATCGACGAGGGCTGGGCCTTCACCGAAGCCCAGGGCCGCGACGTCGAAGGCGCAATCAAGCCGACCTTCGCCACGATCGTCAACTCCCAGCTGTGGATCGTCTCAACACGCGGGACGGCCAACAGCGAGTGGCTGAACAACAAGATCGCGCTCGGGCGGGCTTCGGTCGGCGACCCGGACTCGCGGATCGCCTACTTCGAGTGGTCGGCCGACGAGGCCCTGGCCGACGAAGACCCTTACGGGGACGCCACGCTGGCGTTCCACCCGGCCCTCGGACACACCCAAACGGCCCGCAAGCTCCGGCATCTGGGGGAGGACGCCTCTCCCGGCGAATGGCGCAGGGCCTACCTCAACCTGCCCACAGAGACCGCCGAGACCGCCCTCGACCTGGCCGTGTGGGACTCCCTGCGCTGGAACTACGACCCCGAGGATGCCCCGACGTCGTTTGACCCGCCGAAGCGCCCGGAAGACGTCGTCATCGCCTGGGACGCCGCCCTCGACGGGGCGTCGGCGACCATCGCCGCGGCCTGGCTCGACGACGCCGACAACCCGTGCGTGGCGATCGCCGCGACCGCGCCGGGCACCGCCTGGCTGCGCCCGGCCCTGACCCGCCTGGCCGAGCGTGGCTACCGGGCGATCGCCGCCGACGACCGGGGCGTCAACCGCACAATCCGCGACGAGCTCGGCGCGGACGTCGCCGACCTGCCCCTGACCTGGGACCAATACGGCACCGCCTGCCAATCCTTCCTCGACCGGGTCCGCCTCGGCCTCCTCACGCACGACGGCGACCGGGCCGTCGTCGAGGCGATCAAAGTCGCCGTCCTGCGCAAGTCCCCGCAGTTCATGGTCATCGACGCCGACAAGTCCGCCGGGCCCGTCGATCCGCTCCGAGCGGTCGCCCTCGCCCAGTGGCTCGCAGCGGACAAGCTGCGCGCGCCCGTCATTCAGCTGTTTTGACGCGCCGCGGACTTTTCGAACGATCTGTGAAGAAAACGCGACAACCCCCGATCCGGGGGGCGATTCTTCACGTATGAGAGTGACACCGGCGATCGTCAACGCGGCCGCGCGGCTCGGCCTTGTGTCCAGAGCCGAGCAATCCCGCCGGGCCGCCGACGGACGGAAAATCCCGGGCACTCTCCCCGCACGCCAGGCCTCGGGCGACCCGCAGGCCCTCGGGAGTGTCTATCGTGCTCTCTTCATTCTCGAAACGGCAGTCCGGCAGCTTTCCCTGGACGCCTGGCGTGCGGGCGCGCCCCTCGACATCCCTCCGTCGATCGTTTTGCGCCCTTCCCTGGACAAGCGGCGCGGCGCGTTCATCGGCGAGACCGTCCGATCCTTGGCCGCCCGCGGCAACGCCTACTGGAAAATCACCCGCGACGGCGCCGGGCAGGCGGTCGATCTGCGCGTGCTCAACCCGCTCGAAGTCGCCGTCTCCCTCGACCGGGCGACCGACCGGCCCTCCTACTCATGGCGCGGCGTCGAGCTGGCCGCGGGGGAGGAGATCGAGCACCTCAAACTCGTTCACGAAGCAGGGACCGCCTACGGGTACGGCCCGATCCAGACCTGCATGGCAACCATCCGCGGCGCGCTGGATATGCGCGCCTACGCCGACAACTGGACCGCCCAGTCCGGGAGGCCGACCGGGATACTGAAGACCGAGCAGGTCCTCACCCAAGCCCAAGCCGCCGAATGGTCGGCATACGCCGACGAACGGCTCACCCCCGGCGGGGGAATCGCCGTCTTCGGCTCGGGAATCGACTTCAAACCCATTTTCCTCACCCCCGAAGAATTGCAATTTCTTCAGTCCCAGCGGGAGAACACCCTCGAAATCGCGCGCATGTTCGGCATCCCCGCGAGGCTCATGCTCGCAACGATCGAGGGCGGAGCCCAAACCTACGCCAACCTCGAACAGGAAGACATTTCCTTCCTGCGCTACACACTCATGGCCTACGTCCGCGAAATCGAGGAGGCCTTCACCGAGGTCACCGCCCGCGGAACCTCCGTCCGATTCAACGTCGAAGGGCTTCTGCGCACGGACACCAAGACCCGCTACGAGGCCCACAAGATCGGCCTCGACGCGAACTTCCTAACCGTCGACGAGGTCCGGGCGACCGAAGGCCTCACCCCGAGCAAGGACGTCTAAATGGACATCGAAATCAGATCAGTGACGCTGCGCACGACCCCGCGCGACGGCGAGGGATGGGAGTTTGACGCCCTCGCCGCCCCCTACGGCCGCGAGGAGGAAATCGCCCCCGGCGTCTACGAGCAATTCAAGCCCGGCGCGCTGCGCGCCGCCCCCGAGGGCGTCAAGCTGCGCCTCGAGCACGAGACAACCATCGGCGTCGTCTCCGACGTCCGCCAGGCCGACGACGGCCTGTACATCACCGCCCGCATTTCGGACACCACCGCCGGGCGGGACACCCGCCAGCTGTTGGCCGACCGGGCCCTGACCGGCCTGTCCGTCGGCTTCCGCCCCGACAAAGACGCGATCCGCTACAGCTTCGACGACGCCGACGACCTGCACGTCGCCCAAACGGGAGGAGAACTCCTCGAGGTCTCCCTTGTCACCATGCCCGCCTACCGGTCCACCTATGTGGACCAAATTCGATCCCGAAAGGAAAAATCTCCCATGCCCGACTCGAAACCCACTCCTGGCGCGGAAAAGCAGGCGGGCGACATCGCCGCCCTGCGCGAGGACATCGACCTCAACACCCGCTCCCTCGCGGCGCTGAAGGCCGAGATCGCCTCCGGCTCGGCCCCGGCCGCCCACCCTCTCGCCGCCTACCGGTCGGCTGGAGAGTACTACAAGGCCTACAGCGAGGGCGAGACCGCCGGGCTCGACCTGCGCGCCCTGACCAACGGCACGATGGCCTCCGACAAGCAGGCCCCGGTCTGGCTGACCGAAACCCTTGAGCTCATGGCCGCCAACCTGCGGGTGACCTCGCTGTTCACCCACTCCTACACCCTGCCCGAGCGGGGGAATACCCTCGAATACCCCCGTCTGAAGACCCGGGCCGTCGAGGTCGCCGAACAGGCCGCCGAAGGCGACGCCCTGACCGAGGGCCACATCGAGTTCGATTCGTCGAGCACCAAGGTGCACACCTACGGCGGCTACTCGAAGGTCTCCCGGCAGGTCGTCGAGAGGTCGAACCCCGACTACCTCGACACGATCTTCACCCTTCAGTCCCTCGCCTACACGAAGACGATCGAGAAGGCCACCCGCGACCTTGTCAAAACGACGATTCAGACGCGCACGGCCGTCTCCCCGATCAAATCGACCGCGGCCTCCCTCGCCGCGCTCACGGTCGACGAGCTCATCACCGTCGTCCTGCGCATGGTCGAGCACTACGACGAGAACGCCTACTGGCCCCTGACCGGCCTCCTGGTCTCGCCCGACGCGATGATCAAGCTCGCCACTCTCAACGAGTCCAAGAAGGCCCTCCAGTTTGCGGGCGAGCCCGACGACAAGCAGGGAACACTGACCGTGCGGACCTCCACCGGCGAGATCGCCGGGATCCCCGTCCACTCCCTGCCCGGAACCGAGGGAGTCATCGCCGGATACTCCCCGATCGCCGTCAAGGTCCTCGAATCGGCCGGCGCGCCCCTGCGCCTGTCCGACGAGGACGTCACCAACCTGACGAACTGGTTCTCCGTCTACGGGTACGCCGCACACTACGCGCCGATCCCCTCGGCGATCGTCCCCGTGAAGTTCGGGGCCTAAAAATGGCCGACGCCGCCCTGGTCGAGAAGATCGCCGCCCGCCTGCACACCGAGGCGGCCGTCGCCGACGGCGCCGCGCCCGGCGGCGACGCCCTCGCCGCATGGCACGAAATGGCCGCCGCGGCCTGCGAGCTCGTCGAGCGCCACATCGGGGCCGTCTCGGTCCCGGCGAGGATCGTTGAGCTCGCCAGCCTCGAGGTCGCCCGGGAGCTGCACACCCGCTCCCGGGCGCCCGGCGGAATCTTCGCCCCCGGCGGCTTCGACGGAACTCCCGTCAGACTCGCCAGAGACCCACTGAGAGCCGCCTACCCGCTCCTGACCCCCTACCTGCCCGGGGGGTTCGCATGAGCCTCCGCACGGCCCGCGGCGAGCTTGCAGACGCCCTCACAGTCGCCCTGGCTGGAACGGCGACCGTCCTGGCCGCCCCGCCCGACGCGCCCCGCGGACGCCTCGCATGGCTCGAACTCGCCGGGTCGAAGGTCCGCGAAACCACCGCGTTCACCGGAACCCTCGACTCGACGTGGAAGGTCACCCTGACCGCCCCGCCCGCAGCGACCGCCCCCGCGGCCACAGAGTGGCTCCTCGACGCGCTCGACAAGGCCTTGCCCGCCCTGTACGCCGTCGCCCACATCGACGACGTGTCCGAGCCCTACGCCCTGACCGACCCGACCACCGCCGCAACCTTCCCCGCGGCCGCGATCACCGTCACCAACCCCACCGATATTAAGGAAGAAGGCTAACCCATGGCCGTCAAGCGCCTGTCCGGCAAAACCCTCAGCATCACCGTCGACGCCAAGGAGTACTCGGCCGAGGTCTCCGAATACAAGTACAAGGAGGAAAAGAAAGACGCCGGGACGATCACCTTCGCCGACGCCCAGGCCGGCAACACCGGCCAGGGCATCCTTGAGATCACGATCGTTCAGTCCCTCGACGCCGCGAGCTTTCACCAGGTCCTCATGGACAACCCCGACAAACGCGACGTCCCCTTCCGCCTGGCCCCCGGCGGCAACGCCGAGCCCTCGGCCGCGCTGCCGCACTTCGTCGGAACCCTCGACTTTCCCAAGTTCCGGCCCGAGCTCGGCATCAAAGCCGGCGACGACGACTCGACCGTCGAAGTCGAGTTCAAAGTCAAGACCTGGGAAAAGAAGACCACGAAGTGAGCGCGGACATCTCCCTTTCCGAAGGGGGAGTGAGCCTGCGCGTCACCGGCCTCAACCGGGCCCTGCGCGCCCTCGCCTCTGCCGGGGCGGACGCGGCCGACATGCGGGACCTCATGCACTCCATCGGCGAGAACGTCGCCCGCACGGCCCGCGCCCGCACCCCCGTCCGAACAGGTGCGCTGCGCGCCTCGATCCGCGCCGGACGCGGCAAAACCAAAGCCGTCGTCCGCGCAGGATACAAGCACATCCCCTACGGGCCCGTCATCCACTACGGGTGGCCCGCCCGCCGCATCCCCGCCCGGCCCTTCCTCGCCGAGGCGGTCCGAGCCCGCCAAGGCGACGTGGTCCGCCAGCTCGCCGACGGAATCCAAACCATCCTCGACAAAAACAACCTCTAAAGGAGCACACAATGACAAAAGCGACTTTCATGGACTCTCTGTCCATGGCCGAACTTGCCGAGCTCGAGGCCGAGCTCGGCCGAGGCTTCGACGAACTGAACATGAGCGAATCCATGATCGCCCTGTCGGTCGCCGCCTCCCGCCGCCTCGGCGCGCCCCTCGCCTTCGAAGAGGCCGAGCGCCTGTCCATGAAACAGGCCCAGGCCGTCATCGACGCCGCCGCGTCCGCCCCGGCCCCGGCCCCCGCCCCGGCCGTCGCCGAGCTCCTGGCGAGAGTCCGGGCGATCCAGGGAAAATCCCCCGATCCCGGCTCCGAGACCTCGGAGCCTTCACCTGCGCCTACCACTGGTCCCCAGCCGACTACTGGCCAATGACCCTCGCTGAGCGGGCCGCGATCGTCGCCGCGGCCCGCAAAGCCGACAAACGCCGCTAAAGAGAAAGGGGGGTTCGCCGACATGGCAAAGCAGCAAGTCGTCGTCTCGGTCCTGGCCGAGACCCGCCAGTTCAAGCGCGAAATGGCCGCCCTCGGCGACGCCTCCGGGCTGACCCGCCTCGGCCACGGCATCGCCGCCCTCGGAGAGAAGCTCAAACAGGCCGCCAAATGGGCCGGCACGGCCGCCGCGGCGATGGGCGCCGCCGGCGTCAAGGCCGCATCCGACCTCGAACAGTCCTCCGGGACCGTCGACGACGTGTTCAAGCAGAATGCGAAATCCGTCCACGGCTACGCCGCCTCGGCCGCCAAGGACCTCGGCCTGTCGCGCAACGAGTACTACGAGCTGGCGACCGTCATCGGCACGCAGCTCAAAAACGGCGGAACGAGCTTTGACGAGCTCGCGGGCAAGTCCCGCGACCTCATCTCCCTGGGCGCCGACCTGTCGGCCGGGTTCGGCGGCTCGACCACCGAGGCCGTCCAAGCCATCTCCTCGGCCCTCAAGGGCGAGAGGGACCCGATCGAGCGGTACGGGGTGAGCCTCAAGCAGTCCGCGATCGAGGCGAGGGCGGCCGAGCTCGGCTTCAAAAAGGTCGGCGGGGCCCTGTCCAACGAGGCCACCCAGGCCGCCACGCTCTCGCTCATCATGGAACAGACCCGGGACTTCCACGGCAAGTTCGGCCGCGAGGGAGACACCCTCGCCCACAAGGTCCAGGTCCTCAAAGCCACCTTCACGGACCTGTCCGCCCGGCTCGGGCAAACCCTCCTGCCCGTCGTCTCGAAAGTCGTCGGCTGGGTCGGCGAGAAAGCCGGCCCGGCTTTCGACAAGCTCGACGGCTGGATACAGGGGAGCCTGGTCCCCGGCGTCAAGCGCGCCGCCACGACGTTCAGAAACGACTGGTGGCCCGCGATCAAGGACATCGCCGTCTCCCTGAAAGGCCTGCTTGTCCCGGCCGCCGGGGGAATGCTGTCCATCGTCGCCCAGCTGCTGCCCTACGCCCTGAAAATCGCCGCCTGGGCCGCCTCCCACCGGCAAGTCATCGCCCGCCTCGCGGGAGCCATAGGCGGGGCCGTCCTGGCCTACAAGACGCTCAAAACCGCCCAGGCCGGGATCGCCGCCGCACGCACCGGGATCAGCCTGGTCACCGCCGCCGTCGGCAAAGCCAAAGCCGCCTACGTCCTGTGGACAGTGGCGACGAACGGCATGACCTTCGCGCAAAAAGCGCTCATGGTCATCACGGCCGCCAACCCGATCACCCTCCTGGTCACGGCTATTGCCGCGCTCGTCGGGTACTTCGTCGTCGCCAAAGGCGGCTTCGACGGATTCAAAGACGCCGTCGTCGGCGCATGGAACACCATCTGGGGAGCGATCAAAGACTTCTTCGGCTGGCTCAAAGACGTCTTCGTCGCCTCCGTCAAATGGGTCATCGACACAATCGTCGGGTATTTCACGTGGCTGAAAGACATGGCGGTCGCCCTGTGGACCGGCCTGTACAAGGGCGTCGTCGCCGTCGTCAAATGGATCGTCGACGGCGTCGTCGGCTACTTCACGTGGCTGAAAGACATGGCGGTCGCCCTGTGGACCGGGCTCTACAAGGGCGTCGTCGCCGTCGTCGGCTGGCTGTGGGACAACACCGTCGGCCGGATCATCGCAATCGTGCGCACCGTCGCCGAGTGGTTCGGCAAATTGCCCGGCTGGGTGTGGGACGCGATGAAGGCCTTCGCGCAGTGGGTCGCCGAAGGCGTCGCAAACGTCGCCGAGTGGTTCGGCAAACTGGCCGGCTGGGTGTGGGACGCGATGAAGAGCTTCGCGCAGTGGGTCGCCGAAGGCGTCGCAAACGTCGCCCGCTGGTTCGCGAGCCTGCCCGGCAAAATCTGGGACGGCATCAAAAACATCGCCTCCACCCTGTGGAACACGGCCGTCGAGTGGGGCAAGAACATTGTTAATGGCATCGGCGACATCGGCCGTGAATTCGTCGAGATCGGCAAGGACGCCGTTCGCGGCTTCTGGAACGGCATCGTCGCCCTGGCCAAATGGCTCTGGCAGAAAATCAAAGACTTTTTCGGCGGAATCGTCGACGGAATCAAAGGGTTGTTCGGCATCTCCTCTCCGTCCCGCGTCTTCGCCGAGCTCGGCCGCTACACCGTCCAAGGATTCGCCCAGGGGATGGTCGGCCAGTACGACGCCGTCGAGAAAGCCGCGGCCGGGCTCTACGGCCTCCTGACCGAGCCCGACTGGCAAGGCGCGCTCGGCTCCCTGACCGTCCCTCTCCCGGCCGCCGCCGGCGCACACGGCGCGGCCGGCGTGCGCGCTCCGGTCATCAACGTCACCGTCAACACTCTCAACCCCACCGCCGACGTCGGCGCCGCGATCGCCTCCGCTCTCCAGCAATACAAATCCCAGGTAGGCCGCTCATGGTAAACAAACTTCCGAGCTACATGAGCGAATGGAGCCTCCTCCTCTACAACTCTGACGGGAACGAAACCACCGACCTGTGGCCCATGTGCAGGAAAGTCGAGTTCGAGCGGGGAATGGACTGGGACGGGGCGATCGCCCGCGGCTCCCTCGGCGTCCTGACCGCCGAAATCCTCCCCTCCGCGGGAGACTTCCACGCCGGTCTCGGCCCCGAATGGGAACAGGCCCGCAAGCTCGACGAGATGCTTTCCACGCAAAAAGTCAAACTGTTCACCCCCGGTTTCAAGGGAATGTTCGAGGGCCGCCCGAGAATGGGCCGCCCCACGGTGGACACAAACATGTCCGCCGCCGTCGGCGAGCTCCGCCGCGACCTGTACACACTCAAGGTCTACGACGCCGTCTACGACCTCGCCGGGCGTACCCGCTACCAAATGAACGCCGGCGTCGGCGACGTCGGCCGAAGACACGCATGGATCAACTTCATCGACGACCTCATCCGGAAAAGCACGGACATCAGGCTCAACGTTCACGCAATCAAGGGCTACGACGTGAAAAAGTTCGAGGTCAGCGGCGCGATCATGGAAGGGTCCTACGTGGCTTGGCTCGACATGATCTGCAACTCCGTCCCTCTCATGTGGTGGGTCAACGACGGTACTGTCGTCATTGACGGCTGGCTCGACGACCAGCCGAAGATCACCTTCACAACCGACCCGGAACAGGCCCACCTGTACCGCTCGCCCCTGGCCGACTCCGTCAAGCTCCTCACCGACGAACTCATCACCGAGCTCGAGATAACCAACCACTCCCTGAAAAAGGTCAACGGGAAAGTCGAGGCTCTCACGGAGACCACTCGGGTGAAAAACCAGTTCACCGACGCCTACGGGCGCCGCACCGCCCGCGTCGACATGATGTGCCCGACCATAACCGACGCGGCCGCGACCGCCGGATTCCGCATCTTCGGCAGGTACACGCCCGTCCGGGCGATCAAGGAAGTGACCTTCGTCCCCTACGACGCCGACGCCGGAATCGACGATTCCTGGCTCGCCGCCTGGGCCGTCTACCTCGACATCGGCCACTGCATACGCCACGAAGGCCGCTTCGGCGACCACGAAGGCGTCACCGCCAACTACCACATCTCCAAAATCAAGCACAAGCTCACGCCGTCCCGCTGGGAGGTCACCTACGAACTCATGCTCCTCAACGGCGTCAACCCCTACGGATAAAGAAAGACAAACATCATGGCATACTGGCTCGACTGGGCCGTCCACAAACCCCTCTCCATCAACTACACGCCCCGCCCGCGCGCCCGCACCGACGGGACCATCCTCCACGTCGCCGCCTCGAACGCCGCCTCCCTCCACGGATGGTTCTCCAACCCCACGGCCCGCGCCTCCTCGCACCTGTACGTCCGCTTCGACGGCACCGTCGAACAGTACATCGACCTCGACTGCGTCTCCTGGGCCTCCGTCGCCGGGGACGCCCGATGCATCAGCGTCGAAACCGCCGGGCAGGCCGACGGCCAATGGACCGACGCGCAGCAGGCCTCCCTCGCCCGCATCATCGCCGAGACAAGCGCGCACTACGGGTACCCGCTGCGGCTCATGTCCTCCTCGAAGGCGTCCGAGCGCGGCGTCGGCTGGCACGCCCTCGGCGTCCCGGCCACCCGCACGCAAAACGCCGCCGGAATCTCCCAAACCGGCGGCGAACGATGGTCGGGCGCCGTCGGCAAAGTCTGCCCCGGCCCGGCCCGCGTCAGACAAATACCCTCCATCGTCTCCCGCGCCGGACGCGGGAGCCTGACAGAAAGCGAAGAAATGAACCCTCAACAGGAAGAAAAACTCAACCACCTATATCAGGTGTGCGATCACATCCTCGAAGCGCTCGACCCGATCGCGAAAAACGCCTGGCTCGCCGCGGCCCGCTCCCAAGCGAACACCGCCGCCCTCGAGGCCCTGGCCGCCAACAGCGGCGACGTCAACGTCGCCGGGAAAATCGAAGCCGCAGTCAACCGCGCCCTGGCGGACGTCGAGCTCGGCCTGCACGTCAAAAAGGAGAACAAGCAATGACCCCCGTCCTCGCAATCGCAACCGTCCCCGCCGTCCTGGCCGTCGTCAACCTCCTCAAAGACCTCGGCCTGCCCTCCCGGTTCGGCTCCCTGGCCGCCGTCATCGTCGGCGTCGCCGCCGCCGTCCTCGCCGCCGCCGTCACAGGCCCCGCCTCCGGGCGCGCCCTGACCGAGGCGGCCGCCTCCGGGCTCATCCTCGGCCTGTCCGCCTCCGGCCTGTACGACGCAACCAAAACCAGGGGCGAGCCTAGTGCATGAGATCGCCCCGATCATCACCGCGCTCGGCGGGCTCGGGGGAGTGGCCACGCTCCTCCTGGCCCTGCCGCAGCTGCGGCGGATCAAGCACGACTCGGCGGCCGTGCGCGAGCAAGTCGAGCCCAACCACGGCTCCTCGCTGAAAGACGCCGTCCACCGCATCGAAATCGCGCAAGACAATATGCGCGACGACATGCGGCAAATGCGGGGAGCCCTCGGCCACGAGCTCGGAGACTTCCGCCGCGCACAAGAGGCAGTCAACGCCGACGTGCGCGAAAGAGTGGCGCGCCTCGAAGGCAAAGTGCTAGACTCCTAGCCAGAATTGGCCGACTGGGAATCAGTTAAATACCAATGAGGCCTTTTCTGTTTCAGGCCCCCGGCCGCCCAAGCGGACCCGGGGGCCCTTTCGCGTAAAGAGACGGCGCTCACACGTCAAGACTTTTCCTTGCTATGCCGCGGACGCCGCAACCGCCCTCAGCCGCGCCGCGTCGACGGCGACGTAGCGCTGCGTCGTGGCGACCGAGACGTGCCCGAGAAGCTGCTGGACCGCCCGAATGTCCCCCGAGGCGGCGTAGCACACGGTCGCGAACCTGTGCCTGAGCGAATGCATCGACCACCCGTCCGGCAACGCGGCCGAGACGAGCTTGCCGACCGTTCCGGCCGTCAGATGCCCGAGCGGGCCCGGGAACAGCCAGCCTCCCTCGGCGTACACGGAAAGCTCCCTCGCAAAATTGTCCAAAACCGGAAGCACCCTTTCCCGGCCGCCTTTGCCGTGCACCAAAAGCTCGGCCCCGCCGATGCCCCGCACGAGATCGTGCGCCGGGAAGACGGCCGCGGCCTCGGCGCGTCGCAGCCCCGCCTCGCCCGCCAGGCGGATGGCCAGACGCGTCCTCGCGTCAGCCCCAGCGACTGCCAACCGGTAGACGTCTTCCGGGCACGGCCGCGCCGCCGCCGGGCTCTCCCGCACGGCCCGCACTCCCTCCATCGGATCAACTGTGACAATCCCCACATTTGCCGCCCATGAGTAGAAACGGGCGAGCGCCGACCGCGCGGACCGGGCCGTTTCATTGGCCCAGCGATGGCTTGAGAGCCATGCTTCAATGTCCGCCGCCGACGCTCGAATCACGTCGCATCGGTGCGTGAACCGCTCGACGTAGTACACCCACAGACGGATCGACGCCTCAGAAACCCGCCTTGCCCGTAAGTGCCTGACCCATGATTCAATTATTGTGCCCATTCGGCAAAACTACGCGGCAAAAGCGAAGCCCGCGTCAACCCATGGACTGTAATCGAACGGTTGCTGGTTCGAATCCAGCCGCGGGAGCTTGAAGGCAGGGGTGAAGCTATCCGGTTTCGCCCCTGTTTCGCATAGTACCCAGATCCGACCGCTCGGCAGGCGCAGCCGCCGTGTGCGGACATAGGAGCCGGGAACTCGCCTAGGGACGAATGCGGTCGGCCCTTCCGCGGAAGAGTCCTCGGGCACGGCCGACCCCTGCACGATCGTTAGGAGCGCTGTCCATGATATCCGTTGTCCCATACCGCGCAGAGTACCGCGAGGCGCTGATCGAGCTCTCGCTGAGGGCGTGGGAAGCCGTCTTTCCTCTTATGCACCAGTCCGTGCCGAACTTCGTCTACGAGTGCTTCTATCCGGCGGGATGGGAGCGGCGCCAGGCCGACGACGTCGCCTTCGTGCTCGACGCGGAGCCCTCCGGCATCGACGTCGCCCTTGACGGCGAACGTCCCGTCGGATGGGTCTGCACGCGCATGCATCCCGAAGACAGCATGGGCGAGGTGTACATTCTAGCCGTCGATCCGCCGTGGCGGAGGCGGGGAATAGCGCGTCGCCTCATTGAACGGGCGGAGTCGCGCGCCCGGGGGCTGGGAATGCGGATGCTCATGGTGGAAACGGGCGGAGATCCCGGCCACGCACCGGCCCGGGCGACGTACGAAGCGGTGGGATTCGAACGGTGGCCGGTGGCCAGATATTTCAAGGACCTGTCGGGGCGCTCCGACGCCGCTCAGGCACGCCGCCCCTCCGCTCGCGCCGATGTGCCCTAGACTTGATCCATGACTTTTCGACCAATTCGCATCGTGGGCGATCCCGTCCTGCGCACGCCGTGCTCACCCATCGACGAAATCACGCCGGGGGTGAAGGCGCTGGTCGAAGACCTCATCGAGAACGTCGACATGGACGGACGCGCAGGCCTCGCAGCAAATCAGATCGGTGTCTCTTTGCGTGCGTTCTCCTGGAACATTGAAGGTGAGATCGGTTACATTCTCAACCCGGTTATCGTCGAGCTTTCCGACGACGAATTTCAAGACGGCGAGGAAGGGTGCCTGTCGGTCCCGGATCTGTGGTTCCCGACAAAGCGCTCGTTGTACGCCCGTGCCGAGGGAACCGACCTTGACGGACGGAAGAAGGTCGTCGAAGGCGAAGGTCTCATGGGACGATGCATTCAACACGAAGTCGATCACCTTGACGGGCATTTGTACATCGACAGGCTTGATCGGGAGACTCGGAAGAAGGCGATGAGGGCGATACGGGATCTCTGAGGGCCGGTGCGGGCGCCGGCCCTGCGCCGGCGGCAAAGGGTTTCTTCCGCCTATGGCGTTTTCCCTCGTGATGTGGCACGATAGGAGGGATTCCTCCGGCAGGGTGACAAGGGGAAAGCCACCTAAAGGAGGAACGCCATGAGTGCAAAACACGCCACCCGAGGCGTCATATTCATACACTCGGTATCGCCCGCCGTTCGGCCGCACGTCGAATGGGCGGTGTCTAGTGTGCTCGGATACGACGTGCGGTTCGAATGGACCGCACAGCCAGCGTTGCCTTCGATGAGCCGCGCTGAGGCCTCTTGGGTGGGCGACGTCGGAATCGGCGCGATGCTTGCCTCCGCCCTCGGCGGGTGGGAGCATCTGCGCTTCGAGGTCACTGAGGACGGAACAGCGGTGAGCGAGGGCGGGAGATGGTCAGCCACACCCGGCCTTGGGATCTTCTACGCCCAGACGGACCTCATGGGCAACGTCGTCGTGCCGGAAAATCGAATCCGCGCTGCGATCGACCAGGCGGGAGGAGATGCTCACGAGATGCGTCGCTTGCTCAATCTCGCCCTCGGGCAGGCTTGGGACGACGAGCTCGAGCCTTTCCGCTACGCCGGTGCGGGCGCGCCGGTTCGGTGGCTCCACCGAGTCGGGTGAAGCCCGGTCCGCGGCGCCTGCGATGACTTGCCGTGACAGTGCCTAACGGACGAACAGGACCCCGGCGGGGGCCTGTTCGTCCGCTAGGCACTGTCCGTCTAGGTCCGATCCTTCTCCGCCAAATCGAGGAGCTCGCCCAACGTGCCGGCCCCGGCGATGCCGGCGTCGGGAAGCGTCCGCTTGGCCTCCGTCTCGATGGCCCGGGCGACGACCCACCGGGTGACGACGTCGACCGACGCCATGTCGAACGCCTCGTCGGCGCCGCCGACGCCTTCCCGTTCGAGGGCCGCCCGCGCGGCCTCGCAGGCTGCTTGGCGATCCATGCTTCCCCTTCCTTGGTAGTCTTTTGTGTACCGTGCAATGTGAGTATGCCAGAAGGGAAGGTGCACGCATGGTCCGTTACGTCGAGATTCATCCCGTCGATCCTCAGCCCAGGCTCGTTGACAAAGTGGTCGAGCACATACGGTCGGGCGAGGTCATCGCCTTTCCGACCGATTCGGGCTACGCGCTCGGCTGTTCGCTCGGAAACAAAGAAGGCCTGGAGCGGATCCGCTCGATTCGCCAGGTAGGCGACAAGCACCACTTCACGCTCCTGTGCCACGACTTCGCCCAGCTGGGACAGCTGGCGATCGTTGGCAACTCGGAGTTCCGTCTCATCAAATCCCTCACGCCCGGCCCGTACACGTTCATCCTCAAGGGCACGAAGGACGTCCCGCGCATCTCGGTCAATCCGAAGAAGCACACAGTCGGCGCGAGAATCCCGGACCACCGGATCAGCCAGGCGATCCTCGAAGCCTTGGGGGAGGCCATGCTCACATCCTCGCTCATCCTTCCGGGAGAGGAGGCCCCGATGGTCAACGGTTGGGAGGTCAAGGACGACCTCGGGCATCTCGTCGACGTCGTCGTCGAAGGCCCGTGCGGAGAGGGAGGCCCGACGACGGTTCTCGACTTCGTCAAGGGCAAGATCGCCCGCGTCGGAGCCGGAAGCGTCGAGGGAATCGAATTGTGAGCGGAGGCCGCACGCTCCGGCCGGCGCTTTTTGACGTGGACGGCACCCTCGTCGACTCCATGGACGCGGTGGCCGAGACGTTCGACCGAATCATGCGGGAAGAGGCGGGAATCGTCCACCCACGCGAATATTACCGCCGGTTCGTCGGGCCGCCGCTGCCCGAGTCCTTCGCCGAGCTGGGCGTCGACCCCGGCTATTTCGTCGGTGCCTATCGGCGACTCTATTCGGCGAGGGAATTGGAGCTGGGCCTCTTCGACGGAATCGAGGCCATGCTCGAGCGCCTGCACGAGGCGGGCGTGCCCATGGCGATCGCCACGTCGAAGAGGACCGAAGCCGCCGTTGCCCTCGTTGAGCGTCTGGGCATCGCGCGACGCTTCGTCGCGGTCTGCGGGGCAGACGAATCCCGCGGCCGCACGGCCAAGCATTGGATCGTCGGGGACGCATTGGAGGCCCTCGAGGCGGCCGGCGTCGATTCGTCGAACGCCGTCATGGTGGGGGACAGGAAGTACGACGTCGACGGCGCGGCCGCGCACGGCCTGCCGACCGTGCTCGTCCGTTGGGGCGCCGCTCCCGAGGAGGAATACGCGCTGGCCTGGCGAACGGCGGAGACCCCCGGCCAACTGGCTGACTTGCTGATCGGCGGAGTCTCCTAGCCCGCCGCCTTGGCTGCGGTTCCCGTCGAGAGGCGCCTGCGGCGGAGCCTCTAGGCTCCGAAGCCTTGAGCCTTCCTTCGGGGGCTGCCTTCTATGCCTGGCCTCCGTAAGAGAGCGTCACGGCCGTGCCCGTCACCGAGACCATGAGCATGTCGCCCTGCCCGAGGACCTCGTAGTCGAGGTCTACGCCCACGACGGCGTCGGCCCCAAGCTTCTCAGCGCGCTCGACGAGCTCCTTCTGGGCGCTCTCGCGGGCCGTCTGAAGCTCGTTCTCGTATCCCTGCGAACGGCCGCCGAAGAGGTTGCGCAGGCCCGCGCCGATGTCCTTGAACAGGTTGACGCCCGCGATGACCTCTCCGGTGACCAGACCGATGTATCTGTCGATCTTGAAGCCCTCGATGCTGTTGGTCGTGGTGACGATCATGGTGTTTCCTTTCAGGCCAGATCGTCGGGAACCGGATCTGCCGCGTTGGGGTTGAACAGGTCGTATTTGTCGATGGCCTGCTTGACGATCGACCGGTCGATCTTGCCTTGGTCGGCGAGGCCCTGAAGGGCGCGCACCGCCATGGAGGCGGCGTCGATTTTGAGGAACCGGCGGGCAGCGGGCCTGGTGTCCGAGAAACCGAAGCCGTCGGCGCCGAGCGTGTAGTAATCGCCCGGCACCCACCTTGCGATCGCGTCCTGAACCTGGTGTTCGAAGTCCGACGTCGCCACGAACGGGCCCTCGGCGCCCTGCAGCTTGGCGGTCACGTAGGGCACGCGGCGCTCGTCCTCCGGGTGAAGGAAATTGTGCTCGTCCGCCTGAAGGGCATCCTTGCGCAGCTCGTACCACGAGGTGACGGACCACACGGCGGCCTGCACGCCCCAGTCCTCGGCGAGCATGCGCTTGGCCTCGCGGGCCCACGGAACCCCCACGCCCGAGGCGAGGAGCTGGACGCGCGGCCCATCCCCCTCGGCCGGCTCAAGGAGGTGGATGCCTTTGACAATGCCCTCGACGTCGACGCCGTCAGGCTGGGCCGGCTGATGAATCGGCTCGTTGTACACAGTCAGGTAGTACATGACGTTCTGGTCGCGCCCGTCCGATCCGTCGCCGTACATGCGCACAAAACCGTCCTTCATGATATGTGCGATCTCATAGGCGTAGGCCGGATCGTACTGGACGATGGCCGGATTGGTCGATGCGAGGACGGGAGAGTGCCCGTCCATGTGCTGCAGGCCCTCGCCGGCCAACGTCGTGCGGCCGGCGGTCGCCCCGACGATGAATCCTCGCGCCATCTGATCGCCCGCTGCCCAGAACTGGTCGCCCGTGCGCTGGAAGCCGAACATCGAGTAGAAGATGTAG